>Ga0183095_10093_pt2 | contig 240791 bp, 232 predicted proteins | sample BioMet4_FD_130346 | JGI IMG/M metagenome (GOLD analysis project Ga0183095, IMG submission 130346) | Microbial communities from bioreactor (seeded with sewage sludge) at LBNL, California, USA - Biofuel metagenome 4 (v2) (version 3) | ecosystem: Engineered > Bioreactor > Anaerobic > Unclassified ...
GGCGAATTGTCAAGTCAAGTGCGACAGTTCGTGTAAAAAGACTTCAATAGCAGATTTCCAACCTAAACATTTTCGTGGTCTTGAATTAATCAGAAATACATTGTGTATGAGTTCCTTTTCGTCTACGAGAGAAAGATCGGTCTTCTTAGGGTAAAATTCTCTGAGTAATCCATTGGAATTTTCATTGCTGCCCCGCTGCCAGGAACAATAGGGGTCTGCAAAATACATGTCAATTCCTAGTTTTTCTTTTACTGATTTATAACAGGAGAACTCTTTTCCTCTATCTGTCGTTGCTGTTTTAAAAGCGTTCAAGGGTAGGATGCTGTAGAGATATTCAATCGCTTTCTGCATACTAAGGGAAGAGCGGTCTGACATTTTTAGCACTATATACAGCCGACTTTTTCGCTCTACAAAAGTAGCAAAACAACCTTTGCTTTTTCCGCGGCTTGAAACCATAGAATCAAGCTCCCAATGTCCAAATATCTGCCGATCTTTTGCCTCTTTCGGTCGATCAGAAATTGATAGACCGGCTACAAATGTACCACGCGTTTCTGGTGGACAACGACGATTTCCTTTGTGTCGAAATACCGTTTCGTCAAGGGAAAGTTTCCCTTGATACATCCAGTTATATATGGTTTTAAAACTGACTTTTCCTAAGGCAGCTGTTTGTGCAATTTGCTCAGGAGACCATGTTAAAAGCAGTTTTTCTTCCACTATAGCCGCGATAGTTTTATCATACTTGCCACGAGGTTTGGAATGGATTCTTCGCTTTTTATAGCATTGATGAGCCTCCTCTGCTATATAGATATCTTTTGTTGTGTTACGAACTAATTCCCGTGCGATACTCGAATGATGTCGTCCTGTCTGTATAGCAATTTGTCTAGTTGAATAACCAAGAGTATGAAGTGCTTGTATACGCGCACGGTCAAACATGCTAAAATGGTGGTAGCTCATAAGATAACCTCCGTTTAATGGTGTGTGGTAACTTCATTTTACACGAGGTCAGCTCTATGAGCTATTTTTATTACTTGTCGCACTTCATTTTACAATTCAAGTTGACGAAAAGTAATAAATAAATTATAAACAAAAAACAATATAGTATACGTTTATATTGTAATGCAGAAAATAAAATAGACTATACTATGATATAAAATATTACACGACAAACTTTTTTATTTACAATTTTTATAAAATACATTGCACAGATAACGAATAAAAACTCAATGCAAATGAGAAGCGTTTATATATTGTTTTTCTTGTCCATTTTTCATTAGATAAAATGAACATATGAACATTTATTGAAAAACATCAGTATATATCTAATATTTTTATAAACTTTTACCAATTTCTTATTTTATTTTTCCGAAAACAGGTAACTGGACTTTTCTGAAATATAGTGATATACTCGACGATAGTTGAGAATGTTTGTTATATTTTTATCAGGAAAAGAGGAATATTATGAATAAAATCGGACGCCGAGAATTTTTACGTCGTTCCTTTATCACGATTGGAGCTGCAAGCATTTTACCCACATTTATCCCTAAAATTGTACAAGCATATTCAACACCACACCCTATGCTATCCCCCATCATAAAAGAAACAAATCTCACTTTTTGTCAGCCATTGGTCCAACGTAAACTTACGAATATTATTGTTATTCACCATGTTGGCGGTACTAATCGTGATGTATCGGCATCTGAGATTCATCAATGGCATCTAGCAAACGGATGGGCGGGTATCGGATATCATTTTGTTATCCGAAAAGATGGAACCATTGAACGAGGTCGGCCTATGGGTGCTATTGGAGCTCATTGTTATGGGTATAATCAAACTTCTGTAGGAATTTGTTCAGCCGGCGATTTTGAAACGGCATATCCTACAGACGCTCAGTTAAAATCAATTGGACTTATGACGGCATACCTTTGCCAAAAATATTCATTGCATCCAAATAACCATACTGTTTTCGGTCATCGCGATTTAAATTCCACTTTATGTCCGGGAAAGAACTTATACTCACAATTAAATACGTTAAGAAACACCGCTGCATCGCTTTTATAAACACTAATGCTGCATAAAGGAGTGAATACAACTGAAAACGCATAAACTGTCATCTTATGGAACGAAAGTGATACTCGCGGTAATCACACTATTTACATTCGCAGGGATTATGCTGGCATATTGGTATTTTGGATCAGAGCATTATGAAGTAACCGGAATACCTATTTTAAATTATCACGAAGTAGATAATACCTTTCATACCTGCTTAACTATGACTCCACACGATTTTTCTCAACAAATGCAATATCTAAAAGATCAAGGATATCATACCATCACCCCTGCTCAATTAAATGACTATTTAACAAAAGGAACTGCCTTGCCCGACAAACCTGTCATGATTACTTTTGATGATGGATATGTAGATAATTATACAGATGCCTATCCTATTTTAAAAAAATATGATATGACCGGAACTATTTTTATTATCACCAGTCTTGTCGGAAAACCAGGTTATTTATCTTGGGCCCAAATAAAAAAAATGGATAAAGACAACATGGCCTTTGGCTCACATACAATTACACACAGACCTTTATCCGAATTGGATGAAAATACCGTTCGACAAGAGCTTACTACTTCAAAACAACAGATAGAAACACAATTAGGGCACTCGATCCATTTTATTGCTTACCCCGAAGGCAAGTATAATACAATGGTAGAAAGAGAAACAAAAGCTGCTGGTTATGCCGGTGCCTTCACCGTCAATGCCGGACGTCTTCACGCAGGGGACGATCCGTATGCCTTGAACAGAGTTGCTATATTTGAGGGAAATAACAGTTTTACACATTTCCGCATCCGCTTGCTGTTATCTACATTATGCGGATATCTATGGAAATGGCATGCGTTTTTTTATACAACGCTGCATCTAGAAAAACTCGCATCTTTGATCCCACAGCCATAGAATATAAAAAATATTAATGAATAAATCGGAGGACCATATGAAACATGCTATATTATTTCGCAGGATAGTAACCAGTACGCTTTTATTTGCCATCGTATTCAGTTTATGCTTCGCCTGGTATTATGCAACTTCTATCGGACTAGGTGATGACAATCTGCGTTATGATGCGGTAGGATTAGCAGCGGCTGCCGCTGCTGCCGTACTTCCCGTTATACTATACCGGTGCACTCTTCGTGTCGTATCCTTACTTCCCGGGATATTTATAGCGTTATCATGGATCATTACCGGTCCGTATGTATCATATGCAACATTTGCAGCCAGCGGTATCATTTATCTAAACAATATGTATGACATTTATATCGGGCTCTATTTATTTGGCCTAACATTGTGCACATACATGCTATTGCGCCGTTTCAGCAATGACAAAATCGCTGCGCTTGTTACATCTATATTGCAAATTATTGAGTTGATGATTCCAATAATACAGTGGATCTATTATGCATTGTACAGTTCATGCATCACGACCTCCGGTGCGTTGATCATGTATCAGACAAATATTTCAGAAACAGGAGAATACCTTCATTCATTGGGAATTTTTCACGTCGTGGGAATTATCCTTATGCTGCTTATCTGTTTAACTACATTTTTTTTCGTCGAAACAAAAACACTTCCCATCCCAAAAAATAATTGGGGGAAATTAAGTGTTCCCATATTCGCCTTGCTGATTATCATTCCTTCAGCCTATGTCATGGCGGAAAGCATTGTCCCGGAAAGTTTTCCTATTCGATTGTTTTTAGATACGCACGATTATCTGCAGCAGTCTTCATTATATGCTACAAATCATGCCGAGAAATATAAAGCTTTGCAAGTTGTTCAAAAAAATCCTGCACATAGTCCTAATACAGTAATTATCGTAATCGGCGAATCGGAAACTCGTACACTGATGAATGCCTATGATCCAAAACATGTACAAAACACCCCTTGGCTCACAGGAGAAAAATCAAATCCCAACTTTACTCTTTTTACCAATGTTTATAGCTGTGCTTGGTATACCGTCCCGGTATTAGAACATGCATTGACGGAATCGAATTTTTATAATACCAAACAATTTAATCAATCTACTTCTATTATTGATATAGCAAAGAAACTAGGATATAAAACCTACTGGTTCAGCAACCAGGGTTCTATAGGAATTGCCGATACACCGATTACGCTGGTCGCAAACACTGCCGACGTAGCAAAATGGACGGATAAAGATAACAAAGAATCACGATATGATGAATCATTGCTGGACTTTTTAAAGCAAGTTAATCCGAACGAAAATAACTTCATTGTACTGCATTTGATGGGAAGTCATATAGAATACCGCAATCGCTATCCAAAATCTTTCCATAAATTTGATGATGGAACCTTAAATGAACAGGCTGATTTTGACAATACCGTGCTATATACAGATTGGATATTATCTCAAATTTATCAATATGCGCATGATAATTTACACTTAGATGCTATGGTATATTTTTCCGATCATGGTTCAGATCCAATGGTACGCCGTCAGCCAGATCCAACAGGTTTTACGGTTCTTCGCATTCCCATGTTTTGTTACTTATCCAATCAATATGAACAACGCAATCCGGATGTAGTTCGTACATTAAAGCACAACCAAAATGCCTTTTTTACGAATGATTTACTATACGAACTTGTTTGCGGCATATTGAATATCAAATCCCCCAACTATGATGAATCCTATAGTTTGGCATCTCCAAAATGGAAGATGAAGCGAAAGGATCTAGTTACACGATTTGGTGAAACAAGTCTAATGGATGATACGGCCTTTTAAAAACGAAGAATATTCCTTGCAAAAACCGCCATTTACAAGACCATTGTAAATGGCGTAAATGTTATTAATAAGGGTGTGATCTATATGAATACCTGCAAAATATTGATTAACCGCGGACTAACGGGCTTACTCATGTTTTCTTTACTGGTTCCTGCCTTTGGCAGTCTGGCAGATGATTCGGACAATTTGCAAAACCAATTGTCTGATGTGCAATCACAGATGAATCAACAACTGCAAAAAAAGAACAATGCAGACACCGCCATCGGTAATATTTTTGAAAAACTTCGCATCATCCAAACGAATCTGGATACGGCTAGAAATGAATACAAAAATATTTCGGACCAATTACTCCAAACAGAAAATAAAATATCGGAAACGCAAGTTAATTTAGACAAAACGCAGGAAAATTTAAAAAAACGGCAAAAAATTTTAGGTAACCGTATTCGTGATATTTACATGCATGGCCAACTGGATTACTTAGATGTTGTCATCGGCGCTAAGGATTTTAATGATTTTGCCAACCGCGTAGAGCTATTGGAACGAATCGTAAATTCCGACATGGAACTGATCCATTCCATTGCTGCTGATAGGGATACAATCAACCAGCAAAAAACAGAATTAGAAACGGAACGACAAGAACAGGTTAAATTACAAGCTGACGCTGCGAAAAAGAAAGAAGAAATTGAAAAACATAAAGCAGAACAACAAGCCGTTTTAGATAAAACCCAAAATGACAAGGCAGCGGCTGAACAAGCCTATAATGAATTGGAAGCTTCCTCACAACATATCAGTGATATGCTTAAAGCCAGAGCCAATGCAGCTGCGGCAGCAAACACGGATTCTGATACTAGTGCTCCCGCTCCCAGTGGTTCCGGAATATTTATTTGGCCGGTAAACGGTCCTATTACTTCTCCATTCGGCTACCGCATACACCCCGTCTTAGGTCGCAGAATTTTCCACAGCGGAATTGATATCGGTGTCGATTACGGAACCCCGGTGCATGCCGCCGCTGCCGGCGTCGTCGTAGAAGCCGATTGGATGGGCGGATATGGAAATGCCGTACTCATTGATCATGGCAACGGATTATCTACTATTTATGGACATAATACAAGTCTTACCGTTTCCGCCGGCCAAACGGTATCGCAAGGACAGATTATTGCCTATTCAGGCGCTACTGGCATGGCTACCGGACCGCATGTACATTTTGAAGTACGTCTGAATGGCACGCCTGTCAATCCGATGAACTATTTATAATAAATAGCAATATTTACCCTGATTTTATGCATTTTGCTAAAAATCAGGGTTATTTATCTGCATTCATACTCTTCACAAATTCCACCACAGGGCAATATGCGTTTCAAAAACATTTTCGTGCGATCATGCTTAGGATGAACGAAAATATCTTCGGCAGCACCTTCCTCTACGATAACACCGCCATCCATAAAAATAACATGAGTAGCTACATCTTGTGCAAATTTCATTTCATGCGTAACAACAATCATAGTAGTTCCCTCTTCTGCTAGTTTTTTCATTACCCGCAGTACTTCACCGATTAATTCCGGATCCAATGCAGAAGTCGGTTCATCAAACAAGATTACATCCGGCTTGACCGCTATTGCTCGGGCAATACCTACTCGCTGTTGCTGCCCTCCGGAAAGCTGTGCAGGATAATAGTCATATCGATCTGACAATCCTACTTTATCTAATGCCTGTCTGCCAATTGCCAAGGCTTCACTTTTGCCGACATGTCTTCCTGCCGTCAGTCCTAGTGTTACATTTTCAAGAGCGGTTTTATTTGCAAAAAGATTATAATTCTGAAACACAAATGCTGTTTTCTTTCTTACTTTAGCTATATCTGACGAAGACGTATGACTTAAATCCAGATGAAGTGTATCAAATTGCATAGTTCCTTCATCCGCTTGCTCCAAGAAGTTAAGGCAACGTAAAAAGGTTGTTTTCCCTGAACCGCTGGGACCCAGAATTACAATCACGTCTCCTTTTTGGACATCAACGTTTACGTTTTTCAAAACATCAACTCCGTTAAATTGCTTGCGAACATTCTTAATCTGCATTAACATACTATCTCCTCCTATACATGCATTGCCCGGAATGTACTTATCTTTGACTCTGCTGCAGTATATAAAACCTGAATAATCGTGCAAAGAATGATGTATACAAAGAAAACATCTATATACGCTTCAATATAATTATATCCAAAGGATGCCGCGATTTTTCCAATCGCCAGAACATCCTTCACAGTCATTAAAAAAGCTAATGAAGTACCTTTGATTAAATTGACAGTAATGTTGCAGATATTGGGTAACGCCACCACCATAGCCTGCGGAATAATTACATGGATATATACTTGAAAACGAGTTAGGCCAATGGACAACCCTGCTTCAAGTTGTCCTTTGGAAATACTGATAAGTGCGGAACGAAATACCTCTGACAGCAATGCGATCGTATTTAATGAAAACACCACAACCGCATAAAAGAAAGGATCAATCGCATCAAAAACATTAAAGTTGATTCCTAATGTTTGGACAATTGTATTCAACACACTCGGCAGCAAACTGTACAATAAAAGTATCTGTAAAATAATGGGAGTCCCTCTCACAAAGGATACATATACACGAACGGCTCCACTGCTGATTTTGGCATCATTCAAACGCAGAACTGCCATGTAAAAAGCAATGGGAGCTGCTAAAAGCAGCGAAAGTATCGTTAGTTCCAATGTTGTGGAAATACCTCCAAGTATTTTAAAAAATGTTTCGTACATAAAATCAAGATCCAGGTCCATGAAATTTCACCCCCTTTATAAGAAATAGCCTAGCCCGTTTCTTATCTTGCTTAACTGTCTGCACTGTTTTTAATGTTTGTCCTTTATCTAAACGTTTTTCTATTATAAAAAACACTTTTTCAATTAAAAGAGCCATTACCCAATAAATAAACATGCAGGCTAAATAAATCTCTATTGCATATGCTCCAAAATTCTGTGAAATAATCAGATTGCCCTTACCAATCAAATCGATCAATCCTATGGTATATGCCAGTGCCCCTTCTTTGAGAAGATTAATAACCGAATTGCCAAAATTTGGCAAAGCAATGATCATGGCCTGGGGAATGACAACCTGTATTACCGCTTGCAGCGGTGTCAGTCCAATACTCACTGCGGCTTCATATTGCCCCCGGGGAACTGCTAAATAAGCGGATCGAAACACCTCCGATACATATGCCCCAAACAATAATACAAACGTTATAATAGCAAATACGGATCGATCCCAATCATCAATTTGATAATTGAATAATCCGTCTACCAGCTTTGGCAGTCCGTAAAATACAATAAACAATAAGACGATGGAAGGAGTACACCGCATAACATATGTATACCCCTGTGCCAACCATCTCAACGGACCAATCGAGCTTAGTTTTGCCTTTGCCAATAAAATTCCAAATATAGACCCAAACACAATACTGCTGATTCCAACAAAAAGAGTTATCTGCAGATAGGGTAATAAAGCTGGAATAGATTGCAATAAAAAACTTGGATCAAATGGTCTATAATTCATTTTTTATCCCTCTTATTTATCACTATCTCCAATATAATTGGATAAACTTTCGCCGAAATATTTATTTTCCAATTCGGCAATTTTTCCTTCTGCCCGTAATTCTTCTATCGCTTTATCATATTCATCAGCAAATTTTTGTTCCTTTTTATTAAACAGTGGATATGTTGGAATTCCCTTGTACCGTATATATGACACGTTATCGGCAAATTGATGGTATGAACCATTCTTGTTAAGAACATTATTTTTATAATTTAATTCCACTTCAAAATAGGCATCATACCGACCTTCCATTACCCATGTATAGGCATCAGATACCTTAAAGGCTTCTGACGGGACCAATTTAATTTGCTTATCCGGATGTGATTTATTATATTCTTCCACTACTGCATACTGCGCATTCTGCGGTGCAATAGGAACTAACTTTCCGCTATATGCCGCAAAGGATTCCATATCTTTAATTTTATCTGCTGTATCCTTACGTATAACCAGTCCAATCACACTGGCACCTATATAATTTTTCGGGAAAATATATTTTTTTTCACGTGCCGGTGTTTTCCATATTCCTTTAGTCCCTACCGTATATTTTCCAGATTCAACACCAATGAGCAAATCATCATCAGAGGTCGGGACAAACTTAAATTCATATTGCGGCAGTTTTTTAGCTACCTCTTTCATTACAGCAACTTCAAATCCATCCGATTCTCCTTTATCATTTACATAATCATACGGCACATAATAATTGGTATGCGCAACGGTTATTACTTTTTTCGCACCATCAGTTCCCGCCGCTGTTTCCTTCGTTTCACTCTTACCGCATGCTGCTAACGTAATTGCTGTCGTCCCAATTAATAACACCGCTAACATTTCTTTTCCTAGTTTTTTTATATCCATTATCGATTCCTCCCTTATATTATAAAACAGCCGCCTTCTGCCGCACCCATTCTAATCGATCCCTGGAAATATCAGGTGGGACTGTGCAATCAGCACCCAAGATTACTCCTGTTTTCCCCGCTCCACGAATAATGCGTTCCGTTTCTGCTTCCACAGCATTTTTACTGCCATTATATAATATATCGTTTTCCGTATTGCCAAAGCCACCGATAACGGCACGTCCACCAAAAAGTTTCTTTCCTTCTTCGAGAGAAACTTCTTCAATATGAGCCGCCCAGTTAATCGCCTTAACATCATAATCTGTATACCAGGATAAATCATTGCGGTGGCCCAAATAGCCGCAGATATGGAGAATATTATATGCGCTGGCACGATTTGCCGCCGATAAAATTTTCTTTTCCCCCGGCGTCAAAATACGTTCATACGCTTCACGATTAAGTCCCTTAATATTTTGCAAACTCAAATAAATTCCAGTAATGCCGGCTTCTTTTATAATTCGCTGAGATAAAACCGCCAAATCATCACTAATAATATCCAGTGCACGCTTTACTACTTCTTCATTTTCTTGAATAAGTGTCGTTAAACTAGTATCGCCATCCGGCAGCATAAATTTTAACGTTGTTGCAGCACAAAAAACATTATAAAATAATAAAATTTCGTTGCTGTAACGATTACTTAATTTTTTTGCATATGCAATCTGATCAGTAAACCATCTATCATGTTCAGGAAGAGGCTGAAGTCCTTTTAAATCATCAATAGTTTTTACTTTTGATAATACATCCTGCTGATATGTAAAAAAACCATCCGTCATAATTTTAGCAAAGTCAGGTTTTGCGGTATCTAAATATTCTTCTTCTCCAGCCAAAACAAGTTTAGCTAATTGCGGATTTTTAAAAGCATTGGCACTGTGAACAGTAGGTATCGGTAAAATATGGAACCAAAATCCAACGGGAACACGATCCACCGGTTTGTTATCAAGTGCTGCTAATACTAATTCTTTTTTTGTTTGTGACATACGAACATCTCCTTTTAATTTTAGATAAAAAAATATCGTCCCCTGTACAGAGACGATGGCCGCGATTCCACTCTGTTTACAACACATATATACTTGTGCTGTATCTCAAAACCGATAACGGCGGCACCGGACACAGCCTACTAAAATTCAGCTGTTCTGCTCTCAAAGGCATTCCCCATACTAGTCATTTTCGCAAATTTTCAGCCATTGATCTGCGTTCTCTGTAAAAAGCCTATGTATGTGTACTTGTTTTGATCATCGCATTATTATGAATGTATACTTTTTTTGTATATTTTATAGCTATGCTATTTCATCACCTCTCCTATTCCTCCTATTTTGTGAATGATGGATACACTGAAAACAAAACGCGGCCAAATTTAGTATTTAACACGCAAAAAAACACCATCTCCTTATACAGAGACGGTGGTCCGTGGTTCCACTCTGTTTACAGCACTCGCTGCAACTATTTCCATTAACGGCGGCAACCGGATCCGGCCTACTATGTTCGGTCGGTCTGCTCCCAAAGGCATTCCATCGCACTTATGTTTCCCGCAAGCTCTCAGCCGATGGCTCGCGTTTTCTGTAGGACATAAATATACGTGTACTTGTTTTGGTCATTGCATTTTCAATGTTTACCGATATGGTACACGTTATTCAATTGTTTGTCAAGAGAATTCTTGTTTTTTTATTCTTGATTTTTCCTCTTGACAAATTGATTGCAATAGTGTAGTCTGATAACCACAATTACATATTCATCCAGAGCAGCTGAGGGACTGGCCCTATGACGCTGCGGCAACCTCCTTGATAGGAAGGTGCCAATTCCAGCAGGATTTCTTCCTGACCGATGATATTAGTATATACCTTTGTATTTACGTCATCCGTCGATGACGTTTTTTTATTACATTCTTTTGTTCTCACAAGGAGATCTGCACTATGAGGTACTTAAAAAATTTGACTATCATAATGCTTCACACAACTTAATATTGTGTTATGATTTTTTATAATACAATACGACTCTTTCATCCAGAGCAGCTGAGGGACTGGCCCTATGACGCTGCGGCAACCCCCATACGGGAAGGTGCCAATTCCAGCGGATTTTATCCGGCAGATGAACACGCACCCGCTCTTTTGCGACGCCATCTGCCATGGCGTCTTTTTTATTGTCCATTTTATTAAGGAGGCATTTATTCTATGAGATTTGAAACAGATTGCATTCACGGCGGCTATCATCCCGATTCGACAGGGAGCGTAACAACTCCTATTTATTTATCCACGGCGTTTGCTCATCCCGGCGTCAAACAAAGTACCGGCTATGACTATATCCGTTCCCAAAATCCCACGCGGGAACAGTTGGAAAAAACCATGGCCTTGCTGGAACAAGGGTGTGACGCGTTAGCTTTTTCTTCCGGCATGGCCGCTATTTCCTGCGTCTTGGAACTGTTTAAGCCCGGCGACCACATCATCTATTCGGCCGACTTATATGGAGGTTCCATCCGTATTTTCAATGAGATTTCCCAGAAGAACGGCTTGTCCTTTACGGCCCTCGATACCGGCGATTTACATGCAGTCAAAGAGGCTATCCCAAAAAACACCCGGGCGATTTACGTAGAGACACCTTCCAACCCGACGATGCAGATTACCGATATTAAATCCATTTGCGAGTTAGCCCATAAATACCATATTCTGGTCATCGTCGATAATACCTTCCTAACTCCCTATTTTCAAAAACCGCTTACCTTGGGTGCCGATATCGTCGTCCACAGCGGCACAAAATATCTGGCCGGACATAACGATGTATTAGCAGGATTTCTTGTCACCGCTCATAAAGAACAGGCCGAACGGCTGCATTTTCTCCATAAAACGATCGGCGCCTGTCTATCTCCCTTCGACTGTTGGGTCGTCAGCCGCGGTCTGAAAACATTGCCGCTGCGGATGGACCGCCATGCCGCCTCTGCGCTGCGCATCGCTAAATGGCTGAGTAAGCAGCCGGCTATACGGAAAATATATTATCCCGGGATAGCTTCCTCTCCCCGCTATGAAATCAATACCAAGCAGACAACCGGCTTCGGCGGCATGATTTCCTTTGAAGTAGATACCGAAGAAACTGCTGTGAATCTTCTGCAACGGGTCAAACTGATTCTGTTTGCAGAAAGTCTGGGCGGTACGGAATCATTGATCACCTATCCGCTGCTGCAAACACACTGCGATGTTCCCAAAGAAGAATGCTTTGCCAAAGGCATCAACGAAAAATTATTGCGTCTTTCTGTCGGTTTAGAAAATGTAAACGACTTGATCGCCGACTTAAAACAAGCACTGGCATAACCAAAAAGGAGTGACTCTTATGAATTTTGATAACGTAACAAATCGCCAAGGTACAGATTGCTTAAAATATGATGCAGCAGTCCGACGAAACAAACCTGCCAACATCCTGCCATTTTGGGTTGCCGACATGGACTTCCCTACAGCACCTTGCATTTTAAGTGCATTACATGCCCGTATTGATCATGGCATATTCGGCTACAGTGAAGCCGACCCCGACCGATTTTATAACGTTCTCAAAGAATGGTTCCAAACGCGTCATCATTGGACCATTCAAAAAAAATGGATTATCCAGACACCGGGCATCGTCTTTGCATTAGCCATGGCAGTACGTGCTTACTCGAACCCGGGAGATAGCATACTGATCCAGCAGCCGGTTTATTATCCGTTCAGCGAAGTTATTCAAGACAATGATCGAAAAGTTGTAAACAGTCCGCTGATTCTTAAAAATGGCAATTACAAAATTGATTTTGACGATTTCGAAAAAAAAATAATTGAAAACAATGTCAAATTATTTCTGCTCTGCAATCCACATAATCCCGGCGGTCGTGTATGGACAAAAGAAGAACTAATCCGAATTGGCGATATTTGCTTATCTCATCATGTATGTATCGCCGCAGATGAAATTCATCAAGATTTTGTTTGGCCAAATCATATACATACCGTATTTGCATCCCTTGGCGAAATGTATGAACAAAATACTATTATTTGCACATCTCCCAGTAAAACTTTTAATCTTGCCGGTTTGCAATTATCCAACATTTTTATTCCCAATCCTATATTACGACGAAAGTTTAAAAAGGAAATCACAAAAGCAGGATATAGCCAATTAAATACATTAGGGCTCGTCGCTGGCGAAGCGGCATACCGAGAAGGGGCGCCCTGGCTTGATGAACTTAAAATATATTTATACGACAACATTACGTATACTCAAAATTTTCTGCAGCAAAATCTTCCGCAAATCGGATTTATTTGTCCTGAAGGTACCTATTTAATCTGGCTTGATTTTCGTGCATTAGGATTAACGGAAGCACAACGTGAAGATGTATTATTAAACCAAGCGGGTTTATGGCTTGACAGCGGCGCTATGTTTGGGCCTGACGGCGAAGGTTTTGAACGATTAAATATTGCTTGTCCGCGTACGATTTTAAAAACAGCATTAGAAAAATTATGTGTACTGCAACATATAACTAATTAAAACAAATCTTTGCTATATAAAGGAGTTGTCCCTATGACCGTATTAACCAATCGAACACATGCACCCTTTCGTTATGATATCGTCGGCAGTTTTTTACGCCCTGCCGCATTAAAAAAAGCCCGCTTCGATTTTGCCGAAAATAAAATCACGTTTGAACAATTAACGGAAATAGAAAATATATGTATACGTGACTTAGTTAAAAAAGAAATAGCCGCCGGTCTCCATTCCGTAACAGACGGTGAATTTCGCCGCAGTTACTGGCATCTTGATTTTATGTGGGGCTTTAGTGGAATCAAACACACGGTATTAGATCACGGATATATATTCCAAGGAGAAGAAACACGCGCAGATTCTGCCCGAGTAATCGGTAAAATTCGTTTTACCAATCATCCTTTTTTAACACATTTCCGGTTTTTAAAGCAACTAGCCGGAGATACCGTTTTATGCCGACAAACCATCCCGGGACCTGCTCAATTTTTTTCAGAATTAGTACGCGGGGAAAACGAAAAATATTTGAATACGGTATATCCTGACAGGGAAGAGGCCTGCCAAGATTTAATACGAGCCTACCATGATTTTATTCTTGCTCTATACGACGAAGGCTGTCGTAATCTTCAATTAGATGACTGCACCTGGGGCATGCTATGTGATATAAAGTATTGGAAAAATCAATCTGGTGGAGAAACCAACGTGCAATCGTTACAAGAATTATACCTGCGATTAACTAATGCTTCCATTGCGGATCTCCCCAAAGATTTGATAATCAACACCCATGTATGCCGCGGAAATTATCATTCTACATGGGCTACCAGCGGTGGTTATGGACCTGTAGGAAAAATATTATTCGGAAAAGAAAATGTAACCGGGTATTATCTGGAATTTGATGATAATCGATCTGGTGACTTTACCCCTCTGCAAGATGTTTCTGATAATAAAATAGTTGTATTAGGCTTAATTACCTCAAAAAAACCAAAACTGGAAAATAAAGCCGCTATCATTTCCCGGATAAAAGAAGCTTCACAATTTATCCCCTTAGACCGGCTTTGTCTTAGTCCGCAATGCGGGTTTTCATCCACAGAGGAAGGAAATATATTGACAGAAGAAGAACAATGGCAAAAAATTGCACTCGTCAAAGAAATTGCAAATGAAGTATGGAACTAACTGTATATATGACAATGCATACAGGTATGCCAAAATACCGGAATCATCTGCTGGCTTGTATGTATATAACACCTGGTGCACTATAATAATATATTTCTGCTATAGCAGAAAAAAACGATAAAAACGGCAAGAGGCTGTAACTGTACAGTCTCTTGCCGTTTTGTACTACCCTCATATATCTTCGAGCCATTTTTCATCAACTGAAAGCTTTTTAGTAAATATTTTCCCTATATTATGCGAATTTTTAGCTTGTTTATATTGAAATACCATGTTTCCTGCATCATTTAATCCAAGAATACGTATTTTTCCCGTAACATGCGACATGGTATAATCAGCAACTTTCCCCAGTCCGTTTTGCTGGGCATTCGCTTCATTAACAATACGGCTTCCTTCCAACAAAGGTACTTGAAAACGACTCTTCACTCCCAGAACAGGACGACACTGGAAAATATAATGGGGTACAATTCCCCATGTCGTAAGTTCACGCAGCAATCTTGCCAATATTTCCGCTTTATCATTGATTCCCCGCATGAGAACTGTCTGGTTTTTCACAACAATTCTCATCTCCTGCAATATTTGCACGGCTTCTTGCGCTTGTCCTGTTAATTCTTTTGGATGATTAAAATGAGTAATCACATATATTTGTTTTTTCTTATTATATTTCCGTAATATATCCTGAAGTTCTGCATCAGCTATAATCCGCTGCGGAAACGTAACGGGAACCCGGCTGCCGATACGAATAAAATCCAACTGAGGAAGTTCCACAAATTTCCGCAAATATTCTTCTATGCGAATATTGGAATTAATCAAAGCATCTCCGCCAGAAATCAAAACATTATTTATTTCCGGATGTGCTTTCACATAGTCTGTCATCTCATCCATATGATCTGCTACTTCTTCACCTGAAAGACCTACAAGACGTCTGCGGAAGCAATGTCGGCAGTACATCGCACATTGGTTGGAAGAAAGGATCAATGCCGTTTCCTTATATTTATGCTGCATCCCCGTAAGAACCGTATTTGATGCCTCTCCGCTAGTATCAAGAAGGCCGTCACTGTCAAATTCACAAACTTCCGGAACCGACATTTTTCGAATAGGATCCTCTGGATCCTCCTTATCTATCAAAGAAAAATAGTATCGAGAAATAGACATAGGATAATATTGAATCAATTCTTTCATTTTTTCAATTTCTTCTTTTGTCAGTGGCAATAACGCCGCTAATTCCGAAACGGTTGTAATATTGTTTTTTAATTCATTTTGCCAAGTATCCATACCTTACGCCTCCTTCCACAAAGATGTTAAAAAACATCTCATGTTGCCATATATCAGGGAAATTATTTCTAATTCTATTATATGAGCTTTTCAACTGTTTCTGCAATATAAAACAACTAATAATTTTGCAATCACCTTTGCAAAATTCATATAACCGATCAATTTTACTCCTACATAAAATAAAAGACCGCCAGATGATACTTTACCGCATCTGACAAGTCTTTTGTTTTTTACAAATATCGAAAGTATACATAAATACTGCTGATAAAAACAGAAAGTACCATTAATGGAAACGCAATCTTCATAAAGCCAATAAAAGAAATTTGTCTGCCCCGCTGTGCAGCCATTGAAGCGACCACAACATTGGCACTCGCTCCGATCAATGTACCATTGCCTCCCAAGCAAGCTCCTAAGGACAATGACCACCAAAGAGGATCGAGATGAGTCATACCCATGATTCCCATATCTTTGATAAGAGGAATCATCGTTGCTACAAAGGGAATATTATCAATAAAAGCAGATGCAAAAGCACTCATCCAAAGAATCAGCATGGCGGTTGCTGTTAAATTTCCCTGCGTAATTTTCACAGCCTCCGCAGCCATCATGGCAATAACTCCCGTATCAACAAGCGCTCCTACCAGAACAAACAATCCAGCAAAAAAGAATATAGCCGTCCATTCTATTTTTCCTAACACCTTGGTAATCGTACCTTCGTCACGGCGGCAGCTGATTAACAACAACAGCCCCGCACCGGTAAGTGCCGCTGTCGCTGTTTCCAAATGGAGCGTACTGTGAAATACAAATAACCCAATTGTTATACATAGAACAAGCAAACATTTTCGCAGCAGTCCCGGCTTGTGAATTTGTTTTTTTGCATCAAGCCGCATAACCTGTTCCTGTAGTATTGCGGTTGTATGAAGCTGTTTTCGGTATATAAAAATAAGTACGATTTCCGTCACAGCAAATATACCTACACAAACAGCCGACAAATTGGTAATAAAAGACATAAAATTCAATCCGACAGCACTGCCGATCATAATATTAGGCGGATCTCCAATAAGAGTTGCCGCACCGCCAATATTAGCTGCCAGAATCTGTGAAATTAAAAAAGGTTTTACATCGATTTTCAGCTGTGATGTAATACTGAACATGATAGGTACCGTCAATAGAACCGTCGTTACATTATCAAGAAACGCAGAACAAACCATCGTCAAAAAGGACAAGGCCGCTAATAATGCAATGGGGTTTGCCCGAACTTTTTTTGCCGACCAAATAGCCAAAAAACTAAACAACCCCGTTTCACTGGTAATATTGACAATAATCATCATCCCCATCAAAAGTCCTAATGTATTGAAATCGATATGTGCTACCGCTGCCTCCTGCGATATAATCCCACAAAGAACCATGAGTACCGCACCACATATGCCAACGATAGTACGATGAACTTTTTCCGAAATAATAAGCACATAGGCGATCACAAAGATCACTATTGCTTCCATAGTATCAATTGCCAAAAAAACACTTCCCATTTTTATGCTAATAAATAATCTATATACATTATATTAATACTATTAGTATACGAGTTATATAGAAACAAAACAAGAATAAATATTTTATCCGTAATTTAAGTTTATATTGTAACTCTTGAATTGTAAAATGAAGTGCGACAAGTAATAAAAATAGCTCATAGAGCTGACCTCGTGTAAAATGAAGTTACCACACACCATTAAACGGAGGTTATCTTATGAGCTACCACCATTTTAGCATGTTTGACCGTGCGCGTATACAAGCACTTCATACTCTTGGTTATTCAACTAGACAAATTGCTATACAGACAGGACGACATCATTCGAGTATCGCACGGGAATTAGTTCGTAACACAACAAAAGATATCTATATAGCAGAGGAGGCTCATCAATGCTATAAAAAGCGAAGAATCCATTCCAAACCTCGTGGCAAGTATGATAAAACTATCGCGGCTATAGTGGAAGAAAAACTGCTTTTAACATGGTCTCCTGAGCAAATTGCACAAACAGCTGCCTTAGGAAAAGTCAGTTTTAAAACCATATATAACTGGATGTATCAAGGGAAACTTTCCCTTGACGAAACGGTATTTCGACACAAAGGAAATCGTCGTTGTCCACCAGAAACGCGTGGTACATTTGTAGCCGGTCTATCAATTTCTGATCGACCGAAAGAGGCAAAAGATCGGCAGATATTTGGACATTGGGAGCTTGATTCTATGGTTTCAAGCCGCGGAAAAAGCAAAGGTTGTTTTGCTACTTTTGTAGAGCGAAAAAGTCGGCTGTATATAGTGCTAAAAATGTCAGACCGCTCTTCCCTTAGTATGCAGAAAGCGATTGAATATCTCTACAGCATCCTACCCTTGAACGCTTTTAAAACAGCAACGACAGATAGAGGAAAAGAGTTCTCCTGTTATAAATCAGTAAAAGAAAAACTAGGAATTGACATGTATTTTGCAGACCCCTATTGTTCCTGGCAGCGGGGCAGCAATGAAAATTCCAATGGATTACTCAGAGAATTTTACCCTAAGAAGACCGATCTTTCTCTCGTAGACGAAAAGGAACTCATACACAATGTATTTCTGATTAATTCAAGACCACGAAAATGTTTAGGTTGGAAATCTGCTATTGAAGTCTTTTTACACGAACTGTCGCACTTGACTTGACAATTCGCCAACTGTTATATGTACAAAATATATATAATAAAGCATATGATTTTCTATGCTTTTTTGATATTGTTGAACGTTTTTGAATACTAATAAAAGATAATGATTGAAAATGATTGATTTTGAATGTTTTGTCACGATATAATAAGGGCAAGAAAATACTGTGATACGAAAGGAGCTGTAAATATGCTTTCGGAAGAACGCCAGGATGCCATTTTAAAAATCGTAAACAATGCCGGTTCTGTCTCTATTCAAGAATTAATAACATGCCTCCACATATCCGAGTCTACAGCGAGACGTGATCTTTTGATTCTTCACAAACAGGGCAAGCTTAACAAAGTACATGGCGGAGCTACCTCATTAGGGATTAATCATACTATTTATAAAGCCGATATGGAAAATTTAAAAGAAAAATATTTAATGCATATGACCGAAAAAAGAAAAATCGCCAAATATGCTGCTTCCCTCATTCAGCCCGGAGATTTTATTTATATTGACGCGGGTTCTACAACAGAGCAGCTTGCTGAGTTTATTTCCAGACCCGAAGTTATTATCATGACAAATAGTATTCCTTTAGTCCAAAAGCTAGCCATAAAAGGATATAATGCATATATTTTACCGGGAAAGGTAAAAAGCAGTACAGAATCTGTCGTGGGTAGTCAAGCTCAAGAACATTTACAAGATTGCCATTTTACTCTTGGATTTTTTGGTACAAACGGAATTACTCTATCTGAAGGCTGTTCTACCCCAGATATCGAAGAAGCTGCAGTAAAGCAGCGTGCCTTGAAACAATGCAAACAACGTTTTATTCTTTCTGATAATAGTAAATTCGGACTTTCCTCTCATTTTACTTTTTCCAGTTTAAAAGCCACCAAAATTATTACAGCAGCTACTACTGCTGATTTTGACTATTCCATTTACAAAAAAGTTACGGAGGTCCACATTTTATGATTTATACGGTTACATTTAATCCGTCTCTTGACTATGTCGTCACTATGGACAAATTAAACCTGGGTAATATAAACCGGGCTGAAACAGAGACCATTTATCCTGGAGGAAAAGGCATCAACGTAGCACTGGTTCTGGGAAATCTAGGTATCCCGGCTAAAATGCTGGGATTTATTGCCGGTTTCACAGGTCAGGAAATTGAACGTTTATCTCGTTTATATGGCGGCAACTGTGATTTTATCAAATTGGATACAGGGTATTCCCGTATTAACATGAAAATCAGCGCTGATACAGAAACAGCTGTCAATGGACAAGGTCCTTCTATCCCTTCAGAAAAATTGCAGAGGTTGATGCAGCAAATTGACGAATTGCACGCAGGAGATATATTGGTATTGGCCGGAAGTATTCCCGCTGATATTCCTGATGATATGTACGAACAAATTCTGCAGCGTCTCGAAACCCGTTCTATTCGTACTGTTGTTGACGCAACCGGCGAATTACTGCGGAATGTATTGAAATATAAACCGTTTCTCATTAAACCAAACCAAGATGAATTGGGTGAAATATTCCAGGTCACCTTAACAACTGATGAAGAAATTATTTATTATGCCCAACGGCTTCAAACAGAAGGAGCCAAAAACGTGCTAGTTTCACTTGGCAGCAAAGGCGCGCTGCTCATAGGAGAAAATGGTACAATCTATCGACAAGCCTCCCCTCCCGGCAGATTGGTTAATTCGGTCGGAGCCGGAGACAGTATGGTTGCTGGTTTTATTGCCGGATATCTGCACAACGGCAATGTGGAAGAAGCCTTACGGCTCGGTGTATGTACAGGAAGTGCTTCTGCCTTTAAAAATTGGCTAGCAACGAAACACGATGTTTCCCAAGTTTTGCTTACGTTATAAGTAGTATATTCAATGACAAAGGAGAACACATTATGCGTATTGTTGACTTATTAAAAAATCAGAGTATCGATTTACACGCAGCAGCAATAGATAAAAAATCAGCTATTGATCATATGGTTGACTTAATGGCTGCCAATGGTAATCTCATAGATAAAGAAAACTATAAAAAATGTGTATTTGCCCGTGAACAAGAAGGCAGTACCGGCATCGGTGAAGGTGTTGCAATTCCGCATGCCAAAACCGCAGCCGTACGGGAACCGGGTCTTGCTGCCATGATTTCTCAAGACGGCATCAATTTTGACAGCATCGATGAGGAACCCGCACATCTTTTTTTTCTCATTGCGGCCCCAGAAGGTGGAGAAAATGTTCATTTGGAATTATTGAGCCGTTTAAGCCGCATGCTGATGGATGATCAATTCCGCGATAGTCTAATGGAGTCCAAAAGTACTGATGATTTTCTTGCCATAATCGACAACGCCGAAACCAAGCAACGGATTTCCGAATCATCTGATACGGATATTTCCACACCGGTATCACCTTCTTCTCGACCTTTCGTTGTTGCCGTAACTGCTTGTCCGACAGGAATTGCTCACACATATATGGCAGCAGAATCATTGGAAACCAAGGCAAAGGCCATGGGGATTGACATTAAAGTGGAAACAGATGGCTCTGGCGGCACCAAAAATATCCTGACTACGGAAGATATAGAAAAAGCTGTCGGAGTTATCGTCGCTGCAGATAAAAATGTAGAAACCCAGCGTTTTTCTGGTAAACCGGTACTATTTGTCAATGTCGCCCGCGGTATTAAAGAACCGGAAGTGCTAATAAAACAAATACTTTCCAGACAAGTGCCTGTATTCCAGGGAAATCCTGAAAATAAAGCCGAAACTCCTGCAAATAAGCGAAACGAAGGTGTCGGTCATCAAATATATAAACACTTAATGAACGGAGTATCTCATATGCTTCCCTTCGTTATAGGCGGAGGCATTATGATTGCCTTAGCTTTTCTCTTCGATATGCAAAATGCCGGAACTGCTCAATTTGGCTCCGGTACCCCCTTAGCCGCTTTTCTAAAAAATATAGGCGGATTATCTTTCGGCATGATGATGCCTATTTTAGCAGGTTATATCGCAATGAGTATCGGTGAACGTCCCGCTCTTATGCCAGGTATCGTAGGCGGTTTTTTGGCAACAACAGGTGGTTCTGGATTTTTCGGTGCTCTTTTTGCCGGCTTTATCGGTGGTTTTCTTATTCTTGGGTTAAACCGGCTGTTTTCCAACCTTCCTAAAGCATTAGAAGGGACAAAACCGGTTCTTCTGTTTCCCGTAATAGGGCTCATCCTTATCGGTATTATCATGACCTATATTATTAATCCCCCTACCGCACTATTTAATGCTTGGCTGGCCGATACCTTGAACGGCATGTCCACATCAAGTCGTATTATTCTCGGATTTGTTCTCGGCGGCATGATGTCTATTGATTTTGGCGGCCCTATAAACAAAGCGGCCTATGTGTTTGGGACTGCCTCTCTGATGAGCGCCTCCGGCAATGCTGTAAGTTCAGGAATTATGGCTTCTGTCATGGTGGGTGGAATGGTTCCGCCTATTGCAATTGCACTCTGCACATTGTTTTTTAAGCGTAAATTCACAGTAAAAGAACGTCAATCCTGCATTACTACATTTATCATGGGTGCTTCGTTTATCACGGAAGGTGCTATTCCTTTTGCTGCGTCTGATCCACTCCATGTTATTCCATCTTGTGCTATAGGTTCTGCTACCGCAGGCGCATTATCTATGTTATTTAATTGTACGTTACCAGCTCCACACGGCGGCATTTTTGTTTTTGGTGTTGTAACAAACTGGCCTATGTATCTCGTTTCTCTACTCATCGGTTCTATTGTCGCCATGCTGATCCTCGGCATAATCAAAAAAGACGCCCTACAAGAATAACGTCCTATACGCAACCGCAACAGATGATTATAATACAATATAGACTTATTCATATAAGGAGGAGACTTTGTTATGAAAGAATTTACTTACACTATTAACGATCCCGCAGGCATTCATGCCCGTCCAGCAGGTATTCTTGTTAAAGAAGCAAAAAAATTTGAATCATCCATTTCCATTTTAACGGCTAATCAAAAAGGAGATCTAAAACGTATTTTTGCAGTTATGGGATTAGGTGTCAAACAAGGACAAACCATCACCATTCAAATCTCCGGTCCAGACGAAGATCACGCAGCAGATACAATAGAATCCTGCTTAAAATCCAATTTATAGCCAAAAGGAGATATAATACTATGCTTACAGTAAAGGGGAAATGCGTTTTTGCCGGTATCGCGATCGGCCCTATGGCTCTTTTTCATCGCAGCACTATTTCCACTGCTGCCCATACCATAGAAAATGTTGAAGCTGAAGCTGTCCGTTTTCATTCCGCCAGAAAAAAAGCAATATCTCAACTTCAAGACTTATACGATAAAGCACTGACACGTGTCGGCAAAGAACAAGCTGCCGTATTTGAAATTCATCAAATGATGCTTGATGATCCGGATTATATCGAAGCAGTGGAAGATACTATTCGTGCCAATTCCATCAACGCCGAAGCAGCTGTAGACCAAGCTTCAAAAAAATTTGCTGATATGCTGTCTACGATGGAAGACACCTACATGCAGGCCCGGGCTATAGATGTTAAAGATATTTCCCGTCGTATTCTAGAAGTACTTAGCGGCGGTATCGGAGTAGACTTCACTAAATACAATCACGTTATCATTGCCGCCGATGATTTAGCTCCCAGCGAAACACTACAACTGGACCCTGATAAAATTCTTGGTTTTGTTACCTCGGAAGGAAGCACAAATTCTCATACGGCTATTTTAGCTCGCACTCTGGGTATTGCTGCCGTCGTGAATACCGGTACGGCCTTACACACCGATGTGGATGGTAAAACAGCTATCGTCGACGGCTATACCGGTCTCGTTTATATTGACCCGGATGAAGCAACATTAACCAAAATGCAGCAAAAACAGGCTGAATCCTTGGCCTACAAAAAACAGTTGGAAGACATGCGCGGCAAAGAAAGCATGACGCAAGATGGATATAAGGTCGAACTTTTTGCCAATGTCGGCAACCCCAATAATATTCCACAAGTCATCATGAATGACGGGGAAGGAATCGGTTTATTCCGCAGCGAATTTCTGTACCTGGAGCACAATGATTATCCTACGGAAGAAGAACAATTTGAAGCGTATAAAAAAGCGTTGGAAGGAATGAAAGGGAAAAAAGTCGTAATTCGAACACTGGATATCGGAGCAGATAAAAAAGCCGATTATTTTCCTCTGGCACAAGAAGAAAATCCAGCATTGGGCTTACGTGCAATCCGTATCTGCCTGACTCGTCCGGAATTATTTAAGACGCAGCTTCGCGCACTGTGCCGCGCCTCCGTTTTCGGAAAACTGTCCGTTATGTTTCCTATGATTATTTCATCCGATGAAATTCATCGCAGCAAGGATATTCTGCAGGAAGTCCGTAATCAACTGGATAAAGAAGGAATTGCCTATGATCCGAATATGGAAGTGGGTATCATGATCGAAACTCCAGCCGCTGCTATCATCAGTGATGAACTAGCAAAAGAAGTAGATTTCTTTAGTATCGGTACTAATGACTTAACACAGTATACACTAGCTATTGATCGCCAGCATACAGGCCTCGATAAATTTTTTAACCCGCATCATCCTGCTGTATTGCGTCTTATCAAGCAAACGATCGAAAATGGGCATAAAGCGGGAATTTGGGTTGGAATTTGCGGAGAACTCGGAGCAGATTTGGAACTGACAGAATATTTCTTGCGGGCCGGTGTCGATGAACTTTCTGTATCACCTCCTGCCATACTGCCTCTGCGCAAAAAAATCCGTTCGCTTAATTTAAGCCAAAAATAATCTTCGCTAAAGCGATATAAGTAACTCCACATGTGTAAAGCGGGGGATAGGATGAAATTATTTCATCCTATCCCCCGTTTTTACACATTAATTATTTCTGAAGTCTATAGAAATAATTAATATCCTCCCATCGTATGCATTGTCCTTCCCGCTCTTTTTTCAATTAATTGTCCTGCAATACTGACCGCGATTTCCGCTGGTGTTTCACTGCCAATATCAAGTCCGATAGGAGCTGTAACCCTCGCCAAGTCGGTATCCGTAAAGTGTATTTTTTTCAGCTTTTCCGCCACCATTGCATGTTTTGTCCGACTTCCGATAACACCAATATAACTAGCCGGGGTCCGCAATGCAAACCGTTCTACTTCAAAATCGCCTTCATGCCCCCGTGTAACAGAAATAATATAATCTTCCGGCTGTATATCATAAAACTCCTCTAATTCATTATAGTCTCTTACATAACAAGCTTCCGCATCCGGAAAAAGCTCAGGTGCAGCAAATTCCGGTCTATCATCTGTCACAATACAACGAAACCCTATAAATCGCAACATGGGAACTAATTTTTGTGCCACATGTCCGCCGCCGAAAATAAAAACACGAATACTATTATAAATCATCATAACGTAATAAGTTCCTTCTGATGTGTCAATGGTATCACATCCCTTAACTGACGTAATTTCCATTTTTTCTACAGGAATATCTATCCCTGCGATTCCATCTGTACTGACAAAACCTATTTTTTCTGCCGTAAAAGGCAATACCAGCCAGCCTGCTTTATGATCTTTTATTGCACGCTGCATATTATATACAGCCCATTTATTTTGTTCTGTCGGAGCTACGAACGTGAATAAAATCTCCACTTTCCCGCCGCAGGCACCACTTAAATTAAAAACAGATATCTTTCCTTTTTTCTGCTTTAACAACTCCTCGGCTTCTTGTAAAGCCAAAAATTCCATGTTTCCGCCACCAATAGTTCCTGCCGCCAACCCCGCATCATCAACAACCATGCAAGCTCCTTTACTGCGCGGTGCACTTCCTTTATCTGAAGTCAACGTAACAAGAATACTATTTTTCCCCTTTTGCAAATCATTCCATAACGCATCAGCAATCTCATGTATAATATCTTTCATTTATTACGCCTCCTACGCATATAACAAAAGGATATTTTTCCCTTTAATCCCCAATTTTCCAGGCATTGTTTCCGGCTTGTCTGTTTTAGCAAAACGCCACCATATCAATTTTGTCTCTTTATTTTGTCCTAGATATTGGAATTTTACAATCCACTCAAACGGTTGTTCGATTTGTTCGACTACAGTAATGTCAAAAGCATTTTCACTGATTTCTCCACAAAAACAATGCGCACGTATACCGATGGCCTGCACTCCTTCTCCCACATACCGTCCCGTGTCAAGTATAAGATTCCAATCCGGCACGTATATCTGTGTTGTTCCTATTTTATTTGCTTTAACTATATTTTTGCACCCTGTAAGTTCTGCACCCACACGCGTTGCCGGATCCTGAAAAATTTTTTTTGTCTCTCCAAAAATATCCAAATGTCCTGCATCCAAAACAGCAATATGATCACATAACTGATACGCTTCATCCCGACTATGCGTAACAACAATAACATCTTTTTGAAATTCTGCCAAAAGCGTATGTAATTCGGTCATAAGTTGTTCTTTAAGATAACTGTCAAGTGCGCTGAACGGTTCATCCAAAAGCAAAATTTCAGGTTTATTGATAAGAATACGTGCCAAAGCCACTCGCTGCTGCTGTCCTCCGGAAAGTTGTGCCGGTTTGCGCTTTTCCAGTCCTGACAGCTGCATACGGTCTATGATATCTCCAATACGATTCGTCCGTTCCCTTTTATCAGATACCGTATGCACCCCGCAAGAAATATTCTCCGCAACAGTCATATTAGGAAATAACGCATAATTTTGAAAAAGGTATCCCACATGACGTTCTTGTGTTTTTAAATTAATGTTTTTTCTACTGTCAAATACCGTACGTCCATTTATAATGATTTTTCCCTCATCGGGCCGCTCAATTCCCGTAATGCATTGCAGTGTTTTACTCTTTCCGCTTCCGGATGCACCTAAGAGTCCTAAAACACCATGTTCTAATTGAAATTTCACATCAAGTCTGAATGCGCCCAATTGTTTATGGATTTCTATGGTCATGCTCATGAACAGGCCCGCCTTCCTTGTCCGCGTTTTTCCAACATATTAACGGTCAGTAATACTACCGCGCTAATGGCGATATTGACCAACACCCATACAAAAGCACTATATTCATCATTGGTTCTCCATAATTGATAGACTGTTGTAGAAATAGTTGCAGTATTTTTGGGAATATAGCCAATAAGCATGCTGGTCGCTCCATATTCACCAAGTGCTCTGGCAAAAGCCAATACAGTCCCCGCAATAATTCCTTGTTTACAATAAGGCATCCGGATATGCCAGAATATATATGTACCAGAGAGTCCTAATGTTCTTCCACTCCAAGCAAGCGTTTCATCAAAACTTTCAAAAGCTCCGCGTGCCGTACGATACATCAGCGGGAATGCAACAACCGCGGAGGCAATGATTCCTCCATACCAAGTCATGACAAACTGCACTCCTATACTTTGTAAGAAAATTCCAACAGGATGTTTCAAGCCAAAAACAAGTAATAACAGCCAGCCGCACACGGTAGGCGGCAAAACCAGAGGCAGCGTTAAAACAACATCCAGAATTCCTTTCCATATTCTCGGCAGTTTAGCTACATAGTATGCCATACCGATGCCACTGAAAAATACAATAACACAAGAAATTGCTGCAATACGTAAGCTATTCCAAAGTGGGTACCAATCCATAATTATCAGTCCTTATACAAAATAAACGAAAAACTTTTTTCTTGCGGAAAGTCTTTCTCTTATTTCATTTTACATTTTTCAGCTGATTTTACTAAAACCAACACCTTCAAAAACCTTCATAGCTTCTTCGCTTTGCAAATATTTCAAAAATTCTGTCGCTGCTTCCTGATTTTTACTGTTTTTCATGACAGCGGCCGGATAAATAACCTGCCCGCACATGGATTGTGCAGCAAGTCCGAGAGGTGTTAGTCCGGCACTAAATGCATCTGTACTGTAAATAGTCCCACAGTCCGCACTACCTTCCTTGACTTGTGTAGTTACTTCTTTAACATTAGAGCCATAGGAAATATGTCCGGCCTCTGCCAATGCGGTTTCATCCAGTTTATAAAAAGCTAAAATTTTCTGAGTATATTGCCCCACAGGGACATCACTGTTTCCCATGACGAGACGAATAGATCCATTTTTTAATTTTTCAGCCATATCTTCAAAATCTTTAATATGTTTAGGATTATCCTCCGGTGCAACAAGGGCCACTTTATTTTCCAGTAAATTGAACCGCGTTCCCTGCAAAACATAATCCAATTTTTGTGGATTTTCTGCTTCCCCTTTAGAGGCATCCAGTTGATTCATTTGTTTAGGTGCCGCAGAAATAAACAAATCACAGGCTGCTCCATTTTGAATTTGTGTTTTTAATGTTCCTGATGAGTCAAAATTATAAGTAATTTCAACATTGGGATGAGATTTTTGATAGTTTTCAGCAATCGTATTCATTGTTTCCGTCATACTGGCAGCAGCAAATACTGTCAAATGAATTTTTTTATCCGTATCTGCCGAGGCCTTCGTGTCTTTATTGTTAGACACGCCGCATCCTATGACATTAAACAACAAGCAAGCCAGTATACTCAACCCAACATATTTTTTTAATTGCATTTTTTTCACCTCTTCTAATGTTAAAATATTTCGCATCAGCGACGTGCACACTCGGTGACTTCGCCGCGCAAAACAGCTAATCCGTGCGGCAGCGTATCAAGGATACAATCCAGGCATTCTTCACAAGCCGCGGGACTTCCCGGAAAATTAATAATCAACGTTTTATGACGAATGACACTCACTGCCCGTGAAAACATAGCCCGTGGTGTAATATGCAAAGAATAGGACCGCATTGCCTCTGCAATTCCCGGAACATTTTTAGTAGCAACTGCCAATGTAGCTTCAGGAGTAATGTCACGCGGCGCAAAGCCCGTTCCTCCTGTTGTTGCCACTAGATCTAATTGCCGCTGATCCGCTAACCGGCATAATTGATGCCGCAATACAGCGGCATCATCAGCAATTAAAATTTTCTCTACCACTTCATATCCGGCTCGTTGTAACCGTTCCGATATAAGAGGTCCGCTCACATCCTCTCGTTCACCGCGGCTTCCTTTATCGGAAAGAGTAATAACCGCGGCTTGATAGGGTCTTTTTACTGTACGTGCTACTATCTCTAAACAATCTCCGATACGAACTATACCGCCTTTTAGAACACGGGCAAAAATACCTTCCCGCGGCATGATGCAGTCACCTACAGATTTATATATGGCACAGTGATCATGACACTCTTTACCGATCTGAGTTATTTCCAGCAATACATTATTCCCGCATTGAAGCAAGGTTCCGACAGGAAGTTTCGATAAATCAAATCCTTGTACAACCAGATTTTCTCCGAAAGCTCCAAAAGCAACATGTCCCCCCTTTTCACGAAAATCTTTTATTTTTTCTATAGATAACAAACTAACCTGCCTATGCCAATGCCCCGCATGTGCGTCATCCTTAATTCCCCATTCCTGAATCAGTTCCGCTTCATTAACAGATACTTTTTGAACACCTCGCACAGTACTAATACAAATCGCTGCTATTTCTCCCATGTTATCCTCCTATCCGGTTCATTGTTTTATACTCTGTAATTTTATTTTTTTCTGTAAAGCAATGTTCCTTCGGCTTTATACTGACTGCCATAGTAAACATGCGAACCAACATTTCTTCCAAATCAAGAAAATCTGCTCCCGCCCGCAGCAAGGGTTTTAACTCAACTGCCGTATCATAACATAAACAGGGCTTTAACTGTCCGGTACTTGTCAGCCGCATGCGATTGCAATCTATACAAAAACGATGTGTGTTGGCTGCAATAAAACCAATGCGGCCATTCAATAACCGGCTTTTAAAATACACGGCGGGGCCGTTGCCGCGTTTTTCATTTATACGATGTAAATCAGGGTACTGACGCATTAGGCATTGAAGCATATCATGTTCAGCCGGACCCGCATAATTACGTCCAACACCAATGGGCATTACCTCAATAAATCGGACGTCAACCGGATAATATGCGGCAATTTCGGCTAATGCAGATATTTGATCTTTATTTTCTTCCATAAGAACGGTATTGATTTTTGTATGGATGCGGGAGGCAGCACATGCTGCAATCGCGTCCTTCACCTGATACAATCCATCTACGCCTGTAATATCTTGAAACTGGCCCGCTTCCATGGTATCCAAGCTAATATTCACTCCATCTATGCCCACTGCCTCCAGATCCGGCAATATCTGTTTTAAATATATACCATTGGTAGTCAACGTAACATTGTTAACACCTGGCATAGCTTTTAACGCCGCAATAAATGGTACAATCCCTTTACGCACCAGCGGTTCTCCGCCCGTTATTTTAAAACGGTCGATTCCTAAAGATACAGCAACACGACAAACGCTAAGAAATTCTTCATATGTCAAAATTTCCTCATGACAAATATCAGGTACAGCCATCGGCATACAGTAACGGCATCTCATATTGCATCGATCCGTAACAGAAATTCGCAAATAATTAATTACCCGCCCCCATGGATCCTTCATTTCATCACGTCCTTTTCCGTATACAGAAAATGACCGCTTTTACCGCCAATTTTTTCAACTAAATGAATTCCGCTGATTTCCATACGCTTATCTACGGCTTTACACATATCATATATAGTAAGTAACGCAACAGAGACACCCGTGAGAGCTTCCATTTCCACTCCGGTCATTCCTTCACATTTTACCGTGCACCGCGCCTCAAGCTCACTCGTTTCCGGACAAAGAGAAAATGTAACACTGCACGTTGTAAGATTCAATACATGGCAAAGAGGAATCAGCTCACTTGTCCGTTTAACACCCATGATGCCACCTATTTGAGCGACACTCAAAACATCTCCTTTTTTTACAGCTCCCTCACAAACAGCTGTAAAACATACGCTATCCATACGTATCCGGCCTACAGCAACCGCAATGCGGGATGTGCTTTTTTTATTGCTTATATCAACCATGACTGCATTGCCCTTGGCATCAAAATGTGTAAATTCCGTCATAGCTCCCGCCTACTTTCCAAATCCGCAATTGGGAAAAGTACAAATTTCGCAGTTTAAACACAACCCACCTTCACCAAGCGCCGCAAGCTGTGCGGCCGTAATAGAAACATCCGCCATCAACGCCGGCAGCACTAAATCAAAAATGGTTCGTTTAGCATACATGACACAGCCAGGTAATCCCACTACAGGCCGTCCGTCATCACTATAAGCCAAAAGAAACATCGCACCCGGAAGTACCGGAGCTCCATAAGAAATAATCTGAGCCCCACTGTTTCTAATTGCAAGCGGGGTCTGATCATCAGGATCGACACTCATTCCTCCCGTGCAAAATACCATATCCGCTCCATCGGCAAGCATTTTCTGAATAGCAGTGGTAATCTTGTTATGATCATCATCAACAATAGTGTGTATTTCCATTACCGCTCCGTATTCCATTAATTTTTCTTGAATAACTGGCGTAAATGTATCTTTGATCCTGCCATGAAAAATTTCATTTCCCGTAGTAACAACTCCAAATTTTTTTTGTTTAAAAGGAATAACATTAAACAGCGGTTTCATTCCGCCAGCCTGTCTCGCCATTTCCATTTTTTCCTTTTCAATAACTAAAGGAATAATACGCGTCCCTGCCAATATATCTCCCTTTTGAACAGCAAAACCACCATGCCGCGAAGCAATTATCATTTCCCCCAAGGAGTTCACTGCCATGACTCGATCTTTTTCAACAGTAAATACCCCATCACACATTGCAATAAGTTCAATTTTTCCTTCCTTAGGTTCTCCCGTGTCTATATTATCTCCCGTACAAATATCACGTAAAATCATGGCTGCTTCATTTTCATGCAGCATCTTTTCATTGTTTTCCCAAATATACACATGATCTTTACCGACAGAAAGCAAAATAGGGATATCTTCTTTTTGTATAATATGTCCTTTACGAAAAACCGGGGCTTTGGTAACGCCTCGGATAATTTGTGTAATATCATGACAAAGAACTTGTCCTACTGCCTCTTCTGTATGGATTTGCTTCATGGTTTTCCCTCCCCTTGTTCTATCATTCTTTGAATGCGGATTGCCGCATTATATTGTTCCTGATGCCTTATTTTGGCTTCTGCCGTGAGGCACTTGCTCCAGCTTGAAGCAAACCGTTCTTCCAATGTAACTTTTTTATTACCGCATACTCGTTTATCGGCCAAATACAGAATGCCGGCTTCATCAATCCCCCCCGTTATTCCCCTTATGCAATGATGCTGTTCTATGGCTTGAGCAATTTTCATGTATCCTCGTTCTCGTAAGATAGTCGCTGCCATTTGTGGATGTGCACGTCCTGAAGATCGGCACAGATCATGAAGAAGTGCGGCAGCATGCAGTACCTTTTGAGAAACAGCCCCCTTTCCATCAAGCAGATAATTACTAATGCGCCGACATTCATCCCATACAGCAAGACAGTGTTCTCGCACGTTTATCGGAGTGCCGCAATCATCCCATAATTCATGAATCTCTTTTATTGAAGGACTATCATCAGGCATTTTGCCGACGGCTGTGACAATAAGTTCATTCTCCGTATAATTAAGGACAGTAACACTGCCATAGGGTTGACGAAACATGGCATCAATTTTAGGATTCAGTTTCATAAGCCGGTACATCAAAGCTCGAATACTTCCTTCATGTGTCACTACAACAGCATTGTGTGCCGTTTTTTTTAAAATTCTTAAAACAACCTGCTGCATCCTATCGGCAGCCTGCTCCAATGTTTCCGCACCCAGTGGAACAACAGCCCAATCCTCCCCCCTTTTTTGATATAAATCAGGGTATTGCTGCCGAATTTCCTGAAAGCTTTTTCCTTCCCATGAGCCTACATTAATTTCTCTTAGCGCCGCCATTTCTTGGACAGGAATCCGTTCAGACGCAATAATTTCTGCTGTTTTTTTACTGCGCAATAACGGACTGCAGTAAATACTTTCAATGAACTCAAAATATGGAATCCATGCTTTGGCTTGTTTTATTCCCTCATCACAAAGAGGAACATCCGTCCGACTTCCGATACAAAAAGTTTTGTTATCAGGAAAAAACGGTTTTCCATGCCTGATCAAAAAAACATATTGCCCCATAATTACTCCTTTACCACAATAGCGGTACCATGGAAATCTCCTAAGGGAACAAGTGCTAAACGGCCATGCTTTTTCTCATAATCAGCAACTGCTTTTCGTATTCCTTTAAAGCGATTTGAATCCCAATCATGAATAATCAAAATTCCACCTGCCGCCATGCGCGGCAAAAACCACTCAAGAGCCGCCAATGTCGGTTCATATAAATCTGCATCCAGACTGACCAGTGCAAATACGTCCTGTATGTTTTTACACGTTGACGGAAAATATCCCTGAAAAATCATTGCATTATCTTTATGAGGAAGCCGTTCCCATACCTCTGCCGCGTTTGTATCAGAAAAATCATGCATATCGGCTTGAGAAAAGCCGCATTCTGCTTCTGTTCTAATATCGCGGTCGTCAAATCCGGAAAACGTATCAAATAAATACAATTTTCTATCTGGAAAAAGTTCATTTAACATAGCCGCAAACGCTCCTTTATACACGCCTAATTCAGCAATGGAACCTTCCACATTACAAATCCGTTCTGCTGCACGAAAAAGTACCGCGCTGCGCATATCCATGACATCTATAAAATCGGATAAAGAAACTATTTGCCCAACAAATCCGAGATTTTGTATCTGCTGTTTTAACTCTTTTGTCCGTACTGTATCACGCACTGCAATAACAACAATATCAGGACGAAGCTGCAGTGCTTTTTCCACTGAAAAGATGGGAATATTATATATATGTCCCGATACCGCATTATCTCCAAATGCCAGTATCCTAAACAGCGTATGGTTAATTAGTGCTGCCGTCGTCTTTCCTATTTGTCCCGCTCCCAGTACCACGATAGTATTCATCTTCAGGGCTCCCAATCAAAATAATCGTCAAATGTATCTTCCGCATATTTTTTAACTGCCTTTGCATATTGTTCATAACAAAATAAAAGTTTTCTGCCATCTTCTGTAAGAATACTCATTCCGCCGGCTTCTCCTCCATGCTGTCGTTTTAAAAGAGGAAATCCGAGCCGCTCTTCCAATGCTGCCAACATCTTCCATGCTTTGCTATAAGAAATGCCGATTTTTTCACTAGCCACTTTGACAGTTCCTGAATATGCAACCATGTGAAGCAGCAATGCTGCATTTTTATCAAAAAGACGGCCTTCACGCATAAGAGATACATCCACTGCCGGCCTAAAAAGAAGTTTATTATTACGTTCCAGCAAATCCTTATATTCTTCCTTGGTATCTGCATCAAGCAAAATTCCTTCATCCTCCACGGCAATAAGCTTAATATCTTCGGCATAAAGATCAATCGCCGTTTTTAACCCACCGTTTCCCTTGTATTTTATAATTTTGTCGACAAGTGCACCGGATAACAAAACAGGATGCCCCTCCCGATTAAAATATACAGGTTTGGTCACATCCGATACGGTGTCAAGCAATTGCCGTACCGTGTCATATGTAAATAAAGGGATATCAGCCGGTGTAAAAAAAACACGATCACACAAGTTTCGGATAAAGGAAAAGCCCAGTAAAGCAGAGTCAAACATTTCGGTATGCTCATAATTGGGATTACGTACACAAATAACACCCATTTTAGCTATATGCTTTTCCAATAATTCAGCATGAAATCCGGTTACAACAACGATGGGAAAAACTTCAGCTTGCTGAAAATTCACAATCACTCTGCCAATAATAGACATGGCCCCCATACTCATCAAAGGCTTAAAATCTCCCATTCGCGATGACATTCCCGCTGCTGCAATGACTGCACCTGTTCTCATATATAATCCCCACCAATCGAGTTGTATTTTTTTATAACTCGCTGTTGTTTTGGTATATTATTCGTGATGTATCAAAAGGAATTTCTTTTGATACATCACGGTAACATATACTACAATCTGACATTTTCTTCATTGTATCATACGGTTTTTAAAAATAAATATGATAAATTCAAAAACATCATAGTATGCATTTTTGGTAATATAGGTATTACAATAATGCATTTTTATTATTAATTATATTAAGAAACGTCTGCAATTTTTCATTATATTACTCAAATATAACTTAAATTTTTTTTGATTTATCAAAAAGAGTATGTTATATTGAAATCAAATCAAAAATTTCGTTATTTTATAAAAGAAAACCGAGGTGGAAAATGCAATGCTGGATCAAACACTGCTTACCCTTCTAGAACCCGTCGCTAAAGGTATTACCATGCAATTCGGTACAAATTGTGAAGTCGTTATTCACGACGTAAATGATACTTGCATGAACGCGTCTGTTATTGATAATAAAAATGGTCAGATTATTTCCCATCAAACAAATGATGACTCTTCTAACACTATGGGCGATGTATTTTGTGAAGATCAAAACAAGCCGAAAGAATATGCCAGTTACATAACAAAACGAACCGATGGCCGCATATTGAAATCTACAACGGTTTATTTGCGGGATGCTAAAAAAAAAATAATTGGCAGCTTTTCTATCCATTATGATATTACCAGTCTCATGCTGATAAAAAATGCATTAAATCCACTTACTTCTGTTCCCTGTTCCGAAAACAATCTGTCCCATACACCACTTCATGTAAATGATTTGCTTACCCGCTTAATCGAAGAATCCGTCCAAAAATCCGGAAAACCGGCAGCTTGTATGACTAGAGAAGATAAGATTGAAGCAATTAAATTTTTAAACACCCGGGGAGCCTTACTTATCACCAAAGCAGGCGATAAAATTTCTAAATATTTCGGTATTTCTAAATACACATTATACAGTTATCTGGATAGCGACGACTAAGTTTCTCAAGGGATAGCATAAAAAAAAAACGATCTGCCACTTATGCAGATCGTTTTTTTTATGTCAATATGTTTGCCAACAATATCGTATGTGTTAATTTTGTAAACCTGGCTTACAGGAAATCTGCGGATGCATCGCTTCCATGATAGTTTTTAAACGTTCAGGCGCTATTCCCGTACTTTGAGACATATCTGTCATCATTTGCTCTGTATCATTCCGTTTTCTCTGCCAAAAATCATCCTGATGAGTTTTAAAATAATTTTGGATAGAATCTGCCTCAGTTTGTGTCATCTTTCCGTCTTTAATCATTTGCTCCATCATAATTTTATAATTGGCATATTGCGGCATCACCATAAAATGAATCTCTTTCAAACGTTCTGCAGAAATTCCCGTTTCCTCGGCCATTTTCTGCAGCATATTCTGCGAATCCGGACGTTCTCCGCTCTGTCGGTTCCATCCCGGTTTATGATTTACAAAGAAGTGGTGCATAGAATCCGCTTCCGCCTGTGTAATTTGCCCTTCCTGAACTAATTCTGCTATACGAGTTTGCATTGGCTGAGATACTTTATCATAGTCAGGTCTGGCAAAAATTTCTTTTATTGTTTGTTCTGAAATCCCTGTTTTATCAGGAAGGTGTTGTATCCATACTTCCCGTTCTTTTATCAGCTGATTGGTATGTTCTTGTATGATATTTTCTAATTTATCTGCCTGCTCCTGCGTGATTTTTCCTTCAGTTACCCTTGCCGTAATTCGTTCATGAAGAGAATCGCAATGATTGAATCCTATTCCATGTTGTCCTTGACTGACCCGATTAGTATTTGCCATAGGTGACGCGACAAAGTTATTGGCCGAAACCGATATATACGGCAAAGACATAACAATAGCTGTTGCAGCGCTTGCTAACATGCCTGCCATTATTTTTTGTTTTAAATTTTTTTCTATATGCATTGCATTCCACTCCCTTCTGTTACTACGTTAAGTATAAACAAATAGTATTACAACTTTGTTACAATTATTATACAAAAACAATGTGTTCTCTCCAGAACATCGTCTTTATTCTTTTTCCTCCCTACAGTATCTATTATGTTAATAGTTTTTAATGCAGCGCTTTGATTCTTCTGTTTCTCAGTTTAAAAAATATAAAGCCAAACTTTTTATTACATCATGCAGATAGTTATTGCTTTTTATTATAAAGACATTATAATATCCTTAGGTTCATTAAAAAGAACAACATAATGAGGGGGATTACCATGAACAAACCATTAGAACTAGCCGTACAAAAATTCATTACCGACAATAAGAAAGATTTAGTACAATTAATCATTGATATAAGTGCTATTCCATCTCCGACCGGCTCAGAACAAAAAAAAGCAGAGTGGATTCTGGAAAAATTGAATAGCTGGGGAGCAGACGGCGCTTACATAGATGAAGCTGGCAATGTAATATATCCCTATCATTTAGAAAAATCTGATACATTTCCGCTGTATAATGCTCATATAGACACTGTTTTCAACAATGTCACCACAATTGAACCAAAAATTGATGGGCATACACTTTACGCTCCTTCTTGCGGCGATAATAGTTCCAGTGTAGCTGGATTGTTATTTCTCATCCGTATGCTTCATACATTAAAAGTCGACTTACCTACAGGCATTCTTTTTGCCTTTAATGTTGGCGAAGAAGGGCTGGGAAATTTGAAGGGCAGCCGCTATCTTGTTAATACATGGAAAGAACATCTCAGTGAAGTGATCGCTGTCGATGGCAGCTGTAACCAATTTGTCAATCTTGCTGTAGGTTCTCGGCGCTATACCATTTCCATTACAGCAGAAGGCGGCCACAGCTGGGAAAAATTTGGCAACAGCAATGCTATCGCCGCAGCCTCTTCCATTATCTGCCAGTTGTACATGCAGCAAGTACCGACAACACCGAAAACTACATATAATGTAGGCACTATCTGTGGTGGTTCAACGGTAAATTCCATTGCGGAACAAGTAGAGTTTACCATCGATCTGCGTTCTGAATCAAAGGATGAATTAGAACGTATTGATGGGCATCTAACAACTATTTTACAAAAAGCGGATACAGAAAAAATACAAATCAAACAAACACTTATTGGGGAACGGCCTTGCAGTCAAGGAATCACCCAAGCAGAGATCTATGATCGTATTGCCGCTATTCGTGAAAACAACCAGCAGCCGATGAAATTTCATGCTGCCAGTACAGATGCTAATATTCCTTTGAGTATGGGAATTCCGGCCATTTCTTTTGGTATTTGTGAAGGAACCCGTGCACACTCCATCTATGAATCTATTGATTTGGATACGTTAGAAGCGGGAATGAATCAGTTGGCAGCATTTTTATTTTTTCATATGTAATAAATTTTTATATAAAAAAGCGTGGCAGTGAAATACCATCTCTATAAAAACAAATGAGGATCGCTTGCTCAAACGAGCAGGCGATCCTCATTTTGTGTTAAAATTTTTCATACTCACATAAAAAATTCAAACATACATTATTCTAAAACAAAACAGGCAGTTTTACCATTATTTATTTCAGATTATCTGAATATCTGTGATCCCGTGCTGATTTTTGGTCGATTCATGGAGGAAATCGGCTTGGAGAAATACCTGATAAATTGTTCAGCGATATCAACAACCATATATTTGCCAAAGATCATGTGGATTTGACTCCTCTGTATATAGACAGTTCGAAATTTGAGACAAATGCCAATAAATACAACTAGGTATGGAAAAAGCGACGGAAAAGTCACGAATTTACTCGATGAAATCAACGATGAGCTTGCCCGCTTTTGGTATCATGAAAAATAACCGCTGGTACACAAAAATTCTTCGAAAAGGCATGGAACAGGTACGTTTAGAGGTTTTTCGGGTTTCCATCGGGCACAATCTTTATAAATACCCCAATAAAAGACTACGCTTGAAGAAAGCCGCATAAACTGTAAAAAAAAAGTTTTTATGGAAAAAATGACTGTATGCCCTTTTTTCAGTAATTGCCTGTCAGCTACCTCAAGGTGCATAAAAAAAAGAAGCTGTGGATAAAATGATTTCTCATTTTTTCACAGCCACTTTTTTATTTTAATTATTGAAGTTTCGTTTTTCCTTCTTTAGTCAAAAGACTGACTACGATAAAGACGATAAAGTTACAAACAAGAGCTACGAAACCAGCATTAAAGTGAATACCCATCAATGGGAACGGATCCATTTTATTCAACATCAAATAAAATACCAAGAATTCACCGACAAGAAGTCCGCAAATAGCTCCCAATTTACTAGATTTAGGCCAAAACATACCAAATACAATAAGCGGGAAAAACTGGGTAACTCCGGAATAACCGGTAAGAAGCAAATTAACTAAAAGGTTAGCATGGAAAATAGACAAATATAATGCAACAGCCGTCAAAATAAGAATAAAATACCGAGCAGCCTGTTTCATATGTTCCGGAGACACATTTTCATCTCCGCCACGGAACCCTTTAATATAAATATTACGAGATATCAAAAGTGATGTAGATAAAAGCAAGTCCGCCGCCGGAATCATACAAGCCAGCGCACCGGCACCACCTACAATACCCAAAACCCAAACGGGGAAGGAATCTTTTACCAAATATAAAAACGCCATATCTGCTACAGGCAATGGATTATTCATATACACCAACAACGCAGTAAAACCAACAAGCATAGGGCATATCAGCAGCAGATGATATACTGGAAGCCATACAGCATTGTGACGCGGTACATCCGGATCTTTAGCACTAAACGTATTCGTCGTAAAATGAGGCCACATATAAAAACCTGCCGCCATTACACAAAGCGTCGACATGGCCCAGCCTACATCCAACACTTTTGTACTTCCCGGGAAAATCAAATAGGTCGGATTAATTGCTTCAATCTTGGCAAACATTTCTCCTACACCGCCAAAATAATGGAAGGGGAGATAAATACCAAAGAAAAGCATAGCAAGCATCATTGCTATATCCTTAATAAGAGCAGTAGAAGCAACACCTCTTAAACCACTTAAAAAAACAAATGCAGCCACCATGACAAATGCAATCAACATAGCGGTTATACGAGAAATCTCACCCAGCGAAGCTACTTCCACAATAAGGCCAAGTGCTGTAAGCTGCAACTGAAGATACGGCAATAAAAACGCAACGCCAATACAAGATACCAAAATCCCCAAGGGACGGCTGCTGTACAAATATTCGACCAAATCACCTTGTGTAACAAGTAAATGACTGTGTCCATATACACAAATTTTCGGCAAAATGTAATATCCTACCATATATGCCAAAGAGCCATATCCCAAAATATAAAAGGACGGTCCTCCCTTTGCATAAGCCCAGCCGCTGGCACCTAAAAAAGCAAAGGCTGTATAAACTTCGCCCGCCATAATAAACCAATTCAGCCAACGGCCAAAATTACGATCACCGACAGCCCAGCTTTCAGAATTCATTTTATGTTTCATACCGGGGATAGCTCCCAGTACAGAAATGCCAACGATAAAAATAAACAATATAATAATTGCACTACTATTCTCCATGAATGAGTACCTCCTCTCTTAATTTTCCTTTGATTTATGACCGTCTAACGCATGTTCAGCCGCTTCTGCATCAGCTTTTGCATGATTCTTCTTGTCTATCATATAAAGCGTATGAATACAAAACACAGATATAATGACACCAAGCTGGATCCAAAAAGCAAGAAACGGTACGCCAAAAATCATGGGATGTACCCGATTAACCCATGGCAATGCTCCAATAATCCAAATAAACGGCACTGCTGTCAAAAAAATTCGTAATGCCATAACAAAACCCCCTTCTTCATAAAATAGTATCCTAATATAACAAATATCACACAAATCCCACTAAACGCAAGAAATGGTGTCTCCTTACAGATTAATCGCAATGCGTTTTCAGCCAATCAATGGCACTCTGGGCATATACACCGGAACCGCCGGATAAAATCGAATCATCTATGGTAAAGTTATTACTGTGATGGGAATTGACGGCTCCAATCGCTGGGTTATTAAATCCCACAAAAGCAAAGCATCCCGGCTTATGTTCCTGATAGCGGGAAAAATCTTCGCCGCCCATGGTCTTCTGCATGTGAAATAAAGCCTTTTCTCCCAGAACTTTCTTAACAGCACCTTGCGCAATAGCTGAACATTCTTCATCATTCACCGTAGGCGGTACCATAATCCAATACTCAAATTCTGCCGTGGCCCCATACGCATGAGCCGTGTCCATGATAATACGTTCCATGGATTCCTTGAGGTCTTTTCCTACCTCCGTATTGAAATAACGAGTCGTCCCTTCCAGAACGGCTTCTCCTGAAATAATATTAAAACGGTCTCCGCTATGCAATGTTCCTATCGTCAATACGACCGGATCAAGTGCACTGTAACGGCGAGATACCAACGTCTGCAAATTCATAACGATTGCCGAAGCCGTGACAACTGCATCGATAGATTCCTGCGGCTGTGCCCCATGACCGGATCTGCCATGGACCTTAATAATAAATTGCCCGCCCGCAGCCATACGGTCGCCTGCTTCTACAGAAATTTGACCGGCCGGTACATCAATCCAAATGTGACCACCAAAAATAGCGCCAATTTCATTATACCAATTCCCAAAATTAATCATATACTGCGAACCGCTGCCCATTTCTTCTGCCGGCTGAAAAACAAGATATACTTTACCGTATATATCATCTTTAACATCCAAAAGCATACGTGCCGCGCCCAAAAGCATCGCAATGTGACTATCATGACCACATGCATGCATTTTCCCTTCATTTTTAGATTTAAAGGGAACGTCATTCATTTCTGTTACATTCAATCCGTCTATATCGGCACGCAAAGCTACTGCTTTTCCCGCATGCCCTCCTTGTATCACGGCTACAAGCCCTGTGTTTTTTTCCGGATTGATAGTGTAGGGAACCCCCATTTTATCAAGCTCGTCAGCAATACGTCTCGTTGTTTCCACTTCTTCGTAACTGAGTTCAGGATATTGATGAAAATAACGCCGCAAATCGCGAACATAATCCTGATATTTTTGAACTAAATCCTTTACTTCCATTATTACCTTACCTTCTTTGTATTAAAATATTAAAGTTTAATCCACATTATACAATACAATCAAACTAGTTACAAGTAATTAATTACATTATTATTACAAAAACATTTCATTTACATTACAATTTATCATTATTATTCACTTTTATACCTGTTATGTCACATTAGATTATGTGATACTAACGCCGTTATTTGGCACATTATCTTCTATATAATAAAAATAATAATATACAATAAAAATATATTAAAAATCACAATTATTTTTTTCAATTTAAATTAAATTTTCATTTCAGACACTGAATATACCATTTTCCAACACCAAACAGCATTTATTAACAATACTCCCGCTGTAACAAAAAATACATTTTGGATTCCTATTGCTGCCGCCAAATGCCCCCCAAAAAAAGATCCGGCAAACATTCCCATAAATTGCGCCGATTGATTAAATCCGTAAATGCGCCCCAAACATAAGGACGGGGTATACTGCCGAATCAAATTATTGACAGACGGCAGCATACCCGCCAATGCGATTCCCAAGGCAAAGCGCAATATGCCAAGTTCCACCGGACTTGTTACTAATCCTTGCGGAACAAATGAAATGCCCGCTAAAATAAGAGAAAAAAATAATACCTTCTGCGATCCTATCCGATCAGCCAGTCGTCCAATGCGGGACGCCGTAAGCATGCTGGCAAAGCCTGTAGAAGAAAAAACAGCTCCGGCTATCAGTGCCAAGTGATCAGAAGACGCAACCAATTGTGCAATATACACGGTAATAATAGGTTGGATCGACATAGTAGCAAACTGCATAATCAGTGTAGTTATAAAAAGTCCGAAAATTAATTGCGGCTGCGGCAATCGATGAAACGTATCTTTTAACGTCAATGAGGCTGCCTGCACATGCGGCTTACATGTTTCATGAATTTTAAAAAGTGCTAAAAATCCCAAAAAACAGAAAAATCCTATAACAAAAAAAGTATGGCGGATACCGATGAGTTCCGAAAGGAAGCCGCCCAATAAAGGTCCCAAAAGAGTTCCGCTGACCTGGCAAGTAAAAAACATGCCTAAGGCCCAGCCGGAATGATCCCGTGGTGATTCTTGGGCAATAAGCGGAATAACTGCCGCTTGAAAACCGCTCATAGCCCCTTGGGCAAGACGTAAGACCGCTAATTGATAAACATTCTGTGCAAATCCCATTCCTGTCATGATAACCGCCAGCCAAAGACTCGCCCGCAGCACCATCGGTTTACGCCCATACCGATCCGATAATCGTCCCCATATAGGAGAAAAAACAGCCAAGCTAATAAAGTTGCACCCGAAAATGATGCCTGACCAGCGTTCTATTTGCTCTATGTCATGTATCCCCAGTTCCGCCACATACAGCGGCAGCATGGGCGCCATTTGACTCATTCCCACGGACACTATAAACCCTGCACAACAACATATCCATAAATTTTGTTTCCATTTTTCCATATCCACGCCTGCCTATATTAATGTAATTTGACAATATATTATAGCATGGCACCTAGGATTTATCACGTTTTATACAAAATAATATTTACAGTATTTTTATATTGACTTATAATTTTTTTTAATACTTAGTACTTTTCTTTCTAAATCTATCAAGGAAGTACCTATAACTAAAATTAATGTTTCCAGATTAATTCGATCCGGGGTCGTCAAAATATCGGGAAGTACATCACAATGTGCTAAAACCGTATCCAAATCAATCAGAAATTCATTCCCTTTCTGTTGATAATTTTTACACGGCGGCATATCAATAGTAGTAAGTCCTGCCATATCACACGCCTGCAAAACCGCGTTGTTCTTACGTAAATTCATTATACAGGCTGCTTCAGGAAAATACTTGCGCACTTCAAGAATGGATTCTCCCATATGGACACTTGCCCCCATTTCCGGTTCGCTTACTGCAACCGCCGTATCCTTAACACAGATAATTCTGCCAGGTATTCCTGCCACCTGGCTAAGTTGTTTGCCATTCTTTTTCACACAAGCAATATTAGCTCCAATTTCCGGTAAAAGTTTATAAATATTCTCATCACAAAATATAGCTGCAGTTTGTTTCAATGCCGCACACAACTTTTCTTCTTCTGATTGTATCTTATTCGCGTGAAGTGCTGCTACTTCAAAAAAAACATCCCAGAATTTGTCTCTGCTTGGCGGCACGAGTTCTTTTAAATCTCCATTTTCTAAATACATACAACCCTGTGATGATTTTGTAATGGTTCCGATAATCCGGGCCTTTATCCCTGCTTTTTCATAGTCGTTCAAAAGCTTTTCGGTTGTTTCCGGTGCACAGGTAAGCACTAATGTCCCTTCACTAATGATTTCCCATGTATTCAGGTTAAAATACCCGCAAACAGCTTCTATATCATGCGGCCGCAATAAATCTTTTGTATTAATAACGACTCCCTTTCCGGAAGCCTGCGCAATTTCCCATACACCACGTTTTACGCCTCCCTCCGTGGCATCATGCATAGCATGAACGCCACGATTGTGTGCCGCTATGCAGGCATCCTTTACAACCGAAACTTCATGCATCCGCGCAAGGGATCGTTGTAAATCGTCTGTATCTATATTGTCCTTGAGAATCTCCTGTAACTCAAATGATAATAAGGCAGCGGCTTCTACTCCGCAGCCTTTAGTAATAATAACATTATCCCCGTCTTGTGCTCCCATCGGCGATATATAGGTATCACCGGTTCCCCATACGGTGATACCGCCAATAGTAGGTACCGTAACGGCTCCATAAAAACCGGTATGTCCCCCTACAATCGTAATGCCGATTTCTTTCGCATACCGACTGATAGCTGCAATAAGTTCCGCAATATAATCTTCCTCCGTATCCGGCGGCAGCAGTAAGGAATATGTCATATAACGAGGTTGTATTCCCATAACGGCAATATCACTAGCTCCTATATGAACGGTTACAAAGGCAAAATCATCGGCTGTCATAGACAAACTGGGAAAAATCGGATCTTCAGCAACTGCCATATATGAATCTGAAAGCCTCAATATGGCCGCATCGACTCCCATATGAGGTCCAATAACGACAGATTCTGCCTGCGTTCCTGTCTGAGTCAGCACATGTTTTTGAAAAAAATCATCATTTACTTTTCCTATCATTGGTATTCCCTCCTGTATCATACTTTCAAAATAAAATAATTTTAATTGCCTTTATTCACTTTTCCATAAAATCAAAAATAGCAGCAAAAAAAGAGCGGTTCTCTTACCCGCCCTAAAAAACGCCAAAAATGCGCACCTCCGGAAGAGTAAGCGGTCGATACTAACAGTATCCTCTCAACCTGTCATACAGGCTCCCATCGCATATTGGTCATCACTATATATGTTCTGCAGCAAAGCCAGGGCGCTCCCCCTCACTTCACAAGTAAACCAGCTTTAGTATATAGCACCCTAAACACACTGTCAAATTCACAGCTTGCGAAAAAATTCCCACAACTTCATACTACTTCGCACTGTCATGATTTTTGATAAAATAAGTCCAGCTTTACTAATCAAGCCAGGTACAGAAGTCATATGTCCCAAAGAAGAATCTCTAAGTGCCTGCCGTACAACGCTTTTACCCTGTAAAGAAAATAGATAATTTGTCACATAGGCTTTCTTTTCCGTTTTTTTGGCTTTTTTGATAAATTCCGTATCCTTGATCCAATAAGGACAGATGGCCGTAACCACAATATCGTGGTTACGCAGTTCTTCGTGAAGAGCGCAACTATAATGATAAAGAAATGCTTTGCTTGCAGCATAGACATTTAAATACGGCAGCGGTTGAAATGCCGAAGCCGAACAAATTTCCAATATTCTTCCATGACTTGCCATATACGGAATTACCATTTCCGTAACCCATACAACGGCCTTGCAATTCAAGTCTATCATTGCCATACTATCAAAAATCGGAATGTCCTGCCCATATCCAATTCGGCCAAAACCGGCAGCATTAACCGCGATATCTACTATCGGTCGTTCTTTATCAAATATATGCTGAAGAATTTCCAAGGATGACTGCTGCGTTAAATCCAGTACAATAGATCGAAAGGGCGTTTGTATCTGTTTTCCTAAACTATCTAAGGCTTCCTTGCTGCGCGCAATCCCCCAAATTTCCTCTACTGTCCGTAATTGATCTATTTGCATGACAAATTCGTACCCTAATCCACTAGATGCGCCTGTTATCAATGCAATTCGCATATATATTCCCCCTAAAAAATGACCTGCCAAAACTATTTTCTAATGTAAAAGCGCTATCGCTTCGTCATTAAAATTGCATTATAGTTATTTTTATTATGTTTTTCCAGAATAATATATATAATTTTATCTTGTATACAGTATTTTTATTAAAATTATTTTGATTATTTTTAATTTTATTGTATACTGTAACTTGTATTATCGATATAAGCCCAAAGGAGCGAATACACATGGCAGATATGAACAAGTATGTTAATAACGTATTAGAAATGGTAGTTTCAAGAGACCCTGAACAAAAAGAATTCCACAATGCCGTACGCGAAGTATTGACATCAATTATACCCGTTTTGGAAAGTGACCCGAAGTATTATAACGCTAAAGTTCTTGAACGTCTGGTCGAACCGGAACGCATCGTTATCTTCCGTGTTCCCTGGGAAGATGATAAAGGAGAACTCCATATCAATCGTGGATATAGAGTGCAGGCAAATAGCGCTATCGGTCCGTATAAAGGCGGTTTGCGCTTTCATCCCACTGTAACTCTTAGCATTCTAAAATTCTTAGCATTTGAACAAATTTTTAAAAATGCGCTGACGGGTCTTCCCATCGGCGGCGGCAAAGGTGGCTCTGACTTTGATCCAAAAGGAAAATCAGACAAAGAAGTCATGCGCTTTTGTCAAAGCTTTATGACGGAATTGCAGCGCCATATCGGGCTTAATACCGATGTTCCTGCGGGTGATATCGGTGTAGGCGGACGGGAAATCGGTTATCTTTTCGGGCAATATAAACGGCTTCGCAATGCCAATGATGCCGGTGTACTTACCGGTAAAGGCTTAACCTACGGCGGCAGCCTTGTGCGTACAGAGGCTACCGGGTATGGTCTTCTTTACCTCGTAAAGGAAATGCTTGACGACAACAACATCGATATAAAAGGCAAAACCATCGCGGTATCCGGTTCCGGCAATGTTGCCATTTATGCCATCCAAAAAGCGCAGGAATTAGGTGCCAAGGTCGTGACCTGCTCCGATTCCAATGGGTATATTTATGACCCTTCCGGCATTGACCTTGCTCTCGTGAAAGATATCAAAGAAGTTCGCCGGGCCCGCATTCAAGAATATATAACGCATCATCCTTATGCAGAATATCACGAAGATCCGTTCAGCGAATGGAATGTAAAATGCGACATCGCACTTCCTTGTGCCACACAAAATGAACTGGATCTTGCAAGTGCTGCCGCACTTGTAAAAAACGGAGTAATAGCTGTCGCCGAAGGAGCCAACATGCCTTCTTCATTGGAAGCCATTCAATATTTCCAAGAACACGGCGTCCTTTTTATTCAGGCAAAAGCCGCAAATGCCGGCGGCGTTGCTGTTTCCGCATTAGAAATGTGTCAAAATTCTGCACGGTTGGAATGGGATTTTGAAGCAGTTGATCAAAAACTTAAAAATATTATGACAAGTATTTATCACCAAGCTAAAACAAACGCAAAAAAATATGGCGTAGAAGGTGACCTTGTTGCTGGTGCCAATATTACTGCCTTCCTCAAGGTAGCCGACGCTATGATTGCACAAGGAAATTATTAAAATCGATACCGACGTAAGGAAAAACTATATTAATACAGGGTTGAGCGAAATATTTGATTTTCTTTTCGCTCAGCCCTGTATTTTTTCTATATACCATCATACATTACTTGTTTTTATACTTTTCGTTCCAAAATCAGCCCATTGCGATAGGCACAGAGGAGAGCTTTCAAATCTTCAATCATCGTCAATATTTTTTTCCCATTATCTGTATCACCAATCATAACACGCTGCGGTTCCATTTCCACTTGTGTTGAATCGGACCCAATATCGGCATTGGTCATAAGGACTTGATGAACATCTTTAAACGGGTAATGCGCTTTTATGCGCATTCCGTGAGAGTTGAAAATCAGCGTATATCCGGCAATGCCCGTAGATGATTGATAGGCCCGGCAAAAACCGCCATCAATACAAAGCACTTTCCCTCCTGCCCGGATAGGACTTTCTCCTTGTACCACCTTTACCGGTGTATGACCGTTAATAATGTGCCCCTGCGGAGAATCAATACCAAATTCATGGAGAATCCGAACACACGTATCTGGATCCTTTTCCCACGTATAATAAGGATCCTGCGGCTCTTCCCAAGTCCTTTTATCTTCAATATATGTCCGTTCAAAAGTCTTAACCACACGTCCGGAAACAGGAGACTTATCTCCACACCAAAGATACCACATATAATCCAGGCTATCCTGATCGCGTTGTTCATATGCCTTGCGTGCTATGCGATCTGCATAATCCATAAACGTCTTTCCTTTATATGACCTGCCATTATAAAACATTTCACGAAATGTTCCATCCTCATTGATGGGAATTCCTCCGTGAAATAAAAGATTTCCGTTAAAGCAGCGATACATAGATCCATGACTATAAAGAAAACTCATATGGCGGGCTAAGCGCTCACTTTCCAAAAAAGCCGTACGCAAATCAATAACGATTTGGTGTTCTTCCGGTGACAACGTATACGGATCTATCGGATTACGTGTTGGAAAATCGATGCTTTTCAATGGATAGGTTCCTCCATCAATAGCAATGGTTCCTTCTTCAAGATTCATTTTATGGAACAAAAGCCGGTCATCCATATTATACTCCGGATGACGGATAATCGTTTGTCCTTCAAGTTTAAATAAAATTACATTGATAGCCTTTACCAGCGGATCGATATTATCTTCTTTCGTATACGTATCTCTAGCAAAAAGTGCCAAAGGCCGCAGACTGATACCATATCCGCTTTCTAATATTTCCAGATTATTATAGCGGATATTATTTCGTAATACATTGGCAATACAGGCATCACTGCCAGCAGCAGCTCCCATCCAAAGAATATCATGATTTCCCCATTGAATATCAAGCGAATGATGCTGCATCAAGTTATCCATAATTTTATCGGCATGACCGCCTCGATCATAAATATCTCCGATGATATGAAGATGATCCACAGCCAATCGTTTAATGAGTGCGGCCAAGGCATATATAAATTCTCTCGTGCTGCCCGTTTCAATAATGGTGTCAAGAATTTTTGTATGGTATACATGACGATTATTATCTTCATCGGACTGTGCATGTATCAATTCATCAATAACGAAGCGGAATTCTTCAGGCATAGATTTACGCACTTTAGAGCGGGTATATTTTGAAGATAATAATTTAGCCAGACGCAGTAAATGATGCAGCGTTTGGATGCGCCACGTATCATTCACTTTATGTTTACGGTTCAATAAATCCAGTTTTTCTTTAGGATAATAAATTAAAGTCAATAAATCGTCCTGTTCTTCAGTTGTCATAGAATTAGCAAAAATGGTTTCAACCTTTTCACGAATTACCCCGGAACAATTATTCAAAATATGGTAAAAGGCTTCATATTCTCCATGAAGATCACTCATAAAATGTTCTGTTCCTTTAGGAAGATTGACAATAGCCTGCAAATTTATGATTTCTGTAAAAGTTGCCTGCTGCGTAGGGAATGATTGTGACAACAACTCCAGATATTTTAGATATTCGGCTGAAAATTCTTCCTCATTTTTCATAATAACTCAACCCCATCTTTATTTTATTCGGCCGTACATTGTTATTATTATCATATCACGATTCTCGTCTAAATTGCGAATAAATATATAAACTTCCTGCAAAGACTTGACTTCAAATAAGTTATCAAGTATACTACTCCATGAATCAACACTCCGATAAGTGAGGCTACTATAGGGATACGGACTGCTGCCACGAAATGATGGAGACATCATAAGACGGTCTGAACAGTCAATGTCGAAGCCAAGGCATTGAATAATGCAGTTACATCGCCCTATTGAGCCAAAGCTCAAACGGTTGCAATATGTGCTGTTATTTTAAGTCATGCAATCGTTTAGATTGTATGGCTTTTTATTTTTTGGCAGTTTTGTTGATTTTGGTATCCTGAATTTTTCTAATTCTGATTTTACTATACTCTGCCAAATTAACTATTCTTTTTATTATACCAATTAATGAAGTGAGGTGAGAAAAATGGAAGCTGGAGGCAGTAATACGACACAACCCCGAGAGAATTATGTATTGTCAGAAAGCTGCCTATTTTCTTACCCGCAGCCTTATAAAATAAATACGTAGTTTTTTCGGACTTGTGTCTGTGTTCTCCAACAATGGCTTACGCCATCATTTACCACAGGAGGTACAGACTTATGAAAAAAACACTAACGGCATCTGCATTGACGGCAAAACAAGTACTTGAATCGCGTCAACGATTTGGTACCAATGCCGTAACACACGGCAAAAAAATTCCTTTGTCAAAACGTATAGTCAGTGCTTTTATCAATCCTTTTACTATCGTACTATTCATTTTAGCTGTTGTATCGGCTTTTACCGACATTATTATGGCAGAACCTGGGGAAGCGAATCCGACTACAGTCGGCATTATTACTACTATGGTTCTCATTTCCGGTATCCTTCGTTTTGTACAAGAAACCCGTTCAGGAAATGCCGCCTCAAAATTGAGCGATATGATACAAACTACAGCCTGCATAGAACGTCAAGAATCAGGAAAACAAGAAATTCCCATAAGCGAAATCGTGGTTGACGATATCGTTTATATTTCGGCTGGCGATATGATTCCTGCCGACATGCAGATTATAACCGCCAAAGACCTTTTTATCAGTCAATCGGCACTTACCGGTGAAAGTGAACCGCTGGAAAAAACAGGCGTGTATGCCGGCAGTGAAGAAATCTCACCCGAAAACAAAAACTTAGTTTTTATGGGCAGTACTGTTGTCAGCGGCAGCGGCATAGCCATTGTCCAAACGGTAGGAAATGCGACTATGCTGGGCCAAATTGCCAAACATTTAAATAAGAAACCCGTGGCTACCACCTTTGATAAAGGCGTCAATTCGGTGTCCTGGGTCCTTATTCGATTCATGCTGATTATGGTACCTGTCGTACTGTTCATTAACGGCTTTACCAAGGGTGATTGGATGAATGCCGCTTTATTTGCTATTTCCGTTGCAGTCGGGTTAACTCCGGAAATGCTTCCTATGATCGTAACCACCTGTCTTGCCAAAGGGGCCGTTGCTATGTCACAGGAACAAGTTATCATCAAAAATCTGAATGCCATACAAAACCTTGGATCCATGGATATCCTATGTACCGACAAAACGGGCACCCTTACACAGGATAAAGTAGTGCTTGAATGCCATTTAGATATTACAGGAAATGAAGATACGCGAGTCCTGCGTCATGCTTTTTTAAACAGTTACTATCAAACGGGCCTAAAAAATCTTATGGATATCGCTATCATCGACCGAACAAAAGAATTGGTCAAAACAGACGGTTCTCATGCTGTTATTGAAGATAAATACAACAAGGTCGATGAAATTCCGTTTGACTTTGAACGGCGCCGTATGAGCGTTGTCGTCGCCGACACCACGGGAAAGACACAACTCATTACCAAAGGTGCCATTGAAGAAATGCTCCGCATCTCTTCGTATGTAGAATATCAAAATCAAGTTATGGAACTGACAGAACCTATGAAGCAACTAGTTCTTAACCACGTAGATAAACTTAACAGCAAAGGCATGCGCGTCCTTGGAGTTGCTCAAAAAACAAATCCGTCTCCTGTTGATTCTTTTTCTACTGCAGATGAAGCAGACATGGTCCTTATCGGGTATCTCGCATTTCTTGATCCCCCCAAGGAAACAACGACTGCTGCAATCAAAGCATTACATGATTCCGGAGTTACCGTCAAAATTTTAACCGGTGATAATGAAAAAGTAACACACTGTATCTGTCAGCAGGTCGGACTTACTATAGAAGGAATACTGCTCGGTTCGGAACTAGCGGGTATGGACGACGCGATGTTATGCCAAAAAGCAGAAAAAACAACGATTTTCGCCAAATTATCCCCTACAGAAAAAGAACGAGTCGTAACTGCGCTGCGAAAAAACGGTCATAGCGTCGGATATATGGGAGATGGTATCAATGATGCAGTTGCAATGAAAGCAGCTGATGTCGGTATTTCTGTTGACACCGCCGTAGATATTGCAAAAGAATCGGCAGACGTCATCTTGTTGGAAAAAAATCTTCTTGTTTTGGAAAAAGGTATCCTGGAAGGCCGAAAGACCTATGCCAATATGATTAAATATATTAAAATGACCGCTTCATCAAACTTTGGCAATATGTTTTCTGTTCTCATTGCGAGCGCTTTCCTGCCATTTCTTCCTATGTCGGCAATTCACCTTATTCTGCTGAATATGATTTATGACATTTCCTGTACAGCAATTCCATGGGACAATGTAGATATAGATTACCTCAATATGCCGCGGAAATGGGATGCCCTTTCCATCAGTCGTTTTATGATAGATTTAGGTCCTATCAGTTCTATTTTTGATATTGCAACTTATATTCTTATGTATTTTATCGTTTGCCCCGCTATATGCGGCGGATCTTACTACTCACTTGGCGAAAATCAGCAGTTGCTTTTTATTTCTCTTTTTCAAACCGGTTGGTTTATTGAATCCATGTGGAGTCAAACATTAGTTATTCATATGCTGCGAACACCTAAAATTCCTTTTTTCCAAAGTCATGCTTCTTGGCAAGTAACCCTGCTTACCTTTATGGGAATTGCCATATTGACGCTGATACCTTTCACCACACTGGGCAATGCTATCGGACTTCATTCTCTGCCGTTTTCTTACTTTATTTTACTAAGTATTATTATTGCAGGATATATGATTCTGGTTACTTTTAGAAAAAATCTTTATGTAAAGAAATATGGAGAGTTGCTATAACCACATAAACGATTCCAATAGTCTCCCTGCCGAGAGCCATTTATCTTGTTTTTTTACTAGTCATAAGACTGCAACAGTTATATAATATAAAAAAAACATCCTATAAAGGAGCTTGACTGATGCATATCTCTCAACTACTACAAAAAGCAATTGAATTTGACAGCGGCGATGCACGGCGTATTCAACACTTTCTCAAAGTATATCAATTCGCCGCGCTTATAGGAACCTTGGAAAAAATACCTGCCACACAGCAAGAAGCACTGGAATCGGCTGCTATCCTGCATGATATCGGTATCCATGCTGCAGAAGAAAAATACGGCAGTTCTGCCGGAAATTATCAGGAAATAGAAGGTCCTGCTATCGCTCATCAAATACTGGAGGAGTTCTCCTGTTCGCCGCAATTCATAGACCGGGTATGTTTTCTCATCGGGCATCACCACACATATAATCAAGTAGATGGTGTTGATTATCAGATTCTTATAGAAGCTGATTTTCTCGTAAATGCGTACGAAGATAATTTGACTCCCTCTGCTATCAAAACAGCAGCAGCCCGGTTATTCAAAACAAAAAACGGAACACTGTTATTAAAAACTATATACAATATTTAATTTTTTATAAGGAGGCTGCATTATGATGATATTTATTTGCTATCCTAAATGTACGACCTGCCAAAAAGCAAAAAAATGGCTGGAAGAAAGAAACATCAGTTTTGATTTTCGTGATATCAAAATCAATAATCCTACAGCAGAAGAATTACAAAAATGGCACAAGCGCAGCGGTCTTCCTCTAAAACGTTTTTTCAACACCAGTGGTATCCCTTACCGGGAACTACAGTTAAAGGAAAAACTCCCCTCCATGAGTGAAAGTGAGCAATATGCGTTGCTGGCAACAAATGGGATGTTGGTCAAACGCCCGCTTCTTATCGATGATACAACGATACTTGTAGGTTTTAAAGAATCGGAGTGGGCGGAAAAATTGCAACAATAAAAAAACGGTTCTGTTTAGTCGGTTGTATAAATGACTACGCAGAACCGTTTTATAGTTTATTGACAGGCTTCTGAAAATTCTTTTTTCATACTATTTCTTACAACTTCATCCGATGCCATCCTCAAAATTGTTTTCACCATGATATGGGCACCTTGTAAAATAGTAGATTCTATATTCTTATTTTTTACCATATCGGCAATTTCCCTAGAATGTCCCGGATAGAAAGTATTACCCATAGCAAGCTCTATATGAACAGCCGGACATTGATGACTTACATTGCCAATATCAGAGCTTCCTCCATCACGTTCTTCTTGAAAGGGTATATGCATGTCCCGTAAAACCTGCTGAACTGCCTCCGTTGCAGTTTCATTCCAAAGCATATCATCAAATGCATATCCCCATTCTTCCACCTCATAGGTCGTTTCCGTGGCAATAGCCGCTCCTTTAAAACAATTCATAACCTTAGCAATAACAGTATCAAGATATTTTCGCTGCGTATGGCGAATACAGCATTCCACTTCAGAATAATCCGGAACAATATTAGATGCCGTTCCCCCATGAACTATATATGATCCAATACGGGTTTCCGGACGTACATGCTGACGCAGCATATCCACTGCATGCAAAGCCAGCATGGCTCCATTCAAAGCATTGCGTCCCTGCCAAGGCTGCGCCGCAGCATGCGCCGTCTGTCCATGAAATTTGATACGATAATCGCTTAATGCCAAGAAACGGGAATTAGGGGTTGTCTCATTAGGAGAAACATGAACCATCATAGCCAAATCATATTCTTTAAATATATTTTGTTTGCACATGACCACCTTACCGCCCCGCAATTCTTCATCAGGTGTACCGATAAGGTCAATATCCACTGGAATATCTTCCATGTCATGAAATGCTGCTGCCGCCAAAAAGCTCATAGCTCCATTGGCAGAGTGTCCGCACCCATGTCCAATATCAGGCAAGGCATCATACTCCGCTAAAAGAGCAATTTTCATAACCGGATGAATACTGCGCTTAATACTTGCTTTAAAGGCTGTCGCCTGTCCATTAAAATGCTCTTCTACCTTCATTCCCAAATCGCGGCACTCTTTTACATATGTCGCACAGGCATGATATTCTTCGCCGGATAATTCCGGATCATTTGCAATTTTTGAATTAATGCAGTACGCAGCACGGCTGTGTTTTTTTAAATTTTCTTCCATTATACTTTCTAAAGACATATCTTCCTCCTGTTAACCGACAATAAACATATATATAGGAATAACAAGCATCCCTAATATAATAGAAATGAAACTTACCGCTGTGGAATATTCCACATCCGCGCCCACAGACTTAGCAACGATAGTCATGTTGGTCATAGCCGGCATACTGGCCTGCATGGTAAATACCTTTGCCGACATATCCGTTACGGGAATAAACGGCAGCAAGATAAGAACACAGGCAGGACAAACAACAAACCGGCCAATAAGTGCGCCAATAACATCCCGGTCCCAAGTAATCTGGGTTAACGGAATAGTACTCATTTCTATACCAATAACAATCAACGCCATAGGCGTCGCTACATTCCCTACATATTGAAAAGAAGCTATAACAAAATCAGGTACCCGTAAATCGAATAAAGTCATCGCAAGTCCAACCAAAAATCCTAATAACGGCGGTGAAAAAACTTTTTTTAAGGCCTGCAGGGAAAACATTGACATGCCCGATTTGCCGGCCATGGTATCATTGACGATATGATATACTCCCAGCGTCCAAAACATAACCGTATTGGCCATGTAATACAGCATAACGGAAGGAATGCTTTGCGGACCAAATAAAGCCAGATTAACAGGCAGCCCAATAAAAATCGTATTGGCAATAAAGAAGAACACGATAAACAAGCCTTGGCGATCTTTATGAATATGCAGAATTTTTACAACTATGCGGCCTACAATATAGGCTGCTATAATAGATGCAAAAGGAAGTACTAAGTCCGGCGCCATAGCCAGCAAAGATTCTCGGGTAAAATCCTTCTGAATATTGCAAAACAAATATAAAGGAAGAGAAATTTTCATAATAAAACGTGTAAGCAGCGCGCTGCTGGCTGTATCAAACCAGTTCTTTTTAGCTAAGACAAAGCCGATTCCAATAATAAATAATACTTCGAATATCCCCTGTAAGCCGTGAATAGCTCCTTCCATCTCATCAACCTTCTTTTATTCTATATTGTAGAGCTCCGGCCGTCGATCATGAAACACATTGATTTTATCCCGAATACTTTTAATTACTGAAAAATCCAGATCTGCGGCAACAATTCGCTCCTCATCTTCTCCTTGCGCGATTATTTTTCCCCAAGGATCGATCAGCATCGTATGTCCGCAGAATTTCAGCGTTCCGGCAGTACCGCAGCTATTGACAGCAGCAATAAACAATTGGTTCTCAATCGCGCGGGCCTGATTCAGAATTTGCCAGTGATTTAATCGCGGATACGGCCAAGCTGCCGGCACAAAAAGAAGTTGAATCCCTGAAAGTGCTGCCTTTCTTACCCATTCACAAAACCGAATATCATAACAAATAACCGACGCCATCTGCACTTCGTCTAAGGAAAAAACATTCACAGCATTTCCTGCAGTAAAGACTTTTTCTTCTTTTCCCGGGGTAAACAAATGCACCTTATCATATGACGACACCATAGTACCTTTCCGATCCACAATAAAGGTAGTATTGTACAACTGACCATTGCGCTTGTTAGCAACAGAGCCGCCAACAATATTTATGCCGTATGTTTTTGCCAGATTTTCCAAGAACGGCTTCGTCCGCTCCCCATCTGTATCCGCCAATTCTTCTACATTGGGGGGATAAAAAGATGTGTTCCACAATTCCGGCAATACAACACTATCCGTTCCCTGTTCGGCCGCCTTGCATATTAATCGTTCGGCGGCAGCATAATTAAACTCTACATCACCTAATTTAACGGCAAATTGTATGGCTGATACTCTCATATATATCCCTCCCGGCAAGTCAGCAGCTTTCAAAAAATTTTTTGATTTCCTGATGCTGTTTCATGTCTTTCAATTCTTCTGCTGTCGGTAACTTAACTTTATCACGATCCACATTGACCAGACAGAGAAATCCCAGCGGTTCTCCTTTATTAGCACGAAACTGATGCACTTCCTGCGGTGCAATAGAAATTACATCTCCACACGTTACATCGTGTATGTGCTCACCAAGCAGGACCTGGCCCTGTCCTCGGAAAACAACTACCAAATGAACATGTTCATGATGCTCCAGCGTAGAGTACCCCCCCGCCTTAACTTCAAAATAACGCAGCTGACAGGGAATATTTCCCATTCCATTGAACAAAACTTGGCGCGTCACATCTTTAAAAGGGCTGCCATCATTCTTATATATTAGACGATCTACATCATCCCAAGAATAATCAGCTTCATGAAAATGACGAATCATACGCGTACCGCCTCCATTTTTATTGATTATTCTATTATAGACGAGGCAGTGTACTTACGCAAATGAAAGATATATAAAATACACTATCTCATATGAAATTTATCATACCTGTTATTTTTTATACAACATACGTGCTGCATTCAATACACATAAAGCGGCCACTCCGGAATCGGCAAAAACAGCAGCCCACATAGAGGCATACCCAAAAAATCCCAACACAATAATAATAGCCTTGATGCCAAGTGCAAAAGCTATATTTTGCGTTGCAATATCTACCGTTTCCCGTGCAATATGCATAGCTTGGGGAACCGCATTCATTTGAGAGTTAAGAAAAACCACATCCGCAGCTTCTACAGCCGCATCTGCTCCGCTGCCCATAGCCGCTCCTACGTCAGCTCCAGCTAAAACCGGAGCATCGTTAATGCCATCTCCAACAAACATAACGGGACCATATTTTTTACGAAAATCTGCCATATGTTCCACTTTATCCTGCGGCAGCAGTTTTGCCTTCACTTCATCCATGCCTGTTTGCCGCGCAATATATGCAGCCGCATCCTGTGAATCCCCGGTAAGCATGGCCGTGACTGCGCCCAATTCATGAATTTTCCGAACTGCCGCTGCCGCGTCAGGTTTAATGGTATCGGAAATGATAATACGTCCCCAGAAAACATGATCCACCGCAACAAATACTTCTGATCCGTATCCCGGATTTTGTATAGATGGTATCATCACCCCATTGCGGTCCATTAATTTTTTATTGCCGCACAAAACGGTACTTCCCGCTATTTCAGCAACGATACCTTCTCCTGCTATCTCTTGATTTTTTACCGTTTTATATAAAACTAAATTTTTATTTTTTGCTTCCATGACAACACTCTGTGCAATCGGATGCAAGGACAGTTGCTCCACGGAAGCACACATACGCAATATCTCATCCGATTTCGCCGAACCTTCCGGCATAATAGCTTGCACGGTAAAGTTGCCTTTTGTAACAGTTCCTGTTTTATCCATAACAACCACTTTAATGCGTTTCATTTGTTCAACAGCATTACCGCCTTTAAATAAAATTCCTTGTTTAGAAGCCGCTCCTATACCTGCAAAAAAAGATAACGGAACACTAAGTACCAATGCACAAGGACAGCTAATAACTAAAAAAGTCAATGCTGTATAAATCCATTGATGCCATTCCCCCGTTATTACCGAAGGTATAAGCGCCGTCATAACAGCTATACCTACAACAATGGGTGTATATACGCGGGAAAACCGGGTAATAAACCGATCCAATTTAGGTTTATTGGCAGCTGCCGTTTCAACCGATTCTAATATTTTAGTAACCATTGATTCTGACAATCTTTTTACGACCTCTATTTTCAGCACTCCAGAAGTATTAATACCTCCGGACATTACACGGTGTCCTTCCTCACATAAAACAGGCACCGGTTCTCCTGTTACGGCTGAAGTATCAACAAAACTGCGGCCCTCAATGACTTTACCATCCAGCGGAATTCTATCTCCCACACGGACCAGCAATATATCCCCTATATCGGCCTCCGCTGCTGGGATTGTCTCCCAATCATTGTTTTCTGTAATCCGCTGCACTGACTGCGGCCGCAAATCAACCGCCTTCATAATCTGCCCGCGGCTTTTGTCAACAGCTCGTTCCTCAAAAGCTTCTCCAATTCGGCTAAAAAGCATCACCCCGACAGCTTCCGGATATTCTCCAATTGCAAAAGCACCCAAGGTCGCGGCCGCCATAAGAAAAGTTTCATCAAACGGACGTCCGTGGATCATATTAGACACGGCAGACTGAAGAATATCTTTTCCTAATAGTAAATACGCTATACTATATAAAATGATATCATATGGTTCTGATATTACTCCGGATACAAACGTGAGTAAAAATAAGGCAATTCCCAAACCGGCCATCCAAATATTCCTTTTTTTTTCTGCGTGGTCGTGATTACAACAAGAACAATGTGCAGGTTCATGATTTTTCACGGAGACACAAACTTCCTCCATAACAGGAATACTATCTTTATTCATATTTTCTCCTCCACTCTATTATATTTTCTGTACCATTATCATATCATTATTTCAATATATGTTCAAGTGTTCATATGTTTTTTTTTTACAACTACATACAAAAATAAGAAATAAGAAAATTTTTCAGCAAATTAAAAAAAATAACATATTTTTAATTTTGACAAAACTTTTCTATGTTTCTTCTTGGCTTTGATATATAATAAAATAGTATTTATTATTACTGGAAGGAAGGGTTTTTATGAAATTGATGGTAACCGGCATTGGCGGTGTCGGAGGATATATCGCCTCTGTCCTGTGTGCAAATCATAAAGAAGTGACGCTCATTGCCCGCAAAAAAAGATGCCACGCATTACAAGAAAAAGGTCTCGTTCTTCACAGTGAACGCATGGGAGAAAAAATATTTCATCCCACCGTGTTGGAAAATCCTGCCGACGCAGGTATTCAGGATGTAATTTTTGTCTGTGTAAAAAATTTTTCACTGCTCGAGGCGTTGACGGCAATTCAGCCTTGCATCGATTCCCACACGATCATTGTGCCTATCCTTAACGGCATTGACCACTATGAAACAACCTGCCGCTTTTTAAAAGAAGGAATCGTTATTAACGCGTTGATATATATTACCGCAGCCTATAACGAGGACTATTCCATTACACAAACCGGCGACTATGCCAGAGTATTAGTTGATGCCCCCAATAAAGAACACGCGCAGTGTGTTGTATCTTTATTAAATCACGCAGGAATTCTTGATTGCTCTATCCCCCAAAATATGGATGTTGAAATGTGGACAAAGTTTATCACCAACTGCGCATATAACACAATTACAGCACGTTACCAATGCACAACCCGGGGACTGTTAAATCCACCGGAACGGCTGCAGGAATTTCATACTTTGCTTGAAGAAGCCTGCTTTGTTGCTGAAGCAAAAAACATTCCCATTCCTTATGATTTAGCGGATTCTGTATTTGACCGCATGACGCAGCATCGCACCTTGGATGCTACCAGTTCCATGGCACGTGATGCTATGGCTCATCTGCCCATTGAATTAGAAACCTTCAGCGGCTATCTAGTAAGAACAGCTCACGAATCAGAGGTTCCTGTGCCCCTTTCTGAACGAATATATAAGGAATTAAAAGGAATGACAGAATAGTCTTATCCTATCGGAGGAATATATCATGAAAATAATGGTAACAGGTATTGGCGGTGTCGGGGGATATTTAGCTTCTGTTCTTTGTGCAAATTACACAGGGGTAACCCTTATTGCCCGCAAAAAACGTAAGGAATCGTTGCAAAAAAATGGTCTTATCCTGCACAGCGATTATTTTGGCGAGCATGCTGCCTATCCGCACATCACCGATGATCCAGCAAGTACGGGCATACAAGATATAATTTTTGTCTGTGTTAAAAATTATTCACTGGAAGCCGCTGTGTCGGCAATTCTGCCTTGCATCGCTGACCATACCATTATTGTACTTGTTCTAAACGGAGTCGATCATGCCGCTGCTGCCCGAAAACTGATAAAAACAGGTCATATAGTGGATTCTACCATGTATATCAATGCTGCTTACAATAGCGACTATTCCATTCGGCAAATGGGAAAATTTGCCCGCATTTTTATCGGTTCAGACAATGTCTCCTGCAACGAAAAAGTTTACACGCTCTTAGATCATCCAGGATTAAAATGTCGCATTGCCGAGGATATCCAAGTAGAACTATGGAATAAATACATCACTAATTGCGCATATAATGTTATTACCGCATATTACGAAAGTACTATCGGTGAAGTTTTTAAAAATCCACAGCGTCTTGCAGAATTTCGTATTTTGATAGAAGAGGCTTATGCAGTAGGAAAAGGCGTAGGTGTCAATCTTGATGCAGATCTTACAGACACCATCTTCCAACGTGTTGCGGAACAAAAAAACAAAGATACTACCAGTTCACTGGCTCGTGATATAATCGCCCGCCGGCAAAGTGAATTGGATACATTCAGCGGCTATTTGTTACGAACTGCCAATGAATTAAATATTCCGGTTCCGCTTTCTGAAAAGTTTTATCATGAAATAAACCAACGAATCAAAGAAATACAATAAAGTAAAGGCGTTCAGGGAAAAATTCCTGAACGCCTTCTTTTTGCAATATATACTGTCAATCATCCATTATATTTATTGCTGTTTTAATTTTTTGGATGTCTTAGGCACGGTCTTGATTAGAACATTTCGGCCGTCTTTCACCACTTCAAAAGAAATATCTCCTATGCCATCTTTATAATAGGCCATTTTAATATCCAACAAGAGATTTCCGACCTTTTCCTGTAAATCAGGGGTAAAGAATTGAGCTCGGAAATCTGCCGCGGTCTGCTTCTTTCCTGCCCTATTGACAACGGGCCGCTTACCGGTTTCTTCATCATCCCATGCCGTATTTTCAAACGTAATTTCTTCTTTTATGCCTGCCATCATTTCATTTAATGATCTGTTCTTAGGAATTTTATTTTTTGCCATAATACAGCCCTCTATTTTTTTGCATTATCCGCCTTATCGGAGGCTTCGTGCATGCTATTTAATGTAATCTTTGAAAACTCTTCCGGCGTACTGTATGTTGCTATTTTCTTAAATCCTACGCCCAGTCTGCCGCGATATGCAGCAATGACATTATCCTCTTTATTCATTTCTGCTATGAATATTTCCTGTCCGTCAATACCGATCAAGCGGAATTTCCCACTGGGAGAAATGGTGCGCCAACTGCTATCTGAGCCTTTAAACATATACACAACACCGGTTCTCAGATTATCATAGAAAAATACATCCTGATCATAAAATACGGCAATCCGGCCAATATTCTCCGCCTGAACACGAATGCGCCGTGTATCATAATTAGCATCTGTACGATAAATGCGATATTGATCTTTTCCTACTTCCAATTTCATATACACGACATTGGTCGCTGTAGAATAGGCTACATCTGTAATCTTGCTATCCCGCGGCACATCTTCAATCGGCGTATCCAGCTCATGATCCGGATACAGCGGATTATATTGCGCTATATACACACCAAATTTCCCGGTTTTACTATCATTTCCATACGAAGCAAAGATAGCCAAATCCCGATCCGGCAGCCATTCAAAGAAGGATACTTTCCGGCCATGCAGGCTAACATGCTGCGGCTCACCTTTTTTGCCGGCTTCATAAATATTGACCTGATCATCCAATATAGTTGCCATAAACCGCTTATCAAAAGAATAATAGGACTGTCCTGTTGGTTCTACACCAAAACCAGCCGCTTCCTGCTGGCTGGTACTGCCAATTTGAAAGTCTGAAGTTGGTGCAAAGAGGACTCTATCCAAATAAAAATATATACCCAATTGAATAGCTATCCCGATGGCAAATGTCAAAAGAACCTTTCCTAGCTTCATACGTTCCTCCTATTTTACGATAAATGCTGTCGGAATCATGCGTTCCCCCAACAAATCGGCCGGTTTATTCACAACCTCACCGTTCAAAAACAAAGTCGAACTCGAACCGCCATCAAGATTTGCCGCTATGTAAGCACCCTGTTCATACATAATGTTTTGCAAATCGCGGAGAGTAGCACCTATAGCGTATCCAGGCTGTCTCCCGTCAATCACCAGAAATAACACGGTACCATCTTTACGCTGGCCGATGGCCGTACGCGGACCAACACCCCAGCCGCCATCACCATTTGTGATCATCTTCTGTCCATTGACAATTAAGGCCGGGCCAAAAGAAATACCTTCCTGCACACCCATAGAAATCAAATCTCCCTTGCTATAATTACCGGCAAGAAGATTTCCGTCTTTATTAAAACCAATAAATTCATTCACTTCACTGTCACTGGAATCCGCACCAAGTAAAAACTTGCCATTATGTATAATGAAACCGTAGGGACTACGGCCAGTGCCCGTACCATTGGCATCGTAAAATCCACCGGCGTTGATAGCAGCCACCGCATTGTTTTGTTTGGCAATATCGCTGGTTGTATCACCCTTTTCTTCCATATTCTCTGCAGTTGCCACCTTAACTCTTTTAGGGTCCGGTATTTCCAATAAAAAGCCCTTAAATCGGCTGGAATCAATTTTCTGCAGTTTCAAGGTAGAATCGGTACGATTCTTAAACTTAAACAATTCTTGTTTTGGTGCTGTACTAATACCACCCAGTATCTTATCGATCTCATCTTGAGAAAAAAGCCATGTAATATATTGCGGATGACGGCTTTTTAAAATAGCTCCCACGACAGTCCGCTTAATATTATCAAAAGGACCAAATAAAACAACAAAAGGTGATGTAACCGTAAAAAACAGGAGCAGTACAACAACAAATTTTGCAACTTCTTTGTATTTTTTCATTCTCAACCTCTGAAAAAAAGATTTGGGACAACACGTTATCGTTGATCGTACTGTTCTGTCGTCACGCGTTGCTTAAAATTAGCGATATCTACAGCATTTCCAATCCATATACGTTTAACAGCATACGGATCATCTCCATATTTCGCCCAACCGCCGTTCATGGTAAATGCTAATTTAATGCCGGCCTTTTTTAAAGCTGCTTCAGCTGCCGGATTATTGCCCCCATAGGGATAACAGAAAAATTCATTTGTGATTCCCAGCTGCTGCTGCAGTTCTTCCTGACTTTTTTCAATTTCATCATCTAATGTATGTTCCTTCATCTCACTCAGCCGGTTATGATGATATCCATGGGAGGCTATGACCATCCCGCTTTCCTGCATCTCTTTAATTTGTTTCCACGTAAGCCGCGTGCTTTGATCGGCATCATAAGTAGGAATAAACACGGTACATTTAAATCCGTACTCTTTCATTATCGGCATAACAATAGAATACGTATCAGGATATCCGTCATCAAAAGTCAGTACGACCGGCCGCACCGGCACCGGCTTATTATGAACCATATATTCATATAGCTGATTTAAAGAAATGGGATGGAAATCATTATCTTTTAAAAATTTCATCTGCTCCCGCAAATGCGCTTCCGACAATACCGCATCATTATCCTTTACCTCCCCGATCATGTGGTACATGAGAACGGGAATCCCTTTAGGCGGAACAGCCATTTCCACCTGTTTTTGCGGAGTTCCTGCCGCTACTCCGCTATCCGCTTTCTGCGTAGACGAGCTGCCGCAGCCTGTCAGTATCATACAACTTACCAAGAACAGACAGCTCCATTTCCAAATGCGCAAGATAATGAACCCTCCTTTGCATAATATTCAGTGCAATAGACATAAAAAAGTTAACGCTAAGTCATATTGTACAAAATTTATGAAATATATGCAAATCCTATACAATACATATAATGTCTGTACTTATTTTTCCCTGGTTGTGATAATAGGTAATTCCTTCAGCCGTCCCTCAAAAAAAGCGCGGATAAAACGAACGGCATCGTTCTTCAATGCTCGTTCCGCCTCTACAGAATGGCAGCTGCACTGCGGTGTCAGTAAAAATTCCGGACGATCAATCATTTTCAACATCACCGGGCTGGGATGCTCCATCGACAAGACGTCCAAAGCCGCACTACGGATATGACCATCATCGACAGCATGATATAAGGCCGCTTCATCAACAAGACCGCCTCGGCAACAATTAACAAACATGCTGCCTGGTTTCATCTGCTCAAATTGTTCTTCTTGAAATATATATTGTGTGGTGTCATTCAAAGGCATATGCAGCGATACAACATCGCATTCTGCCAATAGTACATCTAAATCAACAGGTTTTACACGATTTTTAATCATTATCTTTTCACTGACAAACGGGTCATACGCGTCAATACGACATCCAAAACACTGCATGCGTTCAGCCACGGCACGTCCTATATGTCCAAAGCCAACAAGACCGATAACCGTATCAGAAACCCGATGTATAGGCCACGCAACAGTCCCATACTGCCACCGATTATTATTTCTGATATCTTCCTGATATTCCGGAAGCTGGCGTATCAGCGCCAATATCATAGCACATGTATGATCCGCAATATCTTCTATGCAATATGAGGGATTATGTATTACCGTAACGTGACGTGCCGATGCGGCAGCTAAATCGACATTATCATATCGTGCAGATAGGATAACTATAAGTTTCAGCTGATCAAGTTTTTCCAGCAAATTCTTCGTAACCGGTTCATCTCGACAGACAAGCACCTGCGCCTCTCTGCATTGTTCAGCTAATTCCTCTTCATTCAAAGCGGGGCAATACGCTACATGCGCAATATCGCCCAAACTCTCGCCAAACCCATCGTCGTCATTATGACCTAACACACTTATGTGATACATTATCACGGCCCCTTTTCCTTATAAAAATTTCATGAAGTTACAAATATACACTTAAATATATATCACAAATCAACGCAATTATCAACCAAAAAGGAAAAAGAGCCTCTTTCTTACTGCGAAAGAAGCTCCTAAAAAACGATATGTCATGTATTGATTCCTCTTTTTTTCCGACTTTGTTCTGATACTATTTCCACACCCGTTACCAGTAACATCAACCCCCATAAAAGAGCTCCCGCTTCAGACCAGTTATAATGCATCATGGCTAACATCAGCGGTGTCCCGATTCCGCCGGCACCAACGAGTCCCAATACAGCCGCATCCCGTATATTGATATCAAACCGGTACAACACAGCCGATACATATCTGGGATAAATTTGCGGCAACATAACATATTTTACTTTTCCTAAAAAAGAAACGCCCATAGCAGTATATGCCCGATACGTACGAAAATCCATATCATCAATAGCAATAATAAAGCGTTTCGCCAGTAACCCAATACTGCATACGGCTAATGTCAAAACTCCGGCAAAAGGTCCCGGTCCCGTAACACGGATCCACATCAGTCCATAAACAAATACAGGTACCGTTCGTATAAAAAGCAATACAAGTCTGGCGAATAAGGCTGCCGGCCAGGGAAATAACCGAAAATTAGCCGTAAAGGAAAATACTGCGGCCATGCACATGCCGGCTAATGTACCTAAAAAAGCAATACAAAACGTTTCATATAATAAATACGGCACACCGTCATACTCCAACGAAAAAAGCATTCCGAAATCAGGATGAATCATCCCCTCTATAATTGCATGGGCTGCAGAAAAACCGGAAGTGTCTGTATGGGGAAAGGACAACAGCAGCAACGACGTATCCGCAAAAAAGACCACACTGCCCCATACTGCCAAACGCTCTGTCAGTGTCAGTTTTCTTGCACCCCTCAACACCCGGCGAAGCCATTCGCTTATTCCTTCTGTACTCAATACTACGACATACAAAAGAAGCAAAATCATCCCCACTTGACTATATTGCCGCCACGAAATCTGTTCATTTAAGAGAATGCCAATTCCGCCAGCTCCCACATATCCCAAAATAGCAGCATGGCGAACATTGGCTTCCAATATATACAAAACATTTGTCATATATCCCGGCAAAACGGCCGGAAGAATCGTTCTTATAAACGCCCGGGTACGACCACAACCAGCCGCTTCCAAAGTCTGCGCCGTTATAAAAGACATACTCTCTATATCCTCATATCCCATGCGGGTCATTACGGCAAACGTATACAGCGCAAGCGCTATCGTTCCCGCCAACGTTCCCAGACCCAAAAGGAAGGTACAAATCAAAGCCAAAATAAGTACCGGAATAGTACGTATACAATGAATAATTCCTTTTAAAAGGATCCGCAGCCACCGGTGCTGGTTATTGTATGCATTGGTAACAAAAGCTCCTATAAAGCCGCATATAGCTCCTATCGCGGTCCCTGCCAAGGACATTTGAACAGTCGCCCACAACGGTTGTAAAACGACAGCAGCATAGGCTGTATCCGGCGGCAGCATTGCCCGAAAAATATCGAAAAAGCGACTGCCTCTCTGTATAAGCAAAAAAGCAGAAAAATCCACGGTCTGTCCGGCCGCCACGATGAGCACTATACAGAATGCTGCCGCTGCGGCCTTATGTTTGCATATCACGATATCCCTCGTCCATACAACTGGACGAAATCCTGTTCTGTCCATTGTTCCGGCGCTGCATCATAATATATTTTTCCCTCTCTAAGTCCAATAATACGATCAGAAAATTTTTTGGCTTGTTCTACATTATGACTATTCATCACGACCGTCAGTCCCTCCTGACGCTGAAGTTTTCGCAGCAAAACAAGAATCTGCTGTGCTGTCATAGGATCTAAGGAGGCCACCGGTTCATCAGCCAGCAGTACCTCCGCTTTTTGCAGCAACGCTCTTGCAATGGCTACCCGCTGTTTTTGCCCGCCGCTCAAGGAAGCAGCAAGGGCATGTTCCTGTTCCGCCAAGCCCACCTGCTGCAAAGCAGCTCGTGCCTGCTCTTGAACGCGTGCAGGAAAGTGACCGCTTAATACCCGCCAGATAGGCATATCTGCTAAGCATCCATTCAACACATTTTGCAGACACGTACTTTCTTCAACCAGACAAAAATCTTGAAATACCATTCCCACACGATGCTGCACTTGCCGCCTTTTCTGTCCGTTCAACGTATCGAAACGCAGACCCCCGACCCACACCTCTCCCGATACGGGACAAGCCATATGATTGAACAGCCGCAATAAGGTTGTTTTACCTGCTCCGCTGGGGCCGATCACAGACACGAACTGCCCCTGTTTGATCGTTAGAGTAATGTCGCGCAGGATAGGTTTATGCTTATGATAACTCTGATACACATTTTTCAGTTCTAACATATCCATATAATGTCCTGCCTTATTTCAGTAATTGCTGTACTTGGCGCTCGCCATCATAATTTGCTCAATCGGCCCAATCATAGCCCTTATGCCCAATTGTCTTCAAGACCTCTATTCCTTCCTTAGTCTTACCTATTTCAATAAGGGATTCTCCCAATGCTTTTCGGAAACCTTCATCCTGCATAATTTTAGAATTGTTGCTGACACTTACTGTGTCGTTAAAAATTTTATCAGTTATGGCAATCATGCCTGTCTGTTCCCATATATCCTGCGTCCCACCTAATTTTGTCTGCCAATTTTTAGCCATATTAGCACGGATATGCGAATAGGCCACCAAAACATCTACCTGTCCTGAAGCAAGGCGTGCTAATGATGTCGTATAAGAATCAGCCTGGACCACATGAGATAAATCAGATATTTTCTTGCCATATTGTTCTTTCAGCCACAAGGACGGATACATATATCCCGATGCCGATGCCGGACTCATGACCGACCAGGTAAGATCATTAAGTTCCTGCCAGGTTGGCTTTTGTCCGCTCTTTACCTTCTGCAGTAATGCCTGTCCCTTCGGACTCGGTCCTACCATAATGCAGGAACGATAATACTGGGTCAAATCGTCAGTAAATTTTTCCGGCGTTCCATCATTCCATTTCTGCAAATCAGTTGTATCTTTATCAATACCGTTGCGCAGCGCCGTAAGTAAAACGGAAATATCTTTGTCATACAATACATAGGTGGCTCCTGAAATAAATCCCATGTCAGCACTGCCGGCACTCAACGCTTCTCCCACTGCATTATACGAGGTACCGACAGACAAGGTAACTTTCTTTATATTATATCCTTTCTCTTTCATTTTACTTTGTATCATCTTACCAAGCGGCGCAGTATGGGTCTTCATTGTATCGGCATCCTGGTACGGGGAAATCGCAATCTTCAATTCTGCAATATTCTTCCCGTCTCCGCCGGAAGGTGTACTGCTGCAGCCTGTCAGCAAAAGACTCCCCATAAATAACGCCGCCGCAAGTATTCGTATTGTTTTCATACGTAACGATCCTCCTTATATAATTTACAATGTTATAAAAATAACATACCCTCATTTTTTATAAAAAAAAAGACGGGTATATACAATACCCGTCTGAACCACCGTAAAATGCGTACCCAAACAGGCATCCGATATCATGTATCGGCGGTCGATGCTGCAAGCATCCTCTCAATCCGTTACACGGATTCCCATCGCATTTCCGGTCATTAATATGTCTTTATATACATATAGCAAGATAAAGGAGCTCCCCCTCGTCTCACAATTAAACCAACGTAAGTATATAGCAGGAAAAACGCACTGTCAAGACAGATTACTGATTCTTATGCAGCATAATATCCAATATCTGTTTATCTGTTTCCTGCATTCCCTTTGTAGCCAAGACCCCGATATTTCGCAGGGACTCATCAACAGTATCTGACACCAGTCCTTCATTTCCACTCACCCGCTTGCCATCAAGGGCCAGCATAACAGAACGAAATGCGGAGCCGGAAGCGGAACCAACCTTCATGGCACAGCTGTTCGCCGCCCCATCACAAACCATTCCCGTAACATCCCCGGTCATAGAAGATAAAGCCCGTGCAGCGGTATCATAATCGCCTGTCATAAGCAGCGCCATGCCGGCAGCTCCCCCCATACTGGATGTCAATCCACAGCAAAGTGCCGACAATTTAGGTAGAAATCCATGGATATAAATAGCCGTCATATGAGAAAAGGCTAATGCCCGTATCAGCTTTTCTTCCTCTGCCCCTAAATGCCGGGCTACGACAGTAACCGGAACCGTCGCACAAATTCCCTGATTACCGGAACCGGAGTTAGACATAGCCGCATACGGGGCTCCGCCCATACGAGCATCCGCCGCGGCGGTCGTCCGCATTACCACTTGGTTGAAAAGATCGGTTCCAATTAAATTTTTATCAATTTTATCGGCCATGGCATGCCCCATGCCAAGCCCATACTCACCGCTTAAACCGATTTCAGACAATGCATCGTTGAGCGTTGCTGCTTCCTTAATGAAGGAAAGCATCGGTAAAGGTGCCTTAACAGCAAATTCATATATATCATAAAAAGTCAATGAGCGAAGAAATTTGACATCCGAATCGATTTCCGCTGTTTCATTCTGTGGCAAAGAAAATACTATTTCTTCATCCTTTTTAATAAAAATAATATGTGTGTGGCTGTCGGCAATGCAAACTTGTACACAATGTCCCTGTCCATACACATTGGCTTCTGAATACAAAACCTGCGGTACGTCTTTGACAGCCACTGTCGCCAACCCGCTGTCCACCATATTCTTAGCCTCGGTTACTTTATCTTCATGCAGGTTTCCCAGCACCTGTAGCCCGCCTTCCGCATCCCCATCCAGCGCACCGATAGCAGCTGCCATCTGCAGTCCCGGTCTGCCCGTCCCCGGAACAGTCACACCCATGCCATTTTTCATTAAATTCGCCGATACATACGCCTCTACCCGTTCTGCCGGATAGCCAAGATGCTTAGCCGCCACCGCTGCCGCATAGGCTAATGATATCGGCTCCGTACACCCGGTTGCCGGCATAACATTTTTTTTCATGATTTCTATCATTGTTTCCCATTTCATTGTCTGTGTCAATTCTATTCGCTCCTCCTCAAAAAACGCACCCTATACTGCAAGTTATTATCCACGTTAAATATATAACGCAGCTTCTGCTCTGTCAACAGGTTCCACAACAGCAGCATAAAAGTAACTATGTCAATTGGTTAAGCAAAATTCCCCTTATGCTTACCTATCAGATACATTCGCAATACAAAACTCTCTCCCTGCCAGCGCATGAGGAGAGAGTTTTTTTAGATCAACACAGCACAACGAATCGCCCCATCAATGGCTATATGTCAAAATTCGAATATCGTCACGAAGTCTTTTGCGCAAGACAGAAAGCATCCTATCTTTGTTAGGACAGGGAAATCCAATAGGGGAACCTTGGGTTATGCAAGAAGATAAAACAATGGTATCACAGCCGTTTTTAACCATATTTTCAGCTCGGGTAATTGCTTTTTTGCCAGGACACCCCCCACAAGTATTTATATTCATCAGTTCAATCTCTTCCTGGATATCTTGAAACGCTCCCATATGCTCTTTTATCGCTTTCAAGCAAAGAGTCGTCCCACACATATCCTCTGTCTGCAAACATCTGATCAAGCCTATTTTCATCTTACCATCTCCCTCTATCACCATATACCTCTGCCATATCACATCATGTTACAGTAAAAAATTGAATAAATAGCCTGTAAAGATAATACCCATACCAACGACGCCGAAGAAGATAACCAGCAGACGCGGTTTAAGTACCTGTTTTAGAAGAATCGCTTCCGGAAGACTTAACGCGGTCACTGCCATCATGAACGAAAGTGCCGTTCCCATGGAAACACCGGTTCTAGTCAACTCACTGACTAACGGAATAACACCCGCCGCATTGGAGTACAGCGGTATTCCGATCAATACAGCAATGGGAACAGCAAAGGGGTTGTCTTTTCCTGCATACTGCGCCAAGGTTCCCGCCGGAATCCAGCCATGGATAAAACCGCCGATAGCAATGCCGAGGAGAACATAGATCCATATGCGTTTAATTAAATCACGAGTAAAAATCCACGCATCATATAGTCTATTTTTCATACGCGGTTCAACAATTTCCATGCTAGGTATATTTTGCATTTCATAAACATACGCTTCTACAAATTTTTCCATTTTCATTCTGCCGATAATCATTCCCCCTATCATAGCAATAATTTCTCCGGAGAAAATATAAATCAACATAATTTTCCAGCCAAACAAACCGTATAAAAGACCTACGGCGATTTCATTTACCATAGGTGCTGCAATCAAAAATGAAAAAGTCACACCCAAGGGAATTCCTGCTTCTACAAATCCGATAAAAAGAGGAACTGCAGAGCAAGAACAAAACGGAGTTACGATTCCCAGCAGAGCCGCCAAGACATGTCCGACTACTTGATTTCCTTTTGTATGGGAAAGAATCTTTTTTGTTTTTTCCGGAGGAAAATAACTGCGAATAAACGTAATGGCATAAATAATAATCATCAAAAGTATCACTATTTTGACTGTATCAAAAATAAAGAAATTAACAGCACTGCCCAGTTTGCTCTCCGGCAAAAGCCCCAGCGCCGTATAGGTTAAAAAATCAGCAATTACCTGCAGCCAATCAAACATAGCGCACCTCCGTCTTGCCCATTATGATGAAAATCATTGTTCTTCGGCAATATATCGCTTGATTTCTTCTGCCGTGCATACCTTCCCCGCCATTTTCACCTTTTCATTGATTACAATAGCCGGAGTCCGCATAACACCGTATTTCATGATTTCGCGGATATCCTGTACTTTAATAATTGTACTATCGACTTGTAATTCACGAATCGCTTTTTGTGCATTTTCTTCGAGTTTTTTACAATTGACACACCCGGAACCTAATATTTTAATTTCCATCATGACTGTCGCCCCTTTTCTACTATAAATAAAGTTTTCTTAAACTAAAAAACAAAATCGGCTTCTACATATTTTTCCGTTGCAGCCATGTATTCAAATGCTGTATATCTTTTTGATATATTTCTATACTTCTCAAATTATCATACACTAAACTATCCAGAAATTTCAGCCGTTCATCCCGCAATATTGAATAATATGCCCATTGTGCCTGCTTACGATCCGTTGCTAATCCCGCATTCTTAAGATAGCAAAGATGCCGGGAGGCTTTAGTCTGCGTAATCTGTAACGTTTCCATAACATCACATACACACAGTTCCCGTTCATATAATAAATTTAAAATTCGTAACCGAGTTTCATCAGATAATGCCTTTAATACATTAACTATTGTCTGCATCTATGAATCCTCCCTCCTTGCGTATAATCAAATAACTGTATAACCGGATACTCGGTTATACAGTTATTATATACTATCAAATGAACAGTTGCAAGCCTGTATCGCCTGTCCTTCAATTATGGGAGAGAAATTATATACGTTGGTATGAAAACAGTGCTCCCCCAGCAAACCGCATAAATATTGCAAATATGTATTTACTGCTATGTTGAGACCACATGTGCCTTATACCTGTGCATGACTTATGCTATTATTTACATTGTAGACAATCTTGTCTTCATGCTTAGCTGATCGGTCCAACGTCCAGGCTAGTTACATTTTGACCTACAAGCTAATTGTAGTCTAGTTTCACATTTTTAACGAATCTATTAGATTTTATATTAGGGTATGGATTCCCATTCATGATGATTTCTGACCAAGCACTTAACTTTTTCCCCATCTTCGACAATTATTCCATCTCTACTTTCTCTTGAAATAGGAAAAAACGCATTTAAGCGAATTAAAAAAAGGACCTGCCAGAATGATAAAACTCCAGTAGGTCCATGGTAGATATTCTTACTGTTATTTTCGTAGCTACTTCAATACTTCCTGTAGCCGGTCGGAAAGTCCCATCCGTGCGCGGTATTTTTCCACAATGGAAAGTCCTTCATTGGACAGGTAGAACAAGATGGTGGCAGTCCGTAACGCACTGCCGGAACCAAGCATCGTCATATCCAGTGTATAGTCCACACCGACGAGTACAAAAAGGAGCACCTTCCGGCAGATGCCCATAAAGCCGATCTCGCTGGATAGCTGCCGTTCTCTACAGGTGCCCAACGTCCGGCAATAAAAAGAAAGTTTCCCGTTGCTTTAGCCGTCTTCTGTCTTTATGTCGATGAACATCACTCTCTGGTTGTCATCGTGGTTGTCCTATAGGTTCAATTTTTTTCAAGAACTTCCGTTACAAAGAATATTCATTATGCTTAGATTAATCGTCTTTATCGGAAACCTTAAGATCAAATCCACCATTGATGATAAAGTCCCTTACCAGCTTATCAACTTTTATGTTGACCTTTGGCGGAATGATTGTTTTCCCCTCAAGTTTCTCAAAGTAAGTTTTTGCCTTTGTCTTGTCAACAGTAATTTTCATAATGTTTCCGTCCCCTCACGGGGATTAGGTTCTTTCATATTCGTGTCAATTCTGTTGATAGTTTTGTTTTCCCGGGGGGTTTCCGTCCCCTCACGGGGATTAGGTTCTTTCATGCCGAGGGCAATGCGATAAGGCATTAAAACAGGCTAAGTTTCCGTCCCCTCACGGGGATTAGGTTCTTTCATGAGCATGATTATTACACCAATGGTGAAAAACAACTCTGGTTTCCGTCCCCTCACGGGGATTAGGTTCTTTCATATGATTCATAAATTTATAATAAAAGGAGATGTTATTATAGTTTCCGTCCCCTCACGGGGATTAGGTTCTTTCATATAGATTTAAACGCAGTTAAAGCTGTTTGGGATTGTTTCCGTCCCCTCACGGGGATTAGGTTCTTTCATTGTAACAGAAAAACAGAATGTAAACAGTATTCGTACCGGTTTCCGTCCCCTCACGGGGATTAGGTTCTTTCATACGCTACACTTGATATGATAGAAATAGTATTTGATGAACCGTTTCCGTCCCCTCACGGGGATTAGGTTCTTTCATACTACTAATTCTACTACTACTAATTCCGTTAATTCTATTGTTTCCGTCCCCTCACGGGGATTAGGTTCTTTCATAACAACACATTATTAACGATAACGTAAGAAAAGTTAGAGTTTCCGTCCCCTCACGGGGATTAGGTTCTTTCATAGTTGTTTAGTTGGTTGTATTAAATATATTATTAAACAGTTTCCGTCCCCTCACGGGGATTAGGTTCTTTCATAAAGGAGTGAGCGAGATGACAACAGCAAAAGATATTATCGTTTCCGTCCCCTCACGGGGATTAGGTTCTTTCATACGGCTGCAAGCATTGAAGAGCACACCAGGGAAAACAAAATGTTTCCGTCCCCTCACGGGGATTAGGTTCTTTCATGGATATCACTATTATTTATGAATAAGTAATTTTCATGCGTTTCCGTCCCCTCACGGGGATTAGGTTCTTTCATTGCCAGAAAAGAATAATCAAGGATTATATTTACAAGTTGTTTCCGTCCCCTCACGGGGATTAGGTTCTTTCATTTTAAAGTCGAAACGCGGGTAACACCGCGTATGCATGTTTCCGTCCCCTCACGGGGATTAGGTTCTTTCATTTTGATAGGGATGACATGATTGAATTTGATGGGAGCCGTTTCCGTCCCCTCACGGGGATTAGGTTCTTTCATGTCAAGCTTGTCAAAGATAACTATTCTAATCGAGATAGTTTCCGTCCCCTCACGGGGATTAGGTTCTTTCATCATCAAGCGTATTGCGTAGAAAGTGAAAGTAAAAAGGAGTTTCCGTCCCCTCACGGGGATTAGGTTCTTTCATGAGCTGATTGATTATGATACTATTGACAATTACTGAAGTTTCCGTCCCCTCACGGGGATTAGGTTCTTTCATGCTGATATAGGTCAACCCGTTAGAACCTGTATTATCCTTGTTTCCGTCCCCTCACGGGGATTAGGTTCTTTCATCTCATAACCATCCGAGCGGTTCCACGCTGCCGTCTAAGGAAGGTTTCCGTCCCCTCACGGGGATTAGGTTCTTTCATTAGAAAAGGATATTGACATAGCAATAGAAAATAGGTATTGTTTCCGTCCCCTCACGGGGATTAGGTTCTTTCATAACCATGACATAAATATGAATCGTTTTTCATTGCATCGTTTCCGTCCCCTCACGGGGATTAGGTTCTTTCATAGCCCGCTCTAATAATGTGATAGTCATGCTCTCCATTCGTCAGTTTGCGGAGCGGATTACATTCTCTGTGTTTTTCAATGATATTCTCTCTCATATTCCCCCTCAAATAGCACAACTATCACGACGGCGCGGAATGTTAATTTTCCACATGTTCTTCTAAAGATTTTTCAATCTTATTATTAATTATATCATACGTAGACCGAATATTCACAATATCAGTTCCATATAGTATCTCTAATAAGTTCCAAAAGGATTTCATGATTTGCTTCGGCTGCAGTCCTACTTTTTCTACAAATTTTTCTCTGTTTATATTTGTAATTTCATGCGCTGTTTCATTCCGCAAATATCGCAAATCGTTTATATGCTGAATCAATACATTGTTTTGTAGTGCATCCTGCATATTTTGATTGATTATTTTATGTTGCTGACTAGCAAAGATAACTATTTCATGCAGGAGTAAAAATGACAAATCACTATCCCGGTAATTTCCATGACAACAGTTATTAAGAAAATAAAGCAAATCTTTTCCTAATGGATCTTGATTCATTTTTCTTGCCATCAATTTTCGTTTCTCTATATATCGTTTAAGAGAAAAGTCTATATTTTTCTTTACATACTCTTGAAAATATTCGAACAGGAATGGTGTTATTTTTACCATAAAATCAGCATATTCACCTTTGTTTTCATTAATTTGCATGATAAGCAGATATTCCACTAATTTTCTGCATATTCCAGAAACCGGAAATAATTTCTCACCATCACATTTTTTCAAAACTTTTTCCGCAGCATCAGTCATGAGACCTGATCTATATTGAGCATGCTGCAGAAGTCGTATCGTTTCTTCGGAAATTAGCCGACTTTTTTTTGCAAGCGTTAAAGCACCACTATATTCATATTGCGTTACCATTGACATAATTTGATATTTTTCCCGATAATACCGAATTACATTTAATGGCGGTTCACTACATCGATTTTCTGCGCCTCGTTCATTATCAAAGTTACACTCCAGCAAGATATCAATATCTTCATTATCTGATACTGGATTATTGGCTACATTAGAGCGCTTTTCCGGTGAAGAAACTTGTACCCCCAGACACCAATCATATTCCGTCGACAAGATGGCTAATACGGTTTTCATCTGTGGCGTTCCTGAGCTTAAGTTTACAATGATACGATCTTCAGAATTTTCTTTATGTATTCGATGAATAATTTCAGAAAAAACAGTTATAAATTCATCATATAAATGAGGGGCCTTGATTCCTGAATAAATTTCTTCAATAAGGCAATTGGGTGCCAAATAATGTATCCCCCGAGTATAGCGATGATCCTGCAATTCCCTATCTCCCATTTCTTTGGAATAATAAACAACGATTTTGTCAGGATGATACCATCGGATAATATGCAGACAAGCTCCATCGTAACATCCTCGTACTGGATCTGTACTTCCTACTGGTGTAAACAATATTGATTTCATTCCTGCTTCCTTCCTGTAAACAATACTTTCGTGTCGACTGCTCCCATACCTAATGCTGTTTTAACACCTATTCCCGCAAATGTTGCATACGCAGTCAATAATCCTTGCAATCGCTTCAGCATATCAAACCCGAAATAAACTTGTCGCATCGTCCCGGAAAATCCGCAAACATATTGTCCTTCCAACGGAAACGTCCGGGAAGAAAGTTGATACTTTGCTAATCGGCAATGATTCGCCATCTGTTCTATAATACCCGTTTCATCCAATATACTATGCGTGGAAAATGTATTCCACTTGTTGAGCAAGCTTTGATACACCAATCGCATATCCGGTGTAATTACATATCTACCTCCTTGTTTAAAACTGGTGACCGTCATCATATTCCAGTCAGCGCCAGACGGTTCAGCTTGTCCTTGCATATAAAAATCTGCTAATTTTTTATATGTCGTCTGTTGCACTATCTCGACAGACCGCAATTGCACTATATATCCTTTGTGCTTCAAATACATTTTTTTCAATGTTTGCACTGGCTGCACAAGGTGTTCATAGGCATATGACGAAATCGTACCAATTCTCCAGATGGCTTCATGCCGTTCTACATCCCAATATACGCATTGGCTATATGGTCTAAGAGCCATTTCATGAAAACACGCAGCAACGTCTGGTGTAATACACTCCATAAGCACTCCATGTAAGACAGAACCCATCGCAGGATGTACTTTAACATCTTCAGGAAAAAGCAGATGTATTTCAACAAGTGTCAGCATCAGCGTATCTCCCGGACAGAAGCAATACCCATGAGCCAGCATTCATTGTCTGTCATAGCCAATTTCAAAGTTCGGGGTGTAATTTTATCATCATCGCGAACATGATAATGTGCCGGTTCCCGTTGTTTTGTTCTTCGGTTCGTATTGGTAAAAATATCATCAAAATAACGAGCCAGTATTTTTTTACCTTCATCTTTTGGGGCTAGTGCATAATATGCAGTTTTTGATAAAAATCCGGGTCCACCACCAAGAAAAATATCTGCCAGCTCTGCTTTCTTAAATTCTGCCTGATACACTTTTCCAAATATTTCTTTTTGCATTATTACTGAATCCTCAACATATTTTCTGGACATTTCCCATAATTCATCTAAAGAATGGATGTTAATATAATCCATGATTTCTTTATCCATTGTTATAGAAAAGCGAAGCATAGTGCCTGCAGGAATACATTCCCGGAAAAGAGAAATAAAATGTTCGTGCAATGCTTCTCCTCTTTTTTTGGAATTATCCATTTTCTGTATAATGACTGTATCTTTTGAACCAGCTGTAACCATGGCATCACTTACTCGTATTCCCTTCATCACACTCTGTAAGGCATTATCTGCTCTTTTCCCATGATTCGGCAATTTAGTAAATGCAAAATTTTCCAGTTCATTAGCAATATATTGCAGCTGATTATTTTTATATTTTCTTCCTTGATGGGTTTCAATCACCTGTTTTACTTCCTGCCATATGGGCTGATATGACTGCGGATGCTGTTTTATCAAATAATATAAAATGGCAGACCGTAATGCACCTTTTATACTGCTTCCCGGAATATACGGCACTCCCTGCACCGTTTTAATCTGACGAGCAACATCATTTAGCGTTTTCTTTACGTCCGTATGAGGGTATGCCATCGCCGTAGAATCTGTCAATTGTTTCACTTGTTGATCAAGATTACGAATTTTCGTTTGACGTTTTAACCAATCCCAAAGAGCAACTTTACCTTGTTCCACATACGACACATATGCATCTAATAAATCATTTCGAATCAAAAAATCTGCCCACTTGGTTTTATCCAAAAAAATGGCTTTATATTTACCACGGTTATTGATATATATATATTCGAAATTCCGCAAAACTTCACCATTCCCTATATGTATCGGAGCTATGCATGTCAGTTCATATTCTTTATGTTCTAATTTCGTCATATCAATCATACCATCAACCCCACATATAACCCTTTTCCATAACGCCATACCGGATGATTTAATGTGTCTGACACAGATGTTATCATACCCTTAATTTTTTCAGGAAAACAAGACCCTGCTTGCAACATATATACATCATTTTTTTTCACTGTTTTAGAAACCCCATCCGGCATAATAAACCCACTTCTCTTGCAGATTACATATTGTCCTTTTTTAACTATATCTACATCTGTCGCATTCGGTAACACAATTGATATATTCATATATCGTAATGCGTTTTCATTGGTCAACATATCATATAAAACACTATCATCTTTATAAATCCCTATAGAATCTAGGTCAATAGGATCATCAAAAAAATGGAATTTTCCGTATCCACTACTCCGTTTTCCACCAATTCCACTGAGACCTATGTTTTGTAATACTCCACATATCCATTTACGGTCTTCATCATATTCATAGGCTACAATACCATATAATCCAGCTTTATCTGTAAAGGTAAATTGATTGACATAGTAAGGTCGAGATTCTTCTTCTGTACAATTAACCCGCACCATCAGTTCACTATGCCCCAGAATCGGCATATCCCATGACATCATTTTCCCAGATTTTAATGCCTCCAAATAAGATCCTAACTGTGAAATTTGAATAAATGTTCGTTTTTTTATTCGTTTTTGCATAGTTGCATCTTTGCGGATACTGTCGTAACCATTCACAGACCGTTCATTCCATTCTACTGAGAGAACCGGCTTAGGTATGTAAAAACTACAATCTTTTTCATCTACATAATAAGGAAATAAATCAGAAAAAAGTAACGCTCCCGTTTGCGCCTGTTTATATAAATGCTGAATTCCTATATTATCCGTAGCAGCAGCCAATTCATAACATAATGCACTAAAGAGAGTATCCGCCCGATAGGTCATACCGCTCTGTTCAAGCTTGCCGCCTTCTTCAGCATTTCCAAAATGGATTGGCGTATCAAATTGTAATTGATAGAGAAAGTATTTCATACGCCAACTCTTCCTTCTAATAGTTCCTGTGTCATGGATGCTAATGTCGTTGCTTTTCCTTTATCGCCACAGGAGAAAAACGTGACGTCCCAGTTCGCAAAACATACCCGGCCATATCCCCGAGAACCATGACCACCAAGATAATCCCACTGCAAAAGCTGAATACCCTCTGCCAATTTCTGCATATCTTCTTCTACTTGCGTAGGATCGGCAATATTATACATGAGCTGGAAAGCAAACACCGCCCCGGCCGGAACACGTTCAATTTGCCGAGGATTAGCCATTCCTGTCAACGTATTAATAGTATTTTCAAATTTCACTTCACCTAAATACGTATCCATATCCAATTTGTTCAGTTCTTCTACGCTTTCTTCTGTCATTTTAACGTCAAAAAACTGTAACCTTGCCGGAAGCACTTCATCTCCAGCGGCACCGGCACCAAACAACCGTTGCACACATACGCTTTCTTGTTGCAGATTAAGAGCCCCTTCATTGCGACGCAAGAGCGAACGGATTTTACCTTTAAGAGAGCTTCCCGGAATAATAGGTTGCTTGGTAAACGGATCTCGAATGAATGTACTATCTACCGCTCCAATAGGCGCAAAATCACTAGATCCTCCAATATGGAGGCCCGTTTCAAGTTTTAATGTCGCTATAATTTTTAATTTTCCTTTCAAAAGTTCTTGTCCCATATTAATCTTTGCCTCCATAAAATTTATGATATGCAACTAAAGCTTCCATATATTGTGCAAATTCCTGATATTTTTTTATACTATTTCCAATCCCATCAATCTGATTCATAATTTCAGCTTCTTTTATAAATTCCTTTACCGCTCGATCTCGACTAGCTTGATAAACAGCTTTCACTTTTAGAAATTTTATTTCACTAGCCAAATCATCTGATAGTGTTGTCTCTTTCAAATGTGTTGCCTGATATACACTTACTTTATTGGTAAGCAAATTCACTGCTGTCAAAAATTTACGAATCTGATTGGTTTTTAAATATATTTTGTCATTATTCTTTTTTTTTAACGCTGTGATTACCGTATCTGCTTGCTTTGCAATATCTTTCATTCATTCTTCACTCCTTTATCTCTTAACCGATATATCAGCAATTCGATTGCCGTCATCATCTGTTGACAACTTTGTTCATTCTGATACCATATATACAACTGATTTTTTACTTCTTCATAACACTGTTTTTTTGCACATTCTGCTTTTTTCGGTTCCATCCGAGCTAATGTATACGCAAATCTAGCTAAATTAATCCTATTTTCCTCACGTTCTGTTCCCCGCATTAAATCCAACAATCGGTATAACACACCCTTGACAATAATCAGTTTTGTCTGGCTTGTATCTTCTCTCCATTCAAAATGCTGCTGAAGAAAATTCAATTTTTCACCGCAAACACCATATTCAAAATCATCCCAAGTATACCGTGTCGTCAACATTTCTTCATACCGTTCCTTGTATTTGACAACTTCACCAAATAACGCAATACTATTTTTATCAGGATTATCTTTTGCATATGTTTCTAATTCTCCGGTTTTGCGAGCCATCTGGGAGATAGGACATTTCGGATGGAAAAACCCTATTCCTGCTGAAAAAGTTAATTTGCCATTGGTAAACCGTTCAAAGGCATGACGCAAATCAATAGCTATTTCTATAATATCATCCCAAGTCCCTGCCAAGAACATGTCATCACCACCGGAATAAATAATATGTAACTGCCGTTCTACCTGCTTTTTATCCGTAAACAAGGTGAATTTCGATGTACCATCCACGGTATACCCACGGCAAATATCATTGATATACCGTTTAAAAAACATCGACAAATTACGGGATAACACCGCTTTTCTTGTTAATGTATCATATTGAGCATTAAATCCTGCGATAAAAGCAGCTCCCAGATTATCAACGTCCGCCCGCAATACCCCAATTCTAGCAATACTTGAATCTTTTTCATTTCCACCACTTCGTTGGGCCAATTCCGTAAATTCGATAACTTGTCCATCTGTTCCTTTTGTATAATAATCACCCATCCAAAGATATGTGGCAACCTCTTTCCCCAACGTAATGTCATTTTTGATATACAAGCGTTCCGGCGAAGGCAGATCAGACAAATTCGCTTCTTCCACGGCTTTTAAATACAAATCTTTCTCATATCCTGGTATGGGAACCGCACCTTTCAATGCCCTATCTGTAACGTAAAATACAGATTTTTTTAGTGCCTGTGTTCCTAATTGGTACAAGGAATTACAAGCTTCACAGGCATCTTCTTCTCCTTCGTCCCCATAGGGAAACAATTTTACGGAAGACGTATGACAAACAGCACATTCGCGATTTCCGTCCGCAATGCGATTAACTGCACTGTTAGGATCAAACAGATCTGCTAATTGTTTTGACTCATAGCGATTTAATTTGGCTTTACTTAATTCCTGACTAGCCGATCGAAATACCTCACGAATACGTCCGTTTCCTTTCGTCAAATCCTTTGCTGTACACGGCACGGCTGCCAGTGCCATGTACAGCCGTTTTCCATAATGAGTAAGAAACCAGTCATTTAATCTATAACGATAGGTATCAAGTACTTTTTTTACCTGTTGCGTATTAGGAAGCAACATATAAAAATGTCCGCCTCCAGAATAAATCAAACAGGTTCTGCTAACTCCACACGCTTTTAGTATTTCATCGATAATATTTTCTAACAATACATCTAAATACAGAGAACGACCACGAAGGCTTTTTAAAGCCCCTTTCGATGGAATAGTATAAATAAAATTCTGAATACCTGACATGTCTCCCGATACGATCAGATACATCGGTGATTTTCTCATGGCTGCATTTTTATTGCCATAGCAATAGGTTTTGTAGTCGGTGATATCTTGTGCTTCAAAAAAAAGATATATACAGCCAGCAAACGCAGCTGTCAATTTTTGATGATCATATAATGAAATATCTGGGACTTCTGACATATTAGTACTCGATGGAATATACGACATGGTCGCTTCCATAAGATGCAATAATTCATGTACCGTCATATCCAGAGGAGATTGTTGTCGAAATACCCGATCCACTTCACGTACAATTCGCTTATATTTCTCCGCTGGAGCCTGGATACGTGCCCATTCTACAGGATACGGCATTCTTTTTTCTTCTCCTATCCCTCGAAGCGGATATGCAGATTCTGACAGGGTTCCTTTATTATCAAATATATTCCACACATTGCCCAATACTATTGTAGGTACGAATACGTTTTGTGTAGATTTGGCAGAATCGACACCCTCCAGTTCTAATGATCTCCGATCTGATGATGCTGCCAAATTATCTGCTTCATAAATGATATAGCTAATATCATTATCAGCTATATCATTTTGTTCCAGCTCTACACGGTGATGGTTGGCAATGGCTCGTAAAATAGCATCATTTTTCCCCTGCAGATATGGTGCCATTTTTTCCTGTCCAATGAACGAATGATTTTTATGTACTCGTTCTGCTCTTTGGTAGACTTTACCAATATCATGGAGCAATCCTGCTTTCTCTATATCGGTTTCCGATATATTCATAGATTCATCTCCTCGTTTCTATAAAATAATTACATCTTCTGTACGATTATTGCCGATTCCCCACGATTGCACCGACATCGAATCAAACAACAGGTACATGCGCAACGAATCCGTTCCTATATCAATCAAGCTAGACGCTTCTTGAGCAAGAACATTATATTGCCTTCGCGTGATATATGCTTCAAATGCTGATTTTTGAACGCGAACGCCATATTGGCTTAGATAATCCACCATTTTTGTCCGAACTTTATTGTCCACAATATCATAAATAATTAAGACAACAAATTTTTTCTTATCTGCATGTTCCTTTATCTTCTCCATGAATATCTCCTCATCGAATCCATATTGGTTCATATAGAGATGAATTTTCCTGCATAAGTGCCTGACTATATTGCTCCACTTGATAATCAAGCGAACGTCTATAAGAATGTTTTCCTGTTATATATTGATTCATCGTCCTCATTTTTTTTTCGTAAGCCTGAAGAAAAATTTTTCGTCCTTCTGGATTCAAAAAAATCCCATCCGATTTTTCCCAATGATAAAAATGTTCAGATACAATTTCCCGATGATGAATCAAAGATAGTACAAGAGAGTCGATCAACACCGGTCTCCATTCCTCTAATAAATCCGAAGCTAATGCAGGATGATTATTGCGTAAAGAATGAAAAAATCCAAAATAAGGATGCAGTCCCTGATTGGAAATAGCTGTATATAATTCATACATGACCAATGTATAACCCAAACTTAACATCGAATTAAACGGATCTAATGGAGGTCGCTTACTTCTTTTTTCAAAATTAAACTCCTGTGGGACCAACTTGCCTAAAGCTGAAAAATATAGTTTAGCACAAATACCTTCATAACCACGCAATTGTTCTTTATCTTCTGCTTTTTCAATGTTTTGTTCCAATGTCATGATATTTCGGATATCTTTATAGATATCCGGATTTTCTATTCTCCGATTATACCGCCGTAGTAATGTTATTTGATTATGAACCTTCGCTTTTACAGTTCGTTTACCAATCGCTAACGAAAATGCATTGTCCTGCATCAACATTTGCTGCCGCTGCTTAAATACCTGTACATGACGAGTAGATTCCAATTTACCAAAAAATTTTCCTGTCGTCGAAATCCATGTAACTGGAATTCCCCTTTGCAAAAATTCAACTATAGCCTGTGAAGACACTTGAACAGAATCAATCAACACTACGCCTTCAATCCCCTCCGCTGGAACAGAAAACAATGTTTCACGGTTTCGACTTACAACAAACGTACCTGCATGTTTTGAAATGCGGCTGCCCTCTTCTGTAATATAAACAAAACTCATAACAATGCTCCCATCTTCTGCGAATAAAATATATTCTATTGAATATATATCGTACCGTCTAATTTATAATCCCTACGGTCAATATATATTTTAATGGTGTAAAGTTGTTTTGAAATGTTTTATGTTTAATATTATTTATAGATTTATTGTACTGCTTTCCCCATAAAATTTCTACTACAATACTATACATACAGTAAAAAATAACTTTTTAACTCTAAAATAATCGTTTTTACTAAAAAAAGAGTTAATATCATCATAAATAAAAAAAGAAAGGAGATCTTAATCATGAAAACAATATCAATTACTAAAACCGTTCTCCATGTTTCCGATGTAGCATGTTTGATGAATTGCAGTTCCGGCAAAGTATATAATCTAATCAGAACTGGAAATCTTGATGCTTACAAAGTTGGAAAAGCATGGTTGATCACCGTAGACGCCTTGGATGATAATTATCTGCACGTTGAAAGTCTCCAGTAAGCCATCACATTGATTTTTCCGGCATATGTACCATTTTCAAAACATTCACATATGATCTATAACTTTTAAAATTTTACTAACATAATAATAACCATAAATCATAAAGAGAGGTGCATCATTATGTTTGAGGATTTTGAAGATCTGTTAACGGCAGAAGAATTTGCTGAAATGCTTTCAATCGGTAAAAATGCCGTCTACAAACTATTAGCGTCCGGCAAGGTAAAGTGCTTTCGCCAAGACCGTATTTGGAAGATACCGAAGGAAGGAGCCATCCAATACATTCGTGAACAAAGCCATTTGCTATAAGTCATAAGTTAAAATACTATATCATAAAAAAAAGAGGAATTAACAAATATAGGACCTTGGTTATATGCCAAGGTCCACATCTCCTTTTTCGAATCACAGCGAAACTCAAGCACAGAAAAACATAGTTCCATATCGCTGATAATATGAAAATATGCAATGGACCACACAGAGCCCGAATACCGTCGCAATAAGGCTTCTCCCACGCCTCCCGTAATAGCAGCAGCCTGGCCGGGTTCGGTATTGAAAACACTGAAGGATGTGATCATGCCGCTGATAGTGTCTAACAGTCCCAACAATGGATCCATCGTTACGATCACTGAGATAATATAAACGGCTACGCAATTTTGAAAGCAGAATGCCCGACTGGATTTCTATAAATGACGATATGCTACCCGTCTGCCTGTTTGTCATTGCATCCATCAATATGCCGACTTAATCCGCCACAGAACCATGTCTAGCGCATTCTTCGGCTTCCGTGCATTGATGCATTCTCATCAATGCATAGAAACGAGAAGCAAAAGCCCGTCTGGAATCTTCTCTCCGGTAATACATCCATCGTTCCGCCCAGACATAGATAACAAAAAGCGAATAAATAAGCAGTAAATACATGACAATACCGCCCTTATGAAATAACGATCCCCCTTGTAAAATGAAGTCCATAACACAATTTCTCCAAGCTGTCAATCAATAATTTTTATGGTGCAAAACTTCTGTACCAGTAAGTCATTTACTCTCTATGACAGGAAACTTCGTAAGCCCCAAGGAAGATAAAATATAAGAAAAATCTATGTCAAAATGTCATGCCGGACAACTAAAATGCAATACCCCTTACATTATTATTATCATTAATCTACTTTATATCTTGAATCAAAAGGTCTATCTCGGCTGCAACAGCTAAATCATAGGTGTATAGGTACAATAGCCTGTCACCGAAAAAAGCTTATATTATCCTTTTAGATACCTTTACAAAGCATTAGCAAGGAGTCATTAACACTGATTTAAACGGATTTCATGATGTTTTATGGATGTTAGTAAGCATGAGACCGTAAAGCATTTATTTTTGCATTGATTAAGTTAATCAATCACCGCATGCAGAATATTTTCGTTATCCGCGTTTCCAACTTAAAAGGATATAATAAAACGTTTAGTATCTGCTCTCCAGAAGCCGATAGTTAAATAGTATGGCCCATCATCTATGATTCCTTCAATAGGCTTCCCACAAAAAAGTACAAAGTAGGCCATAACCACACAGCCGTACGTATGTCAATATGTCATGTCGGACAGCTAAAATACATCCCCCTTATTTAAGGATTTTACAATATTAATCATACTGCATCCCAAATATTGTAATAAAGCAGGCATATATATTTCCCTGACCGTCATGACATTCTGACACATTTGTAATATTTTTACCGTACCCGTTTCACGACTTGTATCCGTTTACTGGTATTATTGGTATTAATTCCCTGTGCTGCATACGGTTTCCCTTCTTCAATATGTGGCAAAAACTTTAATTTAGCCCCATATTGCCCGGCTAACACCTTTTCCCGTGCATCGGTAGCTCGAGCACGGCATTCGGCTTTCTGTGCTCCTATATGGAAAAACAGAGACAATTGGTTGAAATTCGGTATGTCTCGTATAACATTTATTATGTCTGATACTGTCGACAAATATACGTACATGCCTGTATCACTCATCAGCAGACATCCTGTGCCGGGTGTTTGCTGCACTTGATATGGCATATATGGGGTTCCCTGTACCCCATAGTATGCATCTTCAAAAGGCGGTATAATTGCAATGGTATCAGACGACTGATTTAACAGTTGCCGATAGGTTTCCTCTGCACAAACAATTCGAAATGCTTGGTCCCGGCCATAGATTTTTCGGATGGTTACCATATCTGACCGTTCTAATTCCGGCAAAATTCCCAGTACCTGTGCCATATTCTGCAGAATGAAAGATTTTCCTTTACCGGAAAAAACGACGAAATATACCGGTTCTACGGCATCATCATACGTTGTTGTTTCTAAATTATTCATTTTGATTTTCCTCCATCACAATAGGCGTAGTTTCGCCTTTATTTAGTTTTTCGACCACTATGCGTATCATCGTAGGTCTATTTTGATTACTTCGTTCTACGGTGAACCGTTCCGTTTTGTGGCTACACAATATACCGGCCTGAAACAATTCCATAAATGTCGGCATCACATAAGCAATTCTTTGTTTAAAGCAGTACTCTTTGACCTTCGCAACAATAATTTCCGCAATAACGATCATAGAATTTCGGTCGAAATAACCTTCATACGTCGTATTGACACGAAAACTTTCTTTATTTGCCGCAATTTTTAACATGCCGGCATCATATAACACTTTAACCGTATGTCGGAATAGTTCAATCGGATCTGTCTTTCGATCATTACTCATTTTTTCCGTCAAATATTCTTGCACATATTTTTCAGCCTGATCCGCCCATGTATCCATCTGTAGACACGGCATCCCCACGAATTTTCCATACCCTGCAACTGTTTGAATTGCGAATACAAAAGCTACCGCCGTATCTACAGTCCGTGAGCCATCGGATGTCAATATTGCGTACCACTTACGACGGATAGGTGTAACATTACTCTTGAAATATTGAATCCACTCTGCCGCATGAGTCTCCATGTACTGTATATAACCAGCATAATAATTCTTTGCGATAGTGTTATCTTGCTGCAAAAGTGTCACATTATCCCACTTAATACTGTCGTGTGGCAATTGAATTTCAATGGTTCGAAGATATGAGCTGTAAGATGCTAGTCTGAAAAACTCTCCTGTCAACCATGTAGCCCCACATACTTCCACTTCTTCCAGTTCATTGTTCGTTCCCCGTTTGCCTCGCAATACTCCGTCGCTGTAGGCGCGAATAACCGTTTCCACATTATTCATGAGATTGTCACCCATATTTCTGGTCGGTGATGGATGTACATCATCGACTAAAAACAACGAATCCCGCATTTCTTTAATCCGTCCCTCGATAAATGACTGTGTTGCATCCATCTTTGTTTTAAATGATCGATCATAGAAAATTTCGCCGCTTAATTCCTGAAGGAGTGAACTCTTTCCGGCACCTGATTTTCCGCTTAAAAATAAGATATGGTGCATAGAAAAGCCACCCTGCTGCATAAGCCTGGCAATATATCCTAGATGGGAATGCAGAAAAATAAGCATATTGGCCCCTTCCTTGCCCTTTTTAAGCAAATGGTTTCCTATAGGCCAAAAACGTCGAAATGCGGCAGTTACATCGAAATTAGTCGGTAAACAACGGGAAGAATGTACATTGTCCATTCCGCCATGCAGGTATTGCCAGTTTTTTCCTTCGTGAATCCAGCCGCTGAATCCGTATTTTCGACTAATTGGTAACGGCCAAGTTACTTGCAATAACTGATTCATATACGATCGCATATAGACTTGCGCCTTAGGGACCCGTTCCATAAAACGGACATAGGGACAATAATGCTGTACCAGAGCAAAACACTTTTGCCCGTACGAAAAAAAGGGAACAGGAAAACAATTAGTTCCCTTCTGATCTTGTACACAAACACTAATATTTCGTTGAATACTTCCATCCTGCATCAGGACATGTTCGTCTGCAACAAGATGAATGCTTGCCCCAAACAACAGCCGCGGCCCATGATCTTTCACAATCATGTATATGGCCCCCTGACGTTCCTCGATATGGATATCTTCCGGATTCATGATTTTACTTTCTTTTTCCATTTCAGCCGTCTGTACAGTACTGCGTTCCTTTTTTTCGTTCTCAACTTGACAAAATAGATCCCGCATTGCCGTACTAGCCACCATTTCTTCCAAAGAAACTTGGGGGTGATACATGTAAGATTCCACAGGTAAATATGCTGTTTCATCAATACTTTCATCGGTTTTACTTCCCGTAGGTAACCCTTTCGGGAATAAATCTTTAATAGACATTACTACACCTCCTATAAAATTACTATGATGTATACTTGATTATCAAAAATTACGCAAAAAAATCCCGACCATGTCAAATAGTCGGGAGATAATAGAAATATGTATTTACGAATTAACTTGTGGCAACTTCTGTGATAAAACATCGAACAAAGAATTCCCTATCGCTTTAGTCACACGGTTAACAAATTCTTCCATTGCTGCTTCATCATTAGGTTGATGAACAGCATATTTTTCTTTGATACGCGCCGTAATAGCTGGTATTTCTTCAACAGACGCCTTAATTTTAACATGGGTATAATGCTTGCCCCCTGAACCCGATCCAAGAACAGAATATCCCATATCCGCATCCCGTTTAGACGCTGCCGCATTTTTCTTCTGTTTTTCAACGCCAACAGCTTCAATGTTTGGAATCTGTGCCGAAATAATATTTCTGCATTCATTCACAGAAGTTTCAATATCCACACCCTGACAAAATCGGTTATAGGCATCTACAAGCGTTGTTTCAGCGGTCATGACATCTTCTTCTCCTATAACTAACATCTGTTCCTTAAAATCGAGAAACAGCTGTTCTTTTCGGGAGGGTGCTGATAATAACGTTACCTCTTTATCCCGATAATTTTCACCATTCAATATGTAATCCAATCCCAGCGAAACAAACATAAGCAGCAATGTGATCTTCTCTTGATCACATAATTCATCCAATGCATAGTCCCAATACTCCGGTATACGTTGCGATAATTCAATAAGACGATATGGGATATGTTGATTCTTAAAAAGTTCCGCTTCATCCGAATCGGTCGCACAAAACACATAGTGAAGATCGGAAGAATAGCTTTGAGTACCCAAATATTTGTTTTTACCCTTAATTTCAGTGCTGCCATTACCCATTTTCGAAAATTGGCTAATATCCGCAACCTTATCATCAATACGATCAAAAATATTGACTAAGGTCCCTCGAAATTTATCTTCAATAAAACGCCCGATGTTAGTATTATCACATAATTCTGATAAGGAATATTGTGATGTGATCTGCGAAAACGGACGATACAACAAATTGGATAAATTTGCCGTTTCCGCTGACCTAGTAACGACCAATTTAGAACTAATCTTGAAGACATTAATATCAAAAAGATCTCGCAAAAAAGCGCTTACATATTGGGAATTACTGGAAGAGATAACAGTAACATTATTGGCACATGGAACCAGCTTCAAGTATGCTCCTCGTCCTGTAAAAATTTGTAAAATAGTACAACCCAATTGTTCCAAAAGTTCAAATTTCCCATCCGTTATATACCAAAGAATCGTAAGCAAATTTTGCTGCTTCTCATTACGCATAACAATTGGGCGAGTATATTGAGAGATATTACTAACATCTCCCAATTGATTCGAAGCAGGTATCCCATTCATAACATATACGCTTTCTATTTGATTTTCTACATATTGCGCTAATTTATACACCCTAGAATTATCAGTAATATTAGATTGCTTCAAAGTTTCCACAAGAAACACAGGATAATTAATAGCATCTTTTTCTTGGTAATAGCTTACGCGTCTAACAATATAATATTTGACGTACATTGTTACCTCTTTATCAACTTTACTAACAGAAGAATTTTTTTTATGACTGTAAAATTCTACGATGTATGGCAAAAACGGGTCAAATTGATCGACGTTTACAAAAAAGCTTAAGGGCATTTGTCGTAACACTTCATGTAATACCCAAATAATTTTGTAATCATTATCGGCTATAATATCGCCTTGCTGTAAAATCACAGTATTATGTTTATAGCGATTTATGCTAACATTACCCCCATTATTAAAGAATACTTTTTGCATTGCATCAAAAAATTGGCCCACTGCCTGATCACATCCTTCATTATTAGCTAACAGCGGACAATAGGGACTACGTACAGTCTTATGATCATCAATGTACTGACAAGCAGAGGCTTCAATAGGTACACCTTGTTCACGCCTGATTTGTATATAGTTTTTTGCATCTGGCGAAGTTAAAATTTCATAAATCTTACCATAAAGAGTGTTACAGTATAAGGGAATTTACCTTGTACCTTCCAAATTTGATGAGCAGCAAGAATAATTGTGTTTTTAACAAATAGTTGGCATATCAGCCGTTTAAATCCAAGATGTTGTATTGGTTGCGGCTCATACCTTTCTTCTTTCAATAAAGTCCCTGCCTGATTCATCTGATGATGCCTTTTTTGTTTACCTTCTTCTTCCAAAATATGTTGGCATAATTCTTGAATATCCATTAACAATCATCTCCTTTGCTGTTTATCATACTGCCATCATAAGAAAAAATAAAGATAGCAATATCAATTACTGCTATCTTTATCCCGTAATTGCTGAATGCGATTCGCCAATTTCTTACATTCATTTTTCCGTACATCCGGAATATCGTGCAAATAAATTGCCGTTGTAGTGATGCTCGTGTGTCCCATCATGGCCTGTACCATATTTAAGGGAATACCGCTGCTCAATGCATACGTTGCCGCCATATGACGTATGGAATGAACGGCAATCCTCGGTAAATGGTGTTTAATACACATTCGCTTGAGCCACAAAAAGAAGCTATTGCCATTCACAAAGCGTGCCTGTCCGTTATCGTCCAATGCATGGGCAACAAAAACAAGATGCAGCGGATTCGTTGCTTTCATTTCTTTCAACCAATTATCCTGCATTTTTTTGTATTTGATGAAGAGATCACGTGTAAAATCATCGAAATATAACGTCCGAACCGATGAATCTGTTTTGGGCGTATCCAATCGCACCGGCAACCCTTTTATGAATTTTAGCGACTGTGTAATGGCTAATTCATTATGCGTTAAGTCTACCCTATCCCAAGTTAACCCCATAAATTCTCCCTTTCTTGCCCCCGTAATGAGAGAAACATAGAACATGAGGATATTCTTCATGTTGCTATATGTTTCGTCCAGGGAGGAAAGAATAGTTAAAAATCTGCTGAGATCTTCTTGCCGCCAAATAGGAAAATGATTAGGTTTTGACTTAATACGCATATCCGCAGGTATCGCATCACACGGATTACGTAGAATATATCCCCATTCACAAGCTTTATGTAGTATCTGATTCATGAGTTTGAAATACTTTTGAATTGTCGTATTCGAAAGCCGTGCCTGATGCCGATCATCCATCCGTGCCCCATCTTTAGTAAGCTCCAAGATAAACCGTAAAATCATGTCCGGTGTTATCTTGTTTAATTTTATATGTCCAAACGCAGGTAAGATGCGATTTTCCAGCATCTGATTTTGACTGGCTTGGGTAATAATACCGAGCCTGCTTTCATGCTTTTGTTTCCAACAATCGACAAATTCCGAAAATTTTATATCTTGCTTCTCGATAATTTTTCCGGTAACCTGTAAATAAAAAGAAGCCAACGCTTTGTCGGCTTCTTTTTTCTTCGCTGCATATATAACTTTTGTTACTCGTTTCTGCTTATGATTGTCGTCGTATCCAACGGACACACGTAATTCCCATTTGTTATTTCCTCTATAACGGATAGATCCTGGCATCAGTACGTCCCTCCTTTCTTTATTTTTTTCCATACGGGCGTATTCATTACTTCATCGCTCCAGCGTTTCAGTGCATCATAAGTGTAGTAATATGCACCGCCAAACTTTTTACAAGGAAGAATTCCATCTTTGCTTAGTTCCAATACCTTTTTATATGTCATCTTTCCGCCAAAGAAATTTTGTGCAACTTCTCGAGCCGTTAAGAACTGCGGATAATTTTCCATTTGAATCACTCCTTAATTTTTATTTATTAAGAAGTTGTTTGCTTTTTAATTTTTAATATTCCCTATTATTTCCATGTATTGATATATAATACTTAATCTTCCACTTACCACTAATACACCTTTATAATTAATATGATTTTAGTTCGTTCTATTTTCAAAAATAAAATATATCCGATTTGATCAAAAAATATTATCCTTGATATTCGTGCCCGTACAACTCCATTTTCAGAGATGGCCAGACACCGATAACGACACCCACCAATGACAAAAGCTTTAATTACGGCATTGGTGGAATACCCACACCATACTGGTTGAGACACCACACCCCGTCACACCAATGCCATTTTCTGATCACACCATTCAAAATCAGTAATCATAATACCCCCCTCATCAATATTTTTCGCAAAACGAAACATATGTTCTGCTGTAAGACAAAGAAAAATCCCATGCCGTATGACATGGGAAAAAGACTATTTTGTCAATCAATAATTAATTTTATGATCTGTCACTTACACAAAACGGTCTAAAACGAAATGTATAAAAAATCAATAAAGCAAATATTTATACATTTCGTTTTAAGCACAGAAATCATAATTTTCAAAATAAGGTGCCAATAAGGTGCCAAAATACAAAAAAAAGGATTCTCAAAAAATGAGAACCCGCATATCTACTTGGTGACCCAGTAGAGATTCGAACTCTAGACCCACAGCTTAGAAGGCTGTTGCTCTATCCAGCTGAGCTACTGAGTCAGATAAAAAATGGAGCGGGTGATGGGAATCGAACCCACATAACCAGCTTGGAAGGCTGGCGCTCTACCACTGAGCTACACCCGCATTGTTTGGTCGGAGCAGCAGGACTTGAACCTGCGACCCCCTGGTCCCAAGCCAGGTGCGCTACCAAACTGCGCTATGCCCCGCGAACAAATAATATTATATCAGTTCGATGAATCTTTGTCAATCATTTATCTGCAATTATTCGCGAATTGTTGGCATATTTCTTCCATTAAATACTTCTAACATTTCCTGACGCACCAATTGTCTGATTCGTTTCTTTTCTTTCGGATTTAATTTGTCCTCCGTAACATTAAACAAATAATTATCAAGATCAAATTCTTTAAGAAGCATCTTCGTATGAAAAATGTTTTCCTGATATACATTTACATCAACCATATCATATAACATCCGCGTCCGGGGGGCAATATAATTTTGGATAGAATTAATACGATGATCAATAAAAAGTTTTTTACCGTTAATATCTCTTGTGAAACCGCGGACACGATAATCTAATGTTACAATGTCAGAATCAAAACTATCCAACAAATAATTCAGTGCATTCAGCGGTGAAATTTTCCCGCACGTTGATACATCAATATCGGCACGGAAAGTACTGATTCCACGATATGGATGACTTTCAGGATATGTATGCACCGTCAAATGACTCTTATCAAGATGACAAACCACATCAGCATCTTTGCCTTCAATAGGTTCCTCAGAAATAAGAATAGTAACACTGGCCCCTTGGGGATCATAATCTTGACTGGCAACATTTAAAATATTGGCACCAATAATAGATGCAACCTTTTTCAGTATCTCTGTCAATCTATCTGCATTATACGCATCATCGATATATTCGATATACTGGCGTTGCGCTTCTTCCGTATTTGCGTAACAAATATCGTAAATATTAAAGCTCAACGTTTTTGTCAAATTATTGAATCCATATAATTTAAGTTTATTTTTCTTAACAGTCATAATGTATTTATACCTCGTCAATAGATTTTAGCAGAGACCTGCATCGTTACCTTGTGTAATTATAACTTACATAATTGTACACCTGCAAGAGTACTATTATCAATAGTACCAACAGCATATGTTCCTGTTTTGCCATCACGCGGCAGAGAAAGACTCCCCGGATTAACAATTATTATTTTTCCTTTTTTTTCCAACAACTGGCAATGTGTATGTCCAAATACAACCAAAGAAGCTTGATGTTTTTTCCCTAATTCAGCTAGTTTTTCCATTCGGTTATCATACCATTGATGCCCATGTATGACGGTAATAATAACCCCGTCAACAACAACATCCCGGCAATCCGGTTCCTGATACGTATACAAATCATTATTTCCTCGTACCGCGTAAACCGGAACTCCTGCATACGCCGCTAATACCTCTGCGTCCTCACAATAATCTCCGGCATGTATCCAGCAAACAACTTCCGGGGCCTGCTTTACCATACGTTCAATAGTATCTATACGGCCATGACTGTCACTGACAATTCCTATCTGCCGCTGACTCATCGTAAATACTCCACGAGTTTTCGCAGCGCTTTGCCGCGGTGACTTATTGTATTCTTTTCCTCTCCCGTCAATTCTGCCATGCTTTTTCCCTTTTCAGGAAGATAAAAAAGCGGGTCATAGCCAAACCCACCGGTACCACTGTAAAAATCACGCAAAACTCCTTCACAAGTTCCCTTAGCGGTAATATAATGACCATCAGGCCAAACAAGCACCAATACGCAAACATAGCGGCCTGTACGTTTTTCAGCAGGAAATCGAGCCAGTTCACGAATTAATTTTTGATTATTTTTTTCATCGTCACAATCATCTCCGGCATATCGTGCCGAAAAAATACCCGGACGATTCTGCAATGCATCTGCAATAATGCCAGAGTCATCTGCCAAACAAGGCTGTCCCGTCTGTTTCATATAATAAACCGCTTTTAGATAGGCGTTTTCTTCAAAAGAGTGTCCTGTTTCTTTCGGCTCTGCAATATCGGGAATCACTTCATAGACAGACTGTACCGCATAGCCCAGAGGTATCAGCATTTCGCGAAATTCGCGAATTTTACCTTTATTATGTGTCGCAAGTATAATTGTTTTAGTCATTTCATTCTTACCTTACTCTGCATCAGCCGGAACTTCTGTCTTTTTTGCTTTCATCCGTTCTTTATTTTCTTTAACTACTTGTACGTAATTTTTAATAATTACAATCGGTGTTTTTTGCGATGCATTTCCAAAAGGATTGTCAATTAATATTTTAGCTATTTCTTTCGGATTCAGTCCCCGTGAATGTCCAAGAACGGCGGAACGTTTCAAATCATTAACATCTGCGATGCAGGCGCCATAGCAATTCATCCGTTTTTTTATTTTTTCAGCCACCCCATCCGGATCTTCCGGGCCGTAAACAATACACTTATCGAAAGGCGGCATCGTACCTGTCACATCATCTGTTAAGGAAGCTTGCCGGCACAATTTATAAAATACACCATTCTTGCCAATAAGTTTAGCAAAAAAGCCAAGGATAAAACAAAATAACGTTTTCCATTCACCCTCCAGCTCCATCGCAGCCTGCATGCCATACAAGCTAGCCATACTTCCCTCAGCCGGTACAAAACGCCGCATAATACGAGCCTGCCACGAAGGCGTAAGTTCCTCCGGGCGCGTATAACGCCGCTGTGTAATGGCCACTACACTTTCAGCTGAACAAATAATATCATCGGGACCCACAAGTTCAGATGCATATTCAGCAATGATATCTACAATATCATCCTTATCCGTAAGGATTCTTGTTTTAACCGGAACTAGTTCTAATTCTGCCATAATCTATTTTTCCTCCTATATGCTTTTTAACGCATGTTGAACTTCTGAAGCCTTCAAGGTAATACGAGCCTTATGAATATACCATTCACTGCGCGCTACTACCTGATAGACTAAGTCAATAGACATATCGGGGAAGGTTTGTAAATCTTGTTTTATATTTCCATTTTTGCTGATAAGTTCTACTGTCACACGAATATGCCCCCCCTTACCAGGAAGGATAATGACTGATTCCCAATAACCGTCGTCACGTTCGGCTGCTATATTAGCCAGCTGAGAATGAACAATGCACTTATCATATTGTTCATAGGGCAAAAGATGGCGCGGATAGAAATCCATAATAGTTCCCCCCTGCTTGCCAGTATTTCTGAAAGGAACTTCTGTTTCAAATACGGCCGCATCCGTCGAAATTTCCTTAAGAACAAACGGTTTACGCTTCCGTGATTCAATAACAAAATGAGCATCTCCTTGTCTCCAGGCAAACAACCTGAAGAGCAAATAGAAAACTGCGCAGATACCGATAAGTGCAACGATAATGTTAATCAATACATAAAATAACACAATACAGGACTCCTTTTAATTATATTTTATATTAGGTTATAGAAACTTTTTCCACCGTAAATTCATGTGCCGGGATAAGATGCTGCGCAAGAGCCGCTCCCCGTTCTTCCTCTGCAGTAAAACATAAACGCAGATACCCTTGTTCCGGACTTTCATTAAGAAGATGTGCTTTTTTTAAAACATCTAATGTCTCTAATGCCATCTCATGAGCAGGATCAACAAACACCATATGTTCACCGCACAGTTGCTCGAACAGCGGCTGCACAAAAGGATAATGCGTACAGCCGAGAATAGCCGTATCGACGCCGGAAGCAATAATCGGTTCAGTATACTGACGCAGCGGTTTCATTACTTCTTCACCGAAGAGGACTCCACGTTCTACCAAATTAGCTAATGCCGGGCAAGCCTGTTCAACAATCTCTATTTCCGGATCTATTTGCGCTGCCATTTTTTTATGACTGTGATTAGCAATCGTCAGCGGAGTTGCAAAAACAGCTATTTTTTTCTTGTTGCTGGTTGCCATCGCCGTATGCAGTCCGCGGCTCATGCCAATCACCGGATAATTCACTTCATGCTTTACCGTATCATAGGAAGTCGCTGTAATTGTACCACAGCCAATAGCAACCAATTTCACATTGACCTGTGTCATAAAGCCCAATAAATCTCTCGTAAATTGAAAAATTTCTGCTTTCGTTCGTTCTCCATACGGATTGCGCTTAGTATCACCGAGATAAACGATATTTTCATGCGGCAATAACATACGCAATTTATTGACGACCGTCAAACCACCTACGCCGGAATCAAACACGCCGATAGGTAATGTAGTCTTATCCATTACTTTTCCTCCATTATTGGGCTCTTTTTTTATCTTCTTCAAATAAAGCCTGTAATCCCGCCAGCCGTTTCATGTCAAGGCGGGCAACTTTACCGGTGTCTTTATAGGCAAACACATTCTGCGATGTCCCTACCGCTAAAAGTTCTCCATCTTTTTCGCGGCGAATACGATACGAATATACCATCTGCGCCCGAGATAATTTGATGAGACTTGTTTCAATAGCAATAACATCATCAAAATAAATGGGACTGATGTATTCACAAGAAACATTTTTAATAGGATAGGATATCCCTTCTTCCAATAACTCTAATAAGTCAATGCCTGCTTTACGCATATATTCGACTCGTCCGCACTCAAACCAGCGGATGTGATTAGAATGATGTGCAATTCCCATCATATCGGTTTCATAATAACGTACTTTTTCCAAAACTGTAACCATGATCTTAGACTCCTATTTATAAAAATCCACACTATCTTTATTGTACGATGTGGTACGAAGTTTGTCAAAAAAAACGCACAAAAAAGAAGGACATTTCCAACAGCCCAGCTGTTGGAAATGTCTCGTTTTCATGAACTTCTCCTGCAGAAAGGCAGAATACGATTTGTTTTTTCCCAATGTTCAGGCTTAATATATGCACCGGCAAAATGCATAGCAGCAGCCAAAACAGCTGCATCATCGAGCCAGCCGACTCCAGCAATTACATCCGGAACAAAATCGAAAGGAAGAATAACATATCCGATAGCACCCATAAGAATCAGCTTCATGAATTTTGGTGTATCCTGATCCTGCATACAATAAAAAATAGTAAGCAGTTTAGGCAGGAAATGCACCTTCTTACCGGTTGTTTTTAAAAATAAGATAAACTTTCCCGGCGTATAAAAACGAGCGAAAAAAGACAATAATTTAATCATGGGCATTCGCCTTCTCAGTGTCCGTTAATAATCGGCGTTTTTGCTTTTTCAACAGCTTCCTTCACTTGCTCTTCTGTTGTTTTCGGAGCTTCTGCCGCTTCTTGGGCTGCATCATTTTTAACAGCCGCCACCTTCGATTCCTGTTCTTCCACTATTTCATCGACAAGAGTACTGCGATGGCATACATTATTCAATGCTTCTTGCCCTTTTTCCTTCATATCCATAAAAATATCTTTTGCTGTGTTTCCCCATTTTTTCATGAAGTCTACAGTTTCATCCCCAAGCGGAATGTTTTGCAAGGGATTATCTCGAAGCTTATCCACTTGATCCTTAGCTTTTTCTTTCCAGTCCCCCATCATGGCAATATACGGTCCCATATCACTTGGCATCCCGTCTTTAAGCCAACGCTGCGTTACACGTCCCAAACTGTATGTGATCCCGACCGCAATGGGAATTTGAATAGCACTGATAGGAATAAGCGTTGTCAAGAAATTTCCGGCCATCCGACTGCAAGTTGCCCCAATAAAAGCGATAACAGCACGTTCTGATAACTTAATCCCGTACACCCGGGCAATTCTGCTTACAAGATATACTTCATTAGCCATAAGAGCAGCAGTTCCCAAAAGCGGGGCTACTACGATAACACCTGCACGGGCTGCTGCCCAGCGGCATAGGGTTTCCACCTTTAAGTCGTCATCACTTGTTGTTTCGTCCATGGTGCGAATGACTTCAAGTGAATCTGCCGGCATTGTTTCATCACTCAATACATTTTCCTGTTTTTCAGCCGACAGTTTCATCTGCGCCAATTCTTCGCGAAGCTTATCTATCTCCTTCTGCATCTGTTCCATTTTCGCAATGGCTTCTTCTGTCATCATTACCACCTCATTCGGTTAATTGTATATAACATAATAATAAAAACTAACTATATAAATATATTCTCCCAAAAAGGATAAATATCCTCTTTTTTCTTCAATTTTTCTTATGTATTACCAACTCGTCAATCCCCCGTCGACGGGAAGAGCAACAGCAGTGATAAACGAAGCATTCTCTCCCAGCAAAAACACAGCAGCTTTGGCAATTTCCTCCGGTTCCGCAATACGATACAACGGATATAGCGCTTTCATCGATGCGATCGATAATTCTGGATTTTTCTGCAATTGTCGATCCAGCATCGGCGTTGCCACATCTCCGGGACATACACAATTAACCCGCACTCCATGCGGTGCAGCTTCCAGTGCCAAGGATTTTGTAAACGCCACGACAGCTCCTTTGGTAGCGCAATAAACTGCGCATCCTACATTTCCCTGCAGACCTGCATCAGAACCCAACGTAACAATACTTCCTTTATTTTTTTTTAAATGCGGCAATGCATACCTGCACAACGAAATCGTACCAAATACATTAGTCGTAAATAAACGAAGCACATCCTCCGGCACTGTTTCCTCCAGCAGCTGTTCTTCATAAACGCCTGCCGAAGTAATCAATCCGTCCATACGGCCAAAGCAAGCGATGGTTTTATCTACCATAGCACAGCATTCCTCATCATGCATAACATCGCCTTGTATATATACCGCCCGACTTGGCAGCACTGACAGTATATGCAGAGCTTTTTCCCCTTGTGTCTTACTGCGTCCGTTTATTGCTACACGCCAGCCGCACTTAAGCAGCTCTGCTGCACACGCCAGACCAATACCTGATGTACCGCCACTAATAAGAGCGACCTTTTCCTCCATACGAGCCTCCTTATTACATAACTCCTAAATAATTCAAAGCTAATTTGCCAATAAGTACACTTGTAACAACCAGCATAACTACACGGATAAAAGACGATCCTTTAGTAATTGCCAGCCGTGCTCCGAAATAGGCACCCAAAAACAAGGAAACCGCCATGGCAATACCGTACCCATACAATACTTTATCCCAAAAAACGAAAAGTACAAATGAAGTAACATTGCTCATCATGTTGAGCATCTTTGCATTTCCTGCTGCAACGACAAAATCAAAACCTGTCATAACAAAGCCAACAATAAGAAACGTGCCGGTTCCCGGACCGATAAACCCATCATAAATACCAATAGCAAATGCGATCAGACACCACAGCAAGATTTTTTTTCTTGTCTCTCCCTGATAGGTACTTATACTCCCCCAATCACGTTTAGTCATAACAAATATAGCCGTGGCAACAAGCGCACAAATGATGATTGGCTTAAGAATTTCCGCTGATAAATGAAGCATACATACCGATCCGATACCCGCACCAATAAAAGTAAACGGAAGTAATTTTTTAACAAAATGCATATCCACTTTACCAGCCCGCCAAAACTGATACGAGCTCATTAAAATACCAAACGTCGCAGAAAATTTATTTGTCCCCAGTGCATAATGAGGCGGTAATCCTGCGGTTAAAAGAACCGGCAGGGAGATAAGGCCGCCACCACCGGCAATGGAATCTATAAATCCTGACAAAAATCCTCCGCACATAACAAATACCAGCGTACCCAAAGAAAAATCTCCACCAAATACTTCCACAAAACATCCCCCTTATTGCATTAATTCTGAAGCGAAGACGATATCTACCCCTTCGCCATGTAATTCATCAATCATTTCCGCTATCGCCTCTGCCGTATTCGGCCGACAATGTCCGATAACAATACAGCTACCATTATTCACAGCAATATGTCCGGCCTGACGAATGCGTTTTTTTACAGATTCCACATCGGCATCATTATCAAGGAATAAAGAATTGCGTCCAGTCGCTACTCCCATCGACGCTGCCGTCTGCGCCCCTATGGAAGCACTGTTTGTACGACTGTCAAGGTATATGAGTCCTCGTTGCTTCATAACCCCCATTACATCCTTCATAACGCGGCTGTCTGCCGTCGCTCCTGATCCCTGATGGTTATTCATACCGATTGCATGAGGCACCTGATCCAAAAGTTCATTTACTGTCGTTTTAATTTTAGTGTCGCTCATATTGGTACCGATATATACAGTTTCTGAAGAAGGAACATTCAATGGCTGCATCGGCATATGGACAAAAATCTGCCTTCCCGCCGCATATCCCAGATTCGCACTCAGTGTAGTATATGGCTTATACGGCATCACGGCATAGGTAAGAGGAATGGAAAGAGCATTCAATGTATGTATAACATCGGTTCGTGAACCGCAATCATCAATAACAATAGCCAATCGGCCTTTAATGCTATTCGGATGCGTCTGCGGACTGTTGCCGTTATCCGTTTTATCCTCTGAATTTTTTTTCACAATTTCTGACTTCGATCCGGCAATAACTGCTTTAATTTTATCTATAATGCCTGCTGAGGTCCCCGGCGCCGTTACATATAATTTTTCAACAACAAGATATAATTGTTCCTTATCCAGCATATCGAAAAGAGCAATATCATATTCCGTAACTTCTGTGCCGTTGAGGGTTGTTTTCCCCACATTATATAAAACAGCCTTATCACCGCTCATAGCTAATTCTTTTTCTAAAGAACTGCGGGAAAATGTTTCTTTCGGTATTACCTGCACGCGGTTTGTCGTCCAAAAAATTTTACCATGTGTCGCCCGGCGCTCCTCTTCACGCTTAGCCGTATCCACAACGGTGATAGCAGCTCCCTGTGACTTCAGCCATGTATCTACTGCCTCTTGGAGGTCTTTGGACGCATCCGTATAATCCATATTTTTTCCAGAAGCCTTGCCTCCTTCGATCTGTGTCATCTTTTCATCAGCCACCTGTTTCGAAGAACTGGTGTCGTTTATATTCCAATATGCGCCCACACACAATGCTATCATAAGAAACAAGATAGACAATGGTTTTATGAGAGTTCCTTTTCTGCGCACAACGTTTGAAGAAGTACGCTTTTTGGGTTGACGTCTGGATTTTCGTTCCATAAGTTACTCCTTTATAACAAAACCGGAGTTACGAATAACTGCCTGCTATTCAGTACTCCGGTCGTAAACTCATATATTATGCCCGGGTATCGGAACATTCCGCAAAGCCCATATTGGCAATATCCGCTGCTTCTTCAAGCTGCAGCATCTGTAAAATTTGTTTCCCGACAATTTGCGCCCCATAGCGATGACAAGCTACACTAGCTTGAGACATATGCCGCAGTTCCTCTGGATTCGTCATAAGTTCAGATACGGTTGAAACCAATTCTTCCGAATGTTTCACCCAGCGGGCACATCCTTTTTTCTGCATATACGTAGCATTCGCCTCTTCCTGACCCGGAATCGGGCTGTATAAGACCATCGGAACCCGAACAGTCGCCGCTTCAGTACAAGTAAGTGCACCCGGTTTAGTAACAAGCAGCGTTGCCTGAACCATCAAGGAAGAAATCCGGTTTGTGTAGCCATATACATATACAGTATGCCGTAATTCGCTGCGCATTTGGGACACTTGATCGTACAAGTCCGCATTATATCCGGCAACGACAGTAAAGCTATCTACGTTGTCAAGCTGATCAAGAAGCGCCAGCGATTGTTTAATGGATCCCATGCCGAGACCGCCGCCCATGATCAGTATATTGCGTTCCCGCCTACAACCTGTTTCCAATTGCCACCGTTCCTGCTGAAACGTATTACGAATTGGGATTCCTGATACGATAATTTTCTGCCGGTCAATATGCTGGCGAATAAGCAAATCTTTAATCTGTGATGCCGCCACACAATATAAGTCCATCTGCTGATATATCCAAAACTGATGGATAGCAAAATCTGTAATGACCGCTACAAGCGGAATAGCAATACGATGCTGCCGTTTTAAAAGAGCCGCAGCAGCAGCCGGAAACGGATGCGTAAATACAATAATGTCCGGTTTTCTTTCAGTGATAACACGCATCATACGTCGTTTCAAGCCCCATGCTACCATGGTCTTTACCATCATTCCCTTTTTGTATCCTTGCGAAGAGTAATACATCAAATCGTACAACATAGGAAATACATCCAAGATTTTTATGTACGTTTCCTTGACTAAATTATCAATGGAAAGAAAATCATTGGATAAAAAGTCCACATGTTCTACTTCACATTGTCCGGGAACCTGTCTCAAATATTCTTCTATAGCTCGTGCTGCCTGCGTATGTCCCGTACCAATCGATGCCGACAGAATAAGCACCTTTTTCTTTTTCATCCTGTTTCCCTCTTTTGACAATACTTATGAAACAATTGGATATATTACTATGTTACGACAAAATCCAAGAAAAGAAAAGGGCCGTATTAAGATGCGGCCCTTAGTACATTACAAAACTTATTTTTTATTAACCATATCTTTCAACTGTTTACCAGCTTTAAATGCCGGAGTCTTGGAAGCTTTGATTTTGATTGGTTTGTTGTTCTGGGGATTGCGACCTTCACGAGCTTTACGCTGGCGTACTTCGAAAGTACCAAAGCCGATAATTTGTACTTTGTCACCTTTGTTCAAAGTTTCGCTGATGGAAGCAAATACAGCCTTTACAGCTTTTTCAGCGTCTTTCTTTGTCAAATCGGACTTTTGTGCAACACTAGCAATCAATTCTGTTTTGTTCATAACAAATCCTCCTTTTTTCTGTTACATCTATAAATTCGCTGCTAAATGAATTCCGTCCCTATACGGTGGAACTACGCCCTTCGATTTCCTTCGCTTCTTTCCAGAAATCACTCAATTCCTGCAGGGTAACCATCTGCCAGGATTTACCGCTTTCCTTAACTTTATCTTCCACGTAAGAAAATCTACGACGGAATTTGCTGTTAGCACGATGTAACGCACATTCCGGCTCTATACTATACCGCCGAAATAAATTGACCAACACAAACAAGACATCGCCTGCTTCTTCTTCGATATGGACCGGATTCTTCTCCTGCAGAGCCTCTTTCAGCTCCTGCCATTCTTCTTGTACTTTATCCCAAACCTGGTCAGTTACTTCCCACTCAAAACCTACCTTGGCAGATTTCTCTTGAAGTTTATATGTTTCAAGTAAAGAAGGCATTCCTTTTACCACACCGTCAAGAAGATATTGATGCTGCTGTCGTTGTTCTCCTTGCTTTAATCTATCCCAGTTTACCATACTCTTACCCATGTTTTCAAGCTTTTTCTTATTGAAAACATGCGGATGTCGCCTAATCATCTTATCGGTAACATCTTTCACAACATCCTGCGCATTAAAAAGGCCTTTTTCTTCGGCTAATCGGCAATGAAACGCGATCTGATACAGTATATCGCCCATTTCTTCCCGAATCCCCGCCATATCGTCCATATCCACCGCATCCAGCATTTCGTACACTTCCTCCAGCAAGTAGCGGCGCAGCGTACGATGTGTTTGTGCTCTGTCCCACGGACAGCCATGATCATCACTCCGCAGTTCCGCCATAACATCGAGCAGGGGCTGCAAATCAAACGGTAAACCTGCTTCAATCGGAGCTCCTGTTTCGATAGATATAGCCATCCCCGGCTTCATCTGCCAAACCTGTTCATCCAGTTGTTTTGCTACAGGATCGGCCGCCGCATCGACAGTAATATATAACACCTCTTGCTGCTGTGCCCACTGCAGCAACAAGGAAACAGCTTCCTTACAGGTAGTTTCCTGTCCGGCAATCGCCCTCCCACATGGTAATTTTTTATATGTAATATTTTCTTTTTCCAGAAAATCTACAATATGGCGATGATAGCTGCTCACAAATACGACCTCTGCATGCTGCATCTGCCGGTACACCGAAAGGCTAATGGACTCATCAGGTACCATCCCCACTGATATAAGTCGAATATTTCTCATTGTATCCTCCGAAAACGATCTGTTAATGATGCAGTTTCTTCATCATTTGATTCAATTTTTTTCCTGCAATTGGTATTTTCTGCACATCGTCTGGAGCCACTGCATGTAATAACAGCAAACCTGCAAAATATACGATAATTGCCATTAATATGGCTGCCGTAGTTGCCACTGTATTACCTAACAGGAACACCAGTGCATGATATACAACCCACGCCGTAACACCTGTCAATGCCGAGGCTGCAAGCAATTTTCCCATGTATTTCCATTGTATGACATAGTGAGCGTATCGATATGCAAAATAAAGGTTCAATACCGTCGCCATTGCCAAATCCGCATTAGTTGCCCATGCCGCCCCGACTTCGCCAAGCCAGGGAATCGCAGTCAAATGCCAGCTCAAAACAATTTTCAGCAACGCTGCTGCCACCATATTATATAGAGGAATCGCCGTATGTCCCATTCCCTGTAAAAGTCCGCTGGTAACTTGCTGTACCCCGACAAGCAGGACAGACAAGGATAATACACAAATCGCCGGCCCTGCCAGCGGCGTTGCATAGAGCATTTGAGAAATAGGTACAGCCAGCACCGCCATGCCAAACGTTGCCGGCATCGTAATAAGATTGGCAATACGCATCGCCGTATTCGTGCGCTGCAGTACGATATCCATACGCCTGCCGGCATATGCCGCTGATACGGCAGGAACAAGACTCGTTGCTAATGCCATCGTCAAAATAGCCGGAAGCTGCACAATGCCGTTAGCCATCCCCGTCAAATATCCAAAAAGTGCCGTTGCCTGATGCACAGTGTACCCGGCCGCCTCCAAGCGCTGCGGCACAATAAATAAATCAATACTGGCTACAGCAGGCAGCAGCATATTAGCTGCCGCAACCGGCACGGCAAGAACAATAAGACGTTTGATGACCGCTCCGGGAGAACTCTGCGTAAACTCTCCCGTATCACAAGGCTGCTGCTTTTTTGTATACCGATAATAAATCCAAGCGATAGCTGTCAAACCGGCTATCGCGCCTGGGACAGCGCCAAAAGCCGCTCCGGCTGCTGCTTTTTCAAGTCCGTAAGGCAGAAAGAAACTTGCCAGCGCCAGCATCGCACACACGCGCACAAACTGATCGAGCATTTGAGAAATAGCGGTCGGAGTCATGAGCTGCAAACCTTGAAAATAACCACGAAAACAACACGTTATAATAGACACCGTAAGCGCCGGCGCCAACACAAAAAGCGGCAAATAGGCCCGTTCATCCCGCACCAGGCCGCAGGTTATAAGGAATCCAGCGCCCAAGGCTAATCCCAAACCGCATAGGACCGCAATGATCAGCGTAAAAACCAAGGTAATATGAAACACCCGCTTGGTACCACTGTAATTTCCCCTTGCCGCCTGTTCGGCAATCATAATGGAAACAGCGATCGGAATCCCAGCTCCAGCAATACTAAGCAGCAATATGTATATAGGATACGCCATTTGGTAAAGACCTATCCCTTCCCCGCCCAAAAGTCGGGAAAGAAGGATACGATTGACGCCGCCTAATATTTTAACCACAATACCGGCAAAAGTCAGTATCATGGCTCCGCGTAAAAATGAGCTCTTAGTCAAGCGGATTCCCCTTTCTTAGTATAACAATCGACTGAAATAAATATTCGAGAAAAGACAATATTTCTGTGATTCCCTGCGTAGAAATACGCAAGGTAACGGATGAATCCGGAACTACCCGGAACCGTTTCCGCAATCCATCTTCTAATCGTGCCAACGGCGGCATTTCCGCAATACTCCGCCATTTTAACTCTAGCCAATCTTTTTTCTCTGCAATAAGTACAAGTCCGATTTCTTTTCCCGTTAATCGAATTTGTGTCGCCCGCAGTAATGTTTCCACTGGCAGAGTAGGTTTTCCATACCGGTCAATAATTTCCTGACGCAAATCAATAAATTCCTTCTGAGTCCGAAGCATCGCCATCCGCTGATACATTTCAACTTTCTGACCGCCGTTTTCAATGTAAGCATCATCGATAAAGGCATCCACATGAATATCCATAATTGTTTTAGGCTGCGGAATTTCTCCACTCTGTCCATTCTCGTTCTGGGTTTTGGCAATGGCCTCCTCCAACATATGACAGTACATGGCAAACCCTACGCTTGCTATATTTCCATGCTGTTCCCGTCCTAATAAATTTCCGGCCCCGCGGATTTCTAGATCCCGCATAGCTATTTTAAATCCGGATCCCAGTTCTGTAAACTCTTTGATAGCCTGCAATCGTTTTTCAGCCACTTCCGAAAGAATTTTATCCCTGCGGTACAAGAAATAGGAATAGGCCATGCGATGACTGCGTCCTACACGACCGCGCATCTGATATAACTGGGATAACCCGAAATGATCCGCATCATAAATAATAATGGTATTGGCATTCGCCACATCAAGACCATTTTCAACCAGACTGGAACACAACAGCACATCATACTTTCCTTCATAAAAATCAAACATAACTTGCTCAAGCATGGTACCGCTCATTTGCCCATGCGCAATTCCAATTGTAATATCCGGCAGCAATGCTTGAAGTTCATCCTTCATGCGTTCAATAGTCGCCACTCGATTATAGACAAAAAACACTTGTCCGCCTCGTCTTTTTTCTCTCATTACCGCATCATGAACAAGGCGGGCATCATATTCAACAACATAAGTTTGCACAGGAAAACGATCTGTCGGCGGTGTCTCAATAACACACATTTGGCGTACGCCGACCAAAGACATATGTAAGGTTCGCGGAATAGGCGTTGCGCTCAACGTCAATACATCAATATGAGCTGCCCATGATTTCCATTTTTCTTTTTGCGCCACACCAAATCGCTGCTCTTCATCGACAACAAGAAGCCCCAGATTTTTAAAACGGACCTTTTTGTTCAACAAACTATGTGTACCAATCAATACATCAATTTCCCCAGTCCACACATTCGCTAAAATATCCTTTTTTTCTTTAGCCGAACGGAATCGGTTTAACACTTCACAACGTGCCCCGAAATTACGAAATCGTTCTGTAAAAGTTTGAAAATGCTGCTGTGCCAATACTGTCGTAGGTACAAGCACCGCCACCTGCTTGCCGCCCATCACGGCTTTAAATACAGCCCGCATCGCCACTTCTGTTTTACCAAAGCCGACATCTCCACATACCAGGCAATCCATCGGATACGGTTGTTCCATGCTTTTTTTAATCTCTGCAACTGCTTTGAGCTGATCTTCGGTTTCCTCATACGGAAATGCCTCTTCAAATTCCTTTTGCCATGGTGAATCCGGCGGATATGCAAATCCCGCAACAATTTCCCGCTGTGCATAAATAGCTACCAGTTTTTCTGCTAAATCAGTAATTGATTTTTGAGCCTTACTGCGAGTCTTTTGCCAGTCATTGCCCCCCATCGTATGAAGCTTTGGGGCTTCCCCTTCATTGCCTATATACCGCTGCAATAAGTTGATTTGATCGGTCGGAACATATAGTGTATCTTTTCCAGCATAGTGAATTTCCAAATAATCTTTGTGAACATCATCAATTTCAATGGTTTTGATTCCCACATACTTACCAATGCCGTGTACTTCGTGCACGACATAATCTCCGACTTTGAGATCCGTAAAATAATTGATTTCTTCACCCTTTTGCACGTGATGGCGCAGCCGATGTTTCTGCATGCCGTATATATCGCGTTCGGAAAGCATAACCAATTTAGAATAAGGTAATTCAAATCCGTTGCGTATCTCACCATCGGCAATATAAACAGCTGCCGGGATCAACTCCTGCCCCCCCTCATAAAACACGGGTTCTATATCGTTCTGCCGGAGCCAGCTGGATAATGAATCACTGCGCTGTTTACTGCTGATCACAAAAATAACAGAATTCTTATTTTTTCGCCAATGATCTAATTCATCTTTTAATAAAACAAATTGTTTTTGAAAACTCGCCATTGTCTTTGCCGTAAAACTGGCCGACTCATCAATAAACATATCCGGCACAGACTGTGCTAAAAGAGACAAGATAACCTGTACGCAGTCTCTAGTCTCGCCAGCAAACTTTTTCCAGGGGCAAAGCCATTTTTTGTAATCATCCGATTCCTTTACGACTTTTTTCAATGTTTCGCGGGTCCGATTCGGTTCATCCCATATAATAATGCCATTATCCATATAATCCAGAATCGTCGATTTAAATATACCCGCTTCCGTTCCCAACGATACCGGCAATATTCGGATTTCTGCAACCTGACGGACGGATTTCTGCGTATTGGCATCAAAAAAACGAAGACTATCAATCTCGTCTCCAAAAAATTCGATACGTACAGCTGATTTTTGATTTATAGCATAAATGTCCAAAATATCCCCACGGACCGAAAAATGACCGCGGCGATCCACCATATCCACTCGCTCGTAACCACCGTTTACAAGATGTTGAAGTAATTCATCGCGGTTGCATTCCGTTTGTACCCGCAGTTCAATGGCTGCATCATCAATGACCTGCGGAGTTACAACATACTGCGCTGCTTCTTCTGCTGTAGCAACCACAACATCCGGATGCTGCTGGCGCAAGCCGCTCAGTACCTCCATCTGCCTGGCAGCCCGTTCCATACTTTTAGCCGTCGTTGAAAAAACAGCTCTATCCACAAGTGGAAAATCAAGGGTTTTCAAAGCGGGTGCAAAAAACTGCAAATCAGAAATCCAGGAAGCCTGCTGTTCTTTCGTCGGCACAACAATAACGGCCTTTTTTCCGGACATAGCCAATGTCATGCCGGTAAAAGCGACCTTTGCAGAACCTCCGAGACCATATATGCTATGGCACCCGGTAATAGTAAAAAGTTTACGCGAAGAAGTCAGATTTGTATCCTCACACATTCTTCGATATAACATATCATTCATATTCAAATTACCTCACAGCAAAGGGGGCTTTAGATACGCTAAAGCCCTCCACTGCCGGTCAGCCGGCAGTCATTTTTTATTTGTTGTATCATTATAACACACATCACACGGTAACGCTAATAGAAAGATATTTTCCAAAATGAATTGCATATAATAGAAAAAACTTTTATAATTAATAATGTTTGATAAACTGAGTGAGGTGTATTATGTCCTTAATAGAAGAAATTAATAAACGTCGCACCTTTGCTATCATCTCTCACCCAGATGCCGGCAAAACGACTTTAACTGAAAAACTGCTGCTCTACGGCGGTGCCATTCATCTGGCCGGTTCCGTCAAAGCAAGAAAAACAACAAAACACGCCGTATCTGACTGGATGGAAATCGAAAAGCAACGTGGAATCTCGGTTACCAGCTCAGTCTTGCAATTTGATTATGAAGGGCATCATATCAATATTTTAGATACCCCGGGTCATCAGGACTTCAGCGAAGATACCTACCGCACGCTGATGGCCGCCGATAGCGCCGTCATGCTTATTGACGTGGCAAAAGGCGTAGAAGCACAAACAAAAAAACTGTTTCGTGTTTGTAAAGAACGGGGCATTCCTATTTTTACTTTTGTCAATAAAATCGACCACTTTGGCCGCAATCCGTTTGACCTGATGGATGAGATAGAAAATCTGCTTGGCATTCACGCCTACCCCATGAATTGGCCAATCGGACTCAATGGCAGTTATCAAGGAATTTACGACCGCGAAACAGCCACTATCGAATTATTTGAAAAAGATACCTCCCACGGACAGCACAAATTAGCCTCCACAAAGGGCTCTGCTGACGATCCTGTTTTCCGTGAACTCCTTGAAGAAGACGTCCACCAATCGCTGATCGATGATATATCTCTTCTCGACGAAGCCGGCGATACGTTTGATTTCGAAAAAGTAAAAAACGGGCAGCTTACCCCTATGTTCTTCGGTTCCGCCATGACTAACTTCGGAGTCAAGCCATTTTTGGAAAAGTTTTTAAAAATGGCCCCGCAGCCGCAGCCGCGTAAAACATTAGAAAATATAATTGATCCTGCTTCTGAAGAATTCACATCATTTGTTTTCAAAATCCAGGCCAACATGAATCCGCAGCATCATGATCGTATCGTATTCATGCGCATCTGTTCAGGAAAATTTGAAAAGGGCATGACTGTTAATCATCGTCAAAGTGGAAAAACCATACGTCTTATGCAGCCTCAGCAATTTTTAGCCACAGAACGCACCATTATAGATGATGCCTATCCGGGTGATATTATCGGAGTCTTCGACAATGGTACCATGGGTGTCGGGGATACGTTGTACACCGGAAAAAAGAAAGTTACTTTTGCCGACTTTCCCGTATTCCCACCGGAATTATTTGCCCGCATTCGTGCGAAAGATACAATGAAGCGCAAACAATTCTTGAAAGGGATGACACAGCTGGCCCAAGAAGGTGCTGTGCAGATTTTTGAAAATTTAGGTTCTATGGAAAGTTACATTGTCGGCGCTGTCGGCGAGCTGCAGTTTGAAGTACTGGAATATCGGCTCAAACATGAATATGGCGTAGATTTGGAAATGAATCGTCTTCCTTTCTCTATTGCCCGCTGGATTCAAGACAACGGCCACGATTACAAAGAAATGAAAAACATTGACAGTGCTATGATTGTTAAAGATAATAAGCAGCGTCTGGTTCTCCTCATTTCCAATGAATGGCAGACGAACTGGATCATTGAACGAAACCCCGGATTTACCTTCTGTACCACCCCTGATAATTTAAAACGTGAAGCCGAAGAATAATCGTCTTCTTTATAAACAATTCCCCTTTTCCTGCCAATCAGGAAAAGGGGAATTGTTTATACATCATGATTTTTACGATTTTGATTCATTCTAGACTCTACAGCCTTTGCCAATGCGGTTGTCTTACGACGGCGATTCCAATACCATAGCCCGCCGTACACAATGACTACAGCAACTGTCACTATCGTAAGCCGCATAGCATGTTCTTCATAATTAACAACATCATGTCCCAAAATAACTTCTATTGCCACAGAAGGCAGTTTCCCGATCAAGCAGCCGATAGCATAATCCCGATAGCTAATACTGCTCAGTGCCCCTAATGCCGTTACCAGACCGTTAGGAGCATACGGTACCGCCCGGGCAGCGATCATCGCCTTTAAGGTACTGTAATGATCAAGTTTACTGAGCATTTTACTCTTTTTGATAAGTGTTTCCGCGCTTTTACGAAACAGAGTCCGCATAAAGAAAAAGCTGATAATAACACCAATCGTTTCTCCCAGCCAAGACACCAGCGTACCAACATAAATGCCAAACAACACGCCATTTGCTGTCGAAATAAAAATAGAAGGCAAAAATCCTACAATGTTAATCACAATATCAATGATCATGCTGACCAGTATCGCCCACATGCCAAAAGATCGAAGATACTCTATGGTCCCATGCATATTGCCACTGACAGACAATTCCCATACGGTACTGTAAAAATCGGGAATCGCTGCATATATACCGGCAAACACCAGCAATAACCCTATAAAGAAAATTGCTTTGATATGGTTTTCGTTGAGCTTCCTTTTATGAGTTGACATGACATATCTCACTTTCATGAGTCATATATGCTATCGTACTTTAGTTTCCCGCATATCCATCACGCGATCGCGTTTAATCTTAGATAAATACATAGATCCGCTAATAATACACACACCACCGGCTACAGATAAAATCGTCATGATTTCACCAAAAACAAAAAATCCCCATACAGCATTGAAAAATACACCGGTATACTGAATAAAGCTTACCACAATCGGATCTGTCCAGGCATAGGCATTCGTCATCCAAATTTGAGCCAATACAGATATGACTCCCATTGCCAAAATATACAGCCATTCGATGCCCTGGGGACCTATATAATCATTTCCCATCAGGATCGCACCGGAAATAGTGGCACAAATCAAAAAATAAAAGACAACTTCATATTGATGATGACCGCCGCCATTCGTCAATTTGCTGATTGTCGTATACACCGCTGCCGACAATACGGCCTGTGCCAATGCAAAAAGCGCGTATGAATTAAACGTACTGTAATTCCAGGGATGCAGGATCAGGCTGGCACCCATAACAATCATAGCCATCGGAATCATCGCTTTTTTAGGTAAAATATCTTTCAGAAAAACAGCGGCAAAAATAACGACAAAAAACGCAGACAGCTGCGACAAAATGGATACATCCCCCAGCGACATTCCCGACAACGCATAAAACAGGCAAATCATGCCCATCCCACCTAAAACACCGCGCATAATAAGCGTCGGTACATCCCGGTGTGATAAATGTACATGCTGATAACGCATTAATCCCACAATAATAATAGAACTGATCAATCCACGAAAAAAAGCTATTTCTCCAATAGGCAGCGTAAAACTCAATTCCTTGACGAAAACGTTTAAAATACTGAAGGCCAACGCCGATATAAGCGCCATAATGACCCCTTTATTCATATAATCCCCTCTTTATTTTTATACCTGCTCTACATGTGTTCGGCATGTATGGCATCTACAAAAGACAACACAGCCTGTTTCATTTCTTCCTTTTCCATCGTATTGGCAAAACGAACAGGCTTCATTTCTAATTCAGCCAGTGCCTTGGGCAGATATATGCCGGTACACGACGCAATAGTTTCCAACATATCAAAAGGATTGTCCTTCTGTCCCAACGCCAGTGCATCACAAATGACCGGTGGAAATTTATACGGATGAGCTGTCGCCATAATAACCGTATGCCGCTGTGCCAAGCCTTGTTTCCGACGATTCAGGTAAACACCGTAAGCAACTGCCGTATGCGGATCAAGGAGATACCCAAAATCATTATAGACATGGTTGATTACCGCCCGGGTTTCATCATCATCGATCCAGCCGCCGGAAAATTCTTCACGTAAAGACTTTAATTCTTCGGCACTGACAGCCATCTTACCAGTTTCCTGCAAATCTTTTTCCCAAGCCGCCACCTTAGCGCTATCCGCACCGGCAACATAAAAAAGGAAACGTTCAAAATTACTGGAAAGCAAAATATCCATAGACGGACTGGCCGTTGTAAAAAATTCGCGCTTCATATCATACACACCGGTTTCAAAGAAATCGGCCAGCACTTTATTTTCATTGGATGCACAAATAAACTGCGCAATAGGTATTCCCATCTTTTTAGCAAAATATCCTGCCAGAATATTACCAAAATTTCCCGTTGGCACAACAACATCAAACGCTTCTCCTTCTTCAATGCAGCCAGAATCAACCAACGACACATAAGTTGACACATAATAAACAATCTGCGGCAGAAGACGTCCCACATTAATAGAATTAGCACTAGAGAAAAGAATTCCCTTTTTATTAGCATATGCATTGACTTCTTCATTAGTAAACACACGTTTCAGAAAACTTTGTGCGTCATCAAAATTACCATGAATAGCCGATACGTTTACATTGTTTCCTTCCTGTTTCTGCATTTGCTGTTTCTGCATCGGACTCACACCCATGCTGGGATAAAAGACCATGATATTGGTTCCTTCAACATCTTTGAATCCTTCCAGCGCTGCTTTTCCGGTATCCCCACTGGTTGCTGTAAGTATTAAGATTTCCCGATCTTCTTTTTCTTGTTTTTTAGCCGCTGTAAGTAAATAAGGAAATAGCGATAATGCCATATCTTTAAATGCCAGCGTCCGACCATGGAACAATTCGGTAATACTTAATGCTGTATCTATAGAATGGAGCGGTACGATGCGGCTATCTGCAAAATTCACATCATTATAAGCATTCTCTATCATCGTCTTACGTTCTTCATCGGTAAAATTAGTAAAGAAATAAGATAACACGACTTCAGCAATTTCTTGATACTTCTTATTCTTCAAATCGGTATACGACAAGACTCCTTCGGGAAATACTGACGGTACATATAACCCGCCATCCTGTGCCAAGCCGTGTAATAATGCGTACGACGGAGAAACCTTTTCAGATGAACGTGTGCTCCTAAAATCCATAGTAATAAAATCCTCCTTTGTTTACACATAGTTTAGAATACGTGTACATTTTATTATAACAAATACAGGAGAAATGGCAACATACTTATCACTATAAATTCCTATTATCTTCATCATAAATATAGCTGTATATCAAAATAATCTCTGCTGCACAAAAAAGGCAGATTCCGAAGAATCTGCCAATATAACTCTATCTTGCCGCCATCTTGTAAATACTAATGTTTGCCGGCTCTGTTAAAAACTACACCGCAAATCATAATCACTGCAAAGATAATTAAATATCCAGCCATGGATTTGCTGTGAGCATAAAAAGCCGCAACGACCATAAACAGACAACAGCAAATAGCGAAAAACGGCATAACGTAACGGCGTATACTGCCTAAATCCGTTTCTTTGCGCATCATCTGAACAAAGATAGGAATATACATCGCATAAATAGTGACAATCGGAAGTTCACTGCTATCAAAACTGAACCAGCCGAACCAGGGAACTTTCACTAAATTGGCTCCGTAAAAATATAAAAGCCATAACGCTGCCAGTCCTAATCCCATAACACAAGCATTTACCGGCATATCGGTACGAGTATCGACTTGCTTGAACGTCGCCGGGTTAGGCCCCATATTCCGCGCTGCCAATGCATACAGACCGCGAACACATCCCATCATAAGCCCATTCAAGGTACCCAGACAGGAAATAACGACAAAAACAAACAAAACAGTGCCACCGATATTGGAAAAAACGGACATAAAAGCGATTTTCGCCCCTTGTTCCCCATTTTTCATCATAACGGCATTTTCCACAGTTCCTGCAAGACCTATATAATACAATACATACGTTAATACGATAAATAAGGTGCCGAAGGTCAGTGCCTTAGGCAGATTTTTCTTGGCATCTTTCAATTCAGAATTGATGCTGGTTGCAATAATCCATCCTTCATATGCAAAAGAGGTAGCCACAACAGCCGTAAATAAAGGATGCTGCGAACTAGTCGTCGTCACTGCAGCCTGTGAAAAATTTTCCACAAGAACACCGCTGTGAATACCCGCAATCGTTCCCAGTACAGCCATCAAAAACAGCGGGATAAGCTTGATCACTGTCGTCGAAACTTGAAATTTACCAGCAATCTTAGGAGATAACGTGTTCATGCAGAATACAGCAATCAGGAAAAACGCCGCCAGTGTCATCGTTTCTCCGCCAACAATATCCCATCCCATGAGAACACCAAAATACCGTGCCGATACCCACGCCAATACAGAAGTTAAGGTAGGAAAATAAATAACTGCGAAAAACCAACCGATAAAATACCCATACTTCGTACCGACCATATCTTCGGCATAATCAACTACACCATTTACTTTTTCATGACGCGTCGCCAAGGTCGCAAACACATAGGCACAGACAACCATAATAATACCGCCGATAATCCAAGAAAGAATCCCTTGTCCTAGATCCCCGCCCGTCGCCTGCAGGATTTTTTCTGCCTTAAAAAACACACCGCTGCCTATAACAATACCGATAACCATCGCAACAGCTGTAGCCAGACCGTATTTTTTCTGCAGCCCCTTCTCTTCCATAAAAACCACCTCCGTATAATTAATTATTTGCATATCCTATCGAAGAAGCTTGTAATGCTCCATATTATAGCATATTTATTTATTAAAATCATTACGTTTAACAAAATTTATGAAATTAATTTTTAAAATGTAAAAATGCAAAAAAAAAAGAACGTTACCTATAATTCAGTAACGTTCTTTTCGTATTAAATCACTTGAAATAAATAGAATTTCAGATAATTTGTTTCCGGTACATTCCAAAGAATGGGATGATCGGGAGATTGCTGCCGCGCTTCGATCTGCCGCAGTGATACCCCGGCATCGGCAGCGGCTTCATGCAGCATGCGCCGAAATAAATCTTCTCTCATAAAATGAGAACAAGAACACGTGGCCAAATATCCGCCTCTCGGCAGCAAGCGCATCGCTTTTAAATTGATTTCTTTATAACCGCGCATCGCATTATGCACGGTATGTCCCGATTTTGTAAACGCCGGTGGATCCAGGATAATAAAATCGTAAAGATGATTCTTTTCTTCTACCAGCTTTGTCAAAAGATCAAAAACATTTGCCTGCTGTACCGTAACAACAGTTTCCATACCATTTCTTCGGACATTTTCTTCCGTCATGCGAACCGCGTCTTCTGATACATCAACAGCAGTAACAGAGGCTGCACCTCCGCGGGCTGCATTTAAAGCAAAGGCACCCGTATGAGTAAAACAATCCAGTACATGACGACCGGCAGCAAGTTTTCCAACAACCTTGCGATTATATTTCTGATCAAGAAAAAATCCTGTCTTCTGACCATTTTCCACATCCACTTCATACAAAATTCCGTTTTCATTGATTGTCGTAATCGGCATTCCTGATGCAGATATCGATGGGGACACATACCAGCCTTTATACTGTTCCATCCCATCCAGTTCCCGAACCTTTAGATCGTTCCGTTCGTAAATTCCCCGTATGGTTTCTCCCATTGCTGCCAGACCTTCCAGCAAGGCTTTGAATATAACGGGTTTTATCTGATCCATGCCATAACATAACGTCTGTACGACTAATATATCATTATACCGATCTACCGTCAGTCCCGGCATTTGATCGGCATCCCCGAAAATAAGACGGCAGCAGGAAAAATCAGTTGTACCCATGACAGCCTGCCGATACTCCAGTGCATATTGCACGCGCCGCTGCCAAAATGCTTCATCAAAGCGGTCATTGGCATTTGTCGACAGTATTCGTACACGAATTTTAGAAATATCATTAGCAAACCCCGTCCCCAGATAACGATCTTTTTCACTGAAAACATCAACAATATCTCCTGTTTTGTATGCCCCTTCCACATGGGTAACTTCTTCTCCATAAACCCAAGGGTGGCCGCCTCTTGCAGCCTTTTCTCCTTTACGGGTCAAATACAATTTTGCATAACTTCTCATAATTCTCCCTTAACCGGCCTGGAGACCGGATATATGCCTTACAAAATGTAATGACTCAAATCAACATTTTGTACTACATCATTCAATTTATTTGTAACAAAAGCACTATTGACTACGATATGTGTATCATCGACATCAGGAGCTTCATATGCTACATCCTCCAAAATTTTTTCTAAAATCGTATGAAGACGGCGGGCTCCGATATTCTCTGTTTCCAAATTAACCTTATAGGCAAATTCGGCAATTGTATCGATACCATCCTCCGTAAATTCCAACTCAATTCCTTCTGTCGAAAGCAATGCGATATACTGTTTTACCAACGATTGATCCGGTTCCGTAAGAATTTTCCGAAAATCTTCTATAGTAAGTGACTGCAGTTCAACCCGGATAGGGAACCGTCCTTGTAATTCCGGAATCAAATCAGATGGTTTCGACACATGAAATGCACCGGCTGCTATGAACAGGATGTGATCGGTCTTAACCGGACCATATTTGGTGTTGACCGTTGCGCCTTCCACGATCGGCAGGATATCTCTCTGCACCCCTTCTCGAGATACATCGGGTCCGTTGCTGCGTCCTTTTTCGGCAATTTTATCAAATTCATCAATAAAAACAATCCCTGCCTGCTCCGTAGCTTCAATCGCCTTATCAACAATGACATCCATATCCAAGCACTTTTCCAACTCTTCTTCCCTGAAAATTTCACGCGCTTTGCTGACTGTCATTTTCTTTTTCTTTTTCTTCTTAGGCATAATACTGCCAAGCATTTCCTGAAAATTATTCGTCAGTTCTTCCGTGGAATTTCCTGTCAAAATGCCTTGAATTGCTTTATCTTGTTCTGCGACTTCTATTTCAATTTCCCGGTCATCCATTTTATGCGCACAAATTTCTTCATACATTTTCTGCCGACGATCAGGCGATACACTTTCTAGCTGTTTGGGTGCTTCTTCACTTTTCTTTTCTTCGTTCTTTTTTTCTTCCTCATTTCCAAAAATAATGTCCATGGGATTGCGCAGTTTTTCTTCTGTTGTTTTTTTCGGCCAAAACACCTGCAGAATCCGTTTATTCGCTTCTGCCTCTGCCTTCGCTTTATATGTCTGGCTTTCTTGTTCTTCCACCATGCGGATAGCATTGGCCACCAAGTCACGAATAATCTGCTCCACATCACGTCCCACATAGCCTACTTCTGTATACTTCGTTGCTTCCACCTTAATAAACGGAGCCCCTACAAGACGTGCCAGCCGTCTGGCGATCTCTGTCTTGCCTACGCCAGTCGGCCCGATGAGAAGAATATTTTTAGGAATGATTTCCTCCTGCATATTTTCGCTCAAATGCTTGCGGCGCCAGCGATTACGCAATGCAATCGCTACAGATTTTTTTGCTTCCCCTTGACCAACAATATATTTATCGAGTTCCGCAACAATTTGTTTTGGTGTTAATTCCATGTCGTACATATACTGTTCCTCTTTTCTTAAATTTCTTCTACAATAACATGATGATTCGTATATACACAGATATCCGCTGCAATATGCAATGATTTTTCAGCAATTTCCCGCGCTGCTAAATCGGTATTCTGCATGAGGGCCCGCGCTGAAGCCAATGCATAATTGCCGCCGGAACCAATAGCCAGAATCCCATCATCCGGTTCGATAACTTCTCCATTGCCGGATATAAGCAAAATACGCTGGTTATCTGCTACCAGCAATAATGCCTCCAGCTTATGCAGAATTTTGTCTGAACGCCAATCTTTAGCCAGTTCCACAGCACTGCGTACAAGATTTCCATTATGTTCATTCAGTTTTTCTTCAAAATGATCAAATAATGTAAACGCATCAGCAACAGAACCAGCAAACCCGCTGACGATTTTACCATGATAGAGACGCCGTACCTTCTGTGCCGTCTGCTTCATAATAACCGAATTTCCCATGGTAACCTGTCCATCGCCGGCAATCGCGGTCTTACCGTCCTTCTGTACTGCTACGATAGTCGTAGCATGAAATTCTGTATCCATCTATATCTTCTCCTTTACAGCATCTATTTCTTCCAGTGCCCGTTGTGCCAAAAGCGCATTTTTTTCTTTTTTCTTCATACGCTTTTTTATACCTAGGGGTTCCATAATTCCAAAGTTGATATTCATCGGTTGAAAATGGTCATTAGGGCCGGTAGAAATATATTGGCTTAATCCGCCAATAGCCGTACGCTTTGAAAAAACAATGTTCTCTTTATCTGCCAAAAAACGCGCGGCGTTGATCCCTGCCAGCAATCCCATCGCCGCCGATTCCAGATATCCTTCCACTCCCGTTAACTGTCCTGCAAAAAAAAGTTTTGGATTATGGCGGTACTGCAGCGTTGCATGCAATAATTCAGGTGAATTGATATAGGAATTGCGGTGCATAACGCCATAACGGATGAATTCAGCATGTTCCAGCCCCGGTATCATGGAAAATACTCTTTTTTGTTCTCCCCATTTCAGATGCGTCTGAAACCCGACCATGTTATATAAGGTAGCACTGCCATTATCCTGTCGAAGCTGTACCACCGCATAGGGAATGGTATCCGTACCGGGGAGTTCGAGTCCTACGGGTTTCATAGGTCCAAAACGCAGCGTATCAATACCGCGGGAAGCCATGATTTCTACCGGCATACACCCTTCAAATACGGCATCGTTTTTTTCGAATTCTTTAAGTTCCGTGCATTCGGCAGTAGTCAGAGCCTGCCAAAATTCTTTATATTCTTCTTCCGTAAACGGACAGTTGAGGTAATCAGCTCCGCCTTTTCCATAGCGAGCTGCCCGGTATACCTTCGTCATATCCAAAGAATCAACCGAAACAATCGGAGCCGCCGCATCATGAAAATGAAAATAATCGGCACCCGTCATCGTACGGATCGTTTCAGCCATCCTCTCGCTAGTAAGCGGTCCTGTCGCAATGATACACACCTGATCCTCGGGAATTTTGGTTATCTCCTCATGCCGTACGGTAACCAGCGGATGATTTTTCAGCCGTTCCGTAACCATCTGGCTGAAAGGAACACGGTCCACTGCCAGTGCGCCTCCCGCCGGAACACGAGTGGCATCAGCCGCCTCCATAATAAGGGAGCCGAGGCGCCGCATCTCTTCTTTTAAAAGTCCTACGGCGTTTTCAACATTCGCTGCCCGCAGTGAATTACTGCACACTAATTCAGCAAAAAATTCCGTATGATGAGCCGGCGATGACTTGACAGGGCGCATTTCTACCAATTCCACGGGAATACCGCGGCATACAAGCTGCCAAGCGGCTTCCGATCCGGCAAGACCGGCTCCGATAACTAAGACATTATTCTTCATTGACTGTTTCACCCTTTTTATAATTTTCACACGCTGCATTACTGCAGAAAATTTTATCAGGACCGGTCTTATAATGCTTAACGATCATAATACTGCCACACACCGGACACTTTTTATCTACAGGCTGATTCCAAAGCACAAAATCACAATTTGGATATTCACTGCAGCCATAAAACACACGGCCGCGTTTTGATTTACGTTTGATCATGCTGCCCTTGCCGCATTTAGGACAGGTAATACCGAGATCTTCTACAATAGCTTTTGTATTATGACATTCAGGAAAATTGGAACAGGCCAGGAACTTGCCGAAACGGCCAAATTTATAAACCATAGGAGATCCGCAAAGCTCACACATCTCTCCGGATTCCTGTCCGGCAACCGTCACCTTTTCCATCTTACTTTCTGCATTTTCCATTTCGGGTTCAAATACCTTGTAAAAATCGCTCAATACATGCGTATATGTATTCTTTCCCTGTTCAATGCCATCCAGCTCTTCTTCTAGTTCCGCTGTAAAACTGACATTGATAATACGTTCGAAATATTTTTTCAATAAATCGACAATCACTACACCCAATTCAGTCGGTATGAACTGTTTTTCTTTCTTTTCCACATAATTCCGCTTTTGGATCGTATCCATAATAGGAGCATAGGTACTAGGCCGTCCAATACCTTTTTCTTCCAATGTCTTAATAAGGCTGGCTTCCGTGTATCGGGCCGGCGGCTGTGTAAAATGCTGCAAAGCCTCTGTTCCTTCATTATGAACAATCGTATCGGCTGCAATATCCGGCAACTCTGCCACATTTTTATCTTTTTTTGCATCCTCATATAACTCTGTAAACCCTTTGAAAACAACTTTATATCCGGAAGCTTTTAACTCATACATGCCGCTTACGACAGTCACCGCTAAATGTTCTGTTTCAACCGCCGTCATCTGACTTGCCACAAAACGGTTCCAAATCAGTGTATATAACCGCAGCTGGTCACGAGATACATAATTGGCAACTATCGCCGGCGTTAATTCCAGCGATGTCGGCCGAATCGCTTCATGGGCATCCTGACTGGTCTGTTTTGTTTTATAGACATGCGCTTTGGCAGGAACATAGGCAGATCCATATGTATCTGCAATAAACGTACGTACATCTTGAATCATATCTTCATTAATACGGACCGAGTCAGTTCTCATATAGGTAATCAACCCTACATGTCCCTGTTCCCCGATATCCAGACCTTCATATAACTGCTGTGCCAGCATCATTGTCTTTTTGGCACCAAAATTCAATTTGCTGACACATTCCTGCTGCATCGTCGAAGTAGTAAACGGCGGCTGCGGCTGCCGTTTACGCTTACGCCGTTCCACCTTAGTAACCATATCCGGCTGATGTCCTGCCGTTGCAGCGCTTCCCTGCTGTTCCCACTGCAATTCTGCTGCGATGCGGTTGGCCGTCCCGCCATCTTCAATCTCTGCTTTTCTGCCCTCTATTTTAGTCAATTCCGTCTGCAGTACGATTCCATCTTCGGTCTTATAGACGCCATTGACAGTCCAATATTCCTGTGGCACAAAAGCCTTTATTTCTTCCTCACGTTCGCAAATAAGGCGTACCGCAACAGATTGTACACGTCCGGCACTCAATCCCTTGCAAACCTTTTTCCAAAGCAGAGGGCTGAGCTTGTACCCCACGATCCTATCCAAAACACGGCGTGCCTGCTGTGCATCTACTTTTTGCAAATCTATGCACTGCGGATGTTCCATGCCCTCTATAATTCCCTTTTTCGTAATTTCGTGAAACATTACGCGGCACGTTTCATGAGTATCCATATCCAGCAAATGTGCTAAATGCCAGGATATAGCTTCTCCTTCACGGTCAGGGTCAGTTGCCAGGTACACTTTCTTAGACCGGACAAACTCATTTTGAAGCTCTTCAATCAATTTTTTCTTATCAAACATATTAGTATATGTCGGTGTGAAATTATCTTCAATATTGACTCCGAATTGATTGCGAGGCAAATCACGCAAATGACCGCGGCTGGCCAATACCTTATAGGAATTGCCTAAAAATCGTTCAATCGTTTTAGCCTTAGCCGGTGATTCCACAATAACCAGATTTTTAGCATTCTTCGGCAAAGGATCCAGTTTAGTAAGCTTTACCTTTTCCGGCACATGCACAGTACCTTTAATAATGGTAGCTTTTCCCTTCTTGGCATCCTTGGCTGCCGTTTTTTTGCCTTTTTTCTTTTTCGTATCGTCAATAATAATAGTCCGCTTAATTGGAAATTCCATGAAACCCATCCTTTATCTCAAGACTAACAATAAAACATGCGATGCAAGTAAAAACAAACATGCAAATACATCTTACACTATTATGTCAATCCGTTCAACTCTATAATACTATAATATAGAAAAACAAGGCAGTTCATTTGAACTGCCCTGCCAAATTAATTATTTAATTTTTTTCCCATATTGCGTAACTGTCACAATACGGCCGATAGCCCTGTGCAAAGCTAATTGAGCTCTTTCCACATCAATATCCTGCGTTTTAGCATTCAAACGCTTTTCTGCACGTCTTTTTGCTTCCTCTGCCCGTTTACGATCAATACTGCCGGATAATTCTGCATTCGGAGTAATAACAGTCACTGTATTATTTTTTACTTCCAGAAAACCGCCTACCACAAAAATACCATTCCGGTCGTGATCCTTTTCATACATCAACGGCCAAATTTGCAAAGAAGCTAACAGCGGAGCATGACTGGGCATAATGCCCAAGTCCCCGTCCAAGGCACGAACCAGAACAAAGTCAACTTCGCCTTTGAACACAGATGCGTCCGGCGTAATGATTTCCAGCTGGATCGTCTTCTTTGTATCTGCCATCGCCTTATTCTCCTTTCAGAGTCTTGGCTTTTTCGTATGCTTCCTCGATATTACCAACCATATAGAAAGCCTGTTCCGGCATATCATCACACTTACCGGCCAGGATTTCCTTAAAACCGGCAATCGTTTCCTTCAGCGGTACATACCGTCCCGGCTGTCCTGTAAACTGTTCGGCTACTGCAAACGGCTGACTCAAGAAACGCTGTATCTTACGTGCTCTAGCTACCGTCAATTTGTCATCTTCCGACAATTCATCGATACCGAGTATTGCGATAATATCCTGCAGTTCATTGTATTTCTGCAATACTTCCTGCACCGCACGCGCCGTATTATAATGGTCTTCTCCCAGAATATGCGGATCCAAAATACGCGACGTAGAATCAAGCGGGTCCACTGCCGGATAGATACCTAGTTCGGCTATCTGACGAGACAATACCGTCGTAGCATCCAAATGGGCAAAGGTTGCCGCCGGAGCCGGGTCTGTCAAATCATCAGCCGGTACATATACAGCCTGTACGGATGTAATAGATCCGTTTCTTGTGGAAGTAATCCGTTCCTGCAGAGCGCCTACATCCGTCCCTAACGTCGGCTGATAACCAACAGCTGACGGAATACGCCCCAGCAATGCCGATACTTCTGAACCGGCCTGGATAAAACGGAAAATATTATCAATAAACAACAGTACATCCTGATGTTCTTTATCACGGAAATATTCTGCCATGGTAAGACCCGTCAGGCCTACACGCATACGCGCTCCCGGCGGTTCATTCATCTGGCCGTATACCAGCGCCGTTTTGCTGATAACTCCCGATTCCTTCATTTCATTCCACAAGTCATTTCCTTCACGCGTCCGTTCTCCTACACCGGTAAAAACAGAATAGCCGCCATGTTCGGTTGCTACGTTGTGGATCAATTCCATGATCAATACGGTCTTTCCTACTCCTGCACCACCGAATAATCCGATCTTACCGCCTTTAGCATACGGTGCAATCAAGTCAACGACTTTGATCCCTGTTTCCAGGATTTCCGTTTCCGTCGACTGTTCTTCAAACTTCGGCACCGGACGATGGATCGGCCAATATTCATCCGCCTGCACGGGAGTATCATCTTTATCCACCGTTTTGCCGAGAACATTGAAAATACGTCCTAATACGCCTTTGCCAACCGGTACGGCGATAGGACCTCCTGTATCTTCGGCTTTCGTACCGCGGACCAATCCGTCTGTGGAACTCATTGCTACGCACCGGACGACATCATCACCCAAATGCTGCATTACTTCTGCTACCAGGTCGATCTGTTGATCGCCTTCGCCACCCGTTACGTGGATGGCGTTATAGATGTTCGGCAGATCTTCTTCCGAAGAGAAGCGAACATCGATAACCGCGCCGATGACCTGGATTACTTTACCTACTTTATTGCTCATGAAGAGGTTCTCCTCTCTATTATTATGTAGTCACCGTTACTGCAACGCGTTCGCGCCGCTTACGATTTCCGTCAATTCATTGGTTATGCCGGCCTGCCGTACTTTATTATAATGTACAGTCAGTTTATCGATCAATTCTCCAGCATTATCCGTTGCCGACGTCATTGCCGTCATGCGGGCCCCCAGCTCACTGGCTGCCGATTGAAGCAGTCCGTTGTAGACCACCATGTTGAGGTACTGCGGTAATAAGGTCGACAATACCTGCTGCGCATCCGGCGCAAACAGATATTCTTCCTCTGGTCCCTTCTTCTCTGCTACCGCTTCCTGTGAAATCGGAAGCAGCTTGGTCATTTGGACCTCTTGAGATAAAGCGGACTTAAACTGTGTATAAATAAGATACACTTCATCAAAATCTCCGTCAAGGAACTGCTTGGTCACTTGCGCTGCCAATTTTTGTGCGTGGCTGAATTGCGGTTTATCAGAAAATCCTGTCCATTTGAATTCCGGCGTAACGCGCAGATGCTTCAAATATTCTACAGGTTTTCGTCCCGTTACCATCAGATATATCCCGTCACGGCGCCTGTCTTTAAGAACAGACACAAGCGCTTTATTTACATTGGAGCTATAGGCTCCGGCCAGCCCTTTATCTGCTCCAATAACGATATAACAGGTACGATGGACCTCTCTTTTCTTAAAGAAAGGACTGTCGTCACCTGGCAAGGCCGCCGACAAACGCCGCAGCATGCCTTCTATCTTTTCTGTAAATGGCGCGGTTGCCAAAGCGCGTTCCTGTGCACGGCGCAGACGTACGGAGGATACCATTTTCATGGCCTTGGTAATCTGCTGGGTGTTCGTCACGGACTTAATCCGTCGGTTTATCTCACGTGCACTCGGCATACGCTATTCCTCCTCTTTGATCAGTTGATGGGATGCACCGTATTCCTTGGTGAATTCTTCTACAGCCTTAATAAGAGCTGCTTCCGTTTCAGATGTCATTTCCTTCTTGGCTTTGATATCCTGCCCGATCTGTGGATAATTGGTATGCATGAATTTAATAAATTCCGTTTCAAACACGGTAACTTCATGGACTTCTACCGGCATCAAATAGCCTTTGACCGCCAGATATATTTCCATGACCTGGTCTTCAACCGCCATAGGTTCATACTGCGGCTGAATCAGCATCTGCATCGTCCGTTCTCCGCGATCGATCTGTGCCTTCGTATTCTTATCCAAATCCGATCCGAATTGAGCAAACGCCGCCAATTCACGGTACTGAGCCAAATCCAGACGCAGTGTACCGGCAATTTTCTTCATTGCCTTGATCTGTGCGGAACCGCCGACACGGGATACGGATAACCCGACATTGATAGCCGGCCGTACACCGGAATTGAATAATTCTGTTTCCAGGAATATCTGTCCATCTGTAATAGAAATAACATTTGTCGGAATATATGCCGACAAATCTCCGGCCAGCGTTTCAATAATCGGCAGCGCAGTAATGGAACCGCCCCCCAAATCATCTGACAGCTTGGCCGCACGTTCCAATAAACGGGAATGTAAATAAAAAACATCCCCAGGGTACGCTTCACGTCCTGGCGGACGGCGGAGCAGCAAACTCATTGCCCGATATGCCTGGGCATGCTTGGAAAGATCATCATAGATACAGAGAACATCTTTTCCCTGATACATGAAATATTCACCCATTGCTACCCCGGCATACGGTGCCAGATATTGCAACGGTGCTCCGTCAGAGGCCGTAGCCGCTACAACGATGGTATATGCCATCGCACCATGGGCTTCCAATGTACGTACGACACGAGCAACGGTAGATGCTTTCTGACCGATAGCAACATAAATACAGATAACACCGCTGTCCTTTTGATTAATAATCGTATCGATGGCAATTGCCGTTTTTCCGGTTCCACGGTCACCGATGATCAGCTCACGCTGTCCACGTCCGATAGGAACCATCGAATCGATAGCTTTTAAGCCTGTCTGCAACGGTTTCTTTACCGGCTGGCGGTCGGCAATGCCCGGTGCCGGAAATTCGATCAGCCGTGTTTCCGCGGTTTCAATTTTTCCTTTGCCGTCGATTGCTACTCCCAGCGGACTAACAACGCGGCCAATCATGCTGTCGCCTACCGGTACACGTATAACACGGCCAGTACGGCGGACAGTATCGCCTTCCCTGATAAGCGAATCATTCCCGAGCAAAACAGCACCTACATTATCTTCTTCCAGATTCAACGCCATCCCATATACGTCATGAGGCAATTCCAAGAGTTCCCCGGACATAGCCTTATCCAAACCGTATATATGGGCAATTCCGTCCCCAACTTCCAGGACAGTGCCTACGTCGTCGACATTCATCTCTACGTCGTAGTTTTCGATTTGTTTTTTAATTATAGCCGTGATTTCTTCTGGCTTCATATTCATTTCGCGTCCGTCACCTCATTCGTCACATCAGCCTGCAGCAGGGCATGTTCCATGTCCTGGAGCTGCCTGAGCAAGCTTCCGTCTATTAGTCTGTCACCGATTCGGATGACGACACCGCCTATAATAGACGGGTCGACATAATACAAGGGGTCAATTTTCTTCCCCGTCATTTTTTCCAGTCCGGCAACGAGCTCTGCTTCTTCTTTTGCTGATAATGGCTTAATTACATGAATCCTTGCCACTTCTATGTTTTGCGCCGCACGGGACAACTCGATAAACCCGTCTATAGCAGCTGTCAATACCGCTTCCCGGCGCCGATCAACCATAACATACATAAATTGCAGCACGATTGGTGACACATCATCGGCAAAAATTTGTCGGATCGTATCTTTTTTAGAACGATCCGGTACCAAAGGGTGCAGCAAAAAACTCCATAAGTCCGGATTCATTTGCAATGTATCCCGAATGGTTTTCAATTCATTACCATATTCTTCAATTTTATGTTGTTCATTGGCAATATCAAACATTGCCTGGCTGTATTTGCTGTATACAATTTCAGGTACCATACTTATCTACCTGCTGCCTTTTGGGCATCTATTTTTTCGATACAGTCGGCAATTAATTTCGCATTCATATCTGTATCCATATTCTTCTTCAGTAGCTTTTCTGCCACAGCCATGGACAGCGTCACTACCTCATTACGCATTTCACGAATAGCAGCTTCCCGTTCATTAATGATTTCCGCCTGGGCTACTTCTTTTTCACGCGTAATCTGCGCCCGGACAGAAGCCAACTGCGTCTGGGCTTCTTTATCCGCCTGCTTGACAGCCTTATCGATGATAACTTGGGCTTCCGCATGTGCATTTTTGATTTGTTCCTGATAATCGGCCTTCATTTTTTCGGCCGCATCCCGGGCTGCCTGTGCATTATTCAAATCAGATGCAATTTTATTTCTGCGGTCTTCCAACGTCTTTAAAATCGGCTTATAAGCAAACTTCGCTAAAATAGCGACAAGGACAAAGAAGTTGAGGAATTGGATAAGTAACGTTCCGTTAATATCTATCAATTCGATTCCCTCCTTTTACCTACATACGTAGTAATATGCATGCTGCATATTAAAGCATGCTGGTAAACGGATTGGCAAATACCAAAACGATAGCAATAACGGCAGCGATAATAGGCATAGATTCAATTAAGCCGATAGAAATAAGCATATTGACAAGAAGCTTGCCGCCCATTTCCGGCTGACGTGCCAACCCTTCGAGCATTTTACCGGCGGCATGACCATCACCGATAGCAGCGCCCAATGCTGCCAAACCAATACCAATACTTGCTCCCATACCACATAATGCTAATACGATTGCTTTTTCCATAATATAAACCTCCCAATAACTTTTTGATGATATGCAGTGTATCGTCGATCATTCAATCTTCCTTCAATGAATCTGCAAGATACGACGTCGTCAGTATCGTGAAAATAAAGGCTTGAATCAAACCTATGACCAGGCTGAAAATAAGCCATACAATCGGTACTCCGACAGGAACCAATAGATATAATACTTCCATCAGTATTTCACCAGCCAAAATATTGCCAAACAGTCGAAAAGCCAATGTCAGCGGCTTGGTGAATTCTTCCATCAGGTTAATCACAACAAAAGGGATAAACGGTTCAAAATAATGCTTGAAATGTTTTTTCACCCCTTGGTTCCGTAACGCAACAAAGTGTACCATAAACGATGAAACTAACGCCAATCCCAATGTAGTATTCAAATCATTGGTCGGCGATGTCAAAATATGCGGACTGGGCAAAAGACCAAGTTCATTGCCTACGAGAATAAACAAGAACATAGTCAGCAGCACCGATACCACCTGTCCCCATTTCGGCCCTAACGTTTCCTTAAACTGGGCGAGTAATGATTCGACAATGATTTCTACAACATTCTGTATTCCCGAGGGAACTAGAGACCGACTGCGAGTAGCCGCTATCGTAACAACAATTACAATGGCTGCTGTCAACCAGGTCATATAGAGGGTATCCATGTTAACGTTCATTCCAAAAAGCTGAGCAATTAAATGGTGTCCCGTATGCAGTTCCATACCTTCACCTCCTTTCTAATCGGGTATAGACAAATTTTGCCGTTACTTCAAGATACGTATATACTTTAAAAGACAATACGCCGGCAACTGCCGCCCCAAAATGTATAACAGGAAAATGTAATACCACTATAAGGGAAAGAATAATAGTAATCAGCCGAAGAAAAGCTCCGCCCTTGATAAAAGCCACAGCTTGAACAGGATGCATTTTCATCGCCCGCGAAGACCGGCTGCTGAGCATGAGAAAGTATACGATGTTCAAAGAACAGCCGATAAGCCATCCCAAGATCAGGTTCGTATACCCGCACAAAGCCAGCAGTGCCGTTATCGTACAGGTAAATACTATTAATTTTTTTAAAGTTCCCTTTATATAGTCAATGAAGTAGTTCAATCAGGTCCACCTGTATCCTTTTGATTCGTATGGGATCCATGCCGATTCTGGTTATCCTCTTTCATATAACGCAACGCCTTTTTATACAATGACCAAAAACCCGTCACTGCTCCCAAAAAGGAACAACAAATCAACCCCCATGGCGATGTTTCCATTATGCTGTCGATATACCTTCCAATATATACGCCGGCAATCAAGCATATCGCCAGCGTAAGACCGAGTGTCCCGGCCTCCGTCACAATGGCCAAAAGGGAAAATGAGTTCTTTTCTTTAGAGGGTCCAGTTTTATGAACCATATGGCGCTCCCCCAGACGACAAAAATCCCTTCCATTCACAGCACGCGAAAATAGCATATAATCCCCTATAAGGATAAAACAACTAGTATAATCGCAAGGCTGCAAGTGGAAGGGTGTTAGCGCATCAATACCTGCAAAGCATATGAAAATGTGACAACCATTTGACCGTCTTGAGATTATTCTAGCATGTCAAAGAGGCAAAATCAACAAATAAATTTAGCTAAACTAAAAAATTTTGTTTATAATTAATAACGAAAAATGTATCAATCCAGCTTATTGAAAAGCTTCCGGTATATCAATATCACTTCCCATACGATGGAGAATATATGCCACGATTCGTTCTGCTGCCTTACCGTCACCATACGGATTCACAGCATTGCTCATACGGCTGTATTCATCAAAGTCCTCTAAAAGACGCTTAGTCTCATCATACACAATCTGTTTATCTGTCCCGATCAATTTAACGGTTCCTGCTTGTACCGCTTCCGGCCGCTCCGTGGTATTACGCAATACCAGAACCGGTTTTCCTAAAGAAGGAGCTTCTTCCTGAATACCGCCGGAATCCGTCAGCACAATGGCCGAACGTCCCATGACGTTCGCAAAAGGTTCATATTCCAGCGGGTCGATCAGATGGATATGTTCGACTCCATCCAGCTCTTCTTCTACGACCTTGCGCACCAGTGGATTGCGATGGACGGGGAATACAATTTCTGTATCGGGAAACTCTTCAATAATACGGCGCAGTGCTTTATATATATGCCGCATTGGTTCGCCCAAATTTTCGCGGCGATGCGTCGTAAGCAAAATAACACGATGATTCGTAAAGTCAATACGCTGTAATGCCGGGTCGTCAAACTCATAATTATCACGCACTGTATTCATCAATGCATCAATTACCGTATTTCCCGTGACATAGATAGAATGCACATCGACATTTTCCTTCAAAAGATTCTGCCGGGCCGTCGATGTCGGTGCAAAGTGCATGGCTGCAATAGCCCCGGTAAGTTTACGGTTCATTTCTTCCGGAAACGGCGAATAAATATCCCCTGTACGAAGACCGGCTTCCACATGTCCTACAGGAATTTGCTGATAATACGCGGCCAAAGCGCCGGCAAACGTTGTTGTCGTATCCCCATGAACGAGAACTATATCCGGTTTTTCCTTTTCTAAAACCTGTCGGAGTCCATTCAGCGATTTCGTCGTAATATCGTAGAGGGTCTGCCCCCGTGACATAATATCTAAATCATAATCCGGCTGTATATCAAACAAACGCAATACCTGATCAAGCATCTGACGATGTTGTGCCGTTACGGCCACAATAGTCTGAATTTGATCGGCATGTTTTTTGAGTTCTAACACAACGGGTGCCATTTTGATTGCCTCCGGTCTTGTACCAAAGACAGTCATCACCTTGAGCATATAAAAAGCCTCCTTAAAGTCACAAATTCTACCCTTAGCCTTTGCGGGTAGAATTTGTTGTCTTATGCAATATACCAATCCGCTTTGCTGAATAGATTATAACCGCCAGTACAATAACCACGGTCAACAAACCGATTTTATAATTGACATTGGCCACAAAAAGGGCCACAAAGCCAAGCACAATACTGACACAATACATCGTAAGGACTGCCTGCTTTTGTGACAACCCCAGTGCCAAAAGACGATGATGCAGATGCCCCTTATCTGGCTGAAAAATAGGAACCCCACTCATCTTACGGCGAACAATGGCAAACAACGTATCCAGAATAGGCAGCCCCAACGCAATAATGGGAACCACCAATGCTACGGTAGCTGCCGTCTTTACCAATCCAAGAATAGCGACTACCGCCATCGTATACCCTAAAAGCATACTTCCCGTATCCCCCATAAAAATTTTAGCCGGGTTAAAATTATACTGCAAAAATCCCAATGCCGCTCCTGCCATAGCGACAATAATGATAGCCGGCAAATGCTGATGCATGCTGACAGCAATCAAAAACATAGATACCGACGCAATCACAGAAACTCCGGCAGCTAACCCATCTAAGCCATCAATAAGATTAACCGTATTCGTAAAGCCTATAATCCAAAAAATGGTAACAGGAACAGCAACGATTTCCGGCAGGACAATCAAATCGCCAAACGGGTTCGTAAGCCATTCAATCTGAATACCGAAAAATACGGGAATAAAAGCACAGATAATCTGCCCGACCAATTTTACCTTAGCCGGAATCTGACACACATCATCCCAAATACCAAGCAATACAATCGCCGTACAACCGCTAAGCAAGCCTATCACTTCATAAGATAAACTCACACGGGCAATCACCGCGGCCATAAAGCCAATGTAAATAGCCAGTCCACCCAATCGAGGAATTATGCGGGTGTGTACCTTTCTCGCATTCGGTCGATCGATAGCTCCGATTTTAATCGCAAGCCTTTTGACGCTTGGCGTCAAAGCATATGTTACGATCAATGCAATAAAAAACGGTACAAAATATTCGAGCACGACACACGCCTACTTTCTAAAAATGTTTAGCCCTGCGGCCATACTGATTAGTTTGTCAAACTGCGCATCGGTGCCGGAATACGGCCGCCGCGGGCAATAAATGCATCAGATTTATATTTATTAACATTAATGATAGGGCAATATCCCAATAAACCGCCAAATTCAACGGTATCCCCTACTCCTTTGCCGGGAACAGGGATCACACGTACCGCAGTAGTCTTGTTGTTGATCATGCCGATAGCTGCTTCATCGGCAATAATAGCTGCTATCGTTGCAGCAGATGTATCACCGGGGATCGCGATCATATCAAGGCCAACGGAACAAACACAAGTCATCGCTTCCAATTTTTCCAAAGAAAGGCTGCCTCTTCCTACCGCTTCCAGCATACCTTTGTCTTCACTGACGGGGATAAAGGCCCCGGACAAGCCGCCGACACGGGAAGAAGCCATGAGACCGCCTTTTTTCACTGCATCATTCAAAAGCGCCAATGCCGCGGTTGTACCACAGGCACCACAGCTTTCCAGGCCCATTTCTTCCAAAATTGCAGCAACGCTGTCGCCCACTGCCGGTGTCGGTGCCAAAGACAAATCAATGATACCGAAAGGCACTTGAAGGCGTTTAGCTGCTTCCATCGCTACCAGCTGCCCTACGCGGGTAATCTTGAACGCTGTTTTTTTGATTGTTTCCGCAACCACATCAAACGGCTCGCCTTTTACGTTTTCCAGTGCACGTTTTACAACACCCGGTCCGCTGACACCCACACTCACGCAGGCATCTCCCTGCGTCACACCGTGAAAAGCACCGGCCATGAACGGATTATCTTCAACAGGATTGGAGAATACGACCAACTTGGCACATCCCAGCGCATCCTGTTCTTTTGTCAATTCTCCCAGCGTTTTGAAAACGCGGCCCATTTCGGCAACAGCATCCATGTTGATGCCGGCTTTCGTAGAACCAATGCCGACAGAACTGCAGACCAGTTCCGTCGTAGCCAGCGCTTCCGGAATCGAAGCAATAAGCCGGCGGTCGCCTTCCGTATATCCGCGTTCCACCAATGCCGAAAATCCACCGATAAAATCAATACCTATCGTTTCGCGAGCTTTATCCAACGCCCGGGCAACTGCAACATAATCCTTAAGATCGCTGCAACCTGCCACCATCGCAATCGGGGTAACCGCAACGCGTTTGTTTATAATAGGAACTCCGTATTCAGCCGAGATGTCTTCTCCGGTTTTTACGAGATGTTCTCCGTATTTTGTAACTTTATCATAAATATTTTTACACAACGTCTTGCTGTCGGCAGAACAACAATCCAGCAAGCTAATGCCCATTGTTATCGTCCGGACATCCAGATTGTTCTTCTGAATCATTTGGTTCGTTTCTAATACATCTTGAATCGTCAGCATTCTATATTCTCCTTATCCCACACGATGCATTGCATAGAAGATGTCTGCATGCTGGGCTCTGATTTCGACGCCGAGGACATCGCCCTTTTCCTTTAATACATTCTGCAACTCCTCTAAATCTATAGCAGCTTTTTCCATATCAACAATCATAACCATATTAAATAACCCATCTAAAATTACCTGATTAATTGTTTCAATGTTAATACCATATTCTGCCATTACATTGCTTACTGTAGCAATGATACCTGTGCGGTCTAAACCCACTACGGTGATTACAACTTTCATGGACATGCCAACTCCTTTGTATTAAGATTCCACGCTTTTCTATTATAGCATATCTAGTATACAAATGTACACGAATAAATCAACACGGAAATTTTTAAACCAAGACAACGGCGGCTTTATTTCTGCAGTGCTTTTGTTATTAATTCTTTTCCTTCATCAAGAAACAGATTTGCTTGATCGGAGGAAACAAAACTTTCACTGTATAATTTATACATATCCTCCGTACCTGACGGACGAGCGGCTACCCAGCCGTCCTTGGTACAAATCTTAACCCCGCCAATAGGCATGTTGCCATAAGGTGATTGAGAAAAAACAGCTGTAATAGAACTGCCGCATAACCGAGTATCCGTGACATCGGCCTCCGTCAAATTCCCGATTTTTTCCTTTTCCTCCAGACTGGCCGGAGCATCACTGCGCATGGCATAGGGAGTACCCAGTCGATCGCAAATAGCTGCATAATACTGCATCGGTGATTTTCCGGTTACCGCCTTCATCTCGGCTGCCAGTAAACACATGATAATGCCGTCTTTATCCGTCGTCCAGACGCTCCCGTCTTTTGCGATAAAGGATCCTCCGGCACTTTCTTCCCCGGCAAAGGCAACCTGCTGGGACGTAAACAGCGGTCCAAAATATTTGAATCCCACAGGAACTTCATATATAGGCACCTGCAGTTCTCCCGCGATCCGTGCCAAGAGCTGCGTCGTTACTACCGTTTCGGCTATACCGCGGCCTTCAAAATTACGATGCGTCAGCAGATAATGCGCCGCCGCCGATAAATACGCATTGGCACCAATCATTCCCAGTATGCCGCAAATAATACCGAAACGGTCATAATCAGGATCATTGGCAAAGATCAAATTATAAGATGCCCCATTCGCCGCTGCCGAACTCATCACATATTTAGAAGAACAATCCATGCGCACCATGCCGTCGTGATCATAATTCATAAAGGAAAACAGCGGATCATACGTATCATTGACAAAATCCATGGGAATATCGTACATTTCCGAAATCGCATGCCAATACTGCATTCCTGAACCACCCAGGGCATTCACCATGATACGCAGCTTTGCATTCCGAATCGCATCCATGTCGATGACCGAATCCAGTTCTGCCACATACAATCCTTTATAATCATATGGAATAACCAGACGGCTGGTTTGCACAACGGCATCCTCTGCCCGTTTCACTTCACGGCAATGCCCGGCTAATATGCGGTTAGCCTCTTTTTCAATTGCTTTTGTAATATCTGATTCTGCCGGACCGCCAGTAACAGGATTATATTTAATTCCGCCATGTTCCGGCGGATTGTGAGAAGGCGTAATAATAATGCCATCCGCTTGCTTTTCTGAACGGCACCCATTATACCGCAAAATAGCACGGGATATCGACGGCGTAGGGACAAAATCATGTTCACTATCCACATAGACCGTAACCCCGTTAGCGACAAGTACGGCGAGAACCGTATGGAACGCCAGTTCAGAAAGATAATGCGTATCCTGCCCGACAAACAAAGGCCCCACCGCCCCAAATCGGCTGCGCAGCGTGCAGATTGCCTGGGTCACCGCCGCTACATGGTCTTCTGTAAAACTTCCATTACCGGCCTGTCCGCGATGTCCCGATGTGCCAAATCGGACCTGCTGATGCGGGTTGCTGGAATCCGGATGAATAGTAATATAATCATTTTTTATGGCCTGCAAATCAATATAATCTTCCTTGCGAACCTTCGTTCCCGCTAAATAGTGGACCCCCATACTGATCACCTGTCTTTCTGAGTTTTGACAAACATATAATTTTTTCATACAATGAAGATGCCTTCAAAAAACAAACAGAAGGCATATCGCTATATATTATTCATAAACAGTAGTATTGATGTAATTTATTATAACAAAATTTGTATCATTTATACAGTCTATGTATTATTTTAAAGGAGAAAAGAATGAAATTTATTTCTTGGAATGTCAATGGTCTCAGAGCCGCTGTAAATAAAGGTTTTATGGATATTTTTCACAACTTGGATGCCGATATCTTCTGCCTCCAGGAAACCAAGCTTCAACAAGGACAAATCGAGCTGAATCTGCCCGGATACGAACAATATTGGAACTATGCCGAAAAAAAAGGATATAGCGGTACCGCTGTTTTTACAAAAAAAACGCCTCTTTCCGTCACCTATGGAATCGGCATAGAGGGCCATGACCACGAAGGCCGCGTCATTACCTTAGAATACGAAAACTTTTATTGTATCACCTGCTATACCCCCAACAGCCAAAATGAATTAGTCCGTCTCCCTTACCGTATGCAATGGGAAGATGATTTCCGCAAATATATCCAGCTGCTCGACAAGAAAAAACCAATTATTCTCTGCGGCGACCTCAACGTAGCCCACGAGGAAATTGATCTGAAAAACCCAAAAACAAACCGTAAAAATGCTGGTTTTTCCGATGAAGAACGAGCCAAAATGACAGAACTGCTGCAAGCAGGCTTTACCGATACTTTCCGCTACCTGTATCCGGATACGACCGGTATCTATTCCTGGTGGAGTTATCGTTTCAAAGCCCGCGAAAAAAATGCGGGATGGCGCATTGATTATTTTATTACTTCAAAAGCACTCAACGACACGATCGAAGACGCCCTCATCTACACTGACATCACCGGCAGTGACCATTGCCCGGTAGGACTGCTGCTGAAATAACATTGACGCAGCGCCCTTCGTATGTTACAATACCTTTGCAGTAATTTAAGCGAGTGTGGCGGAATTGGCAGACGCACCAGACTTAGGATCTGGCGGTTTACACCATGGGGGTTCAAGTCCCTTCACTCGCACCAGACTAGGCACCGTCTACATTTGTAGGCGGTTTTATTTTTCTGTGATTACAATATCTGACGGTCTTTACCCCCATCTCATAATTGCATGTTAAAAAAGCTCCTCGATGTTGAGGAGCTTTTCTGGGTATACACATCCATTTATTAAAAATCCCATTTTTTATTGCAACAGCCAATCTCTGCTGAACCGTTTCAATATGTATATCCTTAGCGCGAACTATCTCACTTAACTTCCCGTAAACTAAGGGAAACAACCTGTTCTCCGGAGCAATCTACGAAAGACAGTGTCCCCATTTCAACGTGGGTGAATACACCTATTGCCATGTTTTTTCGGAACTTGCACTAAACAATATACCACACCGCCCCATACAGTCCGGTTGCCTGTACTGTCTTGATTCTCGTTACCTATACGCCTTTAAACTAGCCGTACATTGCCACGTATGTAAAAGTTCAACATTAGAAAAACCGCCTGCAGTTAAGGCCGCCTTTTCATGTTCCAGAGTTAACGGCGTATCATAATGATAAAATGCCTGGTTAGTTATTCCTGCTTCTTCTTTTAATTTAGCAAAGTCTGCAAAATTTCTGCATTCTATTTCATCATTGTCTGCCATATAATCCGTCAAAATAAAATACCCATCTTTTTTTAACGATTGATGCAGCTTTTTATATAGCGGTACTTTCTGTTCCCTCGTAAAATGATGCAGGGATTCTACCGAAACAGCGGCATCATATATATTTTTACCAAAGGGCACATCAAAATAAGAACCGTTGATCAGTGTCACTTGATTGCCAAATGCCTTATTTTGCAGAACATGCAGCATTCCCTCGGCCAAATCAATGCCCGTCACGATGGCATGCGGATTGATATGAAAGTATTCATTTAATTCCAACCCTGTCCCACAGCCTAAATCCAATACTACAGCTCCTGCCGCAGAGGGTAATTGTAATGCTGTAACTGTATAAAATTCTTTTGCAGAATCAATACAGTTAAGCTGATGTTCTTCATATCCATACAACCGATTATCAAAAAATTCATCCATTTTTTCAAGTTTCATTGTAACTCATATCCTTACTATTACTTTTTACTATATATTTTATTATCCAATTAGGAATCTAGTATACCATATTCTTACAAAAAATATAGCAGTGCCTCCTACAGAATATCTTATCCCATGTAAATCCAATATCCCATCCGAATCTCTTGTAATTATAGAAAAGCAGAGAATCGGTTTATGGGCATGCCAACTAATGGGACTCGTAATGTATACGGTACTTGTTTATTTCTATTTTTCTAAAGATACGCGGTTATTTTATTTTTTTTAACTATTTATATTGTATATCCATTTCAGATACTTTAATATACATAGTAGAAGTACTACCAGATGAACAGGTATCTCTATCCTATGATACCTGGATTTTTGCACGTAAACTTCCAAATGTACCGATACTGCCGGATTTATACCTGTCAGAATCACTTAATTTTAAAAAAATTTAAACTCTATATTTTATTGAAGAAAACGAGGTAAAATGATGAAAAAACTTTTATTGGCAAGTCATTCTCTTTTATTTTTATTCTTTTTTATGTCGCTGGCAAACATCCAATATAATCAAGATGTCTTTATTTTTCTGGCTGCTGTAGTAGTGAGTGCCTATATCGTAACGACACCGCCAAACATTTTCAAAACATGGTTTTACTATACCCTGAACAGTTCGTTATTTCTTTTATTCTATACCTATCGTAAATACGATCACCATTTTATTTCTATCCTCTTAGGCATGAATATCGTACTGCGCCTGATGGACACCTTTCAAAATTGGATACGTTTTAGAAAACAAGAAATAAAAGAATTAGGATTATAAAAAAAGTAACGACCAAAAGTTGAGACATGATACTGTCATTACCCTTACATTGTTTATTTTCGAAAGCAGGCAAAAAATGAACATCCTCCTTCCCAATGACTATCTAAAAACAAAATTACAGACATTGCATTTTTCTCCCCGTGTGCACGCTGCTTATGATATCGTGATGGCTTTGCTATCCTTTGTAATTGTCGCGCTGTTACTATATCAAACTCGTTCCGAACTATCTGAAAGCCAGGAAATACTCATTAATCATGTTGATTTTGTTATTTGGTTTATTTTTTTAATGGATTATATTCTCCGCCTTGCTGGCGCAAAAAACAAATGGCATTTTATCAAAACCAATATAATTGATTTAATTTCTATACTCCCTTTGGATGTCGCCTTCCAAGGTTTGCGTACTGTCCGCATTTTAAGGGCTTTTTATATGTTCCGTATTTTTGTCTATTTAAACAGACTGCGCCATCGCGCCGGAAAATTTGTCAAATTTAATGACTTTCAATATATATTGTGGTTCACGTTTTCAACCATATTTATAGGTGCCATCGCCATTTCATATGTTGATGATATGAATATAGGAGATGCCTTGTGGTGGTCCTTTGTGACAACGACCACCGTAGGATACGGAGATATTGCACCTTCCTCAATCGGCGGCCGTATCGTTGCCGTCTGTTTAATGCTGATCGGCATCGGTTTTTTAAGCACGCTGACTGGCAATATTTCCTCCTACTTTATTTTTCAGGGACACCATAAAAAAGAAACCTATGAAGAAACAATCATTCATGATATCCAGCATAAATTAGAAAATTTCAATGAGTTGACCACCGACGATATCGCAAGCATGAATGCCGTCCTGCTTGCACTGAAAAACAAAAAAAACAATCCCTAATTCAATAACGTAACCGCCTCCATTTTGTGTTATAATTATTAATAGAGGAGGTGATCATATGAATAAACTTACATCACTAGAGTTATCTATTGTCCGGGAAGCTTTAAATAATTATAATCAGCACTTAAATGAGCTATTCCAAGAAGGAAAACATTATAATTTACGATTGACTGCAAAGCTCCAGATAACAGAAGCATTACTAGAAAAAATCAAAACTGTTTATGTATCCCATCATGACTGCATCAAAGAAGTATAAACGGTACTCCGTTCCACTATATTTTGTTTCCCGTCAATCTTCAAATGAATCCTAAAGAACACTGTGATCAACTATTACAGTGTTCTTTTTTTATTTTATATACAGCGTCATCTTTTTGATATCCGGGTACATTGCATTGTACCCACAAAAAAACTGGATCCGGCTATCACCCGATCCAGTTTTGCTGCGCTTTATGCAGCGTATCCAAACCCTATTTCATAATCTGATTGATCAAATAATTATAATTCGCAAGATTATTTTCAATAAATGTCTGTTCCGCACTATCCTTTTGGAACTTATCGCGAAAATAGGGCTGTACCAGATCATAATACGCTCCACTTTGCAATACGATATGGACTCTTTCATTCTTGAATCCCATGACGTTTCCATCGGACTTAGAAGTTTCTCTGCAGGAAATGATTTTGTCTAATGCAATTTTGGTAATCGTGAGTTCATCATAAATTTTGGTAATTGTCACTTCATCTGTTATGGCGGCATATTCCAAAACCATCAAACAATCCTTTTTCAGCAGCACATATTTACGGATACCGTTTCTTCCGCCGACAGCCTCCGTATATGCAACCTCTACATCACTAAAATCGTCTTCAAAAGGCCATGTGTGCTTCTTGCTTTTAAGCACTTCGTCAATGAAATATTTGTCAATAGTAATCCTGTCTAAATTTTCCATCCAACACATCTCCTTTACGGTTTCAACAAATAACACAAGTATAGTATATAAATATAAATTTCTACTAAACTAATATATTTCCTGCAAAATATTTATATTTTTTTAATGTTTTTTACAAGGCCCCCTAATGATAGGTAATGGCAATAAACAATCCGGCGACGACTCTATGCGAGATGCTTTATTCCTGCCTTGCTTCTAAAAACGCCATTGCTTCTTGCTCTGTCAGCGGTTTGCTGTACACATATCCCTGAATATAATCACATCGCTTTCGTTTGAGACACAATAACTGCCGCTCCGTTTCTACCCCTTCGGCTATTACTTTTTTATTCAGCGAATGTATCATCTGAATAATGGAAGCAATAAGCCTGTCTTCATTAATATGAGTGCCTATCTGATCAACAAACGATTTATCTATTTTTATCGTGTCAAACGGCAATCGATCCAACAGCGTCAAGGAAGAATACCCGGTGCCAAAATCATCCATTGCCAAGTGAATTCCGGCTGCCGTCACTCGTTCCAGCCGATCCAGTACATGTTCCATAGACATAAAACTCGTCATGCATGCATCTTCTGTAATTTCAATCCCCATATGGCAACTAGGCACCTGCGTTTCCCGAATAATACGAAACAGCATATCGACAAAATCTTCCATCGCAAGCTGCATCGGAGAAATATTGACATGTACGCAACCGTTCCATCCGTACTCTAAAAGTCGGCGGGAAAATTGACAGGCACTCTTAAATACCCATTCCTCCACAACACGGGTAAGTCCCGCTTGCTCTACTAACGGCATAAACCGCGAAGGAGAAATCAAACCATGAACCGCACTATTCCACCGCAGAAGCGCCTCAAATCCGACCACGTCTGCATGTATTACGGCAACCTGCGGTTGGTACACTAAGGAAAACTCATGATTATCCAGCGCATCATATAAGCTTTCAATCAAACGGATTTTTTCAAACGCCAAATGCTGCATTTCCGGTGTATAAAATCGATAGTGTCCTTTCCCCTCGGCTTTGGCCGCATACATGGCATTATCTACATTTTTAATAATTTCTTCGGCCGTAGTTCCATCTTTAGGATATTCTGCAATGCCGATACTAGCAGTCAAGCGAAAGGAAATACCAAATATTTTATGTTTTTCCTGCAATGAAACATTCAATTGTTCTACAATATTTCGTATTTGATCCTGCGTATACGTCCCGCGCAAAACAACAAAAAATTCATCGCCGCTCATATGTGCAACAAAAGCATGGGATTCCAGGGTATTCACAATGCACATCCCCGTCAACACGATCAATTTATCCCCGTATTGATGTCCATACGTATCATTGACCATTTTCAAATTATCTGTATCAATAAAAAATACTACACCGGCAGACTTACCGTCTCGAGCCAGCCTTAATTCCTTATGCAGCCATTCTGACAAATATCTTCGATTGGGAAGTTTTGTCAGCGGATCATAATACGCCATATGCTGAATACGCTGTTCATGCTGTTTTTTCTCCTCTTCGATCCGGACTTGCTCTGTAATATCACGAGAAAAACCATATATCTCCTTATGCCCTTCCACTATGTTGATGGAAATGCCCTGCGTCAATATATATCGTACCTGTCCATCCCCCCGAACAATACGATACCGGACCTCTTTCAGTTTATCCGCTTCATCCGACAATAATTGCCTGCTGATCTGTCGGACCCAGTCTTGATCTTCGGGATAAACAAATTTCTGTACATATGCCTCAAAGGAAATCTCTTTTTCAAACTCGCTGGTAAGGCCATACATATCACACAGCTCCGGCCCCATAACGATCGTACTCGTTTCTATATCACAAATCCATACGCCTGTTTCCGGAATAGAAAAGGTAATTTCCCTGCATTCTAAAATAAGCTGCGCGTATATATTGATTACTTCCTGTATCAACTTGACTTCACGCAACGTTAAACACATCGTTTCCGAAAAAAAAACAATCCCTATATTTCCCGCCAATTTCCCGCCATACTGAACAGGGAACACTGCCATATACTGTATCTGATCAAAATCTGGATCAGATACACGACACTCCCATAAAGCATAGGGAAAAATAACAACAGGTTTTCTTGTTTCATAGACTTGTTGAAAAACAGGCTGGAATACCTGTTCCATTGTTTCCTGTTCAAAAATACTACCTGATGATTGAGTGCGGCAGACAATATCCTCCTCAATACGTATACGCACAAAATACTGTGCTGTTTTACACGATTCAACAAGTTCCGGAATATGCTGTTCCAATAAATCCCTGACACTCTTGCTAACTGCAGAGTTAATATAATGAATAGTCGTACATTTCATACACTCATCGCCCCCGGTTACCACTATGAAACAATACATTCATATGCTGAACACATCTCAGCACATTATATGGACGTATAGGACATGGAAATGATACCAGCGGATACGTTTTACTTCTTAAAATGAAGTTCCTCTTTCAATACTGTATCTAAGCTGCGAAAGATAACATGATCCATGACTAATTGATATACCACCATATCCGGATCCATAGGAGTTTTAAAAAACTCTTTTATCCCCGACACCCCTTCAAACAGCTGCTGACGTACTCGCTGCATCTCTTCTATCGACATATCTGATCGCTGTAATAATTTTCCCTGTAAGCGAAGCACATTGGTATTCTCATCGACGGTACAAAGCTCAACGGAATTATTCAGCTCTATCTCTTTCGTTTTATCCGTTCCTCTATGACTAACAAGCCAAACATTTTCTTCCTCATCAACAAATAACTTCATCGGCCGGACATGTACCACCTGATCCACCGCAGTACCTAAGAAAAAAATCTGTTCTTTGCAAATCTTCACAATTTTAGAATCCAACATAATATTCTCCCTCCTCGTATTATAAGTTTATAGACCTCACTAAGAGGCTATAAACTTATTTTTTTATAATATAGGTATGGAAGAATTGTTGGTCATCCTTTTCATACCTATATAATTAATAAGTTGTTTTATAGTCATGATCCCAGATGCTATACTTTGTTCATAAGAATTGTGGCTATGGTCACTGCTTCTCCCTCCAGCAAAACATGTTGTTATCCTGTTGCACGTATGTAGCTTTCTCCACGTTTCAATCCACGCTTCCGTGAAGGAGCGACAATGGTAGAACCTGCGGTATCCACTTGATGATACGTTTCAATCCACGTTCCCGTGAAGGAGCGACCAACATTCTTTCACACCGCCGTTAATCAATTCGTCGTTTCAATCCACGCTCCCGTGAAGGAGCGACTTGTTGCATTAGTTCATCGGCAATATCCCAGTCTGTTTCAATCCACGCTCCCGTGAAGGAGCGACCTGCCCGTGCATAAAACCCTTATCCCCGTTTTCTGTTTCAATCCACGCTCCCGTGAAGGAGCGACGCGTTGTGGCAAAATTCAATCCCGTTTGTGTTGCGTTTCAATCCACGCTCCCGTGAAGGAGCGACTCATCATGCTTTGCATGGCTATCCCATGCCGCGCGTTTCAATCCACGCTCCCGTGAAGGAGCGACCGATTACTTCACCCATATATGGCTTAGATTCGGTGTTTCAATCCACGCTCCCGTGAAGGAGCGACGCGCTGTAATTTTATCCAGCGATTGTGCCAGCTTGTTTCAATCCACGCTCCCGTGAAGGAGCGACGCGCTGTAATTTTATCCAGCGATTGTGCCAGCTTGTTTCAATCCACGCTCCCGTGAAGGAGCGACCTGTTTCCATATAAGCTCATTTTGTATTTCAATTGTTTCAATCCACGCTCCCGTGAAGGAGCGACGTTGCTACCAAGACACAGAAGATAATTATTATACGTTTCAATCCACGCTCCCGTGAAGGAGCGACAAATTGATTTTTCTTCCGTTCCTATCGCTCAACGTTTCAATCCACGCTCCCGTGAAGGAGCGACCAAAGGTGATGCCGTGGATTGTATGGCTAATGGCGTTTCAATCCACGCTCCCGTGAAGGAGCGACATTTGATTTGTAAATGTATTCACATGTCCAGTGTGTTTCAATCCACGCTCCCGTGAGATAGAGTACAATTAAGTTCGCAAAAGTAAAAAAAGGAAAAAGCCATCAAAACTCCGAAAAGGTAAGTAGCGAGCAAACCAATAAGGAGTGAACAAATGATGGCTTACCTAAATTCTACCGTATCTTTTGAAAAAATGCTAATGAAATTTATATCAGAGGAAGATCCGATGCAATCTATGCTCAAATGGCTCTGTGAACGTCTAATGGAAGCTGAAGTAGAAAGTAAGCTTTGTGCCGAGAAATCAGAACGGAACAAGGAACGCCAGGGATACCGATCAGGCTACCGCGTTCGCCGGTTTGACACAAGAATGGGAACAATGTATCTCATGGTTCCTAAAATCAGAAATGGCGGATACATTCCCTTCTTTGTAGAAGCAAAAAAACGTTCCGAAGCCGCTCTAATGAATGTAATTCAGGAAGCCTACGTCACTGGCGTCTCAACCCGCAAAATCGATAAATTAACCAAAACGCTAGGCATCGAATCGATTTCACGCAGCCAAGTTTCAGCAATTACTAAGGATTTAAACGAACAAGTAGAAGCGTTCCGAAGTCGAAAACTAGAAGCCACCTATCCGGTCCTTTGGGTAGATGCTTTATATGAGCGAATTCGTGATAATCAAAGGGTTAAAAATATGGCCGTACTAGTCGTCACTGGCATTAATTTAGAGGGCAAACGTGATATTTTAGCGGTAGAGCCCATGTATGAAGAGTCTGCCGCAACTTATACGAAAGTATTTGATCAGCTAAAAGAACGAGGTTTAGAGAAAGTATGGCTGGTCGTATCTGACGCCCATAAAGGCCTAGTAAAAGCTGCCCGAGAAGCTTTTCTCGGCTGCTCCTGGCAACGGTGCAAGGTTCATTTTATGCGAAATATATTGGCGCATGTTTCTGGTAAAAACAAAAAATCGTTTGCCGAAAAGCTCAAGCAAATCTGGCTACAGCCGGACTACGAGAGTGCTCAAAAATATGCTAATACATTCATGAATGACCATGAAGTTCAGTATCCTCAGGCCATATCCATGTTAGAAGAGGGCCTCGAAGAATCGCTTCAATTTTTCAGTTTCCAAGAAATTGATGCTAGAAAAATCTCATCTACAAATCTACTGGAACGATTAAATAGGGAAATCCGGCGCCGGACGAGAGTAGTTGGAATTTTCCCCAGTATGGATTCATACGTCCGGCTTGTCACAAGCTATCTCATTGAGTACAGCGAAGATTGGTCCAGCGGGCGTTCTTACATTAACCCTAAAATTATTACCGAGCTTCAACTACAATTAGCAAAGACTGCTTAATCCCATTCGGAGGTTGATGGTTGAATAATACGGATCTAGTTGAGCCACCTGTCCGGTCAAAGTGAGCCACCATACCGTTTAAGCCTGAGCCACCTGTCCGGACGAAGTGAGCCATGACCATAACCCGTATAATGTATGTATACATCTAGAGATGTAAATACATTATTGGGGAGGTCATATGATGACCAAATATCGCGAAATCATAAGGTTGAAGCACCTTGGTTTCAGTGAACGGAACATAGCACGTAGCTGCCCTTGTTCTAGAAATACCGTCGCAAAAGTTTTAAAAAAGGCTGCTGAATTAAAGCTTTCCTGGCCCTTGGACGAAAACATGACAGATGTTGCACTTGAGAAAATATTGGTTTCTCATCCAAAATCCAATGTTCAAAGGTGCCAACCTAATTTGTCCTACATCCACAAAGAACTGATGAAAAGCGGGGTAAACAAGAAACTCCTATGGACAGAATATATGGAGACGTGCCGGCTAAGTGGTGAAGCGCCTCTCATGTACTCGCAGTTTTGCTACTACATTCAACAGGATGAACAAAAGCGTCGGGCCACCATGCATATCAACCGCAAGCCTGGCGAACAGGTCGAAGTAGATTGGGCTGGAGATCCGGCTCACATTATGGATCCTGATACGGGTGAAGTTATAGACGCATATCTTTTTGTTGGTGTGATGACGTACAGCCAATACACGTATGTCGAAGCCTTTATCAATGAAAAGCAACAGGCTTGGATTACAGCTCATATCCATATGTTTGAGTTCTTCGGTGGTGTTGCTAAGATCCTTGTGCCAGATAATTGCAAAACAGCCGTTGTACATAACGGTGGTTGGTATAGTCAGCAGGTCAACACCATCTATCATGAGATGGCGGAGCATTATGGCACGGCTATTATTCCTGCCAGAGTGAAAGCTCCCAAGGATAAACCGAATGCTGAAGGTACAGTCGGCAAAATTTCTACATGGATTACGGCGGCGCTTCGTAATGAGCAGTTCTTTTCTCTTGCTGAGATCAATCAATCAATCCGAGAAAAGCTGGCAGAGTTTAATGCCAGACTCTTTCAAAAGAAAGAAGGCAGCCGGCTGAGACTCTTCCACGACGAAGAATTGCCATTATTGGCACCTTTACCTGCTACCTCGTATGAACTAGCGGACTGGAAACAGTACACCGTTCAATTTAATTATCACATATCTATCAGCGGAATGCTATACTCCGTCCCATATGAATATATAAAACGGAAGGTAGATGTGCGGATAACAGATAAAATCATTGAGATTTTTTACAATCATAAACGAATTGCATCACATCGTCGGCTTTACGGACGTAAGGGGCAGTATAGTACCATTCTGGAACACATGCCAAAGGATCATCAGCAATATTTGTCATGGAACGGCGACAGATTCCGCAAATGGGCTGAAAAAATCGGGCCCAATACGTATAAGGCAATAGATGCAATCCTTACCTCCCATCGTGTGGAACAACAGGCGTATCGAAGCTGTATGGGACTGTTGAAGCTCACGGAAAGATATTCTGGAATGCAGCTTGAAGTTGCTTGTCAAAAAGCTTTAAGCTATACGGTAACTCCGAGCTACAAGAGCATCAAAAATATCTTGTCAGCAAAAACGGATACGGATAAAACACCAGTTGAGTCAGCGTCTACGCGAAAGAACCATGGCATTACCAGAGGTTCTGCATACTACGGGAGGAAACAGCCATGACGAATCAAAGTACAATAGATAAATTACTTGCAATGCGTCTTACTGCGATGTCGGATGCTTTTCTTACTCAACAAAATGATCAAAAAATGAAGGAAATTCCATTTGAGGATCGGTTTGGTATGCTGGTGGACATTGAATACAGCAGTCGAAAAAATAATCGAAGGAAAAGGCTTATTAAAGGTGCTGGATTTGATCAGTCAGATGCCAGCATTATGGATATCAACTATAAATCTGGTCGCAAACTGAATCGGGGGCTTATTGAAAGACTCGCAAATTGTGAATATATTACGGAACATCGAAATATTTTCATTACGGGTGCAACCGGTAGCGGCAAAACCTATATGGCCTGTGCATTCGGTATGGAAGCCTGTAAACAATATTACAAAACAAAATATGTCAGGTTGCCAGATTTTCTCATCGATATAGAAATCTCAAGGAATGATGGCACTTATAAGAACGTTATGGCTAAATATGCCAATCCGGTGCTGCTTATTTTTGATGAATGGCTGCTCATGAAGCCGAGTGAGATGGAATGCAAAGATATTTTCGAACTCCTTCACCGGCGCCGCAAAAAATCTTCGACCATTTTCTGTTCTCAGTATAGAGACAACGACTGGTATGAGCAACTAGGAGGAGACGCCAGTCCACTAGCCGACGCCATCCTTGATCGCATCGTACACGATGCATATAAAATCAATATCGAAAGTACAGATCCCTCAAAGGATATTTCAATGCGTGAAGTATATGGATTGGATCAATCTTTAAGCGAATAACTTTGGGGGATAGTGGCTCAACAGTTCCGGTCATGCGGCTCACGCCGCACCGGAACGCTGGCTCTATCCGATCAGTATATTCAATGGTTTTTGCGAACATTGCTTGACACTATCCTCCCGTGAAGGAGCGACTATCATTTTGTGCATATGTTGTTATAAGGTCGTTTCAATCCACGCTCCCGTGAAGGAGCGACCTGCACAGTGTACTCACTAAATAGTAACAAGTCATGTTTCAATCCACGCTCCCGTGAAGGAGCGACCACTTCGATATTTGGAATCCCAGTAGGCATTCCGTTTCAATCCACGCTCCCGTGAAGGAGCGACCGACCACGTTGTTTCCTTCTTGACCTAATTTTATCGTTTCAATCCACGCTCCCGTGAAGGAGCGACCTGCATTGTTACTTTGCTTCCATACATACCAACGTTTCAATCCACGCTCCCGTGAAGGAGCGACAATATTTGCAGTCTGAGCATTTCCAAGAGCTTCCGTTTCAATCCACGCTCCCGTGAAGGAGCGACTAGTGTCCGGAAACATCTTACGAAAACGCTTCATGTTTCAATCCACGCTCCCGTGAAGGAGCGACATAAACAGGCATAGGCCTAGCACATTTTAAATCAATGTTTCAATCCACGCTCCCGTGAAGGAGCGACCACATCATAACGTTTACGAATTTCATAAGTCATAGTTTCAATCCACGCTCCCGTGAAGGAGCGACGACCACGTTGCTTCCTTCTTGACTTAATTCTATCGTTTCAATCCACGCTCCCGTGAAGGAGCGACACATTTGGATACTCACCGGTTCAATAACTGATTCGTTTCAATCCACGCTCCCGTGAAGGAGCGACCGCTGTTGATATATGCATCGCGTATTCTGTCGTTCGTTTCAATCCACGCTCCCGTGAAGGAGCGACATATAGGCCTGTGTAGTACGGCGTCTATCTTGACGTTTCAATCCACGCTCCCGTGAAGGAGCGACAGTAGTATTTTCCGGTTTGTGCCGACGTCAACGCGTTTCAATCCACGCTCCCGTGAAGGAGCGACTCCATCGATGGAACTATAGGAGTAGCCATACGAGCGTTTCAATCCACGCTCCCGTGAAGGAGCGACCGGTCAAAGCAAGAGTTAATAATTTCAACAAGTCGTTTCAATCCACGCTCCCGTGAAGGAGCGACACTACCAGAAGTATTAGGAAGAGATTGATGAAATGTTTCAATCCACGCTCCCGTGAAGGAGCGACGTTGCATAGAAGAACGCATAATATCACCTCATAACGTTTCAATCCACGCTCCCGTGAAGGAGCGACATCAGCCTTCGTCTTAGCATTCATATTATTAGCCGTTTCAATCCACGCTCCCGTGAAGGAGCGACCTGCAGTTACTGCGGTTGTATCTTCCGTCATAATGTTTCAATCCACGCTCCCGTGAAGGAGCGACGTCTGCTTCTAATACTCGATGTCCTTTCCCTTGTAGTTTCAATCCACGCTCCCGTGAAGGAGCGACGTCCTGATCGCGTGCAATTTCCTTCTTCGTCTGTGTTTCAATCCACGCTCCCGTGAAGGAGCGACCTTCGTAGATTATTTCCGTGTTAGTATCTCCGGAAGTTTCAATCCACGCTCCCGTGAAGGAGCGACACTATCGGGTTAATGTCTAACAGCATGTTGACATGTTTCAATCCACGCTCCCGTGAAGGAGCGACTCTGTCATGGCTATCACCCTGTTTCTTGTAATATGTTTCAATCCACGCTCCCGTGAAGGAGCGACCTTTTCACCTCCCTTTACTATGCTAATAATAATACGTTTCAATCCACGCTCCCGTGAAGGAGCGACTTATCCATTATCACATCGTCATGGTGTTGATGATGTTTCAATCCACGCTCCCGTGAAGGAGCGACTGAGTGCTTTCCCAAAGAATCCCACGGCTCCCATGTTTCAATCCACGCTCCCGTGAAGGAGCGACAACGTATATTGAAGCAGCCGACAACAGATTTTACGTTTCAATCCACGCTCCCGTGAAGGAGCGACTATCTTCCTGATTTCCAATAGCATTATCTAAATCGTTTCAATCCACGCTCCCGTGAAGGAGCGACAGGAAGACAGTCTGGAGTATCAGAAATTCAAGTCGTTTCAATCCACGCTCCCGTGAAGGAGCGACTTTAGCAAAATATTCAGCATCTGTCAATTCGAACGTTTCAATCCACGCTCCCGTGAAGGAGCGACAGCAAAAAGATAAAATTAACACTCTTTTTACTTGAATATATGGGATTTAATACACATATATTCTATTATTTAAAAAAATACTTCCATTAACAATTAAAATACTATTATTTTATTATTGAATTAATCGGTAAAAAATCTGTGCACTTGTATTTCGCACTAAATAATAAGTGGTCCATCTATATCATATGTATTTTTTGTCCCAATATGTTTTATTTTTGCATCTTTATTTTTCCCCAAATAATAAAAACGAAGGCTATCCTTATCTATGTCAATTGCTTTCTCTAGATCAAGTTCCAACTTCTTACATTGGGCAGGATCAACTTTACATTCAAATACTGAATTTTGTACTCTCTGACCATAATTACAACAAATTTTAGAAATTTTCCTTAGCCTTTTCTTTCCAATTGCATCCATTGTAGAAATATCATAAGTTATCAAGACAAACATTATACACCTACTTCCACATAAAGGGCGGATATCCATCTATATCTCCACGAAGAAAACGTGCTAATAACATTGACTGAACATGTGGTACTAAACCCCATTTAACTTTCTCTTCTAAATAAGGATGTATTATCATTTCCTCTTTATGATTATGCCATGCTTCTAATATAATTTTCCGTCCTTCATCAGTCATAATAACTGCCCCATTTTCTTTCTTTATAAAATGATTTTCTTTAACTTGTTTTCTGTTAATAATTGTTAAAGCCACCCTATCTGCTAATATAGCACGAAATTCTTCCATCATATCTAAAGCTAATGAAGTTCTGCCAGGTCTATCCCTATGTAAAAAACCTACATAAGGGTCCAATCCAACGCCTTCTAATGCACTACATATGTCATTTCGTAATAGCGCATAGATAAAAGATAATAAACAATTCATATTGTCTAGTGGAGGTCGCCTATTCCGTTCTGTAAAAAAAAATTTATCTTTTTGATTTAAAATCAAATCATCAAAAATGCCAAAATAAGCAACTGCAGCCTTACCTTCTATTCCACGAAGTTCGTCTAAATCATTTACCTCCAAAACACTTTTTAAATATTGACTTATTTGTTGAATAGCTGCTTCTAATGTTTCAAACTGAACTCTAAGTGGATGATCTCTTTTTGTTCGTTCTAATACCCATTTAGTATTATATATTTTTCCAACAATAAAACTTTTAGCTAAATCTAAACTACGTTGTAAATCATCTGCTCGACGATATTGCTCTTTTCTTAATAACACATTACCATTTATGCTACCAATAACTCTTGCCATAAATCGCCCAGAAGGTGTCATAAAATTTAATGCAATATTATTTTCCACACATTTTTTCATCAAAGCTGGACTAGCTCCAGTATAACCAAATGTTGTAATTTGTTCAAAATTATGCAATGGAAATCTAGCTAATACTTCTTTATCATGTAAAACAATTATATTTTCACCATCAAGAGATAAATAGGCCGTATCTTGATTAATATATAGGGTATTTAATAACGGTTTCACTCTGTCAGTCTCCTCTCTATGTAAGACTTGACCGATTTACATTTATTTAACTTTGGTAAACACAAATCTTTTACAGAACAATTAGCACATCCTTTATGTCTTTTCATAACAGGAGTATACTCTCTATCACTATAATCTCTCATTTTATTTAATAAATCTTGAACATGTTTTCGATAATATTTCTCAAATACAACTTTACAACGATGTTTTGTCTCTCCGTAATATAAATATCCATAAGGAATTGTAACAACCAGCATTTCCTCTAAACACATCGCTTGTAACGTTAATTGCAAAATATCTTCTTCACCATCCTTGGGCTTTCCACGTTTATATTCAACAGGTATAATACGATAAGTTCCCTGATAAGACGGAATTGATATTCCTGCCTTATCAGAGATAAATTCAACAATATCACAAGTTCCACATATACCTAGTTCACGCGAAGCAATTGGCATCCCCCTAACAATAATTGTTCCCTTTCGTTTTTCCTTAATCGTGTCATCATGAGCACGATTATGTAATTCATGCCCTTCAATAGTTCGAACATTTTCTTGCCATTGTTGTTCCATATAGGTAATCGCCCATTGTCTAGGGCAAAAGGAAAAATGCTGTATTTCAGCAATCTGAAGATACTCATCTTCTTTATAAGACATTTATTTTGTTAACTCTCCCTCTGTATATTCTTCAATATGAATACCTTTAAATGAAGCCAGCATACTATCATCAAAAATATAATCAGAAAAACGTTTTGGCATATCAATGTTATCTTTTTTAGTAACTATAATGCTATGATGAATCTTAGCGGATGAAGCACATCCTGTCTTATTAGGATGTCTAATCCAGTAGAATTTAGACATCTCCACACTACCTTCAGGACGTGCTGATGATGCATCATTTTCAAACAATGTCACCAATGCTTGCTTAACTTTTTCGGCATCATCTTGACTAAATCCAGTCTTTTCTGCTAATTGTACATTAATACTACCTTGCATTTTATAAACTCCAAAATCTACCCGATGCTTCATCCCCATTGTATCAGAGCCTTTTTTATCTCCAGATTCACTATTCACACTCTTGGTAATTTGCATACTCGTCGTCATAACCGGATCTAAACTTACGGCTGTATGAATAGAAACAGGACCTCGTACTCCTACAGATACTGCATCCACTCCATCATTTTTCTTAAAAGCAAAGACTTGCCCAAATGAACGTACATCAATCCATTCTTTACAAGCTACTTCAGCAAATAAATTAGTTTTGTTTTTTTCTTTTTCTTTCATTTTCAAAATTTTATTCATTTCCAAATTAGCTGCTACTCGCGATCGAATACTATCAAATCCATCATCACATCGGTCATCTGATTGTACTAAAATATGTTCCCCCTGATCTTGCAACCGATTGCGAATTTTTCTTTTAATGCATACATCAGAAATTTCTCCATAATTATCATAATCCGTCCTTGGTTGGTTCCCATTCAAAGGATCACCATTAGGATTTGCTCGTTCTACTTTTATGTAACCAATAAAATCAATTTTATTTTCAAGTACATTCATAATAAATTATCCTCCTTGGATTTATTGATTTGTATTTTCTCTACCTCTTTTGCGATTTTTAAACGTTTTGCTTCTTCTATTTGTTTTTCAAATTCATAACTTTGGCAATAATATCCTAATAAAAATTTTCCATCTAACGGATCATTTGATGAAAACTCATTTAGATTAAACATACTACCTATTTCATGAATCAAATGTGTTTCCTTGCCGCCATATTTATTAATTTTAGCTTGATATGGAATCAATTTAAGTTGTATCATTTGCCATGTTTTAAATGGTCTTTCCGCAAATGCATTCATATATTTCATCGCATTGGTAAGACGATCAGTATTGGTAAGAAATGTAGATCTTTCAATTTTATCTGCTACAGCCAAAAGTCGTCCATATAAATAAGATCTATTAGTATTATTAACATCTAATGCCACGGTGTATACCTCCTCATTTCTAAATTTATTTTTCATCACATTTTTTCTTAACTTTTCATAATAAAGTTGATTACAAATCAACGAACAAGTTGGTTCTAATAGTTGTTGATACCATTGGTACCACTCCTTTCCAACCGCTTTAATTGCTCTTTTGATAACTCTATTTATAGCACTTGTAATTATATCCCTAGATAGGGCTTTCCCTTGGACAATACAATAAAAAATTCGCTCTAACTCCATTTTTTCTTTATTTTCACTGATAGAATCTCCATAACATGCTTTAATAATATGTTTTGGAAGTGGGACTCCTAAGTAAGAAAGTGACTGCTGCCGTTCATTATCGAATGAATGTTGTCTCCATTGTCCGGCTACATGCCATCGTTCAATACGATCAATAAATTGCTCATGATCCATTTCTTGATAATAACAGATCGAAAGTCTCCCTGGAGTTGCTGCATCCATAATCATGATATTTACCTTTGATTTTTTAGACTTATTATGACGATAACCTTCAATTGTCCGTGTCAAAATATTTGCCCATTCTTTCATGGTTTTAGGGCGAATACTATCATACTTTTTCCGTTCTGGCCAGGTGAGGTATTCTGTATCTGAAAAAACATCAGGTATTTTTTCCGTACCCCATACTAAAAATATACGACCATAGTAATTTTTCCCTTGATTGCGAATCAACCACTTCAAAGCATTCATAGCTTTTTGTGATGTTTCGTAACCAATAGTTACGCATTGATTCCCCGAGTCGAAACGCCCACGAAAGGTAAATCCACTCGTGTCATTACTAGAAATAAGTTTTGCTCCATCGCCTGCATAACGAATTGCTTTATAATGTTTATCCGTAGGTGTTAACATTTTTCCAGTAGCATAGCATATTGTTTTTTTTACTTCTAAGTGCTCTTGAAAAAAATGAATATATGATTGTTGAACCTCTCTATCTTTCCACATATCTGGATTCGTTCCGTTACATAAATCAACCCGAAAACGTACAAAAGATTTTAATATGTTCCCAGGTATGACATCAAATATTGGAGGTTTTACTATATTTTTTTTAATCCATTTATCCATAATAGTGCCATCATCATTTGTATAAATAATTTTTTTATCAATTAAGTCATGTATCATATTATGTTGACTAATATATGTATATACAGCTCTAACTTTAATATTGCTGAAAGATGATGTCACCCATGATTTCAATAACTCTTTATACATCATATATGGACTTTTATCATTGGATACGTTTCTTTTAACAAACAATTCATAATCTCGAGCAACATATTGCAAATTATCATATAATGGATGCGGAACGGCGCCCAATGTTCTCGATGCTGAAGCAGGAGTACAAGGTATTAAAGTTTCTTTTTCTTCTTTAGGAACTACTCCTGCTCTACGTAAATTTCCTTGTCCATCTAATGTGATCTCAATTTGTGCATTTTGCATCATATGTCCAATAGGAGGAAGTACATATTTATCATCTATATCAAAAGAACCAGCTATTTTCTCATTGTCATCATATGTTTTTACTAATTCTTCTATCCAACTCATAAAATTCCTCCTTCCATATCCGCATATTCATCATCAACAAAATTTACACTATTTTTATCAAAATGTTTAGAAGTTACTTTACGAATATTTCTAACAAGTGTACATTCTTCTGGAGTAATAAATTTTACGACACCATTTTCCATCACAGGTTGCCAAAGTCGTACCTGCAACATATTCGCTGCCGTTTCATCGGTATAATTAAATCCGTGAAACATAGTACCAAGCAAGATTTTCCCAGTATGTTCATAAAACCCTTCTGTTTTTCCATATTCTACTGGTTCCACATAAGCTTGACATTCTCGTGTACCTAAAAAAATATCTCTACGGCCACCACGCTCTATCATACGTTTCGCAATATTATGATGTTTATTTTCATTTCGATCAAGCACCATATCCGTCCTATGCATATTAAAGATAAAATGAGCTCGAACCTCATAACAAACATTACTAAGATATTTATATATAGATAATTCATTTCCACCGCCATATACAATGGGACGAATACCACGAGACTGTGTACAAATTTCGTTCATGACCCTCATTTCGTCTATAATCCAAACAATAGTAGGTTTCCAATACAAACTTTCAATAATCCCTTTTATCGCTTGGTATGTTGGAATAGGATACGATGATTTTTCTCCTCCAACTTTAGTTACTGGATCAGTAAATAAGGCCATTCTACCATATACTTTAAATTGAATTTCATTACGCATAATTATTCTTCACCTCCTTTAACATAAATTGAATGAATTTTTTTGTTCCTCCAACACCACCCCGATTTTTTTATCATAATATTCTTTACGTAAATATAAAATTCCATTCTCAGTTTCTTGCACGGCTCCAAACTCAATCAATTTTTTTACTTCGTATGAAAATAAATTGACCATAAATTGTTGTGCGTCTTTTATTTTTTTGTAAATATCTTTTATATCATAATTTTTTTTATTAAATTTAAATATATAATCTATACCTAAACCATACGGTACCAATATACTCACGGTTTTATTATCAATAACACAAAATTCTTTTCCTGCGTCTCGAAACGCTTGCATATTTTCTAAATGATACGATTCATCATTTATAGTATTAAAAGCTTCTTCCCCTGCCTCATTGGCAGATAAGATATCATATAAGTTTTCACTTTTATCTTTCATTAAATATTTCATTGTATTTTTATTAAAAGACTGGTAATATCGCAAAAAATACTCATCCATCACTGTTGGCTGTAATAAAGATTCCATATTATTACATGCCAAAATATCACGCATTGCATCTTTTCCTTTTTGTATATCTTGTAAATATCGTAAATTTTCACATTGTAAATCAAAAATTTTTACTATTCCATACGGTATTTCACCATGTCTATTGCACCGACCAGCAGCCTGAGCAATAGATGATAACCCTGCGACCGCTCGATAAACAGTCGTAAAAGAAATATCAACACCAGCCTCTATTAATTGAGTTGCAACACAAATTAATTTATACCGTGTTTTGTGCCTCAATAACCGACGCATTGCTTTTAATACTAATTTTCGGTGATAAGGACACATTTTAGTACTTAAATGAACAATAATTATATTCTGCGAATCGATTTGTGAATATGATAAAAGTTCCTTATATATTTGTTTGGCCGCTAATGTCGTATTAACAATGCAAAGAACATCATCATGTTTTATTGCATCTCGCCATATTAGCGATGCAATAGAACTAATACTATTTCCCCCATCCATACAAAGGTTTTCGATATGTACCCTCTTAAAATTATTAAATACAGTGCCAAGATTATTTACCATTTCATGTGGTTCAGAAAGATATAACGGAACATCCACTTCTCCCAAAACAGGTTGTGTAGCCGTACATAAAACAGTTGTAACGTCGCAAAACTCTTTCAAAAAATTGATAGCTTGATTGAATAAATAGGTACATTTTACAGGAAGTGTCTGTATTTCATCAAAAATAATTACACTATTTTGCATAGAATGCAATCTGCGTATAGATCGAGTTTTTCCCGCAAATAAAGTATTAAGAAATTGTACCTGTGTTGTAAAAATAATAGGTACATCCCACCGTTCCGTCAAAGATCTTTTAAATTCCGCCTGTTGAGAATAAATATCATCAGATATGTATTCTTGCCTGTTTGAGTTTTCAACATCAGAAATAACATTTGAATGATGTTCTAATATAACATCATTATTTTGAAAAATATCTTCAATTTCATGAGCATTTTGGTCAATTATCGATGTATACGGAATGATGACGATAATGCGTTTTTTATGATATATTTTTGCATGTGTCAATGCATATCTCATACTTGCTAACGTTTTTCCACTTCCAGTAGGTACACTAAGAGTATATATTCCTGGTTCATACGAAGCAAACGCTAAACAATCATCACTAATTTTTTTCCTAGCATCTGCAATATGTCTCATTTGAGGATCTTTTTCAATTGGAAATGAAGTTAATTTTTTTTCTAGTTTTTGTGCAAAATCAGTCCATAAAATTGATTCATTCCATTTTTGTTGGAGTTGTATCCCTGTCATAAAATTAGCTGTATCTAAGCGATCTGCATCAATAAGAATACTAAATAACATTTTTTCAATCATTCCAGAATAGAAATAATATTTTTTATATGATTTAGTAATATTTCTTAATTTGTTAAGGAATATTTCAACCTCTTGTGTTGCTAACTCTGATATACGCTTTATTTCTCCTTCTGAAAAGTATTCAAAAAAGGTTGTTTTTGCTTCTTCATAATTCTCTGGTTTTGTAATAACTCGCCTCAAAAAATCCGATTTACCATGGACTCCTAAAAAATTTTCTAACCCACTATGATGCGACATAATAGCCATTGCAGTCCATTCCGCCATTATTCTTTGAGCTTCAGTTCCCTCACAAAATTGATCATATATGTATTTTGCACCTGCAGTAGAATGGTCAATTTTAAATTGTTTTTTTTTAGGATAATTAAAACTATTTAATATATAAGCAACAAAACTTTTAGTATATTTTCCAAAATCATGAAGAATGCCTATTAATACACATAAATTATAAAAGCCTAATTCGTTTCCCCATTTTCCAGAAAATTGAGCAACATTTTTTAAATGCTCTTTGTTTGTTTGTATTATAGTTTTCCCTTCACTATCTATACGTATGTGAGATATATATTCCACATTATCCCTCCTATTTTACTCATATATTTATTTAAAACAGTAGTTTAAATTAAATAAATATTTTATAATTTTCCTACTTTATTTTTTCAAAACACGTATAATTCTTATCTCATATATTCGCTGCACGCAAATATTTCACTCGTTCTTTCAAAATTTCCGCCATATATAACAAAAGGCAGCTATAAGAAGCGCAGGCTCATTAGTTATAGTTACCTTTCTATATGCAATAATGTACATCGTAGTTTTCCCGGAGTTTTAATGACATTCATTTTAGTTTTATAACTAAATATGATGGTTTATTTAAAACTTTTATTTATACATATTATAGCACACTTTTTTTGTTATTATATATTAATATTTTTTTATGAATTCATCTATAGCTATTTACACGTGATGTTCGCATGATTTATTTTTCAAATTCATTTCCCTAGCTTGTTATGCAAAAACTGCCCCCAAAAGATTAGATTGTTAAGTCTAGCCTTTGAGAGGCAGTTTTCAATTCTTTATTCTATTTTCTCCATGTCCCGCGCTTCCTGCGCCGTCTGCAGCACATCTTCCACGGAACTTCCCGCCGCAGCTTCTACGGCAGCACCGACAGTACCCTCTACAAGGGGAGCATTGGCCAGATACACCGTCTTAGCAAGATCCGGATCCATCATTTCCTTGGCAAGGCCCACGCTCAGGACTGCACTGCCGAGATCCGCCAGCACAACTACACCCTCTCCTTGATTCGCTTCTTCTATAGCAGTCTGAATACGGACCGGGTCCGTACCGATTTCTCCTGTTTCCGTCCCTCCGACCGCGATGATCGGCTGATCCTCTCCAGCCATCTGCCCCGCCAAGTCTTTGACACCTTCCGCTATTTTACTGCTGTGGGAAACGATAACAATACCTACCATATGCTCTCACTCCTTATTTCAATACCTTACAGACAGCTTCCAGCATGATTGTTGACGACGTCGCTCCCGGATCCTGATGCCCGATACTTCGTTCGCCCAGATAACTGGCTCTGCCTTTTGTAGCAATGATCGTCTTGGTATATTCGACACCATCTGCAGCAGCCTGTACCGCCGCGGACAGACATGCCCTACTATCTTTCCCATCCGCAAGGCTTTTCCCCATAGCTTCCGAAGCCGGAATAAGCGCATCAAGCATCGTCTTTTCCCCTTTTTGTGCCTTGCCGCGATCCTGAATTCCCTTGATAGCCGCGTCCAGCATGGTTTTCGCCGTTACCACATCAATTTCCGTCTTATCCTTGCATGCGCCGGCCGCTCGCAGAAAAGCAGTTCCGTATAATGGCCCCGCCGCACCGCCGACACTGGAAATAAGTGCCATTCCCACCGTTTTTAAGACCGTCGAGAAATCCGTGTCATCCTGCAATGCATCAATTTTTTCAAATACGCGTTCAAACCCACGCGCCATGTTGATCCCATGATCCCCATCGCCGATGGCTTGATCTAATTCTGTTAAAAACACTTTGTTGTCTATCACGGCTTGTCCTACGGCTTTCACCGCATCTTTTGCACGTATCATCGCTATCCGTCCTTTACCTTAATTTAGTACTGCACGAATGCAGGCGTATCCGCCGGTGCCAGCAGCAAATTTTTTAATTCCGCATCCAGTTTCAACAGCGTGACCGAACAGCCTGCCATTTCCAGCGATGTCATATAATTTCCCACATAAGTCTTTACCATCTGGATACCTTTTTCTTGCAAAATAGCCTGCACCTTGCCGCTTACAATGTATAGCTCCATCAACGGTGTAGCCCCCAGGCCATTGACCATAACGGCAACTTCATCACCATTGTGGTATATGCCTTCGGCCAAGATCTTATCCACGAGCTGCTGAGCAATCCCATCGGCGGTCTGTATCTTTTCCCGATGCGTTCCCGGTTCGCCGTGTATGCCCATGCCGATTTCCATTTCATCATCTGCCAGTATAAAACTCGGTTTTCCGGCAGCCGGTACCGTACACGGCAATATGGCCATTCCCATCGAACGTTCATTGGCAATTACGTTTTCCGCTGTTTGTTTTACTTCTGTCAGTGAAGCTCCCATTTCTGCCTTAGCCCCGGCTATTTTGTGAACCAGCACAGTACCTGCAATACCACGGCGTCCTGTCGTCCATGTACTGTTTTCCACTGCCACGTCGTCCTGGGTAACAACCTTTTCCACGGTGATGCCGTCAGCCTCTGCCATTTCCGCTGCCATTTCAAAATTCATGACATCGCCGGTATAATTTTTGATGATGAGCAGTACGCCTGCCCCCGTATCTACGGCTTTGATCGCTTCATATATCTGATCCGGCGTCGGAGAAGTAAACACTGCTCCGGCAACTGCCGCATCCAGCATCCCCTTTCCCACATATCCACCATGAGACGGTTCATGCCCGCTGCCGCCGCCGCTGACGAGTGCTACCTTCCCCTTCTTTTGGGTAGTCCGCACCATTACATTGAACCCCTCCAGCTTCGTCACATACTGTGGCTGTGATACCGCCATCCCATGCAGCATTTCTTCTACTACGCTCTCCGGATCGTTAATGATTTTTTTCATGTTCCGTACCTCCCTGCTATTATATTGTTGTTTCATATTACGTATACACTATATGATATATTATACTCCCTAAATCAGTTTTATGTATACATTTCGCTTATTAATTTACGCTGCCTGTGTATAAATTCAAAAAAGAGATAGTCGATACGATCGGTTTACAGCAATGAGCTCTGGCAAAAACAAAATAATAGTACATTTTCCCCTCATCAATAAATCAAAGAAAACCGCTGAACAGCTTTATGCTGTATCAGCGGCCTTGTTTATTCTTATTCCCATTCTATGGTAGCAGGTGGTTTACTGGTTATATCATAGACAATACGGTTAATATGGTCTACTTCATTTACAATACGACTGGAGATTTTATCCAATACGTCATAAGGAATCCGAGCCCAGTCAGCCGTCATAAAGTCTGTCGTTGTGACTCCGCGCAGAGCCAGTGTGTAGTCATAGGTACGGAAATCCCCCATAACCCCGACGGTACGGTTTGAGGTCAGTACGGCAAAGTATTGATTAATGGAGCGGTTCAAACCGGCATTCGCGATTTCTTCACGGAAGATGGCATCGGCGTCCCGCAGGACCGCTAGTTTCTCTGTCGTGATTTCGCCCATGACACGGATAGCCAGTCCCGGACCCGGGAAAGGCTGACGCCATACAAGGTATTCCGGAAGTCCCAGTTCAGCTCCGAGTTCACGTACTTCGTCTTTAAAGAGGTTGCGCAGGGGTTCGATGAGTCCCTTGAAATCGACAACAGCAGGAAGGCCTCCGACGTTATGGTGGCTTTTGATAACTGCCGCATCGCCGGCGCCTGATTCAATGACATCAGGGTATATCGTTCCTTGTGCCAGATAATCGACGGTTCCGATTTTACGTCCTTCTTCTTCAAATACACGGATAAATTCTTCACCTATGATTTTACGTTTCCGTTCCGGTTCACTTACGCCTTTTAATTTGCCGAGGAATCGATCCGAAGCATCGACACGGATAAATTTCATCCCGGAGTTCTTAAATGCCGTTTCTACTTCGTCTCCTTCGTTTTTCCGGAGCAGGCCATGGTCTACAAAGATACAGGTCAGCTGGCTGCCAACGGCTTTAGAGATCAATGCCGCTGCAACAGAGCTGTCTACACCGCCGGATAGGGCAAGAACTACATTCCCTGTTCCTATGGTCTTGCGAATAGTATCGATTGCCGTTTTTGCATAATTAGCCATCGTCCAAGATCCCGTACAGCCGCAGATTTCAAACAAGAAGTTATGGAGCATTTCCTTACCGTGTTCTGTATGCAGTACTTCCGGGTGGTATTGCATCGCATAGAGTTTCTTTGCTTTGTTCTGCATCGCCGCGACCGGACAGTTTTCTGTATGTGCAATGATTTCAAAATCAGCCGGTATTTTTGCAACGTAATCCGTATGGCTCATCCACACCGTTTCCTGTTCCTGCAATCCTTTGAACAAAGGAGATGCTGTATTGACAGAAATCGCTGTTTTTCCAAATTCACGCATATCGGCTTGTTCTACTTCGCCGCCCAGCGTCTGTGCCATAAACTGCATACCATAGCAAAGTCCCAGTACGGGAATTCCCAGTTGAAAGACTTCTTCTTCAATTTTCGGTGCCTTTTCTTCATATACACTTGCCGGACCGCCGGTGAAAATAATCCCCTGCGGCTGCAATTCCTTTATCTTACTCACCGCTTTGTGATACGGGTATACTTCACAATACACATGATTTTCACGGACGCGCCGCGCAATAAGCTGGTTATACTGACCGCCAAAATCGACAACAACTACTACCTCTTTGTTATCCATTCATATCCTCCTCAATACTTTTAGTATATTCCATTATATCATCTCATATGTAGAATGGAAACCGTAAATTTTTAAAAACAAAAAGGAATGAACCCTGTCATGCGCTCATTCCCTTGTTTTTGTATCATTTTTTACTTTTCTTCTTCCGTATCAGACTTACCATATTCGGAATATAATTCCTCCAGAATATCCCGCCGTGTAATGATTCCTACCACACGTTTATCCTTCACGATAGGGATAACCTTTAAGTGTTCGGCAACCATAACCCCGGCTATCTGTTCGACATCCGCATCGGGAGCGGCAATAATGACATTGCGCGTCATCATATCCCGAGCAGTACAAGCCAGTAGTTTTTTAAATCCCTTGTCATATTCGCTGATGCCGTTATAATAAATGCTGGCCCCAAGTAGATTGACATAATGCGGTACGTGAGGCTTTATCTTTTTGTATAATAAATCCCCATCTGTAATAATTCCAATCAGCTTTTCTTCATCATCTACCACCGGAATAGCAGACACTTTGTTTTTTACAAACATGTCTACCAAATCAAATACAGATGTATCCGGGCTTGCTGTAATGACATATTTTTCCATAATATCCGATGCTATACGTTCCTGCATACGCTCAACCTCCCTGCTTTTGATCTTCATACTGACGATATGAAATCCCAAGTAAATTTCATTCTTATTATACTAATTACACAAAAGAAACTGAAATTCCTTCTTTTATTTTTAACTTGTTCAAATTTCACAGATGGTATGGTTCGTGCCGTCCGATTTTGATGGCTCTATATATCTGTTCTAATAATAGGAGGCGTATCATCTGATGCGTCAATGTAATGCGTCCAAAGGAGATGCGCAGATCTGCACGGCGCCGTATCGTATCAGATAATCCGAACGGACCGCCGATAATAAAAGATAATTCACTGCAGCCGTATACCGCTAGTTCGGAAAATTTTTCCGCCATCGCTTCGGAGGAGATCAGTGTCCCTTGTACATCCAGTACAAAAAGGAAGGAGCCCTCGCGCACATGGCGCAAGAGCTTTTCCCCTTCTATATCGAGAATTCGTTTTTTATCGGCAGCAGACGGTTTGTCCGGCATTTTCTCTTCTGGCAGGACCGTTATTTCTACCTGCCCATAAGGCCGCAGTCGTTTCAAAAATTCATCCATGCCGGCCGTCAGATAGGCTTCCTTGATTTTCCCGATCGTAATAACATGATATTTCATCTTACTTTTCATCATCCTTCGGTGCTTCCTGCAACGTTACCTGCACTGTTTGCTGCACATTGTTGCGCAAATAGGTAATCGTCACGGAATCGCCGACTTTATGTGCTTTCATTGCATCTTGCAAGGCATTAAAGTCCTTTAAGTCCGCGTCATCCATCTTGATCAGTATATCCCCATGTTGGATTCCTGCCTGTGCCAGCGGACCTCCGGCAATAACCTGGTACACATAGATACCATCTACTTGCAATTCCATGCCAAACCGGCCGGCCATTTGCTTATCGAGCCCGTATATTCCCAGATACGGCCGAACTACTTTGCCATTTTTAATCAGGGATTCCAAAATAGGCCGCACGGTGTTGATGGGGATAGCAAAGCCTAAGCCTTCAACCCCTTCTTTTGATATTTTGGCGCTATTAATGCCGATAACCTGTCCATCCGCATTGACCAAGGCTCCGCCGGAGTTGCCGGGATTAATAGCCGCATCCGTCTGGATAAGCTTCATGCTCTGTCCTTCTGCTCCGATCGTACGATTCAACGCACTGATAACACCGGCGGTGACAGTACCTTGAAATTCCAGTCCCAGCGGATTGCCGATGGCGATGACCGGTTCTCCGGCCTGCAATGAGTCGCTGTCGCCAAACTCCGCAACGGTGAGATTGCTGACATTGATTTTGACAACAGCCAAATCGGTTCTGGCATCACTGCCAACAACAGTACCTTCCGTGCTTTGTCCGTCTGCCAATGACACGATAACCGTCTTGCTGTCGCCGACAACGTGGTTATTCGTTACGATATACCCGTTTTTATCAAAAATGACACCCGATCCGACGCCTTCACCGACAAGGACTTTACGGTTAAACATATCGCGGTTATAGACCTTTGTCGTAATGCCGACAACAGCCGGACTGACTTTTTTAGCTGCTTGCACAGCCCATGTATTTCGTGCGTCGGAAATTTTATCCGTTTTTTTAGGCGGTTCCAATTGATTTGTCGTTCCTTTAAAGGACTGTCCGTTATGAAGGAACGTATTATTGAGAAAATATCCTCCTGCTGCTCCCACTATAATAAGTATGATTGCCGCTATCACTATGATAATATGTTTTTTTGACATCTGTCATCACTCCTTATCTTGAAATCTCACTTGCCCGGATTGACAAGCCAGCCGAATGATAATATCCTGTCCCATCACCATCCCCGCGTCATGAAGTACCTCACGTACCGTCTGTACGGTACAAGCGGGGGAATTATTCTTAGCACTGCGATGAGCCAGCAATACTTTCATGCCTTGCTTGCGCGGCAACCGTGCCAAAAATGCTGCTGCCGTTTTATTTGACAAATGTCCTTTTTGTCCCAAAATCCGTGCCTGCAGGCAATACGGATACGGACCTTCCCGAACCATTTGTTCATCATGGTTTGCTTCCAAAATCAAAATATCCGCATGTGCTGCCGCTAATTCTACATCTCGGCTGATATAACCCAAATCCGTCGCCACCGTGACTTTGCTGTCGCCGCATCGCAGGGCATATCCCACCGGACGGGCCGCATCATGAGAAATGGCAAACGGTATGACCTGCACATCTTTCAAACTGACACGACGTGGTAATCTGACAAATCGGTCACTGTAATCGTCAATTTTTTTACCTATGGCCTGCCAGGTGTCCCGTGTCGTATAAATCGGCATATGAGAACGTTTCAACAAAACAGGCAGCCCCGCCGTGTGATCGGAATGCTCATGAGTAAGAAAAACAGCATCCAGATCAGCCACTGTGCATTGAACCTGCCGCAGTCCTTGTTCAATGCGACGGTAACTGATACCCGCATCAATCAGTATCCGTGTGTTCCCCCAGCGGATATAGGTCGCATTGCCGCTGCTGCCGCTGGCAAGGATGCTAACGGTACAGTCAGACGGACCATGGGTCGGCATCGTCTCCATAAAAGAATCTTCTGTATGGGTATATGTCATTTCTTCGACTGCCTCAGGGAGTTCCATATCGGGAGCACAGCCGCGGGCCTGTCCGATAGAATACGCCATTTGCTGCAGTTGAAATTCACTTTCCGTCATGCTGCATACCTTCCATAATGGCTGGCCCGCTGCTGGTTCCCAATCTATCTGCACCTGCTGCAATCATAGCACACGCCGTCTGATAATCGCGTATACCGCCGGAAGCCTTGATCCGCGCATTTTTACCGACCATGTCCCGCATAAGCCGAACATCCTCCACAACAGCCCCGCCGCAGCCAAAACCAGTCGACGTTTTTACATAAGCCGCCCCTGCTTGCACAGCAGCACGGCAAGCTAATTTTTTTTCTTCCTCCGTTAACAACCCCGTCTCCAGAATCCCCTTCACAGGATGTCCGGGAACAGCCGCTACAACTTGCTGGATATCTTCTATCACATAATCCCAGTCACCGCTCTTTACCCTTCCGATGGCCAGTACCATATCTATTTCATCGGCTCCGCAAGCAACCGCGTACGCTGCCTCTGCCGCCTTTATTTTTGTTGCCATAGCTCCCAATGGAAACCCAACGACACAGGAAATTCGTACATCACTGCCTTTAAGCATGGCATGAGCCGTACTTACATACGAAGAATGTACGCAAACAGCAGCAAAATTATAGGTCATAGCCTCACTGCAAAGCTTGGATATATCCTGCAGCGTCGCCTCCGGTTTTAGATTCGTTTGTTCGATATAGGATGCAATGTTTACCATAGACTAACCTCCCTTTTTTCTTATGGCATTGTATTATTATAACATAATTACATGCGTTTACGTATATAAAAAGCCCCCTCAGCATAAAAACCTTTTAGGCTGAAGGGATTATCTTGGTGGGCCTAGGTGGACTTGAACCACCGACCTCACGCTTATCAGGCGTGCGCTCTAACCAGCTGAGCTATAGGCCCATAAAATGGATGACTTGAATAGTTTAGCAAAATGCAAATCGTTTGTCAAGAACATAATACCCATAGACGACGGTAAGCAGGGTGCTTCTGTCGTCTATGGGCAACGTTTGATCACTGTTATTTATATTGGTCGATAAGTTTTTGGAACGCGGTAAAGGAACGCGTGATCATATCCGGATCCACACAATAAGATACGCGGACATATCCGGGACAGCCAAAATCATCCGCCGGAACAATAAGCAGATTCAGAGCCTTGGCTTTTTCAGAAAATACCTTGGCATCCGGTTCCGGTGATTTCACAAAAAGATAAAAGGCTCCGCTCGGATATACACATTCATATCCCATATCCTTCAGTCCATTGTACAACAACTGCCGATTCGCATCATATACAGCAACATCTGACGTTTTCCCCAGACAAGCCAGCACGACCTTCTGGAACAAATTCGGAGCACAGACAAATCCCATCGAACGGCCGGCACCACAAATAGCTGCATAGATTTCCTTGGCACCTTCCACCTCATCCGGTACAAGAATATAACCGATACGATCTCCCGGAAGGGACAAGGATTTACTGTACGAATAGCAAATCACTGTATCTTTATAAAACTTCGGAACGTAAAGGATCGGCATATCATCATAAATGATTTCCCGATACGGTTCATCGGAAATAATATAGACGGGATGTCCGTATTCCTTTGATTTCTGTGTAAGCAGCGCAGCCAGACGCGTATAGGTATCCGCTGTATATACTGTACCCGAAGGATTATTCGGGGAATTGATGATGATAGCCCGGGTATGCGGCGTAATCGTATGTTCCAACGCTGCAAAGTCAATTTGAAAGTGCGTTGTATCCGGCGGCAGAACTACCCGTTTTGCTCCTGTATTTTGAATAAATACGGTGTATTCCGAGAAAAATGGTGCAATAAGGATGATTTCATCCTCCGGCGATTCCACTAGCGCTTTCAGGGACATCGTCAAGGAAGCCGCCGCACCGCAAGTCATATAGAAATTTTCTGCTCTGACGCCGGCATTATAGGTAGTATTCATAAAGTCAGCCAGGCCGTTACGGACAGATATATCTCCCGGTGCCGAGGTATACCCGTGAATTTCCACGGAAGCCCTAGTGTTCAGCAGGTCTTCAATCGCTTCTTTAACGCAAGGCGGAGCTGGTACCGTAGGATTCCCGATACTGAAATCGAAAACATTTTCCTTCCCTACGATAGCTGCCTGCTTTTGTCCGTAATCAAACAAATCTCTGATAGCAGAACTCTTAGAGCCCAATTCAAACATTTCTTTTGATGCCATATGCTCAACTCCTTAATATTTTAATACCATTTTTCCCATTATATCACATAGGACTTTTTTTACCACCTGCAATTATAAATATACTTTAAAAAAGCACTTTTATTACTATATATAGTAGATACCCACGTATTTCTCTTGAAAACTATAAAGTACTATGTAATAATAACGTATATATAATACAAGAATATATGGACATCCTATAAAAAGAAGGTCGTATCTGCTATGAAAAAATTAAATCCTTTTGTTTATCTCTTTACTATGGGGCACTTTGCCGCTGATTGGTGCCAAGGAGCAATTCCGGCACTGCTGCCTTATTTTATTGCTGTTTGTAACTTAAGTTATCAAGATGCCGCTACATTGATTTTTGCCAATATGCTCTTATCTTCTGTATCACAACCACTTTTTGGGTATTATTCCGATAAAATTTCCAAACCTTGGTTTATCCCTGTCGGAACTATGATGTGCGGCGTTTGCCTTACTATTATCGCATTTACGACCAATTACTGGACTATTTTTGTTTGTGCCATGTTCAGCGGTCTCGGCTCCTCCATTTTTCACCCGGAAGCAGCGCTCATGGTCAACAGAATTTCCGGAAAACTCAAAGGCCAGGCACTGGGAAGTTTTTCAGTAGGCGGCAATGCCGGATTTGCCGTAGGGCCTATGGTTGCCGGTTTTTGCGCTTATGCGTTTGACATCCGCGGATTAGTCATTTTTGGATTAGTAAATACCGTCCTTTCCGCCATCTTATATGTAAATATGCCAAAAGTCCTAAAAATGGCAGCCGATGCCGAAATCAAAGATACGATGGCTCATAAAAATGAAGCAAAAGAAAATGATTGGGGTGCTTTCAGCAAATTGACCGTCGTTATTTTTGCACGTTCCGTAGGCTTTACGATCTGCAATACATTTATTCCTATTTATTGGATTACCGTCCTTCATGAAACACCGGCTAACGGCAGTCTCGCATTATCCATCTTATTTGCAATGGGTGCCTGCATCACCTTCTTAGGCGGAATCATGGCCGATCGTTTTGGATTTATCCGCATTATGCGGAGTTCTTTCTTGTTGATGATCCCAGCTATGTTTTTTTTCACGAACAGCACCAACGTCTGGTTGTCGACACTATTGCTTATTCCCGTTGCCTTCTCCTTATTTGCACCTTACAGCCCTATCGTTGTTCTCGGACAGACTTATTTATCTAAAAATGTAGGGTTAGCATCAGGTGTGACGCTGGGGCTGAGCACTACCATGGGTGGTCTCATATCCCCGCTGGTCGGCTGGGGAGCAGATCAATGGGGCGTTTCTGCTGCCCTGCAGATATTATGGGTCGTCGCTGTCTTTGGCGCTATTTTTGCTTTTCTTGCCCCCAGACCCAAAAATATAAATTAAATAGTTCAAAAAATAAAAACAGGCGCTCAGAACATTTCTGAACGCCTGTTTTGCATATCTGCCAGTTTTTCCAGCCGAATAAAGGAAGGAACATGTTTTCTGCTGGTATGGTTAGTTGCTTTCTTCACTGACAATGCCGGTTTCTTCTTCGGGTTTGGCGCCACGTTTATGCGAAGTATGGTTTTTCCACACGACCCATAGAGAGGTGTCTACACAGATGGAAGAATACGCCCCGCTGATAAAGCCGATGAGCATGACCAGTGAGAAATTTTTGGTCGAATCGCCGCCGAAAAAATGCAGCGCTCCGCAAGCAAAAAGTACCGTCGTCAGTGTATAGATACTGCGGTGAATACTCTGAGCAATACTGTCATATGCCAGTTTTTCGTAGGTATCCGTCCGGCGGTGAGTCCGTGTATTTTCCCGCACACGGTCAAAAATAACGACGGCTTCATTCATGGAATAGCCTACTACTGTCAATATGGCCGCCAGGAAAGATGCATCAATTTCCAAATGAAAAAAAGAGAAAAATCCAAGCACCATGATTAAATCGTGAAGAATGGATACAAGTGCGGATATCGCTATTTTATACTCAAATCGGAAGGAAATGTAAGCCGCGAGTGCCACAAATGCCACGAGAAGGTTTATAATAGCATTCTTCGTTACTTCCGAGCCAATAACCGCCCCAACAGATTCTGTCCGCTTGACGTCTACACTGCCAAGCTTCTTCTGCACCTGATCAACAACCGATTTGCTTTCGTCACTGGAAAGATTGCGCATGCGGATCATGACATCGGCAGAAGAACTTTCATCTGTCACGCCGGTCAATTGGATAACGCTGTTATCCAGATTCATATTTGTACTATTGACAGCATCACGAACTTGCGCAACTGTAACCGGTTTTTGAAACTGCAGATCCAGGATCGTGCCGCCAGTATAGTCAATACCAAAGTTAAATCCATAGACAAACATAGAGATAATACTTAGTATAACCAGAACGGAGGATAGGGAAAACCACCATTTTTTATGAGCTACAATATTGAATCTCATGCCCGTCCCCCCTTTTTTGCTTCCGATTCGGCCGTCAGTTTACGGTTTAAACCATAAAACCAGGGATTCGTGATAAGACCGGTATTAATGAACCATGTCAACAGTGAACGACTGACCAAAATTGCTGTAAACATACTGACAACAATACCTAACGCCAAGTTGACGGCAAATCCTTTTACAGTACCGGACCCCATCACAATGAGAACAATAGCCGCAATCATAACAGATACGTTGGCATCCAGAATAGTACTGAAAGCACGTCTGAATCCCGCCTCCATCGACGTTCGCAGACTTTTTCCGATCAATACCTCTTCCTTAAATCGTTCAAAAATAAGAATATTGGCATCTACAGCAAATCCCATTGATAAGATAATACCGGCAATTCCAGGAAGTGTCAGTGTCGCATTCAGATACTTCAGGATCGCCAATAAAATCATAATATATACCAGTAATGCAACGTTGGCTACCAACCCGGATACCCGGTAAATGGCAACAAGGAAAATCATGATAAGAACGATGCCGATAGCAAACGCCTTTTCACTCTTTATCTTAGAATCCTGACCCAAACTTGGCCCAATCGTCCGTACTTCCAATACTTGGACCTTAACGGGAAGAGCCCCGGACCGAAGTAAAATAGCCAGATTTTTTGCATCCTCCAACGTTTTACTGCCGGTAATGACGGCTTTACCGCCGGTGATGGCTTCGTTAACAACAGGGGAAGTCAATACCTGTCCATCAAGCAGGATCGAAATCTGGTGTCCCACATTGGATGCTGTCAAGTCGGCAAACTTCTTGGCACCTTCATCCGTAAATTCGATAGCAACAACGTTTTTCTTACCGTTATCAATTTGTTCTTTTGCCGTTTTCAAATCTTTGCCGGTTATACGCGTTGCTCCGCTTTCATCTTTAAATTCCAGGACAGCGGTTTTGCCGATTGTTTCAATCGCCTTTTGCGGATCCTTTTCACCAGGCAGCTCTACAATGACCCTGCGGGCCCCTTCCTTCTGCACGATAGGTTCCGTCAAGCCCATTTCGTTGATACGCCTTTCAATAATAGTAACGACACGGTTGAGTGAATCCTCCGTGACCGGTGCATCCGGCGTATCCACCGCTTCCAGCACAATATGCGTGCCGCCCTGCAAATCAAGGCCTTGCTTGATAGAATTGGCAAGCGGATAAATAAATGTAATAAATGCAGCCAAAATAATAATGACTGCGCCAAAAAACTTTACCATGTTACGAGTCCGCAACAATATCCCCCCTCTTGGGAAATACTAACTTTATTTCCAATGTGTAATAATATACCGTTGTTCCGTTAAAATGAAAGGAATGCACACATCATGTGCTTCTTCAGGAACGACCGGTACTATTTGCATATCCCAGGCAATGCCGACCCAGCTGGCTTGCTGTGCTCTTGGCAAAAAACGGTCATAAAAAGCAGCCCCATGTCCGAGCCGCCGCCCATCTTCGTCAAAAGCCACGCCTGGAACAAGTATCAAATCCAATGTATCCGGACTGGCAGCAGGACTTTCCGCCGGCGCTGTCCGTATACCATATTCTCCGTTTACGGCTGTTGTTACGGAATCCAGCCGGACCGCCTCCATAACTCCGCGAGACAAGCATCGCGGCACATATACGTGCCGCCCTTCCCGGATTGCCTGGTCCAATAGGGAGTCCAGGCATACCTCTCCGGGCATACTCAAAAATGCCATGATCCGCTGCGCCTTTTTGTACTGCGGCAACACCGCAATACGGGAACAAACAGCCTTGCTTTCTTCAGCTTGTTTTTCCTGAGATATTTCTCCAAGACGTGCTGTAATGGCTTTTCTAAGTTGTTTTTTACTTATCATTTTCGGCATCTTCACTATCCTTACCTAACACCTGATTGATAGCACTGCGTGTGACCTTGATTTCAACCTTTTCGGAAATACGGAGAGTTGCTGTTTTTTCATCCAAGGTCTCAATGGTTCCGTAAATACCGCCAACAGTAATTACCTTAGCACCCTTTTTCAAGCTGTCCAACATTTGCTGACGATGCTTCTGCTGCTTTTTCTGCGGTCGGTACAACAAGAAATAAAAAATAACCATCATCAAGAGAATCGGCCACATGGCACCGAAGTCGCCCATACTGTTTATCAATTCTTCCACTCTTTTCACCTCCTAAAACACATAATATCTATATACAAAATGAATATAATTTATCCATCTTGATATCGGTCCCAAAATTGCTTGCGAAATTGCCGAAAGGTACCATCAAAAATAGATTGACGCATATTTCGCATAAAATCCAGAAGAAAATATAAATTATGAATACTGACCAGCCGATATGCCAATAACTCCTCTGCCTTAAACAGGTGGCGGATATAAGCCCGGGAATAATTTCTGCAGGTATAGCACTGGCAGCCTTCCTCTAAGGGTGTAAAATCATGAGCATATTTTGCGTTGCGTACCGTAAGTCTCCCGGTATGAGTCATAGCCATGCCGTTGCGTGCTACCCGTGTGGGAAATACACAATCAAACATATCTACGCCGCGCGCCACGCCTTCAAGCAGACAATCCGGCGTTCCGACTCCCATCAGATAACGTGCTTTATGTATTGGAAGATACGGTGTCGTATTTTCTAATATATCATACATTATATCCTTTGCTTCGCCAACACTCAACCCACCAATACCAAATCCATCAAAATCCATCGCCGTCAGTTCTTCACAACTTTGCCGGCGGAGATCTTTATACATGCCGCCCTGAACGATGCCAAATACTCCCTGCGTATCGCTGTGATGATGATCCAAACAGCGTTTCGCCCAGCGGCTGGTCCGTTCCGTCGAATGTTTGGTATAGTCATAATCCGAAGGATACGGAATGCATTCATCAAACGCCATGGCAATATCCGAATCCAGTTTCATTTGGATATCCATAGAGACTTCCGGTGACAAAAATTTGCGTGATCCATCCAAATGGGATCGAAACGTAACGCCTTCTTCCGTAATTTTCCGCATCTGGCCCAGGCTGAACACCTGAAATCCGCCGCTGTCCGTAAGAATGGCTTGTTTCCAATTCATGAATTTATGAAGACCGCCTGCTTCCCGTACCAAATCCTCTCCCGGACGCAGAAACAAGTGATAGGTATTGCTTAAAATAATCTGGGCTCCCATATCATACAATTCCTCGGGAGTCAGCGTTTTTACAGTTGCCTGTGTACCAACAGGCATAAACATCGGTGTTTTGAAGGTACCATGCGGTGTTCGCAGCAAGCCTGCCCGAGCACCGTCACATTCTGCCTGCAGTTCGTATGAAATAACCAAAAGGGTTCCTCCTTATCGTATAAACATAGCATCGCCAAAACTAAAGAAGCGATACTGTTCCTGTACGGCGATTTCATATGCTTTCAATATCTTTTCCCGTTCCGATAAGGCACTGATCAACATCAGCAGCGTCGATTCCGGAAGATGGAAATTAGTGACCAGGGCATCGACGATATGAAACGTAAATCCCGGATAGATAAAAATATTCGTCCAGCCGGAACCCGCCTTGAGTTCTCCGGAGGTTCCCGCACTTTCCAACGTACGAATGGAGGTGGTCCCTACCGCAATAACACGTCTGCCTTCCATTTTAGCCCGATTCACAACTGCCGCCGCTTCGGGTGTAATGCTGTAAAATTCACTGTGCATTTCATGATCTTCGATATTTTCCTCTTCCACTGGCCGGAAAGTACCCAATCCCACATGCAGCGTAACAAATACTTCCTGCACGCCTTTATCCCGTATTTTTTTCAAAAGTTCCTCTGTAAAGTGCAGTCCTGCCGTAGGAGCTGCGGCAGAACCTTTTTCACGGGCATAGACCGTCTGGTATTGCTCTTTGTCTTCCAGTTTTTCATGAATATACGGCGGCAGCGGCATTTCTCCAATAGTATCAATAATGTCATCAAACACGCCGTCATAATTAAATTTCACAATCCGGCCGCCAAAATCGGTTTTATCCAATATATCTGCCGTCATTCCGCCTTCGAATGCAAGCTGCGTACCCGGCAAGGCCTTTTTCCCCGGTTTTACCAGTACCTCCCAGGTATCTTCTCCGCAGGGAGTCAGCAGGAGTACTTCTACTTTTCCGCCCGTAGGAATGCGATGTCCGAAAAGGCGGGCAGGAATGACCTTGGAGTCGTTGAAAACAAGGACATCTCCTGACTGCAATTCGTCGACTAAATCATAAAAATAGTGGTGTGCTACATCACCCGTTTTTTTATCATATACCATCAGCCGAGCATGATCTCGTGGTTCAGCCGGATGCTGCGCAATCAATTCCTTCGGCAGCTCATAGGTAAAATCGCTTAATTTCACTTTAAATCCTTCTTCCTAATATAACTTTTCTAATTTTGTATTACTATAATAATGATATAAAATCGTTTGATAACTGATGTTTTCTCTGCCCATCTGGTTAGCCCCCCACTGGCTCATTCCCAGTCCATGTCCCCATCCATAGCCATAGATCATGATGGGAAATGCATTTTTTATAGTGAACATCGTATTGCGCAGGGGAGTCCTGAACGTGTCAATATCTCCGGGTACTCCGGCACCCTGATAAAAATCAAAAAGGGTACTCTTCAAGCCGAAAATTTGCTGGAAAGAATTCCCCGTCACGCGGACTTGTCCTTTCGTCCCAATAACGACCATCGAGGTGACTCTGCCTGATATTCCTCTGTCGGCAGCCGTAATCGGCCGTTTCTTCAAGGGAGTCAGCACAATGGCCCGGATCGTTCCCACATCTTTGCCGGCCGCTCTGAGTTTGCGTTCCATATCGGCAGCCGTCGTAGTAACTTGCCAGCGGTAATCCGGCATTTTACTACTGTCATCATACACGCCGCGCAAATACGGGACCGTACTGCCCCAAACATTTTCACTGTGCTCCGTATATCCTCCGCCCGAGGCAGAAAATAAAGCATCAATAGGTCGTCCGCCATATGTTAGTATTTCTCCGCGCGTAGCATCTACCGCCTGCTTAATAGCCGGCGATTCTGCAAGAACGCCGCCATAGGCCTGACTGCTGGTGTCATTAGTCATATCAAATCCGCGTTTTATAAAATATCCTTTATGTGCTACCGCATATGTCCGAGCCGCCACCGATTGCGCTTTCAACGCCTCCGGTGCCCAGGAGGAAGACATTTCACTGCCTACCACGCCATAGAGATAATATTCCAAAGGAACTTCGTTAATAACCGTCATCCCCCACCGGCCCGGCGACTTGATCAGTCGTATATCCCCCCGGTACGGCCGATTGCCTACCATCAACACAGCGGTCCCATTATTTTTAGCAGGTTCGATCGTAACCGATTCCGCTAAGCTGCCGCTGACAGCAAGTGCCCCATTCTGATAGGTCACGGCAACAGGAGTATAGGCCCTTATTTTTTTCCAAACCGTTCCATTTTTATACAATATCATATCACTGGTTCCGCTGACCGATGTCGAGTTCTGCCCTTCCTTGATCCCGATACATACAACCGGCCCTGTACCAGAAGCCAGAACAGAAGCGGTCATACATAAAAAAACAGTTGCCGCTGCGGTCATGCGAAGGAGTCTTTGCCGCCACATACCTATATACCTCCTGTTACTATATCTATAATTTATCGGTGAAAAAATACATTTAAAAGAACCGTTAAGATAACACTAATAATAATACAGGTCACAACAGGAAAATGAAATGATACATTCCCTTTGGTAAAATTAAGATCGCCTGGCAAATGACCCAGCAGCCGGCTTAAGCCGACTTGGTCAAGAAACATCCAGCCAAGGCCTGCCGCTATGCATAATATGCCGATAACAATAAGCATTCTGGCCATGCTAACATCTCCTCAAAATAAGGGTACGGACGACGTATCCTCGTGTTTCGGCACAGGCAGTCCCAGATGCCGATATGCCGCTTCCGTAACGATACGGCCCCGGGGCGTCCGATTTAAAAACCCCAGTTGCATAAGAAATGGTTCATACACATCTTCTACGGCATCCACGGACTCGCTGATCGCTGCTGCAATCGTATCAAGACCAACCGGACCGCCTGAAAACTTTTCGATAATGACTTGCAGTACTCTGCGATCTGTACGATCTAATCCACAGCAATCCACTTCCAATCGGTCCAATGCCGATGCCGCTAAGGCATCACTAATGACATGGGATCCCGATACCTGCGCAAAATCGCGCACTCTCTTGAGTAACCGATTGGCTATCCGCGGGGTTCCCCGCGACCGGCGGGCAATTTCCAGCGCTCCCTGATTATCCACAGCAATATCCAAAATTTCTGCCGTTCGCTTGATAATAAGAACCAGATCTTCCGGTTTATAAAATTCCAAGCGGCAAATAACGCCGAACCGGTCCCGCAAAGGCGGAGCCAGACGGCCTACCTGTGTGGTCGCACCTACCAGTGTAAATGGCGGTAAATCAATGCGCACAGAACGTGCGCTGGGTCCTTTGCCGATGACGATATCCAGTGCATAATCCTCCATTGCCGCATATAATACTTCTTCAACACTATGAGATAACCGATGTATCTCATCTATAAAAAGTAAATCCCGTTCCTGCAAATTTGTTAACAGAGCAGCTAAGTCCCCAGGTCTTTCAATCGCCGGTCCGGAAGTGATCCGCAGATTGACGCCCAGTTCATTGGCAATAATTCCTGCCATGGTGGTTTTTCCCAAACCCGGCGGTCCGTAAAGCAGCACATGATCCAATGCTTCTTTGCGTTCTTTTGCTGCTTGAATAAATACCATCAGGTTTGCCTTGACTTTGTCCTGCCCAATATATTCTTTAAAATAATGAGGCCGTAAGCTGTATTGCCAAGAATCACCGACTAGTGCTTCTGTTTCTACAATACGATCTTCCATGTTCTACCTCCCGCTTCCCAAAACACGCAATACTTTTTTCAGTAATTCTTCTACGGTTGTACATTGCTGCACATTTTCTTCTATTGCCGGCAGTACTTCCTGCGAAGAATAGCCTAAACTTGTCAGCGCCGCCAATGTTTCTTGTGCAATCCCCTGCGGAACCACACCCTCCATGGGCATATCGCCAATACTATCTTCGCGGTCCAGTTTGCCTATCTTATCCTGTAATTCTAAAATCAAGCGTTCTGCTGTTTTTTTCCCGATACCAGGGAGTTTAGTAAGCACCGCTATATTCTTCTGCCGTACAGCCATGCGGAAACTTTCGGGACGAATAGCACTCATGATCCCCAAGGCAACCTTGGGACCCACTTTATTTACCCCTACCAGAAGCATAAATAAGTCATATTCATCCTGACTTTGGAATCCATACAGCAGGATTGCATCCTCCCGTACGCTCATATAGGTAAACAGCAGCATTTCCCGGCCAATCGTCAGTTTTTCCATTGTCGACCCGGGAATGTATACCCGATAGCCAACTCCATGAACATCCACAAAACAAGAGTCGATAAAAATATGAGTCACAACACCTTTTACATACCCTATCATAATTGAACCGTCCTTTTCAAGCTTTGCGAATGATTGGAATATAAAGCATAAATGGCCATAGCTAACCCGTCGGCCGCATCATCGGGCTTAATTTTCTCACGAATATTCAAAAGGCGCATCGTCATATCAATGACTTGATCTTTCGTAGCCCGTCCGTACCCGGTAACCCCTTGTTTGACCTGCAAAGGAGAAAACTCCAGTAATGTAATACCTGCCTGCTGCGCCGTCAGAAGAATAATGCCGCGGGCTTGTCCTACAGCAATAGCGGTCGTAACGTTGCGGTTAAAAAACAATTGTTCCACCCCGATAATATCAGGGTGATAGGTTTCATATAATCGATTTAAACTGTCATAAATCATGACCAGGCGCTGCGCATCCGTATGATCCGGCGTCGTTTCGATAACACCGTACGTAACAGGATGCAGACGGCTGCCCTGTGAATCAACGATCCCAAAACCGCATCTAGCCGTCCCCGGATCTATTCCCATGGCACGCATACAATTTTCCTCCCCGCAGCAGCTTCATTCTATATCAATATAAATAAATTATTCACAATAATATATTATACCATGCTAAATCATTTTCGGGCAACCAATGTTTCCCGTTCTGCCCTGCTGTATTGCCTCACCGTCGGGCGTGACGGATATTTTTTGTTATGCAGATAGAGTGCATATACTATCTCTATCTGCATAACAAAAAAAGTGTGCCCATGGCACACTTTTTTGTTTAGCTTATTCAGCTGCAGTGTTGGCTACAACCTGCTTGCCTTTATAAAAGCCGCAAGACGGGCATGCATGATGAGGCAACATTGCTTCGTGGCACTGCGGGCATTCCACATATCCCGGTGCTGTTAATTTCCAGTTGGCACGACGACGGTCGCGACGACATTTCGATAATCTGCGTTTTGGTACTGCCATGTTCTGCACCTCCTTAAAATCATGGTACGTGTATTAGCGATTTGATTTTAGTAATTCACCCAATTTTTCCATTCTTGGGTCAATCCTGTCATCAGGACAACTACAAGGCCCTTCGTTCAGGTTAGCGCCGCACTGCGGGCAAAGCCCTTTGCAATCGGGCCGGCACAAGACCCGCATTGGTTCGCTGAGGACCAAGGTTTCTCTCACTGTCTTCGTCAAATCAATGTATTCCCCGTTATACGGTTCCACATCTTCTGGAAGCACGGCTTCCGTACCATAGACTTCAGACAAGGTTTCCTTCCGATCCACCGATACCGGTGTCAGGCAGCGGCCGCAACGGTATATTCCCGAGGTCTGGACGGTTCCGTGAATAACCAAATGGCATCCATCAAACCAAAACAAACCCTCTACAGCCACATTATGAGTCTTCCAAGAAAAAGCAGCTACATCGCCGAAAGCGACAGCTGGTTCCATAAAAGAAAAAGGAAATTTTCTGCCTTCCTCTTTCATTGCTTGTTCTACTTGTAGTTTCATCATTTCTACCTCGACTATACTATTATATCGATACACCCTTGCTTTGTCAATGATTTTTTTCATCTGCCAATTGTTTACCGCCTAGCTTTTTTGTCCTAAAAATTCGCGCAACAATGAATTGGCAGGAACGATGGATTGATCAATAACTTCAAAGGGCCATAAAAACATCAACAAACGCTGCGCTTCGTGATAATACGGGCTGTCCGGCGTAATAGATTTCAATAATGGTTCTGCATATGGTTTTAACGCGGCGATTTCATAGGGCAGTGCCGTATTAAAAATCGTATCGGCATCTTCCTGATAGGGATATATATTTTTTTCTTCCCCTTCCCGCACATCACTCCATATTTCCAATGTCGCATCCGGCCCGCGGTCGCGGAATTGATGATCCCGTACCATGCGGCGCAAAATCCGCGTATCAGACGTCGATATGCGATTATGATCGTTAATGCGGATCTGCGTCAATACGCCTAACGATATTTTCACCTTTTCATAGCGCGGCAGCATATAGGTCAAGGAATCATTCAACGCATGCAGTCCTTCTACAACGATAGGCTGACCTTCCTCCAAAACAGTAACTTTTTCATCAAAACGCCGATGTCCCGAGACAAAATCAAAATGTGCCAAATGAACCTCATGCCCCTGATGGAGCGCATCGATCTGCTGATTAAATAAAGACACATCGATTGCCCGCAGCGATTCAAAATCATAGCTTCCGTCTTTATTTCGCGGTGTATCCTCCCGATTTAAAAAATAATCATCCAATGACACCTGTACCGGCCGCAGTCCTATAACCCGGAGCTGCGTAACCAGACGCTTGCAGAATGTAGTTTTCCCGGCTGAAGAAGGGCCGGCAATAAGGACTACTTTTATTTTAGGCCGCTGCTCTACAATAAAATCAGCTAATTGGGCTAATTTCTTTTCCTGCAGTGCCTCGGCCATATCCACAATATCTTGAATAGACCCTTCCTCAATATACTTATTCAAATCAGACACATATTGACATCGCACGATGCGTCCCCATTCTTCAGATTCCAAAAAAACACGTGCTAATTTGGGAATTTCCATATATTCCGGCAATTCTTCAGGAGCATCCACCTTAGGATATTCTAAAATAACACCGGGAGCATACGAACGTAAATTAAAAATCGTAACATATCCCATATCAGGCAGCAGCGGCCCCATATAATAGTCAAAGACCTGTCCGCATTGGTAGGTCATAATATGATCAATATTTACATGGCTTAACAGGTTTGCCTCCCGTTCCATATTACGGTTCAGACACATATCCTTAGCGGTCTCCGCACTAACGGTTACTTGTCGGATATCCACGTTCTGCTCCACCAGTTCCTGCATCCGCCGTTTGATAGACCGTACATCCTCGACAGTTATGGTATGTCCTATGCTGAGTTCACAATATAACGCCTTTCTCAGTGCATGTTTAACATAAACCTTTCCCGTCGGATATAAATCAGCAACCGCTCTGACAAGCAATAAAATAACCGTTCGCTGCATACAATTATTGCCCTCGATCGTCGCCAGGGAAAACCATTCCACGGTCCCCTCGGTCATGACCTTTGTCTGCAGTCCGACCATTTGATTATTAAACAGCGCCAACGCAATACGCGTCTTTGAATCTGCACAGTACTGCTTGCTGATATCCAGCAGTGTTGTGCCATATTCTACTTCATAGGTTGCATGATTCGTTATATCTTGGATTTTGACCATATACTCATCTCCAGAAACATGATACGTATATCATGTTAAACTATTCAGGAAAATATACCATTTTCCTTTTTCTGCCGATAAATGTGCTATAATGAAAGCACGTGACAAAAGACTTGTCAGGAAAGAAGGATTCCTATGAAACGCCGCATTCCTGCTCCGGATATTTCTATCTGGACTGCCTTATGTATTATTATACTATGTTTGGCTGCTGCCGCCTATACATATAGATATATGTATAAAGCAACTCCTGATTATTCCTTATCGCGCATCATTACCGCTGCCCAGTCCGGCGATGCCTCGGCCTTTGAGGAAATGACGGACGGAACAGCCATCTCCGGCCAGCTGTTTGATGCTATGATCCAAGATACCGATACAGCAGAACAACCATCTTTTCTGCTGCAATTAGCATGGCGGCCGCTAAAAACGCAATTCACGGCCAACACACAAACATACCTGCATTGCCGTATCACCGGAGATATAGATACTCCTTCGTTTAAGAAAACAGAACAAGATATGGACAACCGGCTCCGTACATTTGGTATTCCCATACCCATGAAGGGCTGGCATTATGTCTCTTCTTCCTTCAGCCGCCGCATAGATGACAACACAGCAGAAATAGATATAACCTTCCATCAAGACCTTCTCAACAAAAATATAACCGGAACCGTCATTATGACCCGCTATGATAAAAACGATTGGCATATCACCGGGATCACACATGCAGATACGTTTCTCAAAAGCCTGCACAGCGCTTACGAAAGTGAACTAGCAGCATATAACCAACCGGTCCGAGATAAAATCAACCGCCTTGTCACCCTCAGCCGGTTATCCTCTCAGCTGGTCCGCAGCAAAGATAACAAACAAACCTTCCTGCGTCTCCAGTATACACCTATCATCAAAGGAAATCCGGAACGCATCAAGGATATACAAGCTGCGTATACACTGCAGCGCAGCGATGACAATACACTGCTTTATTATGCCGATGTATCAATCTATCCTGATTCTGCAGAAACAATCCGCACCAGTCAATTTCTTCTGAATCCGTTGATTCCTTCTCAATATACACTCATCGGATACACCGATCTTTCCGCAACAACAGCCTCCCTATCGGTGACTGCCATTCATTTTAAAGACGGTACAACATGGAAACTGGCCAATGCGTTGCCAGAAACATAAACAAGAAAACAGACCGTGTCTGTCATATCGCGGCAGAAAGCAATCTTTTTGAACCTGCTAGGTTCGAAAAGATTGTTTTTTTTACATGCCTACACGTCAGCAGCCAATTGTATCCTGCCATATATCTCTCCCCTATCGAAATTCCAATATCTTATTTTTAATTCTGGGGTAAAAAATATAAGCGACAATAACGGTTAAAATCATTTCCGGTACAATATAAGAAATATTATATATAGCGGAGTATATCCACGGATTTTGTCCCTTAGGAGCATAGGCTGCAAATATGACCGCCCCGGATATAATGGAAAGTGCACATCGCCCCATGCAAGCCAGCAGCGTTCCCGCCGCTATTTTCCAACAAGCAGACGGTCTGATAAATCCGGCAATTCCCAATATTCCGTACCCCATAAGGTAATCCAATATAATACTCATGGGATGAATCGTAAATTTTAGTCCCAGCAGGAAATGGAACATCCCATATACGACCCCGACTAATATCCCTTTTCGTCCGCCCCAGCGAAAAGCAAAAAAGATAAGCGGAGCCATGCTGGCGGGATGAATAGCCCCCCCTTGCGGCAATTGGAACAAAATAATAAGACTAAGGATATACGTCAAAGCAATGGCCAGGCCGGCTTCCACTATCATGTTAAAACGAGTATGCATCATCAAAAACTTCCTCCCGCTGCATCTTAAGAAACCGCAGCAAACGGTATCCTATCAATCGCGCGGCCGAGAACACAAACACTTCTACGTCTCTATTGACAAGTATGCAGCATATATGTCAATGATTAAATTATAACACATTTAATTGTTTCTCATGAATAAAAGTAGAATATATATGTTTTTATGTTTTCTAATATAACTTATATAGTATAAATTATCCAAAAATAAAAGCTGGATCCTATACAAACAGAATCCAGCAAAATACTATATATCATTTGTTATATAATCGATCACAATGAAACCAATATTTTTAAAACAATTTCTTATAGATATAGCGGATATCATCCAAAGACAATTCCTTGCAATTATTCACCAATAATCGTTGCTGTTGACTGCCTGCTTCTACAAGAAAATCGAGATCTTCGGCTTTTACACCTAATTCTTCCAAATTTGTCGGAATATTTACTTTGTCTACAATATCTTTTATTTCTTCAATAATATAATCTGCTTTGACATTTACGGACTCATTGTATTTTTCCGGATATACGGCATCACAAAGCAGCGCAAGCCGATCGGCACAGGCATCCTTATTAAATTCCATGACATGGGCGAAAAGAATGGCATTCGATACGCCATGAGCAATATGGTATTTGCCGCCTAATGGGTATGACAATGCATGAACAGCCGTCGTTCCCGACCCGGTAATAGCAATTCCGCCATAAAAAGCACCCATCATCATTTCCATTTTCGCGTCCATGTTCGCCGCATCCGCATACGCTTCACGGATATTATGGAAAATTTTGCAAGCACCTTCTTTGGCATAGGTATCACTAAGAATCGTTGCTTTTTTGGACGTAAAGCATTCTACTACATGAGCCAATGCATCTACACCGGTCGCAGCAATAATCTTAGGCGGCAGATGGTTGATCATATCGGCATCCAGTATGACATAGTCAGGAATCATGCAGTTATTCACAATGCCCTGCTTCGATTGTTTTTCCGGAATAGCAACAATAGCATTGCATGTAGCCTCCGAACCAGTGCCGCAGGTCGTAGGAATCATTACTGTTTTAATATATTTTTTAGCAATCGTCGGATCTTGCAAAAGATCACGAACGCTATATTCGGCTCCGATTACAATGCTGGCCAGCTTGGAAGCATCCATAACGCTGCCGCCGCCTACACCTACAATAAAATCAATGGAAGCCCCTCTCGTTTCTTCAATAACTCGTTCTACATCCTGGTACGACGGTTCCGATGCAAGATCATCAATAACAGTGTAACTATTCTTAGAACAAAGTTCTTCAATTCGCTTGATAAGCCCAGATTCCCGTACCCCCTTATCCGTAAAAATAAGGATAGAACGAACCTGTTCACGTTCAATGATTTCCGTAATTTTTTCTATACTTCCTTGTCCTGCATAGGTAATAGCCGGAATCGTCAATTGATATTGTTTCATTTACAGCACTCCTTTATTTTTTAATCCAATCTTCTGTAAACCGGACATAGCGGATAGTCTGACGAAAATATGTATAGGTAACATTAATACTTCCATCCCGATTTTGTTTGATAGAAGGATAGGACAATTCTTTATTTTTTTTATCAACCGAATTATTGCTCATGCAATTGCCATCCCCTTCTTGAATATTGCGAATAAAGGGCCAGGTTTTTCCTCCATCTTCAGATAACGCAATCGACATCGGAGAACGAGGTGTTCCCCAAACAGCTTTACGTCCCCATATATCTTGAGGAACATCACTGGAAACATTACGTTCCGAGTCATCTACGGCATCCTCCTCAATTTCATCATATAAAGATGCCCGTCGGTCTGTACTTTCTGCCGCACTGATATTATTAAAAACCATTGCCATGCAGCCATCTTGCAATGTCACCGCTTGAATAGAAGAATTATTATTAGGCATATCAAGAGCTATTGGTTTAGACCAATGAATACAATCGTTAGATTCACTGCGGTAAATATGATCAGCCCAACGACTGCGATACAAAGCCACATACAGTCCATTTGGCAATGCATTGATGCACATATGCACACAACCTATGCTTTCCGGCACATCATATTCTTTCCATGTTTTACCTTGGTCCTTCGAAATTTTAACAGCCGATGTATCATGATCGCCTACCCATTTTTCACCCGGCATAGTGGCGCAGCGGAATATCGGTAATACCCAATCGCCATTTGGCAGCACCGTAACAGGCTGCCGAATAAACGTCCCCGGTTCATCAATGAGCGGCGCAATTGCAGACCAAGTATATCCATTATCCAGTGAGGTGCGGAAACGGACAAACGCGGTATCTTGATTCCCTGATTTTTGTGCCGTATACATCAACCAAAGCTTCCCCGAAGGATCTTCAAACAAAACAGGATTCTGTTCAGACCGAGTAGAATCATTGGACATTTGAACCGGTTTTGTCCACGTAGTGGTTCCTTTATTTAAGCGAGACATAAAAACAGAAATATCACTAACACCCTCCTGTGTACCGGAAAACCACACACACACTAAATCTCCATTTTTTAACTCTAATATATTAGATGCATGATTTTGTGGATTTTCAGAAGGAATAAACGCCTCCCACCAATTGCTTTCCGCATTAAATCGGACATTGCCGTCAAATTGTTGTTCCATATTTCCTCCTATTTAATCTAATGTATCCATGGAAACCTTAACAAGGACTTTTTTCACTTTTACTGAAGTATGTTCCGGATTGCAATTAGCGCGATGCACATCCCAGGGAAAATAAACAGCAAAGGTTCCTGCATGCAGCGTTACAAATAAATCATCCTGCATATCTTTATATTTTACTGCGTCATTCTGTATTAAATTATCTTCAGATATAGCACCTGTATTTTCAATGCGGCCTGTGCCAATTTTTTCAGCTCCTGCTGCAATGCATTGTATATCTATAAACTTCTCATGACGTTCCGCACGCCGCAATTCCTTTTCCTCTGTTTCATATTCTGAAACCTTGGCAAAAATTTTATTTCCTTCGATAGGATATACTTTTCCTACTTCTAAATCGGCAAGAGGTTGAGTAATAAGGAATTCCAGTCCTTTACGAATACCTTGAGGATAAAATTTCAATTCCTTCTCAATCGTTTTCAAGCTTCCTATGATCATGATATCCCCTCCTATAGGCTGACTGTTTTACTGCTGACTTTGTTCTTCTTTCTGCTTAGCTTCCATAGCTCTTACTCCGGCACGATGATCGCCTCCGGTTAATATGCGTTCAAAGAACATAACTATTGCCGGAATAAGCAGTGCAATATAAATATTATCAATACCGAAAGGATTATTCAACAGATACCAGGCAGCTGTACCAACTGCAGCTAAAATCAAGCCAATATTAGCTCCGCGGGTGCTGTTAAAGAACGGAAGATAAAAGCCTAATACAGCAACAACCGCAATGGTTAAACGAAGAGCTCTGGTAAAAAACGATAATTTTAAAATTTCCGGCACACCGAAAACAAACAACAGTGGTAAAAAGCCGATAACAATAGAAATATACCGAGTCATTTTTAATTTCTTTTCCGGATCGGGCTTAAATTTAGGTGCATAAAAATCTTCGACAACAAGTGAAGCAATCCCAAGTGCAACGGTACTAACACTGACAAAAACTGCCGCAACAATAGAAGTCGTAACAATAGCCGCTAAAACAAGGTTCATGTGTTGGATGAAAACAGGAAGGGCAAATAGAGCTTGCATATCCGGATAAAGGAAACGAGCACACACACCGATACCGGCAAGAATAAGACCTAAAGGCAAGCAAAGAAGAACCGATATAAAACAAGCTTTTTGTGCTTCACCCGCATTTTTTGTAGAAGAAATTGCCTGCATAACAAACTGAGTGGAAAAAATAGAACCAGACGTCGCTATGACCCATGCAAAAATTGTATTCCATCCTATATGTCCATCAAATGTAAAATAATAATCCGGTAAATCGTCGATAATAGGTTGAATACCGCCGCTTAGCGACAGCCCTACTGCAATGATAATAATAACACCGATATACTTCATAGCTGCATGAATGATAGTTACATATGCTACCCCTTTCATGCCTCCCAGTACAAAGTAAAACGTACTGACAACTGCAATAATCAACATAGCGACAGGTATATGTACCTGCATAATACGAGTCAAAGCCGCCGCACCGCTGATATAATTGCCTACATTTACAAGAAGAAGTGCCGCTATCATAATGACTGAAACAATCAACTGCGTGGAATGACCATATTTTTGGGCAATCGCTCCCGAAATAGTAAATTTTCCCGATTTGTAAAGCCTTTTTACAAAGAAAAGACCATACAGTAAATATCCGACAGACGCTGCAATAACTGACCACGAAGCTGCCATGCCGTATTTAAATGCCGATTCAGCCGTTCCCACTGTAGATTTAGCACCAATAAATTCTGTCATCAAAAGAACGGCAACCACAATAGCCGGCATCGCATTTGCTGCATTCATAAACTCACCATTTGTCTTGCTTCTGAGTTTAACACTAAGCCAACTAGTAACTGCAATGTAGACAAGTACACACCCCATAATGAAGGCGGTTTCTGCCATAGTAAAATTTGTTGCTTGTACCATAAAAATTACCTCCTCAACGTAAATTTAATTAATGATATATAAGTTCTCCCACATTACATATATAATTTAAAAACGTCTTCAAGTGCGGCTTTGATCGCTGGATCAGTACAATTTGACGGCTGACGGGCCGGTCCTACATGATAACCCTGCATATTGACTGCCAATTTAACAACAGAATTCGGATTTCCCATCTGCATAACGTTACGGAACGGACGAATCTTCTTCTGGGCTTCGTTTGCTTTTTCAATATTTCCTTCTTTCCAATACGTGTAAATGCTGACCATCAGTTCCGGGAAAACATTGGAACATCCGGATATAGCTCCGCTGCCGCCAGCCAATAAGGCCCAAAGAATAAGAGAATCGCTGCCAGCTAATACATTCAGACGCGGATCCGTATTTTCAATATATTTCAGCATAGTATCAAAATTACCGCTGGAATCTTTAATCCCGATGATATTCTGGAATTTTGCCAAGGTTTTAACTGTTTTATATTCAATGGAATTGCCGGTACGAGCGGGTATATTATACATAAGAATAGGCATATCCACACTTTTTGCGATTTCACTGTAATGCGCAATAATATCCGCTTGAGAGGCTTTTACAAAATACGGGGTAATAATAGAAAGACAATCTACCTGCATGGATTTCGCTGCTTTTGATAATTCAATCGTTTCTTTGGTCGTAACACAGCCAGTGCCGGCATATACAGGTACGCGTCCGTTGACAGCTTCTACCGCCGCTTCGATGATTTCCAGCTTTTCTTTCATAGAGAAGGCATAAAATTCCCCATTTGTACCTAAGGGAAAAATGCCGCTGACCCCTGCCTTAATTAAATGATCGATAAATGTCACATATTCCGCCTTATTGAACTCTTCCTTTTCATTCAGCGCGGTTACTACCGGTGTTATAAGTCCTTCTGCTTTAAACATAGTATTACGCTCCTTTGTAATAAATAAAAATTAGGTTTTATAGATAATTGGACGATGATAAAAACATATCATTTTTTATCCTTGAGCAAACTGTTTGCCTAAATCCACAGCATAGAGCATGCTTTCTTCATTGGCGATTCCTTTTCCCGCAATATCAAAAGCAGTCCCGTGATCTACCGATGTGCGGATAATAGGGAGACCTAATGTCACATTCACGCCGCTGTCAAATGCCACCATTTTCATTGGAATATGCCCTTGATCATGGTACATGGCTACGACCACATCATATGTACCGTTATAGGCTTTTAAAAACACCGTATCCGGAGGTACCGGCCCTGTCACGTTCAAGCCTTCCTGCTGTGCTTGCTTGACTGCCGGTTCGATTTCATCAATTTCTTCATGTCCGAAAATTCCCGCTTCTCCGCTATGCGGATTAAGGCCTGCTACTGCAATCTTCGGCATCGTTTTACCGAGTTTTTTCATCGCGTTATCGGCAAGATGAATACATTCCAGCACTCTTTCTTTTGTTGCTCTATCACAAGCTTCCCGCAACGAACAGTGCGTAGATACATGCACAACGGATATCCTGTCGCTCCAAAGCATCATGGTATATGATTTGGTTTTTGTTAAAGCAGCAAATATTTCTGTGTGCCCTGCAAAATTATGTCCACCTTTATGCAGTGCTTCTTTATTAAGAGGTGCCGTTGTTACCACACTGATATCCCCCTTCAGGGAATCTGCGATTGCCCGTTCTACATACTGGTAGGCTGCATCTCCGGCTACAGGAGAAACTTGACCGATTTCAATATCCCGGCCAACTTGTAAGTCCACAACCGAAATAACATTGATTTTTCCTTCCTGAAAATCGGCCACACTGTCTATTTGTACTAACGGTGTTGTGAGTTTCAGCAGTGTATGATAATAGGAAAGTATATCGTAACTCCCATAAATCAATACGGATTTTTTATATTCTTCCTTTTTTTCGATAGATTTCAGCGATATCTCTGGACCAATACCTGCCGGATCTCCCATGGTAATTCCTACAAATTTTGATTTCACTTCATTACCTCCTACTACTATAGCCACTATAACGAACTAATTTTAATGTTCTTTTATGTTATTTGATGTTCGCTTTTGTTCGTATCCATTATATCAATATAACTTTGTAACAGTCAATACAAAACAGCATTATCTCTATGCTTATTGGTAATATAATTTGATGAAACGCCCTTTATGTATTACAAATATGCATAATTTTATTTCTTTTATGTTTTCTTATACTGATATGCATTGTTCTTTTATGTTATTATATCAACATAAAAAAACAGGCTGTCGCTAGTTACTACGACACCTGTTTTTTATCCGTTGCAATATTTGTACTATGTTATCCTACTATTTCCTTTAGTTTCATCATACTGTTGTATATATCCGAGTCCACCCCAAAAGCACCCGCCTTAGTAACAATAGGAAGTCCATCACATATACCTCCCATCAGCCGTCCCTGCACAAAACCCGGCAGTATTTGACTGTCAATGTGAGAACCAGAGGCCTGCAGACGGTGAATCGCTGCAATCGCCGTATCCCCTCCGGTAAGAAAAATCCCACAAATCCGGACCTTGGACACGAGGTAAGGAACCGCTGCACTCAATGTCTGCTTTGTTATTTCCGCTAATACTGCCGGTTCTTTACCGCACTCCTTACCGTACTTCAGGAAAGTCTCGTAATCCTGCCGAGTCGCTGCTGCCGTCACAATAACATCCTGTCCCTTCTGCAATATGTCAACGGCAGGCCTAATAGCTTCTTCCATCGCGTCTCCTTCACAAATACGAGTCATATCGACGCACACAACAGAAATACCGCGTTCTTGGCAATATGCGATTTGTTCCATTGTCTTACTGCTGACGCTCCCGATAACGGAAAGAACAGGTGCTTTGTGATAGACAGACGACAACAATCCCGCTGCCAATCCTGCCGACCCGATCCATACGGTTTTTCTGCCTGTCTGCAGGACCATCTTGGCTATTTGTTCCATCTGTTCCTGCCGGGTCGTATCAAACGTATATGCCCCAGACGTCAGTTGCATAGTTTCCGATGCCAGTTCCTTTTCCGTCACATGTATTACCGCCGTTCCTGTATACGAAGATAATAACTGCGCAATATCATCTTCAAAAACGGGATTGCGGGGATCAGCCGCTATTTCTGTAGTAAGAAGCGGTTTTCCGTATACGCAAAGACGGCGGTTTTCCACGGTTCTTCCCTGGGCCGGATATGCCGGATCAAAAATAATGAGTTCCGGATTATATATCTCCAGCAGCGCTTTTATTTCTTCCTTCAAATTGCCTCGTAAAGTAGAATCGACTTTTTTATATAAATACCGACAGCCCCCCTGCTGTACGATAGTCTCCGCAATATGTACCATGCAGGCATAGGCTTCCGTTGGCGGAATGACCCGGCTTTCCGTATCAATAACAATACTGCCCTCGCCTTGGGCAGCCGGGTCCAGTTCCAGTAATACATCAATCGGTATGCCTTGTTTCCTTACTTGAACTCCTGTATCATTGGCACCGGTAAAATCATCTGCAATTATAACAAATTCACGCATTGTCTTTCTCCTTCCCTTTCTATATCTGGATATATTCAACGTCATGTTCCGTAAATACATTTTTTTCTGCTTCAGAGGCTCTGTAATCTGTAACCAAAATATCGGCCTCCCACAAATCAAATAAATAATACAACTTGTGTTTGTTGAATTTTGAATGATCTGCCAATAATACGACTTTATCCGAAGCCGCAATACTGGCGCGCTTAACTCCTATCTTTTCCACATTGGCACTCATAATCCGCCAATCCGGAGTAATTGCCTGCGTTCCTAAGATACAAATATCAAAGTGCATGCTTTTCACCATGCTGGTCGCAAAAACACCGCAAGTAGCAGCAGATTCGGCATCAATCGTTCCTCCCGCCATCAAGACACGAACACCGGAAACAGCACTCAATAATTGGGCGATAGCCAAATCGTTCGTAACGATTGTTAAGTCAGACCAATACTGTTCTGCTATAAGTGCCGCCAATTCATAGTTTGTCGTTCCAGCATCCATATAAATGCTCATAGAAGGTTCTATCAAAGAAAGTGCCGCTTTTGCTATCCGTCTTTTTTCCGTAATATGTACGAGTTTTCGATTGCGATAGGTAGCTTCCTTGACGACAGATTCCGTAAGAATCGCTCCACCATGACTTTTTTCTACAAGGCCGCTGTCCTCTAAAAGCTGTAAATCACGCCGGATCGTCATCGGAGTGACCTCCAGTTCCTTGGCCAAGTCATTTACCTCAACTGCTTTATTCTTATATAACTTATCTAAAATATATTGGCGTCGTTCTGCTGGCAGCATATATATTCCTCCTCAACTTTTAATTGTTCTTATATGTTCGTTTTTGTTTATTTTAATTATAGCAACGACCAGGAGATACCGTCAATCAAAAATTGCATATTTGCTTTGTTTATTTTGAATTTCCCCTATCTGGCATGCCATATTACATACATAATATGCATTGTTATTTTACATTCAAGATGAACAACATCTTTATTTTAACTATAAAAAAGCGGTGAAAACAATATGTTCCCACCGTTGATGCATCCCCACATTATATTAAAAAGAATCTTTTCCCGAAAATAACTCCTTTAAGTATGCCTTGAAGGGTTCTCCTAAATCATCCCGCCGCAAAGCATATTCTACTGTTGCTTTTAAAAATCCCAGCTTATCCCCCACATCATACCGTTTCCCTTCAAAATTATAGGCAAATACAGCTTCTCGCCCCGCCATCACTTTTAAAGCATCTGTGAGCTGTATTTCTCCGCCTTTTCCCGGTTCCGTACGGCGCAGTACTTCAAATACATCAGGTGTAATAATATATCGCCCTAGCACAGCACATCGGCTGGGTGCTTCTTCGATAGTTGGTTTTTCGATCATATCGGTCACACGTATCAAGCGAGAATCGTCCAGTCGTTTTCCTTTTACAATGCCATAAGAAGCGACGCGTTCCCGCGGTACTTCCTGGCACCCGAGCACAGTCGCACCTACATTATCATATACGTCGATCATCTGGCGCAAGGCCGGATTGGCATCATTATAAACAACATCATCCCCCAACAGCACTGCGAAAGGTTCATCATCGATAAAAGACTGGGCGCAAAGAATAGCATCCCCCAATCCACGCATATGTTTTTGGCGGATATAGTGAATATTGATTTCCGAAATGCCCCGGATCATTTTCAGTAAATCTGTTTTCCCCTGCTGCTCCAGGTGCATTTCCAAGCCTAAGGTCGTATCAAAATGATCTTCGATCGCCCGCTTGGCATGCCCGCTGATAATCAATATTTCTTCAATGCCGCTTTGAAGGGCTTCTTCCACAATATATTGAATAGTCGGCTTATCTACAATAGGCAGCATTTCCTTTGGAGTCGCCTTTGTCGCCGGCAAAAAACGAGTTCCGTATCCGGCCGCCGGAATAACAGCTTTGCGTATCTTCTTCATGTTCTTTCCTCCTTATTCAAACCATCGGGATAAATCAAACTCTTCCCCGATTATTTCCTTCACATATGCCTGTGCTAAATATAAACCTAGGAGAGACAATGTCGATACTCGCAGCAACGTGCTGTCCCAAAGATCTCCCATATCGGCAAATACCGGGGATATTTCTTCCAAAATATCCAAAGCTTCTTCTCCATTGAAACTCGTAGGATGTTTTTTAGCCAACCGCAGCAAGTGATTTTGCGTATTGCGGTCAGTGATACCCGTCTGTCGGAAAAAGCGCGAAGCCATTCCTTCATCCACCAGCGCGAGTTTATAAAGATCAGAATTAAAGGATGGAACAATAAATTCCGGCGGAATATGTTTTCCCCGCAGGGAGGTCTGTAATTCTTCCAGCGTAAATCCCCGATATCGGAACAACAGCGGATATGAATCAGCCAATATTTCGGCAAACGGTGTTTCCTTGGTTTCCAGCGCCGTGCAATGCAAATAATCCAACTGCTGATAAAATGAACGTTCCGTTGGAAAGCGTTCCAAGAAAGGCATTACATATTTATCGATGTACTGCCTAAATGTTTCCGTGTCTACATTATGGGAGTTGCGGGAATACAAGAAGACAAGCAAGATAGCTAAAATACGATAGTGTTCCTGTGAAAGATAGGGCATTACTTTTAATGTGTTGATTGCCACCAAATGACGTGTCGATGTAGGCGGACAATGAAGCACATCACAAAAAGCCCGCAGTGCCACTGCCGCTGCATGTTCCTCCGGATGTGCCGAATAGGTTTTTTGCACATCTTGCAGCGCATCCTGTATAATAAAGGGTTTTATAATACGCTCCCGTTCTGCTTCATCAGAAACTCCCGCCTGCTGGAACGCCGCTGCTGTAATAAATTCAATTTGGCGTTTCATTTCCGGTGTTACGATTCCGTAATGATCGAGAAAATGTGCAATACACATCTTGATAACAGGCGAATCGATATGCGTATCCTGGGCCCAGATAGATTTTGAAGGTAATGCCTCCGTGTTTTTTTCAGTTCTGGGAAGTACATTGCCCCATGGACTTTGGGATGCCGCTTTTTTAGATGATATATCCGTGCGGTTCGTTTCATTTACAGGTTCCTTTTTCGTATACGCTGTATCGACGTGGACAGGTGCCATTTTAGTCGTTACATCTGTCACCGCCGCAGCTCCAGCCACCGCCCCCGCTGCTGCAAGTTTCGTCTTTAAAGCTCCCGGATCCATAATCATAGTTTCGTCGGAAAGAACATGTTTTTGTTCAGCAGCTGCCGGTGCCGGGGAATGTATCACAGGTGCCGCAGCACTCATCGTTTCTTGTGATTTTTTCTCTTTCAAATCAGCCGCAACAACCGCTGCCATGCCCGCAATCGGACTTGCGATTTTTTCCTGCTTGGCTTCTTTATTTTTATCCGCTTCCTTCATCGCTGCCAGTACTTCCTCGCGGGAAATTACCTGGGTCGTTCCAAAACTATCATCTGCCGCTTTTTTAGAAGTTGTTTTTTCATAATACATCTGATCTCCCGCATGCACAACTTCGCCTTTCGTTGTAACAAATCCTGTTTCCTCCGGATTTTCTCTACGTTCCTTGACTTTTACATTAGAAATTTTTGGAACGGGTGTTGTATCTTCCTTCAAAGATGCCGGGCCTTTGGAGTGCAGCGTTTCTAAAGTTGCCCATGCCGCGTGTTCTTCATTCCGCTTTTTTTGTGCTTCCAATGCTATATTTTTATGCTTTTTCTTCGCCGGCTTTTCCGTTGCATGCCCGGAATACATAATATAACAGATCACAAAAAATATAATAACCACACCAGCTAAAATAACATACGGCAAAAACTTCGTCATAACATCCACTCCTTGTATCTCTATCCACCTAATATCCAATAGGTATTTTCTTTTTTATTGTAACATAATATAAGCTTCATTTTAACATGTTTTTATATATTTTTACAGCTCTTAAAGACACTAAAATTAGACAAACAGTCTATTCACCGCTATAATAGGTTCAGACACTTTTTTTATTACAAGATAAGGAGGCATATAATTTGAAATTCACCGCCACGTTTTCAAATTATTACAGTACAGATGAATACGTATAAAACAATTATTTTTGACATGGACGGTACCGTTCTCGATACCTTGGACGAGCTTACCGAAAGCTTAAATTATATATTGCGGAAGTACCAGCTACCGGAAAAAACAAAAATGCAGGTCCGTTCATATTTAGGCTATGGTTACGCCGGATTAATCCGCCAAGCGGTCCCGGAAGCAAACCGAGATTTTCAGTTGGAATTACAGGATGCGTTCAAAAGCTACTACGGATCACACTGCCAAGGGCACACGAAACCTTATGAAGGTATTCTTGAAATATTAGCATCACTCCGCGATGCCGGATATAAAACAGCAATTGTTTCCAACAAGGGACAAGCGGCCGTAACGGAACTTCACAAAGAATTTTTTGAAGGTCTCGTTCAATTTTCTCTTGGTGAATCGGCTAACTATAAAAAGAAGCCGGAACCCGATATGGTCTGGGAAGCCTTGCGGAGGCTCGGCAGTTCTGCACAAGAAGCGATATATATCGGTGATTCCGAAGTAGACAAAAAAACCGCAGATAACTCCGGATTGGATTCCGCCTTAGTTACTTGGGGTTTTCGAGATAAGCCACTGCTGCAATCTTTACATCCGGACTATCTGGTATCCTCTCCAAAAGAATTGAAACACTTATTTATTCCTGCAAGATAAATTTCACATACACATAAAAAGAAGGCCTTGCCACTGACAAGGTCTTCTTTTATGTTCCTCTGTAAGAATTAAATGTAATTTATTTTTGTACACTCACTGCTGCCGCGCCGTATTGTCCAATAGCCGGCAAAACTTCTATCCGCACGGCATGATTGCCAACGGCTTTAGCTATAGCGGCTACAGTATCAGGACTCACCGGATAGTGCGCGGTAAGGACAATTTGTTCCTTTGCATAATCCGGTTCTGCTCCGACATAATTCTGTACTCCTTCATCCTTGACAAATATACGGACGGCTTTATCCCTCATATGGATATAATCGGAATGGCTGTATTTTGCCTTGCGCAAAACAACGACACCTGGCGGCGTTATTTCATCTTTCAAACGCCGTACCAATCCCGAAGGAATATCCCCCTTCAACGCGAGTACCAACGTATCGCCCTGCCAGTACATCGTCCCTTGATCAAAATAGCTCAGAGAGGATCCATACAGAGTCCCTAATGTCTTCATTACCTGCTTCTGTACATCAACATGAGAAATATAAGTTCCATCTGGTTTAATCAAACGGAACAGCAGTGATGCCGCTTCCGCTCGTGTCACAGGCTGCTGCGGCCTAAAATAATTTGTCTTCTGCCCGATAACATGCTGCCGATGCAATGCCTGAACCATAGGCAGATATTGGGCAGAAATTTCTTTCTCATCAGCAAAAGGCGTACTAGTTGTATCCGCATTTTCCATTTGATAATACGCCATATAGCGATATATGACTGCTGCCAGTTCTTCCCGTGTAACAATATCAGTTGGATGGAATGTGCCATCTCCCTGATTAGTCATGATCCCGCAGCGCAGCATAGCCGACACCGCTCTAGCGCCTGTCTGAACGGGGTCTTCTATTTTACCGGCATCGCCGGCAGTCCGGAAGACCGGCATCGTATCACACAGCAGCTGTGCTAATTCTCCGCGCGTGATAGCTTGATCAGGATGAAAAAGGCGGATATCCGCTGTTCCTGCAAAGGTAAGACATTTTGTATCATACAGATAATTGATTGCTGTTTCTGCCGCCGTATTTCCAATATCCGTGTACGGGGCCCGCGCAAAAACCGTAACATTCGCAGCCGTCAGCACCATTGCCGTCAACACAACCGCAGCTTTAATATATTTCATGAGAACTGTACTCCTTCATGGTTTGTGCCTTATTGAATTACAATTTTAACAGTATTGCCTAATGCTTTATTAAGAGCCTGCTGCGTTTCCGGCGTAATGGAGCTGCATGTAAGAACAATTTTTTCATTTAAATAATCCACATCCGTCGAAACCTTGGCATCTGCCGGTTCCGTCGCGCGATAAATCTTTTCCGCCTGTGTCATCATAGCCTTATACTCATTATAACTGTATTTCGATTTCTGAACATACACCGTATCCGCCGGCAATGCCGCATCAGCTGCAATAGCCGTGGTCAATTTATCCCGCTTCTTACTGGTTTTTGCTCCTACATGAAGTTTATTTGCCTGCCAGTACATAATTCCATCTCCGGCGAAACTCTTCACACTGCCGTAAACAGTCGTAATATCACTGAATACCTGGTTTTCTACCTTGGTCTTTGCTGCATTGTCTGCCTGTGTTCCCTTCAAAATGCGGTATAAAACCGAAACAGCTTCGCCGCGTGTCACATTATCCTTGGGATGAAATACATTATTGGTTCCTTCCATATAGCCCGCAGCCGCCAGTGCATCTACTGCCTTCTGCGCCCAAGGTGCAATCTGATTTTCATCGACATAACTGGTATCAACGACGGTCCCCGTAGTAACCCCCCGGTAATTTAGATAATTATACGCGATAACGGCAAACTCTTCACGCGTTACATTCTGTTCCGGCTTAAACGTTCCATTGTTATATCCGTTCATAATTCCTTTTTCACAAAGTGAAGATATCGCATTTTCCGACCAGCGGCCTTTTACATCACTAAAAGCGCTTTTCGCTTTTGCATCATTGCCGATCATATTGCTGATAATAGAAGCTACCCCTTCGCGAGTAACCGCCTTGTCCGGATAAAAACTGCCGTTGACGCCGTTGACATAATGATTATCATAAAAATACTGCACTGCATCCTTGCCCCAATAATTATCTATATCTTTTAATTGTGTCGTACCGGCAGCAGCAAAAGCGGACATACTGATTGTTGCCGTCAATGCTGCGGCTGCCAATAAGGCTGCATATTTTTTCATCACCGATCGCTCCCATCTTATTTGTAATCATTCCATCTATGTTATATCTCAACACATAAATTCATTGTAACACAGACACCATTCTATTTCAATAAATGCATACGGTTCCGCATCGCAGGCATTTCTCAGTACAAATCAAAGAACTGCTGCAAGGTCTTTGAATCCCGGGTCTGCAATAAAGCTAATTGCAATACTATCTTAGCTTTATGTGCCGGAAGATTGTCTCCCGCAATACGGAAAAATCCAGAATCGTCTTCCGTTGTACTGACGATTCCTCCCAAGGTACGCGATGTACATACCGTAACGATTCCTTGTTGTGCTGCTATCTTTAATTCTTTAAGTACGGCTTCGGGAATTTTCCCATGTCCCAAGCCGGCTGTCACTATTCCCTGAACACCGGACGCGACAGCTGCCCGAATTAGTGCCGGTGACATTCCCACATAACAATATACTATACATACAGCAGGCAATTTCGTAATTCCTTGACAGGACAACTGCGAAAGATAGGTATGGCGCCGCAAGCTTTGCTGATAAAAGTAGGGAATCCCATTCTGGATAATTCCCATATATCCCATTTGCCTGGAACGAAACGTATCTACATGTGTAGTGTCCGTTTTTTCTACACTGCGGGCTCCGCAAATACGTCCGTTCATAGCCACCAGAACACCATACTCTCCGGCCTGCCGGCAAGCCGCTATACGAACTGCATCCAGCAAATTCAACGGTCCATCTGCACTCAGTGCCGTAGCCGGCCGCATAGAACCAACCATCACAATCGGCTTGCGGCTATGGACCACCAGATTTAAAAAGTATGCGGTTTCCTCCATCGTATCCGTACCGTGTGTAATGACAATACCGTCGACATCCGCTCTGTCCGCTGCCGCTTCTACGCATCGAGCCAGACGCAGCCACAGATCCTCCGTCATATTTGTGCTGTCCATATTACAAAACTGTTCCCCTGTAATATCCGCATATTCCGTAACCTCCGGCACGGATTGCAATAGTTCTTCGATCGTAAGTTCTCCTGCTTTATACCCAATCAGTTCTTTTTCCGACTCTGCTTTCCCGGCAATCGTGCCGCCGCAGGCAATAATATGAACATGAGCATGCGTCATATATACACTCTCCCTTCTACCTCTCCAGTATACTGATTTTCCCGTGCTCTGTCCACACGGATTCCTACACTTTTTCAATCAAAAAAGCCTCCGTTTCATTGACTTTTACAGCCATTCATGGTATTATTTTAGTACTGCTTTTTAGGCAGAAATAAATGAATGAGGTGATGTATCAATGGCAACAAGGAGAGACCCACGTTTTAAAGAATGTCGCCGGTTCGGACTTAATGTGTACGGACATCCCAAGGCATTGAAACGTGTAAAAAAAGATCAGCGTCAAAAGAAAGTTTCTGAATATGGTACACAGTTATTGGAAAAACAGAAGCTCAGAGCATACTACAATCTGCTCGAACGTCAGTTTGTCCGGTATTATGATAAAGCCAGAAAACAAGGCGGTATCACTGGTGAAAACATGCTTAAGCTGCTCGAATGCCGCTTAGATAATGTTGTTTATCGTATCGGTTTTGCCAACTCCATCCGTCAGGCCCGTCAAATGGTCAACCACGGTCATGTACTGGTAAATGGCAAACGCTGCGACATTCCGTCCGCTAACGTTAAAGTCGGCTCGGTGATTTCTTTGAAAGAAAGCTCCCGTTCCAACGAAATGTTCAAAAAAGCCTTCCAGGAATTAAAGACATTCGATCTTCCGTATATCGAAAAGAACTTTGATAACTTTGAAGGTACGTTGACTCGTATTCCGGAACGTGATGAACTTCCGATTGAAATCAACGAAACATTGATCGTCGAATTCTATTCAAAATAATAGTACACTGTTACACAATTGCAGCAGATTGGAAATCACTGATTTCCAATCTGCTTTTTTTTTGAAAAAAAAAGGATCTGCATCGCAGATCCTTTTATATACAGTACTTGCAAGGCAATCAAAAATCCGCTTTCCAAAGGCCATGAAGATTACAGTATTCATATACCGTGCCAGAAGGAACTTCACAAAATTCCGCTTTAGGTGCATCACCGGGTTTCAAATATTTGATCATTACTCTATCTTCGGCAGCGAGCGCCACAAATTGAATGAAATGTTCCGGCAGCATAGGATGTTCCACTGACCCAACCGTAACTTTTATCTTTCCATCTTCCTTCACAATAGCCGGAACATGTTTTTCCTTAGCTGCATCCACCGCACCTGCTTCCAAATGCTTCATAGCCTGTCCGCAGCAGGTCAATTCTCTGCCTCCGCCATCATGAACGATTGCAATAATGTTGCCGCATAATTCACAGCGATAAAATTCTACTTGTGTCATAGTAAAAGCCTCCTTCGTAATTGAATTATCAGTAAAAATACTGATACCCTTTATGCTTTCATCTTACTACAAAAATCTCTTATTTTCAATAATTACAGCGTATTTTTAATACCACCGGATCATAGGGAGCTGATTATTGGTACCCTTGGTCATCAGGATTTCATGTATATCGATACTGCCGATATAAAAAGAGGCAGCGCAGCCGCACAGATATAGTTCCCACATCCGCACAAATTCTTCGCCCTTGTCTTGGCTGATCGCATCTCGAACTTTTTCAAAATTCTGATACCAGCAATGCAGTGTTTTATAGTAATGACGGCGCAGACTTTCCACATCGAGCACTTGAAAATCATAATCATAGGCTAAACTGATGATTTCCCGCAGCGAGGGCAGCGTACCACCCGGAAAAATATACTTCCGCATCCAGGGATTGCCGATTTCTTCATCATGCCCGCTGATATAATGAAGCATGAATACACCGCCATCGACCAGCAGATGATTCGCCTTTTCCATATACAAGGGATAATTGGAACGTCCAACATGTTCCAACATCCCAACACTGACGATACGATCATATTTGCGTTCGCTTTCATTTAAATCACGGTAATCCAATAAATCGATTTGCACCTGGCCCTCCAAACCGAGTTTTTGAATCCGCTCCTGCCCTTTCTTCCATTGTTCTTTGCTCAGCGTGCAGCCATACCCTTTTACACCATATTTTTGGGCCGCTTCCAGCAGCAAGTATCCCCAGCCGCATCCAATATCCAGAAGAGACATGCCTCTTTCTAAATGGAGCTTATCTAAAATATAATGAACCTTATTATGTTGAGCCTGTTCCAGCGTATCATCCGTATGCTTAAAATAAGCGCACGAATAACTCATGGATGGATCAAGCCACGATTTATAAAAATCATTGCCCAAGTCATAATGGGAAGAAACCTGTACTTTCTGCTTGGCTTTAGATTCCGGCGTATATAGGATGCTTCCCAACGCGTTTTTATCTAAAGAAAACTGGCTGGTCTGTTCCAGCAAGCATTTAAGCACGGTAAATAAATCTCCGTCAATGGTAATGTCCTTACGCATATACGCTTCGCCAAGCGCCAGAGAAGTAGATGCCAGCAATTCACTTTTAGGGATATCCCGATGAATGGTAACCTGAAATACAGGTTTTCCTTCTCCTACGGTATAGGTTTTTCCGTGAAGAATCACATTAAAGCAATACTTATCGAAACGATTCAAATAATGTACTAGAAAACTATCTGCTAAATGCATTTTTACACCTTCTTTTTAAACACTCACTCTGTTTGCTTTGTCCCGCAAACTACATTTTCAACGATCATCATCGTCGTAACGGCGCCAACGCCTCCCGGTACTGGTGTAATAGCTCCGGCGATGGTTTTTACTTCTTCAAAGTCGACATCACCGACGGTCTTCCCTTCCCATCGATTGATCCCGACATCAATTACTACTGCTCCGGGTTTTATCATATCCCCACGTATTAGTTTAGCGCGTCCGGCAGCAGAAATCAATATATCGGCCCGCTGCGTCACCTTGCTTAGTTCTCGCGTGCGGGTATGGCAGTGCGTCACGGTGGCATTGCGGTTAAGACACAATTGAGCCAGCGGCTTTCCCACTACATTGCTGCGGCCAACAATCGCCACCTCTTTACCGGACAAGGAAATATGATAATAATCCAAGATAGAAATAACCGCCCGCGGCGTACAGGGAACAAACCCCGGGCGTCCGGTAAATAAATCGGCAATGCTTTTATCTGTTAACCCGTCCACGTCTTTGCGGGGATCAATACAATTTATAACCCGAGTCGCATTCATATGTGACGGCAGCGGCATCATCATCAAGATGCCGAAAATCGACGGCTGTTCATTAAAATGCTCGATCATGGCAATCAATTCGGTTTCCCTGACCGTACTAGGCTCTGTATATATTTCAGCCTTGAGTCCCATTGAACAAGCTACCTTGCACATTGATTTGGCATACATGGCAGACGGTTTATCCGAACCGACCAATAGGATCGCCAATTCCGGATGAATCTGCCGCTCGTGCAAATCATCCAATCTCTGTTCGATCCGTTCTCTATGAAACGCAGCCACGGCTTTTCCGTCTAATATCTGCATCATATCACCTCTATCGCATAAATGTTATGTGGACATCCGTTCCCGGTTCCACATACCGGCCGCCAGCCGGGTTCTGATAAACGGCGCGGCCTGTCCCGTTAGGTACAAATCCGAGATTCGCTTTATCCAGCCAGTCATTTACATCTCTCGTATCCCAGCCGATAAAAGAAGGCAGCAAAATTCCCTCCCCACTTTGCACCACATCCGGAATCACTCTTTTTTTGATTGCCTCCTGCTTTTTAGGAAAATCTGCATTAGCCGCAGAAGCCGTCGGCCGTATCCCTTTAATACGGACGATCTGCGTCATCATTTCTTTAAAAATAGGTGCTGCCACTTGCGCGCCATAATAGGTCCCCGAAGGATTATCAACAACGATAAGCACTACATATTGCGGATCATCATACGGTCCGAATCCGATAAAAGAACCGATATACTGTCCTTCTGCATATCCGGTTCCCTCGGCATTCAACCGCTGTGCCGTCCCTGTCTTGCCGCAGAATTGATATCCTTCGACTTTGGCATTCTGTCCGCCGCCGGAAGATACTTCCTGCTCTAAAATAGAAGCGATGGTATGCGCCACTTCCTCCGAAACAGGCGTACCTATTTCCTGCGGTTCCATTTTTTCATATACCGATCCATCGGGATTATCGATTTCCTTGAGGACGTGAGGCCGCATCATATGTCCGCCGTTTGCCAACGCCCCAAAGGCCTGTACCATCTGCAGCGGCGTAACGGCCACGCCTTGTCCGATGGACATAGTTGCAACATCGACACGGCTCATCGTTTTGGGATTGAAAAGTATTCCCGTCCCTTCTCCGGGAAGTTCGATATCTGTTGGTTTGCCAAATCCAAATTTCTTAGCATACGAGGTCAAAATATCTCCGCCTGTATGAAGCCCGATATTAGCCATACCTGTATTAATGGAAAACTTCAATATATCCTTTAATGTCACGATGCCCATGCCGGTCTCATCCCAATTGCGGATCTGCCGGTCATCGACATTAATATATCCTACGTCATCATACGTTGTATCTACGCCCCACGTTCCCGCATCCAGAGCAGTTGCCGCCACAATGGCTTTAAAGGTAGAACCCGGTTCATACATATTGATCACGGCCCGGTTTTTATAGGATTCGCTGTTTCCCTTGCCGTAATGGTTGGGGTCAAACGTAGGCCGGCTGGCCATAGCCAGGATTTCTCCGTTCTTCGGATTCATAATAATGACAGACGCACCGGTCGGATGACTTTGCTTCACGACCATATCCAGTCCTTTTTCTGCTACATATTGGATCGTATTATCGATTGTCAGTTGAACAGATCGCTGTTTATCCGGCAAAATTTGCTCCAGCGTCGATTCAAAAATAGGTATATTATTGCGGTCTGTCGTCAGGCGAAATTTACGGACATCCCCTTTAATTTCCTTGTCCAGCACCATTTCGATCCCATCCAGCCCCCGGTCATTGTCCCCGACAAAACCGACAAGTTGGGCAGCCAAACTGCCATTAGGATACGAACGGCAGCTTTCATCAATAAATACCAGACCCTTGAGTTTTTCACGCTGGATCATCGCTTCCAGGGCTTCGTATTTCTCGTGATCCATCGTCCGCTGCAACCAGACAAACGCGGTATCCCGCTGCAGCCGTTCTTGGATTTGCTGCGGTTTAAGATGAATATACGGCGCTAAAAGTACCGCCAATTCCGCAGGAGACCGATTGATCATCGTAGGATCCGCATACAATGATTTTGCCATAGAACTTACGGCAAGTATATTACCGTTTCTATCAAAAATAGTTCCCCGCGGCGATTGCAGTTTACGGTCTTCTTCCGACTGCATATCTGCCCGTTTTGCCAGCATGCCTCCCTGAACGACCTGCAGCCAGAAAAGGCGTCCTCCGATGACCATGCACATGGCGAGAAGCAGGATCAAGCAAGTGCTGATTCTCCTGCGTATTCGATTGTTCATACGAGTTTTATTGTTTTCTTTCATCGTTATTGTCATAAGCTCCACGCTGCCGCTGTAACCATTTGCCGGCAGCTTCTGCTAATATCTCCGGATCATTTTGTAAATTTTTATTTTGCACGCGCTGCAGCAATATCTGCAGACAAGTCCCCGTTAAATTACCGCACTGTTCCGGTATACGCCGATCATAGTGCAAATCTTTCGTATGGATCGGCATTTGTTCAGCCAGCAGCCGCATATACTCCCCAAAGGATGCTGTCCCGCTGGTATCAGAAATACCTCCGCAAGCCAGCACATCGCCAATGGCCAGCTGCGTCGCCTGTCCGACTGCCTCCGTAAGATCCGCAGTCCTGCGGAACGGGCCCTGTTGTGCTTCCCTGCGCAGCCACTTGTCCACGTCTCCCATCCCTGTATTCGCAAAATAATGGAATTTCATATGTGTTTTTACGAGCCAGGACACGCGGCGGACCATAGCCTCCGGTTTTTCCCAGCGAGTCAAAATCTGTGCGGCTATTGCGGCACCTTTTTCATCATGCCCATAATCCGTCAGCCGTCCCTGATGGATACCGCGGATACCGGGAAGCCCCTTGGCTGCATCATGGAACAGCGCCGCATACCGCACTGTCAGTTCCGGCGGGGTATGCGCCACCGCCGCCAATGTATGAATCCATGCGTCAAAGGCATGAAACGGACGGGATTGCGGTGTATGCGGCAAATGGGATAGTTCCGGTAAAATCGGAACAGGTGTATAGATCCCGTCTTTTTTCTTTCGGCAGCAGCAGTCCCCCAATCCGGACCGCACGAGAATATCCAGGCCTTTGGCCGCATACGGTGCAACCATAAGCTTGTCAATTTCAGCAACAACGCGTGTCAACGAAAGACCCTCTACCCGGGAAAACGCATTCGGCATCGCAGCCAATACGTCCTTGTCCGGCAAAAAATCCAATTGCCCGGTAAAGCGACACACACGAAACAGGCGCAGTGCGTCTTCCTGAAACCGGCGCACGGGATCCCCTACGGCCGTCAGACGCTTCTTACGTATATCCTTGCGTCCGCCTACATAATCATATATAGTCCCCGCCGCATCCATTGCCAGTGCATTCACCGTAAAATCGCGTCGGCATACATCCTCCTGCAGCGTATCTGCATACCATATTTTTTCAGGCCGGTGACTATCGGTGCCATAAGATTCCCCACGAAACGTGGCCGTCTCTACAACTACAGAATCTACAAGAAGCGCGATAATACCAAATCTGGCACCTTGTATATCTACCGCACGCCAGCCCTGCTCATCGGCAACCGCACGGATTTCCTCCGGGCGGGCAGAAGTCGTAATATCATAGTCATGGGGCTGCTGCTGCAGCAGCAAATCCCGCACAGCACCTCCGACGATATACGCCTCATAGCCTTTGGCATTAAATGCTATTAATATTTTTCGCACAGCTTGTTCCAATTGAGTACGCACCTCACACAACAGATAAATATACTGTAATAGTTTAATTATACCATAGAGCGTCTTTCATATAAATCAATTTTTCTTTCTGCCGATTGAATGTACATGCAGATATGCTATACTAAGATGGTATTCTACTATCTGTCTACAAGAAAGGATTTATATAAAGATGCTTGTCATATCCAATTTGTTATTAGAAATGCTGGAACGTATCAGCCTGGTCGCCATATCGGGATATATGCTGACGCAAACAACTGTATTTCATCAAGTCCTCACACGTAAAATAGGTTCTATGGGAAATGTTGTTATTATTCTTTTATTCAGCAGTATGGGTATTTTTTGCTCCTATGCTGGCGTTCCCATCCATGATGCCATTGCCAATTCCCGCGAAGTCATCATCATGCTCTGCGGCCTGTTATTCGGGCCGATCATCGGCACCGTCGTCGGAATCATTACGGGTATCCACCGGTATACAATGGGTGGTTTCACTGCACTTCCCTGTTCCTTATCCTGTATCTTTTCCGGTCTGATTTCCGGTTTTGTCTGCTATTATTATCAAAAGAAGAAAATCCCCTGGATCGTTATTTTTACATTGGGCATCACCGTCAATATCCTGCAGATGGTCATGATCTTGCTCACGGCATATCCGTTTTCACGTGCACTGGAATTAGTCAATACGATCGGCTTGCCCATGACCGCCGCCAATTCCATGGGACTTGTCATCTTTATGGTGATCGTCCGCCGTGCCTTTGAACAGGAAGACAGAATTTCTGCCGAACAGTCTCATCGGGCACTGCATATCGCAAATCATACCCTGCCATACCTTCGTACGGGACTAACGGAAAAAAACGCCCAGGCCGCCGTCAATATTATTCTCCAAACAACCGATTATCAGGCCGTTGCTTTGACGAATACAACGGAAGTACTGGGATTTGCCGGCGTCGAAAGTGCGCACCATGGTCCCCACCGCAATGCCGGTCTCACCAGTGCTACCTGCCACACCTTGAAAACCGGAAAAATAACCGTCGCTGCCAATCATGAGGAAATCGGCTGTTCCTATCCCGGCTGCAAACTAGCCTCGGCAATCGTCGTACCTTTATTTAAACGCAATCATTTAGCCGGTACCTTAAAAATGTATTATACACAAACCAATGCCATCAGCCATTCCGATTTTGTTTTTGCCAAAGATATCGGCACGCTTTTTTCGACTCAGCTTGATTTAGCTGAACTGGACAACCAGTCAAAACTGGCTGACAAAGCTAAATTAATGGCACTCCACATGCAGATCAACCCGCATTTCCTATTTAATACGTTAAATACGATTTCATCGCTTATCCGTACACAACCGGATACGGCGCGTCATATTTTAACTAAGCTAAGCGCCTTATTCCGCTTTTCCCTGCAAAAAACAGGAAAAATTATTTCTATCCGTGAAGAGCTCTTTCAGGTTCACGCGTATTTGGAAATTGCGAAAATACGGGATGGCGATAAATTATCCATTACGGAACATATCGACCCTGAAATTTTCTCCTACGGAATCCCGTCCCTGACGCTGCAGCCTCTTGTTGAAAATGCGCTGCAGCACGGTCTGCACAAAAAAGAAAACGGCGGTACGTTGTCCATAAAAGGATTTATAGAAGAGGATACCCTCTGCTTTATCATCCACGACGACGGCATCGGCATGACGGTAACCAACGAAATATTCAAGGAACAGCAAGATCATATTGGACTCTATAATGTCAATGCACGCCTGCAAGGATTGTACGGAGACCGCTACGGCCTTAAGATCGAAAGCACCGCAGGACAGGGAACCACGGTCTTCATTCATTTGCCGAAACAATTGCTGCCAACAACGGTGTCAAAATCAAAGGAGGTTATAGTTCATGCTTAATGTCATCATTGTAGACGACGAAAAACCGGCTCGCGATGAACTCCACTATTTATTATCCCGCTACAGCGATTTAACCATTTGTGCCGAGTGCGACAGCGGTGAAGAAGCCATTGCTCAAACCGCGCAGTTGAAACCGGATGTCGTATTCCTCGATATCCAGATGCGCAGCCTCAGTGGGATAGAAACGGCCCGTATTATTCGTAAATTATCACAGAACACTTTGATCGTTTTTGCTACGGCATACGATGAATATGCCATCAATGCGTTTGACGTCCATGCCATAGACTATCTGCTGAAACCGTTTGAGGAAGAACGGCTTGATGATACTATTTCCCGTTTAAAAAAACTGACTTCTGATGAAAAAAACAGGAAACTTCATTCTATTGATGATTCACTGCCGAAACTCTCTCCCAGACCGCTCCATAAGTTAGTCGTAGAAAAAAACGGCCACATCAATTTGATCGACATGTCGGAAATTCTGTATATCCACGTAACCGACGGCGTCGTCCATGTAATTGCGTTAAGCGGTATGTATACATATAATGATACGCTGTCCTCCTTAGAAGAAAAATTAAAGGATACGCCGATCAAGCGTGTACATCGCAGCTATCTGGTCAATCTGTCCCAGGTCCGGGAAATTCTTCCTTGGTATAAAAGTACCTATTGGCTGAAAATCCCATTGCCCGGGAAAAAAGAATTAGGTGAAATTCCTGTAGGGAAAAGCCATCTCAAAGAAATCAAGGAACTATTGGGAATAAAATAGGAGAGAGCCTCGGCTCTCTCCTGTTTTTATCCTCAGACATCCGCACACACCGCACTTCTACCTTGAAAAACTATTCTTCTATGCCGATCCGCGCCGCATGTCCTGTATCATACGGATGTTTGCGCTTGCAGATTTCCGATACATAATCAGCAGCGTCTATCACCGCTTGGGAAGGACCGCGTCCCGTCAGAACGACCTCCAGTTTAGCCGGCTTAGCTCGCAGAAACGCAAGTAGTTTCGATTCATCGACCAGGCCGGTACTGCAGGCCACCAGTATTTCATCTAGTACCAGCATATCCGGCTGCAGGACACGGCATTGCTCCAGCACCGTATCAAATAAGGAATTCTGTATATCATGCGCTTCTTTCAATTCGGTCGTTGTCATTTGGAAAGTGAATTTTTTATTTCCCGTCCCCCGTACTACGGTAATTCCAGGAATCAATTTCAAAGACGCAAGTTCTCCTGTCGGACGGTCCTTGAGAAACTGGACAAACAGTATCTTTCCGCCTCTTCCCGCACAGCGGACAGCCAGTCCCAGCGCTGCTGTCGTTTTTCCCTTGCCGTCACCGCAATATACATGAATCAGTCCGGTCTCCATTATAACCCTTCCTCCACGATCTTGTAGATTTTATCCATATCGATATGCCGACGCAGGCAGTCCGCCAATTTATCATACTGCTCTTGTTTATAAGAGCGATAATTAACACTCTGCATGTCAGCAGGCTTTCTTCCTTTCTTGGCGAACAGTGCCCGGGCCATCGTCGACGCTACGCCTTCGCAATCAAATATGCCATGTATAAAAGTTCCATACACATTCATCACATCGTCAACATACTGAGACCCTTCCGGTACGATTTCTCCCGGTTCATATGTCGGCCGCATATGGGTCAGGCAATTTTCCGTAGGAAAATCGGTAATTCCTGAATGAATTTCATATCCATAAAAACTCTTTCCTTTTAACTGGCGAAAAATGCCTCGGACATTGCCAAAAAATCCTTCCACGCGAAAAGTCCGTTTCCGGTCGGAAAACATCGTAACCGTTTTGAGTAATCCCATCCCTTTCAGTACGCCGCCTTCTTCTACATGATAGGGATCTGCCAGTTTTTCTCCCATCATCTGATACCCGCCGCAGACACCGAATACTACGACACCTTCCCGTGCCTTTGTCAGGATCGCTTCTTCTATGCCATTCTGCCGCATCCATTTCAAATCACCGATCGTATTCAACGTCCCCGGAATAATGATCATATCCGGATCGGTCAATTCACTTTCTTTATGGATATAGCGCAAAGCGACTCCGGGAATGCGTTCAAATGCATTAAAGTCCGTAAAATTGGAAATATGCGGCAGCGCAATAACATCGATCGTAATGATTTTTTCCACATCATCGCTCTTGATACTTGCCGACAGATTATCTTCCTCTTCAATATCGATAGGAGCCATAGGAACAACTCCTAACACGGGAATTCCTGTTTTTTCTTCAATCATGCGCAGCCCCGACGTCAAGCTGTCCGGTTCTCCACTGAATTTATTGATGATAATTCCCTTTATCATCGCCCGTTCTTCCGGCCGCATTAACATAATAGTCCCAAACAGCGTCGCGAATACGCCGCCTCTATCCATATCGGCAACCAAAATCCCCGGTGCCTGTGCCACGTTAGCCATTCCCATATTAGCCAGGTCATCTTCGCTGGAATCGACTTCCGAGGGATTGCCCGCCCCTTCCAGAATAACAATATCGTAGGCAGCCGCCAATGCTTCATAGGACTCCCGCAAAACAGCTCCCAGCTTCTTATCATGATATATCTGAAATTTATCCATCGTCATGCTGCCCACGGGATGTCCCTGTACAATCACTTGAACGTTCGCTTCCCCCGCAGGCTTCAGCAGTACGGGATTCATCAAACTCGTCGGTTCAATATCCGCGGCTTCTGCCTGAACAGCCTGCGCCCTGCTGATTTCTTCTCCTGCATCTGTAATAAAAGAACTACTTGCCGTATTTTGTGCTTTAAAGGGAGCTGCGGATTTGCCGTCTTGATGAAAAATCCGGCATAATCCCGTAACGATCCAGCTTTTTCCTGTATTTGTCATCGTCCCCACAACCATAATAGGCTTTGCCATATGAATCTCCTCCTGTATATCATCACTATGTACCGCTCGTACCTGCCTTTATAAATAATTATAGCATCACCGCTTCCGCTTTTTCAACACATCCGGAACGGATTCCTGCATTGACTTTGCCGGAAAGACTGATTATAATGTTAGCATATTCGAGTAACGTATGTGATTACAGGCCATTGATCGTTTTCGGTCAATGGCCTGTACCACATACTAAAAACGAAGGGATGATATATAAAATGAATGTAAAAGAAACAGTAATGCAAAATTTTGAAGAATTAAAAACCATCCGCCGCTATTGCCACGAACATCCGGAACTGTCGGCTGAAGAATTTGAAACCATGAAATATATTGAAAAAAAATTGGATAGTTATGGTATTTCCCACCATTACGTCAAAAACGGCGGTGTTTTCGGCTGGATCGACGGCCAGGGAAGCGGTAAGACGATTCTGCTGCGTGCCGACATAGATGCACTTCCTATTGTCGAAGACGAAAAGAACCTCAACAGCCCTCGCGCCTGTATTTCTCAAAACAAAGGCGTAATGCATGCATGCGGTCATGATGGTCATATTGCCATGCTGCTCATGGAAGCTAAGTTGCTGCAGGAACAAAAAGACACCTGGCCGGGAAAAGTCATTCTCATGTTTGAAGAAGGAGAAGAAGGTTCTGATGCCGTACGATATTTACTGCCGTATTTAGAAAACGAAAGCGGTTGGAATATTGATACCTGCTATGCTACTCATGTACGCTGGGATATTCCTGCCGGAAAGATGGCGGTCTGCCACGGTCCTGCTATGGCCGGCGGCTTCGGATTCAAAATCAAAATCAAAGGACACGGCGGCCATGGTTCCCGTCCTGATTTGGCACAAAGCCCCATCGACTGCTTTACTGCATTTTACAAAGACCTGCAGGCATTGCGCATGCGGGCTGTCTCTCCCATGGAAACACTGACGGTCTCCATCGGCAGCCTCCATAGCGGCGATGTACTGAACGTCATTCCGAATGATTTGACTTTTTCAGGTACCAGCCGGTTTTTCAGCTACGACAATGCCGGAAAAATGTTTTACGAAGAATTTTTAAAACTGCTGGAAAATGACTGCAAAAATTATAACTGTTCCTATGAGATTATCCATATGAAAAAGCCGCTGTATGAAACACGCAATACAGAAATCTGCGTAACTCGTGCAGAACAGGCCATACAAAAATACTTGGGCGATGCCGTACTGACACCCTGCGAACCCTGGATGGCCTCGGAAACCATGGCACTCACCATGCGGCTGTATCCCGGTGTACTTACCTTCACGGGAATTGCTAATGGAGAAAAGGGCTGCGGCGCCAATCACCACACTCCGGAATTCGACATTGATGAAGACGGTCTTATATACGGCGTAACAACCGCTGTCGGCTATGCTCTCGACTATTTAACAGAACAGCCGGACATTCCCTTCCACCGCAATATCATCTCCATGGAAGACTTAGTATCGCGAAATCTATAATCGTATATGCAACAAAGTACCGCTTCACGGAACAGCCCCCTGCCGTTAGATTTAAAAATCCAACTTGCAGGGGGCTGTTCACGCTGCGGTACCTTGTTTATGTCTCTATACGTACGACTTATGCCGGACTTCCCCAGATGCACTGCATCGTATCGGTATAGGTCGCTTCCAAATGCTGCAGCATCACGTCGATAATAGTCCGGGCCATATCCGCATCAAAGGCATCATCACTGGCAACAAGACAGCTATCCAGCACGATATCTCCGTCATCGGAAATATAATATTTAAAAACCTTGAATTTCTTGTTGCATTCATTGAGATACGCTGCAATGTTGTCTTTATTTTCCGCCGTTACCACCTTGACGGCAACAAAAACACGCAGTATAGCGTAAATACTGTCATCCAGGATAACCATGAGCGGCAGCTGCTGTCCCTTGATTTGCAAGTTGGAGTGATATACGCTGCCATGGAAATCATCTCCCATTTCCCGCATAGTAAAAGCTGCAATCCCTTCGGTTTTCAGCATGGCTTCAAACTTTTCCGCTTTTTTATTCATAATAATGTTCCTTTCCCCTATCGTCTTTTTTTATATTTTAACACATTGATAAAAAAAAAGAAAAGTTATTTCGTTTTTTCTATGTTTTTATGAAAAGGATAAATCCATAGATAAAAAGCAGCTATAGCGCCTATTTCCCCGCCAGCCATAATAAGTCCCATCGGCATCGCTGTATAACTGCCGGCAATACCTACTAACGGAGCCATCACAGCGCCGGATATCATGGAGAAAAAGCCAATCAAGGCCGAGGCGCCACCGGCATTTCGGCCCTGTGCCTGCATCGCCATGGAAAAACTGCTTGTACTGAGTGCTGCCAGCGTCGGAATCGTCAAAAACAATACCAAGACAACCAGCAGGAGAGGTGCTGTCATTATAAAACACAACAGCAGGACAAGACTTCCGATCAACGCTTGATACAAAGAAATGCGAAGAAGTTTCCAATCCTCCACACAGCCAGTCAATCTTCCTACCAAAACACCGCTGATCATCAGTCCGATGCCGTTGATCCCAAAAATATAGCTGAACATCTGCGCCGATACGCCATATATATTTTGAAACACAAAAGATGAACCGGAAATATAAGCAAAAAAGGCGGCAAATGCAAAACACTGCATGATACAATGCCCCATAAAATACCGATTACCGAATAAACTGCCGAAACTTTTTAAATGATCCAGCAAGCCGCCGGTAATGCGCTGCGCTGTCGGCAGTGTTTCCCGTATCAGCAAGGCCCCTGCCGTTAACGCAATGCCAATCAATACGAGAAGTAGAAAAATAGCCCGCCAGGAAAAAACGCGTAAAATCTGACCGCCTATGACGGGTGCCAAAATCGGAGCAATCCCATTGACCAGCATCAAAATAGAAAAGAACCGGGTCAATGCCGGTCCTTTGCATACATCTCTGGCAATTGCACGAGCGATTACAATACCGGCCCCGCCGGAAAATCCCTGAATAAATCGAAATACAAGAAAAACTGAAATAGACGACGAACAGGCACATATAACCGTAGAAACAGTAAAAATCAACATCCCCGCAGCCAACGGCCCCTTGCGGCCCTTTCCATCACTGACCGGTCCGGCAAAAATCTGTCCCACCGCCATACCGGCCATAGAAGCGGTCAACGTCATTTGAATCATAGAGGGCGTTACGGAGAAAGCAGTCATCATCGCAGGAAGTGCCGGCAAGTACATATCCGTCGAAAGAGGCGCTATCGCCGCCAGCATTCCCAAAAATACGATCAAGGCCTTCCTCATATACGCCGAAGAACCCTTTATTATCAATGTATATACACCCTTTCTTCCTTACCGCAGTTCTTCCAGGGCTGCCGGGACTTCAAGCAAGCTCTGCAATTCTTTCCATACGGTTTTTTTCACCTCTGCCGGAATATCCACCATATCCGGAATCCAAATAGAAGGAATCGCCGCCGCTGCCGCTGCCCGCAATCCATTCGCTGAATCCTCCAATACGATTGCCTTAGCCGGTTCCGTTCCCAGTTTATTGCAAACCGTAAGGAATATATCGGGAAATGGCTTGCCGCGTTCGATTTCTTCGCCGCTTTGTATCAATTCAAAATACGGAAGAACTGCCAGCTGCTCCAGATACTGGCGGACGCGCGTCAGCGGTGTCGACGAGGCTACGGCACAGCGTATATGCCTGCTTTTGGCATACGCAAGGCAATCATGCAATCCCGGCTTGGCCGGTACACCATGTTCTTCGATATAGGCAGCTGCCAGTTTTCTTTTTTCCGCATATATTTGTTCATACGGAAAATCTTCCCCGTATTCGGTTCGAAAAACAGATCCGATGCGGCGATTATCCATGCCGTTTATCTTATCAAATAACGTTTTAGGAAACGTATACCCATATGTATGTCCCACTTCTTTTAAGCATTTTGCCGCTAATCGTTCTGTATCTGTCATGAGTCCATCCATATCGAAAATAAGCAATTCAGGTGTATTCATTAGGCTATTCTCCTTTTTTTACATGTAAATCTATTATAAAATATCATTTTATATTTGCAAGAAAATAGTTGTAATTTTAAAAAAAAAGACCGGTACAAGACCGGTCTCTTGAAATCATGGACTTCACCCTGCACGTCTAATATATGCAAATCCTCCACCCAATACAGCTTCTTTAAACCATCGTGCGGGATCAAATTTCGTCATCAGGCCGCTGTCATAGCAAAGGGATTGGTAGTGTTTGCGTCCCAGCAAGGCCACGATGGAAATCCAGTGCCAATTACTAAGTTCCAGTTCATTGCCGCGGCTGCGATTTAAAAAAGCGACCGGCGAATCCGCGGCAAGGCCGGCTCCGATAAAATCCACAATATCCTTGGCGCCTTTTTCACAAAGATGAAACGGATACACCGGCAGCATTTCCACACAGTATCGCGCCGGTGCGGCTTCTTCAAGATACTGCTGCAGCCCATCTCTGAACCATTCCGTTTTGTACAAGCCACCGCAGTGGCTGGGAGTCACATAGTCCCACACCCGTTCCATCGCTTCCCGGCGTTTGCCTATGGAATCCAACGCATTGTCAGGCATATATCCGTCGCGCTGCAGTACATAGCCGGATAACAGTGCGGCAGCTGTCGGTCCGCAGCCGCTTGCCCGCTGCCATGAGGTATGGAACCAATCCTGATTATACCCATAGATCGTTGTTCCATCCTTTTTATGTAATTGTAATCGTGCAGGATGCTGCAATACCCTCGTTTCCATTTTCATATTCCTTTACGTCTGCGTATTGTATTATGGTAATCCCGTTAAATCTCGTACCACAGCACCGGCAATAATCAAGCCGCATACGGATGGCACAAACGAAATGCTGCCGGGACTGGGATGTACCGCATCATCCGGTACTTGTATCGGACGCGGTGCTTCCTTAGAATACACGACCTTAATGTGGCGAACATTCCGTTTCTTTAATTCACGTCTCATGACTTTTGCCATAGGACACACCGATGTTTTTTCAATTTCCGCTAACTCAAACAATTCGGGATGCAGTTTATTTCCTGCTCCCATCGATGATATGACGGGGATCCCGGCATGATACGCTTCTTCAACAATACCGATTTTACTGCTGATCGTATCAATGGCATCCACAATGTAATCGGCTCCAGAACCGGCAATATATCCTTCATCCTTAGCCGGCTGATAAAATAAATACTGGGAGCGTACGGTGATATCCGGATTGATAGTGCGTGCTCTGGCTGCCATGACTTCTGTCTTGTAACAGCCTATCGTATCAACAGTCGCACCTAATTGCCGATTGATATTGGACGGATCAAACACATCTCCATCTACCAGGATCAAGGTGCCGACACCCGCTCTTGCCAAGGCCTCGACAACATAAGAGCCCACTCCGCCCAAGCCAAAAATCAATACTGTTTTTTCTGCCAGGATATCTACTTTTTCCTGTCCGATCAGACGCACCGTCCGCTGTGTATATTCGTTTTTCATCTTATTTCCTTTCAGGTACTACTTCTAACCAATATCCATCGGGGTCCGCAATAAAATAAATTCCCATGGCCGGATTATCGTATACGACACACCCCATCGCTTCATGCTTTTTATGCGATGCCTCTATATCAGAAACACTGAAAGCTGTATGGAATTCGTTTTCTCCTAAATTATACGGTTCTTTCCGATCCTTCAGCCAGGTCAGTTCCAAACAAAAATCCGATACGCCGTCGCCTAAATAAACGATTGTAAACGCATCCGTTTCAATACGGCGGACTTCCGTCAAGCCCAATGCTTCCTGATAAAAATCCATGCTTTTCTGTAAATCCAAAACGTTGAAATTAGTATGTTTAAAAGTATATTGCATAGCTATCCCTCCTATCCGATTTGCCAGTCTTTAGAAACATGTACCCATGCTAACGAATGGGAATATGTTTCCAATTCCGAAAGCGTTAATTCAATCGCACTGTTTCTCGTCCCACAGGCAGGAAACACGGTTGTAAAACGTTTCAAGGAATCATCTAGGAACACTTTGACATTCGGTTTGATCGCAAACGGGCAGACTCCGCCCACTGGATGACCGATCACGTCTTCGACTACGTCGGTTTTGATCATAGATGCTTTTTTATGAAATCGTTCCTTGAATTTATGATTATCCACCCGTGCGTCCCCAGCCATGACCACAAGAATCGGCTGCGTATCTACCATAAAGGACATCGTCTTGGCAATCCGTTTCCCTTCTGTATGCAAAGCAGCCGCCGCTTCTTCCACGGTTGCACTGGAATGATCCAATTCCCGGACTCGGTCCTGCATGTTCCATTGTGAAAAATATTCTTTTACTTTTTCAATAGACACTCTGTTCCCCCTCTTTTCCATCCCATCTTTAACTAAAATTGCTGTTGCCTAATATTATACCTTTTAGGTGTCGAATTATCAAATATTTTTATATAATTTTATTATTCACAATAATTCAAAGGCTGCGGTACTGCCTCTGTCCGTTTTTTGCACGGCTAACCGGGTATCGATGCGTTCCCGCAGTTCCGGCACATGTGAAATAATTCCCACCAGTCGTCCATCCTGCCGTAAATCCAGCAGCGCCTTCAAAGCAAAATCCAGTGTCTCCGCATCCAGTGTGCCAAACCCTTCATCAATAAAAATTGTATCCAAATGGATGCCGCCGGAATAAGCTTGCACTACGTCTGCCAATCCCAAGGCCAAGGCCAGCGAAGCCAAAAAGGTTTCCCCGCCGGATAAGGTATTGGCCGGACGGGCGTACCCCGTATAATTGTCAAATACCTCAATATCCAAACCGATCTGCTTGATGCGCTTATCCTCCCAAGTATGAGATCGCTGCAATTGATAGCGCCTGCGGCTCATGTCTCCCAGCCGCAGATTGGCTGCCCGCAGTACTTCATCAAGCAGTGCGCCTAAAATATAACGTTCAAAGTTGATTCCTGTCACTTTGCCGCTAACTAAGTCATACAAAGAACCTACTGTTTTATATTGTTCTGTAAGCGCTGCTTGTTCCGCATGCCAGGACTGCAACTGTCCGAGTCCTTTCTTCAAGGTATCATACCGGCTTCTGACAGCAGCTTCCTGATCAGAAAGCTGCTGCCATATTTGATTTTTCGCCTGCAGTTCCTTTGCATACCGTTCTACATCGGGTTCCGGTTCCTGACCAATTGCAGCTTCCTCCTGCGATATCCGTCCGGCTGTCTGCTGCAGAAGCTGTTCATAGCGGGCCAATTGTTTTTCTTCTTCCGGCAGGCGGGGAATATCGTTCTGCAGCGTCCGGCATTCCTGGACCGTAGCGAATCCGGCCTGCACCACCCGTTTTTTCAACCCCTCCATGCTTTCAGAATATTGATTGCGCAGTGTTTCCACTTGCTGCGTCAGTAATCTTACCTGCTCCTGGTATCCTGCATCAGCTTTTTGCGCAGCCGTTAGATTTTCCCGGGCTGTCGCTGTTTTCTTCTCATAGTCAGTAACTTTCATTTCCAACCGTTGGATATCCTGCCGCAGTGTTTGTTCTATACGATATATTTCGGGAAGTTCATTTTCTGCTCGTTGTTTAGCTTCTGCCGTCCGCGCAAAATGCAAGCGCGCTTCCTCCGCACTGCTGCGAGCCGCAGTTTCCTGTTCTTCCCATTGTTTTAATTCGCTTTGACGATCCTGCAACTGTTTCTGCATCTGCTTCGTCTGTGCCGCGGCACTTTCCAGCACTGCTCCGGCAGCTTTTTTATCAGCCAGCCGCTGTGCCCATTCTGCCACACTTCCCTCTTCTGCATATGCAGAACGAAGTAATTTATACTGACGCTGCTGTTCCGCCAATACGGCTTCCAGTTTTTGTACGGCTCCCGCCGCCTGCTGCCGTCCTTTTTCACTGGTGGCAGCGATATGTTTGCGGCGCTCCACATCTTCCTTCTGCGGAAGGTGTGCGGCTGCCGCAGCCGGCTGAGGATGTTCCCGGGAACCGCATACCGGACAAGGACTTCCTTCTTTTAACCCCTGCGCCAGCAGAGCAGCTTGTCCCTGTAAAAACAGTGTTTGCACCGACTCATAGTCTACGGCATCCTGCTGTGCCTGTTGCTGTTGTTTCGTATAAGCCTGTACTGCCTCCGTCATTTGTTTTTGTGTACGGCTGATCGTCGTCATCAGCTGGTCTATATGCTGTTCCTGCTGCAGGCGGTCCCGGAGATTTTTTTCCTCTCCTTTGTTCTTTTCTAAGGCAACAAAAAGCTGCTGCTGTTTTTCTACAATAGGAGCCGCCGCTTCTATTGCCTTTTTGCAGTCTTCTTTTTGCGAAAGTATATGCTGCAGGCGAAGCGCTGCCTCCTGCGATTTTTTTTGGAGCATATCGTACTGCTTTCCCAGTTCGGTACATTCATGAGCTTTTTCCACATACCCATGGAGCTGCACGATTCGTTCCCGCTCTTTGCGCATATCCTCCTGCTGTGCTTCCAGGGCATGCTGATATGCAGCAATATCCCGAAGTGCCGCCGCCGCTTGCTTTGATTTTGCCGCCGCTTCCTCCAGTGCCTTCCCTGCCGCGATGCCCTGCCGCTGTATCTCTTCGAGGGTACGGCATGGTTCCGCCAGCAGTTGGGCTTTTTTGAGCTGCTCAATCAGACTGCGCCGTTTTTCCATCATTTCCTGCTGTTGCAGCAGCCCTTCCCTCTCTTTGCGGTTATGCTTCAATACCCGCCAATGATCGGCCAATACTTGTGCATGCTGCACGACTTGTTGATAGGCATCTCTGCTGGCAAGTGCCGTTTTCTTTTCGGCTTCTATTTTTTTTTGCTGTGCCAAAAGATCTTGCCGCAGCCATTCCAGGGAGTCTTCCTGCGCGACATCATTCGTCTGCAAATATTGATCTATTTTATATTGTATCGCCGTATATTTCTCTTTTACTTCATCATGCCGCTGCTTGACTAGCTCTTGAAAGCGGCTGTATCGTTCTGTATGAAATAAGACCTGCATGATCTGCTGGCGATCATTGGAATTTGCCAATAATAATTTACGAAAATCACCTTGCGGCAATAACACAACTTGGCGGAATTGTTCCGACTTAAACCCGAGAAGCTGTTCTACTGCGGGAGTCACCATTTTACTGGCCAGTACGGCCTTATCTGTTCCGTCATCGCAAAGCTCATATAAAACAGCCGAAGCCGATTCTATTTTTAAACCGGTTCCGCGCTTTTTAGCGATTTCCTGTTCCGGCTGCCGTTCGATTCTATATGTTTTTAACCCGATGGCAAAGGTAAAGGTCACATAGGTTGTTTGTTCCGGTGATGCATATTCGCTGCGCATGTTGGCTCCCGTACGGGTATTGCCGCTTGTATCTCCGTACAAGGCATAGCAAATCGCATCCAGCACCGTTGTTTTTCCGGCCCCCGTCGGTCCATAAATCAAAAACAGCTTACGGTCCCGCAGCAGCCGGAAATCAATAATCTGCCGCCCTGCATACGGGCCGAATGCATTCATTTCCAAACAGATCGGTTTCATAGCAGTCCCTCTCCTTCGTCTTTGATCAGCTGTTCCCACAATCCATTGGCACAGGCTGTTTCCGCTTCAGACAAGGGGTGTTCCGGACGCATAGCCTCGGTAAAGCTTGCAAACAATTGCCGTTCCGTTGTATTGCGTACGTCAAAATCACGTTCGTTCCTGCCTTCATATTGCCGGTTAGGCGTTTCCAGTGCCAACGCTCTTGGATACTTCCGACGCACCTTGGCCATGCCATCGAGTATGGGTTCTGCATCACTAAGCCGTATCAAAACAAAATCATCTTCGTGGTCGTCCGTTGCTTTCATAATCGTATCAAAAGACCCTTCTATGATGCGTACATCATGCTTGGGAATAAACGGCAGCAGATTTACCGCGACCTGTCCGTCCTCCTGCAAATCCACCAACACAGCGCCCTTCTGCTGCTGTGCTTCGCTAAAAGAATATTTCATCAGGCTGCCGGCATACCGTACCTCCGGACGTCCTGCTTGCTGCGGACCATGCAGATGGCCTAATGCCGTATACGAAAAAGGCTTGAAAATACTTGCATCCACACAACTGGAACCGCCTACAGATAATGGACGTTCTGAATCGCTGATACTACCTCCGGTCACAAACGCATGGGCAATACAGACAGTACGCATGCCTTCCGGCAGATTTTGGGACTGCACCCGGCATAAACATTCCAAGGCCGTTTGATGATCTTTTATTTCTTCATTTCCTAAAAAATGCCGTACCACGGCGGGTTCTGCAAACGGGACCGGAACAAAAGCTACCGGTCCGAAAGCATCTTCCAATACGATGGGACCTGTCAATTTTGTCAGTTCCCCGGCGATAAACAATTGCTGCTGCCTCAACAAGCGGCTGGCAAAGGATAACCGGACCGCACTGTCATGATTGCCGCTGATAACCAGCAGGGGCACCTTAAGATCACACGTAAGTTTGGTTGCTATCTCATCAAATAATTCCACTGCTTCTGACGGCGGCAGGCTGCGGTCATAGACATCTCCCGCCAAAACGACCGCATCAATGCCTTCATCCCGCACCATCGGCAGCAATTGTTCCGATAAAATGCAGGACTGATCTTCCGTCACATATTCACCATAAAACATTTTTCCCAAATGCCAATCTGCCGTATGTAATATACGCATACTCCCGTCCCCCTTATCTGTCGATGTACGCGCTGCGGAGCAACGCTATTTCATGGGCATACCCGTCAAGATCGTTGGGTGTTTCCAAATAAAACGGTAAAGTCCGCAGGCGCGGATGGTTGATAATAGCGGTAAATGTATCCATCCCAATGTATCCCTGTCCGATTTTTTCATGCCGGTCCTTATGACTGCCCAAGACATTTTTGCTGTCATTAAGATGAACGGCCAGCAGTCGGTCCAAGCCGATAATACGGTCAAATTCAGCCAAGACGCCCGCCAAATCAGACACAATATCATACCCGCCATCAAATATATGGCATGTATCCAAACATACCCCGATATGATCAGACAGACGGGCTGCCTCCAAAATTCTGGCCAATTCCTCAAAATTTCTGCCCACTTCTGATCCTTTTCCTGCCATAGTTTCCAATAACACCGTCGTTTTCTGCCCTTCAAACATACAGGCATCCAGCATCTCCACAATGCGTGCGATCCCTATTTCCGCACCTTGCCCGACATGACTGCCGGGATGAAAATTATAGCGGCACTGTGCGACATACTCCAGCCGCTGCAAATCCTCCGCCATCGCATGAAATGCAAACTCCCGGGTTTTATCACTGGCGGAACAAGCATTCAGGGTATACGGGGCATGCGCCAGTATGGGGGCAAAATGATTCTCCTCCCGAAACAAATTCAGCGCCTGTATATCATCTATATCCAGCTTGCGTACGGTACCGCCGCGGGGATTGCGGGTAAAAAATTGAAATGTATCGGCCCCAAGAGAAACTGCTTCCTGCCCCATATGCAGAAATCCCTTGGAAATAGATAAATGACATCCTATATGTAACATGGTCTCACCTCATCATATAATTAGTTTCTATTATATACAACTACTTCAAAAAGAGCAAAAAAGACCGAAGCATATCGCTCCGGTCTGCAGAATACTTGTACAACTATAGATTAAACTTCACCGCGTAAATAGGCTAATTCCGTTTGGTTTTCGGCATAGTACCACTTTACAGATTTGCCGACAGAACAGCAAATTGCATTTAATTTACCCGCTTCTGCCAGTTTCTTCATTTTTTTCAAATCAAAACCGTTTACCGAAAAATATGTTGCCGATATAAACCCTTGTGACTTCATCCAATCACGATACAGCGAAAAATCATCTCTTTCAACTGTCAAATGTTTAATCATGGTCAGCCCCCCATTCGGTCAACGTACGGTATGTACAAATGTCCTGTACGCGCCAACGTTCATCTATATGTTGTTTGATTGCTAAAAGTATAACACAGCTTATGGTATAAATCCAGTAAAAAGATAGGCATTTATGTAAAATTTTCAAGCATCTATGTTTCATGATATAACATGAAAAAAACAAGGGAGCCATCCCCGTTAGAAGACAGCTCCCTTGCTGATACAGCTTACTTTTTTTGACATGCTGCACACACACCAGTAAAAGATACACCGACACCATTTACTTTATATTTTGTTTCGTCTGCAGCCTGTTGCTTTAATGCTTCCATATCAACATTCACATCATCAACACGGTTGCAAATCGTACACCGGATATGGGCATGGGGCGAAACATTAAAATCATAGCGATGTGATTCTTCTTCACATTGCAAGATTTGGACAACTCCAATTTTTGCAAAAATTTCCATTGTCTTATATACTGTTGCCAAGCTCATAGACGGATAACGTGGCTGCAATTCTTTATAAATTGCTTCGGCATTCGGGTGCGTCTTATTCTGATCAATGACTTCATACACAGCCAGACGCTGCGGCGTAACCTTATAACCATGCTCACGCAGAACTTCAGTAATGTTCATAACCTATATCCTCCTTTCGGACAACAATTTTTACCAATTTAAGATTTTTTAATAATCTTTATTGTTAATTATTTGTACTATTACATTGTAATGGTTATTGAAGAAAATAGCAAATGTTTTTTTCATTTGACGTATACATTTTTTTTACGCATAATAGAGAAGAGAGGAGATATATATGCAACCAGAAAAAATTATCCGAAAGATTGCCGCAGCACTTCATATCACACCCAAGCAAGTCGCTGCCGCCCTTACTCTTTTCGATCAAGGCAATACGATTCCCTTTGTCGCTCGTTACCGAAAAGAAGCAACCGGCGAACTCGATGAAGTACAATTACGGCAAATAAAAGAAAACTTTGAATATGACATGGCACTGGCTCAACGAAAAGAAACAGTGCGTCAATCTATCGCTTCACAAGGACAGCTTACAGAAGAACTGGCAGAAAAGCTGGAAAACGCACAACGTCTGCAAGATGTAGAAGATATATACCTTCCGTATAAGCCGAAAAAACGCACGAAGGCCTCCATGGCTCGTGATGCCGGACTGGAACCCCTGGCGGCACTGCTAATGGAACAAAATCCGGCAGGACCGTCGGCCGAATCACTGGCTGGTTCATTCCTCAGCGAAGAGGTGCCGACAGTGGAAGACGCCCTTCAAGGGGCCGGTTATATTATTGCCGAGCATCTGTCCGAATTGGCAGCGTTCCGGCGCTACCTCCGCTCCGCTCTTTGGAAATCAGCAAAGCTGGAATGTACGCTGCTGGTCGAAGAACAAGATGCACAAGCAATGCTTACCTATAAAGACTTCAGCGAAAGTATCCGTCATCTCCCCAGCCACCGCATTCTAGCTATCAACCGCGGCGAAGCGCAGAAAGTATTAAAAGTCACACTGACGGCTGCTGATGATATCTATATTCAGCATTTGAGCAGTCTGCTGGTCCAGCAGGACTCCCCCTATGCAGCACTGCTGGAAGCTGCCGCCGCAGACAGTTACAAGCGCACTATTTTTCCACAGATGGAACGGGAAATACGCAATGAATTAACGGAACGTGCAGAAAAACAAGCCATCACCGTTTTTGCCGAAAATCTGCGCCAGCTTCTTCTGCAGCCGCCGTTTACAGGCCAAATCATCTTGGGCATGGATCCGGGATACCGTACCGGCTGCAAATGTGCCGTCATTGATTCCTGCGGTCATGTGGCGGATTATGGTACTTACTATCTAACCAGCTCGCAAAAACAGCGGGAAGAAAGTGCCGCGGCCCTCAGCGCCTTGATACAGCAGCATCACGTTACGCTCATTTCCATTGGCAACGGCACGGCATCCTATGAAACAGAACAATTTATTTCCTCACTGATCCGGGACAACGGTTTAACCTGCCGCTATTGCATTGCCAATGAAGCCGGTGCCTCCGTATATTCAGCCTCTGATCTGGCCCGTGAAGAATTACCGGAACTCGATGTTTCCATACGCGGTGCCGTATCGATTGCCCGGCGCATACAAGACCCGCTGGCAGAATTAGTAAAAATAGATCCTAAATCAATCGGCGTCGGCCAATACCAACACGACGTCAATCAAAAACGACTGTCGGCAACCTTGGATGACGTCGTCGAATCTGTCGTAAACTATGTAGGTGTCGATTTAAACACAGCCTCTCCCGCCCTGTTGCAGCACATTTCCGGACTTACGGCAAGTACAGCGGGAAATATCGTTGCCTACCGAAATGAAAATGGTCCGTTTCATGACCGTCGGGAACTGCTCAGCGTCAATCGCCTGGGACCCGCCGCCTTTACGCAGTGTGCCGGATTCCTTCGTATCAAAAACGGCAGCAATCCCTTGGATAACACCTCCGTTCATCCCGAATCCTATCCACTGGCTGAAGAAATAATCAAGATGTATGATTTTACTATGCAGGATTTAGAAAATGAAGAAAAGCTCCGGCTCCTGCAAAGCAAATTACAAATGAACGCAGCTCCTAAATTAGCCGCTAAATTACAAGCCGGCATTCCTACGATCCGGGATATATTAGAAGAATTGCGCAAACCCGGCCGCGATATACGCGACGGTTTTCCACAGCCTTTGACACGCAAACATGTCGTTTCTCTGGATGAGCTGCCGGTCGGCACTATTGTACGCGGTACGGTGCATAATGTAGTCGATTTTGGCGCCTTTGTCGATATTGGGCTCAAAACGCCCGGCTTGATTCATCGTTCCGAACTGAGTTCCCATTCCTTTACGCATCCGCTGGATATCATTCACGTTGGCGATATCATCGACGCCGTCATTATTTCTGTTGATGCCGGACGCAGCCGTATCGGTCTTTCAATTAAACAATTAGAGACGAATAAATCACAAAAATAAAGAGATAAAAAAATGCTGTTCCTATGAGAACAGCATTTTTTTATCTCTATTTACTTAAATTCGGTGTGCAGTCTACCGTAACATTGGTATATGCCGTTCCTTCCATATGCTGCATGATCGTATAATTGCCTTTTGTTTCCGGAATAGCCGCCGCCAATAAATCGCTATGCCATTTTTGCACGATCATTTTGGAATCTCCTGTTTTTTTACTGTTTTCGGAGAGCTTCTTGCCATCTTTAGGAACCATTTTTTCAGACAGTGGATTCTTGCCGTCTTTGGAAGCAAACGTTATCGTAATCGCTTTATCCCCCTCAAAAATGGTTTTATACGCCCCATTATTAAACAATTTAATCGTATCTCCCTGTGCTGTCGGACTGCCCCATTCTGCCATCCATGCCGTACGTGTATCTCCTAAGCCGGGAAGTTCACAAACTACGGCCTGCCGCGTAGCAGCTTTAGATGATTGCGTATTCTTTGTATCCTGCTGCCCCTGCTGCGTCGAATTTTTCTGCGTTGCCGTAGAACCCATATCACATCCGGCTATTAAAAACATAGTCAAGACAGCCATTACTATAGCTAATGTTCTTTTCATGAAATTGCCTCCTTAGTTTAACCTTGCCGATCCTAGTTTTATTATACTGAATTTCACTGGGAATGAAAAGCAATAATCCTGCAAATCAATTTTATTTCCCTCGCATTGTAAAATCATTGACTCCGACATGACGATTCGGATAATAAGGTATATAATATAGTCCGAAAGAAAAATCGTCTGCTGTATCTTTTATGATACGAAAAGCAGAAAAAGAAAGGAAGGAAATATCATGACTCTTCAATCAAAAAAATGGATAGAAGAAATTGCAAATGCAGTAACCCATGGCGTCGGTACCGTGTTGTCCATTGCGGCTCTCGGTATTATGCTGTATATGACCCTGGTTCATCATGAAGGAACCTGGCATGTACTTTCAGTTACTGTATATGGCGCTTCTTTGGTTCTCTTATATTTAATGAGTACGTTGTACCACAGCTTTTTTAAACTGCCAAAGGTTTCCTATGTTTTCAAAATACTGGATCATTCTGCAATTTATATACTGATTGCCGGTTCCTATACTCCCTTTTTGTGGATCACGCTCCGCCAGTCCTCCGGCTTGGCCATCTCTGCCGTGATTTGGCTGCTTGCCGCGCTGGGTATCGTATGGCAGTGCTTCAACGTACATAGATTTCATATTGTGTCTACGCTTTGCTATATCGCAATGGGTTGGATATCCGTTCTATTGCTGCCGCAGCTGATAGAATATCTGTCATGGAACGCGATCATGTGGCTCATCGCCGGAGGGGTCTGCTATACCGTAGGTGCCATTTTCTATCTTTGGAAAAAACTGCCGTTCCAGCATGCCATTTGGCATATGTTTGTTTTAGCCGGCAGCGCAACGCATTTCTACTGTATTTTCTTTTTTGTTCTTCCTATATCTGAAATCTTTTAAAAGTAGTTAAAAATAATATGCAATCTCCCGCAGCAGCTTTATATTGCACAATATAAGGCTGCTGCGGTCATCTGTCCCATCTTTTTTTGAAACTGTCCCGTATTCTCCTATTTTATTTTTATGTTATAATCGTCTCAAAGGAGATGATTACCGTGAGTGAAAAAATAATTGGAATGACTAAAAAAGAAGTGTTTGAAACCATGCGTCATCTGAACAACAGAAAGTATCATACGGTGTTCAATGCATTGTATTTTGATACGATCCGCCATTTACACTCTCAAACCACAAAAGATGTATTCGCATCACTTGAAATATTTTCCGCTGTATATACGGAAAATATCTTATATCCTTTTGTTTCCGATCTAATCGAAGCCAACAATAAAAAAATAACAGAGGATATAAAACAACTACTCTCTAAATAAACGACCGTTTCCGGTCCCATCGTACTGCCTGTCACGATATAAAAATCCCCCGCGCACCAAACTGCAATGCCGGAAATGTATTGCAGAATAGAAAGGATGTCTACTTTCGTATGTCAAATGATTCAGCCCGTACCATCGTATATGCAGGAATATGTATTGCCTTAACCGTTATTTTTTCCTATGTGTTTGCCATCCGAACAACCTTTGTTCATATTACGTTTGGCTTTCTCCCTATCTCGTTGTACGCCATGCGGTTCGGACCGAGGCAAGCCGGAATAGTGGCAGCTATGGCAGATGTTATCGGAACCGGCGTATTGGGACTCAGTATATTCTTTCCCGGTTTTGTCCTATCCGGATTTTTGACAGGCTGGCTATTCGGGCATTTTTTATATCAGAAAAAAATAACGCTTCGTCAAGTCGTTCTCCCCTTTCTGCTCGTCACTATCTGCATTCATTTGGGACTCAATACACTATGGCTTACGCTCTTTTACGGCAAGGCTGTTTCAGCTATATTCTTAAGCCGCTTACTCAAGAACATCCTCTGTTTCCCTATGGAAATCTCGCTGTTCTTTCTGGCATACAAATCCATATATACGCTGCTGCCAACCTGGCAGAAAAATTGAACACCCCTGAGAAAAACGTTACATGCGGCTCTCTGCAGAAAAACTACCGCCCGTCTTCTATAACGGATACTTCCGAAAAAACTACGCATATATATTCGCATCATTTTTATGAACATAACATCATATGCTAAAATATTCGATGTATATGTGTTGAAATATTTACAATTATAAGCTATAATTAAATTATACAATTATAATTTATGTATTGTAATGCAAAGGAAGTGATACCATGAAAAAATCCTGTAAGAACGTGCTAACATTGCTCATAGGCAGTATGTTTATGATGGGTTTATCTGTATCATTCGCAGCACAACCTCCGCCTCCCATGCCAATGCAGCAGCAATGCCAAGACAAAAACTGCAAGGACATGAATTGCCCTCAGATGAATTGCAAAAATAAAAACTGTAAAGATAAGAACTGTCATCAACACCAACAAAAAGCAGAAGGTCATCAGCATGACGATCATCAAATGCCGCCGGCAAAATCCTAAGGACGGCGGCAGTACAGCGCACAACGAGGCTAAGACGCATCGTTGTGCGTTATTTTTATGTACACTGTCACTGCTTCAAAAAAGAGAAGCATCATAGAGGATTCCCCTCTGCAAACAAAAAAGAGCCTCTGCATGTAGACTCTTCATTATGTCGTCTCGTGAAAATAATAGTTCTCGTATAATTATCCGTTTTAGTTCGATGAGGAAGCAATACTGGAAAGATCACTGCCGATTTTACTATACAGCATCGACACGGACCCTCTGACATGAAAGCCAAACCATATCATAACCCCAATCAACACCACGAGCAGTAAAATGATTGCATATTCTGTAAGTCCCTGTCCTTTTTCTCCTGCATACCGATTCATTACATATTGTATATACCCTAGCATACTCTATCGCTCCCTTCACAACTCATTTCATTACTTGATACCGTTTTATTCAATATATTTTTACGATACCTGCTGTTATTTTGTTACATTTTAGTGTATCAAAATAACAAATAAAAAGAAACTCTTTTTGACAAATACATATCAATTCTTTCGAAATGCCTTCTGTTACAACAACAGCAAAAGTCTCCCGTCTTTTATCCTATTTTAGCTAAAAAAAATCAGAGGATTCCTGCTTGACTTTTACTATGGTTTATAGTAAAACCAGTATATACTACATGCAGAAACACGGAGCAGCTGACAGCTATACGATCTCCGCAATAGGTAAAAACATCTTGTATATTTCACGAGGTACAAGACGTTTTTACCTATTCAGATATCTTTCTATCTCTGCAGCTTTTGCTGCAGATCGTATTGCAGATACCGCCGTGTCATATAATCATGTAATATAATTGCATATTTATAAAAAAGGAAAAATATCCATGAAAAGTACCCCCGTAAAAAAATTATTGTTTACCCTACTGGCAGTATTCATGCTGGGTTGGTGTCCCAGTACTGCGGGTGCTGCTCCGTTTCCGCTTCCCCCGCTTCCCCCGCTTCCCCCGCCGCCGCATCATCACGGCCCGCATCTTCCACCGCCGCCGAAATTGCCGCCGGCACCGCCCACGTTACCACCGGCACCTCCTTTTCCGTAAAAAAATAATGTATCATCCCCTAAACGGACTGCAGTGCAAAAAACTGCAGTCCGTTTTTTTCTGCCCGGCAAAAAATTACTATATGCCGTCCCGTTACAAACCGCATGATATCCGCATCGGGCATGTCTCCTGCGCCTCAATGTATACAAAAATATTATAAGAAAATGAAGTTCATGTTTTTTTTTGCAACAATCCGCAAAACAACTTAAATTTAATATAAAATAACAAGATACACTTTACAAAATAATTAATTTATATTAATATACTTATGTTACTATAATTTTGTACGAATACTTAACACATGCTGTATCGGAAAGAAGAATCGCTGTTATTTTCAGTGCTATGGAGTGTTACATATTACTTGCTAGATAGTCATATATAAGAAAATTGATTTTTTCCAAGGGCCATCAACGTGTATATTGCTGCTTACTAACTTCTTTTCAGATATCTGAAAAGAAGTTTTTTTATATATAGTATCATTTGCTGCCATATTCTTTATATTGCTTTTTATTTTAATTTTCTGACAGCAATCACATGGGAGGGGTATTATGACTAGAAAAATTTTCAGAACGAAAAGTATCAATGAATTTATTTCAGAGACGCAAAAAGAAGGCGGCATGAATAAAGTACTGGGAACCTTCGAGCTTACCATGTTAGGTATCGGTTGTATTATCGGGACAGGAATATTTGTCCTCACCGGAGTCGCTGCAGCGGATTATGCGGGACCTGCTTTGGTTATTTCCTTTATTATTGCGGCTATCGCTTGTGGCTGTGCCGCCTTATGTTATTCGGAATTTGCCGCCATGGTACCTGTCGCCGGCAGCGCATATACGTATGGGTATATTGCTCTCGGTGAATTTTGGGCGTGGATCATCGGCTGGGATCTGATTTTGGAATATGCATTTGCTATCGGTGCCGTTGCCATCGGCTGGTCCGGTTATTTTGCCAATATCATGTCTAATATCGGTATAAATCTGCCCGCTATTTTGACAAACGCTCCTTATGCCGGCGGTATCGTCAATCTTCCGGCTATGCTGATCATTGCGCTGGTAACATGGATCAATATCATGGGTGTCCGTCAGAGTTCCTCTGTCAATAACGTCATTGTTGCCATTAAACTAGCTGTTGTTTTATTATTTATTGTACTGGGATTCAGTAATGTAAATCCAGACAACTGGCATCCGTTTATGCCTTACGGCTGGAACGGGGTACTGTCCGGAGCTTCTGTTATATTTTTTGCTTATATTGGTTTTGATGCTGTATCTACGGCTGCAGAAGAAGTGAAAAATCCACAAAAAGATTTGCCGCGCGGTATCATCTTATCATTAATTATTTGTACCGTTTTATATATTATTGTATCTGCTATTTTAACCGGCATGGTTCCGTATCTTGACTTTAAAGGCCAAGCGGCGCCGGTTGCATTTGCATTGCAGCAAGTAGGCTATCATTGGGGGGCTGCCATAATTTCTGTCGGTGCAATCTGTGGTTTGACCTCCGTACTGCTGGTCATGCTATTTGGACAAAGCAGAATTTTGTTTGTTATGTCTCGTGATGGACTTCTTCCGGGTATTTTTGGCCATATTAATCAAAAATATAAAACCCCGGCCAGAAGCTCTTTGATCATTGGTATTATTACGGCTATCGTTGCCGGCTTCCTGCCCATCGGCATCGTCGCTGAACTTACAAACATCGGCACACTCTGTGCATTTATGATCGTAGCCGCTGCCGTTATTGTATTGCGCAAAAAAGCGCCGGATCGTCCCAGAGCCTTCAAGTGTCCCTGGGTTCCCGTTGTACCGGCACTAGCTATTATTTTCTGCGGCATATTGATTTGGATGCTGCCGGTCGTTACGCAAATTCGTTTTATTGTTTGGCTGATACTAGGATTAATTATCTATTTTGGTTATAGCTATGATCATAGCATTATCTCCGGAGGACTCTTCAGCGGTTCTATGAAACCCTCGGGGCAGCACGATGACTCGCCTACTGCTAAAAACAAATAAGCGCATCCTGCGGACCATCATATACGCAGTCGTGTATTACTCTCCACAGAATATAAAATAACCCGCCCGCATCGATTGGAAATACATAGTTTCCAATCGATGCGGGCGGGTTATTTTATACACGATGTACTACTATAAATCATTCTCAATCGTATCTGTTCCTGCGCAGCAATATCTATCTTGTAGATAAACTTGCTGCTTTTATACTTGCATACATTACGCGCTGCGTCACATGCCTCCTCTCAAAGTAAGGATTGCAATACCTATTATTGCTAAATTGATCTTAATAACGTACTTTTCAAATGTATACTGCCGGTTTTTATGTTCTTTTTGTTCGTTCTCCATGACAGCATCCGCTTCTACAATTGCATTTATGATCCATTGCATTTTGATATGTCTCCTATTTCGCATCTGTTGTATCGTCACTATTTCCCGCGTTTGTCCATCTTGAACTTTTTCTATATCTATACGGTTTTGATGCTTCCAGATGCTTTTAATGGTATAATTCTATTACTATTTTCACCGTATATATCATACTATTTTTCGTTGCTCATTTGGTGATTTTTTCTGCAAAAAAATAATGGCCAGCGAGCCAACAGAGGTATCCAGAACATTAGACAAACTATTCAATTCACTTACATCTGGTATTTTTTTCCCATTCGTTATTTTATTCAATCGTTGCCTGGACCAGCCCAGCATTTCAGCACATGCCGCTTCCGTATGAAATTTATCATAAATAATATCTGTTAATTCTTTTATTTTTTTAGACATCTTCTTCGCCTCATTCTTGTAGTCTGTTTGGTGATTTTATAATTATAGTATCATTCAGTTTGCGTTGTGTCAATCGTTTGGTTACAATATTTATATAATTGTATTGATTTTGGTGACAATATATGTTTTAATTAATTTATACACAAAAGGAGATTTATTATGACTGAAAAATTTGGAGATAAATTAAAAAAAATAAGATTGTCTAAGAATATGTCTCAGGAAGAATTAGCTGTTTTTTTACATACCTCGAAACAAGTGATTAGTCGATATGAAACAAATCAGCGTACTCCTAAAATCACGGTAGCCCAAGAATATGCAGATAAATTAAAAATCCCATTACTGTATTTAATTGATGATAAAATTCTCTCTGTTGAAAAATTGCAATACGTTTTAAACGATATAAAACACTACAGCACAGAAGGATATACCGCGTCGGAAAAGGATATGATAAAAAAATACCGTTGCCTGCCTTCAGAAGGCAAAGCAACCGTAGATGCTGTTATAGATATCCAATACAATGCCGCAACCCAAAAAATCAGTAACGATACGGCAGATTAATTCGAAATTCTGTCACCTATGTTTTTTATTTATTATAAATACAAGCACACACAGCCTTCGCATGCAGGATATAAAAATAAAAAGCATACGAAGGCTATTTTTCTGCTAGCAGCCCTATGATTCAGCAAAAAAATTCCATCCTTTCATAAAAAGATGGACATACCGGTATACATCCGATACAATCAAAGAAACCGGATCTACGGGAAAGAATATATCCCCCTCCCTTAGAGTCGACTGCCATCTCATATTTTATTCTTTGAAATTAAGACAGGAGGATCCAGCTTGTGAACAGTGAAACGTGCTGCGCCCCACCCATTATTCCCGGTGTAGAGGATAGGTTTTATTACGTTATTTCCAACGATTGCGTCATGTGCGGCTGCTGTGTAAAAGCATGCCCGGTAAACGCAATCCTCGAGGGCAATGGGCAATATGAAATCATCCCCTCTCTTTGTATTGATTGCGGGACCTGCTCTTACATCTGCCCGTTAGGCGTCCCGCACCCTGTATAAAAGGAGACTAACAGAAATGACAACAATAAGAGAAAGTATTTCCCTCCGTCAAATCAACAAAAATAGCTGTTACTTTAATCCGGGCTGCGCCATGAGCGTATATAAGCCGGAAGTCCCCAGCCTGCTGTGGGAGCTGCTGAAAACCTACTGGGAAGAGGTACCATTCCATCCCATCTGCTGTCATCATGACCCGCTTCTTCCGAAAGGAGCCACAATCATCAACAACTGTGCAGGATGTGACCGGCGATTCCGTTCTCTGTATAAAGGGATCCGCACTCTCTCCATTTGGGAAGTACTGGACAGCCTGGAAGACCTGCGATTGCCCGATTATCATGGGTTGACCGTCTCTGTCCATGATTCCTGCGGGTATCGGCACAAACCGCAGGTACACAACGCAATTCGCAGCCTGCTCTGCAAGATGAATATCATGATGATAGAAACAACCTTCAGCGGGACCCGTTCCGTGTGCTGCGGGGATACTTTTTACGGACATGTGCCGAACGAACAAGTAGAAGCACGAATTCAGGAACGAGCAGATCAATTTCCCTGCGACAATGTCGTCGTCACTTGCATCGGCTGCGTGCGTGCCATGACCGCAGGCGGAAAAAAACCGCGCTATTTGCCGGATCTTATACTGAACCGTCTTACAGAACCAATGCCGGATACACTGGATGAATATCACGCAAAAGTAACAGCCTATATAGAAGCACAGAAAAAAATCCAATCGATATAGGTTGCCCTATACAGTAAAAAAACAATCCCGCACGCTGCATTCAAAAAGGAATCTCTCATGAAAGATACTACTAAAGGATATTATGCAATAACACTTCAATCAAGTATTATCGGACTTTCTTATATGTTTGTAAAAATCGCGCTCCAAAGTACCCATCCTATGGATCTACTAGCTCATCGCTTTACAATCGCTGCGATAGCCATTCTTATCTTCCGGATATGCAAATCCAATACTATTTCCATCAAATGGCGCGATGTATTAAACATACTCCCCTTAAGCATTATGTATCCCTTCTTGTTTTTCTTATTTCAAACGCTGGGACTGAATATTGTATCTTCTACCGCAGCCGGGATCATCTATGCAATTACGCCTATTCTCACGCTGATCATTGCCAACATCGTGTTAGGGGAATCCATTAGCCCGAAGCAAAAAGCATTGATGTCCCTCTCCATATGCGGTGTCGTTTTTATTAACATAATGAGCGGACAGGACACCGGAAATAGTATGTACATAGGATTTTTATACATCTTTTTATCTGCTGTTTCCGCCGCATTATGTACCGTATTTACAAGAAAATTATCTAACCATTACTCTACCTTCATCCTGACATATATAATGACACTACTGGGCTGTATAAGTTTCAATATCCTCTCAATCATTCGCCATCTCCTGGAAGGAACAATTATAGCTTATTTTGCCCCCTTTACCAATCTATCATTTGTTTTTCCCATTTTATACTTAGGCATTGCATCGTCCCTGTTAACCTCTCTGCTTTCAACGTATTCCCTGGGAAAATTAGAAGCCTCTACGGTCGGGCAATTCAACAATCTTTCTACGGTGATTTCTATTTTAGCCGGAGTCCTATATCTGAAAGAACTTCTTTACGGATATCAGTACATCGGCATTACAGCTATACTGATCGGTACGATTGGTTTCAGTTATTTAAACCAGCGAAAGAAAATATAACTCCCCCGTCCTTCTAATCCCCCTATGCCGTACCCGATTTTTTGCAAACATTTTCTCGGGAATTAATATGCCTCATACTAACAAGACTTTTGACAGTCGCTCCGTATTCAGACATAAAAAAAAGAACCCACCAAAGCAGGTTCCATCTTATCGTATGGCGGAGAAACAGAGATTTGAACCCTGGATAGAGTTTTCACCCTATACAGGATTTCCAAGTATTATTAAGCCATTTTTGCGTGTATCTACATATGTCCCCTAGCGCATGGTTATCACGTTTCTTAAAAGATGACAGGAAAACACTGATGTGATTTTTTACCAACACGATAGCTGACCCTAAAAAAACATAAATGCATTTTTATACCAGAACATATTGCAACACGCATTTTGACAGCAAAAAAGCCCCATCATAGCAATGTTGAGGCTTTTTATTATTTGGCAAAATTGCTACTGATACCTGCCACACTATCCCTAATATTTTATTAACATCTCATGATTTTTATTGACTAACAGTAAAAATTTTTCCACTCAATCTAGTATATGAATCAGCAGAAGGTTTTATCAATATCTTAATAAAAGCAAATCGATCGTCTGCCGGATTCCACTGAATACCTTTTCTAAAAAGCCAAACCAATCGTCTTTTCCCTAATACAGCATATTGAGAATCAATCAATATATCCGCTATATCCCGTGCTGGAATAGATAATTTCACTGCTATTCGTTGAGAAATCTCCGATAAATCTTTACCTGTATGAGAATGAAATGCTGCAGTAATACCATCTATCATATATTTCAATTTACCTGCCAGATTATATTCAGTATTAGTATATAAGATTATTTCCATCCCATACTTTTCGTCTTTAACATCATCTTTTGCAGCAATATATATGCGATTATGATTGTCTTTTATATCTTTCCAGTACAATACCAGATCATTGTATAATGTCCGTATCCTTATATCCTCCCAAGAAATAATTAATTTATTAAAATTCCAATAAGTTTGTTGTTTCCTTTCATCCACCATAGTGTACTGTTGAAAATATTGATACGGTACTTGTTTGTCTTTTTCTAAAGAATGAGGATATTTAAATTTTTCTAATATTAATCCGTTTCTGCAAAGATGTTGAAATACGGTGGACCCATTTTTTCCCTGTTGAACATTATAAATAAGAATATTATCTACATCGACATCTCTGCGACCATTTTCAACAAAAGAATAGGTACCGTATAATATTTGTTCTTGCTCATATGGCATATTCCAAAGTGCTGTCTTTAAATCCTCTCTCATTTTCAACAATGTACCCTTGGGCTCGAATGGAAGTCTATGCGTAGATTGCAAACTAACTCCATCCTTTACACGTTCGATACGATATTGAATTGCTACTTCATTCATATTCTCTCCTAAATTTTGAATAAGCAGGCTACCTTTTCACGTTATTATATATAACCTTCCTGCAAATTAAAAAGTGATAGTGTCAAGCAATGTTCGCAAAAACCATCAACCTCCGAATGGGATTAAGCAGTCTTTGCTAATTGTAGTTGAAGCTCGGTAATAATTTTAGGGTTAATGTAAGAACGCCCGCTGGACCAATCTTCGCTGTACTCAATGAGATAGCTTGTGACAAGCCGGACGTATGAATCCATACTGGGGAAAATTCCAACTACTCTCGTCCGGCGCCGGATTTCCCTATTTAATCGTTCCAGTAGATTTGTAGATGAGATTTTTCTAGCATCAATTTCTTGGAAACTGAAAAATTGAAGCGATTCTTCGAGGCCCTCTTCTAACATGGATATGGCCTGAGGATACTGAACTTCATGGTCATTCATGAATGTATTAGCATATTTTTGAGCACTCTCGTAGTCCGGCTGTAGCCAGATTTGCTTGAGCTTTTCGGCAAACGATTTTTTGTTTTTACCAGAAACATGCGCCAATATATTTCGCATAAAATGAACCTTGCACCGTTGCCAGGAGCAGCCGAGAAAAGCTTCTCGGGCAGCTTTTACTAGGCCTTTATGGGCGTCAGATACGACCAGCCATACTTTCTCTAAACCTCGTTCTTTTAGCTGATCAAATACTTTCGTATAAGTTGCGGCAGACTCTTCATACATGGGCTCTACCGCTAAAATATCACGTTTGCCCTCTAAATTAATGCCAGTGACGACTAGTACGGCCATATTTTTAACCCTTTGATTATCACGAATTCGCTCATATAAAGCATCTACCCAAAGGACCGGATAGGTGGCTTCTAGTTTTCGACTTCGGAACGCTTCTACTTGTTCGTTTAAATCCTTAGTAATTGCTGAAACTTGGCTGCGTGAAATCGATTCGATGCCTAGCGTTTTGGTTAATTTATCGATTTTGCGGGTTGAGACGCCAGTGACGTAGGCTTCCTGAATTACATTCATTAGAGCGGCTTCGGAACGTTTTTTTGCTTCTACAAAGAAGGGAATGTATCCGCCATTTCTGATTTTAGGAACCATGAGATACATTGTTCCCATTCTTGTGTCAAACCGGCGAACGCGGTAGCCTGATCGGTATCCCTGGCGTTCCTTGTTCCGTTCTGATTTCTCGGCACAAAGCTTACTTTCTACTTCAGCTTCCATTAGACGTTCACAGAGCCATTTGAGCATAGATTGCATCGGATCTTCCTCTGATATAAATTTCATTAGCATTTTTTCAAAAGATACGGTAGAATTTAGGTAAGCCATCATT
>Ga0183095_10011_pt1 | contig 240439 bp, 220 predicted proteins | sample BioMet4_FD_130346 | JGI IMG/M metagenome (GOLD analysis project Ga0183095, IMG submission 130346) | Microbial communities from bioreactor (seeded with sewage sludge) at LBNL, California, USA - Biofuel metagenome 4 (v2) (version 3) | ecosystem: Engineered > Bioreactor > Anaerobic > Unclassified ...
GCCCACCAAGGCGACGATCGGTAGCCGGACTGAGAGGTTGAACGGCCACATTGGGACTGAGACACGGCCCAGACTCCTACGGGAGGCAGCAGTGGGGGATATTGCACAATGGAGGAAACTCTGATGCAGCAACGCCGCGTGAGGGAAGACGGTTTTCGGATTGTAAACCTCTGTCCTTGGTGACGAAACAAATGACGGTAGCCAAGGAGGAAGCTCCGGCTAACTACGTGCCAGCAGCCGCGGTAATACGTAGGGAGCAAGCGTTGTCCGGATTTACTGGGTGTAAAGGGTGCGTAGGCGGCACTGCAAGTCAGGCGTGAAATATATGGGCTTAACCCATAGACTGCGTTTGAAACTGTGGTGCTTGAGTGAAGTAGAGGTAGGCGGAATTCCCGGTGTAGCGGTGAAATGCGTAGAGATCGGGAGGAACACCAGTGGCGAAGGCGGCTTACTGGGCTTTAACTGACGCTGAGGCACGAAAGCATGGGTAGCAAACAGGATTAGATACCCTGGTAGTCCATGCCGTAAACGATGATTACTAGGTGTGGGGGGTCTGACCCCTTCCGTGCCGGAGTTAACACAATAAGTAATCCACCTGGGGAGTACGGCCGCAAGGTTGAAACTCAAAGGAATTGACGGGGGCCCGCACAAGCAGTGGAGTATGTGGTTTAATTCGAAGCAACGCGAAGAACCTTACCAGGGCTTGACATCCAACTAACGAAGCAGAGATGCATTAGGTGCCCTTCGGGGAAAGTTGAGACAGGTGGTGCATGGTTGTCGTCAGCTCGTGTCGTGAGATGTTGGGTTAAGTCCCGCAACGAGCGCAACCCTTATTGTTAGTTGCTACGCAAGAGCACTCTAACGAGACTGCCGTTGACAAAACGGAGGAAGGTGGGGACGACGTCAAATCATCATGCCCTTTATGACCTGGGCTACACACGTACTACAATGGCTGTTAACAAAGGGAAGCAAGACCGCGAGGTGGAGCAAAACCTAAAAAACAGTCTCAGTTCGGATCGTAGGCTGCAACCCGCCTACGTGAAGTTGGAATTGCTAGTAATCGCGGATCATCATGCCGCGGTGAATACGTTCCCGGGCCTTGTACACACCGCCCGTCACACCATGGGAGCCGGTAATACCCGAAGTCAGTAGCCCAACCGCAAGGAAGGCGCTGCCGAAGGTAGGATTGGCGACTGGGGTGAAGTCGTAACAAGGTAGCCGTATCGGAAGGTGCGGCTGGATCACCTCCTTTCTATGGAGACATGACCGGCTGAAACAAGTTGGTCTAACATCCAAGGTCGGAGTTACGGAAGATTAATTCGAATCGTTGTTTAATTTTGAAGGCCCCGGACCGAGTCCGGTGTCATGACGCGCACAGAGCGGATCTGAAAAGGTTGGCAAGGTGCACGCGTAACACGGATGAGGGAAGAAGCTTTCTAAAAGAAGTGGAAACAAGGGTAGAACACCTGAGTAAAAGCTACCTGCATAATGGGGGTTTAGCTCAGCTGGGAGAGCGCCTGCTTTGCAAGCAGGAGGTCAACGGTTCGATCCCGTTAATCTCCACCAGCGGACAGCGTCCGCGGTCAATTCACGGGTAAGATTGGATGGGAACATCAAATTAAAGCACGCGAAAACGGCCGTCGATTAAGTTTGCGACAATGTGGCTATATGGGCACAGAATAACCGGATAGCCTCTAGCCAGTGAATATGGGCTTATAGCTCAGCCGGTTAGAGCGCACGCCTGATAAGCGTGAGGTCGGTGGTTCGAGTCCACTTAAGCCCACCAGCACACTGTGTGTGCGTGTACATTGAAAACTGAATAAAGAAGAAGCAGATATTAAGCGAGAAATAACTTGTTATTTTTAGATTTAAATCTACAATTTCAAATTTTTTAAGAAGAACCAAGAAAAAACACATGGTCAAGCTACAAAGAGCACAAGGGGAATGCCTTGGCACTGGGAGCCGAAGAAGGACGCGACTAACTGCGATAAGCTATGGGGAGCCGTAAGTGGGCATTGATCCATAGATTTCCGAATGGAGCAATCCGGCTGGAGTCATGTCCAGTCATCATGCACTGAATTCATAGGTGCATGAGGGGAACCGCCTGAACTGAAACATCTAAGTAGGGCGAGGAAAAGACATCAATTGAGATTCCGCTAGTAGTGGCGAGCGAACGCGGAAGAGGCCAAACCGGGAGTAGCAATACTCCCGGGGTTCGGACAGCAACATAGACGCAGGAATTTAGCAGAATGGCATGGGAAGGCCAACAAAACAGTGTGAGAGTCACGTATGCGAAAAAGGAATGCGCTTAGCTGTATCCAGAGTACCGCCGGACACGTGAAACCCGGTGGGAACATGGGGGGACCACCCTCCAAGCCTAAATACTACCCAGTGACCGATAGTGTACAGTACTGTGAAGGAAAGGTGAAAAGGACCCCGGAAGGGGAGTGAAATAGAACCTGAAACCTTGTGCTTACAAGCACCGAGAGCCCGTCAATGGGTGATCGGGTACCTTTTGTAGAATGGTCCGGCGAGTGAATGTAACTGGCAAGGTTAAGTCCTTAAGGGATGGAGCCGCAGGGAAACCAAGTCTGAATAGGGCGTATGAAGTCAGTTGTATTCGACCCGAAACCGGGTGACCTACCCATGTCCAGGTTGAAGTGGGGGTAAAACCCCATGGAGGACCGAACCGACTCCTGTTGAAATAGTAGCGGATGAGGTGTGGGTAGCGGAGAAATTCCAATCGAACCCGGAGATAGCTGGTTCTCTCCGAAATAGCTTTAGGGCTAGCCTTGTATTAGATTACCGGAGGTAAAGCACTGAATGGTCTAGGGGCCGAAAGGCTACTGAAACCTATCAAACTCAGAATGCCGGATAATTGATGTACAGGAGTCAGACAGCGTGAGATAAGTTTCGTTGTCAAAAGGGAAACAGCCCAGACCCACAGCTAAGGTCCCAAAATATGATTAAGTGGAAAAGGATGTGGGGTTGCACAGACAACCAGGATGTTGGCTTAGAAGCAGCCACTCATTAAAAGAGTGCGTAATAGCTCACTGGTCGAGTGACCCTGCGCCGAAAATTTAACGGGGCTAAATCATATACCGAAGCTTGGGATTCCGTAAGGAATGGTAGGAGAGCGTTGAATAAGGGGTGAAGTCAGAGCGGAAGCGCTGGTGGACTTTATTCAAGTGAGAATGCCGGAATGAGTAGCGAGAAATGTGTGAGAATCATATTGGCCGAAAGTCTAAGGTTTTTGGAGGAAGGTTCGTCCGCTCCAAGTAAGCCGGGAGCTAAGGTGAGGCTGAGAAGCGTAGCCGATGCACATACGGTGGAAAATCCGTAGCCGCCAAAAGATTTAAGTAAGAGGACACCTGCAAATGGCATAACCCGGGCGATGGTTGACCCGGGCGTAAGGGACCGAAATTAGAGTAGGGAAGTATGCTTAGCGCAGGGCGAGAAAAGTCTTATGTATATCTTCGGCGCCCGTACCGCAAACCGACACAGGTAGATAGGAAGAGAATTCCAAGGCCAACGGGAGAAGGGTAGTTAAGGAACTCGGCAAATTGACCCCGTAACTTAGGGAAAAGGGGTGCCACAGCAATGTGGCCGCAGAGAATAGGCCCAGGCGACTGTTTAGCAAAAACACAGGTCTCTGCCAAATCGTAAGATGAAGTATAGGGGCTGACACCTGCCCGGTGCTGGAAGGTTAAGAGGAGATGTGCAAGCATTGAATTGAAGCCCCAGTAAACGGCGGCCGTAACTATAACGGTCCTAAGGTAGCGAAATTCCTTGTCGGGTAAGTTCCGACCCGCACGAATGGTGTAACGATCTGGGCACTGTCTCAATTACCCGCCCGGCGAAATTGTAGTACCGGTGAAGATGCCGGTTACCCGCGACAAGACGGAAAGACCCCATGGAGCTTTACTGCAGTTTAATATTGGGTTTCGGTAATTTATGTACAGGATAGGTGGGAGACTTGGAAACATCGGCGCCAGCCGGTGCGGAGTCAATGTTGGGATACCACTCTTAAGTTGCTGAAATTCTAACCTGCGGCCGTGAATCCGGCCGGGGGACATTGTTAGACGGGCAGTTTGACTGGGGCGGTCGCCTCCAAAAGAGTAACGGAGGCGCTCAAAGGTTAGCTCAGCACGGACGGAAACCGTGCCTTAGAGTGTAAACGCGTAAGCTAGCCTAACTGCGAGGGTGACGGCCCGAGCAGTAACGAAAGTTGGAGTTAGTGATCCGGCGGTATGAGAGTGGAATTGCCGTCGCTCAACGGATAAAAGCTACCCTGGGGATAACAGGCTGATCTCCCCCAAGCGTCCACAGCGACGGGGAGGTTTGGCACCTCGATGTCGGCTCGTCACATCCTGGGGCTGTATTCGGTCCCAAGGGTTCGGCTGTTCGCCGATTAAAGTGGCACGCGAGCTGGGTTCAGAACGTCGTGAGACAGTTCGGTCCCTATCTGTTGCGGGCGTAGGAGATTTGAAGGGGGCTGTCCTTAGTACGAGAGGACCGGGATGGACTGACCTCTGGTGCACCAGTTGTCGTGCCAACGGCATAGCTGGGTAGCTAAGTCGGGACGAGATAAACGCTGAAAGCATCTAAGCGTGAAACTTTCCCTAAGATAAGATCTCCCATCTCTTCGGAGAGTAAGGGTCGATGTAGACTACATCGTTGATAGGTCATAGGTGTAAGTGCAGTAATGCATTCAGCCGACTGATACTAATAACCCGAGGGCTTGACCTACAAGATGAATGCAGGCGCTTTGCTCCGCTACACATGATCATTGTTCAGTTTTGAGGGCGCAAGAATTGCGAGAAGCGGCCCTGAAAATTCTATAGCGTATTTGGCTACGGCCATTTACATAGTTGGTGTTTTTATCGGTGAGGGTCCACCCGTTCCCATTCCGAACACGGAAGTTAAGCTCACCTGTGCCGAAAATACTTGACTGGAGACGGTCCGGGAAAATAGGTCAATGCCAACATAACAGCTCTGTTTATCAGAGCTGTTTTTTTATATGCATGAGGAAAATATGGCGACGAACGGGGAATTTAATAGAAAAAAGCATTGATATTAGACGGACGATTATATATAATAGCTTCTGTGAGCGGAGAGGACGGGATGAAATTGTCAAACGGTGAAATGGAGCCGAATACCGATACGTATTCGGAATATCTCGGTAAACTGATGGGCGTGATTAACGCAAACGTGGTATTTAGTGATGGCGAAATTGTAGAAGTTCATATTTTGGCCGACACCTCCCGTTCGCCGAAACAGATCGTCCGGGACGTGCAGTCGCTGTTTATGGCCCAGTTCCATAAGGAGGTCGACCACAGGATAATCAGCGTGGCGCAGATTGACTGCGATATGGGCGCATCGGGAAAATCAGCCTCAAGATTTGTCATTGAGGGCCTTACAATAGGCAAAAAGAGGGATCATACGGAGATCGAGGTCGTGCTTTCGCAGAACGGAAACCTGTGTATGGGCAGCGCGACGGCCCTTAAGGACAATGTCGACATTTACCGGGGCGTAGCGCAGGCGACGATGTGCGCGGTTGCGAAGGCGGCCAGCGCCATACAGAGCTACTCTGTCGTGGACGTGCGTTTTTCGGAGATCGGCGGAGAGAGAATGGCGTTGTCCTGTGTCTCTCTCACCTCCGCGAAAAATGTTACGACACGCTTCAGCGGCAGCGCTTTTTCATCCGGAGACGATGAGATGGCGATCGTCAGGGCGACGCTCAACGCGATAAACAGAAGGGTAGCATACCTTTGAGCCAACCCGGCGTGAAAAGAAACGGCAAACATAAACGCGCCGGCCAAAACAATTGAAAAAAGCGGGTTCGCAATTTTAAGCGAAGCGGATATAGCCTGTTTACCAGCGGAGAACAGAGATCCATAAGGAGGCTATATCATAATGAAAAAGAGTTCCATCCTTGTAGCTCTGACCGCACTTATGTCTGTTATTGCAACATGCGGCGCATTGTTCTCCTGGCATTAACGGTTTTTCGGAAACCGGATGTCCTTGGAGTATAGTGGTTTCTCGGGGACACTTTTAGATTATTGCGAACCCGTTTTTTTATCTTTTTATGAGTAACAGGAGAAGGAAAATAAAACATGAAGCCCTTAGCTAAAGCCTACGCGATCGCTGAATCCGCAGTAGGACTACTGGTCGGTGCGTACTGCGTATTCTATTTAATAAGAAATTTGGCGGTCAGCGGAGATCCAGTGAAGGAATTGGAGCAGATAATTATTTTTATAATTATTTCCTGGCTTTGCCGGTGCCTGCCGATCTATATCAGGGATGATTATGCGATCGACATGGCGTTCATAAGCTACTTCGCGATGATACTTTGCAAGGGCCCTTATATCGCTACGGCAATCGTGTTTGTCGGCTCCGCGTTTGTGGTCATTCCGACTCCGGGACCGAAAAAGGAGTACAAGCACATTTTTAATACGGATCCTCTGAAAACGGCCTTTAATACCGCAAATTTCTGCCTTTCCGTTTTCCTCAGCGGCCAGGCCTATGTCTGGTGCGGCGGAACGGTGGGAAATGTGGTAAATCCGCAGATACTTTTACCTTCCATTGTCATGATATTCACAATCCTCATTGTGAACAGCCTCCTGCTGATCCTGCTTTTCAAGCTGAATATCGGGATACCGTTTTTCTCTTCGCTTGTAAAGAACCTGATGGATTTTCTGCCGAGCGTAATCGCCGCGGCCCCGATCGGATATTTTATCGCAAGATTCATACTTATGAACGACGGCATCTATATGGTGATACTGTTCATACTGCCGCTGCTGCTGGCAAGGTATGCCTTCATCCTATACATATCCGCGAAGCGGAATTACTACATCATGCTGAAAACGCTGACCTATACGCTTGAAGCCAAGGACGTTTACACCAGAGGACATTCCGAGCGCGTCGAGCTATATGCCAAGGAACTCGCGGACGAGATGCATTTGACGCACGCCCAGATAGAAAACCTGACGGTTGCGGCGCTGCTGCACGACATCGGAAAGATAGGAATAGACGAAAACATTCTCAACAAGCCCGGAAAGCTCTCGCCGGAAGAGAGAAAAATCATCGAGAAACACCCCGAGATAAGCGTCAGCATCCTGAAAGAGGTCAAGCTCTCGCCCACCGTCTTCGATATTATCCTGCACCACCATGAGAGATACGACGGGAAGGGATATCCCTCGGGAATCGGCGGCGAAGATCTGCCCATAGAGGTCTATGTACTGGGCGTTGCGGATACCTATGACGCCATTACGAGCACAAGGCCTTACAGCAAGGCCTTTCCGCCTGAGACTGCGCGGCAGATCATTATCAGCGAACGGGGAAAACAGTTTAATCCCAAAGTCGTGGACGCCTTTCTGCGGGCCTATGAAAAAGGGAAAATGGAACTGCTCAGGGTGGACGACAGGGCCTTTGATTTCCAGATGCTGGTCTAGGGAGATAAGTTATGCTGCTGCTTATATGCGTTTTGCTGGGGTTGCCGGCGGCCGTGTGCTTCGGGGGAAAGCTCCTCCGGCTTTGTGCGCTGCGGGGGCTCTGGCTCCCGATTGCCGCGCTTGCCGCGATGCCGCTTATGAAATATTATCCGGAGATTAGCTTCGCGCTCAAGGCCCTTGTCACGACGCTCTGTTATTCCTGCATGCTCGTTTTTGTGCTGCTTAACCGGAAATATCTTGTTCCGGCGATCCTGCTGGGTTCTGGAGGAATTCTTAATTACCTCGTCATTGCGGTTAACGGCTTTCGCATGCCTATCTCGCCGAAAGCGCTGGAGGTATACCAAAACATCACGCCCGAGGCTGTGCTGAGGCAGAGACCGGACTATTTCATTGCGACGGGCGGGGCAAGGCTCATGAGCCTTGGCGATGTGATCTATATGCCGATTCCGGTGCTGAAGGGCTTTCTCAGCGTCGGGGACATACTGCTCTCGGCGGGAATGTTTCTGCTGATCGTATTGGTGTCAAGGGATAAAAGCATCGCGTTAAAGAGCAAAACAGAATAAAGCTTTGCCCCGCGCCAAGCGCGGGGCGAAGCTTTTTCTATGCGTCCCCGGTTTCCTTCGCAATTTTTAAAAGGCTTTTCAGCGCCTTTTTCATAAGGCCAACGTACTCGCCGGGGGGCGGACAGGGGCTGGTCTTCAGCCATTTTGAGAGGGACAGGAGAGAGGCCTCGCCGTAATACTGCGCGAGCAGTTCCTCATCGTCTTCCTCGGAAAAGTCCTCCTCAAAGTAGGCCCGGACGGCCGCGCCGAAGAGCTCCCGGTAATACTCACCGAAGGAATTCTGCCCTTCGACGGAGAGTGCGTTGCGGTAAAACACCCGGTTCTCATAAAAATATTCGCAGAGCCTCAGGTAAAGCCCGGAAAAGCTCTCGGGCTGGCTGTTGACCGTGATCTCGACAAAATCGTGATAGAATGTCCAGTTGACAAGGTCATACTTGTCCCTGAAATGGTAATAAAAGCTTTTTCGGTGCATTCCGCAGGCCGCGCAGATGTCGGAGACGCTGATCTTCGCAAAGGGCCGCTCGGCCATGAGCGCCTTCATCGTGGAGGCAAGGGCTTTTTTTGTAATTGCTGACTCGGACAAGCGCATCCCTCCAGACTGCCGGACACCTCAGACTTCCTGCTGCTTGACGAGCTCCCCGACGACATGGGAGCAGAGGAGCATCCCCGCGGTGGCGGTCACCCAGACAAGACTGCCGGGTATGCTTCGCCTTCCGGGGGGCGGCTGTTCGGCTTGCCCCGGCTTCATCCCGCACTCGCCGCTGTAAACTACGGGCAGATGCGTAATGCCGCGCTTTCGCAGCTCTTTTCGGACCACGCGCGCCAGGGGGTCGCTTTCCGTCTTCGCTATGTCGGAGAGGCGGAGAAGGGAGGCGTCGGCCTTGTTGCCCGCCCCGAGAGCGGAAATGATCGGTATGCCGCGGTCCACCGCCGTTTCGATGAGATCGAGCTTGCAGGCCACGAGGTCAATGCAGTCGACAATATAGTCAAAGCGGCGCGCAAAGAACATTTCCCGTGTCGCGGCCTCATATCTCGCGTTGAACGGGATGGCTTCGGCAGCGGGATTTATATCGCGCAGGCGCTCGGCCATGACCTCCGCCTTGGCGCGTCCAATCGTCGAGCTCAGCGCGCAGAGCTGTCGGTTTATATTGCTCTCACTCACCGTGTCCTGGTCGATGAGGGCAATGGAGCCGACACCGGAACGGCAAAGCGCCTCGGCACACCAGCTCCCGACGCCGCCCAGACCGAAAACGGCGACACAGGACGTGCGGAGCCTCTCCATGGCCGCCGCGCCAAGCAGCATCTCGGTTCTTAAAAATCTCTCGGACATCTTGCCCTCCTCCGAAAATTGACCTCCAAATCGTAAAGCAGCCGCGGAGCGGAATGAGTCCGGACCGCGGCTGCTGAAAATCAAAGTCAGCCTATCTTCTTGAGCAGGAAGGCACAGAAAGCCTTTTTGATTTCGTACTTGGAAAGCAAATCCTTCTGCCACGCCGAGAAGTCCGCATCCTTCTTTGCGTCGTCCGCCAGCTTCTCGTGGTAGGTCTCTCCCTTGCCGACAAAGTAGATGACATGGTAGCCGCAGTAGTTTGAATCCTGGTTGAAGACGATGCCGGTATCCCCCGTCTTCCTTGAAGCGTCGAAGCACCAGTCGTTGAAGTTCGTGACCATCTGGCCTTTGTAGATGTTCTCGTAAAGACCGCCCTTGGTTTTTGAGCCGGTGTCGTCGGTGTTCTTGGTCGCAAGCGCCGCGAAGCTGTCCTCTGTGGCGTCTCCCGACTTCCACTGGGCGAGGAGGTCGTCGGCCTTCTGCTTGGCCGTAGCCTTGGCGTCGTCCGTATAGGTCCCGTCGCTGGAGGCGACAGCCTTTATAAGGATGTGGCGCACGTTGACGGTCGAATAATCCGCTTCCTCGTGCGAGACGAAGTACAGCGCGTAGTAGCCGCTGTCTGTGGAGATGACCGTGGTATCCCCCGCTTTGCGGGAAGAATCCTTGACCCAGCTCGCGTATGCGTCGGTGAGCTTCGCCCCCTGAGTGCTGCTCACGGAAGCACTCGCATTGGCCAGGGACTTGACCGCCGCGATAAAGGCGTCCTGCGTCTTGGCGGCGGCGACGATGCCGTCGGCGGTCGTCTTGGCCGCCGCCATAGCGGCTTCCTTCCCGGCGGTGGCATCGGCGCTGGGAGACGGACTCGCAATGTCGGACGCCGTGGCGCTTGCGCTCGCTGCCGGGGATGCGCTCGCCGCTTTGGAGGAGCTGTCCGAGGAACTGCCCTTCACAGAGCCGTCCACAAGGTAGGCGATATAGCTGAAGCTGTCGAGATCAGCCTTGTTGTCCGAATAATACTTATCAAGATCGCCGCTGGAATATTTATAGGAGTCCTGCTTCTGTGTGACATAGGCGCTGGAGATGGCGCCCTTTGTGAAGATGTCCTCAATGAGCTTCTCTGTGACGCCCGTCCCGTACTGAGCGGAAAAATACGCGTCCGCGCTGTTATACTTGGAGCTCTTATAAGAATTTCTCGCGTTTTCAAGGTTCGTTTCGAGAGTGGCCTGATCAGAGTCGCTGAGCTTGAAGCCCTCCGCCTTCGCCGCCGAATAATAGGCCGCGGTGTTCTTCATGGTGTCCTCTGCCGATTCCTTGAAATGCTCCGCCCAGGTCTTCCCGCTGCCGTCCGGATAAGTCTGCTCGCTGTACGGCTTGGAAGTATCGAGCCCAAGCTGGGAGAGATACTGGCTGTATTGGTTCAGATAGGAGTTTACGGTATAATTATAATAGAAGCTGTATTCGGCCGCCGAGTAACTGACGTCGCCCGCCCTGACCGCCGGGAAATAGATATAGAGGGCGTTAGAATAATAGCCGACTACGCAGACCAGAATGAGAAGAACGATTATCCAGACGGTCGCCTTTGTGTGATTTGCCTTTTTTGCCGCTTTTTCGGCTTTCTGCTGAGCGATCTGACGCTTGTCGGCGCCCTGTGACCGCAGCTCTTGACGTACCTTCTTCTGCTGTGATGCACTCATTTATATGTTGACCTCCATTCGCTCCGAGCACAAATCAAACCTAAATGCCTCAAGCTTTCGGAGGCGGTTAAATGTGCAGCGGTTGCCGCTTGTCGGCGAGCGGCACGCCCTCTGTTAGGCTAATGATAGTATGTTTTCCTATCTTACGATCATTTATGGTAATACCAGATGATTATAACGCAAAATGCGATCCGTTTCAAGTGTAATCATGGCGCGGACTGCTAATATTATCCGGAAGGCGCCGTGTCCCGCCGTGTCAGACGCCCGCGCAGACACCCGAGGAGTTTTTCGGAGACCCCACAGGAGGCAAGGTAGCCCGGGACTCCGCCGTATTCCGAGTTTATATGGCGGAGAAGCAAAGCCATGTTCTCCGGGTCCGAGCTGAAGAAGGGGTCGTCCGGGCTTCTTCCGCCGCGGGGGCCCGGCCGGCCCTCGAAAAGAGGCGTCAGATACCCGCGGCTCACCGCGTAGTCGGCGATGATATCGTCGTCCGAAACGCCGCAGAGTCCGAGAAGCGCCATCGCGACAAGACCGGTTCTGTCCTTGCCCGTCTGGCAGTGGAAGAGCGTGCATCCTTCCGAAACGGCGAGAATCCCGAGCACTTTCCGCATCCAGCTCTTATTTTCCCCGATTAAGCGGATATAATGTCCGGCCCAGGAAAATCTGCCGCCCGCCTCCCCGGTACAGACGCCGCTGGCCGCGGCGGCGTCGTACATGGGCGCCTTTTTGTAGGTGACGAAAACCGAGCGGGAGAGCACGTCGGGCACGCGGACACGTTCCCTATAGGAGCGGAGATCCAGATCGGTCCGGAGGCCCCGGCTTTTCAGAAACGCCAGATCGCGGTCCGTGAGCGACGCGGGTACGTCCGAACGGATAAACACCCCGCTTTCGGTGACGCCGCCCGGGAGACGGAAGCCTCCGAGGTCGCGGGCGTTAAGCAGGCCCTCGAGCGGCAGTCTCTCGCATGACATTTTAAGCCTCACCTCACTTTTCTACAAATTCTGCCAGCCGTTTTATGAAACAAGCATAAAACCGCCGCAAAAATAATTTCGACTGATTTATGCATATTTTTCCGTATTCCCATCTTGACAAAGGCGGGTGAATGTGCATAACTCTGTTGACGATGTTCAAAAACTACCTTAAATAATGAATATCAGCGAAAAAATGAGCCGATAAACCCGGTTTATCCGGCGCGTAAAGGCGCTTATTGCCGTCCGGGCACAAATGTGGTAAAATAGAAGAGGCGGACTTTCCGCTGATTTCCCGCGGTGGACTCTGCATATATTTTAATGAGGAAACCGGAAGCGGCGGAAAAATCCCGATCGAGGAACAAAGAGTGTGAGAATTAATAATCCCCCAAAAAAGAAACGTCACAGAGGACTGCTTGCGGCGGCGGTCATCCTGGCACTGATCGCGGCGCTGTTCCTCGACAGCCGCTTCAGGCTTGTCACGACGGAGTACACGCTCTCCTGCTCCGGGCTCCCTCAGAGCTTCGACGGCTACAGGGTGGTGCAGCTCTCCGACCTGCATATGGCGCAGTTCGGGAAGGACAACGCCCGCTTGCTGCGTCTCACGGCGGAGCAGACGCCGGATATCATCGTCATGACCGGGGATTTCCTCGACGACAGAACGCCCGGACTCGATCAGACCGACAGGCTGAAGCCTTTTCTTGAGAAGCTGACGAAGATCGCGCCCTGTTATTTTGTCAGCGGGAACCACGAGTGGGCAAGCGGAGAGCTTGACAAGCTCGCTTCGCTCATGAGGGAACTGGGGATTACTTACCTGCGGAACGGCTGCACCCTGCTCAAAAGAGGGAACGACAGCCTCGTGCTCGAGGGGGTCGAGGACCCCAACGGCCCGAGGGATATGGTGAAGCCCGATGAGCTCGCGGGCGCTGCGGCACAGAAATATCCCGGAAAGTTTAGAATCCTGCTTGCCCACCGAAACGACATGCTGAAGAAATATCCCGATCTGCCGGTGAATCTCGTGCTGTGCGGGCACTCGCACGGAGGAGTCGTCCGGCTGCCCTTCCTGGGCGGAGTCTTCGGCACAGAGCACGACCTGTTCCCGAAGTACGACGCCGGGCTGTTCAACGAGGGCACTTACGACATGATCGTGTCCCGCGGCCTTGGCTGGGAGGCGCCGATGTACCGATTCCTGAATAACCCGGAGCTGGTAACCGTTGTGCTGAAAAAGAATTAAATATTTCCACAATAAAATTGTGTCATATCTCTCACCCTCCCGCATATATTTATAGAGTACGCAAATAGGCGTCGCGCTATTTATATTTGGGGGGAAGCAAAAATATGGAAGAGGACATTGACGATCTCATCTACGGAGATGCGGAGACGGTGGCCAGTGAAAGATAACATTTAGCCCGGAAAAGAACAATTTTTTCTTTTCCGGGTAATCTTTTTATGGAATTGCCCGGCGGCGTCAGAGCGGCAGCGCCGGAAAGACGCTCTTCAGAAGCGCGAAGATTATCGGGAAAAGAATGGCGGGAAGAAGGTTCCCGACCTTTATTTTTTTGCCGAAAATCATGTTTATGCCGATAGCGAAGATCAGAATCGAGCCCACGCAGTTGAGCTGGCCCGTCAGTGCGGGGTAAGCCTGCAGAAGCGGGCTGATGAACTGCGCGAGAAGGGTTATTCCCCCCTGATAGATAAAGAGCGGAGCGCTTGAAACCGCCACGCCGAAGCCGAGGGACGCCGCGAGGAGCACGGAGCTTATCCCGTCGAGTACGGCTTTCGCCGCGAGAGTGGAATAATTTCCGGTCAGCCCGTCCTGAAGCGAGCCGACAATCGCCATCGCGCCGACACAGAAAAGCATCGAGGCCGTGACAAAACCGTCCACAAAGGTGCTGCCCGCGAGCTTTTCCGGCATTTTTTTCTTTAAACGCCCGCCAAGACCGTTGAGCCAGGTCTCAATATCGAGCAGTTCGCCGACAATCGCGCCAAGGACGAGAGAGAGGACCATGAGCATGGTATACTGCGTCGCAAGGATGTCGTTTGCGCTGCTGTCCTTCGCGATTACGAGCAGACCGGAGAGCGCGCCGCCGAGGCCGATGAACATGACGGCCAGCCCCACGGCCGAGAAGATCGTCTCTTCAAAACGCTTCCGCAGACCGCCCTTGATCAGCATTCCGATGGCGGAGCCGACGAGGATCGCGCCGCAGTTTATTAAGGTTCCGATTCCGTGCATAGAAGTTACATCCTTATGTTTTTTATCCGCCGTGAAAACGGCGCTTACTTTCCGGCTCCGGCGCTCTCAGCGCCCGCGCCGGGCTTCGGCGTGCACACAGGGTGGTTTGCGGAGCTGTTGCCGGAGTTGTTCGCGGAGTTGTTGCCGATGGAAATGCCCTTTTTGATCGGAGAGATCAGAAAACCGATTACCATTCCGAGCAGGAAGAAGGTAAAACGGTGCACAGCCGGTGAATTCTTGGTTTCTTTTTTCATTTTAAGCCACCCTTTACATTATTTTATTTGTTCCCCCAGCCGTCCAGGGGCAGACGCCTCATCGCGCCAAAGATTTTCGACTTTATATCGGGGTATTCCTCCTGAAGGCGCTGGATGAGCAGCTTAACCTCATGCCGCTTGCTGTCGCAGTCGGCGGGGCAGGCGTTTTTGACGACGGGCAGGGCAAGCTCCTCGCAGAGGCTTCGAATCTGGCCCTCGCCCGCGTAGACCATGGGGCGGATCTGCCAGACGCCCGCGCGGTCCATATAGGTGACGGGTTTGAAGCAGCTTATCTGCCCCTCGAAAATCAGGGACATGAGGAAGGTCTCTATGGCGTCGTCCATGTGGTGGCCGAGAGCCAGCTTGTTGAGCCCGCGGGCCTTCAGCGCGTCGTTAAGAGCACCGCGGCGCATTTTGGAGCAGAGCGAGCAGGGGCTTTCCTCCCGCCTGATATCAAAGACGATCTCGCGTATGTCAGTTTTGACGCAGGTGTAGGGGACGCCCAGCTCCTCACAGAGCCTTGCCACCGGAGAGTAGTCCATGCCCTCGAAGCCCAGCTCGAGAGAGATGGCCTCAAGGCTGTATTTTTTGGGGTAGAAACTCTTCAAATGCGCGAGAGTGCGGAGCAAAACAAGGCTGTCCTTTCCGCCCGAAACGCCGACCGCAATGCCGTCGCCGTCCTCAATCATGCGGTAGTCATCCACCGCCCGGCGCACAATGCTTGTAAAATGATTAAAATGGTCCATTTCTGGCACTCCAAAAATAAATAATGATATTGAGATATTACGAGCAAACGTGAGAAAAACGGAGATAATAAGAGCTCGTCCGGATGTATTTAATTTTTCTCTGAAATGGGTGTTGACAGGGGAAATGCGCTGTGGTATAAAAATAAGGCACCCTTGGGAAAACTGCGCTTGCAGACTATTCTAACTGTGCGGAATTAAATTGTCAAATTTTTTGGTGCGGGAGCGCGCGCAGTGTTCCCCGGCCGGATAAAATACAATCCAACTACATTTTATGGAGGCAGAAAAAATGTCCACTTACATGGAACATGCGGACACCGTTACCCGTAAATGGTATATACTCGACGCGACCGGAAAGCCGATGGGCAAGACAGCGGCTCTCGCTGCGGACATACTCCGCGGCAAGCTGAAGCCCACCTACACCCCGCACGTCGACTGCGGTGATTTCGTTATCGTCATCAACGCTGAGAAGGCGGTTCTGACGGGCAAAAAGCTCGAGCAGAAGTACTATTACACCCACTCCGGCTATGTCGGAGGACTCAAGGCCGTGCAGTACAAGCGCCTTATGGCCGAGAAGCCCGACTTAGCGATGGAACTCGCGGTCAAGGGCATGCTGCAGAAGAACAAGCTGGGCAGCGCGCAGCTCACCCGTCTGAAGGTCTTCCGCGGCGCGGAGCACACCCATCAGGCGCAGCAGCCCGAAGCCTGGGCACTTTAAAGGAGGCAATGAATATGTATCAGAGCAAAAAGCCTTATTTGTACGGCACCGGCAGAAGAAAGTCCTCTGTGGCCAGAGTTCATCTGTTTCCTGGCGGCACAGGCAAGATCACGGTCAACGGCCGCGATATCGACGATTATTTCGGACTTGACTCCCTTAAACTCATCATCCGCCAGCCCCTTGTCCTCACCGCTGTGGCCGACAAGGTCGACATCGAAGCGACTGTCGTCGGCGGCGGCGTCACCGGCCAGGCCGGCGCGATCCGTCACGGCATTTCGAGAGCCCTTCTCCTCGTCGACGAGACATACCGCCCCGCCCTCAAGCAAGCCGGCTTCCTCACCCGCGACCCGAGAATGAAGGAGCGTAAAAAATACGGCCTCAAAGGTGCCCGCAAAGCGCCCCAGTTCTCAAAGAGATAATCTGCAAGATACTCGATTATACAAAAGATATTACACGATATCGGACGATATCAAAGCATACAAAAGAGGCTCGACGCGATTCAAGCGTCGGGCCCCTTTTCTTTCAGCAGCCGGGATTATTAATAGAATAATTCGACTTCCGCGCGTCTTGAAAACATATACTCGAGCTCTTCTTTGTGGTAAAGAAAACCGGGATCATCAAAATAACGGGCGTGCTGAGGACAAAGCTTTACGCAGGCACAGCACTTAATGCATATTCCGGTATATTCATGGATGTTCTCATGGCTGATAGAGCCCATAGGACAGATGTCTGCACAACGCCCGCAACAATTGCAGTCACTGCTGATTTTCGGCAAGACTTTCCGTATATCAATCGCGTTACCATTCCTGTCGTGAGGCTGGTAATAAGGACGAACTGGAATAACGCCTTTCACTTCGACCGGTGGAAGTAAGGAAGGCTCAGGTGTGCTGTTTAGTTTTTCATAAATACGGTCGGCAAAGGTATCAGCTAATTTCATATCATCTGCGTCCGGACGTCCTGCGGCAAGAACAGACGAAAAAGAGTGCTCGCCGACAAAGGCCGCAGCGGCAATGGTATGGAAACCGTCATCCTCCAAGAGACTTCTTAATTCTATCAAAGCATCGTCATAATTACGGTTTCCATATAAGACGATGGGGACGGCAACAGCACCGTTGCCGATTATTGTTTTGATATATTTGAGCAGTATATTAGGTATCCTTCCAGCGTAAACAGGCGTACCAAATAAAACGAGATCATCTGACGTAAAGGACAGAGGAGAGGTTCGTACTGAAGGTTGTGTAATATTTATTACATTCATATCTGTCCCAATAAGGGAAGAAAGCTTTTTAGAAATGGCGGTGATAATTTTTTCAGTTGTTCTGGTACCACTGAAATACATCGCATGTATATGGTATTTTTTCATTCGGATACTCCTATTATACTTTAATATGCCAATTATACTACGATTCAATTAATATTCTATATTAAAGTTAAGTTCAGCCTGTATATTTCTTCTGTCAGTCCGGCATATCTTTCAAAGTCTGCCATTGGCATATTGTCGCAAATCTATCGTAACACGATATAAACGGCATTGACCTTTACACAAGACATTAGACAATATTTGATACATGGGTAAAAAATATTAAACGTTATTCAAACAAATTGATCTGTACCAACGCAATTCCACGGTGAAATGATACCTCAAAGCGTTAACAGGATATTCAACGTATCGGACGATATCGAAGCATACAAAAGAGGCTCGACGCGATTCAATGGCGTCGGGCCTCTTAATATTTATATACTGTTATACTGTCTCGTTTCGTGTTATCCTTAACAAGGAAATTTCTTATTATTTTTGGAGGTGTTCATAATGATTAAAGAAATACTTTTGCTTGGCAATCCAAAGTTATATGAGACAAGTATTTCGGTTGAGGAAACGGAACATGATTTCATTCAAAATACAGTAATTGATTTGCATGATACGTTAATCGAATATCGGCGCATACATGGCGCGGGGCGTGCAATCGCAGCTCCGCAGATTGGGGTACAAAAAAGGCTATTGTATATGTTTATAGACAGGCCTGTAGTGTTTATTAATCCATCCGTAACTTATTATGATAATGCGCTAATGGAAGTCATGGACGATTGTATGTCATTCCCCGGACTTCTTGTCAAGGTACATAGGCATAAAAGATGCAAAATAGAATACTTGGACATGGATTGGAAAACGAACGAAATGGAACTTGAAGGGGACTTATCTGAATTACTACAGCATGAGTACGATCATTTAGATGGTATATTAGCGACAATGAGAGCAATAGACAATAAATCGTTGTTTATTAAGAACGACAGGAATATATGATAAAATCATGTCGCAAATTTGTCGCAACACGATATAAACTTTGGAAAATATAAAAGAAATTGGACGATATTCGATGTGTGGGTAAAAGATATTAGACGCTATTTAATGGTATTTAATCCTCTGCGTTAATATATAATGGCTTGAATTTGTTGACAATTACTTAAATGTGTCGTATTCTAACAGTACTAACAGTATTAATACAGATAAGATGGTTGGGGCTATGCGAGCTCAGCTCCGATTTATGGAAGGTGAGAATAATCGAAATGAACGAGTTACTGCTGATAGCTTATGAATGGTTAACAGTCATTCTGCCTTTCATAATTACATTTGTAGTATTAAACGCTATTTACAAGCACAAGAGAAGCCCCCAAACAAAAAAACGGTTTATAATGCTTGCGATATTTTCTGTCTACATTTTTGCTGTTTTTTATTTTACGGGCGCAGGTACCATATTTAATTTGCAGAGTTATGGAATTCGGCTTGGTTCGGATCAGATAAATTATTTGCCGTTTTCTCGTGATATCGATGTTGTCGGATATCTTCTCAATGTGATTTTGTTTGTGCCATTTGGGATTCTTGTGCCTTTTATCTGGCCGAATGGATCAAAATACACTGTGCTTTCCGGCCTTTCCTTTTCTTTTTTGATTGAAATTAGCCAGCTATTTAATATTAGACAAACAGATATTGATGATTTGATATTAAATACATTCGGGACATTAATAGGCTATCTGCTGTTCAGAACATTCTCAAACAGAATAAAAATAACTAAAAGCCCGGTAAATTGCTTCAAATATGAATCAGTAGTTTATATTCTAACTATGTTTTTTGGCCATTTTTTTATGTTCAATGAGTTGGGCATGGCTAAAATTCTTTTTGGCTTTTAAAAAACAGCTACTTTAATAAAAAAGAGCAGGGTATCTTTTCTTGATACTCTGCTCTTGCGCTGATTTCATGCTTTTTTCTTTATCTTAATGACATTGGCCCGAAGGCTGCTCTAAGTGTTTAAGCAAAAAACTATAAAACAATCATTTCAGAACCAACTTATCCAGTTCTTCCAGCCGGGAGTAATAGGTGTTATATGCCGAACTGAGCCGCCGCAGTGCTGGAATAAATGTGTTGTAATAACCAGCTTTCGTTAAATGCTCACGCATTACCCGATTGTTGTGCTTAACAAACACAATTACCGGATTCAATCGAACACGCCATTTCTTTTGCTGCTTCCGTTGGAGACGAACAGTTTCAATAAATTGTTTGATCTCATGTTCGTCCGCATTTACAATTTTGCGGATACCTTGCTCCGGGTCAACGGTTTGCACGGGAAGACTACTCTTGGAAAAGCGCTGCATAAATCTCAGGGATAGCGGCAACTTTACTTCTGCATTATCTAACCATTGTACCATACATTCGTAAGCTTCGGCCTGTTGTGGCGTCTGAACAACTTCCTGTAAATACGGGTGAAAATGCCTGACCAGATATTCTCCCCAAAAACCTGGAAATGCTAAAATCAGTTTTTCTTCTACAGAGTTGACCAATTGCGTGGCTTCCGGTGAATCCAAAACCGTTACATCGTAATTTGCAATCAGCTTATCCAGAATTGTAAGACAATCATTCATTTCTTTGGCTTCTGTCTGCTTGTTTACGCGGATAGTCCGTAAAATGCCTTGTTTATCTTTACTGTCCAAGATTGATTTGATGTCCTTGGCCGATATAGCCAAAAGACGCAGCAAATGAATTTCCTTGATACGGGAAACATCCGCATCACTGAAATTACGATAGCCGTTTTCATCGGTGCTGACATGAATTAATCCTTGGCTTTCATACCAATTGATGGCCTTTTTCGTTGTGCCAATTTGTGAGCACACTTCATTTATACGCATTATTCTACCCTCCTGCACTCACCATACACCAATCCCCAAGGGAACAGTCAAGAGCTTTAATAGCATTTTATATAGTATAGCACACAAAAAACCATTAAGCGAAAAACGGAAAGAGGTCAAGCGCGGATTCCGTCAGCGCCAGAAGCTCCGTTTCCTCCGCACCGAGATAACCGCGCATATGCGTCAGTCCCGTGATCAGTCCCTCCCGCGTTCCGGTGTTGTAAATGCTTCCGCAAGTTAATTACAGGCATGGCTAAACCTCCAAATGGCAAGAAGGACAGAACAGCGTAAAACTGCCAGTCCTTCTCGCGCATGTGATAGGGCATAATCCCTTCACTTGGGATATTGATAGGCTTCGCCCGTTGTATAAATCAAACCTGATTCTTTGCCAAAGTTTCGTTCGTTCCGTTAAGCCGGTTGTAGTCTTCAAGCGGGCCCGGCAGCGTTTTGTTTCAGTCGGTAAATCATCCCTGAAACGCGGATAAAATGGTTGGGCTTGTAATAATACCGCTTATTCTTTCGCAGCGCTTTCAGCAGGGTGATGCTGCCGGAGGCAAACAGGGCATAGGTCCCGATCATGACAAGGATTACCGCCGCGACAAACAGCGGGACCGCCTTTAGGGGCTCTTCGATTTTAAGGGCAAGGAAGTATCCGACGACAAGAGCCAAAACGCCGATAACCGTCAGTCCGACTTTGGTTTTCGGCTCTTTTTCACCGACCTGTCCGCTTTTGAGTAATTCGACAGGGCTGGAAATGCGAATATGCCGGATATTATTCAAAAGGTTCAGAAGGAAAATGCCTGCAAATAAAATCAAAGTGACCAGAACTGTGGAAAGCAAAATATGAAAGCCTATCTCGATCTTCGGGGATAGTATCTTGAGCAGCAGCAAGTAAACAAGCTTGCTGAACACGATCCCATTCAACATACCCAACAGGATACTGATGACAGCAGTATAAAGCGTTTCAAAAAGCATGACCTTCATAATATGTCTCTTTTCCATTCCGAGCATATTACAAAGTCCAAACTCTTTCTTCCGCTGCTTCATAAGGAAGCTGTTGGTATAAAAGATAAAGATCACCGAGAAAAATGCCGCAATGTAAACAGTCGCGGAAAAGAGCAGTTTAAGCGACCGGCCGCCTGTTTTCAATTGTATAATGATAAAATATGTAGTAAAATATAGATATAAATCATGCTTGTGAAGGATTTGATGATACGGAAGTATCAGCGCTTTTATTACTACATAAGAGGCTCGATTTTCAGACCCAAGTGAGGTATGCATATGGCTCAATTCACACAGAAAGGGATCATTCAAGCATTTCGTGATATGCTGGAAGATACCCCTTTTGATAAGATCACTGTTTCAAGTATTATTGCAAAGTGCGGAATCAGTTCAAATACATTCTATTACCATTTCAGAGACATCTATGACTTGCTTGACTCGTGGCTGCAGGGAGAAAAGGAACAGTTTATCAATAATTCCTCACAGAGAGAAACCTGGCAGGATATTGTGAAAGCAGTCTTGAACTACGTGAAGGACAATCAGTCAATTGTTGAGAATGTTTTGAATTCATTGTCCAGAGACCGACTTGAACGGTACATATTTGATTCCACAGATGAAAGTATTTATAAAATTGTTTGCCGGGAGGCGGCGGGGCGGCGAGTTCCTGAAGAACGGCTCAGGGATATTGCGGACTTTTACCGATTTGCGGTCCTGGGCTTTTTCCTGAAGTACGTCTGGAACCACATGAGCTTTGATATTGACAATTCTGTAGACAGGCTCAGCGTATTATTCAATGGTTTTATCCGTCAGGCAATTGAGGACTGTCCAGAAAAGCAGTAATCGTATGCCATACTTAATAGCTTTTTAGTAGAAATCATGAGGTTTCTACTAAATTTATAGAATTTAAGCAGTTTCTCCTAAATTAGGAGAAACTGCTTTTTTTTGCAGTGGCACTGTAGGCAATTAATTGTTAAGATAGCACCAAAAGATTATAAAGCAAATGAGGAGGACAAAATGAGGAATATTTCGGACAAAATGAAAAACTTTGCCATGAAGCAGCTTTTCGGCTATCTGGACAAGGATCCGGACAATAACATACCCAAGGTCTTGGATTGGCTTGAAAAGAACGACAGGGAAAACGGAATCACGAATGAGGTCCGTGGAATTAAGAAAGCGGTCAGCGATCCCGGCAACAACTGGTCGAAACTGGTCAGGAGCATTTGGACGGACATAGACGGCGGGCAGCTGAGAATCCTGGTCGAGAACGCGGTTATTAAAGGCACGATGATCGGCACGCCTTTTTCCACCAGGCTTCAGGAAAAGTATCAGTGCAATATACCGTGGACTATCCTTATGGACCCCACTTCGGCCTGTAATCTTCACTGTACCGGCTGCTGGGCGGCCGAATACGGAAACAAGCTGAACCTGAGCTTTGAACAGCTGGACGATATCATCCGTCAGGGCAAAGAGCTCGGCACTTATGTCTATCTCTACTCAGGCGGCGAGCCGCTCGTCCGCAAGGCGGACATCATCAGGCTATGCGAGAAGCACAGCGACTGCGCTTTTCTCGCCTTTACAAACGGCACCCTGATCGACGACGCCTTCGCCGATGAAATGCTGCGCGTCAAAAACTTTGTGCCGGCAATCAGCATTGAAGGTTTTGAAGAAGCCACCGACGACCGCCGCGGTCACGGAACCTACAGGAAAGTCATGGAAGCCATGAAGCGCCTGAAGGAGAGAAAACTGCTGTTTGGCATTTCCTGCTGCTATACCAGCAAAAACGCTGAGGTAATAGGCAGCGAGGAGTATTTTGATTACATGATTGAAATGGGTTCGAAGTTTGCCTGGTTCTTTACCTATATGCCCATCGGCGCGGAAGCGGTTCCCGAACTGATGGCGTCTGCCGCACAGCGGAAGTTTATGCTTGAACAAATCCAAAAATTTCGCAAGACAAAGCCGATCTTCACCATGGATTTCTGGAATGACGGGGACGCAGTCGGCGGCTGCATCGCGGGCGGGCGCGGGTACATGCATATCAACGCCAACGGCGATATTGAGCCCTGTGCCTTTATCCACTATTCGGATTCGAACATCAAGGAAAAAACTTTGCTCGAAGCGTACCAGTCTCCGCTGTTCATGGCATACAGAGTCAGACAGCCGTTCAACGAAAATATGCTCCGTCCCTGCCCTGTGCTGGACAATCCGGGACGTCTGACAGAAATTGTCGAAGTCTCCGGCGCACGGTCCACGGATTTGAAGAACCCGGAAAATGCTTGCGACTACTGCGACAAATGTATCCATGCGGCTGAAAACTGGGCGCCGGTTGCCGATCAGATCTGGGACTCCATGCCGAATAGAAAAGGTGTTAGCCTGACAGGCAAGATGAGCAAGAAATCATGAGGAGGTATTAAGCTTGAAGACCTTTTTTACCTCTGAATCAGTTACTTGCGGACATCCCGACAAGATATGCGATCAAATCGCCGACCGGATTCTGGACAAGCTACTGGAGCAGGATCCGGATTCCAGGGTAGCCTGCGAAGTGACCTGTGCTGCGGACCAAGTACATATTTTCGGTGAAATCACCTCGCGGGCAAAAGTCGATTATCAGTCTGTTGCGCGACAAGTTATCGAAGAAATCGGATACACATGCCCGGGGCGCGGCTTTGATGCTGTGAACTGTGAAATCCGGGTAGACCTGCATGAACAATCGCCGGATATCTCCCGGGGAATCAGTAGGCGGACGGAAAGGGAACTGCTTGACAGCGGCGCAGGAGATCAGGGTATGATGTTCGGGTATGCCTGCCGGGAGACAGACTGCCTGATGCCGCTGCCCATTGAGCTGGCCCACGCGCTTGCAAAACGTTTGGAACTGGTCCGAAGAAGCAGCGAACTTCCCTATTTGCTCCCTGACGGGAAAACCCAGGTTACGGTTGAATACGAGGATGATATACCAAAACGGATTGCGGATATCATCGTTTCCAGCCAGCACTTTGAAAATGTCGATATCAAAACGCTGCGGTCCGATATTATCGGTCATGTGATTTATCCGGCGCTTCCGGCCCGAATGCTGGACAATAATACGCAATTCTACATCAATCCCACCGGCCGGTTTGTGATGGGGGGCCCGGCTGGAGATGCCGGATTGACCGGCAGGAAGCTTATGGCGGATACCTATGGAGGATATGCCAGACACGGCGGCGGCTCTTTTTCCGGAAAGGACGCCACAAAGGTAGACCGGAGCGGAGCCTATATGGCACGATACATCGCAAAAAATATTGTCGCAGCATGCTTGGCAGACAAATGCGAAGTGCAGCTGAGCTACGCAATTGGCCTGTCCGAACCTATCGCTTTGCGGCTTGATACGTTCGGCACCGAAAAGGTCAAAAACGACGAACTATATTGTGCGGTACTGAACTCAGTTGATTTGCGTCCGTTTGCCATTATAAAAAAGTTCGGATTGACAGCGCCTATCTTCTCCAGGGTATCCTGTTACGGACATTTTGGGAGCAATGCCAGTATGATGCCATGGGAGAGTACAGACCTACCCCTATCAGGTTGAACACAAAAACATGTCGGCCGTACCTTGCTGCCGTCAGTATCGGTGAAGATCTTCCGATGCCGACTAAACCGCCGGACATACCCGCATAAGGACGTAACCGGGTCCATAAAAATTATTGTGTTCATTAGCGGAACTGATATATAAAACAATGGGGTGATTCAATGAAGCGTCAATTTTTACTCAGCTGCGGTTCAACGGCAGACCTTCCGTATTCCTATCTGCAGGAACGCGGGATTCCTGTGATTTTCTATACCTACAGCGTTGACGGAAAAGAATACGTCGACGATATGGGCCGCGATCCGGAGGCTTTACCGGAATTTTATAAATTTCTTGCAGACGGCAAGCTGCCCTTAACTTCACAGATCAATACCGGCGAATATTACGATTTTTTTGAGGAGCAGCTGCAAAAAGGCGATTTAATGCATATTGCCTTTGGCTCCGGAATGTCTAACTCGGTAAATAACGCGCAGGAGGCAGCAGAGATGCTGCATGAAAAATATCCGGAACGAAAAATAACCGTGATCGATTCTCTATGCAGCTCGACCGGATACGGCTTGCTGGTAGATGAAGCCGCAGATATGCGCGATCGCGGATGTTCCCTGGAGGAGACGGAGCAATGGGTTCTTGCGAACCGAAAAAAGGTACACCATCAGTTCTTTTCCGTGGATCTGAAGTATTATCGCCGCAGCGGACGGATGTCCGGCGCTGCCGCGACTATTGGATCGGTTTTGAATATCTGCCCGATAATGCATCTTGACGATGGCGGCCGCATTATTGCTTACGACAAGGTACGGGGCAGAAATAACGCAATACAGGAGACAATCCGGACGATGGAAACGCATGCGAAGGACGGATTAAATTATTCTGGCAAATGCTGGATATGCAATTCCAACTGCCTGCGGGAAGCCGAACAGCTGAAAAGCGCGCTGAAGGAGCGCTTTCGCTATATCAGGGGGGAAATCCGCATCTGCGATATAGGGACGATAATCGCTTCCCATTGCGGGCCGGGGACAGTCGCGGTATTTTTCTTCGGTGACGAACGCACGCCTGACGTTACAGCAAAGGAACAGTAGTGCCTGTGGGCGGAAAAATACGCGGTCAGAAGAACCAAAACAGTTAGGAGATATTCAGATGGGGAAAACACGAGTCGGGGTCGGTTTTGCGACCGGCAGAAAAAATTTTCAGCACGTATTGAAAAATTACATTCTGAACTGGAAAGAATCGGGACTGATTGAGAATGACGATATAGAGATTAACGTCTATGTGGCCTATGACCTTACATACAAGGGCACCCGGAAAAGCGACTACACTTCAATTCCCGAAGAGATTAAATCCATGATACAGGAAACGCATTTTTTCGGTGAGGAGGAAATTGCGGCGGCAAAAGAGGAATTGGTCGGCCGGGGAATCACGGATATTTCCGGCGCTTCGCTTCTTTTCGGAAATGGATATGCCGCGCAGCGTAATTTAATTTTATTCAACGCGATTCGAGACAATATGGATTGCCTGCTTTTCATTGATGACGACGATTATCCTTTTGCGGTGACGCGCAACAGATATGTTGCCATCTGGAGCGGGCAGCAGGTGCTTAAAAAGCATATCGAGAATATACAAGGAAGCGATATTACATGCGGTTATCATTGCGGATACATTTCTCCGATTCCAACGGCGAGCTTCATCGACGATGCGGAAACGCAGATATTCAAAACGCTGATTGAAGCGCTGAGCAACGACATTGTCAACTGGAACAGTCTAAGAGAGGTCATGAATAACGGCGGCGTAACATACGCAGATACAAAAATTCTGGTTGAGAATGAACCTGTTGACGTGCCCGAAATTAACCGTGCGAAATTTATATCCGGGTCCAATCTGTGCATAAATCTAACGGACCCACGGCGGGTATTCCCATTTTATAATCCGCCCGGAGCACGCGGAGAGGATACTTTCCTAAGCACCTGCCTGAGTGAACGCCGGGTGCTGCGCATACCATGTTATACCTTTCACGACGGTTTTTCCGTGTATGAAAATCTTCTTTCCGGCGTACTTCCGACGCAGTTGTCCAGGGTGGATCCAACAAAAGAGCAGAATATACAGAGGTTTCTCTCAGCCTGCATCGGCTGGGCACGCTATAAGCCGTTGCTTCTCTATATTACTCAACCCGAGTCCTACAGGGAAAAAATTAATGAAGCGCAGAGCGAACTTTCCGCTGCGCTTCCATATGTCTGCAATTATTTCAAGATGCGGGAATTCTTGGACGTGCAGAAAGAAATGCTGGCCTATGACGCTTATGTAAGCATACACTGTGATGCTTTTCATAAGACCAAGGAGTTGTGGGCGGAACTCATGGATAATATCTGCAGCGCCGGATAAGCATTTTTACGGTTTATCCGTGAATTTAATCGAAAATTTGCTTGTTTTTGCCGTTTTCGTTATCAATACCGTTGTTTATAATGCTGTTTTACACCGCTGTACGCCGCCTCTACTCTTTCTTTTCCTCTTCCTCTATCGGCAGAACTTTCGGTGTGAATTACGGGCTTCGCCGCATAGGTCTTTCTCCGGTAATTAAGCTTGGAGCACCTGCGGCTTACATTTCCTCATTGCCTGCAAAAAACTCTTATCTGTATAAGTGGCAGGCTTGGCTGCGTTCTGTGCCTGTCGGAGCTGTTCCAGAACGCTGTGACAGCTTTTGCATGAAATTCCGTTCCTCGTCTTCGGGCTTGTAAGGCGTTTCAAGCTGCTCTCTGCTGTGGGAGGCCCGCCGCTCCCACGGGATGATTCTGCCCCTGTACAGGGCACGAATAGTGCTTTTCATAAAACCGTTCCTTTCATGTTTGTCCTTGCAACCCTTGAAATAACAGGCGTATTATACCGCCTGACCGATATGCCTCCTTCCCGCAGAACCGTCAAATCCCTGCAAATGAGCCGGTTGCCATGCTTTAGTGGTGGCAGCGGCGGTTTTGACCAATTTTCAAAACCGCCGCTTTTGGAATACAACTATTTAGTTTTAAAGTTTGCTAGGCAACAAGAGCCGTTAATACTTTTGCAAAATCGTCCTGTGTGATGTTTGTTGCAAACACATCATATCCGACTCCGGAATGGATGAATTGAGCATAATGGACGCTATTGTTAGCACTATCAGAATAGTGAGCAAGAATCATACCAATGCCGCCAATTGTGGATTCCTTCAACTCCCTGCCGTATGCATTATTGATATCGGTATACGGCAAATGGTTCTTGGCGAGTACGATTTTAATTTCCTGAGAGCGACCCAAATTTGCAAACAAAAAAGCGTTAGTGTCAAAGTAAACGCCGCGGCTATCGCTTTTATAAATTCCGCTTCTCACGTTAGAATCCTGCGCCTGCTTTTTTAAGTTGGACAGGGTTTGCTCAATTGGGAGTGAAATGCCATAGTATTTCAGAAGTTGATCATCGGTCATACTGACAAAATCATCAACTTTTAAAGCTATCGTTGAAGCAGAAAAGGATGGGACCACAGACAATTCATTTATTTGCAAAGAACTACTGGGCTTAGCTTGTGAGGGGGTATTGCCTTCGGTATTGCCGCTTTGTTCCGGTGCACTGCTCTGTACTGCATTACCACTTTGCGTCGGGGTAATATTTTGTGTGGAATTGCTGTTTGGCGTCGTGAGATTGCTCTGTGCAGGCTTGCCGCTTTGGGTGACCTGCGGCGTATTGATATCTTGTGTTGGAACATTGCTCTGTGGAATGCTGATAGCTGAAGAATTGGGTGGGATAACTGTACCGCTAGGATTAAAAAGCGGACTATTATATGCAATCGCCGTAATAGCAAGGCACGCGGCGGCAGCAGCCCCCCATCTGATCCATAGCTTTTTGGACGTTTTATGATTCCTTGGATTAGCCTCTTCAATAATTTCCTCAGAAATATCACCAAAGGCATCCAACATTTTTTCACTTGTCATACCAGGATTCCCTCACTTTCAAGATACTTTTTCAGTTTGTTCCTTGTGCGGAACAGCATGGACTTTACTTTGCTCTCGCCCATACCGCTCTGCTTAGCGATATCTTTAATCGGACTTATGTACCAATACCGTCTTACGAAGACGATGCGCTCAGTTTGCGGCAAAGCTTTCAGAAATTTATTGAACGCTTCATTGAGTACCATATCATTTGAAAATTGTTCAGCATCCGAGGCTGCGGGAATACAGTCTTCCATCTCAGATAGGACAAGCTCCATTTGGCCGCCTCCCCGTTTTTCAGCGGTATATTTCCGGTATCTCTGCAAAGATAAATTCCGCGTGATTTTCCCCAAAAAGGTTGATAGCCGGTTTGGCCGATTCGGCGGTATTGCATTCCAAACATTTACATATGTGTCATTGACACATTCGTCCGCGTCTTCGATACTATGCAATATATTATGGGCGATACAAAAGCAGTATTTTCCATACTTTTTTGCGGTTTCTGAGACGGCGGATTCCGCACGCGACCAATATAATTCTATAATTTTTTCATCTTCCACGTAGGAACCTCCTTGCCCTCGGACTAAGGCCTTCACCTCTATACATCCAAAAAATTGTGTTCCGTTGCATGTAAGGTGAAATTTCATAAAAATATTAATTCAGCTAAGTACTTAAAGAACCAATCAATATAATAACACAATGCGTGAGACGGAATGTCAAGCCGTTGTTTTCGGCAACAACTTTACTTTTTCCCATTAAAGTATTTACCGCTGTTACTGCGTCCGCCGAGATTCATTGGATGGTCGGCCGAATAATCCGGAGAGCTGCGGAACGAGCGTTACTCCGATAAGAATTACACCACCGCCCGCCATGAGCTGTTTTATACCTTGCGATTTCGGACAGTGCCCGTAAGGAAGCAGCTTTCTTCATGGCGGGCGGCGGCGTTATAAAAACGGCACTCGGCCCAATATTCAATTTTGCGAACCGGCATGGGGTAATTCAGCCTGTTCCGCTTCAAACTTCGCGGACATTTTCAGATCGCGTTCATCCGGCACTTTACCCGAAATGTTATCCGTATACAGCCGTTCAATCAGTAAAGCGGAACCGGCCCAATCACTTATCAAGCTCGGCATACACACTGTAGGTGTATGGGTCATCAGCGGATGCAAGTTCGGGTAAAACCGTTTGGGTATTGCCGTTATAAACTACTTTCAACTTGCCTGTTTTCAGATGCAGGGTCTTCGTCTGCTGTGACCCATCATCAAAAGTTGCGGTTATTGTAAGTGTCGCGCCGTTAAAGGTATCGATCTCTTTATGGGCGGCTGCCTGAAGGTCTTCGTCCTCGCTGTGCTGGATGAGCTCTGACGGCACCCAGAAGCCGTAACTGCCGTCCGCAGTCCAATCCTCGGAAAAGCGACTGCCGATAGCCGTCACCTGCTCGGAACACCATATGTTTTTGTCATCCGAACTGGCAAACTGCGCATCCGCCTTCAGAGTGCTGTTCGCTTCGGCCGCGTATAAAGCCTTGACGTCGTCCTGCGTCAGATTAGTGAACTTTTTGTATCTGTAGAAACCGCCGCGGTCAATAGAAGCGCTGACCGTTTTAATCCCATCGCCGGTTACACGGAACAGGCAGCCGGTATAGTCGCCTTTTCCGGGGATTTCTCCGCCGCCGCTGGTGGCGACAGAGAAGGCAATCTTGTTGTCTTTCGGCGCATAGGTTTCATTGAGATCCGCCGCGTAAGCCACAAGGCCGAAATGATAGGCCGAGGATAAGCTGCTGCCGGCACCTTTAGCATTACCTGTTCCGTCTGTACCCGGCTTAAAGAAGAGCAGGCCACCACTCAACACAAGGGCAAAGGCGAAGGCTGCGCAAACAGCCACACGAAAAACATTATGGTGCCTTGACGGATGCCGGGTGTTTTCGGCCACGGGGGACTGCGCAGCACAGGCAGCATTCCATACTTTATCTTTTAATGAATCCGGGGCTTTGATTTTCTCCATCATATCTTTGCAAGGGTTCTTCATATAAAATACCTCCAATTATTTCTTTGAGCTTCTGCCTTCCGCGATGAAGGCGGGAACGAACGGTCGCGTCCGGGCATTCCACCAGCTTTGCAATTTCTTCCGTCTTGTATCCCTCGACATAGTATAAAAGGACAACGATTCTGTATTTCGCGGGAAGGCGTCCAAGGGCTTCCCATAACTCATTGTCAATTTCAGTAAACTCAGACGTTAACTCGGGGACTTCATCCAGAGAAAGCGTCTGCCGCCTCAGCCTGCTTCGCGCCGTATTGTGACAACGGTTAATCGTTACCCGCAACAACCATGCTTTCAGGTGCTCCGGTTCCCACTGCTGGGCGTCCTTTTCTTTTAGTAAGAGAAGAAATATATCCTGAAAGATATCCTCCGCATCCGCCGTATTCTGCAAGTGGCAGAGTGCCATCCGGTAGACCGCGTCACCGTAGGCATCCATGACATTGCTGAGAAAAACTTCGTTTTCCGACATGCCATACCTCCTTCTTTTGTTTCTGAAAAGCGCTTTCCTATATAACACACCGCAGGACCGCAAAATGTTCCCGAATACAAAAAATTTTTAAAAAATTTTAATCTGCCAATAAACAACCTTCATTAGGCTACGATATCCTTGCACATTCGTCTATTGCGCGGTATATAGGCTAAAATTACTGAAAGACAAAATAAAGGGAGAGGGAGCGTTTGTGTTGACGAATGAAAAAGTGCTGGAGGTTTTCAAGGACTATCTTTCGCAAGACCCGGATTACGAGGTAGTCATGACAAGTCATGGCTACACGGTCATGGGTTGGGACTAAAAGAATATGCCACGCCAGTGTTTTACGCCTTTTCAGGAACAGCAGAGCCTATCCAATAGGAATGGTCACATCGCCGATTGTTACCTTCTCAACAGCATCTACGTTAATGACGTTTTTGAAGCGGTAATAAAGTTGATTCTGATAAATCATATTGGCTTCATCAATAAGATAATAACCAAACGACTTGTTCTCATAGCCAAGGTCATCATAAGTAATCTTGCTGCCGTCTTTGAAATTTACAACGGGCCGGGCGCCTCCCAGAATATCGTCTCCTTTGACAAATGCGCAAAAAGACATCGGGGAGATTACAATCTTCGTAATGGTGTTTTTGCTTCCGTTGATGCTCAGAGGTTTGTTTACTTCAATTGTTTTACTGGTATCCACAAAGGTAAATTTCCACGCCAAGTCCCATTCGCCTTCAACAACCGGCGTGATTTCTATGGAATCAGTTTCTTCGTTTCTTGTATATTGCGTTAAGTCTTTTAATATCAGTTTCATATCTCCGTTTTTAAAAGGTGCTGTCGTATCGAGATGATAAAGCACTGTTCTTTTGTTTCCGGTCTGTTCCAAAATTTCCGAACCACCGGAACCAGCAGTAACCGCCTCGCCCGTCTTCTCAGTTGGCACGTCGAGGATTTCAATTTTCCATCTGATGTCATTGTTCAATTCAATACCTTCGGGAACGGTCATTTCATATAACACATAGACGCCAAAGCTGTCCGCAAGCGTTTGCTTCACCGTTATGGTTACGCCGTTTTGAGTAACGGTAGCTTCAGGCATCCCCACTGCGCCGCTGAGCGTTTCCATTTGTTCTTCGCTCGGTTTAAGATATTCCATCAGTTTTCCGTTCCAGCCGAGTCCTATGGCAAGCGCAGTCGTCGCGGTAAGAACGCATAGGATAATGACTGCGGCTGTTAAAGACAATCTTTTTGTTGTTCTTCTCAAGGGTACTGTTCCTCCTTGTCTGCTGTCCAAAATTTTTTTCAGCATCTTTTGCTTTTGCGCAGAACTGGGAGTGGCACTATTAAAGCAATCGACTAAATCGTTCTTATTCATCTTCAATATCCTCCTCAAGCAAAAGTTTCAGTTTTTTCTTCGCTGTTCGCAGGCGCGTCCGCAGTGTGCCATGGTTGACCTTCAGCATTCGGGCGATTTCTTCCGTCTTATATCCCTCATAATAATGGAGATATACAGGTAATTTGTATTTGCCCTCCAAGCCTGCGATTTTGTCCCAGATGTCGCTAGGTAAAGGGTCCGTTAAATAGGTTTGCTCGGCAACACATTCAGAATCCACCCGTTTGGAGCGCCACCATCCTTTGAACAAATCTTTGCAGGTGTTTTGCGCAGTTACAATAAGCCATGCTTTCATATGCTCGTCGCTCTCGAATTGCAATCCGGAAGTCATGAGCTTGATAAAAACAGTTTGGGTGACATCTTCCGCCTCCGGCACACTTTTTAACAGCATCAGGGCAATCCGGTAGACGGTATTGACATATTTGTTATAGATATTTTCCATTTCTTCATCCGTACGCAACAAAGAAACGTTCACTGCGCCACCTCCCAACTTGCTTGTTTCCATAGTAACACGACTGACAGCGGTTAAATGTTTTACCTCTTTATAATATTTTTTTCCGGGGGATTGCTTTGGCAATCCTTGATAATAACACAGGGGCTTACAGGCTTGGGTATAGTTGCTTTTAGCAAAAGTGACAAGTGCCCCGACTTAGCATTTCGTAATAAAATTGAAATGGGCGGGAGCCGCACGGAGGCTTTCCCGCCTTGATCACACAAAAGCAAACCCGGGAGGGAGTGTCAAGGATAAACACGCGGCTTCGCCGTCCTTGACATTCCCTCCCGGGGTTGCTATGTACGCGCCAATAAATAAGAATTTAGTTGCTTTCAGTAAATATCCCTACGAGAGTAACGATGACACTAATGAAGAAACCATAAAAACCAATTAAGAGCGTAAATGTTCCGCCGGTTTTACTAACGGCTAAAATCAAACAAAATATGCATATCATACACATTAATAATCCGGTAACCATTATTTTTACAGCTTTCATTGGAAACTCCCTTTCAAATTTTTGCCTTTCACGTTGTTTTACGTTTTAGTCTACCACAATTCAGCAATTCCGTCCATACGCCTGAGCAGCGAAAACAGGCCGGCGCGCGGATCCGCCCTCATCTTATTTAAAGCATTTGCCTTTCAAGCCGTTCGCCCAAACGGCTCAATATCTCGTTGGAGATTGTCCCGTCCTGCTCCGCAAGATCACAGGCGGTTATTTTTTCGTCTCCGGACTGCCCAATGATGACTGCGACATCTCCAGCCTTCACATCCGGAATATCGGAGACATCAACCAGCATTTGATCCATACAGATGCGGCCGACAATTGGAACTTTGAAGCCCTGAATCAAAACGCTTCCTACACCGCAGGAGAGCGAACGCGGGATGCCGTCGCCATATCCGATTGCCACAACCGCTATTCTTGTATCCTGCGGCGCAACGAACTGCAGCCCGTAACCGGCAGCTTCCCCCTGAAACAAATCCTTGACCAAGGCAATCCGTACTTTTATAGATAAAACCGGCTCCAGAGAAATGCCGCAGCGTTCCGTGTCGGCGCGGGTACTGAGCATCCCATAAAGGGCAATTCCGACCCTTGCATAGTTTTCAGCCAGCTCCGGATAGTACAAAAGGCCGTCACTGCTGACAATGTGTTTTTTGGGGCAGCTGAATCCGCGCTGGCGAAGCTCGGCAACCACATCGTAAAAGGCTTTTGCCTGGGCATGGGTAAACGCTATGCTCTCTGGGGAAGCTTCGTCAGCCACGCACAGATGTGTGAAAACGCCCGCGATGTTCAGGTTCCGACACTCAAAAATTCTGCTGATCTCTTCTATCTTTTCACTGCGTTCTCCCAGGCGGTGCATTCCCGTATCAATCTTGACATGCACCGAGATCCTTTTCCCATACCTGTTGAGGACTTTTGCATAGGAAAAATCAAGCACGGTCTGCGCCAGGTGATAGCGGCGCAGAAGTGAGAAATCCGCCGGATGGGTATAGCCTAAGATTAAAATCGTTCCAGTGATGCCGTGCCTGCGAAGCTCGGCTCCCTCCTGAACGGTTGCGACACAGAAGGCCTCTATGCCCAGCCGGTTAAGCTCCCGCGAGATCAAAACCGCGCCATGCCCGTAGGCATTTGTCTTAACGGCGGGCATCAGCTCGCATCCATCCGGAAGCAGTGTTCGCAGAGCCTCCACGTTATGGCGCAGAGCGTTCCGGCTCAGCTCAATCCACGCTCTGCCTTGACAGAAAGCGGATTCTGTTTTATCAGGCATCTTCTTTCTCCCTTTCGATGATGCGGGGCGGCTGCGGAACTACGGTACAGTTATCGGGGATGTCTAAACTTACGACCGCTCCCGCTCCGATTTTTGCGTTGTCCCCGATTCGGATATCGCCGACGAGGATGGCTCCCGCGCCGATCAGGCAGTTGTCGCCGATGCGCGGCGCGAGATGATTTACTTCTCCGATGGTGACGTTCTGATAGATCCGGCAATTCGTGCCGATGCCGGCATAACGGGAAATATAGACGCCGTGCAGGCCGTGCGGCAAAGACAGAGGCCCGGCAATTATTGCCCCGTTTCCAATATATCCGCCGTGCTTGTGAGCCGAACGGTTGTACAAAAAGGTGAGGATATCTTTTATGAACTTGTTTTTTGCCTGCTCGCGCCGCCAAAAAAGAGTCCAAAACCAGCGCAGATCGTCACCCTTGGAATAGGCAATGATTCTTTCTCTCAGCATCGTGTCGCTTCTTTCGCAGTTACGGAATGCCGCTCGTTATCGAGGCGCCTCCACTCGGTCAGAACAAACCCGTCTGCGTTATTGCCGGATACCGAGTAGGGAATGTCGTCCTCAATTTCAAATTCAGTCTCCGCTCCCGCCGCGGCTACCATATAAGAAACCGCAATGGCTTGCTTCCCGTTCTGATACTCAAAGCACTTTTTCCCATAGGAATATTGCTTCAGGAAAGTATGGTATTCTTCCAGCGTGAGGCCAAGCGCCGTCATGATGGCGGCGTGGGGCGCTCCGACATATCGGAAATGCCAGGGCTCCTGCGCAATCCCCGTGACCGCTTCTTTTCCCTCTGGATAACGTTCTATGAAGCCATAGGATACCGCTTTTTCCCGAAAGGTTTGACAGATGCCGGAATAGGGAAAGTCCGGGCGGATAAAGTCGATCTCCGGTTTCTTTAGTCCCAAGTCGATGGCAAGCCCGGTCTGATGTTCACTGTGGTCCGGCCTCGCCACAAACTTTTCTGTGAAAGCTTCTCCGTTTTCCCGCAGAGACCGGTCGTAAATTTCCTGTTGCTCCCTTTTAGAACGCCAGCCGCTCACCGCGCTGATCCGTGTCCAGCCGTCAAGGTCGTTCATGAGTTTGGAAAGCAGGACGGAGGCTCTGCGCTCCAACAGCACAGTACTTCTGTCGGCACCCACCGGGGCAAGGAAACATTCGGCGTTTTCCGCATGATAAGGATACTGCGAGTTCACCAAAATCAGGTTGCCCGCATGAACGGACTTTTCCGGAACCACGAGCGTTTTCATACGTTCACCGCCAGTTCGATGACACGGGAAATCACCTGCGCAAAAGGAATTCCCGTGGCTTTCATCATGTTGGGATACCGGCTGTGAGACGTAAAGCCGGGAATGGTGTTGACTTCGTTGAATACGATTTTTCCGTGGGAGTCCAGAAACATGTCTACCCGTGCGAAGCCGCGGCACCCCAGTACCTGATAGATGATTTTGGCGGTTTGTTTGATTTCCTCAGCCTTTTCTTTGGGGATTCGCGCCGGAACGTGAATGGCTGAGGTTTTCAGCGTGTATTTTTCCGTGAAATTGAAAAACCCGTCCGACAGCGCGATTTCATCGACCTCTCCGACCGTCAGTTCATCATTGCCCAGCACGGCGCAGCCGACCTCAAACCCTGTGATGGCTTCCTCAATGATGACTTCATCATCGTATTCAAGGGCCAACTTAATGGCGGCAGGAAGATCGTGCCGATCGGCCACCTTAGTAATGCCATATGAAGAACCGGCCTTCACCGGCTTTACAAAAAGCGGATAACCGAGGTTTTCGGCTTGGGTAAGAGCGATTTCGGCATCCCTATTTCTTTTCAGGACGAAAGAATAGGGAACCGCCACACCGGCGGTATGGGCCAATTTGTGCGCCCGGTCCTTATCCATGCAGAGCGCCGATGCCAGAGTACCACAGCCGACAAGCGGGATACCGGCCAGTTCAATAAGGCCCTGAACCGTGCCGTCCTCGCCGTTTTTTCCATGAAGAACGGGAAATGCGGCGTCAATCGGAAGTCTTTCGACTTTATCCGGGTGAAACACCAGCAGAGTATGTGCTCCGCGATCCGGCGAAATCACCGCCGGCAGACAGTCTGAGGAATTGAACCAGCTGTCATCCGCAATTTTCTCAATATCTCCCTCAAACCGATACCAATCGCCTTTTGATGAAATCCCGATCAGTACGGGCATAAATTTGTCGGTGTCTATATGCTTAATCACGGAGTAGGCGGATTGAAGCGACACGCGGTACTCGGGGGAACAGCCCCCGAACAGGATGGCGATAGTTAATCTTTTCATTTTGGTTTTAATCCTTTCTCGATAACTTCCGTTTCCTCGGAAAACGGATAGTCGGTTTCCCATTTGTTTCGATAGAGCGTGTGTGATACGTTTTCCCGGCATAGTAAAGTCCTTTCTGCAAAGACACCCGGGCAAAAGGAAATCCCCGCTCTGTACGTCTATCGTAGCAAAGCGGGGACAACTATGTTTTTGATTTACATGAGGAAAACCTGAAAAGTATACTGCGAAAATCATACGATTTTCTGACAATCCCTGGGAAGCGTCACGGTAAAGGCAATGTGCTCATCGGCACTCTCGGCGGCAATGGTGCCTCCGTGCAGTTCAACGATTTCCTTTGCGATGGCCAGCCCAAGACCGGATCCGCCGGTGGAACTGGAGCGCGCGGTATCAAGCCGGAAGAACTGCTCAAAGATCCGGGCAAGCTTTTCGGGAGGAATCGTCTTACCGTGGTTCTCTGTGCGCACCATTACGTGGGCGTCGGATTGCTCCATGGCAAGGGAAATAGCTGTATCCGGGCAGCTGTAGTTAATGGCGTTGCGAATAAGGTTGTCGAAAACGCGCTCCAGTTTGTCAGGGTCGCATATGATCTGGACTCCTGGCGCGAGGTGCAGGTCCCAACTCAGGGATTTCTCCGTCAGCACGGGAGTAAACTCAAACGTGATTTGTTCCAGCATCCGGGTCAGGTTCACCGATTCCGGCTCCAGTGTCAGCTTCGTGAGGTTGAAGCGGGTGATATCGAAAAATTCGTTGATAAGGTCTTCAAGCCGTTCCGCCTTGTCGAGAGCAATTCCGTCGTATTTGGCCCGTAACTCCTGTGAAATCTGCGGCTCGTCCCGCAACAGGGTCAAATAACCGATAACGCTGGTCAGCGGCGTTTTCAGGTCGTGCGCCAGATAGACGACCAGATCATTTTTTCGCTGTTCTGCCTCTTTCGCGGCCATGGCGTTGCGAAGTGCCTGTTCCCGCACCAAATTCAGTTCATCTTGTACATTTTTCATGACAGCAGGCAGAACAATGGGCACACTATTGGGCTGTGCAAGCTGCTCAGAAGCGGAAACAACCTCGTCGAGATATCGCAGAGGCCTTTGAAAAAATCGATAGGTGATGATGGTCCATCCGACGAGGATAACGCCGATCCCCCAAAACAGGGATGTCGCCTGAACCAGTTTTAAAAACTGGTAGAGTGAATTGTCTTCCTGCCACGTGAATATAAGGCAAATCCGCCATGCCAGAAAATACAGCAAAAAAAGGCCTGCGACAAAACCGATCAGAGCCAAGAAATATTGCAGCGTAATCTGTCGGGACAATTGGCTTCGGTGCGCCCGGTTTTGCTCAATTCGTTCTTTTTTATTCTTCAATGGTATAACCCACCCCCCAAACGGTTTTCACAAATTTCGGTTTTCGGCTGGACTCATGCATCTTTTCGCGGAGCCGTGCGATATGGGCCATAACCGTGTTGTTGTTGTCCAGATACTTTTCGCCCCATACGGCCTCGAACAGTTCCTCCGATGAGACGACCTTGCCGCGGTGTTCGCAGAGATAACAGAGAACATTGAATTCAATCGGCGTAAGCGACAGTTCTTTCCCGTACAAGGTACATTTATGGCTGTCCTGACAAACATAAAGACCGGCAAAATCGTATTCATGGTTTTCCCTTGAAGCCGCGTTTGAAGCATTGTACCGCGTATAGCGCCGCAGTTGCGTTTTCACACGGGCGACCAGTTCCAGTGGGTTAAACGGCTTTGTGACGTAGTCGTCCGCCCCCAATGTAAGACCCGTAATTTTGTCCATGTCTTCTACCTTAGCGGTCAGCATGATGATTGGGAACAAGTGATTTTCGCGTATTTTCTGGCAGAGAGCAAAGCCGCTCATATCCGGCAGCATGACGTCCAAAACGGCAAGGCTCAAGTCCTCGCGTTCCACGCAGGCAAGTGCCTCTGTGGCATTATAAAATTTAAATACCGTATAGTTTTCATTTTGAAGATAAACCTCGACAAGATCAGCGATTTCGCGCTCGTCGTCAACGATCAGAATTTTATCATCCATATATTTTTCTCCCATTAACAAAATCACAGCGAGGGTTTTTTCCGCCTGTCCTCCGGCACTGGCGCATCTTTTGGTATTGCCCATGCGCGACCAAAGCGGACGGCACCTTGTATCCGGTTTTCTTCACAGAGCTTCCGAATCCTCCGCCCTGAAATTTCCCAGTTATAAGAGGCTTGCTGCGCGGAAATATAAGTAAGCATATTCGCCCAGATTATCTATTTTTAGTATATACGGTAAAATGAAGGAACGCAAGCTTGTACGTTATGCTTCTGTGTCATGTCCGTTCCAGTCCTTTGGAAGCAAAGCGGTTAATAGGTAATTCGCATTTACTATTCAAGTATTTGGCAGTATAATCTATAATCATGAAACGATACAATTACTCTTGAAAGTTGAAAATCAGTAAATGATACGGGAGGTGGCACTTTGGAAAGAGGCATAGCGGCGGCAAGTCTGTGTTATTTCATAGTGAAACTCTCGCTGTTTTTGATTGCCGTGGTGACGGTCTTTTTAACCATTCTGTTATTACCGCCGCCAATACTGAAAATATGTGCGCTGCTTTTGCTGGCTGTGCCAGGCGGTTTACTCAGTAGCATTGCAGATAAATCAATCTCACAGAAAAGAGAATAGAGGTTTCTCCATAAGAACAAATAACCCGATCAATTAAAATGGAGAAATCAAAATGATAAACAGAAATAACATTGAATATAATCTTAAACCTTTAAACCGGGTACTAATGGAAATAAAAAGTTTCTTGGTGGAAAGCGGTGACAACGAACAGATAAAACGCGCCTCGCAAAGCTTAAAAAAACGCGCCGTAAACGGAGAACAAATTAATAAACTGCTGCCTGAAGCCTATGCTTTGGTTTTTGAAGCGGTGAAAAGCGCACTTGGCATCCTCCCCCATGATGTACAGCTGCTGGCAGCCATTGCTATGACTGAGGGACAGATCATTGAGCTACCGACGGGGGAAGGAAAAACGTTAGTTGCTGTGTTCACGGCATACTTGATGGCGTTGTCCGGGGAAGGGGTCCATGTTTTAACCGTAAACGATTATCTCGCCCAAAGGGATGCTTTGTGGATGATGCCGGTATATGCGCTGCTAGATATGACGGCAGATTATATTACCGAGACTACGGACAGAGACGGACGTAAGAAAGCGTATCATTCGGATATAACCTATATCACGGCAAAGGAGGCGGGCTTTGATTATCTGCGCAGCTTTTTAGCGTACGATACTGCGGATATTGTTCAGCGGCATTTTAATTTCGCGATTATTGACGAGGCCGATTCAATCCTGATTGACGAGGCACGGATTCCCCTTGTCATTGCAGGGAATAAGCCGTCAAAGTATGCGATAGAGAATCAAATATACGAAGTCGTGAAAGAAATGCAAAGAGGGGTACACTTTGATACCGATGAATATGAAAGTACAATTTATTTGAATGAAGCCGGGATTGCATATCTTGAGAAAAGCCTGGACCTCGATAATATCTTTGAAGGCAGGAACTTATCTGTCATTGAAAAAGCTGAAGCAATTCTGCAGGCCGAATGTCTGCTGAAAAGAGATGTGGACTATATTGTAAGAGAGGATCAGGTGCTGATTATCGATTGCTATACCGGACGCATTGCAAAAAACCGTCAGTGGACAGATGCGCTTCAATCCGCTGTAGAACTGAAAGAAGGGTTAATACCAAAAGCAAAAGGCGAGATAATGAACAGCATCACACTGCAGAGCTTTTTGAGCCTTTACGCCGGCTTCTGCGGAATGACAGGGACTGCCTGCACAGCCGCCGCAGCGTCACGGTTATTCCTCCTAACAAGCCTTGCATAAGGGTGGACTACCGGGATGTTATATTTGCGAACAAGCAAGAAAAGTGGCATGCGCTCAATGAAGAGATTATCAGCGTGCATGCGACAGGACAACCAATCCTTATCGGCACCTGCAGCATAGAAGAATCTGAACATTTGGCAGATATTCTGCGCGATAGTATAGCTAATCTCAATGTCCTAAACGCAAAACAGGACGCGGAAGAAGCAAAAATCATTGCAGACGCAGGAAAGCTGGGCGCGGTTACCATCTCGACAAACATGGCTGGGCGCGGTGTGGATATTCAGCTCGGTGGAGCAAATGGAGAAAACTATGCCGAGGTTTGTAAACTGGGCGGGCTTTATGTCATCGGGACAAACAGGCATGAAAGTAAACGCATAGACAATCAGCTGCGAGGTCGTGCCGGAAGACAGGGCGATCCGGGCATGAGCCGGTTCTTTATCAGCCTGGAGGACGATTTAGTTGTCAAATATGGCTTATCCGATGCCATACCGGACAAATACGAAAATACAAACAATAACGAACCTTTACAGAACAGGGCGCTAATAAAAGCGGTAAAAAGAACGCAGAAAATTGTAGAGGCACAGACCTTCGATGCAAAGAGCACTCTTTCAAAGTACTCCAGACTTGTTGAGGATCAAAGGCAATTGGTCTATAAAAAACGAGAAAGCATTTTGACCGGGTGTGAGAGCCTGTCAATTTTGGAAAGGGAAAAACCGGAAGAGTATAAAAAAATTTTGCTGCAAGTGCCGGAAAGCGAGTTCGTTCGTGCACAGAGACAAATTGCGCTTTATGCGATAAACAAGTGTTGGTGCGACCATTTACTTTATATCGACAGCGTTATGGACGAGATCAAAATGATCAGTGTCACCAGAGGAGACCCTCATGTCTACTACAACTTAAAACTGACCGAAGGCTTTGACTTGCTGCAAAAACACATTAATGAGGTCGTTATAAGTATCTTTGATTCAATTATTATCAAGGATGGACGGATTGATTTAGAGAAAATGAATATTGTGGGGCCAACCTCTACAAAGACTTATTTGGTCCATGACGGAAGCGAACTGCAAAACAACTTTTTAGGGGCGGGCTCAATTGGCGCGATGGCCTTCTCCGCCCCTTTATTTTTCTTGCTGCTATTTTTGGACAAACTGAGACATCACAAAAGGAGCCAGGAGTCTTAGGACGGGCAGAAGGATGAGAAAAGTGATAAAAGATTAATGCTTGCTTATTAACACTTGCTTTTTGCGCCGGCGGCGTTTATTTTAAAGGGGGATATCGCGGCGGAAACGCTTTGCGCGGAGTCACTTGCGCGCTTCGCGATTTCCGGGAGGTGAAGGGGGAAAAGACGGAATTTTTTTGCCGGGCTTTTCCTTGCGCGCCTGCGGCCGGGCGGCGGTGCCGGCGCCCTTTATCCCCCTTGCCAAACTGAAAAGCGATGAGGAGGCTCTGTGATGAAGGAGATCGAAAACAGGAGAAGTGTCAGAAAATACGCCGACAAAAAGGTGGAGCGTGAAAAACTGGAACGCATACTCGAGAGCGCGAGACTGGCCCCTTCGGGCAACAACACCCAGCCCTGGAACTTTATCGTCGTCGAGGCGGTGGAGACGAAGGCGCGCCTAGTTGCCGCCGACCACGGTCAGAGATGGATGCTTACGGCACCGGTATTTATCGTGTGCGTCGCGGATATACTCTGCCGTGTCGATCCGGCCCCGGACAGGTATCTGGATGAGGAAAGCTCTTTACCAGAGCTCAAGCAGGTCATCCGGGACACGGCCATCGCGGCCGCGCATATCCTTCTTGAGGCCGAGAGCCAGGGCCTTGCCTCCTGCTGGACAGGCTGGTTTGAGCAAAAGGACATAAGGCCGGTCCTGAATATCCCGGACGACAAATATGTGTGCGGCGTAATCACGCTGGGCTACGCTGCCGAGAACCCCGAGCCGAGCCCGAGAAGAGCGCTCGCGGAGATGGTCCGATACGAAAAGTGGGACTGAAAACGGCGGCGGACCGCAGTACAATTCTGTTTTTTCCGTTAGGCGGCAAATTATTAGGCTAAAAAATTTATCTTAAACGGAGTTTAACGAAATTTGGGATTGACTTTTTAAATAAAGAATGATATAATAACTGTGTATCAAGATAATTACTATGAATTCACATCTTTGCGGATCATTGTTGTTTGATGGTTCGTTCTGATGTGATTTTTGTTTTTCTGGGTACAAATTATATTTTTGGAGGTACCCAATGAATAAAGGTACAGTAAAATGGTTCAATGCGGATAAGGGCTTCGGCTTTATCTCAAACGACGCGGGCGGAGACGATGTTTTCGTGCATTTTTCCGCCATTCAGGACAAGGGCTTCAAGAGCCTGCAGGAAGGCCAGAAGGTCACGTTTGACACCGAGAAGGATCCCAAGGACAGCCGTAAAATCAGAGCGGTCAATGTCTGCATCGCCTGATCAGCAGTTTGTCTCAAAAGAGCGCGTCGAAAATTTTCGACGCGCTCTTTTTTTACCCCGGCCCGGCAGACTATGCGCCGCTCCGGGAAGGTACCGGTTGCCAATCCGCCCGGACGGGTTTAAAATTCAATAAAGATAATTTAAGTATTTGGAGGACGGAGATATGCGGATCGATTTTAACGCTCTTGAGGAGACGGTGTGCAATAACCGCTATGGCGGCGAAAAAGCCCTCGCCTCGCGCTCTTTCAGCGACGGGCGCAACAAGATTATTTACGGAACGCTTGAAAAGGTCTTGTGAGAGCGGGCGATTTGGGGATAACTAGATTAGGAGAACTATCTGAATTGTCGGAGGCCTAAAGCTTTGATTGCTATGGATACACTGAGAGACCCGTCGCGGGTCAGAAAATATGAGTGCGGGACGATATTCGGCGGGGACGGACTGTATGTCATCCTGCGGGGGAAGGTTGCCGCACTCGAAAAAAACAACAATAAGGTGTTTGCCGTTTACGGACCCGGAGATTTTTTCGGTGAGGCCGCGCTCCTCTCCGAAAATGAAACGCCCGCCGCGTTCTGGGCGATCTCGGATGTGGACGCGCTGCCGATAAAAAGGGCGGACGCCGCCGCCTTCCTTGCGTCGGAACCGGCCTTTACCTTTGCGCTGATGAAGGGAATATACCGGCGGGAAGAGGAACTCGAAGAGGCTTTTCTGGCCGTGGTGGGAAAGAGCTGGACCGCGTACAGGCAGGAACTGTACGATAATCTCTGTAAAGCCGAGGCGGAGGCCCGGAGAAAAGCCGAAGCGGCCGCCGAAAAGAAATGCGGGGAACCGGAAGCCCCGGTGGAAAGCGAAGAGCAGCCTGCCGCTCCGGTCGGGGAGTTCGCGCTTTTCCCGGAAGGCCACGCGGGAGGCTATGCGCTCGAGCTTGCGGAGGTGGACAACCTGCGCGTCTGCGAGTTGGACTACCGCTGCCCCATCTGCGGAAAGAAATTCAGCGGCCTGAAAAACCTGAGCACCAAGCTTGTGGCGGGGACGACGGACAACGATCTCAGACGGCACTACAAGGGCATAGAACCCGTCTATTACGAGGTGGTGACCTGCCCCGACTGCCTTTACAGCGCCTTTTCCAATATATTCGATAAGCCCGACCACGACGAAAAGGGACTGCTCGCGGAACTCAAAGTATTAAAAAAACAGGCGTCGTTCCGCTTCGGCACGAGGCCGGACACCGAGGCCGTTTTCGCCGGCTATTATCTGGCGCTCTTCTGTGCCCCGAAATGCTTTTCAAAAGCGCAGATGATTGAGGCGCGGCTGCTGCACCGCCTCAGCTGGATGTATCACGACTGCGGCGACGAAAAAATGGCGGAGCTATTATCGGGCCGGGCGCTTGAGAAGTATATGAAGGCCTATCTGGAGTTGGACCTGCCGCCGGAGCCGGAGGCGCAGCTCTGCGTGATGATAGGCGAGCTGAATTTCAGACACGGAAATATCGGAGAGGCGAAAAACTTCTATTATAAGGCCAAGATGAACTCCATGGCCTCGGCAGTCCTGAGAAGGCGGGCCGAGAACAGGCTGGACGAGCTGAAAGAGCTCGAAAAGAACGAGGCACAGGACGAGCCCGGAAAAAAGAGAAAATAAGCGCCCGAAGGCCCTCCGCCGGATAAAGCCGCGGAGGGCCTTCTTTTCTCGGGTTCGCCGGGAACGCCCGGAGCCTCCCCCGCTTCCACGGGCGAAGCGCGAATCCGAGCAATTTAAATATAGCGCAATTATATAAACCTAAGCAAATAATTGTGAATTCTATACAAAGCCACCACAAGCAAGGAGAATCGTCAACGCTCCGCCGGCGAGGATGCCGCCGTATATAACGAAATTTGCGCTTTTTTCCCGATTATTGGTTGACATCTCTTTATTGTACTGTATAATTAATTTCACAAAGATAGAGGAGCGGCAAAGAATAGTAGGCATTCGGAGGCAGGGCGGCCGATGAGGGATGCGGAAAGGCGATGCCGCCGAAGCGGGACGCTGCCCGGGCGTTCAGGCTGGTGTATGACCGAACAGGCCATGGACTCTTGCTGTTGAAGTGAAGGAGCTAGTATACTTATTGGCACGCAATAGCAAATTCGCTATTGCCTTTTTTATTGTTTGAACCGAAAGGCGGCTGGTTTATTTTGCTGAAGTACATCGTGAAGCGCTTCCTGCAGATGCTTCTCATCCTGCTGGTGACGTCGATCATCATATTCGCTCTGGTGCGGCTCTCGCCCTCCGACCCGATAGCCTCGATGACCAAGGGAAAGGCGATAAGCGCCCAGACAAGGCAGGAGCTCATGGGGCAGTACCACCTCGATAAATCGCTGCCCGAGCAGTACCTGATCTGGATAACCGGCGCGCTCCACGGCGATCTGGGCCAGAGCTTCATCCATAAGGATACGGTCAACGCGCTCATTGCCCAGCGCCTGCCCACGACGCTGCAGCTCGTCCTCATGAGCGCCGTGCTCGCAATCCTGATCTCCATCCCCATAGGCGTTATCAGCGCCGTGAAGATGAACACGGCACTGGACCGAACGCTCTCTATCCTGACGCTCATCTTCGTCGCCTCTCCGGTCTTTCTGACAGGCATCATCCTGATGTTTTTCTTCGCGCTCAAGATCCCCGCCTTTCCCTCCTTCGGGACGGGAGACGGCTTTGTCCAGAACCTCCGTTATCTCTTCCTGCCCTCGCTTGCGCTGGGCCTGAACATGGTGGCTCTCATTGCGCGCATAACCCGCAGCAACATGATCGAGCAGCTCAACGCCAACTACGCGGCGACGGCCATCGCCAAGGGCGTGCCCTATTCCCGCGTTGTCATGGGACACTGCTTCAAAAACGCGCTCATCCCGGTCATAACGGTCGCGAGCATACAGTTCGGGACGATGATCGTCGGCGCCGTCCTTGTCGAGAACGTCTTCGCGCTCGGCGGCATCGGGGCCGTGCTTCTGGACGGGGTCAAATCTGCGGACTACCCGGTGGTTCAGGGGATAACGCTGATGCTGGTGGCCTTCTTCCTGCTTATTAACCTGCTGGTTGACATCATCTATGCGGTGATAGACCCCCGCATCCGTCCGGAATAAAAGGAGAATTAGGATGAGCATTATTTTTTACAATACGCACGTGCCTCTTTTCCGGAAAAAGAAGAAGAAGGAGGAGGGCGTGCTGTTCACGGTGCCGATGGTGATATCGCTCGCGGTGCTCGCGGCCATTATCCTCTGCTGTCTGTTTGCGACCGCCGTCTCCCCCTACTCGCCAACCGGACAGGACCTCAAGAGTTCGCTCGCGCTGCCCTCGGCGGCCCATCTGCTGGGCTGCGACAAGGTGGGGCGTGATCTGCTGACGCGGCTCTTCTACGGCGGCAGGACGACGCTCCTCGCCGCTCTGGGCGTCGTCGGGCTTTCGGTCGTCCTCGGCGTGCCGCTCGGGCTTTTCGCCGGCTACTACGGAAAAAAGGTCGACGCGGTCATAGGCCGTGTCTGCGACGTGCTGCTGGCCTTCCCCTCGCTGCTGCTGGCCTTCGTCTTTGTCGCGGCCTTCGGGCGCGGGCTTTCAAACGCCATCATCGCCCTCGGCATCGTGTATGTCCCGATGCTCACAAGGCTTGTCCGCTCGCTGACGATGGTCGAAAAGAACAAGACCTACGTTCAGGCCGCGACCTCGATCGGCTACTCCGATTTCCGCATTATGTTCCGGCATATCCTCCCAAACTGCATCTCCAACATAACGGTGCAGATCACGCTCGACCTCGCCTACGCGATCCTCGACCTCGCGTCCCTGAGCTTCCTCGGGCTCGGCGTCCAGCCGCCAACGGCGGACTGGGGCGCGATGCTCGACGAGGGACGCAATTACCTCCTCCAGAACCCGCTGCTGGCGCTTTCCCCCGGCCTCGCCATCGTCGTGGTCGTCGTGTCGCTCAACATTTTCAGCGACGGGCTGCACCAGTATTTCGAGCCGATACAGCGCGCTCTGCCGTCCTTTGAAAAGGTCGAGAAGAGAGAGAAGAAAAGGATGGAAAAGCATGAGTACGCTGCTTGAGATTAAAAATCTGAAGCTCGACCTGATGTCGACAAGAGGCATCGTCCACGCGCTGAGCGGGGTGGACCTCCGTATCGGTGAGGGCGAGATACACGGGCTGGTGGGCGAGAGCGGCTGCGGAAAGAGCATGACCGCCCGCTCCGTGCTGCGTCTGAACAACGCCGCGCGCAGCCGGGTGAGCGGCGAGATCCTGTTCCGCGGCGAGGATATTCTGAAGCTCCCGAATAAGGAACTGCGGCATGTGCGGGGCGAGCGCATTTCCCTGATTTTTCAGGACCCGGCGGCCTCCCTGAACCCACTTATGACCATAGGCGCGCAGATTGGCGAGGTTTACCGCCTGCACGGAAACTGCTCAAAGGCGGAGGCCAGGGAAAAGACCCTGACAATGCTTGAGAAGGTGGGCATATACCCGCCGGAAAAACGGATCGACCAGTACCCGCACGAGCTCTCGGGCGGCCTGCAGCAGCGCGCAATGATCGCCATCGCGGTCGCCGCCAGCCCAGACCTCCTGATAGCGGACGAGCCGACGACCGCGCTCGACGTGACGATACAGGCGCAGATCCTGGAGCTTCTGAAAGACCTGCAGAGGGACACGGGCATGTCGATTCTGCTCATTACGCACAATTTCGGCATCGTCGCCGAGATCTGCGATAGGGTGTCGGTGATGTACGCCGGCAGAATCGTCGAGACGGCCGACACGCGCACGATCTTCCGCAACCCCGGCCATCCCTACTCCAAGGCTCTCATTGCGAGCATTCCGAAGGCGGGCGGCGGCGGCGAGTATCTCGCGACGATTCCCGGCAGCCCTCCGGAGCTCTACAGCGTGCCGGCGGGCTGTCCCTTCGCGCCGCGCTGCGGAAATAAGAGCGCGGCGTGCGCGCGCCTCCCCGAAATGCGGCCCTGCGGCGACAGGGACGGACACTTCGCCGCCTGCCACAACCTGCAGTGCGCAAAGGAGGCCCGATGACCGTGGAAAACCGAAACGGGCTCATAGATGAGAGCCACATCGTCTTAAAGGCGGAGAACCTCAGAAAATATTATCCCGCGGGCTCCGGCGGCTTCTTCGGAAAGAAGGCTCAGGTGCTCCGCGCGCTGGACGGCGTCTCTTTCGAGATTCACAGAGGCGAGATCTTCGGTGTCGTCGGCGAGAGCGGCTGCGGCAAGTCGACGCTCGGCTGCTCCGTGCTGCGGCTCCTTGACGTAGACGGAGGCTCCGTCGTTTTCGAGGGGACGGACATCACAAATATGACCCGGAAAGAGCTCAAGGGCCTCAGACGGGACATGCAGATGGTCTTTCAGAACCCCTATTCCTCCTTCAACCCCAAGCAGAACATAGGCAGTGCTCTCCGCGAGGTGGGGAGGGTCCACGGCATGTCACGCGCGGACACGGAGAAGAAAATTGAAACGCTGCTCGGCTATATAAGCCTTCCGGAGGACATCCTCACGAGGAGCCCCGGCGAGCTCTCCGGCGGCCAGCTCCAGCGCCTGGCCATCGCGCGTGCGCTCATTCTCGACCCGAAATTCATCGTGGCCGACGAGGCGGTCTCCGCGCTTGACGTCTCGGTGCAGGCCCAGATTCTGAACCTGCTGGTCGACCTGAGAAAGAAGCTCAGCCTCACGATGATGTTCATCTCCCATGAGATGACCGTCATCGAGCACCTCTGCGACAGCGTCGCGGTGATGTACCTCGGCAAAATCGTCGAGAGCGCGCCCACGGATGAGCTCTTCGCGAATATTCTGCACCCCTACACGCAGGCGCTGATGTCGGCGATCCCAAAAGCCGACCCGGACACGGACAAAAAGCGCATCATCCTCGAGGGCGACGTCCAGAGCGCGATTGATCTGCCGAAGGGCTGCCGCTTTGCCTCCCGCTGCCGGAACTGCGCGGCAAGGTGCACCGAAGAGGAGCCGGAGCTCCGAGACGCCGGAAACGGGCACTTTGTTGCCTGCCACTTTGTATGACCGGCCCGCAGGGGCCTTAATAGGATACACGGATACCGGAATGGGAACCATCAATTTTAGGAGGGAAAAAATGAAAAAAGCGCTCAGTATTTTACTCGCCGCCGCATTGGCGGTGACGCTGCTGTCCGGCTGCGGAAGCTCGAAGAGCCCTTCGGCCTCGGGCACCGCGACAGGCGGAACTCGCACCTTTACCGTCGCTCTCGACAGCGATATCGTAAAGCTTGACCCCGCGTTTGCCTATGACTTCACGACCAACCCCGTCGTCAACCAGATCACCGAGGGCCTGCTTGCCTTCAACGAGAAGAACGAGCTTGTGCCCGCGCTGGCCTCTTCCTGGAAGATGACCGACGACACGACCTATGTCTACACCATCCGGAGCGACGTCAACTTCTCCGACGGGACGCCGATGACGATGGAGGACGTGCTCTTCTCGCTCAACCGCACGAAGGACCCGGCCACAGCCAGCTATGTGGGCTATATGTTCGGCGACGTCGTCTCCATGACAAAGACCGGCGACTGGCAGCTGACAGTGAAGCTCAAGGAACCGTCCGCGACCTGGAAGTACATCTTCGCGACCACGGCGGGCCACATCATCAGCCAGGCTTACTACAATAAGCACCAGTCCGACTTCGGCACGGCCTCGGGCGGCCTTCTCGGCACCGGCCCCTTCGTCTACCAGAGCTGGACAAGCGGACAGGAGATCGTCCTGACCAAGAACCCCAACTACTGGGACAAGAGTGCCAAGATCGACATCGATAAGCTGATCTTCAAGATCATCCCCGAGGACACGACACGCGTCATGGCGCTGCAGTCCGGCGACGTCGACTTCACCCCCAACACACCGCTCGATATGCTTGACACCATAAAAGCCGACAACAAGCTCGAGGTGCAGGGGGTCGACAGCATGGGAACCACCTTCCTCGCCTTCAACACACAGCGCGCGCCCTTCGACGACCCCAACGTCCGTCAGGCGATCAGCTACGCGATTGACATGAACTCCATCCAGTCCAACGTCATCAAGGACGCGGGCAAGGAGGCCTCCACCCTGCCGCAGGGCGCGGCCCTTTACGGCACGAGCCCCTCCGACTGGGAGAGCTACGCCAAGACCGCGACACAGTATGCCTACAGCGTGGACAAGGCGAAGGCCTGCCTCGCAAAGTCCTCGGTGCCGAACGGGTTCAGCTGCAAGCTGCTGACCTCCGACGTCTCGCTGCGCTACAACATTTCGCTCGCGATTCAGGAGTACCTCAAGGCGATTGGCATCGACGTCGAGATCGTTAAGCTCTCCGACGACGAGCACACAAAGTACCAGTTCGGCAATCAGCTTGACGCGAACGGCAAACGCGACTACGACATGATTCTGGCGGGCTGGGAGGCCGACTATCCGGATATCTCCGGCAACATCTCCCCGCTGTACCTGAGCTCCAACGCGGGCGAGGGCGGCTCGAACTCCGCGGCTTACTCGAATTCTAAGGTGGACGACCTGATTAACGCGCAGGCCAAGCTCTCCGACGAGGGAGCGCGCAATAAGCTGCTGTTCCAGGCCCTCGATCTCATCAATCAGGACGTGCCGTATCTCTTCTTCGACTACCCCGTCAAGCAGGTGACGATCAACAAGCAGTATACCGGCTTTACCATGAACGCCTCCTGGATCTGGAACCTCTTCTTCAAGAACATCCATCCGGCCTCGAAATAAACAAAGAGTAACCGGCGGACCTTTATTAGTCCGCCGGTTTTTGAAAGAAGGATTTTATGCCTACAGCCGATATGATACTTTATAACGGGCGGATTCACACCATGTCCGCGCGCGGGACGCTCTCCGCCGTCGCGGTGAAGGACGGAAGCATCCTGGCCGTCGGCGCGGACTCCGACATTCTGCGCCTTAGCGGCGAAGGAACGGAGCGGATCAACCTCGGAGAAAAAAGCGTCCTGCCCGGCTTCAACGACAGCCACTGCCATCTGAGGCTGACCGGGGAGGGCTTCACCAAGCTCGACCTGCGCGGTGCGGCCTCCCGCGGGGAGATCGTCGAAAGAGGCAGGGAATACCTGCGCACGCACCGCCTCGGCGAGGGGGAATGGCTCGTCGGCTTCGGTTTTGACCACAACGTCTTTCCCGACGGGAGGCTGCCGGATAGGGAAACCGCCGAGGCAATCTCGGAGACCGTGCCCGTGCTTCTCGACAGGGTCTGCGGCCACGTGGGCGCGGTGAACCGCGCCGCGCTCCGCGCCGCGGGCTTTGATGAAAAAACCGTCATCCCCGGCGGCGTTCTGGACAGAGGGCCGGACGGAGGATTAACCGGCATACTCAGGGAGGCGGCGCTCGACGGCATCAAGGCGAAGATAAAAAAACCGAAGCTCGCTGTGGTAACGGAGCAGCTCCGGGCCGCGATGGCGCTTTACAGCAGCCTTGGCATCACCTCCGCGCAGAGCGACGACCTCGAGGGCAGCGATTTTGACACCATACTCGCCGCCTATCACGCGCTCGAAAAGAGCGGGGAAATGAGCGTCCGCGTTTTCGAGGAGGTGCAGGCGGCGCGCCTGCCGGTGCTGGAGCGCTTTCTCAGCTATGGCCTTCGCACGGGCGACGGCGGCGAATGGTTTAAAATCGGGAATATCAAAATTCTTTCCGACGGTTCGCTCGGCGCGCGCACGGCCCTGATGCGGGAGGAATACTCCGACGACGCGGGAAACCGCGGCCTTGCAGTCTATGCGCAGGACGCGCTCGATGCGCTCGTCGCGGCCGCCCACGGCGCGGGGATGCAGTGCGCCTTCCACGCAATCGGCGACGGGGCAATTGAATCCTGCGTGACCGCGGTCGAGAGAGCGCAGGCGAAAGACCCGAGAGCGCTTCGGAACCGCATCGTGCACTGCCAGTTCGCGGACGAAGCCCTTTTTCGCCGCATGGCGGCGGCAGGGATAGCCGCGGACATACAGCCGCCCTTCACCGCCTCGGACTATCCGCTTGTACGCTCCCGTGTCGGAGAAAAGCGGGAAAAGGGGGCCTACGCGTGGAAGAGCCTGCTCGGGAGCGGCGTGCATATTTCCGGCGGCTCCGACTCGCCGGTCGAGACGCCCGATCCCATTTGGGGCATATACTGCGCCGTCACAAGACAGAACGCGGACGGAAAGCCCGAAAACGGCTGGCGTCCGGAACAGAGGCTGAGCGTTGAGGAGGCCGTGCGGCTCTACACCTCGGCGGGGGCCTATGTCTCCTTTGAGGAGAACGAAAAAGGGACGATAGAGCCGGGGAAGAGAGCCGATTTCGTCGTCCTGTCGCGCGACCTGTTCGATATCGAGCCGGCGGAGATTCCGGAGACGCGGGTGCTGCGCACGATCGCCGGCGGAAAGACGCGCTACACAGCAAAATAAACCGGGGAGCGGCATTTTTCCGCTCCCCGAATCCCTATTAGCCCTATGCCCGGGAGAGGTCCTCGCCGAGCCAGTAGCGCCGGAGCGGAACATAGGTGAACCAGGCCGCCAGAGAGGTGATGATGATCTCCGGCAGCATATAGGACCCGTTGTAAGCGAGCGACCAGAGAGCGGGGGCCCAGCCGAGGGAGTTCGGCATGATCGCCTCCCAGATGATGACCCCGCTGACAAAATGGCAGAGAAAGCGCCCGAAGAAGGTTGCGATGATGCCGAGAACGATGGCCTTCCGGCGGTCGCGGACGACGCCGTTGAAGCAGGCCGAAAAGCCGAGAACGGTAAAGGCCAGGATATAGTCGAAGAGCACGATGCCCGCGGCCGCCAGCGCGGTCGGCGCGTACTGGACATTGTTGAGGCCCAGAAGCAGCTGCAGCAGGCTGTAGACGAGCGCGGACATAATCCCCCATTTCGTCCCGTGGCGCTGGGCGATCATGACGAGCGGCAGCATGCTGCAAAACGTTATGCCGCCGCCGAGGGCCCAGGGCCCCTTGAAGGTGAAGAGCGAGAGCACCGTGCCGATCGCGATGAGCACCGCGCTTTCCGCAATTTTTCGGATCGATGAATTCATGGAAATTCCCTCCTGTGTTTCCGCGGCCGGCTGACCGCGGAGAATAAAAAATCCCGCCGCTGCGGGTGGGGCAGCGCGGGCTATCAAGGGAATATTCCGTTGATTCCTACGCCGGCATTACCCGGATCAGGTTCGAGAGTCCCGGGCGTATCAGCCCGATCTCAGCCGACTTCCGTCAGCCCCCCTTGTGTTTTCCACACGCATCCATTATAATGAAGAAGCGCCGGCTTGTCAAGCCGTCAGGATGAATTTTCGGCAGCTCGGGAAGGAGGACATATGAAAGACACGTTCAGGCACAGAAAAGCCATAGCAAAGCTTACGCTCCTCTCTGTTTTTATCGTCCTTCTGCTCGCGTTCAATTTTACGGTCTTCGCGGTCCCCTGTTACGCCGGAAGCTTTGAACACAATATTATGCTAACCGCGGACAATATCGGACATTCCGTTTTGTCCTCCGAAAGCGGCCTTGTGAATGCCCGCGGTCACGACGGCTCCGGGGGTATCGTGCCGCCGAATACGCCCTGTCTCGCGCTTCCGGCGGCGCTGCCCGCGTTTCACGTTTTTATTTCCTTGATGCCGGAGACCGGAATTTTTTCCGCGGACGCCGGAGGAAGCCCCGTCTCGCTGAGAACCCGCCTCGACCAATAAACGCATTGCTCCGTTAAAAGACCGGGTAAACTTTCCGGTCTTATTTTGCTGCCCGAATTTAAAGGAACGGAGTAATGAATATGGATATTCTTGAAGTAAAACATCTGAAGAAAAGCTATGGGACAAAGACCGGGAGAACCGAGGTCCTGAGAGATATCAGCCTCAGCGTGGGGGAAAACGAAACGCTCGCGGTCATGGGGCCGTCCGGCAGCGGAAAGACGACGCTTCTGAATTTGATGAGCGGGATCGACCGGGCGGACGGAGGAGAGATAACGATCGCCGGGACAAGGCTCTCCGATATGAGCAGATCGGAGAGGGCGCTTTTCCGCAGGAAAAAGCTCGGCATGGTGTTTCAGGATTTTAACCTTCTGGACTGCCTGAGAGTGAGGGAAAACATCCTTCTCCCCATGGCGCTGGAGAAAAAGGAGGCGGAAGAGCAGGAGGAGAGACTCGAATGGGCCTCCCGTCTGCTCGGGATAGAGTCCATCCTCCTAAAAAACGTCTGGAGCATCTCGGGAGGCGAGAAGCAGAGGGCCGCGATCGCCCGCGCGATCGTGAACTCTCCCGCGCTGATTTTCGCGGACGAGCCCACCGGAAACCTCGACTCCAAATCGTCCGGGGACGTCATGGACTGCCTCGCGGAGCGAAACGAAAAATCCGGAACCGCGATACTGATGGTGACACACGACGCCTATGCCGCCAGCCGCCTCCAAAGAGTGGTGCTGCTGAAGGACGGTAGGATTGTTTCCGAACTGGAAAGAAAGAGCGGAAGAGGCCAGTTTTACCGCGAGATCCTCGGAATGCTCGCGCTGATCGGCGGTGAGCGGGATGACCTTTAGAGAGATTTCAAGACAGATGCTGAGAAGAAGCAGCCGAAGATATCTGCTGTATTTCTGGTGCAACGTTTCGGCGGTCGCTCTCTTCGGCGCATTTTCCTCGATTTTCACCAACCGCGATTTTATGAACCCGATGATCGTGAATTCGATGATCTCAAGCAATATCATCGCGCCCTCCGTTTTCACGGCGGCGTTCCTGCTGATTTTTATCCCGTATTCCTACGGAGCCTTTTTCAGGAAAAGGAAGAGTGAATACGGAATTCTGATGACGCTGGGAATGCGCGAAAGAGAGGTCGCGGCCGACATGCTTGCGCAGGGCTTCGGCGTGAGCATCCCCGCGCTCGCCGCGGGGCTCGTGCTTGGCACGCTTCTGTCGCTTGCGTTTTTCGCGTTCATCAGGGACGTCATCGGGATAAAGACAGTCGCCTGGAGAGCGGAGATCCTCTCTTATGCGATCACGGCCGGAGTCTATCTCGCGCTTGTTGTCCTTACGCTCGCACTGCAGCTCCTCGGCTTTGTAAAAACGCGGATCACGGATATGCTGAAGGCGAGGCCGCGCGGGGAGAGAGTGAGCGGAGGCATAAAGCACGGCTTTTCCGCGGGACTCGCGCTCTGCGCCGCGTCGGCGGCCGTGCTGCTGCTTTGCGGAAAGTTCTCCCCGTCCTGGTCGCTGCTCACGGGTTTCGGTCTTATGCTCGCGGGGACGTGGCTGCTCGCCGGCTGCCTTAAGGGCGCGTTTCCGGACTCCGCGCCGGACCCGGGGGGAGCCTTTATTAGGAGCCATCTGAGGTCGTTCCGGACAGCGTCGGTGCTCGCGGCGGGCTTTGTCGGCACAGGGATATTTCTAGCAAGCCTCGCCGCCGTCTCCTATCCGAGCATTATTGGCAACGCCATGCGCTATTCTCCCTACGACCTTCTCTACGTGCAGGCTGACGGAAAGAACACGATGAGCACGGCGGAGGCCTCGCGCCTGCTTTCGGAATACGGAGTGTCGGTCAGCGCGGACGGGGAGACGCCGTTTCTGAGAAACGGCGCGTTCAACCTGTTCCCGGCCTCGGAGCTCAACCGCATAGCGGGCGCCGGCTACGACGTAAAGCCCGGAGAGTACCTGGCTTTGTACCAGTATGACCTTAAAGACGGCTACGAGCACGAGATGAATCTCTCCGGCACAATGCGCTTTACGCTGAAGACGGGAAATCTGGCGCTCGCGTACGCGGGAACGGACGTGCGCGTCTTCTTTAACCGCGGCAGCTTCGCGGATGTGAGCCTTGTTCTGAACGACGCGGATTACAAAACCATGGCGGCGGAGGGCGAGGACTATCTCCCCGGAATCATAAGAGCCTTCCGCTTTGCCGACTGGAGGACCTCGGGCCCCGGCCTTAGCGCTCTGCAAAAGGAGCTGTCGGCCCGGAATCACTGCGCCGACGCGGAGCAGGAGAGATATTTCGGCCTGTCCTCGAAACTCGCGGAATACGATACCGCACGGCAGTCGTGCGGCTTTCTCTTCTTCGTTGCGGCTTTTGTCCTCCTCCTGTTCTGGTTTTCCTCGGACGCGGTGATCTATTTCAAAATGAAGGCCGAAGCCGGGGACCTCAGACGGATGTACCGCGGAGTGTACCGCATCGGTATCTCCGAGACGGAGATGCGGAAGATTCTCAAGCGAAAGAACCGGCTCTACTGCCTCGCACCTTTCTGCGCCGGAGCGGTACTGGGCATGTTTTTCGCCTTTGCGGTGTGCTTCGAAAACGGCAGCGGCCTCAAGGGCTCTGTCCTCATTTTCGCCGTTTTAGCCCTGCTCCTGCCGGGACAGCTCCTGACGGCGGCACGCTTCACGCGCGCGGAGGAAAAAATGCTGAATCCCGGAGGGGAGCGCGGCAGCCGGGCTTGAAAATCAGGGGAATTTGCGATAAAATAATGCGTTGAGAAACCTAAGAAAGAGAACAGGGGCTTATTGTGAAAAAATATGAGACGATAATCTGGGACCTTGACGGGACGCTGCTCGACACGCTGGACGACCTGAGGGACAGCGTGAACTTCGCGCTGGCGGAATTCGGCTGCCCTCCCAGAAGCAGAAGTGAGATACGGAGCTTTATCGGCAACGGCACGCGCAGGCTCGTCGAGCTCTCCCTGCCCGGCGGACTTCGCAACCCGCGCTATGAAGAGGTGTTTTCGCTTTTTCGGGAGCACTACGCGGCAAACAGCCGCAATAAGACAAGGCCCTATGCGGGAGTCCCCGAGCTGCTCCGGGACCTGAAGGCGCGCGGCCGCCGGATGGCGATTGTTTCGAACAAGCTCGACCCGGTCGTGAAAGCGCTCACGCAGAGCTTTTACGGCGAAAGCGTCGGCGTCTCAATCGGGGCCTCCGAAAAAATGCCCCGCAAGCCGGCCCCGGATATGGTCTTCGAGGCGCTCCGCGTTCTCGGGGCGTCCGCGGAGACGGCGGTCTACATCGGCGACACGGAGGTCGACCTCCGGACGGCGGCGAATTCCGGGCTGGACTGCATCAGCGTGACCTGGGGCTTTCGCGACAGGCCCGAGCTCGTGTCCTCGGGCGCGACGCGCATTGCCGGCACGCCGCGGGAGCTCGGGGAAATCCTGAGATAGCGCCGGCAAACAAATAAAAATCAGGCCCGGAAGCGCGGCTTCCGGGCCTTTTCCCGCCGTGTAACACTTTACCCGGAGACGGCATATACTGGGTGAGAATATCCTGCGAAGGGAGGATATATTTTGCTCGGTGTGGTCCTTCTGGGCGTGGCCCTGAGTATGGATTCGGTTTTCGTGGGTGTCAGCTACGGGCTGCGGGGCACGAAGGTCCCTCTGGCGTCCTGCGCGGTCATCCTCCTGTTCTCGACACTTTACGCGGGGGTGGCCGTGCTGTCCGGCAGCTTTCTGAAAACTCTGCTGGACGGGCGGATCATCCGGCTCGCGGGGGCGCTGCTGCTCGCCGGCCTCGGGACGAACATGATCGTCAAAGCCTGCGGAAAGGATAAGGCGGAAAAAAAGAGGGGGCCGGGCCTGAAAAATATCGTGGATATCAGCTCCGAGGTCTATAAAAATCCGAACGTGGGCGACGTGAACCTTTCGGGAGACATCGACGTGCGCGAAGCTTTTTTTCTGACTCTCGCGCTCTCCGCGGACGCGCTGGCGGCCGGCGTCGCGGGGGGAATGCTCTCGCTCTCCCTGTGGCTTTTTCCCCTGGTCACCGGGGTCTTCCAGACGGCCTTTCTCTGTCTCGGAATGCTCCTGGGGAAGCTGTGTAAAAAGAGAATGAAGCGGCACGACAGATATGTTTCGCTGGCGGCCGGGATAGCCCTCATCGTTTTCGCCGTGCTCAAGCTCCTCTGAGAGCGGCATATAAAAGCCCCCCGCAAAATATATTTTAGGGAGAACGACGTACGGGGGGCGGGAAGACGGTGAATCCGCAGAATACCAGAGAGGTAATCGGCGCCATAAGAGGGCTGTCGGAAACCGAAGTGCACAGGTCAAAGGAGCTCTACGGCGACAACCACCTGGCGAGATTCCGGAAAAATGGCTTTTTGCGGGAATTTCTCAGCAATTTCGGTGACCCTATCATCAAGATACTCATGGTCGCGCTTGTCGTCAACATCGTCATAAGGCTGCGGAGCTTCGAGTGGTACGAATCGATAGGCATCGCGATTGCGATACTGGTCTCCACCATCGTCTCGACCCTCTCGGAGTACGGGAGCGAATCCGCCTTCGAAAAGCTTCAGGAGGAGGCCGTGAGGCTGAAATGCCGCGTGAAGCGGGCCGGGGGCCTGACCGAGCTGCCGATTGACGAGGTGGTGGTCGGGGACTATGTGCTGCTTTCGGCGGGGGACCGCATTCCGGCGGACGGCGTCATCCTTTCCGGGGAGCTGCTCGTCGACCAGTCCCCGCTCAACGGCGAGAGCCGGGAGGCCTACAAGGCGCCGGAATCCGAGAGAAGCGCGGGCGGAGAGACCTTCGATTTCGACAGCCGCGGCAGACTTTTCAGGGGCTGCGTCGTCTGCTCCGGCGAGGCCGTCCTGCTCGTGAAGAGCGTCGGAAACGACACCTTCTACGGGAGCATCGCCCGCGACATCCAGGAGGACCCGAGGGAGAGTCCGCTGAAGCTGCGGCTCGGCATGCTCGCGAAGAGTATAAGCCGCTTCGGATATATCGGCGCGGCGCTGGTCGCCGGAGCCGACCTCTTCCAGGCGATCGTGCTCGCGCACAATTTCAGCCTCGCCGCTATCCTCGCGTCGCTCGCCTCGCCCCGGGAGCTCGCCGAATATCTCATTCACGCGGCGACGCTCGCAATCTCGGTGATCGTGGTCGCAATCCCCGAGGGCCTGCCGCTGATGATAACCGTCGTTCTCTCCTCGAACATGAAGCGCATGCTCAGGGACAGCGTGCTGGTGCGGAAGCTCGTCGGAATCGAGACCTCGGGCAATCTCAACATCCTTTTTACGGACAAGACGGGAACCATCACGAAGGGAAAGCTGAAGGTGAGCGCCTTTGTGAGCGGAAACGGGACAAAGTACGAGGGCTGTGCGTCCCTCCGCAAGACGCAGCTCGGGACGCTGCTGGGCATCTCGGCGGTTTATAACTCCGAGGCCTCGCTCGGCAGCAAAGACGGAGCGGCCGGGGCGGTCGGCGGCAACGCAACCGAGCGTGCCCTGCTCGAATTCGTCTCGGAGGGCCTTGCCGTGCGGGAGGGCGTCACGGTCACCGCCTCCGCGCCCTTCGACAGCGCGAGAAAATACTCCGGTACGGCGATAAAGGGCTATCTGGACGCCGTGCTCATAAAGGGCGCGCCGGAGCTGATACTCCCGAACTGCAGCCGCTACTACGACGAGGACGGCATAAAAAGAGAGATGACCTACATGGGCAGAATGAAAAGCATCATGAAGGAGCTCACGGGAAGCGCGGCGCGCATACTGGCCTTCGCAATCGACGAGGGAGGCTCCGACGTCTCGGCGCTCGGCAAAGGGCTGACGCTCGTCGGCATCGTCGCCATCAAGGACGAGGTGCGGCGCGAGGCGGCAAGGGCCATCAGGCAGGTGAACGGCGGCGGAATACAGGTCGTCATGATCACCGGCGACAACAGGGAGACGGCCGCGGCGGTCGCGCGCGAGGTCGGGCTGATAAGCTCCCGCGGGGAGGGCGCCGTACTCACGAGCGCCGAGCTGGGGGCGCTCTCGGACGAGGAGGTGAAAAAGCGCCTGCCCTCCCTGCGCGTTGTCGCCAGAGCCGTGCCCGCGGACAAGAGCCGGCTGGTGCGCGTCTCCCAGGAGCTGGGCTTGGTGGCGGGGATGACCGGCGACGGGATCAACGACGCGCCCGCGCTCAAGCGGGCGGATGTGGGCTTCTCCATGGGAAGCGGGACCGAGGTCGCGAAGGAGGCCAGCGACATCGTCATCCTCGACGACAACTTCCTCTCAATTTCGAAGGCGATCCTCTACGGCAGGACGATCTTCAAGAGCATACGCAGGTTCATCATCTTCCAGCTCACGATAAATGTCTGCGCCGTGGGCATCTCCGTCATCGGGCCCTTCATCGGCATCGCTTCGCCCATAACGGTGCTGCAGATGCTCTGGGTCAACATGGTCATGGATACGCTCGCGGGGCTCGCCTTTGCCGGGGAGGCACCGCTCGAGGAATACATGCGGGAGCCGCCGAAGCGCAGGGACGAGAGAATTATAAACGGCTACATGTACAATCAGATCATGACAATCGGCCTCTATGTGCTGGTGCTGTGCATCCTCTTCCTCAAGCTGCCCGTGATTCGGGAGATGTACGATCACGGGACCGGCAGCGAATACTTCATGACGGCCTTCTTCGCGATGTTTATTTTCGCGGGGGTCTTCAACAGCTTCAACGCGCGCACCTCGCGGCTGAACCTGCTCGCGAACATTTGGAAGAACAAGGGCTTCATCGCGATCATGGTCTTCGTGACGGTCGTGCAGCTTCTCATCATCTATTTCGGCGGTGCGATCTTCCGGACGACCGGCCTCAGCTTTTTCGAGCTTCAGTTCGTCATCCTGCTCGCGTTTACGGTCATCCCCGTCGATCTCATGAGAAAGACGCTTCTGGGCTCCAGATGGCGGGAGGGGGCGGTGTAAAAAAAGGGGGGAGCCGGCGGCTCCCCCCTTTTAAGCGGAGGAAAGGCTCCCCCTATTTTATTTTAAAAACAGACGCGTTCTGCTTGAGGTAGGTCGCCTGGCTCGAAAGCTCCTCGCTGGCCGCCGCGGCCTCCTCGGAGGTGGCGGAGTTCATCTGGACAACGGAAGAAATCTGCTCCACGCCGATGGAGATCTGGGCGATTGCCCCCGCCTGCTCCTGGGCCTGAGCGGAGATATCTCCCACAAGCCGGTTTATCTCCGCAGAGCTCTCCGTGACCGCGGTAAAGCTCTCGCTCGCCTTGCTGACCAGCTTCGTCCCTTTATCAACCGCCTGGATCGAGCTTTCGATCAGACTGGTGCTGTCCTTCGCGGCCTCGGAGGACTTGTGCGAGAGATTGCGCACCTCGTCCGCCACGACCGCGAAGCCCTTGCCGGCCGCGCCCGCCCTCGCGGCCTCGACCGCCGCGTTGAGCGCGAGAATGTTGGTCTGGAAGGCGATATCGTCGATGGCCTTGATGACCTTGCTTATGTTTTTGGAGGTTGAGGAGATCTCGTCCATCGCCTGCTTCGCAAGATTCATGTCCTCGAGACTGCCGTTCATGATTTCCCCCGCCGATGTGGACAGGCTCCTGGCCTTCTCGGCGTCGTCCGCGTTGCCCTTTACGCGCTGTGAGACTTCCGCGATGGAGGCGGAGAGCTCCTCGATGCTGCTGGCCTGCTCCGTGGCGCCCTGCGAGAGGGCGGTGCTTGAGTCCGCAACCTGCTTTGCCCCGGCCTCGACCTGCTCCGAGGCGGTGATGATGTTGGAAGCGAGGGCGCTGAATTCTCCCACCAGTTTGGCAAGCGCTTTGCCGAGAACATCCTCCTCGGACCTCACGGATACAACCGTCGTAAGATCGCCGCCCGCGATGGCTTCCGTCTCCTTCGACAGCTTTGCAGTTCCCGCAATAATCCTGTTGTACGCGTCTGCAAGCGTACCGATTTCGTCTTTTCTAAATTTGAGCTGCGAATCCTTTTCGGTAAGTATTCTGTCCGTATTTATATCTCCGGCTGCAAGAAGTTCCCCGAACTTCGCAAATTTACCCACCGGGTCGCTGATGATACCGGATATGAATTTGGAGAGAAGCACAGAGAGAACACAGGTTATGACAATCACAACGATCATAATGAGCATTGACCTGGTTGCCGAAGCTTTGTTGCTCGCAAGATTTTGCTGAGCAAGGGTATCATTATAATCCGCAAGAGAGGAAAACGCGTCGCTGGCTGTACCGGCAATGGATGTCGCCTGAGACATATTTGAATCTAGCTGTTTGTCTCCATCTGCCGCACCGGACTTTGCAACAGATAGATTCTTGTTCATTATCTCCAGATATGCTTCAAATGCTGTTTTTGTGGCGTTGAGATTCTTCTGATCTTCGTCGCTGGATACGGTTTTACTGTAATCGTTCAAGCTGGTATTGACGGCGGCTATATATTTTTCGCACTTTTCTATATTCTGTGCTCTTGCATCGGCGTCATCATAATTAAGATCCAGCGCGGTCATTGCTTTACCGAGAGATACAAAGTTTATTTCCGCTTCGGAAGCTTTTTCAATTCCCATAGTGCTTTCGTTATATGTGATCTCCTGGTTATTTGTCAAATTGTTGATATTAATTATGCCCACAGCGCCAATAATGAACCCCAGAAACGCAATAAATAAAAACCCTGTTGACAGTTTCTTCGAGATCTTTAGATTTTCCATCCATTTTTTCATTTTTTTCTTTTTCCTTTCTTTCTTTCAACCAATTATTTTGACCAATCAAAGCAAAATGCCGGGTCCAGGTGTCAGGCGAGATGCTTTGAAAGCTCGGAACGCTCCCCGCCGTCGAGGAGCTTCTCGCAGTCGATGAGCAGAATGACCTGCTTTTCCACTCTACCAATGCTTTTTACATAGCCGCGCCCGTCCCTGCCGCTGATTTCGGGCTTTTCCAGGATCTGCTCCGCGCCGATAGTCATCACGTCGGAGACGCTGTCGATGACAAGGCCCACTGACATGCCGTCGAAATCGACGACGATTATGCAGGTTCTGTCGTCATACTCCCGGCTTGGCATTTTGAAGCGCAGCCTGACGTCCATTACCGGGATGATCTTGCCGCGGAGATTAATTATCCCCTTGATATATTCCGGCATTTCCGGCATTTCGGTCAGCGGCTGCAGCCCCACGATCTCGATGACATATCTGATCTCAATGCCGTAAGTCTCTTTGCCGACCTGAAACGTCAGAAACCTTCCCTCCAATGTGTCCTCATTGCTTATCGAGTCCTGCAAAAACATGCTTTCCAATTGTCCCACTTCCTTTTTCGTTTTAATTTTAATAGAGATCATCTATTTTCATCCGATTTGTTCGGCTGCGGCATAAGAGAGTGTTCCCGTCGTTGCGGGCGGCCATGGAGACCGCTTTTTCACAGGCGAGAAACGCGCGGATAATTTCGGGATCGAACTGCGTTCCCGAAAAGGCCCTGAGCTCACGGCAGGCCTCTGCGTGAGAACAAGCCGTTCGGTAGATTCTGTTGTTCGTCATGGCGTCATAGGCGTCGCAGACGGAAGTTATTCTTGCAATGAGAGGGATATCCCCGTAGCCTATTCCGTAAGGATAGCCGCCGCCGTTCCACCATTCGTGGTGGAAGACGGAAGCGCTGCGGGCCAGCCCGATCAGCTCCTTCCGGATTCCGACGATGCGCCCGCTCTCGACATCCTTGAAAATTACCTCCGCACACAGGGGATGTTTATCCATTATGTCTGTTTCTTCGACGGTAAATCGGTAGGGCTTTGCGATGATGCTGAATGGAATAAAGGCTTTTCCTATGTCGTGATATAACGCCGCTTCGCCGTAAAGCGCCAGCTCGTCCCTGTCCGCGAAGCCCGGAAACGCGGGGAAATCCCGGTAATTGCAGGCCAGGATATCCACAAGGCTGCTGACACGGAACATGTGCAGGAGAATATTCTTATGAAGACCGTTGAGAATCTGGGAAATATTCATTTCTTCGTTAAGGATATAAGTCACCCGCTTCCACCCTAGTTTTACCGTTCCACAGCTCCAAACTGCACGTTGCGCTTATATTAATTTCAAAAAAATTGCGGATGATTTGTCCGCAGTTTATTAAAGACTGCGGAAAGCCGATAGAATAGTGCCGGAATACAGGCTCTTCAGGACAGACTGACGGAATTCGTGACGGCGATTGGAGCCTTGTTCATATGATCGAGATGCATGCTGTTGAGCCTTTCAATTGCAATCCGCTTCTGCTCCATCAGAGAGTGGGCGTAAATATTCATTGTAATTGATACATTCGAGTGCCCCATTATTTCGCTTAGGGTTTTTATATCGATGCCGAGCTCAAGCGCCCTGGTCGCAAAGGTGTGCCTTATCGCATGGAATTTTCTGCTTTTGACTCCGGCACAGTCAAGAACCTTCTTGTATAGCTTCTGGTAGGACCGGGGATCCAGCGGCGTTTCGGCGGCGGTGAGGATAAAGTTCTTCTCGCATAAGCGGTCCGGCTCTTCGCCCGCAAGCTTGAGAAGAAAATCCGGCACGGGGATTTTTCTCATGGAGTTCTGGCTCTTGGGCGTTCCGATAAGAAGTTTTGTCTTATCCTGCTCCGGCTCAAAATTCTTTGTCCTTGTGACGGTCCGTGATATCGCCATGGTCCCCATTTCCATATCTATGTCGCCCCACCTGAGACCGCACAGCTCGCCCAGTCTTATGCCGGTATAAAAACATAGAAGTATTCCCAGCGCTCTCCTGTCACTATATTCCAACGCCGCACGCTCGATCCGCGTTTGCTCACTGACCGTAAACACCTGTATTTCGGGACTCTGCAACTTCGGCAGCTTGATTTCCCGAATCACTTCGTTGTAATCGGGACGATCTCTCAGAATGTCTTTCAATGCCGTTTTAAAAATCGAAAGCAGTTTTTTCTTATAAGCCTCCGACAGAAGAGCGTTTTCGCTGATCACTCTGACAAACTGTCCGACCTGCTGCTCCGTAATGGCGCCTTCGCAGGAATCCCGGAAAAAGGGGATAACGTAATTCCGCATACAGAGATAGTAGCTCTCATATGTGGAGGGCTTGACCCTCCCCGCGGCGTCGTTGACAAGCCATTGCTCAAACAGATTCCCGGTGCTGACACCGGCACAAACCCCGGCGCTTTTTTCAGACAGCTTTGCGCCACACTGCGGCGTATCCCTTTTTTCTCTCAGTTCTCTGTAGGTTTTCGCGTAGATATAACGGTATTTTCCGTCCGCCTTTTTCTGGCGGCATTCCCATCGCCCGTCCTTTCGCTTGTAAATATTTTCTCCTCTTTTTGACATAAAAATTTTCCTTTCAAGTTTGACGAAAATTTTGACGGCTCAAGAGTATATTTAAATACCATTCCGGGGCGTAAAGTCAAGCAAAAGCGCAATCGTAATGGATATAATTTGGAAATATTCATTAATTAGCCTATATTATTCGATATATTGCATAAAAATTCGGCCGCAGTCTTTAATAAACTGCGGCCAAAAGAGAGAACATTGAAAACGCGTATAACAATTTAGTAACATTTATTCAATGAAAAGGAGGATATACTAGAGTCTGGATAAATTGGGTTTAATTCAGGCCGCCGCGCTTCGAACGCATTCTGGCGCATTCAGGCATCCGCACGGCCCTATGGGCATGCGGATGGGCTCCCTTATCGCGGAGACGGGCAGAGGCCCGAAAACGCTGGAACTGCCCCGGGAACTTTCCCGGAATATGAGGCGCTGGACTTTGCACCCTCGGGATGCTATCATAGGGGGGAAAATTTCGGAAAGACTGGCCTGAGCGGAGGAAATGATATGGATAAACAGGTTCAGATGTCGGAGACGTTCCGGATCGGCGCCCTGCTCGCGGTTGTGGGCGGGTGGCTTGACGCCTACACCTATGTGTGCCGGGGCCATGTTTTCGCGAACGCGCAGACAGGCAACATGGTGCTGCTGGGCATTAACCTCGCCCAAGGGAACCTTCGCGGGGCGCTCTACTATCTGACGCCTGTCATCGCCTTTTTTCTCGGGATCATCGTGGCCGAGATGACAAGGCTCAAATTCCGCGGCGGCGCCGCCATCCACTGGAGACAGCTGATTCTCGCGCTGGAGACGCTGGTCCTCGCCGCGGTTGCCTTTTTCCCGCAGGGAAAGGCGGACATGGAGGCAAACGTCCTCGTGTCCTTCGTAAGCTCCCTGCAGGTGGACAGCTTCCGGAAAATGAACGGGAACAATTTCGTCACGACCATGTGTACGGGCAATCTCCGCAGCGCCACGGAGCAGCTTTGCAGCTTCAGAATCACCGGGGACAGGGGGGCGCTGCGCAGGAGCCTGCAATACTACGGCATCCTCGCGTTCTTCATAGCCGGCGCCGCGGCCGGAGTCCTCGCCGCGGACGCATTCTCCGCTTATTCCGTGCTCCTCGCCTGCATAGGGCTTGCCGCCGCCTTTCTTCTGATGCTCGAAAAGCCCCCCGCCGCCGGCAGATAAAACCGCCGGCATGCCCCCGCGCGCTTTCTCCTAAAATCAATGTTAGTAAACACCGCGTTGACAATACGTCACGGCCATACTATACTTACAGTGTGTTCAAAACACGGAATACGGGGCCGGAGCATGCGGGGAGGCTTCACAATGGCGACGGACAGAAGAGTCAGATATACCAAGCTTGCCCTGAAGGAGAGCCTGCTGAAATTCCTCAGGGAAAAGCCCATCTCGCGCATAACCGTCAAGGAGATCTGCGAGGACGCGGACATCAACCGCGCGACCTATTACGCGCACTATACGGACCAGTACGACCAGCTCAAGCAGCTTGAAAACGATTTCACCGAGGGCATAGGGGCCTATCTCGACAGCTTCTCCTCGGAGGAGGTGGCCCTGAACCCTTACGGGATGCTCGTCAGTATTTTCGAGTATGTCGACAGGGACATAGAGCTCTGCCGCGCCCTGCTGGGCAGGAACGGCGATATGAGCTTCATGGAGAATTTCGTGGAGCTGGTAGGAGAGCGCGTACTTGAGACCTGGGAATCCCAGAAGGTCGTCAGGGGCTCGGACGCGGAGTACGCCTATATCTTTGTCGCGAACGGCAGCATAGGCATCATCCGCAGATGGCTTTTCGAGGAGAAGGAGCGCGCGACGCCGCAGGAAATCGCGGGGGTCATTGTGCGGCTCGTGTACAACGGCATTATGAACGGCAGCAAAGGAAAATAGTGGGAGAAAAACAGAGATACAGCCGCGCCACGGACGTCCGTGGCGCGGCTTTTTTTGTGACGGACGGGACAAAACAGCCAAAATATAGCTGTTTACTTATCTATAACGCAGAAGATATTCTAGGACTCTTGTAAAGGGACTGCGTCGTTGAATATAGTTATCAGATTCGAAAAACGACGGAGCGCAGGGCGTGCCGCCGAGAGCCGAAGAGGCAGGATATGGCTTTTATCACGGATCTGACGGGGATGATGAAGATTTTGCGCAAAGCTGAGAGAACAATGGATATCGGCCGTATCATGGAAAAGCTCCCGCTGTGCACCTTCGAACACATGTACCGCGTCGGCAGTCTCGCAGCGCTTCTGTCGCGAAGCTTCCTGCAGAGCCTTCCCTGTCCTCAGCCGGAAAAGAGCGCGCTTATCTGCTGCGGAGAGGCGGCCTTCTATCACGATATCGGAAAGGCCTTCATTCCGCCGCGGCTCATCACGAAGCCGGAGAGCTACACCTCGGACGAGAGAGCCGTGATGAGTAAGCACTCGGCCTGCGCGGAGGTAATTTTCAGTGATATCGGCGGCGGGCGGATAACAGGAATGCCTGAGCGCCTCACGGAGCCGGCCCGGGAAGCGGCTGTCAGCCATCATGAGTGGTGGAACGGCGGCGGCTATCCCTACGGAAAAAGCTCGGAGGAGATTCCGCTGGTTGCGAGGATAACCTCGGTCTGTGATGCCTATGACGCCATGACGAGCGACAGAAGCTACAGATCGGCGCGCCGTCACAGCGAGGCCTGCCGGGAGCTCCGTGCCTGCGCGGGGACGCAGTTCGATCCCGGTGTTGTCGGGGCTTTTCTCCGCTGCGAGGGGAAAATCTCACGCCTATATCTCGGCCGCGCGTCGCTGAACCGAGAAGCGGACGTTTTGTATGGGGATCTGGGAAAAAATTCGTGTAAGGAAAACAGACGGGTAAACTGACGGCCCGTTTGACGGGGCGCTGCGGCGGCGCGGAGAAAAAGCGCCTTCCCCGCCCAGGACATTTACACGCATAGGAACAGGCCGGAGCGAAAATGCGACGGCGGAAAATTTTTAAGGTGATTCTCCGGCAAAATGACCGGAATCACGGAAAGGTAGGGGGAAAATGAAAAATTGGCTGGAGAACGCCGGAATAAGCAAGAAACTCACTTTCGGTTTTTTACTGATTGCTGTAACGGGGCTGGTAGTCGGGTTGGTCGGTATCGTGAGCGTGATTATGCTGAACAACAACCAGAAGACCACGTATCAACAGTGTACTCTGGGGATCAAGGAAGCCGACTCCGCAAAATCCAGTTATCAGACTCTGAGATCTGACGTAAGGGATCTTCTTATTTACTACAATAGCGACAAAAACACGTATATCACCAATATCACCAACCAGATGAGCGACGTGCAGAAGCAGATTGACGCTTACAGCTCCACGCTTTCGGACAAGCAGGACGAGCAGAACTACGCGGCGCTTAAGACCGCCTACACGGCGTTCAGCAAGGACGTAAACGAAACAATGGATGCCGCAAAGAGCGGAAAAACGCTCGACGACGAACTGGCAATAATGAAGAGTGCCAAGGACGATGCGGCGGCCGCGGATCAGGCTTTCGCGGCGCTGTCGGATTACAACGGCACCCTTGCCCAGAACAACCTGAAGAGCGACCAGAGTATGGCGCTGATCGCGATACTGATCATGGCGGCGGTCATCCTGATCTCGATGGGCTTCTCGTTTTATCTCAGCAAAAAAATATCGTTCATGATCAGCGACCCAATGAGTAAATTCGCGGCCTTCGCGGAGTTGCTCGCGGTGGGGGACATAGACCTCAATAAAGTCATCGAGGAAAAGGACCTGCTTTTGAAAAGCAGGAAAGACGAGGTGGGCAGGCTGGCGACTTCGTTTGTCCGGATTATAGACGGAACAACGGCCATCTCAAAGGAGACAGAGGCCATAGCGGGCGGCGATCTGACCACCGCCGTCACCGTCAGGTCCGAGAACGACGTGCTCGGCATCGCGCTCGAAAAACTGGTGCGGGAGTTCGGCTCGCTCGCCGCCAATATCATCACGGCCGCCGAGCAGGTCGACGCGGGGGCGAAGCAGGTGGCGGACTCGAGCATGGCGCTCTCTCAGGGCGCGACCGAACAAGCGTCAAGCATCGAGGAGCTTTCGGCCTCCATTGCGGAGGTATCCCAGCGCGTCAAGGGCAACGCGGAGGACGCCGGAAAGGCTAAGACGCTGTCGCAGAAGACGGATGAGGTCATAAGAAACAGCCTGGGCGACATGAACCTCGCCCGCGAGGCGATGGACGAAATCAGCTCGACCTCGAACGATATCAGCAAGGTTATCAAGGCCATAGACGACATCGCTTTCCAGACAAACATACTCGCGCTCAACGCGGCGGTCGAGGCCGCGAGGGCCGGAGCGGCGGGCAAGGGCTTCGCCGTCGTGGCCGACGAGGTCAGAAACCTTTCCCAGAAGTCCTCCGAGGCCGCGAAAAACACCACCGGCCTCATCGAAAGCTCGATCAGGGCGGTCGAAAAGGGCTCGAAGCTCGTCGGCAAGGCGAGCGACAGCTTTGCGGCCGTCGCGGAGAATTCGGCTCAGGTGAACAAAATTGTGGACGAGATAGCGGCACAGGCCCAGGAAGAAGCCGCCGCAATCGAACAGATCTCGATAGGCGTCGACCAAATCTCGTCCGTTGTGCAGATGAACTCCGCCACCTCGGAGGAGTCCGCGGCGGCAAGCGAGGAGCTCTCGGGCCAGGCAAACTACCTGAAGGAGAACGCGTCCGTTTTCAGGATAAGAAACGACTGAGGCACCGCAAAATAAATCCGTCCGCCGCTTTGCGTAAGCGGCGGGCGGATTTCCTATTTAGTCGGAATATCCCCGACTCCGTTGAGCACCAGCCTGGGACGGTAGGGATACTGTGTTATGTCCTCGAGCTTCGTTACGCCGGAGAGGACGAGTATCGGGTCAAGGCCGCTCTCAATGCCGGCGATTATGTCGGTATCCATGCGGTCGCCGATCATGGCCGCCTCCTCGGAGTGTACGCCGAGCATGCGCAGTCCCGTGCGCATCATCAGAGGGTTGGGCTTTCCCACATAGTAGGCCTGTTTGCCCGTGGTGATCTCGATCGGCACAACGAGCGCGCGGCAGGCCGGGACTATGCCGATCTCGCTCGGGCCGGTGAGGTCCGTGTTCGTGCCGATAAGCTTGGCTCCGTTCACGACATGGTGCATCGCGCGGCACATGCAGCTGTAGTTGTAGTTGGGCGTCTCGCCAACGATGACGTAGTCGGGATCGATGTCGTTCATCATGATCCCGGCGTCGTGCAGCGCGTTGAAGAGTCCTGGGTCGCCGATGACATAGGCGCTGCAGCCGGGGCTCTGATGGCTGAGGAATTTCGCCGTCGCCAGCGCGCTCGTGTAGAAGTGGCTCTCGTCCACGTCAAGGCCCATGCGCCCGAGCTTCTGCTGAAGTTCTCCGGGCGACTTTCCGCTTGCATTGGTCAAAAAAAGAAACTTTTTCTCCTCGCGGTACAGCCATTCGACAAATTCTTTTACGCCGGGCAGCAGCCTGTCCCCATGGTAGATGACGCCGTCCATATCACAGATGAAGCCTTTTTTCTCCCTTAGTATGTCCATATCGATTTTTCCTTTCCACAAGCTCTCTGGCTTGATTATATACCGGACTTGCCGTTTCGTGAAGCCCTGTTTTGCAAAATTATGGCGTTTGCCCTAAAAACCTGCGGGGCAAAACGCTTGACTGTTCCGGAACTTGATGCTACTATTTTCTCAAAACCATTTACGGAGGATGTGGACGCGATGAAAGACATTCCGCTGAGGGAAATCCGGGAGGAAGCTCTGCTTGTTCTTGTCGTGCTGTTCACGGTTCTCAGCGCGGTGAGCGGCGCGAAAATACGCAGGCGCGAGAAGCGAAACAGTGTCGCCTGGGGGCTCGAGCTCCGGCATTCGGCTTACGGGCGGCTGCTTGGCCTGGCTGAGAAAAGATACGCCCGCTGAGCCTCTCGGCCTGAAAAATAAGAACGTGGGACCGCCGGATAGCGAAATGAGAGTGCTCATCGCGGGCTGCGCGCTTAGAATCTGAGACTTGAGGAGAAAGACAATGAATAAGACCGTGGGAAAAATTGGCGCGGCGGTGACCGGTCTGGCGGTGCTGGCGTTCGCGATTTCCATGATAATAGGCCTTTTCCGGGACACGCTCTTCGCAAGCTGCTTCGCGAGCATTTTCATCGCGCTGGGCTTTCTGCCCTTCATGATCTCCCTGTACGCGGTCGGCCGCGACGCGGAGAAGCGGGCCGTCGGGCTCTGCGGCATCGCCTTCGGCGCCATCTATGCGGGCATCATATTTCTGGTCTACTTTGCCGAATGCACGACGGTGCGGAGGAACCCGTCTCTGAGCGCCGAGGTGCTCTCGATTATCAGCTACGGCCGCATCGGGAGCCTGTTTTTCAACTACGACCTGCTCGGTTACGGCTTTATGGGCCTTTCGACCTTCCTGATCGCGTTCACCGTAAGACCGGAGAACAAGGCCGCGAGAGGGCTCAGAGCGCTGCTTTGGATACACGGGATCTTCTTCTTCACGGGGCTTCTCTTCCCGATGCTTCCGATTTTCAGCGCCGGAACGGGCGGCAGCCTTGGGACAATCATACTCGAGTGCTGGTGCGCGTATTTTTTGCCGGTCTGCCTTCTGGGTTACCTCTATTTCAAAAAAACTGCCTGAAAGGAAGCCCTGCCTATGAGAAGGAAGGACCGGGAGCTCACGGATATCGGGGAGATAAGGAGTATCCTAGAGAAGTGCAAAGTCTGCCACCTCGCCATGTGCGACGGGGGGGCGCCCTACGTCGTGCCGCTGAGTTTCGGCTATAAGCTGGAGGGGGAGGAGCTTACGCTCTATTTCCACAGCGCGATGGCGGGACACAAGATCGATATTCTGAGGAAAAATCCGGAGGTCTGCTTCGAAATGTCGGTCGAGGGAAAGCTCGGGCTTTTTGAAAACCCCTGCAATTCGGGCTATTACTACGAGAGTATCATCGGCTTCGGAAGGGCCTCCTTCGTCGGGGACGACGCGGAGAAGTGCGCCGCCCTCAGCCTCATCATGAGGCGGCAGGCCGACAGGAACGATGTTTTTACGAAGCGGGAGGCCGATACCGTCTGTGTTTTCAAAGTGGTATCGGATGATTTCCGCGGAAAGAGGAAGCCCGAGCCGAAGGCTCAGGGCAATTGAGGAGGCTTATAATGAAGGAAATTTTCGAGAGAAGAAGCTGCCGGAAATTTGACGACCGGAAGATAGAGGCGGGCAAGATCGAAAAGCTGCTCCGGGCGGGGATGGCCGCGCCGACCGCCGGGAACCAGAGAGAATGGGAATTCATCGTCGTGACGCACAGAGAGCTGCTCGCAAAGCTCGCCGCGGCCTCGCCGTATTCCGCCTGCGCGGCCGGGGCACCGCTGGCGATTGTCCTTCTCGGCAATACGGAGGACAAACGCTTCCCGCAGTGCTGGCAGCAGGACCTCGGCGCCTGCGCGGAGAACATCCTGCTCGAGGCGGTGCATCTGGGACTCGGCGGCGTGTGGCTCGGCATCGCGCCGGAGGAGGACAGAATGAAAAACGTGAGAGAGATATTCGATCTTCCGGAAGAGGTGAAGCCCTTCGCGATACTGCCTCTCGGCTACCCGAAGGAAGTTCCCACGCCGGACGAGCGCTGGGACCCGGACAAGGTGAGCTACAACGGCTACAGGTGAAAATAATATGGAAATCGAACTTCTCGGCAAATTTAACAATATCGCCTACGTCCGCAGCGAGACGCCGATCCTCAGGGACGCCGACAGCGCGCTGGACCTGATCTTCAATGTGAGATACACGACGAAGTGCGGCAGGATAATCCTGGATAAGTCCGCGGTATCCGACGACTTTTTCGTCCTCTCGACGCGAATAGCGGGCGACGTGCTGCAAAAATTTGTGAACTACCGCATGAAGCTCGCAATCGTCGGGGACTTCTCTCAGTACAGCTCCAGGCCGCTTAAGGACTTCATTTACGAAAGCAACAGCGGAAGGGATTTCTTCTTTGTCGGGACGCTCGACGAAGCGATCGGCAGATTGAATTAGGCAGCGGCGGCGATCTGTATGAAGATTAAAATTAACACCGTTCAATCTGTTCAATACGCCAAAAATTGTGAATAATCTATATAACCGGTTGACATATTTCCAAATGTGTTGTATCTTATAACCAGAGAAAGGGAAAATCAAAGCGCAGACCCGGCAGTTCCCTCCTCTGACAGGTGTCCGGCAAAATGTCAAAGCAAAGCGGCCAATGCAGTTCTCACTCATGTGGGAGAAACGCGGTTCAGGCGGCCCTTAGGGTGTTGCCACGAGCCCGAACGAAGGCAAACGGCATCTCAGGCAACGGCAGTCAATCCGGGCGCACGAAACGAGAAGTGAGGTAAACCTAACCGAATGCTGAAAACCGAACAGACGTAACCCCCTGCTCACATCGGATGGGCAGGGGGCTGTGTCTTTTTTATACGCCTATTAGGTTTTTTGGTTCCTGCTGAATCCGGCGTTTTTGGGCCGCGGCACAGACGAATCCCGCCCCCAGGGCGGAAAACGCCGCCGCCCTTGGGCGGGACTCCCCCTGCCCCCCGGCACGAGCCCGGAAATCAGAACAGATATTTTAGGAGCAGCAGAAGGATCACCCCGGGAAGCCCCAGCACCCCGGCCACGAGGCAGTTCACGAGGTTTGTGTCGAGACTGTAATTGAGCCCTAGGCTGCCGCAGACCCAGTTGAGAGCGAACAGCGCCGCAAAACCGACCGCCGCGTTGAAAAGCAGCTTCAGAATCAGCTTCAGCGGCGATTTCAGCACCTTGAAAAGCAGAACCAGCAGGATGATTACGACGACAACCGCGCCGATACCCAGAAATTCGAACATAATATTATGTAAACCTCCGATCCCTTTGACGATATGTACTCCGCGATCAGCCGTAGTGGTCGCGGTAGTGCTTGAGAGCTGTGTTGTAGCGCGAGCGCAGGGCGTTGATCTCGAAGATGCAGGCGTCCAGCGCGTCGGAGTCGCTCGTGTTGTTGAAGTGCATATAGGCCTCGCCCAGGCTGCTTCGGATGGCGCTTATCTCTTCCTCGGCCCGGCCTCTGTCGCGGCGGTGCTTTTTTCGGCTGCGTTTTTTCGGCATGGTCATCCCTCCCGTCCGGCTTTGCTGACTATTATCTCCGAAAAGTTGGGGAATTAAACCGAAAGGGGTCTAATCGGGCCTTTTGGGGGGGATTCGAATAGCTTGATTTTTCTGATGAACTGGGATATACTAAATAGGATAATGGAGAATTGTAACTGTACAATATATTGATACTCACAGAAGGAATGGTCATAGCTATGAAGAAAGCCACTGCGGCGGAATACAGCAACACAAGCATATCGCAGCTCAAGGGCGCGGACAGGGTGAGGAAGCGTCCGGCCGTCATATTTGGCTCCGACGGGCTTGAGGGCTGCGAGCACGCGGTTTTTGAGATTCTCTCGAACGCCATCGACGAGGCCCGCGAGGGCCACGGTGACATTATAACAGTAACGCGCTGGTCTGACAAGTCGATTGAGGTCGAGGACTTCGGAAGAGGCTGCCCGGTGGACTGGAACGAGAAAGAGGGGCGTTTCAACTGGGAGCTCGTGTTCTGCGAGCTCTACGCGGGCGGGAAGTACGCGAACGACGAGGGGGAGAATTATGAGTATTCTCTCGGGCTGAACGGCCTGGGCTCCTGCGCGACGCAGTACGCCAGCGAATATTTCGACGCGCTGATCTACCGCGACGGGTTCAAGTACACCCTGCACTTCGAAAAGGGCGAGATTGTCGGGAAGCTCGGCAAGGAGCCGGCGGACAGGAAGAAGACGGGCTCGCTCTTCCGCTGGAAGCCGGATCTCGAGGTTTTCACGGACATAGACGTGCCCTTCGAGTACTTTGCCGAGACGTTGAAAAGGCAGGCGGTCGTGAACGCGGGCGTGCTTTTCCGCTTCCGCTGGCAGAAGAACGACGGAAAGTTCGAAAGCTCCGAATACAGATACAAAGACGGGATCCTGGACTATGTCGCGGAGCTCGCGGGCGAGGAGACCCTCTCGGCGCCCGTTTACATCGAGACGGAGAGGCGCGGGCGCGACCGCGAGGACAAGCCCGAGTACAAGGTGAAGCTCACCGCGGCCTTCTGCTTCTCGAACAGGGTAAACCGGATTGAATACTACCACAACTCCTCGTGGCTGGAATACGGCGGCGCGCCGGAGAAGGCGACCAAGAGCGCCTTTACCTACGCGGTCGACGCCTATATCAAGAAAATCGGCAAATACCAGAAGAACGAGAGCAAGGTGAGCTTTCAGGACATCTCCGACTGCCTCGTCCTCGTCACGAATTGCTTCTCAACGCAGACCTCCTACGAGAATCAGACCAAAAAAGCGATCAACAACAAATTTATTCAGGAAGCGATGACGGACTTCTTCCGCGCGCAGCTTGAGGTTTATTTTATTGAGCACAAGGCCGAAGCCGACAGGATAGCGGAGCAGGTGCTCATCAACAAACGCAGCCGCGAGCAGGCCGAAAAGGCGAGGCTCAACATCAAGAAAAAGCTCTCCGGCGCGGTGGACATCTCCAACCGCGTGCAGAAGTTCGTCGACTGCCGCTCGAAGGATCTCTCAAAACGCGAGATCTACATCGTCGAGGGCGATTCCGCTCTCGGCGCCTGCAAGCTCTCCCGCGACGCGGATTTTCAGGGCATCATGCCGGTGCGCGGCAAAATCCTCAACTGCCTCAAGGCGGATTACGCGAAGATTTTCAAGAGCGACATTATAACGGACCTCGTGAAGGTACTCGGCTGCGGAGTCGAGGTTGAAAAGGGCCGCGGCAAGGATCTGACGAACTTCGATCTGGAGAACCTGCGCTGGAACAAGATCATCATCTGCACCGATGCCGACGTGGACGGCTTTCAGATACGGACGCTCATCCTCACGATGCTGTACCGGCTGATGCCGACGCTCATCACGGACGGCTACGTCTATATCGCGGAGTCGCCGCTCTACGAGATCACGACGAAGGACAAGACCTGGTTTGCCTATTCCGACCGCGAGAAGGCCGACATCGCCGAGAAGCTGGAGGGGAAAAAATACGCGATCTCCCGCTCAAAGGGCCTCGGCGAGAACGACCCCGAGATGATGTGGCTCACAACGATGAACCCGGAGACGAGGCGGCTGATACGCGTCATGCCCGAGGAAGCGCAGCGCACCTCGGAGCAGTTCGAGCTGCTTCTGGGCGACAACCTCGCGGGCAGAAAAAGCTATATCGCCGAGAACGGGTTCAAGTATCTCGACCTCGCGGATATTTCGTAAAGAGAGGAATCTGTTTGATCTATGGCAAGGAAGAAACAGCCGGAAAATGAAAAGGGCACGGGGACGGGCGCGGTCGGGGGACTGCGCGCGGAGGTGCTCGAGCAGCCCATAACAGAGACGCTTGAAGTGAACTACATGCCCTACGCGATGAGCGTCATCGTCTCGCGGGCGATACCGGAAATAGACGGCTTCAAGCCCTCCCACCGCAAGCTCCTCTACACGATGTACAAAATGAACCTGCTTTCCGGCGCGCGCACGAAGAGCGCGAACATCGTCGGGCAGACCATGCGGCTTAACCCGCACGGCGACGCGGCGATATATGAGACGATGGTGCGCCTTTCCAAGGGCTATGAGGCGCTTCTGACCCCGTTTGTGGACAGCAAGGGCAACTTCGGCAAGGTGTATTCGCGCGACATGGCCTATGCCGCCTCGCGCTACACCGAGGCAAAGCTCTCCGAAATCTGCGGCGAGATTTTCCGGGACATAGACAAGGACACAGTCGATTTTACCGACAGCTACGACGGCGGCATGCAGGAGCCGACCCTGCTCCCGACGAGCTTTCCGAACGTGCTCGTTTCCGCGAACACCGGCATAGCCGTCGGTATGGCGAGCCAGATCTGCGGCTTCAACCTGAATGAGGTCTGCGAAACCGCCATAAACTACATAAGGGATCCCGGCTGCGACCTCGCGCAGACCCTGCTCGCGCCCGACTTTCCGACCGGCGGCGAGATCATCTGCGACGCCTCCGCTTTAGGCGAAATTTACCGGACGGGCCGCGGCAGTTTCAGGGTCCGCTCGAAGTGGCGCTATCTGAAGAGCGAAAATATCATCGAGATCTATGAGATCCCCTACTCCACGACGGCCGAGGCCATCCTCGACAAGGTCGCGGAGCTGATGAAGCTGGGCAAGATCAAAGAGATCAACGACATGCGCGACGAGACCGACCTCGGCGGGCTCAAGCTCGCCATTGAACTCAAGCGCGGCGCGGACCCGGACAGGCTGATGCAGAAGCTCATGCGCCAGACGCCGCTCTGTGACAGCTTCTCCTGCAACTTCAACATCCTCATCGCGGGCAACCCGCGCGTCATGGGCGTGCGCGAAATCCTCGAGGAGTGGACCGCGTGGCGGACGGAGTGCGTCCGCAGACGCGTCTTCTTCGAACTCACGAAGAAGCGTGACAAGCTGCATCTGCTCAACGGACTCAAAAAAATACTCCTCGACATCGACCGGGCCATCGCGATCATCCGGGGCACGGAGCTCGAGGCCGAGGTCGTGCCGAACCTGATGATCGGCTTCGGAATCGACCGCGTGCAGGCCGAGTTCGTCGCGGAGATAAAGCTCCGCAACATCAACAAGGAGTACATCTTGAAGCGTGTCGAGGAGGTCAGCGCGCTCGAGAGGGACATCGCGGATCTCGAGGATGTTTTAAACTCCCCGAAAAGAGTCAAAAATATCCTCATTAATGAGCTGCGTGAGGTGATAAAGAAATTTCCGGCGCCGAGGAAGACCGACATTGTCTATCCGGACGAGGTCGAGATCCCGGAGGAGCTCTCGGAGGCCGAGGATTACCCGGTAACGCTGTTCCTGTCCAAAGAGGGCTACTTCAAAAAGATCACGCCGCTGTCCCTGCGCATGGGCGGCGAGCAGAAATACAAGGAAAACGACGGCCCGAAGCAGGAGATAGAGACGACGAACAGAGCGGAGCTGCTTTTCTTCACGGACAAACAGCAGGTCTACAAAGTGCGTGTGGCCGACTTCGAGGACGCGAAGGCCTCGGTGCTCGGGGTCTATCTGCCGACGCATCTGGCGATGGACGAGGGCGAGAGCGTCCTCGCCATGACGGACCCGGGCGACTACGGCGCAACGCTCCTTCTCGTCTACGAAAACGGCAAGGCGGCGCGGCTCGAGCTCTCCTGCTACGCGACAAAAACGAACCGCAAACGTCTTACGAACGCCTACTCGGATAAGAGCCCGCTCGCCGCCGTCCTGCCGCTTGACGGGGAGAGGGAGGTCGCGGTGTTCTCCTCGGAGGGCAGGGCGCTCATTTTCAGCACTTCTCTGCTCGCGCCCAAGACCTCGCGCACGACGATCGGCGTCGCGCTCATGAACCTGAAGCCCAAATACAGGGTCGAGCGGGCGGTGTTTGCCGAGCAAAGCGCCATTAAGAACGCGGCGCGTTACCGGGCAAGGAGCATTCCGGTCGCGGGCGCCTTTCTCAGGGACGAGGACAAAGAGGAAAAACAGATGAGCCTGATGGAATAGCTTAATACGGAAGGAAGGCCTGCAATCTTGCCGGATAAAAAGCGTCAGGCGCTGGAAACGGCGCTCAAAATCACAAAAATCGTGCTGGGCTCCGCCCTGTACGGCGCCGGCATTGAGTGGTTCTACCACCCCGCGATGCTGGTTTCGGGCGGCGTGACCGGCGTTTCGATGATTATAAACTACCTCACGGGCTGGCCTGTCGGCGTCATGATCATCCTCTTTAACATTCCTCTTTTCGTGGTCGCCTACAGGAACTACGGCTGGCGCTTCATGACGGAATCCCTCATCGGAACGGTCGCGAGCTCCGTCGCGATAGACCTCCTGTCGCTTTGGAATTTCAGCGTCACCGCCCAGCCCTTCCTCGCCTCGGTCTACGGCGGCATACTCACGGGCTTCGGCCTCGGCCTCGTCTACACGACGGGGGCGACCACCGGCGGCACGGACGTGCTTGCAAAGCTTATCCGCGGGAAATACCCCTATATGAATTTCGGAACGGTGATTCTCGCGCTGGATGCCGTCGTCATCACGGCCTACGCGCTGATTTTCCGCAAGTACGAGGAGGCGATGTACACCGTCATCGCCGTCTATATCGCGGCGCGCGTGATAGACATGGTGCTCTACGGCATCTCGCAGTCGAAGCTCTGCTATATCATCTCGGAGTACAGCGACGAGATCAGGGCGGCGATCGTCGGGGAGCTCAAACGGGGCGTGACCGTGCTGCAGGGCAAGGGCGCTTATTCCGGCAACGACAAACAGATCCTGCTCTGCGTGGTGAAGCTGCCGCAGATTATCGAGATCAAAAAAATCGTCAAAACCATAGACAAGCAGGCCTTCGTCATCGTTACGGATACGCGCGACGTCTTCGGCGAGGGCTTCGGGGATATCACCGAGGACAGATAAGGGCCCGCTTTCCGGGTCGGGGAGGAATGTGCGAATGAAACGTCTTACGGCGGCTTTTTTGGCGGCTGTGCTGGTCTTTGCGCTCTCCGGCTGCTCAATATTCAACAAGGAGTACCTCTCGGTCTCGGAATACGCCGACAGCGGGGACAGCGGCGGCGGCGTCGCCCTCATCGACAGCTACGCCGCTCTGTGCAGCGCGATAAAGGACATGGTGGTCAGCCACAGGGCACAGTCGAGACTCAGGTTTTCCGACTACAGCGGCAGTCTGCAGTCCGACCTCGACAAGGCCTGCCAGGAGGTGAAGGGGAGTTACGCCCTCGCGAATTTCGCCGTGAGCTACATGTCCTACGACATCTCCCGCGCAACGACCTATTACGAAGCAACGGTTTACATAACATACAAGCACACGCCGAAAGAGATCGCCGCGATACAGTACGTCTCGGGCCTTCCGAGGCTGACGGAGCAGCTCGAAGCCGTGATGGACGGACTGGGTGCGGGTATCACGGTGAGTATCTCGAACGGGGACCTGCGCGCGGATGAGGTCATGAAGGCCGTGGGCGGGGCCTTTGAGGAGGCCCCCGCGTCCAGCGTTGTGCAGCCGAATGCCTCGGTGAGCATTTACCCCGAGAGCGGGCAGTTCCGCATCGTCGAGATCAAGCTCGAGTACGGTTGGAAGGAGTCGGAGCTCAAGAAAATGAAAAACGAGCTCGCCGACATGCTCTCGGAGATGCGTGACAGCATAGACACGGACGACGCCCAGATCTTTGCGCTCAGAGCCTACAGCGGCATCGTGTCCGCCTGCAAATATGACCCGAGCGGGCAGGGACGGAACAAGTCCGATCTCAACAGCGGCCTCGGCTCAACGGCTTACGGCGCGCTCTGCGAGGGCTTCGCGGACAGCCGCGGCATCGCGCTCGCTTTCAGCGCGCTCTGCCGTGAGAAGAACATTGAGTGCCGCGTCGTGACCGGCACGATGGATAAGCTTCCGCACACATGGAACATGGTTAAACTCGGCGGAGGCTGGTACCACGTCGACGTCTCCGCCTCCGCGGCGCTGGGCGTCGCGGGCTCCTTCATGCGCAGCGACGCCGAGATGCAGAGCCGCTACGCTTGGGACGCCGCCGCCTACCCCGTCTGCGCGGGGACGAAAACCTACGGCGAGACGTTTGCAAAAGCGGGATAGGGGCCAGGCTCCTACCCCGCCTTTGGGCGGCACATTGCCCGCGCCCCGCCAGAGGGCGGTATGCCAACAGAAACAAGCCCGCGGAACGGCAAAGAAGCCGTCCCGCGGGCTTGTCCGTTTAAAACGGAGAGTATTTCAGCTTTCTCTGACGACCAGCGTCCGCATGGCGTTCGCGGTCGCGAGGATCAGCACGCCCACGTCGGCGAAGACCGCGGACCACATACTCGCGATGCCGGCGGCGCCGAGGATAAGCACCACCGCCTTTACCCCGAGCGCGAGGGCGATATTCTCCTTTACGATGCGCATCGTCCGCCTCGAGATGTCGATAGCCAGAGCAATTTTGGAGGGCTTATCGTCCATGATGACGATGTCGGCGGCCTCGATTGCGGCGTCGCTGCCCAGTGCGCCCATCGCGATGCCGACGTCCGCGCGCATGAGCACCGGCGCGTCGTTGACGCCGTCGCCCGTGAAGGCCAGAGCCTCTTTCTCCGGCTTTTCGGCGAGGAGCGCCTCGACTGCTTCGACCTTGCCGGCGGGCAGAAGCTCCGGAGTGAACTCGCGGATGCCGAGCTCGCCGGCAACGGCCTCCGCCGTGCGCCGCATATCCCCGGTCAGCATGACGACACGGCGCACGCCGCGGCTCAAAAGCCGCGAGACCGTCTCTTTCGCGTCCGGCTTCAGCGCGTCGGAGATGAGAATATGGCCCATATACTCACCGTTCACCGAGACGTGGACGACGCTTCCCGTTAGCGCGCATTCGTCCCACTCCACGCCGGAGCTGCCCATCAGCGCGCAGTTGCCGACACAGACGTTCTTCCCGTCAATAACGGCCTTTACGCCCATGCCGGGGATCTCGGTGAGCTCGCCGATGCGCAGCCTGTCTATGTGTTTCCCGTGCGCCGCCACGATGGACTCGGCGATCGGATGATTGGAAAGACTCTCCGCCGCGGCGGCGATGTCCAGAAGTTCGTCCCCGGAGACCTCCTTGGGGTGAATCGCGGTCACGGCGAAACTGCCCTTGGTGAGTGTGCCGGTCTTGTCAAAGACCACGGTTCCCACTCTGGAGAGGGCCTCGAGAGGGCCGGAGCCCTTGATGAGTATGCCCTTTCGCGAGGCCCCGCCTATCCCGCCGAAGAAGGAGAGCGGGACGGATATCACGAGCGCGCAGGGGCAGGAGACGACGAGAAAGATGAGGGCACGGCGTATCCACTCGCTCCAGCCCCCGCCGAAGAGCAGCGGGGGGACACAGGCGAGCAGCGCGGCGCCGGCGACGACGCAGGGCGTGTAGACCCTCGCGAAGCGCGTGATGAAATTCTCCTGCCTCGCTTTCTTTTCCGAGGCGTTCTCGACAAGCTCGAGGATCTTCTTGACGGTGCTCTCACCGTAGGGACTCTCCACCGAAACCGAAACCGCGCCGCCGAGGTTCATTGTGCCGCTTATGACGCGGTCGCCCGGCTTTTTGTCGGCCGGCAGGGGCTCGCCTGTCAGCGCGGAGCTGTTGACCGAGGTCTCGCCCTCGGTGATGACGCCGTCCAGCGGGATGCGCGCATAGGGCTTTATAAGTATGGTTTCGCCGACCGCCACCTCCTCGGGGGAGACGGTTGTCTCCGCGCCGTTCCGGATGACGACGGCGCTGTCCGGGCGTATCTCCATGAGTGAGGCGATGGAGCGGCGGCTCCGTCCGACCGCGAAGTCCTGGAAGAACTCACCGACGCGATAGAAAAGCATGACGGCGGCCGCCTCCGGGTATTCGCCGATCGCGAACGCGCCCGCCGCGGCAAGGGTCATGAGGAGGTTCTCGTCGAAGACCTCGCCCTTGCGAAGGTTGCCTGCGGCTTTGAAAACGACCGCATAGCCCGCGGCGAGACAGGGGATGAGAAAGAGAAAGAGCCTCGCCGTACCCCTGGAGGGTATCAGGAGAGCCGCCGCAAAAAGCAGCGCCGCCGCCGCTATTCTTATCAGGTCTTCCCGCTGCTCCTTATCCATTGGCTCCCCCTTTCCGCTCCGAGATGTGCTCGAAGCCCTGGTCTATGATCGAACGCACATGGTCGTCCGCAAGAAAATAGATGATCTCCTTGCCCTCGCGCCGGCTTCCGATGAGCCTTGAGTCCCTGAGTACCCTGAGCTGATGCGAGGTCGCGGACTGGGACATGCCGAGCAGCTCCGAGATCGCGCAGACGCAGAGCTCGGATTCGAAAAGCGTATAGAGAATCTTTATCCTGGTGGTGTCGCCGAAAATTTTGAAGAGATCCGCCAGATTGAAAAGCTCCTCGTCATAGGGGAGCTTTCCCCTTATCTCGCGGACGAGCGCCTCGTGGTTGTGTTCGTGTGCCGTCATAACGCTTGAACGACCTTTCATATGAACTGATGCTCATATGATAGCACCCGCCCCGCCGGCTGTCAAGTGCGCGGGGAAAAACAGCGCGAAAAAGGGAACAAAACCAGAGCGGCCCGCGTCACTGTAATAATTGCACAAAAACAAAGCAACAGTTTGTACAAATGCGCAAAGACTCTTGCCGGAGCTGCGCGGCCGGGGTATAATCGGGCGTGGGACTTGGGGAGAGGAGGGGCTGCGGACGAATATTAATGAAATAAGGGACGACGAATTGACCGGCTCGGTGATAGCGAAGCAGCTCATTGCCTTTGTGATCCCGATATGGTTCGGAACGTTTTTCCAGCAATTATACAATATGATGGACGCGGTCTTTGTCGGCCGCTTCGTCGGGAAGGCCGCGCTGGCGGCTGTCGGCGGGCCTTCGGCGCAGATCGTGCAGCTTGTCATCAACCTGTTTGTCGAGCTCTCGGCGGGCTCGTCGGTGGTGATCGCCCAGTTCTTCGGCGCGGGGAGCGAGAAGGACGTCGGCAGAGGCGTGCACACCGCAATGGCGATTGCGCTCGTCGGCGGCGCGGCGCTGACGGCCTTCGGGCTTGTCTTTTCGCCCGCGCTCCTGAGAAGTATGGACGCCGAGGGCGAGATTTACGCCCTGAGCCTCCGCTTCCTCGACATCTATTTTCTCGGAATGCTCTTCATGACCGTCTACAATCTCGGCTCGGCCGTGCTGAGGGCTCAGGGCGACTCGAAGCGCCCCTTCTATTATCTGATGACGGGCTGCTTTACGAATATCGCGCTCGACTATCTGCTCATCTGCGTCCTGAAAATGGGGGTTGCCGGGGCCGCTCTGGCCACCCTCGCCTCGCAGGCTCTGACGGCGGTGCTGGTCGTGCGGGCGCTCCGCTCTCTGCCGGGGGAGCGAAAGCTGCGTTTCAAAAAGATAAGGCTCCATAAGGACATACTCAGGAGCATGCTGGCCATCGGCGTACCGGAGTCCATGCAGTCGGTCCTTTACGCGATATCGAACATTCTCATTCAGGCAAACATAGACGGCTTCGGGACGGATACCATCGCGGCGATGTCGGCTTACAGCAAGGTCGACCAGTTCTTCTGGATGACGATAGACGCCTTCTGCATCGCCATCACGAATCTCTCCGGCCAGTTCTACGGCGCGGGGAACGTGCGCGGCGTCCGAAAGGGGGTCAAAAGCTGCCTTCTCATCTGCGCCGGGGTCGATGTCGTGCTGACCTCCGCTCTGCTGCTCGGCGGAAGGCTGCTGCTTGGCCTCTTCAGCCCGGACCCGGCGGTCATCGCGATCGGCCTTGGCATACAGCGCCTGCTCCTGCCCTTCTATGTGCTGTATTTCTGCATGGCGATCCTCACCGGAGCCCTGCGCGGCATGGGCTACTCCGTCGTGCCCATGCTCATCACCTTCGTGGGCGTCTGCCTCCTGCGCATTGTGTGGCTCTATACCGTCGTCCCGCTCTCGCCGGCGCTCACGACGACGCTTGTCAGCTATCCGGCGACCTGGGCGGTCACGCTCGCGGCTTTCGTCGTCTATTACCGGAAGATCGTCCGGAAGGAGAGCGCGCTTTCGGGCGCGGCGCTCTGACGGTTTCCGCGCGGGCCCGCATTTTTTCCCGGCCTATTGTATTTGCCGCTCCGAAATGCTATGTTTTAACAAAATGGATCGATGGGGGAATGAAAATGAAAAAAATAACAGCCGCACTGCTTTGCCTGCTGCTCCTTTCGGCGGCTCTGTCGGGCTGCGGGAAGGGCGGAGCGGAGGCGGGAGGGGCGGGCCCCTCCGGGATTGCGTCGCCCAGAGTCAGCTATCCCGTGCAGCTCGGCAAGACCCAGCTCGGCTACTATGAAGCCCTTTTAAACGCCGACGGCGGTTACGGCTTCCTGCTTTCGGACTACGACGACGTCACGGGCGCCGACCTCGCCCAGGTGCTCTATCTCGGCGCGGGCATGGCGGAGCCGGACAACAGGGCGGACATTATAAGCGCGGCGGAGGCGGCGCGCGGCGAAACGCCGGACTGCGACGCGACCGTGCTGACGAAGGGGCAGATAAACGACTTCCTTCTCGCGAAGACCGGACATACGCTCGCCGACATGACTCAGGTTTTCCCCTGGCAGTACGTGGCGGAATACGACGCCTACGTGCATTTCCACGGCGACACGAACAAAGTCACGGTGAGCGTGGACGACGGGAACGAGATCTCCGAAAATACCTACGTGCTCAATTACAGCATACCGGGCGGCGTCTACGGCGAGGACGGAAACCTGTTCGGCGGCGGGGCCGTGACCGTGAAGGCCTCCTCGGCGGTCATACAGTTCCTCTCCAATAAACTGCGCCCGGAATAACCGGGCGCCGTTTTCAATATTGTTCTTTAATTCCCCGCCCTTTTGCTGTAAAATGAGGGCATACTTTTTACGGAGGCCTCGATATGGACAGGGATGAGATAAAATACGTTCTCGGCTCCGCCTATCTTTTCACGGTGATAAGCTGCGTTTTTTCACTGCTGGCCAGAATGACGGCGATTTTCTCCGCGCCCAGCCCGCAGGACGGCGCCCGGGACTTTCTTGGCGGCGATTTGCTGTGGGCCATCCTGGCGCTCGGCATTATCTTCGTCCTCGGCAGACTCAACGGAAACAGGAAACAGGGGCTCGCGGAGACAATGAACGACGGCAGGATCCGAAAGACCGCCGCCGTCCTCCTGATCGCGGATGGGCTCCTGAAGCTCGCGGACGCGTACGCGGATTTTGCGAAGTACCTCTCCACGTTCAGAAACTTCCAATTGAACGGCATCGGGACGGAGAGCATGTCGGGCCCGCTGGCGGGGAACGTCGTCCGCCTCGCGGTATTTGTCCTCCAGATCCTTGTCGGACTGTATCTGCTGAGGCGCTTCCGCGGCGGCTCCGAAGCGAAGCGGCCCTGACCGACGGCTGAAAAACGGCGCGTCCCGGCTTTCATGCCGGGCGCGCCGTCTTTCCTTCACGGTCAGGCATAGGTGTCCACGGCCGCGTGGGAGAAGCGCAGAGCCGACTTTTTCGGCCCGGCGGCCTTGGAACCCGCGCCTGTGTTCGCCGCCACGGCCTTTTCGGCGGCCTGCTGCACACGCTTTTGCTCGAGTTCCTTGATCTCGGCCTGAATCTCCTGCTCCTCGGCCTCGTATTGCTTGATCTTCTCCCGCTTTGTCTTCAGGTCGTCCTTGCTTGCCGACTCCTTTTCGATGCTTGAACCGATGCTGCGCAGCTCCTTCTGAAGAGCCGAGATCTGAGCGTCTATGTCCGAGCTTGAAGCCGCCGAGCCTGTCGATGCGGAGGACGCGGATACAGCGGATATTGCCATTTGTGATGCGCCTCTTTTGCCTAAAACTGGTTTATACTCCTTATATCGCCCGTTACGGGAAAAAATCAAGTGCTCCCGGATTATTTTTTACCCCGTTTAAAATACGCTTGCCCCGGAAATCCCCTCTATTTCGACACCTTCGGCCGGTATCGGGAAGGCGGCCGCGCTCCCGGCCGTTTTCAGCGGCGGCCGGATTTTTCCGTTTTTATGTACTGGGCCATAAAGCCCGCGGCAATCGCGGCGATTCCCGCGACCGCGCCCGGGGCGGGCTTTTCACCCAGAAACAGCGCGGTATAGGCCAGAGAGAGGAAGGGCGTGAGGTAAAGCAGGCTCGAAAGGATGTACGTTTCCCCGTGTTCGAGGGCGCGGAACCAGAAAATATACGAGATCCCGTTAATGAAAACGCCGTTGAAAACAAGCCAGGGCCAGACCTTCGCGCCGGGCCACGCGAGGTGCGAGAGCAGCAGGACGGTCGGGGTGACCGCGGTGAGCGCCGCGAGGAAATAAACGAAGACGCTCACGGTTTTGTCGAAATTATATTTCTTGCCGAACACCGAGAACAGCGCGAACACGAAGGCACCGCCCAGAGCAAGGAGGTCGCCCCGCAGGCTCGTGAAGCTCAGGGCGCTCAGCTTCCCGCCGGTGCTCACAACGATAATCCCGAAAAAGCTTATCAGGATGCCGACGAGCTTCATCGGCGTCACTTTGTCTTTAAAGACGAAGAAGGAGAGAACGAGCACCATGATCGGCCAGGTGTAGTTCAGAATGAAGCCCTCGGAGGCCGTCGTCCGCGCCAGCGCGCCGTAGAGGAGAAGATAGTAGATATAATTTCCCAAAAGGCCGAGCAGGGCCATAATCCCGTACTGCTTCGGGCCGTAATGCCCGAAGACCTTTATTTTTCCCTCAAGCGCGAGCAGAACGAAGAGCGTGGCCGTCGAGAGCGCGGTTGACCAGAAGAGAATCTGGTAGTTGTCCAGCTCCGCCTGCATCTTCTTCGCTGCCGCCGGGATCGCCGCCCAGAGCAGAATACAGACGGCGAGGTCCCCGAAGGCCCGCAGCCTTTTATTTCCTGTGGTTTTCGTAGCCATCGCGCTTTTCTCCCATCGTCTTTTTGTCCCCGACCCCAAAATTATCCGACAAACGGGCGGGCGTGTCAAGCTTTTCTGTGGGGTCACCGCCCGGTACCTGAGCGCGCCCGGGCCTTCTGAAGGGGCATTCATTTCGGAACCGGGACGGTAAAAGGCCCGGCGTTTTACCGCCGGGCGTCTGACGACAACAAACCTGCTCTTCAAAAACCGCGGCTTTGTTGGGCTGAAAACGTCTATATAATATACTGGGCCGTAAAAGCGGCTTCATATTTTCTTTCAGAATCAATGCGTGAAAAATCCTGAAAACGGATGTACGGCTGCATTTTATATGTAATAAGACGAACAGAAAGGCTTTCAGCAGCTAATTCGCTGCTTTTCGAGTTTTCGGAGCTCGCCGAGCGAAGCGCACCCGCCGCCCAGATGCTCATATTCCAGCTGTGCCCTCAGCGCCTTTGCCGCGTGGCGCGAGAGCATACGGTTGAGCGCGAGAAAACGCTCCGAGGAATACGGGGCGCCCTCCCGTACCAGCCTGCCGCCTTTTTGCCGCGCCTCAATGATGTACCACCAGTGCAGTTCCACCCGCGCGGCGAGCAGAGTGAGTTTGATCTTTTTCATTCGTTAATACTCCCTTTCAAAATTTAAATGTGAACTTGCGTCCAACAAGTGCTGTTATATCCCCAACACTGGGTCGAATACTGTCATCTGCTGTCGGGCTATTAGTCGTACCGTGTAGAAAAGCCGCGCATTGCGACCGTATATATTGTACAGTATTGCTAAAGTTGGTTTTATGATTAAATTTCTGTGAATTGCACTGAATCATAATCCACAAATTATGCCCCGAAATTTCCAGCGGAATCCACATAATTCATGGAATTGGCAGAATACTGCCTAAATTCCGGTGCCTAATTTTTCTGTGACGATATCACGGAAATATGCGTTTTTCCCGGTTATAATACAGACAAAGAAGAAAAAAAGCTTAAAGAAAAAGGAGAGGTGTTTTATGTCAGTAGTAACTGTTACACAGAGTAATTTTCAGAGCGAGGTCATGAATGCCGGAGAGCCCGTTCTCATAGATTTCTGGGCTTCCTGGTGCGGCCCCTGCAGGATGATGTCGCCGGTGGTTGACGAGATTGCGGAGGAGACTTCGGGCGTCAAGGTATGCAAGGTCAACGTAGACGAGGAGCCGGAGCTCGCAAGAGAGTTCGGCGTCATGAGCATCCCGACACTGGTCGTTATCAAAAACGGCGAGACGGTGAAGAAGACGCTCGGCGTGCAGCCCAAGGAAACCGTATTGAGAATGCTTGAGGCGTAAACGTCCGTAACCGGAAACATTAATGGAAAGACTCAGGCCGCCGGAGAACCGGCGGCCTGAGTCTTTCGGCCGGATGCGGAAAACGCGGACGAAGGGGCAGAGCATGCGAGAGGGGCTTTTCAGGCTCCTCTCGCATTCCTAAATTTCCGCCGGCACGCGCAAAGGCGTCCGTACGGCCGAGAATACCGACCCGCTTTTCTGGAAAAGGCGGGTCTTTTACGGGATTGTAAAAAACAGGGTTACCGCGGCGCCGCCGCTGAGCGGCACGCCGCTGTCCGTTGTGATCTGAACCGAGAGCAGATCCTCCGCGGAGACGGGCGCCAGCACGATGGCCGCGTTCCGGCAGTTGGGCGGGTTCGGGCCCGTCACGGTGACAGAGACACCGACACTCACGGGCGCGGTAAAGCCGCAGGGACTTGTGTAGACGGCAGCCGTGACGCTCTGGCCGGCCGCAAGCGCATTGGCCCTTATGCTCAGCGCGATTCCGACTATGGTGGCGGACGTGGGCAGAATAACCGAGCTCCGCGTAAAAAGCGCCGAGGGCGAAGAAAGCCCCAGGCCGATCCAATCCCCGCTCAGAATTTCGTCCGCAGTGGCGAGATACAGCGTCATGCTGCCGGGCCCGATCTCTCCGGCCGGGCCGGTGGCCCCCGTCGCACCGGCAGTGCCCGAGGCACCCGTCGGCCCTGTCGGGCCGCTTGCCCCCGTCGCACCGGCAGTGCCCGAGGCACCCGTCGGCCCTGTCGGGCCGCTTGCCCCCGTCGCACCGGCAGTGCCCGAGGCACCCGTCGGCCCTGTCGGGCCGGTGGCCCCCGTCGCACCGGGAGTGCCCGAGGCGCCCGTCGGCCCTGTCGGGCCGGTGGCCCCCGTCGCACCGACCGTACCGAAAGGCCCCGTCGGCCCTGTCGGGCCGGTGGCCCCCGTCGTACCGGCAGTGCCCGAGGCGCCCGTCGGCCCTGTCGGGCCGGTTGCCCCCGTCGCTCCGACCGTACCGAAAGGCCCCGTCGGCCCCGTCGGCCCGGTAGCGCCTGTCGGCCCTGTCGGGCCGGTGGCCCCCGTCGCACCGACCGTACCGAAAGGCCCCGTCGGCCCTGTCGGGCCGGTGGCTCCCGTCGCACCGGCTGTGCCGAAAGGCCCCGTCGGCCCTGTCGGGCCGGTGGCCCCCGTCGCACCGGCTGTGCCCGAAGGCCCCGTCGGCCCGGTCGGGCCGGTGGCCCCCGTCGCACCGGCTGTGCCCGAAGGCCCCGTCGGCCCTGTCGGGCCGCTTGCCCCCGTCGCACCGGCTGTACCGAAAGGCCCCGTCGGCCCTGTCGGGCCGCTTGCCCCCGTCGCACCGGCTGTACCGAAAGGCCCCGTCGGCCCTGTCGGGCCGGTGGCCCCCGTCGCGCCGGCAGCGCCTGTCGCACCGGCAGCGCCCGAAGGCCCGGTAGCGCCCGTCGGCCCTGTCGGGCCGGTAGCGCCGGTTGGCCCGCGCTTCCAGCAGCCCCTCTCGGCATCTTCAGCGCAGCCCCTGTCCGCAAAATTCCATACCTTCATATTTTCAAAGACCGGATAATCATTTCCGCTGTTCCTGTTTGCTCTGTGAGAATTGTTTGGCATATTCTCTACCTCCTCACATCATAATATGGCGGAGAGAGAGATGTGTGTTATCCCGTCATCCCTTAAAAAGGCCGAACGCCGCGGGCGGCTTATAGTGCCGGGGCCGCGGCGTCCGCAAACGGAGCCTTCACTTTATCGGGTAGATATTGTTCGGAGCCTGTTCCTCGAGAATCTGGTTCAGGGCTTCGGCCAGGCGGAGAGCCGTGTCCCGGTTCATGATCAGCGACGCCACCTCTTCGTTCCGCATCCCGCCGAGCTGATTGTCGGTCCCAAAGTCCGGAGAGTGCTGCAGAAACCTTATCCTAAGCTCCGTTCGCTCCCTGTCCATCGCGCAGGAAAAGCCGTTCGTATACTGAAACATCGCTTCCTCCTTTCAGGCAGCCGTCATTTTATCCGGGAGAACGGGCGTCAGCCCGCTATTCTTTTCAGTCCCGTTTTATCAAGTACCTTCACCCCGCCGCGCGAGACCTCCACGAGCTTCTCGGCCGCGAAATACTTCAGCATGCGCGAAACCACCTCGCGCGCGGAGCCGACGTATTTCGCGATCTGCTCCTGGGTCAGCTTCACCGTGTCGCCGCCGTCCTTTGCGAGCTCGTCGAGAAGAAACACGGCGAGTCTCCGGTCGAAACTCATAAAAAGAATCTGCTGCATGGCCCACATCACGTCCGAAAAACGCTCCGTGGCCGTCTGCAGCGCGAAGTTCTCGACGTGCATATTCTCGCGGGTCAGCTTTTTAAGCGCCGTGGGATTTATGATATACACCTCGCTCCTCATTTCCGCGTCTATGAAGACGTCGAAGGTGATCGTTGAGAGCACGCAGTTTGCCGAGAGCATGCAGTTGTCCCCGGTGAAAAGCCTGTAGAGCGTGATCTCCCGGCCCTCGTCCGAGAGCATGTAGGCACGCAGAGCTCCGCTCTTAACGAAGAGCGCACCGGTGCATTCGCCCCGGTTGCCGTGCACGTTCTCGCCCTTTTCGTAGACAGTCAGCCTGGTGTTGGAGCAGAGCAGCACCTTCTCATCGTCCGTGAGCCTGTCCCAGAAAGGAAGGCGCGCGGAAAAATCCCCTTCACAGTTCAAGTCAATTCCCCCAATCCCCTTTTTGGAATATTGTAACACAAAAGGGCACGGGAGTCATCTTTTTTTAACAGGACATTATTTGCTTTTCAGAAAAAAACGCGGTATAATGTCCTTCAGACATTATACCGGATACGCGGATTATACCGGCAGACGCACTCCGCATAACAGGGTTGCGCCAGGCTGTATTTTTCATAAGGAGGCAGTGATAATGAGCAAAATACTGGTGCTTGGCGGCGCAGGCTACATTGGATCCCACACCGTCTATGAGCTTTTGGATAACGGTTATGAGGTCGTTGTGGCCGACAGTCTGGAGACGGGGCACAGGAGGGCCGTCCACCCCGAGGCGCAGCTCTACGTCGGCGACATACGCGACAGGGCCTTTATGGACAGCATTCTCGATGAGGAAAAGATCGACGCGGTGGTACATTTCGCGGCCTACTCGCTGGTCGGAGAGAGCATGACGAACCCGCTGAAATATTACGGCAACAATGTCGGGGGCACACAGGTGCTGCTCTCGAGCATGGTCGCGCACGGCGTCAACAAAATCGTTTTCTCCTCGAGCGCGGCGACTTACGGCGAACCGAGAAACATCCCGATAGTCGAGAGTGACCCGACCGAACCAACGAACACCTACGGCGCGACGAAGCTCGCCATGGAGCAGATGTTCAAATGGACTTCCCTCGCCCACGGCCTGCGGTATGTCTCGCTGCGCTATTTCAACGCCTGCGGGGCTCACCCCTCGGGCTTCATCGGAGAGGACCACTTTCCCGAGACGCATCTCATCCCGATCCTCCTCCAGGCCGCCAACGGCACAAGGCCGGAAGTCCGTATCTTCGGCACGGACTACGACACCCGGGACGGTACCTGCGTACGCGACTATATCCATGTCTGCGATCTGGCCCAGGCCCATGTAAAGGCCCTTGAATACCTGATTAAGGGCGGGAAGAGCGACGTATTCAACCTCGGCAACGGCGTCGGCTTCACCGTAAAAGAGGTCATCCGGGCGGCCGAGGAGGTCGTCGGGGAAGAGATTCCGAAGACCGAGGCGCCCAGACGCGCCGGAGATCCCGCGCAGCTCGTCGCCTCGAGCGACAAAGCCCGTGAGACGCTCGGCTGGGACCCGCATTACGCGGACATCTACACAATTCTTTCGACCGCATGGAAGTGGCACTCGAGCCACCCGAACGGCTTCAACGAGGACAGGTGAAAAAACATGGGAAATAAGGCTAAGAGGGAATATAGCAATCGCGACCTCACGGTATACTGGTATCCCGAGCGCTGCAGCCATCCCGGAATCTGCATCCGTGCTCTGCCCGAGGTTTTCGACGTGAGCGCCCGCCCCTGGGTGAATATAGACGGCGCGCCGCCCGAGGAGATCATCGAGGTCATAGACAGCTGTCCTTCCGGCGCGCTCCGATATTCTCTTCCGGCGGGCTCGCGCGTCGACCCCGCCGCCGCGTGCGGCCCCGGCAGCGCGGAGAGATGCGATAAGCCCGAAGTGTGCGTCTGCGTCAGCGGACGCGGCCCGCTCGAGCTCAAAGGCCCGGTCGCGGTCATCGGCAAGGACGGAGAAAAGCTGCGAAGCGGCACACGCATGGTTCTCTGCGGCTGCGGGAAAACGCGCTGCTGCCCCTTCTGCGACGGCTCGCACAGGTTTTGAACATAGCGCACAGCGGCAGGTAAATTAACCGCGAATATAAATATAAATTTACAGGAGGATAAAATGGACACAACAGCTTTATTTAAATTATCTTACGGTCTCTATGTCGTCGGCACTAAAATCGACGGAAAGGACGCGGGCTGCATCGTGGACGCGTTTGTTCAGTCGACAAGCGCGCCGACCCCGACTGTCATCCTTTGCAGCATTAAGGCCAACCAGACAAACACGGCAATCAAGCAGACGGGAGAATTCACCGTCTCCGTTCTCCCGACCGACGTCGACCCCTTCGTCATTGGCAACTTCGGTTTCCAGTCCGGCAGGGACAGCGATAAGTGGGCGAACGTTCCGCATAAATATCAGGACGGCCTGCCCGTTCTCGAAAACGCGGTGGCCTTCCTGCGCTGCAGGGTCACCGAGGCCAAGGAGCTGTCGACGCATACGGCCTTTTTCTGCGAGGTCGTCGACGCTTCGCTGGGCTCCGGGGAGCCGCTTACCTACGGCGAATACCAGAAGAGCATGAAGATGAAGACCGGCGAGGCCTTCAAGGCCTTCAAGGCAAACGGCAAAGCCCCCGCGCCGAAGACCGCAAAATGGGTATGCAGCGTCTGCGGCTACGTCTACGACGGCGAAACTCCCTTTGAGCAGCTTCCGGACGACTGGAAGTGCCCCCTCTGCGGACAGCCCAAGAGCGTTTTTGAGAAAAAATTCGACTGAGAAGAGAGAGTAAGAATGTCTGAAAAGAAGGTTTTCACGGCCGAGGAGGCCAAAAAATACGGCGGGGAGCTTGGCATAGACTGGTCCAGATTCGACGTGGAGCAGTTCCGCATGGGCATGGACGTCGAGCTTGAGCACGGAAAGTGCAGCCCCCACACGAACGTGACAAACGACGATCCCATCCCCACCGCGAAGATCGCCCTCGCGCATCTCGACGAGTACCCCGACTATTACACCCGTCTCGAAAAGATGGAGAACGAGGCCGAGAAATTCTGGGAAGGCAAAAAGAAATAAAACGCTTCCGCCCCGCGTGTTTTGCGCGGGGCGGCCTTTTCACCCATCGGCGCCGTGTGCAGCGGAAGGAAAAATCCGCGCGTTCTCTTGACAGAGACGGCAAATTGGTATATATTATACCAGTATCAGAGAGATTATCCGGGAGGCACTCAAATGTCAACAATCGATCTCATGCTGCTCGGGGCCCTCATGCGCAAGCCCATGAACGCCTACGAGCTCAAGAAGGATATGGAGCGGAAAAGCGTACAGAACTGGATAAAGATCAGCTCCCCCTCGATCTACAAGAACTTCCTGAAGCTGTACGAGCGCGGCTATGCGGACGCGGAGGTCGTGCGCGAGGGCGAAATGCCGGAAAAGACGGTCTATTCAATCAACGACAAGGGCCGCGGGTACTTTTTCAGCCTGATGGACCGCTATTCCGCGGATCCCGGACAGATCTACATCAACTTCTGCGCCTTTATCGCCAACCTCGAAAACGTGGACCGCGAAACGGGACTCCGAATGCTCGGCAATCTCCGGGAGCACCTGGACGGCGCGAAGGAGAGGAGCCGCGTTACGCTGGAGAGCCGGAGCGACGTCCCGCTCCCCGGTTCCGCCGTGATCGAACTCTATGCCCGGATGTTCGAAACCTTCTGCGGCTGGGCGGAGGATTTCATGGCGCGGTACGCCGAAAACACGAAAAGCGGCTGAGCTGCTTTTTTTGCACCCGAATGGTATAAAATATACTAGTATATGATATAGGAGAAGAAGCAATGTCGGAAAATAAACTTGACAGAAGAAAAACCGCCTGGCTGCTCACCGGACTGATGGCGAGCCTGCTGCTGTCCGCGCTCGACTCAACCGTCGTGAGCACGGCGATGAAAAGCATAGCGGGCGATCTCCGCGGGATGCAGTTCTACGCGTGGCCCTTCACGCTCTACACGCTCTGTGCGACGGTGGCAATCCCGATCTGCGGCGGGCTCGCGGACATATACGGCCACAAGCCGCTGTTTCTCAGCGGCATCGGCCTGTTTCTCACAGGCTCGGCGCTCTGCGGCTCGGCGCGGAGCATGTCCTGGCTCATCGCCTTCCGGGGCCTGCAGGGCATAGGCGGCGGCATGATTGTCTCCGGCGTCTTTACGGCGGTGGCGGACATGTTCGGGCCGAGGGAGCGCGGAAAATACACCGGCCTCGTCACCTCCATGTACGGCCTTGCGAGCATCATCGGCCCCCTCGCGGGCGGCTTTATCACCGACAGCCTGGGCTGGAGATGGATCTTTTACGTCAATCTCCCGCTCGGCGCCTTCGCGGCCGCGGTTGTGGCCGTGGCAATGCCGCAATACAGCGCTTCCGGCAGACGCAAAACAAAGGACATCCCGGGCATTGCCGCCCTCGTCCTCACGTTTGTTCCCTTCCTGCTCTGCCTTTCGGAGGCGGGAAAGAGCTTTGCCTGGGGCTCTCTCCCCTGTGTCGGCCTGCTCGCGTTTGCGGCCGCGATGCTCGCCGTGTTTGTGCGGATCGAGAAAAGGTCGGAAAACCCGCTGATTCCGCTCGGATTTTTCAGAAACGGCGCAATCGGCGTGAGCTTTGCGCTGGCCTTCCTCTCGCAAGCCGTCATGTTCGCGGCGATCATCTACCTGCCCTACTTCGTGCAGGGCGTCATCGGCTCCGACGCCGCGACCTCCGGACTCGTGGTGATGCCCATGATGATCGGGCTGCTGCTCGCGTCAAATGTCGTCGGAGTTTGCATTTCGCGGTTCGGAAGGCTTCGGCTTATGTCCGTCTGTGCCTTCGCCGTCATGGGCGCCGGGGCTATCCTGCTCTCGCGCATGGGCGTCTCGACGTCCTATCCGGACGCGATCCTGTCCATGCTGATCCTCGGTGCCGGCGTCGGCATCAGCATGCCGATCACCAGCGTCAACGCCCAGAACGCCGCCCCGCGGGAGCAGCTCGGCTCCGTCACCTCGACGGTCATGTTCTTCCGGAACATGGGCAGCACGGTCGGCTCCGCGGTCTACGGCGTTATCATGAGTTCCGCCTTTGCCGCGGGTATCGCGAAGACGGACATGGGGCGGCTGCCCGCGGAGATACAGGCCCCGATGAAAAATATTCAGGTCGTCACCAGCGCGCAGAGCGTCGCTTCGATACGCGCAAAGCTGCCGTCCTCCCGCCTGAGCGATTTCGACGGCGCCTACCTCCGGGTCAGAGAGGTTCTCGCGTCCTCGGTCGGCCGCGTCTTTCTCGTCTGTGCCGGCATTGCCGCCGCGGGCCTGTTGGTTTCCCTCTTCCTGAAAGAGGCCCCCGTGAGCGGGCGGAAGGAGAGGTAGGCGGCTTTGCCGCGTACGGGAAAATAACGAAGCGCGGGAGGAAACGAATCCCTCCCGCGCTTATATTTTCCTTATGCCCGCGATTTATGGGCGCTCAGTCCGTCTGCGCGAGCCTGAAGCGGCCGACAAGCTCCTTTAGCGTCGATGCCTGCCCTGAGAGCTCCTCGCTGGAGGCGGCGCTCTCCTCGCTCGTCGCGCTGTTCATCTGGACGACGGAGGAGATCTGGTCGACGCCGACGGAAATCTGGGCAATCGCGGCGGCCTGCTCCTGGGCCTGGGCGGCGATCTCGTCCACAAGCTTCCCGGCCTCCTCCGTCTTCGTGGCGGCGGTTTCGAAGCTCTCGCTCGTCCTGTTCACGAGAACGGTGCCCTTCTCAACCGCGGAGATCGAGTTTTCGATGAGCGCGGTCGTGTTTTTCGCGGCCTCGGAAGATTTCTGGGAGAGGTTGCGCACCTCCTCGGCAACCACCGCGAAGCCCTTGCCTGCCGCTCCCGCCCTTGCGGCCTCGACGGCCGCGTTGAGTGCGAGTATGTTGGTCTGGAAGGCGATATCGTCTATGTCACGGATGACCTTGCTTATGTCCCTGGAGGTCGAGGAAATCTCGTTCATCGCGCCGCGCGCCTGCTTCATGTCCCTGACGCTCTCCTGCATGATCGTTCCGGCGTTGTCGGAGAGCTCTTTGGCCTTCTCCGCGCCCGCGGCGTTGGATTTTACGCGCTGCGAGACCTCCTCCAGGGAGGCGGAGAGCTCCTGTACGCTGCTTGCCTGCTCGGTTGCGCCCTGTGCCAGCGTCTGCGCGCCGGCGCTCACCTGGGTAGCGCCCGCCATGACCTGCTCGGAGGCGCGCGCTATGCCGCCGAGGGATTCGTTTATGGAGTTCTTCAGCGCTGCGAAGCACTGCCGTATGTGGGCATAGTCACCTTTATACGCCTCCGGAGCCTTTGACTCGTGGCTGAAATTCCCGTCGGCCATCTCTGTAAGAATATAATCGATGTCCGAGATGACCGCGCTCGTGTTCCCCGTCGCCCGTATGAGCGAATCCTTCAGGCTTTCCAGTTCAAGAGAGCTTGCCTTCACGTCGGGCACAGGGGAGGTGACGTCTCCGTCCGCGAAGGCGGAGAGCCTTGTCATGATGGCGCCTATCGGAATGGAAAGGGATTTCGTCATCACCCTGGTGAAAAGTGTCCCGCCGATAAGCAGAATCAGCATCAGCCCCAGGGCAAAATAGACCGTCAGCGTAACGCCCTGTGTGAACTCGCTTTTCGGCGCGGCGATGCAGATGCTCCAGCCGTCCGTCTCCGCTATCGGGGCATAGGCCACGAACTTGTTCACGCCCTTGTACACATACTCGCCGAAACCGGCATTTCCGGCCATGGCCTGCGAATAGACCTTTGCGAGCCCCACAAGGCTCGGGTCCGTTTTGGCCTCGGCGGGGATGTTCTCTTTGGCCTTGACCAGCGATACGTCGGGATCCGCCAGGGTCGTTCCGTTTTTATCGATTATGTACGTATTCCCGCTGCTGCCGACCTTGATATTCTCCGCGACGGAATTCAGCACGGACTGTTTCAGCAGAACGTCGACCACGCCCGTGACCGAGGACGAGCGGTTTCCGTTCTTCCAAACGGGCACGGCCAGATGGATCACGAGAGCCCCGCTTGTCTCATCCGTTACCGGGGAGGAGAAACAGGTCTGGCCGCTTTTGGCCGTCACAAAGAAATCCGAGGACGCGCAGTTTTTTCCGTCCGATGCGCGGACGCCGTCGGCGGAATAATAATCAATGCCGACAAGGTCGCCGTTGCCGCTGCTCCTCGACTTCAGCGACGCCGCTTTATCCGCGGCCGTCTCCGTCTCGCCGTAGATTTCGCCGCTTCCCGCGATATCCTGCGCCAGAACCTCGTATTTCGCGATCAGGTTTCTGGCGGACTGCGAGGCCACGTATGCCGTCTCCTTCATGGAGGCCTCAAGACAGCTCGAAGTGCTTCTGTTTGCCATAATGATGGCAAGCGCGGTAAACAGTCCCGTTATGATTAGAATGATTGCAATTACAGGGCCCAGGATCATTAAGCTGAGCGGCTTCCTCTTTTTTGCGTCTTCCGGCCCCTTGGCCGGTCCCTTGCTCTCCGGGGGAAATTTTTCGTCCCCGACTTTTTCTGACGCTTTCGTCCTGCTGCTTTTCACGTTAACACCTCATTTTAATTCAGACTTTTGACTTTCCGCGCCTCCCTACGCGAAAAACCAGTTTTTTCTCACTTTTCCTTTATCCCACAAATTTTTGATTTTTAAAGGGGTATATGCTTGTTATTCCTAGCAATTAGTCTAAAAAAGCAATAATTAATTATAACTAATTAACAAAATCGGCTTCTTAATGCGATTTTCCGTCTTTTGCCGCCGGAAGTGCCGCAAAAAAAATATAAGAGCCCTTTCGGGCCCTTCGTTTATCAATAGCGAAACTCAATCCATTGATTCCATCATCATTTCGTATGCTGCCTGCTTTTTTATGGTTTTTGCACTGTGCCGAGAAAGTCTGCGGTTCAGAATCAAGAGCTTCCGCGAGGTAAGGGCCGTGCCCTCCGTCAGCACGGAAGAGCCTTTTCTTCTAATTCCTTCAATGATGCGCCAGTGCCATTCAATTTCTGCCGCCAGTAGGAGAAGCTTCAGCTTCTTCAAATATACCACATCCTTTGCAGCGTACTGGAACAAAATGTCCCGCAAGATGACTGTAGCACAGAGATGGGGTCGAATTATGTCATTCGGTGAATATGTTTAGAATATTATAAAATATCGGATGAATAATTGTAAAAAATTGCCGTATTGACACAATCGGGTTGAGGACCCAAAAAGGGTCCGCGTTTATTCCCGGATTTTTTTTCGCGGCCGCAGGGTTCTGCCCTCAGAAATCAGCAGGCCCGTAAGCGTAAGCGCAATGCCGATTCCCGAAACCAGGGTAATTTTTTCATGCAGCATGAGGACGGAGGCGAACACGGCTATCACCGGTATCGCGTAGATGTAGACGCTCGTCCTGACGGCTCCGAGCACCTTCACCGTAAAATTCCAGGTGACGAAGCAGAGGGCCGAGGCGGCGAGGCCGAGGAGCAGCAGGTTTAAAAGGTTTCCCGTTTCCGCAAAGCGCTCCGGGCGCAGACCCCGGCCCGTCGCGAAGAGCACGGGCAGGAGAAAGGCGAGCCCGTAGAGAAAAATGCGGCGCGTAACGGCGATGGGATTGTAGCCGTAGGCGTTGATCCGGCTCACGATCAGGGAATACACCGCCCACACGGCGGCCGCGGCGACCGCGAGGATATCGCCCGCCGGATGGAACGCGAAGCCCGTCCCGCCGCTGAAGCTCATGAGGATTATGCCGGAGATGGCGGCGGCGAAGCCCGCGAAAAAGCTCGGCTTCAGCGTCTCGCCTTTCGAGACGAGGCGCGAAAATATGGCCGTGAAGAAGGGCGCGACGGAAACCGCGACGCCGATGTTCGACGCGGTGGAGAAAGTGAGCGCGACATTCTGGAATAGGTAGTAAAGCGTGATGCCGGAAAGCCCGGCGAGCGCGAAAAGGCCCTCGTGTTTCCGGTCGGAGGGTCTTAGCCTGTGCGGATAGACGCACAGCAGGGCGAGATAGCCGAGCAGGAAGCGGTAAAAAGTGATCTCGACGGCCGAGAAGTCCTCCAGCAGGACTTTTGTCGAGATAAAGGTTGTGCCCCATATGAGAATGGTTATCCCTGCCGAGAGGTGTCCCGCGACGTTTTTGTTTTTCATGGTTTTTGTTATCCTTCGTGTCATTTCCGCGGAAGAGTTCCCGACGGGCATTATTCAGAATATAACACTTTAAATCACCGTTGTAAATACTGGCTTCCGAACGGCGCGGACTGCCGTTATTAAAGGAGCGGCCTTCCTCCTTTTAAAAATTATTCAAAAAGGACGGCGGGTATGGTAGAATATTCTTATTCGCCGGTCCCGGAGTTTCAGGTGCCGCGAGCACGGACGCATAAAGACGAAAGGGTGAGAATATTGAAAAACCGGAATAAAGCTCTGTTGGGGCTGCTGTATAAATATCTGTTCCTGCTCATAGGGGCGGTGCTGGCCGCGGCGGGGCTGGAGCTTTTCCTGATTCCGAACAACATCATAGACGGCGGCATTGTCGGCGTCTCGATCATAGCGAGCCTCCTGAGCAAGGTGCCGCTGGGAATTTTCACACTCGTGCTGAACGTCCCCTTCCTTGTCCTGGGCTATAAACAGATAGGAAAGAGCTTCGTCCTGTCCTCTCTTTTCGCGATACTCGTGTTCTCGCTGGCGCTCTCGCTGCTTTCCCACCCGGAGTACGGGCTCACGAAGGACGTGTTTCTTGCCGCGGCCTTCGGCGGCATCCTCCTCGGGATAGGGGTCGGCATAATTCTGAGAAACGGCGGTTCGCTGGACGGCACGGAGATTGTGGCGATACTTCTGAACAAAAAAACGGACTTCTCGGTCGGACAGATCGTGATGTCCTTCAACGTAATCATTTTCAGCTGCGCGGCTCTGGTGCTTGGCTGGGACCGGGCGCTGTATTCGATGCTGGCCTATTTCGCCGCGCACAAGGTCATGGATATCGTCATACAGGGCTTCGACGAGGCCAAGGCCGTTATGGTCGTTTCCGACCGCGCCGAAGAGATCGCGGACGCGATCACCGCGGGCCTCGGCAGGGGCGTCACCTTCATGAACGGCAGGGGCGGCTATTCGAAGAGCGAGAAAACAATCCTCTATTCGGTCGTGACCCGCCTCGAGATCGCCAAGCTCCGCGCGATTGTCCGGGAAATGGACCCCGACGCCTTCTGCGCCATCCACGACGTCGCCGACGTCATGGACGGCAAGCACAAGAAGAGAAATATCCACTGACGGAAGGCGGAATGCACAAAATGGAACCAAAGCCGAAAGCAGGGACAGCGCTTGAAATAATTTAAATAAAGGGATAATACTATTAGTACCCATTGGTTTTCCGGGCATATTAAGACACGTATGTTGAAATAGCAAAGGGGACAATATGCAGACAAATAAAGAATTTTCAAATAGATTGAAAGAGGAAAAGTCGCCGTATCTCCTCCAGCACGCAAACAATCCCGTGGACTGGTATCCCTGGGGCGCGGAGGCCTTCGAAAGGGCAAAGGCGGAGGACAGGCCGGTGTTTCTCTCCATAGGGTATTCAACCTGCCACTGGTGCCATGTGATGGCGCACGAGTCCTTTGAGGACGCGGAGGTCGCGGAAATCCTGAACCGCTCCTTCGTCGCGGTCAAGGTGGACCGCGAGGAGAGGCCGGACATCGACGCGGTGTATATGGAGGTCTGTCAGGCGCTCACCGGCTCCGGCGGCTGGCCCCTGACGATTCTCATGACGCCCGATAAAAAGCCGTTTTTCGCCGGCACCTACCTGCCGAAAAATTCAAGGCCTGGGATGACCGGACTCGTCGGGCTCCTCGGCGCCGCCGCGCACAGATGGCGGGAGGACCGGAAAAGCCTCGTCGACGGCGGCGAGGAGATCACAGAATTTCTGTCGGAACAAAACAAAGCAAAAGTGGGGGAAACAACAGCAAATATCGGGATTATCAGGGCTTCAGTGGGACAGTATTCCCGGTATTTTGATGAAAAGTGGGGAGGATTCGGCGGAGCACCCAAATTTCCGACTCCGCACGGCCTCGTCTTCCTCCTGAGGTATTCGGCTTTCGCGGGCGACGGAAACGCGCGCGCGATGGCGGAAAAGACGCTCGTTTCGATGTACCGGGGCGGGATATTCGACCACATAGGCGGCGGTTTCTCCCGCTACTCGACGGATGAGAAGTGGCTCGTGCCGCACTTTGAGAAGATGCTCTATGACAACGCGCTCATGGTCTGGGCCTGCACCGAGGCCTTCGCCCTGACGAAGAGGCCGCTCTACAGACAGATTGCGGCGAAAACGGTCAACTACGTCTTCACAGAGCTGATAAACCCGAAGGGCGGTTTCCTCAGCGCCCAGGACGCGGACAGCGGCGGCGTCGAGGGAAAATACTATGGGCTCACGCCGGAGGAGGTCAAGGCCGTCCTCGGCGGCGGGGACGGGGAAATTTTCTGTCGGCGCTTCGGGATCACGAAGGACGGCAACTTCGGGGGGAAGAGCATTCCGAACCTTCTGGACTGCGCCGACTTCGAGACGGAGAGCCGGGCGGTGGCGGCGATGGAGAAGAAGCTCTGCGAATACCGGTCCGGCAGGGCGGAGCTGGGGAAGGACGACAAGGTGCTCGCCTCCTGGAACGCGCTGATGCTCTTCTCGCTCGCGCGGGCGGCGCGGCTGCTGAAGGGCGCGAAGTACCTCGTGATGGCGAAAAGAGTCCGGCGCTTTATGGACAGGAGCCTCACGGACGGGCGCGGAAGGCTCCTCGTCCGTTGGCGGGACGGAGAAGCGGCAAACGAGGGACTTCTCGACGACTACGCCTTTTACGCTCTGGCGCTCACGGAGCTTTACGGGGCCTCCTTTGACGCGGGCTGTCTCAAGCAGGCGTCCTCCCTCGCCGCGCGCATGACCGAGCTTTTCGGGGATGCGGAGAACGGCGGATTTTTCCTCAGCGCGAAGGATGCGGAACCGCTCCTGACAAGGCCGAAGCCGGGTTACGACGGGGCGCTCCCGTCGGGGAACTCGGCCGCGGCGCTGCTGCTGCTGAGACTGTCGCGGCTGACGGGAGAGGAGCGCTGGAGAGCGGCCGCGGAAAAGCAGCTCCGCTTTGTCGCCGCTTCGGCGGAAAGTCAGCCTCTCGGCTGCGGAGTCGGGCTGCTCGCGCTCACGGAGGCGCTTTACCCCTCGCAGGAGCTTGTCTGCGTGACCTCGGAGCCGTCCGCGCCGAGGGAGCTGACGGACTTTGTCCGTTTAAACGCCGGGGCAAACCTGACCGTGCTGCTGAAGACGCAGGAAAACCAGAAGGAGCTCGCGGAGGCCGCGCCCTTTACCGCCGCTTATCCCATCCCGGAGAGCGGGAGCGACTATTACCTCTGTGCCGGCGGGAGCTGCCGCGCGCCCGTGCGCTCGGCCGGAGAACTGAAAATCGGCTGACAGGGGAGAAATCCGTTAAACAAAACGCCCGACGGCAAAGCCGTCGGGCGTTTTGTCCCCGTCGAAACAGCGTTGCCCCTCGGGCCGACAGAAGCCGGTAAAGACACTGTGCCGCCGGGCATCCCTTGACAAGGCTCTCGGCGCCTGCGCTGTCCGCGTCCTGGGCGCTGAGGAAAATAAAATCTCATCCGTTTCTCATTTTTTAAGGATTCCTGACGCAAATACAAGGACTTTTATCGCCAATAACAGATAAAATTACACGAAATCAGCACGGCAATTCTGTGCACTATTGCGGTGCCGCGCACCGAAAGCGGAGCGGAACATATTATGGGGTGAGCGGGTCCGCACCTCGCTCGAAATACCTAAGATAAAGCACACGCAATTTTCGGAAATCAACAACGGAAGGGAGGAAGGTTGTTGGGATGCAGTGATAATTGCGGCTTCGCCTGGACCGTAATCGAGGTCGTGATAAGCGCTGTTCTTGCCGTAGCTGTCGGGCTGCTGCTCGCGAACGGGCTGATCCCCGAAATCGTCACGGCTATTTGGATAGTGTTCGGTCTTGCTGTTCTGAACCTGATTTTTCTTGTCTCGGGCCTTTACACGGCTTCGATATTCAGAGGGATGGGGCTGAAAAAATGTCTGTACTGCGGAGGAAATTCGTTCCTCGCCGGAATTATCGGAACGATTGTTTTAGCTCTGATAGCTCTTGCGATCACTACGTTTATCACTTCGGTCTGGTTCTTTGTGATTGTCGGGATTGGGACGTTCTTCGCCGTCTTTATGACGATTGAACTGATACGTCTCCTGTCCTGCGTCATCTACGAACTCGACTAATTTCCCTTGCACAATAGGATAATAACGCCCCGCGCCTCTCTGGATGCGCGGGGCGGAAGTCTTTTAGGTTGCGGCCGCCCCGGGAGGACCGGGACGGCCGCGCTGCTGGGAAATAAGGAATATAAGGAAAGGAGAAGTGGATTAGCCGTTTAAGGTGTCCGCAAGACGGACGCCGTTCCGCCGCGAGGAACCGGCCCTGCCTTTTGCCGGGGGATGCCGGGCCCTGCATGAAACATACCACAGAGGCAAATAGGTGTCAATATCCTGGCAAATATTTCTCTGTTCCGGCTTGGGCCGGCAACCTTCCGCCGTGAAATGCGCGCCGGAATATCCTGCCTGAGAAACGGGCGCGGGTTTCCCTAAAAAAACCCGCGCCCGGACATTTTATCGGACGGACCTCAGAGCGTTTTGCATAATTCGTCCGCAAGCTGCTGCAAATCCTGCTCCTGAGCGGGTTTGAGGGAGGAGCGGAAAGTCACGCTGCGGTCGAGAACGTCGATGTTTTTCATTGAGGACAAAATTTCACGTATCAGCTTTCCGCTTTGCGGCGCCCAGGAGCCGTTCTCAATCACGGCGGCGGTGCGGTTCTGGAGGTTGTGGGCCTTCAGGTCGAGAAGGAGAGTCTCCATGTTCGAGAAGATGCCGTTGTTGTAGGTGGAGGAGGCGAGGACAAGGTGGCTGAAGCGGAAGGCGTCCGCGACGATATAGGAGGGGTGGACGGCGGAGACGTCGTACATCGCAATATTGCGCACGCCTCTGTCCGCGAGCGCGGCGGCGAGAATATCGGCTGCGTTCTCGGTGTGGCCGTAGATCGAGCCGAAGGCGATAAGCACGCCCTTTTCCTCCGGCTCCCAGGCCGCCCACTTTCTGTATTTATCGATATACCAGGGGAGGTTTTTCCTCCAGATCGGACCGTGGAGCGGGCAGAGCATCCGGACGTCGAGCTGCGAAATCTTATTCAGAAGGACAGTTGTCTGCGCGCCGTATTTGCCGACAATGTTCGTATAATAGCGCCTTGCGCCGTCGAGCCAGTCGAGGGCAAAATTCACCTCGTCGGCGAAGATGTTGCCGCAGAGCGCGCCGAAGGTTCCGAAGGCGTCGGCCGAAAAAAGCACCATGTCGGCCGAGTCGTAGGTCACCATGACCTCGGGCCAGTGCACCATCGGCGCGAACCAGAAGCTCAGCGTGTGGTGGCCGGTGTTGAGCTTGTCGCCCTCGCGGACCACGATGGCGCGGGACTCTATGTCAAAATCGAAAAACTGCTTAATGAGCGGCAGCGTCCGCGAATTAACGACCAGCTTCATATCAGGCCAGCGGGAGACAAGCTCCGCGAGGGCGTGGCAGTGGTCGGGTTCCATGTGGTCAATAACCAGATAGTCGAGATTCCTGCCGCCGAGCGCGTACAGGAGGTTTTCGAGAAAGCGGTCGGCCACAGCCTTGTCGGCGGTGTCGAAGAGGACGGTCTGTTCGTCCAGAAGCAGGTAGGAGTTATAGGATATCCCGCGGGGAACGGGGTAGGCATTTTCAAACAGCGCGAGCCGCCTGTCGCTCGCGCCTATCCAGATGATGTCCTCGGTGACTTTTCTCGTGCAGTGCATAGACGTTCTCCTTTCGAAAATGGGGCGGAAAAATAGCTGCTAAAATGGCATTCCACGGTATTATAGCAGTTTTTCCCCCCGGAAACAAGTGCCGCCGTGCGAATTCCGGCGAACAAAATAAATTGTGTTCCAGGAAATTTTCCCCGGCTGCCAGAGGCGCGGCCGGCTTTTTGCCCTGTGGAAAAGCGGCAGCGCTATTCCTTGATGCGCAGCAGGCCCTCGACCTGCGCGACGACGATCTTCTTCTGATACTCGGAGAGCTGCGGCAGGAGGCGCAGAAGCTGTTTCGTGCTTTCGTCCTCCTCCGGGGAAGCCTCCGCGCCCTGCGGCGTTCTGTCCAGCAGCTCCCAGAATCCGACTCTCAGCTGCTCGGCCAGAAGCCGCACGGTCTCGATCTTCGGCGTCTGGCCCGCTTTCCAGCGGGTAATATTGCTCTTGCTCATCCCAAGCGAAAGCAGCACCGCGCTGGGCGAGGTGCCGCGCGCTTGGCAGAGGGCGTTCAGTTTATCATAAAACACATTAAGGCACCGTCCTTCTTTATCATTTCTCTGTACGGTTCCCATATTAGTACACTTTCGGGTACCTGTCAACAGCAAAAAAGTCCCCCGGCGCGCCCGGGGCCCTTGTCAAAAACGCTGCGCCCCGGCAATAAGCACAAAGCAGAGGCGGCACTTATGTGGGTTTCTCCGGAAAGTACCTAGTACGCAACTTATCTGCCGACAAATATTGACAAAGTACCCATAAGGGGACTATAATTTACCCTACAAGGTACTTGCGGCTGTTAAAATCGGACGGAAACGCGGAGGAGGAGATACCGGTGGATACATACGAAAAAACAGGGGACGGGAGTTATGCCGAGCAGCTTCGGAGGCTGGACGGCTTCTTTCCCAACACGGAGCTGCTCACGCAGAAGAACATCTGCGCAATTACGGGGCTGTCGAGGAAGTGCGCCTACAACAATTTCAAGTTTCCGGGGAAGTACATATCAAAACCGGAACTCGCCCGCATGCTTGCGGAGATGGGGAGAGGCTATGGAAAGAAATCTGCCGGATGAGCCGACGGTTGCCCGTGCGCTGAGGACGGGCGAGCCCGCGCCGCCGGAGAAGCGGGAGGGCGGCGGCGCGGGCTGTCTTGCCGCGGCGGGCTTTGGCGCGGCCGCGCGGAGACGGAAAAAGAGGGGGAAGGTTTTATGAGAGAACAGGCGTTGCGGGAGAATTTCGTCTGCAGGCGCGGCGGCTATCCCTTCGGCGGAAACGGGATCCGGGCCTGCCCGCACCCGGCGGTGCGGGCAAAAGGCGGCGACTATCTCTGCGCGCGCGGCTGCCGCGGCTGCCGGTTCAATGAAGACGCGGTCTTCGGAGGGCAGAGATGTACCTGTCACAGCAGATAAAAGCCGCTCTCACGGCGGAGGAGGTCGCGCGGCGCTACGGCTTCGAGCCGAACAGGGCGCTTTTCATCCGCTGCCCCTTCCACGACGGGGATTCAAAGGCCTCCCTCAAGCTCTATCCCGGCTCGCGCGGCTGGCACTGTTTCGGCTGCGGCGAGGGCGGGAGCGTCATCGATTTCGTCATGAAGCTTTTCGGTCTCGGCCTGGGGGCCGCGGAGGAGCGTCTGAACGCGGATTTCGGCCTCGGGCTTGCGGAGGAGCGAAAGTCCCGCGCGGAGCTTTCGGAACACGCGCGCCGGGCGGCGGAGGCGAGGGCGGAGCTCGAGAGCTACAGGGCGGAGTATGACCGGAGGGTCGCGGAGTACCGGCGGCTCTGGCTCGCGCAGCAGGCGGGACCTACGCATCCGCTCTATGCGAGAGCCTGTCTGCTGCTGCCGGAAATGGAGCGCTGGTTCGGGGAAAACCACTGGCGATGAGGCTTCGCCGCGCGCGGGAAAGATCAGGTTTGAAGAGAGGCGGGAACGATGGCGGGAACGGCGGCGGATATGCCGGAATGGAGCAGAGACGATTTTTCCACGGCAAAGCCCTACGCGTGGCTTTACGGTTTTGCGGACGACAGCTTCGAGCTGCTGCGCCTGCGGGACCTCATGAGGGACAGGGCGAAGGCGCTCGGCGTGACGGGCTTTTCCGCGAAGTGGAGGGCTTACTGCGCGCCGAAAAAGGGCGGGGGCTTCACCCGCTTTCGCGGCCAGCCCGCGGCGCTGCTCTGCGGGAATTATGTCTGCACCGACGAGGGCGTGAGCGTTACGGACCGCTTCGGCTGCCGGGTGCGGGTCTGTCCGCACCCGATTGAGCCGGTCCGACGCTATCTCGACGCGGACACGGGGGAAGTGCGCATCGAGCTCGCCTACCGGCGCGGGGAAGCCTGGAAGAGCCTTGTGGTCGACAGGGCGGTTCTCGCGAGCAGCCGGGAGATCGTCTCGCTCTCGCGCTACGGCGTGGGGGTGGACAGCGTCAGCGCCCCGGAGCTGGTAAAATTCCTCTCGGAGCTTGAGAGTCTCAACTACTGCGCGCTCGAGGAGAAAATGTGCGTGGCGCGGCTCGGCTGGATAGGCAGCGGCGCATTCTCGCCCTACTCGGCGGAGTTCCGCTTCGAGGGCGAGGCGGGCTGCGCCGGGATGTTCAAAGCCGTGCGCGAATGCGGCGACGCGGAAAGGTGGACGGAGACGGCGGCGGAAGCGCGCAGGGGCAGCCTCGCGGCGAAGATCATGCTGGCGGCGTCCTTTGCCTCCGTGCTGGTCTCCCCCTGCTGCCTGTCGCCGTTTTTCGTCCACCTCTGGGGCGGAGCCAGCGCGGGGAAGACGGTCGCGCTGATGCTCGCGGCCTCGGTCTGGGCGGACCCGGCTCCCGGCGAATACATACACACGCTCGACGGCACGGCGGTCGGGCAGGAGCTGACCGCCGGCTTCGTGAACTCGCTGCCGCTCATTCTCGACGAGCTGCAGACGGTGAACGCGCGTGAGAGCTGCGACGGGATTGTCTACCGGCTCGCGGAGGGCAGCGGCAGGCTGCGCGGGGCGAAAAACGGCGGCATGCAGAGAACTCGCAGCTGGCGCAACTGCATCCTCACCTCGGGCGAGCAGCCGCTCGCCTCGGGAAACAGCGGCGCGGGCGCGGTTCTGCGCGTCATCGGGCTTGACTGCAAGTCGGAAAAGCTCTTCCGCGACCCCCGCGCGACGGTCGCCTCGATTCGAGAGAACTTCGGCTTCGCGGGGAAGGCGTTCGTCTCTCTCCTGCTCGTCCCGGCGATAATGCGGCGCGCGAAGGAGCTGCAGAAGGCGCATTTTGAGGGACTCGTCTCGCGCGGCGCGGAGGAGAAGCAGGCGGCGGCCGCCTCGGCCATCCTGGCCGCGGACGAGCTCGTGGCCAGGCACCTCTTCTGTGACGCCCCGCTGACGGAGGAAGAGCTTCTCCCGCTCCTCGCGACACCCCGGACGTCCGACAAGTGCCTGCGCGCCTACGACTGGATCGCCGACTTCGTCGCGGTAAACCCGCAGAAGTTCCGCCCGGGCGACTATTCGAACGAGCTGTGGGGAACGGTCGTCATCTCCGGAAATGTCTCCTGGGCCTATATCTGCCGCAGCGTTCTCGAGCCGAAAATGGCGGAGGCGGGCTACAATCTGGAGGCCTTCCTCTCCTGGGCCAAGCGCGGGGAACTCCTGCGCTTCAACGACGGGCGCTGCACGATCCGAAAGCGCATCGCCGCCGGAGCGTCCCCCATGACCTGCGTCTGCGTGAGACTGCCGGAGGGGGACTGAAATGGCTGCGAAGGGACGGTCCGGACGCACCGTCCCTTCGCGGCGCGGTGTACGCGGCCTCGGCCGGGGATAGGCTGAAGTCGGTCGATCGGCGGCGGCGGAGGGCTTTGAGGCGGATGCCGATGAAATCAGTTCTGCGGTCGAACAGGCGAAGACGGCGGTGACGCAGGACGGGGAGCAGGCCGCCTTTCTCAGGAAATACCTTGACGGCTTGGGGATTTCCGAGGAGGAATACTGGAATACGGACGTTTCGGAGGCGTATAAAAAGGTCCTGACCGTAAGAAAGCTGTACAACAGCGAAAAGAAAAAATTCACGGAGGAAAACAGCGCCGTGACCGATCCCAATGCGCTGAACAGCAAATTTGAGGACTATTGGGATTCCTACAGAAAAAGTCTGCTGGACAAGGCGAACATTCAGTCGGACCTCAATCCGCAATAGGCAGAGGGCGGCGGGGCGGCGGCCCCTGACGCGGAATGTGCCCCTGCCCGAGCCGGTGAGCGCGCCGGAAGGCGCGCTAAATACCGCTTGACATTGCCGGATGGCGGGAATAAAATTGCCCTAACAAGAAATATCGGGAGGGATAAATTGTGGGATACATAATAGCTGTTGTCATTTTAGTGTTTTTGGCGGCGATCTCGCTGGTCGTTATCAACGAATATGAGCGCGGCGTCGTGTTTCGTTTCGGGCATGTCATCGGGGTGCTCGGCCCGGGCCTGAAGCTGCGCATACCCTTCGGGATAGACGTCGTCCGCAAGGTGGACCTGCGTACGCGCACAATCGACGTGCCGCAGCAGGAGATCATCACCAAGGACAACATCTCCATCAAGGTCGACGCAGTGGTCTACTACCATGTCGAAGACCCGGTGCTGGTGCTCACAAAGGTAGTAAACTCCTTCAGCAGCACGACAATGCTCGGGCAGACGACGCTGCGCTCCGTTCTGGGCCAGCACGAGCTGGACGAGATCCTCACGAGCAAGGAGAATATAAACGCGATTTTGAAGGATATGCTCTCCGAGACCATGTCCTCCTGGGGCATTGTCATCACGGCGGTCGAGCTGCGCAGCATCGAGATTCCGGATTCCATGAAGCGCGCGATGGCGAAGCAGGCCGAGGCCGAGCGTGAGCGCAGGGCCAAGGTCACGGCGGCGGACGGCGAGGCGCAGGCGGCGACTAAGCTCTTCGAGGCGGCCGAGGTCATCAAGCAGTCTCCGCCGGCCCTGCAGCTGCGCTATCTGCAGACGCTCACGGAGATCGCGGTCGAGAAAAACTCAACCATCGTGTTCCCTCTGCCGATGGAGTTTATGAAGGGCTTCGGCTATCTCCGGACAGAGCCCGCGCCGGAGGAAAAGGACTGATATTCCGGCATAAAAATTACGGGAGCCCCTGTAAGGGCTCCCGCTTTTTTACATTTTGGCGTTTAGTTTACTGGAAGCTGTGGGATAAATCGTCTGTCGGTAACTTTTTCCGGGGAAGCCGGAGCCGAAAATCCGGATACCTCATCCTGGGCGGCGGGTACCCACAGCCCCCCGCCCTATCCTTCCCGGACAGGGAGATAAAAACGCTTTGCCCCGCGGTACCCGCGCGGGGCAAAGCAAAATTTGCCTCCGGGGCTTGCCTCTCCGGGCCGGAGGTGCTATGATCGGTCTGAGTAACAGACAGAATGGGAGGGAGACTATGTACGACAAAGAAAAATGGGAGAAAGCGGTCGCGTTCCACGGGCACAGGTGTCCGGGGCTCGCGATCGGCTTTAAGGTCTGTGAAGCGCTCTCCGCGCGAATCCCGACAGGCGCGGCCGCCGACGAGGAACTGGTCTGCGTGACCGAAAACGACACCTGCGCGGCGGACGCGGTGCAGAGCCTTCTGGGCTGCACCTTCGGCAAAGGCAATCTGATCTACAAGCCGCTCGGGAAAATGGCTTTCAGCTTCTACTTCCGCGACCGCGGCGAAAAGCTGAGGATTTACTTCAAGGGCGAGAACAGCGGCCTGAGCCGCGAGGAGTATATGTATTCTCTTCTGGACGCGCCCGCGGACGCGCTGTTTACCTTCAGCGAGCCGCCCTTCGCCCTCCCCGTACGGGCACGGCATTTTGAGTCCGTGACCTGCGAGAAATGCGGCGAGAAGGCGCGCGAGGACAGGATAAGGCTGGACGGCGGGAGAAAGGTGTGTCTCTCCTGCTTTGAGGAATACGACAGATAGAGCGCTTCCCCGGCCTGAGGGCTCCTTCGGAACATGGGAAGGAACAGGGCAGGGAAACTTGTGGCCTATAAATAAATAGACGATGCGGCTCCCTTCGGGGGGCCGCTTTTTTCTCCGCCCGAGGGCGGAGAAAAAAGCTCCCCGGAGGCTCCGGGGAGATTAAACGCTCAGAAGTTGTGAATATGGAAATGCCCGTGCCCGTGCTCATCATGGCGGTGGTAGTATTCGTCGACGAGGTTGACGCGCTTTAAGAGCACAACATCGTCGAGAAGCGAATAGGTGTCGAGGTCGGCGGCGATTCTGTGGTCCTCACCGAAGAGGACGGCGCGCTGGGAGATCTCCTGCACCAGCTCGAGGTTGTGGGTCGAAACGATGACCGTCTTTCCGGACTTGTTGAGATTGATGATGAATTCGGCGAGCCAGCGCTCGGTGCGCGGGTCGAGTCCGTTCATCGGCTCGTCCAGCACAAGCACCTCGGGATTCAGCGCGAGCACGCAGGCTATCGCGACCTTCTTCTTCTCGCCGCCGCTCAGGTGATAGGGCGCCCGCTGCTCGAAGCCCCGCAGATTCAGCAATTTCAGGCAGTCGCCGACGCGCTCGGCGACCTCCTTCTCGTCGAAGCCCATTTGGCGCGGGCCGAAGGCCACCTCGTCAAAGACGTTCGAACAGAAGAGCTGCGTCTCGGAGTTCTGGAACACGAAGCCGAGGCGCTGGTGGAAGGATTTTGAGAACTTCACGTCCTTCAGGGCCTTCTCGGTTATCTCCGCGCCGTCGAAGCGGTAGGAACCGGCGCTCGGGAAAATCAGGCCGTTTATGACCTTCAGCAGCGTCGACTTGCCGCTGCCGTTCGGCCCGAGGAGCGAGACGGACTGGCCCCTTTCAATTTTGAGGTGGATGTCCAGGAGGGCGGCGGCGCCCTCGTAGGAGTAGCTGACGTTCGTAAGTTCAATCATAATTTTCCCGCGACCCCTTGAAAATAGAAGAATATCGCGGTCATGGCCGCGTTCATGAGCAGATAGAGGACGTCCGCGGCGCGGAGAGAGAATTTTTCGTAGCTGCGGTATTCTCCGGTGAAGCCCCGGCACTCCATCGCCGCGTACATCTCCTCCGACATCTCGCGGGACTTCAGAAAGAGCGTCCCCGCGACGCCGCCGAGCGAGGCGTACTTGCTTTTGTTCCTCCCGACCGAGCGCAGCTTGACCGCGTAGAGCATTTCGAGAGAAAATTCGCCCAGCAGGAAAATATACTTGACGGTTATATCGAAAACGAAGAGGAAAAGGTCGGGAAAATGAAAGCGCTTGAGCGCTCCGATTATCCTGTCCCAGCGCGTGGAGTTCGAGAGTATGTTCACCGCCGTGATCGAGGAGAAGACCTTGAGCGGGATCATGATGACGCTGTAGGTGTTGCCCGAGAGAAGGGTCGGCAGGACGATGAGAAAGGTGAAAAGCGTCGCAAGCAGGCTGCCCGCGAGCACGCGCCTTATGTCCCGCCCCGGGAGCAGGCAGAGGACGAGAAGCTGGCAGGTCAGCATGATATAGGCGTAGGGGAAGCTCTGCGAGACCGAGAGCAGCACAATGTAGAGCAGGGTAAAGACAAGCTTGAATACGGGCGAGACGAACAGCTTGTCCTCTTTATAGCCGCCCTGCGCCCGTATTTTCGACAAAACCTTAAGCAGAGAAAGGATACTCTTATTAATAAAAGTATCCCTGTCTGCCAAAGGCGCGTAATTTTCACTTTTCAGGAGCCATTCGGGCATCGCTTTTCTCCCAACCAAGAATTGTCGTCCGCGGACATTATCTCTTATCCGCCGCCCGTTGTAAACGGGAAAAGCCTATTTCGCCTGCTCCAGCTTATCCTTTTTGAAGCTGCCGATGATTTTGAAGACGATGGTGAGTATCGCGACGCCGAGGATTGCCGAGATCACATAGCCGAGCCAGGCGGGAAGGCCGCTGACCGCGTATTCGGACAGGAGGGCGGAAAAATTCATGCCGTGCGCCATGCCGGCGGGCGTATAGCCGAGAGGGCCTGCGCCGGAGCCGCCGGCCACCGTGCCGATCTCGTCCGCGCCCCACTCGCCCCAGGCCGTCCCGGTGGCGAGAAGGCCGATCGGGCACAGGCAGATGAGGGCGGCGATGAGGCCCCAGATCGGGCGGGCTTTTTTCTTGTCATCAACGAAGACCATACCGGGGGAGACCCGCTTGACAAAGAGGTAGATGAACACCGCGAAAGCGGCCTCGATGAAGCCGACGACCGCGAGGTGCGGAATGGTCATCGCCGGGATGGAAACGCTGAGCGGCCAGGGGCAGTAGAGCGGCAGTCCCGCGGAGTTTTTAAAGAGCAGGGGCTGGATGCCGAACTCGATCGCCGCGCAGAGCGCCGCGACGTTTATGCCGAAGTAGGAGCCGACGGCCAGACCCACATATTCGCCCTTTTCGGATTTGACGCGGTCCCGGATGAATTTATAGACAAAGTAGCCGACGAAGGGCAGCACGAAGGCCATGTTGAAGCAGTTGGCCCCATAGGCCAGAATCCCGCCGTCGCCGAAGAGCAGCGCCTGTATCATGAGCGCGACCGAGACCGCGATGCAGGCGGAGTATGGACCGAAGAGCACGGCGATGAGCGTCCCTCCCACGGCGTGCGCCGTCGTGCCTCCGAGAACCGGCACGTTGAACATCATCATGAGGAAGCAGAGCGCGGCGCCGACGCCGAGCTGGGGCATTTTAGCCTTGGAGATCTCGCTTTTGACCTTTTTGATCGAGACCGCCCATACGGGCACCATAGCGGCGGCCATAACGGCGCAGGTCGAGGGACTCAGATAATTGTCTGGGATATGCACGTCTGTCATCCTTTCGGAAAGTAATTTTGATGAATAGCTTTCCTGTCGGATTTTATGATAACAGACAGGACAAGGGCCGCGCAAGCCCCGGTGGGGGTTAAAAGGCGGGAATTTTCCGAGGGGGGGCGTTTTTTTACTGCCGCCCTGCGGGCGGGGGATTTTTGCTGATGCTCTTTAGCTTGTCCAATGCCCCGACAACTGTTTCTCTTTTCCCGCGTGGGAAAAGAGAAACAGATTTTCGGACTTTCCAAAGAGAAAAGGACGCCAAAGGGCTGCCGCCCATTTGGGATCCTGCCACCGATTTCAGTGCGGGCGCACGGCAGCTGTCCGCGGCACTTCGTGGCCGCAAGGTGCCTTAAGCTCGCCCGCACGGGCTCGCACGGGGACTGTACGTTTACGTGCGGGGACGAGAATAAAAGTACGGCCTGAGACTTACTATGCCGCAGGCTCCGCTTGTAAAAGCGGGGCCGGACGCGCAGGCGCGGCCACGGCAGTGCCGCGGCAAGCGAAGCGGACATAGAGGAACCGCTCCTATGGGGCGAAGCGAAATGCTCCGCGTCCTTTTCTCTTTGGAAAGTCCGAAAATCTGTTTCTCTTTTCCCACGCGGGAAAAGAGAAACAGTTGTCGGGGCATCGGACAAGCTAAAGAGATCGCCTAAAAAGCCCCCGCCCGCAGGGGCGGCACAAAAAAGCCCCGCCGTTGCGGGCGGGGCGTGCGCGCATCGTTTTCAGCCGCTGATTTCGCCGTAATAGGTGGTAAAGCCGAGATCGCTAATGCTGACCGGTATGGCGTTTTGCTTGAGGATGGCCTCGGTGGACCAGAGGACGTTGCGGACGCTCGGGGCGCAGAGCGCGTTGAAAGCGCTCCGCGAGGACGAGGGCCCGTCGTAGTTGTCCGGCACCAGCGCGCTGCTCCCCGAAAAGCCGCTTTTCACAAAGCTCCCGGAGCCTTCAATGGAGCCGTAGAAATTGTCGTAAACGGTGACGTCGTAGTCGGCGGACGGGCCGGAGGAGAAACTCAGCGCGGTGACGTTCTCCAGGCCTCCGGAGAAAATGTCGCTCAGCCCCGTCAGATCCCCCTCGGAGGGCCTGTAGACAAGGTAGGAGATCATGCCCGAATAGACGTACATGAGCTCGTATCCGCCGATGGAGGAATCATAGGCGCCCTCGCTTTCGAGATAGCTCTTCAGGGTCGCGTAGGGGTCGCCGGAGGACACCGGCGGGGCCGCCGCCGGGGCGGACGAGGCGCTGCCCGCGAGGGAGGCGAGGGGCGTGACGGACGCGGTCTTATACCCGGAAATGCAGCTTATCGGCAGGGCCAGATTGAGGTTCTGCCCGTCGGTATAGGAGGCCGAGGTGATGCCGATGACGCCGCCGTATTCGTTGATCAGCGCGCCGCCGCTGCTGCCCGGGGAGATCGCGGCGCTGGTCTGTATGTATTTGATCCCGTTCAGCGTGCGGTTCGTGTTCGAGATAATGCCCTCGGTTATCGTATTCTGAAGGCCGAGCGGGCTGCCTATCGCGCAGACGTTCGCCCCGCCGGCCACCGTGGACGGGTCGCCGATGGTCAGATATTTGAAGCCGGAGCCGTTTATCTTCAGCACGGCCCAGTCGTTGGTTTTGCTGTAGTCGTAGACGCCGGAGACGTCGTAGGTCTTCTGCGTGTCCGAGGTCGTGATCTTCGCGGAGCAGGCTCCGGCTATCACGTGAAAATTCGTCACCGCCGTGCCGCTGCCGTCGAGAAAGAAGCCGCTGCCGGAGGCCGTCGCCTTGCCGGAGGCGTCGAAGACCTCAAGATAAAAGACCGCGGGGCTGCACGCGGCATAAATCTGTTCCGCGGTCATGGCCGTGCCGGCGGAGGAGGTGCTGTCCGCGGAAGCCTCCTCCGGAATCGCGTTTTTATCGTAACAGGCGTCGAACTGCGCCTGCGTAAAGACGCCGGCGGAGATAAGCTTCGAGGCGAGGGTGGCGGACGTGCCCTTGATGTCGGCATTCAGCGACGCGTACATGACGGTCACCGCGTCGGCGCGCAGAAAATCGGCGGTGTCGACGAAGCGCGGCAGAATGCCCGCGTTTCTCGCGAGCGTGTAGGGGTCGGCGTAAGTAAAATCGCCCCCGTCCGCGTCGGAGTAGCCGAGCGCGCGCAGCATGAGCGTGAGAAAGGTCTGCGCGGTCGCGCTGCCGGAGCCGAAGCGGGTGCCCGTTACGCCGTTGACGAGGCCCTTTTCATGGGCGTAGCCGATGTAATTGACGGCCCACGGGTCGACGTCGGTAAAAGGATCCGCCCAGGTGCCGCTCTGGGCCTCGCCGTCTTTTCCCAGCATCCGGATGAGCATGACGACGGCCTCGGCCTTTGTCGGCGCGCGGCCGAGGTCGAAGCCGCTGCCGGAGTCGGAAACGCCTTTAAACAGGCCGAGTGACTGAAGGTCGGAAGCCAGAGTTCCGGCAAAGCCGCTGTCCCGCTGCGCGGCGAAGGCCGGCTGCGCGGACACAGTGAAGCAGAGAATCAGCGCGAGAATAAACGCCGTTCGTTTTTTCATTGCATACGCCCCTTTCGAATCAATCTCCTTTAGAGAAAGCTGTCCCGATGAGATTCATTCTAATCGCGAAGCGCGGGATAGTCAATTTGCAAAGTGTAACTTTTTATTGAACTTTTTCCCGCGCGGCGGAGGGCTAGGCGTAGAAGGCGTGGTTTCCGATGGTCCCGACATAGGAGCGGGAGCTGATTATCCAGGAGCTCGAGGCCGTCGCTGGGTTCAGGAAAAACAGGCTTGCTCCGGCGACCGAGGCCCCGTCGAGGCAGAGCTTCGCCGCGAGCACACTGTCGGAATTCGGGACGTTATAGACCGTCCCGTTTGCGACGGGCGTGAACTGCGTGCCTCCCGCCTTGTCGAAGATGACGTCATAGATGGTGTCCGGGAAGTCCGGGCTCGCGACGCGGTTCAGGATCACGTCGCCGACGGCGATCTTGCCGAAAAGCGGTTCGCCGCCGCTCTCCGCCGAGATGATGCGGGAGAGCCAGTAGAGCGAGTCCGCGTTATAGTAGGCGGACCCGGGCGTGATCGTGCCGCTGCCGGGGCTTACCGACGCCGCGCACGCCGCGCTGTCCCAGCGCACCGACGCGCCGGTCGCCTTCGCGAGAACGCGCACCGGCACATAGGTCGTGCCGTTTCTCAGCAGCACACCGTCCCGCACGAAGAGCATGCGGCCGTTGGCGCCGATCCAGCATTCGCCGGGACGGGCCGTCAGCGTCAGCGCGGAGGTTTTGACCACGGCCTGACCGTCCGACCAGCTCACGGCGGCGCCGGGGCAGAGCAGGCGGGCGGCGGGTCTGAGCGGGACGTAGGTCACCCCGCGGTAGAGGAGGCTGCCGGATACCGTTGTGCCGCCCACACGGAGCGAAACGGCATAGGCGGCGGGAGCCGCCGGAAGCGCGAGCAGCGCGAGGATGAGGCACGAGGCGAGAAATCTCTTGAACATGGTACTCACTCCTTTCGTATCTCCCCAATAGTAACAAATAGTTACAGCCGGAACAAGGAGTAAGTTTTTCCTGCCGCGCCGGAAGCGGGCGATTTTTTTTCGGTATAGGTAAAAAGCTGTAGAGAGACGGGAAAAAAGCTGTAGGAGCAATACGGAAATAACTGTACATCGCCGGGGGCAATATGCTATAATCACAACAAAGGGAAAGAGATTCGCGGCACAGGACCGGGAAGGAGAGCGCGCGTATGAAAAGAAGTTTCTGGCGGTCGGTGGACCGGTATCTGAGCACGATGGTCATTCTCCTGTTTGTTTTCCAGATTTTCGACATCCTTGTCCTGAGCTCCGGCGCTCACGGCGTTTTTACGCGGCGGGAGATGGACGACAACCTCTGCGTCTCCGGTTTTATCCTCGTGCTGACGGTCCTGAAGGCCGCGCTCTGGCCGCGCCTGCGCGCCGGCGGGGAGTATTTTCTGCTGACGGTCGGCGCGCTGGCCTTCGCGATCTGGCTTTCGCTCGCAAACCTCGCGCTTCCGGGCGCGGCCGAAAGCGGCTTTGCGGCCGACGGCGTGAGAACGATGCGGCTTCTCGGCCTCGCCTCGGCCTCGGCGGTCGTCGTCCTGCAGCTTGCGCGGAGCGCACGGGCGCATTTCGGGAGACGCGCGGGGCAAAGGGACACACGGGCGCTTCGCCCGGACTGAATTCCCCGTTTTTCCGCTGGAATTTAACATTTTTCCGAGCGCCCCGTCCGAAAAGAACGGGGCGCTTTTCGCGGCCCCGCAGGTTAGGTTTACATAATTGCTGATTATTTGGCAGGCCGCATCTATTGCGGGATCTGCCCGAATATGCTATACTGCGGGAAAGACAGAAAAAGGAGAGTTTATTATGGGCCATATCATACTGACGCTTTTCCTCGTTGTCCTCGGCCTCCTCGCGCTCTGGCTGCTGATTTTCAAGGTTCTCGGCCTCCGGGTCATAAGCTCGGACGAGGTCGCGGTCGTTGAGAAGTGGTGGAGCCCGAAGGGCTCGCTGAAGGACGCGATCATCGCGCTCGGCGGAGAGGCGGGCTATTCCCCGGATCTGCTGCGCGGCGGCATCCATTTCAAGTCCGTTCTGATGTACAAGATCCACAAATATCCCCTGATAACGATTCCGCAGGGCCAGATCGCCTACGTGTTCGCGCGCGACGGCGTCCCGCTTTCGCCCATGCAGACTCTCGGCAGGGTCACCCCCGAAGCGAACAACTTCCAGAACGTCAGGGGCTTCCTGGAGTCCGGCGGCCAGAAGGGCCCGCAGCGCGGCATACTCAGAGAGGGCACCTACGCGATAAACCTCGCGCAGTTCATCGTCATCACCGCGGGGGAGATCAAGACGATCTTCGCCGGCTCCAAGTCCGAATACCAGCTGCTGCAGACCATGCAGGACACGCTCATCAAGAGAAACGCGTTCACGCCGGTCGTCATCATGGGACGCGGGCAGGAGGAGAGCGACGTCATGGGCATCGTCACCGTCCACGACGGCACGCCGCTGCAGGAGGGCGAGATTATCGCGCCCGACGTCGGCGAGGAGCACTCGAGCTACCAGAACCCCGAGAAATTCCTCGAGCTCGGCGGACGCCGCGGCAAGCAGATCCGCGTGCTGACGGACGGCACCTACTACATAAACCGCCTGTTCGCCACCGTGGAGTACAGGGATAAGACCGTGGTGCCGATCGGCTCTGTCGGCGTCGTCGTCTCCTTCTTCGGCAAGAAGGGGATAGACACGACCGGCTCGGACTACAGGCACGGCGAGCTCGTCGGGGAGGGCTGCAAGGGCGTCCTCGAAAAGCCGCTCATGCCCGGAAAATACGCCTTCAACACCGACGCGGGAAGGGTGCTGCTCGTCCCGACCACCAACATCATCCTCAAATGGAACAAGGACGAGGTCGGCGAGCACAAGTACGATGAGAACCTGACTGAGGTTGACATAATAACGAAGGACGCGTTCGAGCCCTCGCTCCCGCTGTCCGTCGTCATGCATATCGATTACAACATGGCGCCCTGGGTGATCCAGCGCTTCGGCGACATCAACCGGCTCGTCAACCAGTCGCTCGACCCGCTGGTCAGCGCCTATTTCAAGGATGTCGCGCAGACAAAGACGCTCATCGAGCTGATTCAGGAGCGCAGCGACATCCGCGAGCGCGCGGTGCGTGAAATGCGCGAGAAGTTCGCGAAGTACAATCTGCAGCTCGAGGAGGTGCTCATCGGCACGCCGAAGTCCGCGAAGGGCGACGTGCAGATCGAGAACATCCTCACGCAGCTCCGCGACAGGCAGATCGCGGAGGAAAAGAAGACGACCTACCAGAAGCAGCAGGAGGCGGCCGAGAGCGAAAAGAGTCTGCGCGAGGCCGAGGCCGTGGCGGCGCAGCAGTCAACGCTCACGGAGTCGAAGATCCAGATCGAGGTCGAGCGCAACAAGGGCGCGGCCGAGGCCTCCAAGGCGACCGAGCAGGCGAACCAGATCATCGCGATCGCGAAGGCCAACGCCCAGAAGACCGAGGTCGAGGGCCGGGCCGAGGCGGCGAAGGAGAGCGCGGTGGGCTTAGCGCGGGCGCAGGCCATCGACGCGCAGGTAAAGGCCTACGGCGGGGCGCAGTACCGCGTCATTCAGGAGGCGGTCGACAAGCTCTCCGACGCAATCAGGAACGCGGCCGTGGACATCGTGCCGAAGACCGTGGTCAACCTGGGCGGCGGGGACGACTCCGGCTCCGGCGGCACGATCGTCGACACGCTGCTGAAGCTCATAACCCTTGAGAAGCTCGGCGTCGGCGTCGGGGAGGTCCTGCCCGGAAGCACGGCTCCGGCCGAAACCGCGGAAAAGCAGGCGTAACGCAAAACTTAAAAAAATAAAGCCCGCCGCGCCTTTCCGGAAGAAAAGGCGCGGCGGGCTTGCGCGGTATTCCGAAGCTCAGTCCCCCGCGCCCTGCCCCCCCGGGGGGGGTTCCGGAAGCGCCGCGGGAGCGTCCCCGGGCGCGCCGGCCTTCCCCGCAATCAGCCCGGCGGCGAGGGATAGAATGATAAGCCTGTCCTCCTCGGGCAGCCGTTTGAATTTTGCCAGAAGCTCCCTGTCCCCATCGTCCAGTCGGATCGCTTCCTCTCCTCGGATTCCCCTCCTCTTTTCGGGTGAGACCACTATACCATCCGCGGGCGCTTCCGATGCGGAAATGTCCACAATTGTGGACAAAAATCGTTCGACCGCAATCGACACAAAACGACCCGCCGGTGCCGCGCCCTATTTCTCCGTCCTTTCCGCGCAGAAGAGTTTTTCCACCGTCGTGCCGAGGGCCCGCGCGAGTCTCAGACCCGTGTACACGTTCGGTATCCGCATGGACGTCTCGATGTAGTTCATCTCTGAAGCGCTTATCCCCACTGTTCTGGCGAGCTCGCGCTGTGATAATCCGTAGTATTCGCGAAGTGTCTTTATCTTATCGTTCAAACCAATCCGCCGCCAGCCTTTCCTTTAGATTGGGACGGTAGTATTTTAATACAATTGAGGCAAAAACGGGATATTTGCCGCAAAGTTTCGGGCGAACAGGCTTGTGCCGCCTGCCTGTTGCCAAAAAAAACGGCGCCCCGCCCGGGCAGGGCGGAGCGCCGTTTCGGATTTACTGCGCTTTGAGGTACTGCGCGGAGCAGTAGGCGTTTTTGCCGTCGTAGGTGAAGGAGACCCAGCCGTCCTTCACGCTCCCCGACAGGGTCTTGCCCTTCGGAAGGCTCCCCAGCTCCGGATAGCTCGTGCCGGGCCCGCTGCGTATGTAGAGCTTCGACGCGGTCACGACCCAGCTGTCGCCGACGGCCGCGGCCGCGGTAAGAGCGCTCAGATACTGCGCGGAGCAGTACGCGGCTTTTCCGTTGTACTCGAAGGACAGCCAGCCGTCCTTCACGGTGCCGGACACGGTCTTGCCCTTGTCGAGGCTTCCGAGCTTATCGTAGCTCGCGCCGGGGCCGCTGCGGACGTAGAGCTCGGAGGCGGTAACGGTATATTCCCCGCCCGCGGTATCCTTCGTGGCCGCCGTTCCGGAGGCCGCAAAGGCCGGGAGAGGCAGCGAGGAGCAGAGAATTGCCGCCGTCAGCAGTAAAACAGAGATTTTTTTCATGGTACAGACTTCCTTTCTCGCGTCAATGATACGGTTGCTTTGTTTCCCGTCCAAAATAGCGCAGATGGGAGCGATTATTCCATCGAAAAAGGTTGTCTGCGAAAAAGTTTACATAATATTTTTTTGCGGAAGCCTTGTCTTTCGCCTGGTGTCCCGGGTCCGGACTGCGGAGGCGCCCCCACTCTGCCCGGAGGCGCGCGCAGCATCGCCTCACCCGTTTATTATCCGGGCGGTTTTCGGGTTTTCCGCCGCGTAAACCTTCTTCAGCCAGGCAAGCTGCTCGTCGGTGAGGCCGTAGAGCTGCGCATACCCGGAAAAGTCGCCGGCAGCCGCCAGCATTTTGGCTTTTGCCAGGGCTTTTTCCTCGGAATGCTGGCTGAGAGCGTTCTGCTGATCCTCTTTCCGCAAAGCGAGAGTTGCCTGAGCGTGAGAAGCGGAGACAAGGCTGTTGTCGGCGCGGACGGCCTCGTTATAGAGCGCCTGGGCCTTCGCGCCGTCGTTTTCGGCGGCGGCCTGAGCGATGGCGCTGCCGTAAGCCGCCGCGAGCTTCTGCCGCTGGGCCCCGAGATCCGAAACGGCCTGCGCCTGTTTCTGATCGAGGGAGGACAGGTTTGCCGCGAGCGTATTTCCGTAGGCGAGCGCCGCCTGGCCGCCCGCGCCGGAGTTCAGGCCCGTCCCCGCGGCGCGCGCGTTGAAGCCCGCCTGGGCGAGCGCCGAAGCCGCCGCCGCGCCGTTGCGGGCCGTACTGTACGCTTCGGGCAGCTCTGCCGCCTTGGCGTCAAGCTCCGCCATGTTCCGGTCATACGCCGATTTCAGCGCCGCGAGCTTCGACTCCCGCTGTGCCGCGTAGAGCTGGGCGATCGCATCGCTCCGGGACTCCGCGCTCCGCGGGGAGCCCGTGCCGGAAGCGTCCGGGGAAAGATGCTGCCCCCCGTCCGCGCCGCCGCTGTAGTTCTCCTTCGCGCGTTCCGCCTCCGCCGCCGCGTGGGCCGCGGCCATTCCTGCCGTATTTCCCTCCGCCTGATACTGCGCGTATAATTTCTGATACTGTTTAATCGCGTCGTAATTTGCCGCCATGGGCTTTCCTCCTTCAAAATCCGAAAGGGCCGCGCAGCACGGGCTGCGCGGCCTTTCGCTTCTCATTTCCGCGCTGAGCCGCTCACAGCTTTGCGGGGTCGGTCGGGTTGTTGACGATGCCGAGCGCCACAAGCAGCGTCCCGACCGCGTTGAGGACGGCGTTGTAGGTGTTCGCGTCAAAGCCGAGCTTTGCCGGCAGGCCGAGCGCGCTGAAGACGACCCACAGCGCCCCCGCCACGGAGGCCCAAAGCGTCCAGCTCCTCCAGCGGGACTGCGCCGCCGGCGCGGCGTTTTCCGCGGTGTTTACGGATGTCTCATTCATCTGTTTTTCCTCCCTGCTTGTAAAGGCCCATGCGGTCGTTGATGACGAGCACACGGAGCATGTCCTCGGAGAGCGCGAGGCCCGAATCGTTTCCCCTGAGCGCGCCCGCCGCGGCGAGCTTCGAAACGGCCTCCCTGCCCCAGTCGGGGACCTCGTCTATCGTGTTGTATCGCGTCATGCTTTTCTCCTCACTTTCCGAATTGTTGTCTGCCGCGCCGAAATCCCCGCAGCAGACGTCGCGGTCGACGCTGCCGGAAATCCCGTCGCAGTCCGTTTTGCCCCACTGCCACAGCAGGCAGTCCCTCGGGGGCTGCGCCAAGTCGGGGCGCGCCGGCCACTCCGCGAGCCAGAGGCCGGCGCGCCCGGGCGGGGACGGGCCGAAATAACGCGCGAGAAAGTCGGCGTTCGCGTAGAGGAGCGCGCGGCGGCCGGCCTTCTCCACCGCGGCGCAGAAGGCCTCCGCGATGGCCGAGGCGAGCTCCGCCGTCACCGTAACGCCCCGGCGCATCGCGTAACGCACGGAGTCGTACTCAAAATCGAAGGCGACGGGGTAGGCGGGCGGATACGGCGCCGCCGCCGCGAGGCAGTCCCCGGCCTCCGCCGCCGCCATATCGGGGCTGAGCGCATATGAGAACCAGTAGACGCCGAAGGGGATGCCGAGCCGCGCGCACTCGGAGGCGTTGCGCGAAAAACAGGTGTCGAGGTTCCCCTGTCCGTATCCGGCGCGCAGCATGGCGAAAGCGATCTGCGGCTTTACCTTCTCCCAGTCGATGACGCCCTGGAACTGCGAGACGTCAATGCCTCCGAGAAAGCCCTTCACTTTCCGGCCTTCGGCCCCTTTCTCCTCTGCCGCCGTGGAAATCCCGAGTGCCCGCTCTGAAAAGACCATGCCGCTTTCCCCCCTGTTCAATGAATTTGTCCGCCTCATTTCTCCGTTGACTCCATTTTGTAAAGCCGTTTCTCGTGGTCGGATATTTTGCCGTCATGCTCCGAGAGCTTGTCCCAGAGCCTCCCGTGCGCCTCGGCGTTCTTGCCCGCGAGCGTGTCGAGGCTTTTGCCGAGGCTGTCGACGATTGCCGTAAGGCGCGTGATCACGGTGTTGAGCGTGATGAGCGGCCTCACCACGGCGAGGAGGAAGCCCCCGAGCGCGATGACGACGGTGACCACGGTCCATTCCGTCATGCCGCCGCCCCGCGCGCGAGCGCCCCGATCGTGTCGGCCTGCGCCTGGGTGAGGTAGCCCTTCGCCACGCACCTGGCAAGGTTTTCCGCCGCGTAGCGGCCCAGCAGCCACTGGTTCTTGATAAACTCGTACATATTCACACCCCCATGAGCGCGGTGATCGCCGCCTCCGCCGCGGCCATCCTGTCCTCAAGCGCCGGCGGGGCGGTGAGGGCGGGATTCGCCGCCTTCCACCTTTCGAACGCCGCGCTGTCCGCCGTAAAGGACATGACGCGGCCGTCCGCGAACGCCATCGAGACAAAGCCCCCCGCCGCGTAAAACGCCGCCAGGTCGAGCGTGTCGGGGATGACCGCGTAACCTCCGGGCGGGAGAGCCCCGTCCCAGCTCTGCGGGGGCGGGTAGGCTCCCGATGGATTTGCGCTGACCGAAATGATCCGCATTCTCGCGCCTCCTTAAAAGATGGCCGTATAATTGTATACGTCGCCCTGTGTATTCATCTGCGCCGCCGCGGACGCGCTGTGATACCACGAAACCGTGTTCGCGCTTTGCGACAGAGCGGTATTTGTGCCGCAGTTCACGCTGGAAGCGCCGATATCATAGAGATACCGGCTGTTGCCGACAAGCAGGATCGCCGAATAATAGCCGGCGCTTGTGTCGGTGATGAACAGCAGGCGCGGCACGCCGCCGAAGGTCAGGCTGCACGGACTGCCGCTGCCGAAGGTCCCCGTTCCGGTGTAGCTCCCGACGGCGAGCGAAGCCTTGCCGCCGAGAGCGGTAAAAATGCCCCCGCTTCTGACGGGGTTAGAACTCCCGCTCACCGGCGCCAAATCAAAGGTCAGCGGGGCCTGATAGTCCTCTCCCGCCGCGGCCTGCCCGACGTAAGCCCCGTCGCCCTTCAGAAGGCCGGCGAACGCCGTCGCCGTCGCGGCGCCGACCTGATTCGGCCCCGCGGCTCCCGTCTCTCCCCGGTCGCCCTTTGCGCCCTGCGGCCCGGCCGCGCCCGTCTCCCCGGTATCCCCTTTCGCGCCCTGAATCCCCTGAATGCCCTGCGCGCCGGGAGCTCCCTTGAGCCCGTCCGCGCCGTTATAGACGGAAAACGTATAGGCCGAATCGTCCTGATAGGTGATCGTGTAGCTGTCGCTCGTCCCTGCCGCGCCTGTTCCCGTCTTCGTTATTGCCTTTATGTAGCCGCCGTTCAGCTCGGGGATGAGCGTGGCGTTGAGATAGGCTTTTATGTCAATGGCCCCCTGATCGAAAAGCGCCCGGAGCTTTGCCGAAGTCATGCCCCTGTCGTCGGGCGGGTAATCGTCGAGCTTGGAGATATACGCCACATCGCTTGTTAACTGTGTTATCGCCATTTCTTCACCTCACCGCATTTGTGTATCGCACGCGGATATCCGCGCCGGTCACGGTCGCCGTTGTGTTGTTTGAGTCGCTTGAAAAGATAAGCTTGTAAAACGTGAACTTCTTCACCCTGAGCTTCAGCCTGTGCATCTGCGGCTTGTCGTTGACGTTGAAGCTCAGACGGGAGAAGTCGAGATCGAAGAAGCTGAAAAACCCGCCGGTCACGCCTCCGGAGAAGTCCGACAAAACGCGCGCATCCGGGTAATCCGTCTGCCTGTCGGTCTGCACCGTCACCCGGACGAAGCCCGAGGATTCGGGCTTAATCCCCACCCACAGGCAGGGCGAGTATTTCTTCAGCCAGTCCGCGCCGAAGGACAGGCTGCCCGACTCCCAGTAGGCAACGAGGTTCGCCCCGTTGTCGTTCCTGTAATCGCGCGAGACGCCGCGCACGTTCCCGTCCCCGTCCCCGAAATACAGCGCGCCGTCCAGGTTCGCGAAGCACAGCGGCGTGAATCCCGTGTAGAGATACCACACGTCGGCGCCGTAGCTGTAGACGAGATTGTTCCCGCCCTCGCAGAGCCAGTATTCTCCGTTCACGATATCGTCGAAGCAGACCGCATGCGGCAGGGACATGGCCGAGAGCGTCTGATAGACCCTGTCGCTCACCTTTTTGGCGAGCCTCTCGTCCTTCGCGTAGAAAGAGCTCATGCGCCACGCGTAGACACCGCCCTCAAAGAGCGTGAACGGGTCGTTTTTGACGAGCCGCACCTGACCCGGCGCGGCGTTTCCGATCTCGCGGCTGAGCGGGGTCGTGCAGAAGCCCGCCGTGACTCTCCCGTCCGCGAGCGTCAGAGTTCCGTAGCTTGTCACGTAGGCCCCGTCGGCCTTGAAGGCCAGCAGCTTGTCGAAGTGCTTTATCATCGCGGTTATGGGCGTGTTCGCGCTGTCCACGGTCATTTCGTTGAGGTCCGGGAAGTAGTCGGCGCGCGGGGCTCCGTCCGTGTCCAGCCCGGAATAGAGCGCCTTGTTCGTCCCGTCGCCGTAGAGGAAAACGCGCGTGTCCGTCTCGCCGTTGAAGGTCTCCGAAAAGCGCATGGCCGTCACCTGGGCGCGGAAGTTTGCCGGGCAGGTATAGCCGATCTCGACCGTGTCCGTGCCGAGCGCGGGCGTGACCGTCTCCGTCACCGTGTAAGCCCCCGAAGCGACCGAAGCCGAGGTCAGCGTCACGGTGCCTTTCGCGAGGCTGTAGAGATAGTCCGTCCCCGCCGTCAGCGTGTAGGTCGTGCCGCCGGAGACGTAGGCGACGGAGCCGATATTGACGTTTTTGTTCGTCAGCGCAAAAACCTTGCTTATTCCGTCTCCGGTAAAGGTCTCGGTGCGCGGGGCGGCCACGAAGGTCACCCTGCCCAGCAGAGCGTCCGCGCCGTAATCGGTCCCGGGCGTGTAGCTCACGCCGCTGACGGTGTTTTTGACATAATCGATGGAGGACAGTCCCGTCTCCGAAAGCTGGAACACGAAGGCCGCGCCGCCGGGCGAAAACCGGACTCTTCGCGCTCCGCAGAGCTTGTTCACCGGCTCGAGCGCCGTGCCTCCGCCCGTCGCGGGCGAGGCCTCGGTGATGACGAGCGGCCGGTATCCCTCGACGTTTGAGAGCGCGGTTCCGTCCCATACCCGGTAATTTTCGCCGTCGAGGAGATACAGCTTTTCCCCGAATCCGAACATGTGGACGCGGCCCTTCTCCGTGCAGACCGTGCCGACAGAGGTTTTCGTCCACACGCCCGCGCTTTCGGACAAACGCAGAAGAGCTCCGTTGCAGGCGGCAATGAGATATTCGTTTCCTCCGACATAGCCGCTCCACAATCCGCAGACGGCGGTTTCGGAGGCTCCGGCCTCGGCCGTAACGGCGAAGAATTTCCAGCGGTACGTATCGTCGGCAAGGGCTGAAATCAGCTTCCCGTAAAATTTGTAGTGGTTGAAGGGGGCGCTCGGATAAATGGCGATCTCCCGGCGGGTGTAGTCGTAGCAGCTGCCGGTATGGATCCCGTCAAGCGCGGGGCAGTACTGATATGTCCCGGACGGCAGCTCCGACCTCTGGGAGGCGCCGCATGCGGAAACGCTTCCGGATGTGACCGTCAGGGAATCGTAGAGCGTGAGCTTCCGGCCGTCATCATCGTAATCGCCGATATTTCCCTCCCAGATCAGCGATTCCGTGTCCGCAATCGAGACGGCGCCCCCCGTCACGTGCGTGCCGCCCGAAGCCGCCGTGTATTCGCAGCTTCCGAGCTTGTAAAAAAGTCCGGAGTTCGTGTCCTGCCAGTAATAACCGGCGAATTCCGGGATGTTCGCGAAATTCACGCTTACGGGTTCTCCGGACAGAGACAGAATTCCCGTATCGCTGACGCTGACGGACGGATAAGCGGTGAAGGAGGCCGCGGGGGCGTTCAGTTCGGTTTTAACGGTTGTCGCGGAGGAAGAGGCCATAACCGAATACGCGCCGAGAAGCCCCGCGACCGTCTTTGTGCCGGGGCGAAGCTGCAGCGAGTAATCGTCGGTGATTTTGAAGTTCTGCATCGCCGCCGCCTCGCCGTATTTGAGGTTCGCGTCCCCGTCCGGCGACTGGTTCAGCCCGAGGAAGCGCCGGATCGGAAACACCTTTTCGTTAGGGGCTGCCTGTATCGTCGCCATTTCTCACCACCTCGCATACGCGTCATAGCCGCGGGAGCCGTAGACGTTGCCGATCGCCTCGAATTCCGCCGGGGCGGTCGAAAGGCCCGCCTTGAGCTCCTCATAGCGCTGCTGACAGAACGCGGCTGCCGCCGGGTTGTCGTTGATGAGCAGCGCCGCGGCGAGGCCGTAGGGCATGACGGTGCGGCAAACCGTGTCGTCGATTCCGATGCGGTCCGAAAGCGCCGCAAGCGCCGTGAAAACCGGCCTTGTCCCCGGGGCCGATACCGCGTAGGCGTCCGAGAGGGGAAAGAGCTCCCCGCCGAGCGCGTTCAGTATCCGCAGAACCCTGTCCGAGTAGTCGGAGGCGTTTCCCGCCTCGTCCATATGCGCCAGCGCGAGATCGAGGACCTCCTGCGCCGTAGTCGTCGCAGACATAAGTAATCCCTCCTTTGTGTTGGAAGGGGAGAGGGGCTTTCCTCTCCCCTTACGAAAAATCAGGCCAGGGTGTACGCCGTGACGGGGCTGTTTACGAGTCCGGCGGCGGAGGCGTAGGCCCTGACGCACTTGCCGGAGCCGGGAGCGGCGAAGGCCGCCGTATACAGGGAGGCGGTGGCGGAGCTCTTCGGGTTCGACCCGTCGACGGTGTACTTGATGGCCGCGCCTGAGGAGGCGGAGGCGAGGGTCACGCTGCCGCCGCTGACCGTGACGTCCGGGGCGGCGGCCATGCCGTCCTTCGCGTGGACATAGATTCCGTTCAGCTTGCTGTCGAGCACGAAGCTGTCGTAGATCACGCGGCCCTCGAGGATGTCCGCGTCGTAGCCCTTCGGGGCCTTCTGCACGCGCAGAGTCTTGAGCGTGATGGGGTCCACCGTCGCGCCCCGGTACTTGATGAGGAAGTTGATCCCGTCGGGGAAGTAGCCGTCGGGAATGCGGACGACGGGCATGCCGTCGAGCCAGCCGACCCTGCCGTTTTTGACGGCCTGCTCGCCGAGGGTGTCGATCCCGACGATCTCGGAGGCGAGCTTGCAGGCGATGTAGACGCTCTCCTTGACGAAGAGCACGCGGTTTGTGAGCGGGACGAGCGCGTTCGAGAGCGCGGCCGAGCCGTTCATGATGGCCTCGATGACGGTGGTTTTGGAGAGCGCCGACGCGCAGACCGCGCCGAGCCCCGCGCCGTCCATCCACCTGCCGAGACGGTAGCGATCGATGAGCGGGATCATTGTCTCGTCCCAGATGTGCTTGAGCACGGTCTGCGCGCGCTTGACGTTGTACTGCTCGCCCGCGTTGCCGTAGTCGATGGCGCGGGAGAAGCCCTTGTCCTTCGTGAGCACCATGGTCTGCACCGCGTCGCCGATCTCGGTCGTGGTGCCGAAGCGGTCGGAGGAGGCCGTGCGGTCGTAGTCCGTCAGCTCGGTGCCCTCGAGGGAGTAGACGTTAATCGTGTTCACGCCGGCGAAGTCGTAGTCGCTGCCAACGTAGTCGTTTGTCCTCGAAGAGAGCGAGAACCTCTCGTCGAGTTTGTTGCTGTATTTGGATGCCAGATTGATCGTTGCCATACTTTCCTTTCCTTTCTTGAGCGGATTGATGTTCCGCCGCGCGGGCGGGCGGCAAAAGCCCTAGTCCTTATACCACAGCTCGTCCTCTTTGTCCCCGAGGGCGCCCCGGCCCGCTCCGGCGCGGCTTCCGGTCGTGCGTTCCCGGTTCTCAAGGGCCTTTTTCCCGGCCTCGAGCGCCGCCTTCAGCTCCGCGTTTTCGTGCTTCATATAGGCCTGCACGAGAGAGGAGGAGCCCTTCGCGTAGTCCTCCCAGACCTCTTTCGCGATAGCCTCGGGCTTCACGTCGCCGTAAGCGGAGACGAATTCGAGAAAGTCGCGATTCCGCTTTTCCCCGGCCCGCCTCGCGGCAGACTCGGGGGAGAGGAAGTCTCCGAGGGCCTGCCGCTCCCGTTCCAGAGTGATCCTCTCGAGCACCGTGCCGCGGTCTATGCCCTCGGCCGCGGCGATCGCGTCCGCGCGCACGCTGTCGACGAGCGCCTCGGCGTCCCTGAAGCCCGCGCGCTGCGAAACCGTGTCGAGGGCGGAGAGCCTTCGCCGTCCCTCCGCGCTCTCGTCGTATTTCTGCCTTATCCTGTCGTAGTCGAGGCCCTTCTGGGCGAGCGCCACGACCTCCTCCCTCGACACGGTTTTCACGTCGTCCAGATGCTTCAGAGTGAACAGGTCCGTCCCCTCCGCGCCCTCCGGGGCGCTTTCCTCCATGCCGGCTCCGTCCGCGGGCAGGCCTTGCCGGTCCGCTCCGCCGCCCCCGGACGCGGCCTCCGCGCCGCCCGCGCTTTCCCCCTCGTCCAAAATTTCCTCGCCCCTCGGGTCGAGATCGCTCCAGTCGTCGGGGCCGCCGGGCGCCGCGCCCGCCTTTGTCAGTTCGTCCATTTTTTTCTCCTTTCGCCTTTGGTCGGGCAAAATTATTATTGTGTCATTCCGCCGTGTTTTTACGGAGCGCCGCTTTCCGCAGGGCTTCGATCCCCGCGGCGGCGGGGAAGAGCTCAGGCTGCGCCGGGCCGGACGGGGAAGAGCGCGTGGGGAGAGCCTTCTCCGTCTCCTGCCGCGTGAGCTTGTCGATGAGCTCCTGTTTTCTCGCAATGTAGCCGTCGGGCACCCGCTCGAGGTAGTCCACAAGGTCGATCTTCCCCTGGCGCAGCAGGTTGTCGAGCGTCTGCATCGACGCGATCTCGCTCCAGTAGCTCGAGGCCCCGACGTCCAGCCTGAGCGCCATCGGCATTCCCGCGAGCGAAGAGAAGTCGAAGCCGCCCTCCCCGCCGAGCGCCACCCTTCTCACCCCGTAGCAGGCCGTCATGAACTCGAGGTAGATATTCCCGAGCTCCTCGACGCTCTGGTAGAGGTTCAGCCGCGTCATCTCCGAGGGGACGGCCGAGGCCCGCTGCAGCGCGAGGATCGCGGAGGTGTTGTCGGGGCGCGCCTCGCCGAGCGCCGCGTCCGTGCCGCCGAGAAAGGTCTGGGTGTAGTCGATCGTGCTTGCGATGAACTGTGCGATCTGCGGTGAGACCTGCGCGGGCTCGATGATGCGGGCCACGCTGTTCATGTCCCCGCCGTTGACCCCGATGGCCACGCCCGCCTGGTTCGTCCACTTGGAGACCCGCGTCTTGTCGTAGACGACCTTAGGGAAGGCGGACTGCATGATGGAAAGCTGCACCATCGCGTAGGTTTTGTTGACGAAGATCTGGTTCGGAATCAGCCCTGTTATCATCGCCTGACCGTGGTAGCAGTCGGGGATATAATCCCAGTTCATCCACGTTATCGGGTACGATTTGATACCCAAATCCCACGGAGCACGCAGAATAGTGCCTTTAATTGCCTCGCATGCCCAAATATGCCCCGTTTTTGTGTCCCGGGTAAGCCGGAGCAGGACGGTCACCCTTCCGTCCTCCGTCCTGCCGGGGACGGTGCGGAAATCGGTGTCGGGCGCGATGCGCTCCGCGTCCGGGATGCCTCGCGCCCTCGCCTTTGTCCGGACCTCGTCCAGCATTTCGCGGCTTTCGAGGAGAATGTAGGGCTGCCGCTGTACCCGCCTCTCGTTCGGGTTCCCGAAAAAGACCCGCGTGTTGTCGAGGATCTCGGTGACTAAAGCCCCCTTCGCGGCCTGCCCGCTCTCGGCGTCCGGGTCCCAGTAGGTGTAGGTGCAGCCGTCGCCGTCCACGGCGGCGTTGCGCATGAATTCGCGCAGGAGCGCGCCTATTTTGTTGCGCTCGAACAGGGCGTCAAACTCGCGGGAGACGATCTGCGCAACGCGCTCCGTCCGGCTCTGGTCGGCGTCGCGAGAGAGGGGGGAGGCCTGCAGCGCGATGTTGTCCGAGAGGATCGTCGCGACCTGAAAGAGAACGACGCGCTTCAGAAAATTGAAAACCGGCGTCGGCAGGCCGTTCGACTGCACGCCCTCCCACTGCTTTCCGATAAAGAAGTTCTCGTTCGCCGCCACCGTGTCGTCGAGATTGATTGCGGCATTGAAGCCTCTGCCCCGGTCGTATTCCGCGAAGATGCTCTCCGCGCTCGGCTCAGAGCGTCTTGTTTCGTCCATAGCCCACCTCGTAATTCAGAATGTTTGAGAAACCGTCGAAAAAATCCTTTTCGCGCTTTCGCTCCTCCGCGACCGCCTCGGCCTCCTCCTCGAGGGAGCCGACCCTGTCCGTGAGCTCGGTCAGGCTCTCGGAGAACGCGAAGAAATTCCCGTCGTGCTCCTCGACGGCCTTTTCCGTTTCCGCAAGCCGGAACAGAATTTTCGCGCAGCGCCTTCTGCTGATGAACATGTTCTTCTTCCTTTCCTGAAATCAATGATTTTTCAGCGTCCGCCGCCCTGCGGGCGGCGTTTACGTCCCCCCGATGTAGCCCGCGCCGGCCTCGCCTCCGGTCATGAAGCTGCCGTAATCGGCGTCCCCGTCCCCGCCGAACGCGGCGCCGCGCGGCGCTTCCGTCCCACCCTCGGGCGGCAGCACGCGGCTGACCGCGAAATACCGCAGGGCATCCACCGTGTGCGTGACGTCGTGCGGCTCCTTCGCGCAGTCGTTGGGGTTTGCGTCGTCCGCCTGAATCGCCTGCATGTCCCCGATGAGGTGCCGGCAGTTCCGAAAGACCAGGAGCCCCGGCCTGCCGTCCGGCATATCCGCGAGCATCTGCTTGAGAAGCATATGCCCCTGGACGCGGCTGTTGCTGCTCCTCGCGATCGGCACGCCGCAGAGCAGGAAACTCTCGGCCATCGTTTTGCCGTCGGTCTTCTGCCTGGCCCAGATGTCGGGCGGCGCGAAGGTGATCTCGATGCGCTCGTCCGCGCCGGTGTTGGCGAGAAGCGCGCGCGCGGCCTCCGGCACGATCAGCCCGGGGGCGCAGAACTCGCGGTAGACGAAGCAGTGCCCCGAGGGGGCCACGGCGGTCCAGTAACACGCGAACATGTCAAGCCCGTAGTCGAAGGAGCGGTAGCGCCGCCAGCTCCCGGGAATCGGAAAAGGCGCGAGGACGTGCCGCGCTTCGGAAAATTCGTCGAAGTAGGCCCCCGACAGCGCGTTCCAGTCGCCGTAGCGGTGCGCCGCGCGGAGCCGCTCCGGCAGGGAGGAGAGCATCTGCACATAGGCGGGGGAGGACGCCATGAGCGGCTTGTTGTCCTCGAGCCGCGCGAAGATGAAGCGGTAGTCCTCGGGGTTCTCGTCCTCCTCGGGATTCGCGGCGTTCGTCCGGAAATCGCGGTCGATGAAGAGCCGCTTCACCCATCTGTGGCCGATTCCGCCCGGATTCATCGTGAGGTAAAAGCGCTTCGGCGCGGGGCCGACTCCGCGCAGGCAGCCGCCGAGAATGCGGAACTGCTGCTCCGTGAACTGCGTTGCCTCGTCCATGAAGATCCAGTCGTACTCCTGCCCCTGGTATTCCAGCTCCGAGTCCTCGCCGTTGTAGTGCCCGAAGCGGATGGTCGAGCCGTTCAGAAAACGCATCATGTGTATCGAGGCGGCGTATTCCGCGAGCTCCGGCGGCACGAGCTTCCGCATCGGCTCAATATGGTTTTCCAGAAGCTCGGGATAGGTGCGCCTGACGATGAGTATCCTTATTCCCGGATATTCGAGCGCGCCCCAAACGGCCCGGATCCTCACGGCGTGCGTCTTGCCGCCGCCCCTCGCGCCGCCGTAGCCCGTATACAGCGCGGTCGAGCGGTAAAACTCCGCCTGCTTGGGATTGGCCTCTCCCGCGTCAAAGCGGACGACGTTCGCGCCCTCCGGAACCTCGTACACAGCCGCGGGCTTTTTTGTGCGTGCGATTGTCTCACCCCCAAACAAAAAGAGCCGAAGCGCGCACCCGCAGTCGGGAACGCTCTTTCGGCTCAAAGGCTCTTATTCCTTTTTCTTCCCCCGAAGGGGAGGCTTTGCCGCCCTTGGGCGGCAGGCAGCGTTCCCCGCCCGCGGGCCGGGTTTTAAGGCTCCCGCCCGCGCGTATCCAGGATGACCTCGTCCCCGCACCTCGAGCACCAGAGCCTGACGCCCCTGGCGCTGCCGTTCTTCTCAAGCCGGCACAGCTTCGTCGCGTGCACCGGACAGCGCACCCAGCCGTCCTTCCCGATCACCGCACCGCGCATCTTGCCCTCCGCCGCATCCGCATCGTAGTTATGTAAACCATCCTCAGCCCTGCTTCGGGGGCGGCGCGTCCATGCCGCGCAGCGTGAACTCAATTTTGAGCGACTCGCCGCCCGGGAGCGCGGGTTTGTCCGCGTAGCCGCCGTAGCGCGGCTGTTTAAGCGAAAAAACGGCCATCGTGTCGGAGCGCTGCAAAAGACGGTTCACCAGCGCGTCCTGCACGAGCTGCATCGCCTCGCTCATTTCGGGGCTGAAAAGGGCGTCGCCCTCCTTCGCGCGGAGCAGCCCGAGGAGAAAGGCGGAGGAGCGGCCGAGGTAGCCCGCGAAGCCCTCCCAGGTCGGTTTCCAGCCGGACGCATCGCAGCTCCCGAGATAGTCGGAAAACCTCTCCAGAAGCACCTTCGGCCCGATTGCGTCCCTGCGTTTCGCCATAGCTGACCCCTCCTTATCCGGAAAAATTTTACTCTCCGCATACAGTCTAGCACAATCGGCGCGCGGGTCAAGGCTTTGGCGCCACTTGACTCCTTTGTACCCGAGTTGACCCGTTTCCGCCTTGTTATCGCCGCAAAGAGCGCAAAAAAATCCCGCCGGAAGCGATTTTCCGGCGGGATTGACGCGCTTTTCCGTTATTCTCCGAAGCCGATGGTCTTCTTCGTGCGTTCGCCCGACTTCTGGGGCTCGGTGTAGGTGATGGTGTTCGTCGCGTCCCAGGACGCGACGACGTAGGGCCCGTAGCTGTTCGTGCCCTTCACCGGCGTGATGGTGGTGCCGCTGCCGACGGTGTAGACGACAATCGCGGCGGCACCGGTGCTCTCGTCATAGGTGGAGAGCGCGATGAACCTGCCGTCCGGGCTCCAGACCGGGGGCGAGAGGTTGACGCTCGTGAGCACGCTCCCGACGGTACTGAGGCTCTTCGCGTCGACGATGGTGCTGGTTACGGTGCCGGGCCCCATGTGGCCGACGAGAACGAGGACATACTGCGAATCCGGCGACCAGAGGAAGCCGTCCTCGGTTCCGGTGGCCTTGTAGAGCTGTGTCTCCTTGGGGGCCGTTGTCGGCCAGAGACAGACATAGCCGGTGTCGCTGTCGTTCGCCCGGACAAACGCGACCGCGGAGCTGTCCGGTGCCCAGGTCGGAGCGATGACCTTGTCCCCCGCGGCCTTCAGAGCGCTCTGGATGTCGCTCTGCGTCATCACCGTCGTCTCGGGCGAGGGTGGAGCCGTTGCCTCCGCGGCCGTGCCCGGCGTCGGGCTCGAAGAGGTGTATAATTTCGCGACACTCCCGAAGCCGCAGCCCGCGAATGTCGCGAGCAGCAGCGCCGCCGCGGCGCAGAGAGGAAGTATCCTCCCGAATTTTGTGTGCATAGCTGTCGCCTCCCGTGTCATTATGTTTACATAATATCAGAACTTTTGCCTTTGTCAAGTGTGACGCTTCCACTTGAAGTTTTGTTCCCGTGCGGTATAATGGCGGAGGAAAAGCGAAAATTACAGACTGAGGTGAAAGACATGGCTGAAAAAATGACAACGGCGGAGCTGATAAACCTTATTCTCGGGAACGAGCAGGACAAGCAGCTCGAAGAGGAGGAGATGATCCATCTTCTGGTGGAGCACAAGGTCTCGAAAAACATGAACAAGGTGCAGAACGAGGAGCGCCTGAGTTTCGGCGCGAAGGCGGCGGACGGCATCGCGAAGTTCGCGGGGAGCTGGACCTTCATAATAATTTTTGTGAGCTGCCTGCTCCTCTGGATAGGCGTGAACGCCTACATTCTCCGAAATCCCTTCGACGTTTATCCCTTCATCCTCCTGAACCTTGTGCTGTCCTGCGTCGCCGCCCTGCAGGCGCCGGTCATCATGATGTCCCAGAACCGCCAGGAGGAGAAGGACCGCCTCCGCAGCCAGAACGACTACAAGACGAACCTGAAGTCCGAGCTTATCATCGAGGACCTCCACCACAAGCTCGACCAGATCCTTGAAAACCAGGAGCGGATAGCGGAGCGCCTCTCGAAGTGCGAAAAGTCTGAATGACAAAAGCCCCGCGCCGACGGCGCGGGGCCTTTCCTAGCGTACAAAGAGGAAATATCCGGCGATCAGGAGCGCGAGGAAAACGAAAAAGATAACGCAGGCGTCGAGCGTCAGGCGTCTCTCGTCGGGATAGTCCCCGTCCCGCCGCAGCTTCGGGCGGGAAAAACGGTTGTACAGGAAGCAATCCAGCGGGTAGGAGAGGAAGTAGAGGATAATCGGCCCCCCCGCAGAGATCAGGAGGTTCTCATACCGCTTGTCATGGAGTCCCGGGATGTCGTAAAAGCAGGCATAGAGGCCGACCGCCGTGAGAACCAGCACCGCCAGAATCACGTTGAAGTTGCGGATCAGACGGATCTTGCCGAAAGAGATGCGGCAGCCGCAGTCCGGGCAGACGGTTTTTCTCCGAAACAGCAGGCCCTTCGGCGCAAAAGAAGCGCCGCATTTCCAGCACCGGATATCCATAACATTCTCCTTTCCGCCCAAAGGCGGGAGCTTGCCGGCCGCCCTGCGGGCGTCCTTTTCACGCCGTGCCGAGGAGTCGCGCGAGCCCCCAGAGGGCGGCGCAGCCGAGAACCAGAATCACGAGCATATCAAGGGCGAAGAGCCCACGTCCGGGGGCGGGCGCGCCGCTTTTGAGCTTCGGCAGGGCGTACCTGTTGTAGAGTAGGCAGGTGAGATTTAGGTACAGCCCGTAGAACGCCGCGACCGCGAGCGCGATCACGAGGAAGACGCCGCTGGCAGTGGGCCAGTGCAGCACTTTTTCCGTCAGGTAATTGCCGCAAAGCATCAGAGCCGCCACAAGAAAGACGATGACGAGATAGCAGTTGCGTATCAGCCTGATCTCGGTAAAGAGAATTGTATTGCCGCACTTCGGGCATTTCGTCCTGCCCCTGCCCCTGAGTATCCCCGGCTCGAAATCCGTGCCGCATTTCCAGCACCTGATCGTCATAACGTGCCCTCCCCATCGTTGTGTTTACTTCCGATTTTATACCAATTATGGCAAAGTTTCAATCCCCAAAGCGGATTTCCGCGGTCTGTTCGCGCCGTTCGCGGTAAAACGCCGCACAGACCGCGCTCGGAGAAAACAAAAATGCGTTTTCCGCCCCGCGTGTCCTGCCGCGTCCGGCGCTCCGCCGCGAACGGCGTGAACAGACCGCGGAAAGCCCCGCGCCTTGGCCACTTCCGCGTCCCTTCCGGCGCGAATAGACCGTGAACAGGCCGCGAACAGACCGCGAACACGCAATAATACTATAAAAAATAGACAATAAAACAGGTCTGTCTGTCACGGACAGTCTGTTATACGGAAGAACGGACGTTCACATCCGAACGTCCGTTCCTTATTTTTGGGTTTATTTATCCATCGCCTTCAGGGAGGCGAGGAAGGCCTGCGCGTCGTCGGCGGTGCAGTTCCGGTTCTTCGCGCTGTCGAAAAGAAAGCTCTGCATGCCGGAACAGCAGGCGAGATACTGCGAAACATAGCTCCCGCTGTCCACCTCCTGCCCGTCCACGGAGCACAGGCCGAGGCTCACCTTGCTGTTCGAGGCGTCCGTCAGCGTCGTCTGCGCGTAGAACTCGGTGTGCGTCAACACGCCGCCGACGAGCCTGTAGGCGTACATGTGCTGGTAGACGAAGTCCCTGCCGCGGTCCACGAGCAGGTAGGTCTTGCCGCCGACCGTGTTCAGAAACAGGCCGCTTGAGCCGTTCGGCGCGCCGAAGCCCTCGCCGGCCTGGGCGTCGAGCAGAGGGAGAGCCCGACCTCCCTGGTATTTGAACAGCTCGACGCGGGCGTAGGTATCGCTCTTCGTGCGGTAGAAGCAGAGCAGCTCGTCTGTCCCGTCGCCGTCGAGGTCGAGGAGCATGCCGCGGATAAAGCCCGAGGGCTCGCCCCCGCCCGAAACGCTGTACATCCCGTAAGACGAAACCAGATTCTGCGCGGCGGCATCATAAGCCTCGCCGATACGGGCGCCGGAGGGCAGAGCACCGCCCTTGGCGCAGCCGCAAAGAAGCAGCTGCAGGAGCAGGAGCAGCGAAAAGAGCATTGATTTCCTGTTAGTCATCCCATTATTCCCCGATTTTCCCCAAAACGTCCCGACGGAAAACCTGTAAAAAAACAGAATATTTCCGAAAAAACTGTCGAACAGAGCTTCGACTCCAACCCTTTTATCAGGCGGAGTCTCAAAAAAGCAGCCGATTTTCCCCAAAACCGGGCCCCGTATCCGATTAAAGCCCCGGCGGCCGTCCCCACGGCGCCGGGAAGTGATACCGCTCACGCCAACAGTGCGGAACAAAACTAAAACTCATTATAGCAATTATTTCTGTCGACTGCAAGCGGAAATTGGGCCCGGCTTGGAGAAAACTTCTAGGCAAACTGCATAAAAAATAATTCTTATGTAACGCCAATTCCGGCTTGTTGAATCCTGCGCGCGGCGTTTCGGTCCGTGGCGGCGGGAACAAAAAAATTTTCCAGAACCTGCAACAAATTTCCCTCGGGTTTCGTCCTATCCCCATAAACAAGACTGGTCGGCGGGAAAGACGTCCGGCAAATTTTATAACATGGGGGAGTAAGAATGCACAAGAAACTGATTTCGGTAATAATGGCGGCGGCGCTCGCGCTTTTGCTGGCGGTTCCGGCGCTCGCGGACACGGCCCCGAGCGCCGGGAACAGCGCGACAACCGACGCGAACAGCGACGCGCTCGCCAAAGTGACACTCGCGGTCAAGCAGACGCTCGGCATTGACAACAGCTGGAAGAGCTTTTCGGGCAAGCTCACCGACCAGGGCGGCTACAGCTACTGGAACCTCGCCTGGCAGAAGGACGGCGGCTCGCTCTCGGTCTGCGCCGACTCGAGCGGCAAGGTACTGAGCTATTCGCTCTCCGATAACGGACAAGAAGTCAACGACTACAGCTCACGCTACGCGCCGGCCTTCCCGAAGACGGCCCGCGAGGACGCGCTCAAGGTGGCGCAGAGCTTCGTGACGAAGCTGCTCGGGAAGAACGAGACCGTGTCGTTCTCGACCTACGATACGGGTTACGGAGCCTCGGAGATCATCTATTTCTGGTTTGACGGCTCGGTGGACCTGAACGGGCTGCCCTCGCCGGTCGCTTTCAACGTCTCGGTCAAGGCCAGCGACCTGTCTGTCCGGAACTACTACAGAAGCGACTGGGACGGCACATACGCCCCCGAGATTCCCTCGGCCTCCGCGGCGGTATCGGCGGACAGGGCGTCCGCTCTTCTCGCCGCAAAATTGCAGCTCAGGCTGGTCTATGTCCTGGGCAGCGACGGGAAGACCGCGTCGCTGCGCTATCTGCCCGTGTACACCGGGGACTTCGCGGTGGACGCGCAGACCGGCTCCTATGTCGACCTGAGCCAGACGGACGTCTACAACGGCAGGAAGGTCGCCAGCGCGACCGACCTTGCGGCGGCGGGCAAAGGCGACGACGGGGGCCTCTCCCCGGTCGAACAGACGACGGTGGACGGCATGAAGGACGTGCTGACGAAGGATAAACTGGACGCGGCGGCGCGCGCGGTAACGCCGCTCGGGCTCGTCGGTGCCTATACGCTGACAAGCGCCGCTTACACCATGGATTCGGCGACCGGCGGCGTGAACTGCCTCCTCAGCTATTCCGAGAAAATCACGGACTCCGGGGTCATCGCGCAGCGCTTCCCGGCCGACTACGCGGATATGCAGAAGAGCGGCGTGATAAACCCGCTGTACGCCTACAAAAACGTGACGCTCAACGCCAAGACCGGGGCTCTCGTCTCGGTGAACTCGTATAACACGGCAAGTGCCGAACAGCCGGAGTTCTCGGCGGATCTGCTCAGGCAAAAGGCCGAGAGCTTCCTCAAGACCGTCAACCCCGACAGCTTCGGCCAGTGCGCCTACAACGCCCCGGACAGCAGCGAAGCCCTCTTCAACTTTGTGTATTCCCAGTCGGTCAGCAGCGTTTTGTTCCCGCAGAACTCGCTTTATGTGAGGATGGACGCCTATGACGGCAGCGTGAACAACTACTCCTGCTCCTGGACGCAGGGCCTGAGCTTTGACCCCGCGACCGGGACGATCAGCGCTTCCGACGCACTCAAGGCCTACATTGGCTGCTACAAGACAAAGCTCTCGTATGTGGGCGTGCCGCTCTCCGCGAAAGCCGACCCGAAGGTCAAACCCGCGAAAAAGCTGCTTCTGGCCTATCTTCTCGACAGCGACCGGACCGTCAGCGCAATCGACGCGAAAAGCGGAAAGCCCATCTATGCGGACAGCGGCTCGTCCGCTAAGAAGAGCTACGGCGACATTGCGGGCTGCTACGGGGAAGCGCAGATCAAGAAGCTCGCCTCCTACGGCATAGGCTTCGACGGCGCCGACTTCAAGCCGACGGCGCAGCTCACGCAGAAGGACGCGCTGGTGCTGCTGCTCTCGGCCACCGGGAACGCCGGGAGCAACGAGGATAACCTCTACCAGCTGGCCTATAGCTTCAGGCTCCTGAAGCCGGCGGAAAAGGATCCGGCTAAGCTCCTGACCCGTCTCGGCTTCGTAAAGATGCTCGTCGGCGCGAGCGACTACGGCCCGGCCGCCGCGCTCACCGGCATCTACGGCAGCGGCTTTGCCGATGAGAGCGCCATAGCGGCCCCGGACAGAGGCTATGTGGCGATCGCCAAAGCGCTCGGCATGGTGCGCGGAGGCGCAAACGGCCTGTTCAACCCCAACGGCGCCGTGTCTCGTCAGGACGCCGCGATCATGCTCTGCGCCTTCATGTCCAGATAGGCACGCGCACGCGCGGATTTGAACAGATTTAATCCTCTTATCCTTATTTAGCGCATTACGGCAAAAAAATATCCCCCGGCTCCATCCCATACGGAGCCGGGGGATATTTTTCTAAAAAGAGGATAAGTCAGGCGCGGTCAATCTCCACGCAGTCGTCCTCGGTATAGACCCGGATGCCCGCGTCCAGCAGTTTGCGGGCCGTGAGACCGTCGCCGGGAACGAGGGCGGAGCTGAAGGAGCCGTCGTGTATGCGTCCGCGGCCGCAGGAGGGGCTTCGCGATTTGAGGACGGCGCAGCCGCAGCCGAGGGTCTCCGCAAGCTTCAAAGCCCCGGCCGCGCCTCTCTCAAACGGCTCCGTGACGTCGGCCCCGCTTCGTGTCAGGACGCGCCCGCCGCAGAGCTCCGCGGGCTCGCGCGGGGTCGCAAGGCCGCCGAGCTGCTCGGGACAGACGGGGATAAGGCTGTGGCGCTCCGCGAGGGCAAGCACGCGCGCGTCGGGGCGGCTTTCGGCGTTATAGCGGCATTCGAGGCCGAGAAGACAGGCACTGACAAGAATTTTCATTTTAAGACCTCCGGAGGGATTTGGTTTTTTGCGTCCGCTGACGCACGAGGGCGAGGGACGCTGCTTGCCGCCCTGCGGGCGAGGGATGCTGCTTGCCGCCCTGCGGGCGAGGGATGCTGCTTGCCGCCCTGCGGGCGGGGGACGGGCTTGCCGCCCGAGGGCGGGGGATTTTTGCGGATGTGCTTTAGCTTGTCCGATTCCCCGACAACCGTTTCTCTTTTCCGCGTGGAAAAGAGAAGCGTTTTTCGGACTTTCCAAAGAGAAAAGACGCCAAAGGGCGGACCCTTTGGAAACCTGTTTTAAGAGCCGTTTGGCGGGCCGCCTGACGGCGGAATAAACGCGCGGCACTCCGTGGCCGCGCTGTGCCCCGCGTACGCGGGACGGGAGTCGGAGGCCGTGCTCTTAGCCCCTTCTGCGCAGAGCTTTTCCACCGCTTCGCGCTGCCCGAAGAGCACGCAGCCGCCGTCATGGGCACTTTGCAGCAGGCCGCCCTCGGCCAGAGCGCGGAACAGAGGGGAGCCCAGCGCCTCGTAAAGTGTGCCGTCTTTGAGGCTCCTGTCCGAGAAAGGGGAAAAGGGGCAGGGCTCCGCGTTCCCGTTTGCGTTTATGTGGAAGAAGCCGCGACCCGCGGCAAGACAGCCGCCGAGCCGGGGCTCGTCGCCCGGGAAGGCCAGAAACAGCATGTCCGGATATTTTTCGCGCAGCAGGGCCTCTCTTTCGGCCAGAAGCGCGCGCTCCGCGCCGGTCGGCGCGAGGCCCTCCGTCCCCTCGTCCACCAGCACGTACTCGACGTAGAGAACGAGCTTGCAGCCCTTTTCACACAGAGCGCCGAGGAACGCCTCGTCCGTCACGTTTTGGAGGTTTTCGGTTGTCACGGTGATTGACGCCCCATAGAGAACGCCGTCTTTTCCCATCGCGCCCATCGCCTCGGCAAGTTTTATGTAAACCCCTTTTCCACGCCTTCGCTCAGTCGCCTCCTCGCCGCCTTCCAGGCTGAAAACCGGGACGAGGTTGCGGTGCGCGCGGAAAAAGTCACGGTAAACCGGCCCGAACATTGTGCCGTTCGTAAAGACCGGGAAGAGGATGTCCCTGTGCGCGGCGGCTTTTTCGAGCACATCGAAGCGGGTGAGCGGCTCACCGCCCGCGAGAAGAAGGAAGGGGACGCCCAGCGCGGCGGCCTCCGTAAAGATGCCGTCCCAGCGCTCCGCCGTGAGCGCGTCGGGGGCCTGCTCGTCGCCGCAGAGCGCGTTCGCGCGGGCGTAGCAGCCCTTGCACCGCAGGTTGCAGCGCGTCGCGATGCTCGCGATGAGAAAGGTGGGGACAGGGATGCCCGCGCGGCGGCGTTTCCTCTCCGCCTCCGCCTGCGCGCCGTAGAAATCCTCCAGAAACGCGCGTTCGGCCGCGTTATCGCCCGAAAAGCCGAGCGCCTGCGAGACGACGCGCTCGACGGCGCCGCTCATGTATTCGCTGAGAGCATTCGTTGCCAGTATCTCTTTCACCGTCTATCTCCCATCATCAAACAGCAGCCGAAACTGCATTTTCATCAGCCGCTCCGCGCCGTCCTCGTCGAGGCCGAGGCCCGCGTACTTTGCGAAATCCTCCGCACGGTAGAAAACAAGCTGCATAAACGAGAGCATTTCGTAGGCGAGCACCCTGATCTCGGTCTCGCTCCGACTGCCTCCGAAGTGCTCGCGCAGAAGCGGAAGGATATAGAGCGGCGCCTCGATATCGGCTTGAAGCAGGATATAGGGCACGGCCATCCTCGTGAAGTTGCCGAACTTCCTCACGAGCTTACAGAGCTTCCAGAGCATGTCCCAAAGCCTGTCAATGGCGGGCTTCTCCGCATCGCCCGGCCCGAAGGGGTCCTCCGCCATATTGGCGATCAGCCTGTCGACCCCGCTTTTGAGCAGCTCGTCCTTCGAGCCGAAGCAGTAGCTTATCATCGCGGGGTTCACCTCGGCGCGCGCCGCGATCTGCCTGACCGTGACCTCCTCCGGCACCTCCGCCTCCGCAAGCAGCGCCATGGCCGCCTTCAGCAGCTTCTCCTTTACCAGTTCCTTTTTCATCGTCCTTACCCGATTCTTATACCAGAATTATACGTGTTTAAAACACGTTTACTTTTATAGCACAGGACAGAGACTTTGTCAAAGTTTTTTTGCTGCCGCCCTGCGGGCGGGGGCTTTTTATACTAAGTCTTTAGCTTGTCCGATGCCCCGACAACTGTTTCTCTTTTCCCTGCGTGGGAAAAGAGAAACAGATTTTCGGACTTTCCAAAGAGAAAAGGACGCCAAAGGGCTGCCGCCCATTTGGATTCCTGCCGCCGATTTCAGTGCGGGCGCACGGCAGCTGTCCGCGGCACTTCGTGGCCGCAAGGATTTCCAGCTCGCCCGCACGGGCTCGCACGGGGACTGTACGTTTACGTGCGGGGACGGGGATAAAAGTACGGCCTGAGACTTACTTTGCCGCAGGCTCCGCTTGTAAAAGCGGGGCCGGACGCGCAGGCGCGGCGACGGCAGTGCCGCGGCAAGCAAAGCGGACATAGAGGAACCGCTCCTATGGGGCGAAGCGAAATGCTCCGCGTCCTTTTCTCTTTGGAAAGTCCGAAAATCTGTTTCTCTTTTCCCACGCGGGAAAAGAGAAACAGTTGTCGGGGCATTGGACAAGCTAAAGAGATTGCCTAAAAAGCCCCCGCCCTTGGGCGGCAAACAGCAATGGGCGGCACGCCCCGAACATCACAGCAGTGTGAATTCGTTTTTCCAAAAGCTCAGAATCCCCTCGCGGCGCATTTTGGACAGCTCCGCCGACATCGCGCTGCGGTCCACCGAGAGATAGTCCGCCAGCTCCTGCCGGCTGAAGGGGATCGCGAAGCTGCTTTTTCCCGCTTTCCGGGCCTCGGCGGAGAGGTAGGCGAGGAGCTTCTCGCGCGTCGTGCGCCTGGAGGTAAAGCCGATTTTCCGCGTCAGCGCGACATTTTTGCGCGCGAGGATGTTCATCAGGTTTCTTATGAGCAGGGCGTGAAAGGCGCAGGCGTTGGCGCAGGGCGTCTCAATTCTGCGACAGTCGAGGAACAGAATCTCGCTCTCGGAGACCGCCACGGCGCTCACCGGCAGTTCTTTTGTCTCGGCAAAGGCGAAGCTCTCGCCGAAAATCTCCCCCGGCCCGAAGACGGAGAGAATGTCCCTGTTTCCGAAGTAGTCTTCCTGCACGACCTGCACCAGTCCCGAGAGCACGATCCCGAAAGCGCTGAGCGCCTCGCCCGCGGGCAGCACCGTCCCGTTTTTCCCGTACCGCACGGCTTTGGCGCCCAGACAGCCGAGCAGAGCCGACAGCGCGTCCTCCTTGATTCCCCGAAAAAGCTCGGTGTTTTTCAATATTTCATAAACAGCCATAAATTGCTCCTGTTCCGTTGTAATTCCAACAGACTTATCCGCTTAAGTCTAGTAGACTGAGAGCGTAAAGTCAAGAGAAAAGAATTACGACCGAAAGGAGATTTTACTATGCGCAGAAAGATCATCCGGATAGACGGGGAGAAGTGCGTGGGCTGCGGCGCCTGCGCGGAGGCCTGCCTGGAGGGCGCGATCGGCATGGTGGACGGCAAGGCGAAGCTCCTGCGCGAGGACTTCTGCGACGGCCTCGGCAACTGCCTCCCGGCCTGCCCGGCGGACGCGATCCGCTTTGAGGAGCGCGAGGCCCCCGCCTTTGACGAAGGCGCCGCGAAGGCCGCAAAAGCGGAGGAAAAGACGGAGAAAAGCGCGGAGCCTCTGGCCTGCGGCTGCCCGGGAACACAGGCAAGAAGCATAGCACATGGTAAAAGGGCGCCGGAACCTGAGAGAACAGCCGCCTGCGAAACCGGGAGCAGGCTCTCCCAGTGGCCGGTGCAGATCAAGCTCGTCCCGGCAAGCGCGCCGTATTTTGATAACGCGGCGCTTCTCGTCGCGGCCGACTGCACGGCCTACGCCTACGCGCGCTTCCACGACGACTTCATAGACGGAAAAATCACGCTGATCGGCTGCCCCAAGCTCGACGACACGGACTACTCGGAAAAGCTCGCCGAAATACTCGCGCAAAACGCGATTAAAAGCATAACTGTCGTGCGCATGGAGGTGCCCTGCTGCGGCGGCCTGGTCAGCGCGGTCAAGTCGGCGATGCGGAAAAGCGGGAAGCTCGTCCCCTGGCGGGTCGTGACGGTATCGGCGGACGGAAGAATACGCGAATAGGGAGCCCCTGCCCGAGGGCTGGGAAGTGCCCGGCGCTCGTCGTCAGAGGGGGGCATTAACGCCAGCAGAATTAGTTATGTAAACTACGAGACAAGCCGGAGCCTGTTTATGTCCATCACCAACGCGAATTTCGACGGCGCGGCGAAGTCCGGCGCGATAAAGAAATTCGTCGTTATGGCGGGCTGCGACGGGCGCATGAAGTCGCGCGAATACTACACGGAGTTCGCCGAAAAGCTCCCGGCGGACGCGGTCATCCTCACCGCGGGCATAGGCGGGGCCGCGGACGACATAAAAATGTTCATGGAAGACTAAGGGCGAAATCCACTCCTCTCTCATAGTATGTAATGTGCTCCGCCGTGCCGGGCGCGGCCGGGCGCAAAAAATATTGGGAGGTTGGATATTTTTGCCGTATGAAGAATTTATGGGAGGCCACTGCCCCCCGCCGAAGCCGGACTGCGATAACGCCGCAAGCGTGAAATATGTAACGACCTGCGCGGATATAAATGTTCCGCTGGAGCTGAAACCGAGCGCCGAGGTCGGAAGAATAGAGACCGAATTCCGCGGTGACCCCGTCGTGGAGTGCGCCCAGGAGGGTAAGGAATGCTGCGAGGTCCTCGTGACGCAGAAGGTGTGTGTCAGAGTCCCTATCACCTTCAAGCTCAAGACCTGCGTCGATCCGTCGTTTATCGTCTGCTGCGTGAAGCCCACGCCGGGCAAGGACAAAAAGGAATAATGCGATAACGTGATAAAATAATGTCCCGCCGGCTTGCAAATCCCACGCCGGCGGGATATAGTTTTGCGGATAAAAACGCGGCGGAGCTCAGGGAGCGCCTACGCTTCCGCATCTCGCACCGCCGGCGTGGTCTACCGGATCCTCGTCGAGGCGGGCTTTCCAAAGAGAAAAAAACAGCGGCCGGGAAATTGGACAAGCTAAGGAGAGCGGGGAGATTCCCCACGAATATTCCGTTATTTCGCACATATTATCCTATTCTCTTTTGTGGTTTATTATAATTATTCCCACTTGATTTTTTTCGTCGAAGGATATATATTTAAGAACACTAATAGTTAGAGTAACTAATTATTATTAAAACTAACTTTATTGAGGGAGCGAGGTGAGAAAACAGTGGATAAAACCGAATCGGAAGAGCTCTCCAGGGACCTTATCCGCGCGATGCTGCAGTTCAAGCGCATGATGATGCGCCATAACACCCATTTCGGGCATGAGCCGGGCCGCCGGGAGCACATGCACCACGGGATGAAGAACAGCGAGGTCATGTTTCTGTTCAGGCTCAAGGAGCTTGAGGAGGAATACCCCGAGGGCATCGGCATTTCGGAGATGAGCGAAAGGATGATGGTGCGCCCCCCCTCGGTCACGTCCGTCGTGACGAGCCTCGAGGAAAAGGGCTTCACGGAACGCCGCATGGACCCGGGCGACCGGCGCAAGATCCATATCCGGCTGACGGACGCCGGGAACGACTTCGTCCTGTCGAACAGAAAGCGGCTTCTCATGCAGGTGCAGGGGCTGGTCGAATACCTCGGGCCGGAGAAGTCGGCCGCGCTCGCCTCCCTTCTCGGAGAAGCCTTCCGCTACTACAGCGCGGAGCACAGATGCTCCGGGGACGAACAGTGAGCGGGCAGGGCCGGTAAGCTCCGGAACAATTTTTCTAGGCGCGTTTTCCGCGCGCAGCTTCGCGAAAGGAATGGTCATTTTTCAATGCTGAAAATCTACAGAAATCTCAAACCCTATATTCCCTACCTCATCGGGATACTGATTCTCCAGACGGCGCAGGCGATTGCGAACCTCTATTTGCCGACGCTGAACTCCGACATCACGAACAAGGGCATCATGATGTCGGACGTCGGGTATATCTGGAGGACAGGCGGCGTCATGCTGCTCATCGCGGCGGGCGGCGTGGTCTGCGCGATCCTTGCGAGTCTGCTCGGCTCGAAAACCGCGATGGGCCTCGGCCAAATACTCCGCAGCAAAATTTTTCGCAAGGTCGAGAGCTTCTCTCTGCGCGAGTTCGACAAGTTCGGCGCCTCGACGCTCATCACCAGAACCACGAACGACATCGTTCAGATCCAGCTTACGACAATACTCATCTTCAATCTGATGGTTTCCGCCCCGATCACGCTCGTCGGCGGAACGATTCTCGCCTACAACCAGGACCGGGGACTCACGGTGATTCTGGCCTGCGCCATCCCGCTCGTCGCGGTGATAATCGTGCTGCTCGCGACGAAAGCCATCCCGCTTTTCCGTATGGTGCAGACAAAGCTCGACAGGCTCAATCTGGTCGTGCGCGAGAATCTCACCGGCATCCGCGTCATCCGGGCCTTCAACCGCATCGACAAGGAGGAAAAGCGCTTTGACGAGGCCTCCCGCGATCTGGCCTACACCTACATCAGGGTCAACCGCATCATGGCCTTCATGATGCCGGCGATGATGCTGATTATGAATCTGGTCTCGCTCTCGATCATCTGGTTCGGCTCGCAGAAGATCGGCTCCGGCGAGTCGAATATCGGAAACCTCATGGCCTTCATGCAGTACGCGATGCAGATCCTCTCCTCGCTACTGATGCTCACGATGATGTTCATCATGATTCCGCGCGCCCAGGCGGCCGCGGACAGAGTCTCCGAGGTGCTCGAGATACAGCCCGACATCACCGACCCCGTGGAATTCAAACACGCGGATTCCGAGCACGGCTATGTCGAGTTCCGGAACGTCTCCTTCCGCTATCACGGCGCGGAAGCCCCCGTCATCAGTGACATCAGCTTCTCGGCAAAGCCCGGCGAGACGACGGCCATCGTCGGCAGCACCGGCAGCGGGAAGTCGACCGTCGTCAGCCTCATTCCGCGTTTTTACGACGTGGAGGAGGGCGAGGTGCTCGTCGACGGCGTCGACGTGCGCGAGATGTCCCAGCAGGAGCTCCGCGCGAAGATCGGCTTCGTGCCGCAGAAGGCCGTGCTCTTCACGGGGACGATCGGCGAAAACCTCAGATACGGCAAGGGCGACGCCTCGGACGAGGAGCTTCGCGCGGCCGCGGGCGTCGCCCAGGCCTCCGAATTCATTGACAGCATGAACGAAGGCTACGACACCCTGCTCTCGGAGGGCGGACTCAACCTCTCCGGCGGACAGAAGCAGAGGCTCTCGATTGCCCGCGCCCTCATACGCAGGCCGGAGATCTACGTCTTTGACGACAGCTTCTCGGCGCTCGACTTCAAGACCGACGCGAGTCTCCGCGCGGCGCTGAAAAGCGAGACCGCCGACGCGACGGTCATCATCGTCGCCCAGCGTGTCGGCACGGTCATGGACGCCGACCGCATCATCGTGCTCGACGACGGCAAAATCGCCGGCATCGGCACGCACAAAGAACTGATGGATTGCTGCGAGGTCTACCGTGAGATCGTATCGTCCCAGCTCTCGGAGGAGGAACTCGCATGAACGAAGAAAAGAAAAGCAGATTCAAACCGGCAAAGACCATGCAGGGCGGCGCGGGGCACAGGGGAGGCCCCCCGATGGGACGCCCCGTCGAGAAGGCCAAGGACTTCAAGGGGACGATAAAGCGCCTGTTCGCCTATCTCAGGCCGCAGATGCTCAGCTTGAGCATCGTCGTGATCTTCGCGCTGCTCTCGACCGCCTTCACCGTGCTCGGCCCAAAAATTTCCGGAAACGCGATGAACCAGATTACCGACGGCTTCGTCGCGAAGAGCATTGTCGACGGCCTTTCAAAGGCCCAGCCGGGCCTCAGGAGCGCGCTCGACGGCTACAACAGCGCGCTCGCCGGCGCGATTGCCCAGACGGACGCGGCGGTTACGCAGAAGGCGGACGCGGCGCTGGCTCAGCAGAAGGAGGCGGCCTACGCCCAGGCGGCCGCCCAGGCGGACGCCCTTCTTGCGCAGAAATCCGGCGCCGGCGCGGCGTCTCAGCCGGCGGCCTACGCCGCGGCCAAAGCCGAGGCCGAACAGCAGGCCAGGGACGCGGTCGACAAGGCTTTCGCCGCGAAGCAGGCGGAGATTGACAGCCAGCTCGCCCCCGCGAAAGCCATGGCCGAGCAGCAGGCCAAGGAGGCCGTGCGCAAGGCCTTCGAGGACAAGATGGGCGTAAACGACGATCAGCTCAGCACCTTTCTCACCCTCGCGGCCCTGCCGAATATCACCGGGACGGACGATTACGGCGAACGCGCCGATATTGCCCAGCAGTTCATCGACGCGATGCGCACCCTTCCCCCGTCGATGTTTTCGGAGAACAGCGCCGTGTCGCCGAACCTCAAGCTGACGAACGTCTCCTCCGACAACATGGCGCGCTATGTGAAGGACATCCGCGAAACCGGCGGCAGCATCCCCTTCGACGCGCTCGGAAAGACGCTTATCCTGCTCCTGTGCATCTACGCGGCGAGCTCGGTTTTCGCCTTTTTCATGAACTACATCATGTCCACGGTCTCCCAGAAGGTCGTCTACAAGATGCGTAAGGAGGTCGACGAGAAGCTCTCGCGCATGCCTCTGAAATACTACGACACCCACCCGAACGGCGAAATACTCAGCCGCGTCACGAACGATATGGACACCGTCTCGTCGACGCTCCAGCAGAGCCTCACGCAGCTCATCCAGTCCGTCCTGCAAATGATCGGCTATATCATCATGATGCTGACGATTTCCCCGCTGCTCACGCTCTTCGTCATGCTGACGCTGCCGCTCTACATTCTCGTGACGATGCTGATCGCGAAGAACTCCCAGAAGTTCTTCAAGGCCCAGCAGAGGCATCTCGGGGAGCTCAGCGGCCACACCGAGGAGATGTACACCGGCCACAAGATCGTCAAGGCCTTCGGACACGAGCAGGATTCCATCGAGACCTTCGAGGGATACAACAAGGAGCTCTATGAGGCGGGCTGGAAGGCCCAGTTCCTCTCCGGCGTCATGTTTCCGCTGATGAACTTCATCTCCAACCTCGGCTATGTCCTCATCGCGGTCGTCGGCGGCATCTTCGTTACGAAGACCTGGCTCAACATCGGCGACATCACGGCCTTCATCCAGTATTCGCGCCAGTTTACCATGCCGATCATCCAGACCGCGAACATCGCGAACATCATCCAGTCCACCGTCGCCTGCGCCGAGCGCGTATTCGAGGTGCTGGACGAGGAGGAGGAGGCTCCCGACGCGGCCGACGCAAAGGTCATCGCGCTTCCGCGCGGCGACATCGTGTTCGACCATGTGAAGTTTGCCTACAACGCCACCGAGCCGCTCATCGAGGATATGAACCTCGACATAAAGAAGGGCGAGACCATCGCCATCGTCGGTCCGACGGGCGCGGGCAAGACCACGCTTGTCAACCTCCTCATGCGCTTCTACGAGATCAACGCGGGAGAGATCCGCTTTGACGGCAACGACATCCGGGACATTAAGCGCGGAAGCCTCCGCACAATGTTCGGGATGGTGCTTCAGGACACCTGGCTCTTCAACGGCACGATTGAGGACAACATCCGCTACGCCCGCGAGGACGCCTCCTTCGAGGACGTCGTGAAGGCGGCGAAGGCGGCCCACGCCGACCACTTCATACGCGGTCTGCCCGAGGGCTACAAGACCGTGCTCAACGAGGAGGCCTCAAACATCTCGCAGGGCCAGAAGCAGCTTCTCACCATCGCCCGCGCGATTCTGGCCGACCCCGCCGTGCTCATTCTCGACGAGGCCACGAGCTCGGTCGACACCCGCACCGAGGTGCTCATCCAGAAGGCCATGGGCGTGCTCATGGAGGGCAGGACGAATTTCGTCATCGCCCACAGGCTTTCCACCATACGCGACGCGAAAACCATTCTCGTCATGAACCACGGTTCCATTGTCGAGAGCGGGACGCACAGGGAACTCCTCGACAAAAACGGCTTCTACGCGGACCTCTACAACAGCCAGTTCACCGGCCCGGTGGACGAGGCGATCTAGTCCCTCACGGACAGGCGGCCGCCTCTCTTTTCCATGCGGAAAGAGGGGCGGCTTTGCTGCCGCCCTGAGGGCGGGGGCTTTTTTGTGCCGCCAAAGGGCGGGGCGGGTTTTCGTATGCGCTTTAGCTTGTCCAAGACCCGACAACTGTTTCTCTTTTCCCTGTGTGGGAAAAGAGAAACAGATTTTCGGACTTTCCAAAGAGAAAAGGACGCCAAAGGGCTGCCGCCCATTTGGATTCCTGCCGCCGATTTCAGTGCGGGCGCACGGCAGATGTCCGCGGCACTTCGTGGCCGCAAGGATTTCCAGCTCGCCCGCACGGGCTCGCACGGGGATTGTACGCCGCGTTTGGGGACGGGGGTGAATACGTCCTCCGACTCTCGTCCCGCCCGTACGCGGGGCACAGCGCGGCCACGGAGTGCCGCGCGTTTATTCCGCCGTCAGGCGGCCCGCCAAATGGTGCTTAAACAGGTTTCCAAAGGGTCCGCCCTTTGGCGTCCTTTTCTCTTTGGAAAGTCCGAAAACCTGTTTTTCTTTTCCCACGCGGGAAAAGAGAAACAGTTGTCGGGTCCTGGACAAGCTAAAGCGCCTCGGCAGAAATCCCCCGCCCTCGGGCGGCAGCAAGGACGCCCCCCGCCCTCGGGCGGAAAAGCCGCGCAGCCCCGACTTGTAGGAAATGTTCCGCAATATCCGTACCCCGCGACATATTCTGAGCATTGGTTGAACCACGTACCACGTGTGTATTTTATATCAATCTTTAAACCCAAAGTACACATTATTACTAAAATTAACAGATATGCCATGTGTCTGGTTGACACCCGGAGGGGGCGATGCTATTCTGGATAAAGGGAAACTGGTTCCTCCAGTTGGAATTATTATGGAAATATCGTCGCAGAGTACATATCGGAATAGGAAGGTAGAGGAAAATGCGAGAAAAAATCGTACAGCTGGCAAATCTCATACGCAGTATGCCGGACGAACCTCTCAAGGAAACAGCGCCCGAATACTACGGCCTTGAATCCGTCGTCACAGACGAGATGGCGGACGTCGCCCTCGGGATGGAACTGAGAAAGTACATGACAACCGAGGAGATCGCGGCGAACTGCGGCAAATCCTATGACGAGACGCACGAACAGCTCATAAAGCTCGAGGACGTCGGCGTCATTGAATCCAAGGTCGAGGACGGAAAAGAGTATTTCATGATCCTCATCTTTGTCCCCGGCGTGTTTGAGCTCGAGGTCGCCGACCTCCCGCAGGTCGAGGCGCACCCGGAGCTGGCGAGGGCTTTTGAGGAATACACGCGGATAAGGATGGGCAGGCTCGTCCCCAACGTCCCGCGCGGCTTCGGGCCGATGCGCGTCATCCCCATCCAGACCGCGCTCGACGGGCAGACCCGGGTCGCCTCCTACGAGGAGATCACCTACTGGCTCGATAAATACGACCCGAGCATCGCCGTGGGCGACTGCGAGTGCCGCGTTTCGAGGCGCCTGATGGGCGAGGGCTGCGGCCACCTTGAGAAGGACATGTGCATCATCGTCGGGCACACCGCCGAGTCGACCATACGCTCCGGCAAGTGCAGACGGATCACGAAGCAGGAGGCTCTCGACATCATGAAGCATGCCGAGGAGAACGGCCTCATGCATCAGGTCACGAACATAGACGGCCCGGACAAGATATTCGCCATCTGCAACTGCTGCCGCTGCTCCTGCTTCGCACTCCGGACCTCCCAGTATTTCAACACCCCCAACCTCTCGAACTGCAACTACGTCGCGAGGATCGACAAGGAAAACTGCGTGGGCTGCGGCCAGTGCGTCGAGACCTGCCCGGGCGACGCGCTGATGCTCGGCCAGAAGATATGCAGCAAAACCCCGATTGCCATGAAAAAGACCGAGCTCCCCGACGACAACGAGTGGGGGCGCGACAGGTGGAACCCCGAGTTCCGCAACAACCGGGACATGATTATGCCGACCGGCACGGCCCCCTGCAAGACGGTCTGCCCGGCCCACATCGCGGTCCAGGGCTACATCAGGCTCGCTTCCCAGGGCAAGTACCTCGAGGCCCTCGAGCTCATCAGGAAGGAAAACCCCTTCCCCGCCGTCTGCGGCCGCATCTGCCCGCACGACTGCGAGAACGAGTGCACACGCGGCGAATTCGACGAGCCCATCGCGATCGACGAGATCAAGAAGTTCATCGCCGATCAGGAGCTTAACGCCGAAAACCGCTTTATCCCGAAGAAGCTTCAGAATTATTACGACAAGAAGGTCGCGGTCATCGGCTCCGGTCCCGCGGGCCTCTCCTGCGCGTATTACCTCGCAATTTATGGCTACGACGTGACCGTATTCGAAAAGGAAGAGAAGCTCGGCGGCATGCTCACGCTCGGCATTCCCTCCTTCCGCCTCGACAAGGCCGTCGTGGAGGCCGAGATCGAGGTGCTCCGCGCCCTCGGCGTGAAGTTCAAAACCGGCTTTGAAATCGGAAAGGACAACACGATCAAGAAGATGCGCCACGAGGGCTTCAGGGCCTTCTACCTAGCCATCGGCGCGAACCGCGGCCGCACGCTCGGTATCGAGGGCGAGGACGCAAAGGGCGTTATAGCCGGCATCGACTTCCTGCGGGAAGTGAACCTCGGCAGGGGCGCCAAGCTCTCCAGCAAGGTCGCCGTTATCGGCGGCGGCAACGTCGCGGTGGACGTGGCGCGCACGGCCGTCAGACAGGGCGCGGAAAGCGTCGCGATGTACTGCCTCGAGAGCGAGATCGAGATGCCCGCGCTGCCCGAGGAGCTCGAGGAGGCCAGAGCCGAGGGGATTGAGATCTTCAACGGCTGGGGTCCGAACCGCATCACCGTAAAGGACGGCAAAGCCGTGGGCGTCGAGCTTAAAAAGTGTGTTTCCGTATTCGAGGACGGCAAATTCGCCCCGAAATACGATATCTGCGAGCTTAAAAACGTCGACGCGGACTTTGTCCTCCTGTCCGTCGGCCAGTCCATCTACTGGGGCGACCTGCTCAAGTACGATGCGGTCGAGCTCGGGCGCGGGGGCACGGCTCTCGCGGATGCGGTCACCTATCAGACCGCCAAGCCCGACATCTTTGTCGGCGGCGACGTGCACACCGGACCGAAATTCGCCATCGACGCGATCGCGGCCGGCAAGCAGGCGGCCATCTCCATCCACCGCTTCGTGCAGCCCGGACAGAGCCTGACCATCGGGCGCTGCCAAATTCCCTATTCCTCGCTGGACAAGGACGATATCGACAGGGACGCGGTCGAAAAGAGCTACGACACTACCCCGCGCCAGAGGCCCGGCCACGAGAAGAAGAAGGAAAACACCTATAGCGACGCCCGCCTCACCTTCACGGAGGAGCAGCTCAAAAAGGAGACCGCGCGCTGCCTCGGCTGCGGCGCGACTCTGGTGAACGCGGACAAGTGCCTCGGCTGCGGCCTGTGCACCACGCGCTGCAAATTCGACGCGATCCACCTCGAGAAGATTGCCGAAGTTCCCTATTCTCTCTACGAGGACGCGCCGATGATCTATGCGCAGCGCTTTGTGGACCGTGAGGACGCCATTGCGGCAAAGGCCGAAAAGGCCGAATAGCCGCATTTTAAAAGGATTAACACTTTGGGATTTATGGAGAAAGAGGAAACGGGAGCGAAGAGCGCGGCGCGAGCGATTCCCACCGCGCTCGGGTCTCTTGTCTCTCCTGAAGCCGGTAAGGGGAGGGCAGCATGCACGAGCTGAGCGTTTTGATCGAGGTCGTCCGGATCGTCGAAGAGATGACCGTGGCACAGAATATCGACAGAGTCGGCGCGATCGTCCTCCAGGTCGGCGAGCTCTCATCGGTCGTACCCCAGTTTATGACCGAGTATTTCCCCTATGTCATCGACGAGAAGCCCGCGTTCCGGGATACCAAACTCGAGATTGAGACCATCCCCGGCATGGCGATGTGCGACAAATGCGGGAACATTTTCAACGTCGTCGCGCACAAGGGCTACTGCCCGAAGTGCGGGAGCTTTGACAAGAAGCTCCTCAGCGGCCAGGAATTTCTCATCAAGGAGATCCTTGTCCCGACAGCCTGAAAACTGTTTGTTACAGGATTTACTATTCCACAAACGAAGCCTCCCCCTGTAAAACAGGGGGAGGCTTCGTAATGCGCCCCGGGGGGCGGCAGGCAGCGGCCCACCGCCCGCACGGACGGAAAAGAAGAACATATACTGTACGGAAAGGGGGCCGGGAAAGATGCCGGAAATGCGATTTCATCTGCTGGGTCTCGCGCATCTCGAGACAAACCGGAAAAACTCCGCCTGCGCCTACACGCAGAAGATTTTGAAGCTCGCGCGGATGCTCAGAGCCAACGGACACACGGTGATTTTTTACGGCGTCGAGGGGTCGGAGGCGGACTGCGACGAGTTCGTACCGGTCTTGTCGCAGGAGACGCTCCGCAGAGTCTATGGCAGCTATGACAGGTCGAGGGAGTTTTTCAGGCACGACCCCTCGGACGAGGCCCACCGCCGCTTCAATATGAACGCCGTAAACGCGATCAACGAGAGAAAGCGCGCGCGCGACCTCCTGCTGTGCCCGATGGGGAACTATCAGGAGGCGGTTTCGAAGGCGACGGGCCTTCTGACCGTCGAGCCGGGCATAGGCTACACGGGCGTGTTCTCCTCCTGCCGTGTCTTTGAGTCCTACGCGTGGATGCACCACGTCTACGGCCTGCTTGGGCAGGAGGACGGTGGCTGGTACGACGCGGTGATCCCCAACTACTTCGATCCCGCCGATTTTCCGTTCAAGTCCGAAAAACAGGACTATCTGCTCTATTTCGGGCGCATCGTCAGCCGCAAAGGGGTCGCGGTCGCTTCGGACGTCGCGAAGGCGACGGGAAACGAACTCTGGGTCGTCGGGCAGGGCTCTCTGGACAACGAGGCGGAGGGGCTTTTCCTGAGCGGCGAGAAGCACCTCCGGTACCGGCCGGCGGTCGGGCCGGAGGAGAGGGCGGCGCTTCTGGGAAACGCCAAGGCCGTGCTCATGCCGACCTGTTACCTCGAGCCCTTCGGCGGTGTGAACGTCGAGGCGCAGCTCTGCGGAACGCCGGTTATCACCTCCGACTGGGGGGCCTTCCCGGAGACGGTGCTGCACGGCGTTACGGGCTACCGGTGCCGCAGCTTCGAGGAGTTCTGCTGGGCGGTAAGGAATATCGGCGGGATAAAGCCCGAAGCCTGCCGCACCTGGGCCGAGGCCAACTATTCGCTCGGACGGGTCGGAAAAATGTATGAGGAGTATTTCCAGCGCGTTTACGGCCTGTTCGAGGGCGGCTGGTATCGGGAAAACAGGGAGCGGAGCGCGCTCGACTGGCTGAGAAAATATTATCCCGCCGACCCCTGAAAACCGCGGACGGCCCGAAACCGCAGAAAAGCCCCGCTTCCCACTCCGGCCAGGAGGGGAGGCGGGGCGCTTAAAACGGGGGTTACAGCTCTTTTCCGGCTTTCGATTTGCCCTTGTTCACGTACATGTTCCTGTCCGCGAGGTGGACAACCGCCGACAAGTCGGCGCCCGCGCCGACGGCGTAGCCGCAGGCGATAACGCAGGCAAAATCCGGATCGAGGCTGTTGAGCTCGTCCAGCTTCCGTTTCCACTTCTCAATGAACGCCACGGCCCCGTCCGCGCCGGCGCCGGGGATTACCACCACAAACTCGTCTCCGCCCAGCCTGTAGGCATCCATACCGCCGCTGAGCGCGCCGGAAATGCTGGCGGCGGCGTGCATGAGGAGCTTGTCTCCGTTGTCATGGCCGAAGGCGTCGTTGATATCCTTGAGGTTGTTGACGTCGAAATAGACCACGGCGATTCTCGGGAGAGTGCCATACAGGTCCCTCGCCATGGTGACGTATTTATCCCTGTTGTAGAAACCGGTGAGGTAGTCGTGCTCACCCAGGTACTTGATCTCGAGCTCACGCAGCAGGAGCTTGTTTCTGCTGTCCGCGAGGGCGTTGATCATCGGCACGAGGGCCGCGATGATGAGGCATCTGGGCAGGGCAAAGAAGAGCAGTAGGGTGGGAAGGCGCTCGCCCAGCGTGGGGATCGCGGCGTTGAGTACGCCGTGGTAAGTGGCAATCCCGCTCACGGTCTCCAGGACCATGTTCGCGTCGCAGAGCCCGAAGGCGTAACCCAGGATGACGATGAGGAAGACGCTCACGACCGAAAGAACGAAGGAGAAAAGGACGAGACGCTTGTGCGTATACTGCGCGGCGATGAGCAGGGGAAAGACCGAGGCGAGTATCGTGTGGTAGGTCAGAAACACGCCCGCGACGGTGACGGCGAGCACCGAGAGGAGGATCAGCACATATTTGAGACAGGGCCGCCTGTGGTCGACGGCCAAGCCGAAAACCTCCGCGGCGGCCAGAAAGCAGAGAGCTCCTGCGAGGCCGGGCAGGGCAATCGTGTTGTCGACGATGTCGATGTGCGCGAGCTGCAGCAATAGGAATACCGCGATGCCGGCGATCATGAACCAGATGCACAGCAGCGCATAGGCATTGGGCGCGGAGTCGGCCTCGCACAGGACCGGTGGACGCCCGCCCGCGGCGGTATCGCGGGCCTTCTCGGATTTCTTCGGAGCGGTCATAGGCTGCGGGATACCCCCTGATAAAAAAATTCAGCGAATTAATTATATCACCGTTCCCTACAAAATACAAGTTAAAATAACCAAATTTATCAAATAAAATCGAAGTTATATGGGAATATTGCTCATTTCAGAAGGCTGCGCGGCGGGGAGAGCGGCTCGCGGTCGACAAAGAGCACGGAGTCGTCGCGGGTTTTGAAGTCCCATTTGACGAGCGTCAGCTCGCTCCCGACCAGCTCGATGCAGGTGATGCAGTTCGGGTGAACGCAGCTGCCGGTGTTAAAATAGGGCAGCTCGCCGTCCGGCGGGCAGGTCGGGCGGTGGGTATGCCCGGCGATGACGGGCTGGGACTTCTTAGCCACCCAGCCGATTATTTTGCGCTCGACCTTTTTCCGCGCCTCGAAGTTCTTCGCGGCGCTCGTCGGGTCCCGGAGGCCGAGGAATTCGAGCCGCCGCCAGAAATACCGCGAGAGCGTCCTGCCGAGCGGCCAGAGAATGTCGCTGAGCAGGTCGCCCTGATGGCCGTGGACGAGCAGGATCCGCGCGCCGGACTCGGTGCTGCGGAGGACAAGCCCCTCGTGGATGACGGCGTGATCGAAAAGCGGCTCGGCTTTGCCGGTCTGGCTGTCGAAAAAGCTCGCGAGGTTCTGCGCGTTGAAGAGCGGGGATTTCTTCACGATATCGTGGTTGCCGTAGAGCATGTGGAGGCGGCCCTCCCCGTAAAAGCGGCGGAGCAGCCGGTAGGTGTCGGCATAGACGCAGGTGATGTCGCTCAGATACCTGTTTTTCCAGAGCTCCTCGCTGTCGCCGAGGTCGATATAGGTGAAGCCGCCCGCGTAGTAGTATTTGAGCGCCGCGTAGTAGAGGTTCTGATTGTGGCGGAAATCGTCCACCCAGCTCCCGTCGCCCCTGTGGCAGTCGCTGATGAGCACAATTTTCGAGGCGCTGTCGAAGGGAAGCTCCTCCGCCGTTTCCATAATCGCGCTCAGCCGGCTGAAAGTTGAAAGAGAACTCATTGTTTTTGCATCCTTTCCGGACAGTAAGCATATTTTTTACAGTAAGCGGGCGTTTCATACCGCGCCGTCCGTATTTAAGGAGGAATGAGGATGGATTCTCAGAAACAAAACGACAGGGGAAAGAACAGAAAGGCCGCGCCCCCAAAGCAGAGCCGCTTCCGGAGCTGGGCGCTGTGGGCGGGGCTTCTGGGCTCTTTGTGGCTCATTGCGTCGGCTCTCGGGCTTCCGCAGAAAATTGGACTGACGGACGAAAATTTCAACACGATCGTGAGCGCCCTCGGGGCAATCCTCACGCTGCTCGGCGTGGTCAACGATCCGACCAACCCGAGGGGAATCTGAGAGAGAAAACGCCTCTCTTGCGCCGCGCCGCGAACGTGCTATAATTGGGGCGCGGAAATTTTCCGCGATACGGAGGGAGGCACGGCGATGTTCTGCCCAAAATGCGGAAAGGAATACAGGGAAGGAATAAAGGTCTGCTCCGACTGCGGCTCGGCGCTTGTGGAAAAGCCGCCGGAGAAGCCGGAGCTTCGCGCGATGGCTCCGGTCTGGCTCACCTATGAAAAGAGCGCGCCGGAGGCGGATATGCTGTGCGGCATACTGAGGGATAAAAATATCAAGTTCCTTCGCGTCGTGAGGGAGGACGCGGACTTCATGAAGCCCTACGCGGGCGGCGCCCTCTTCGGCGAGGATATCTATGTCGACAGGGAGGACTATAGCGAAGCGAAGGAGACGGCCGATTTCTTCGCGGCTCCGTCTCCGGCTCCGGAGGACGCAGGGCCCGAAGAAGGGCCGGAAAGCTTTCCCCCGAAGCCGCAGCGGGCATTCCGGAAGGTCGTCGCCATCCTGTGCGGCATCGCGCTGCTCCTCTGGCTGCTGACAAGGTTTATCCGCTGACACGGAGCCCCGCGGCTTTCCGCCGCGGGGCTCCGTGTCAGGCCGCGGGGGCGGAGCGCGCCTTGAAGGCGCTCGCCATTGCGTCCGCGTAGGAGGATATGCCGCCGTAGAGCGCCGTGAGCAAGGCGGGGTCCGGAACAATCTCCCAGTTCCCGCCGACGCGCCGGAGGCGGATGTCGAGGTCCGTTTTGACCTTCGGGACGTCCGGAGCGGAGAGAAGGGAGTTCATGAGCGCACGGTCGCGCCCGTCAATCTCCTCGTCCGAGGGCTGGCCCGTCTTCGGAACGAGGGCGTAGTCCAGCGCCGCGCCATAGGATTTCGCGAGAAAGTCCCGCATCACCGGCTTCATGGCGTAGTTTGTGATCTCAGCCTTCACGGAGGCTTCGCCGCCGTCCGCCTTCGCCGAGAGCAGCCGGAAGCTCAGGCCCTTCATGATGCGGGCCATCATGGCCCTTGTCTGTGTGTCCGCGCGCGCGTCCTTTCCGTCGCCGAGGTCCCTGAAAACACCCTCGCCCCAGAGCTTCGTGACGGCGGCCGCATCCGCGCTTTTCACCGCGTCGATGGCTTCGGCCGCGGCCGCGCGCGCTTTTGCGCCCCCGCCGCAGCCGGAGAGCCCGGCCAGGAGGGCGAGAGTCAGAACGAGCGCGAAGCCCCGCCAGGGCCCTGCGCTTTTACCGTGGGAGCGCTTCAATAAGCTCACCGCCTCCTTTTTGTCCGTGTCCCGAGAATACTCCCGGGCCGTGCCGGAGTCAAGCCTGCGCCGTGCCGCATGAAAAGATAAAGAACCGCCCGCAGCGGGGACTGCGGGCGGTCTTTGATGGGGTGGGGGGTAATATAGTAAACATTAGGAGTATTGTCCTGTTTTCCTGAAAGCGGGAATGCCTTGCCCGAAGTCTGCCTGAAACAAAAAATCACATCCGGACCAAGCCGCATGTGAAACAATCCGCCGGGGAAAAATAGCGGATATTTACGGCAACCGGCTGTCATATCGGACTTTCGCCCTGACACAGACCCTTGGCTTTGCGTCCCGCCCTTTCAGGCGGTTTGCTCTTTTTGTCTATATAAAATATAACACAAATTTGGGACTTGTCAAGCTGGCAGACAAAAAATGTAATGATTCTACAAAAATTTTTAGTATTGACCCGCGTTTAATATCATACTATACAAATAGGCTTTTATTTTATCGGATTTAAGCGCAATTCCCGGCGGTTTATGGGCATTTTGCTGTAGAATCCGTTGTTTCGCTATGAAGTATTAATAAAATGACAAGTTTATACCGCTGGCTTTGTGCAGCATTTCGCTTCGCCCCGCAGGAGCGCTCCGCCGCAGCCCGCGGCGCTAATCCCAGTAGCCCCTGTGCGCCGCGGCCGCTTCCTCCGCCACCTCGGGGAAAGGCCCGAGAACTTCGATTTTTTTCTGCCCTCTCGCAAAGACCTCGCGGCAGGGCAGATCGAAGGAGGGATTCTGCGCGCTGCTTCCGGTGAGCGCGAGAAGGCGCTTTTCCGACATCGCGAAAACGACTCTTCCGATGCCGGCCCAGTAGATCGCACCCGCGCACATGGCGCAGGGCTCCGCGCTCGTATAGAGCGTGCAGCTTTTGAGAAAATCCCTCGTATACGCGTGAGAAGCGCGCTCCGCAAGGGAGGTCTCCGCGTGCCCCGTGCATCTTTTTTCGGTGATCTCGACGTTCCCCTGCTCCATGAGTATGTTCCCCTCGGCGTCGACAAGCAGCGCGCCGAAGGGCGTATTTCCGGAGGCCCTGGCCTGCTTCGAGACCGCGACGGCTCTCCTGAGGTAGTCCTCATGCGTCCTGTACATCATCATCACACCTTTCGGTTTCTTATTTAAATTCGGACAGGTATCGTTACAGGATAGCATCATTTTTGAAATTAAGCAATTGTAATTTCGGGAGGACACAGTATAATGGACTCAATAAGCGCGGGGAGTGAAGAATTTGCGCGAAGCAGGGGAGAGTCCGGCCGCGGACGCCGGACGGAAGCAAAGGGAAAAGCGCGGGCACAGGAACAAGCTGCGGCTTTCAAGAAAGGTCTGCGGGGTGTTTTTTGTCGTGCTCGCGCTCTTTCTGGGCGTAAGCGCGCTGATTGAGGCCTCGCGCGAGTACCGCGAACAGGAGCAGATGAAGTATATCGCCAGCACGGTCCGGGCACAGACCTACGAGGTGATCTCCGAAAAGCTGAGTAAGGCGGAGACGCTGGAAGCGCTCATCATAAAGAACAACGGCGGCACCGAGGATTTTGAAAAGGTCGCGAAGCTCATCGTGTCCCGGGACCGCATACGCAGCGTCCTTCTCGCGCCGGGGGGCATCGTCAGCGAGGTCTACCCGCTGGAGGGGAACGAGGCGCTCGTCGGCCGGGACCTCACGGGAAGCGCCCCCGGAGACAGGGAGGCGCTTACCGCGATCGAGAGCGGAGAGCTGACGATGGCCGGCCCCTTCGACCTCGCGGAGGGAGGCGTCGGCATAGCGGGACGCCTGCCCGTACATCTCGGCGTGAGCTTCTGGGGCATCGTCGCGGTGACGCTCGACTATCCCGAGGCGCTCTACGGCATCAGCGCCATGCAGGACCTCGGCACCCAGGACTTCGGCTGCGAAATCTGGCGTGTGAACCCGGACACGGGCCGGCATCAGACGATCCTGACCGCCGGGAAGCCCGGCACGGGAAAAGCCTTCCTGCTGCCCTTCGAAATCTTCAACACGGAATGGTATGTGTCGGTCTGCCCCGAAAAGCCGTGGTACGCCCACGCCTCGGTGTGGCTCTGCGCCGCGGCGAGCCTTCTCCTGAGTCTCGTCGCGGCGGTCGACGTCGCGCGGATACAGACCATACAGAGAATGGACAGGCAGATCGCGGACGTCAGCATCCGGGAGCTCACGACGCAGGTCGAGCGCGACCGGCTCAACGTCCTGCTCACCCAGATAAACTCGCACTTTTTCTACCACACGCTGAACGCGATACAGGCGCTCATTGTGCTTGAGCCGGAAAAGGCCTACAAGATGACCGAGGATTTCTCCCGCTTTCTGCGCTACAGGGTGGACAGCGTCGGCGTGAAAAACGGGCTTGTGCCCTTCCGGGACGAGATGCGCTCGGTGCGGGCCTATGCCGACATCAACAAGGTGCTGATGGGCGAGCGGCTCAGAATGCTCTACGAGGTGATTGACGAGGATTTCCTCATCCCCGTGCTCACGATACAGCCGATCGTCGAAAACGCGATCGTGCACGGGATCAACCCGCTCGTGGAGGGCGGAACCGTGAAGGTGAGCCTCCGGCGGCTCGGCCCGGTTTTCGAGGTGAGCGTCGAGGACAACGGCGTGGGCTTCACGCCCGGCGCGGAGGACGGCGGCGAGTACTTTGCCCCGGACGCGCCGGACGGGACCGGCTCGGTCGGGCTGAGCAATATCCGGGAGAGGCTCGAAAAGCACCGGGGCTGCTCGATGCGCGTCGAGAGCGCGCCCGGCAGGGGGACAAGGGTCGTGCTCAACTTCCCGGACGACCTTTACAGGGAGGCTGAGGAATGAAGACGATCCTTGTGGACGACGTCATGCTGGACATGCGCCTGTTCGAGATCAAGTGCGCGGACATGCCGGACTTCGAGATCGTGGGGAAATTCACGGACCCCGCGGAGGCGCTGGAGTTCTCGGCGCACAACGTCGTCGAATTCGCCCTGCTGGATATCGACATGCCGGGCATGAGCGGAATGGAGCTGGCGGTAAGGCTGCGGAGCCTGTGGCCGGGGGTCATCATTGTGTTTGTCACGGCCCATCCGCGCTTCGCCGTGGAGGCTCTGCGGATGAAGGCGGACTACATCGTTTTTAAGCCCTTTGACCGCGACGACATCGCGGACGTGCTCGAGCGGGCGAAGCTTTTGCAGAAGCGGCAGGAGAAACGCATATACTTCCACACCTTCGGCTGCTTCGAGATGCTCGCGGACGGAAAGCCGGTGCACTTCCGCTCCGCGAAGGCCAGGGAACTGATGGCGCTGTGCGTCTGGTATGAGGGGAGGAACGTCTCCATCTACGACATGATTGAGCGGCTCTGGGACGGCAGTGAATCCAAGAGCACCGGAAACACCGGCTACCGGCGCACCATCAAGGAGCTTTCGGACACGCTGCGCGACTGCGGGGCGGAGGAGATTTTTGTGCGCGAGCGCGGGAACTGCCGGATACGGCGCGAGCTCGTCTCCTGCGATTATTACGAGTTCTGGGAGGGCAAGCCCGACGCCGTCGCCCGCTTCGACGGCCGTTTTCTGAGCGAATACCCCTGGGCTGAGAGCGCCATCTACCCTATGTGTGAAAAAAAGAAAATAATTTTAGGTTAACACGCCAAAAATTACAAGCAATCAGGCGTTCCGTACGGTTTCCGAACGGAACGCCTGTTATAATTCCATCAGATGCTTATGTGGCTGTCACACAGGGGCAGGAGGGAGTGAGAAGCGATGGAAGAGCTTCTGAGAATGGAGGGCGTCTCAAAGCAGTTCGGCGAGTTCTACGCCAACCGCGGCGTCGATTTTGAGGTCCGCGCCGGCGAGGTGCACACGCTTCTGGGGGAGAACGGAGCGGGAAAAAGCACGCTCATGAACGTACTCATCGGTCTTTATCAGCCGTCCGCGGGCAATATATTCCTGCACGGGAAAAAGGTGAGGGTCGACTCCCCGGCCCAGGCGGTGAAGCTGGGCATCGGCATGGTGCACCAGCACTTCATGCTGGTCGAGGCCTTCACCGTTTTCGAAAACATCATCCTCGGCGACAGGAGGACGAAGGGGGCCTTCGTCGACGAGAAGGCGCGGAAAAAGGAGATCCTAGAGCTCTCCTGGCGCTACGGCCTGAACGTCGAACTGGACGCGAGGATTACGGAGATTTCCGTCGGAGAGCAGCAGCGGGCCGAGATTCTCAAGGCGCTCTACCGCGGCGCGGAGCTGCTGATTCTGGACGAGCCGACGGCCGCCCTCACGGACACGGAGGTCGAGGGCCTCTACAGCATCATCGACAAGCTCAGAGCCGAGGGCAAGAGCATTATTTTTATCAGTCATAAAATGCGCGAGGTGCTGCATGTCTCCGACCGCATCACGATACTCCGCGCGGGAGAAAAGGTCTGCACGCTGGACGCGGACAAGACGAACTCCCAGGAGCTTGCGAACCTGATGATAGGCAGGGAGCTCTCGGAGCCCCTCTATACGAAGGTCGAGAACCCGGGCGAACCGGTGATGGAGCTTTGCGGGGTCAGCTACAACAAGAGCTTCAAGCACGGCGGACTCAACAACGTCAGCCTGAAAATCAATAGGGGCGAGATCCTCGGCATCGCGGGAGTCGATGGAAACGGCCAGAGCCAGCTTGCGCAGCTCGTGGCCGGCGTCCTGAAACCGGATTCCGGCGAGCTGCGGCTGAAGGGCGCGAAGCCCGCGGTATTCTCGCCGCACGCCTTCATTGCGGAGCACGTCTCCCACATCCCGGAGGACAGAAACCTCATGGGCCTTATCGGGGAAATGAGCGTCGGGGACAACCTCGTGCTCAAACAGACCGATTCCCCGCGCTTCAGCAGCGCGGGCGGCTGGTATCTGAAGCTCGGGGAGATGAGGCGCTATTCCATGGAGCTGAAGGAGAAATACGACATCCGCTGCCGCTCGGTCGCGCAGGAGACGCGGAACCTCTCCGGCGGAAACCAGCAGAAGGTCATTCTGGCGCGGGAGCTGGAGGCGGAGCCGGAGCTGCTCATTGCCGTCCATCCGACGCGCGGCCTCGACATCGGCGCGACGCGGTTCGTCCGCGACGCGATGATCGCGGCGCGGGACTCGGGCTGCGGCGTGCTGCTGATAAGCGCGGATTTCGACGAGGTGCTCCAGCTCTCGGACCGCATCCTCGTGATGTTCGAGGGACAGATCATGGGCGAGTATTCCGGCGCGAAGCCGCCCATTTCGGAAATCAGCCTTGCCATGGCCGGAAAGTGAGGGATGGAATATGCATAAAGACAAATCGATGAATCTGGTGATTCCGCTGCTCTCCATCGTACTCGCATTTATTATAGGAATGCTGATAATCCTCAGCCTGGGGGCAAACCCCTTTAAGGCCATGGGATTTCTCTTCCGCGGCGCCTTCGGGACGGCCACGAACGTCTCGAACACGGTGGTGCGCTCAATGCCGCTCATCTTCTGCGGGCTGTGCACCTGCTTTGCCTACCGCTGCGGCGTCTTTAACCTCGGCGGCCAGGGACAGTTTCTCTGCGGGGCGATGGCCGCGATTGCCGTAAGCCTGCGTATCGGGGCGCAGGGCCCCTGGGTGACGGTGGTCGCAGTGGCGGCGGGCCTGGCCGCCGGCGGGCTCTGGGGGATGATACCGGGGCTGCTCAGGATTTGGCGCGGCCTCAACGAGATGATCACGACGATCATGATGAACTACGTCGCGACGCTTTTCATGGGCTTCGTCTACACAAAGGCTCTGCGGGAGGGCTCGGTTCCGCAGACGGCGCCTGTGCCGGACGCAACGCAGATCGGCCGCATCTTCCCGAATTACCGCATTACCTGGGGGATCGTTATCGGCATACTCGTCGGCTTCGCCGCCTGGTATTTCCTCTTTAGGACCTCCAAGGGCTTCCAGCTCCGTGCGGTGGGCTTCAACCCGACCGCCAGCCAGTTCAACGGCTTCCCCGTCAACCGCTACAGGCTGATGGCCTTCGTGGTTTCCGGCGCCATTGCCGGTATGGGCGGCGCCTGTGATATCCTGGGCACCCAGTTCCGCCTGATCAACGGCTACGGCGGCAGCTACGGCTTCGACGGCGTGGCCATCGCGCTGATTGCCCAGCTGGACCCCATTGCTACTATGATCGTCGCCTACTTCTTCGCGGTGCTGCGGGTGGGCTCGCTGACCATGCAGGTGGGCAGCGGCGTTCCCACCAGCGTTATCGATATCATCCAGGCTCTCGTCATCATCTTTGCGGTCGCGGGCTCGGCCATGATGCATCTGCCGGAAATCAAGACATTTTTTACAAAGCTCTTCGGAAAAAGGGAGGCGGCCTGATATGAATTCAAGCGCGGTTACGGACGTTATCATAGCGACGGTGCGCATGGCGACGCCGCTTCTGATCGTCGCGCTCGCGGAGCTCTATTCCGAGCGCGCGGGCATGACGAACATCGGGCTCGACGGCCTCATGGCCTTCGGCGCGCTCATCGGCTTTCTTGTCTGCTTCTGGACGGGAAACCCCTTCCTCGCCGTGCTGGCCGCGGCGCTCGGAGGGGTGCTCGTCAACATGATCTACGCCTTCTGCACCATCACGCTCTGCGCGGACCAGATCGTCTACGGCATGGCGATAAACATCCTCGCCCCGGCGCTCGCGTCCTTTTCCTACCGTGTCGTCTTCGGCGTCAGCTCGACGCTCGCGCAGGACACGCTCATGAAAACCGTCGCGATCCCGGTGCTCAAGGACATCCCCTTCCTGGGGGAGCTGCTGTTCAACCAGACACCGATGGTCTACTTCTCCTATCTGCTGGTGATCATCACGGCGGTATTCTTCGGACGCACCAAGGCCGGCCTCAACTACAAGGCCGTCGGCGAGTACCCCAAGGCCGCCGAGACCATGGGCATCAACGTGATAAAGCAGAAATACATCGCCTGCATTGTCTGCGGCTTCTTCGCGGGCATGGGCGGGGCCTACCTCACGACCTGCTATGTCAACACCTACTCCGACGGCGTCGTCGCGGGCCGCGGCTTCATCGCCCTCGCGGCGGTCATCTTTGGGCGCTGGTCGGCGGTCGGCGTCATGGGCGCCTGCCTGCTCTTCGGCTTCTTCGACGCGCTGCAGCTCAGGCTGCAGGTCGGCACGGCGCTGATCCCCTATCAGCTCTTCCAGATGATTCCCTACGTGATGACGCTTATCGCCCTCACGACACTGGGCAAAAAAAATGCCGGCCCGAAGGCGAACTGCCGGCCCTACTTCCGCGAGGAACGCTGAAAATTTACGGATATTCGTACCCCGCCTGACCGGCGCGGTATCAAATCAAAATATCACAACAATGGAGGAAAGAAAAAATGAAGAAAGTTACCGCTCTGATCCTTGCTCTCTGCCTTGCCCTGTCCCTGGCGGCCTGCGGCGGAACGAAGCCGGCGGCGGCCTCCGCTTCGGCGGGCGCGGCCGGCACTTCTCCCAGCGCGAATTCCGGCAAGACCTATAAGGTCGCGATGATCTGCGACAGCAGCATCTCCGACGGCGGCTGGGGCGCGGCCTGCTACAACGGCATGATGGACGCCTCGAAGAAATACGGCTGGCAGACCGCCTACACCGATTCCATCGACCAGTCCGCCTATGCCTCGGCCATGATCAGCTACTGCGATCTCGGCTATGACATGATCTTTGTTCCCGGAAACCAGTACAGCGACGCCGTCAAGCAGGTCGCCGCGGACTACCCGAAGGTATTCTTCGCGGTCCTCAACGGCGGCACGGATCTGCCCACCAAGAACATCGACAGCATCCTGCCCGACGCCAACCAGATCGGCTCTATCGCCGGAATCATTGCGGGAACCATGTCCAAGTCGGGCGTCATCGGCTTTATCGGCGGCATGGAGCTCGACACCACCAAATCCAAGCTCGCAAACTTTGAGTCCGCCGCAAAGGTCCTCAATCCCAGTATCAAGGCCGTCTCCGCTTACGCCGGCTCCTTCAGCGACACCGCCAAGGGCATGGAGCTTGCCGCCTCAATGATCAACGAGAAGGCCGACGTCTTCTTCGGCGATGCCTCGGCGGTTGACTCCGGCGCGCGTCAGGCCATCGACAAGGCCAACAACGGCACCGTCAAGATCATCGACATCGGCCAGCCCTCCGACCTTCTCGGCCAGAACCCCTGCGTCGCCTGCTCCGTCGTCACGGATAACGCCGGCATGCTCGGCCTGTGCATGAAGGCCGTCGAGGACGGCAGCTTCGGCAACAAGGTCGTCACGGGCGATCTGGCCAACGGCTGCGTCTACCTCGGCGCCTTCAACAACGCCATCATCGACTCCGCGACCCAGGCCAAGATCACCGACGCCGTTAAGAAGCTTCAGGCCGGCACCTTCGGCAAATAAGCCTGTAAATCCGACAAATTCCTTTTCATTTTCTTTTTTCAAAACGGCGGTACGTCACGAGACGTACCGCCGCGGTTTTATCCCTTAATTGAGGACTGAAAGGAGGTTTACTAGGCAGAGGGCCAGCGCCGCGATAAATACGAGCAGGTGCGGCAGAAAGCGCCGTGTGCCCTTTTTGAAGCGGCGGAAGCCGTCCGCGCCGATGAGCGCGCAGAAGACGAGGTTCATGAGCGCGATATCGCCGCCGCCCCTGAGCACCCCCGCGAGTATGAGAATGCCGATAACGAACACGGCCGCGTAGAGAATAAGGAAAAGCACAAAGGGAGTCCCGGGCTCCGACGCCATGGCCAACGCCTCCTCACTGTCTCCGGAAAGCCGGAAACCCGCTTATTTGCCCGACGAGGCAAGGATAAAGACGACGAGGGCCGCGACGGAGAGCGCCGCCGAAGCGCCGAAGGAGAACGAGAAAAGGCGCAGGCGCTTCGCGTCCCGCCTCAGCAGGGAAAAGCCCAAGGTCCCGATGAAGGCGCAGGTGAAGAAGATCACCGTCACCGCCGCCTCGGAGGAGGGCAGAACCTTTGTGAGCAGGAGAATGTCCGCGAGACTTATGACAGCGTTTATCGAGACAAAAATCGCGGAAAAAAATTTCTTGTACAAAACAGCCACCCCTTCGAATCCGGACTAGCCAAAACGGCGGAAGTCCGCTAAATAAAATGCAGCAGCAGGTTAACGGCGGCCAATACGGCCGGCGACAGGAAGGCCGCCAGGAAGAGCGCGCGGTGCTTTTTATCGCGGCGTGTTTTGAGCAGCCCTTCAAAGCACAGGTAAAAGCAGAATACGGCGTTCATCACCAGATAGGACGGAGCTTTTTCCGAGGAGCTAAAGAGCGTATAGAGATTGGTGACCGTAAATAGCGCGGGAAAGGCGATGTACAGAAGAAAAACGTAGCTGGACGTCAAAACAAACGCCCCCTTTTTCTGCCTATTCTACCGCATGGACCGCCCGTTTTCAAGCGCGAAAGGCCCGGGCGGGCTTTTTTTACTTTTTCAGGTTGTCGTAGCAGCGGACGGACATCGCGAGAGCCTGCTCGCGGGTGGCGCTGGCGTAGCCGGAGACGGCCTCGGCGGCCGTCAGGTTGCGCGGCGCGAAGCTGTCCTCGCTCACGCCCTTGACAATGCCGCGGCTCACCATGAAATAGACCGCGTCCTTTGCGAAGAGGGAGATGTCCCCGTCGTCCGAAAAACGGGGCACACCCCCGCCGTAGAGCGGAAAGCTGCTGTCCGCGGCGAGGCTCCAGCCGCTCACGTAGAGCTTCTTGTAGACGCGCGTCAGCATGGCGGCGAGCTCCTCGCGGCTGATGGACGAATAGGGCGAGAACTGCGTGCCGCCCGTGCCGTTCGTGATGCCGAGGGCGTAAGCCCTGAGCACCGCGTCCGAGTCCGTGTCGGTGAAGGGGCCGCTTCCGGCGGGCGGCACCTGCGTGCCGCTCATCGCCTCGTAGAGCCTGACCGCGAGCGCGGCGAACTCGACACGCGTAATGTCCTTGGTGAGGTCCTTGTTCACAAGCTCCGTCGGATACAGCGCGTCATAGACGGCGCTCCGGGCCTGCTGTCCCGCGATCTCGTCGTCGAACCAGCCGGACCAGCCGCTCATCTCGCCGTAGGTCATCACCGCGAGCAGGGGATAGCCGCCGTTGACGTTCCCGCCGTCCGGGCGGAAGGCGTCGCCGAGCCTAGAAGCAAAGTCCGGCGCCTTCAGAGCTTCGCTTGCGAGGGCCGCGCTGCCCGCGGGGTCCGAGGAACTCATGCGGCTCTTCGAGCTGCCCGTCACGCGCAGGGCTTTTCCGCTGACCGAGGCGTCGAAATAGCTGTTTTTAACCGCGTTGTCCGAGGTGATCACGCCGGTGACGCCGCCCGTCCTCACCCGGTCGGAGTTCGAGCTGACGCGGATCGGAATCGCGCTGTAGCAGTTTTCGACCGTACCGCGGACATAGCCGCAGATGCCGCCGATATACTGCTTCGCGGCGCCGGTCGAGGTGAGGGACGCCGACATGGTCCCGACGTTGTAGCAGTTCCGGATCGCGCCCTTGTCGAGACAGAGCCCGACGAGCCCGCCGATGCCGATGTAGTCGTCGTTCTCGACGGAGAGGCCGCTGATTTTGCAGGTGCTGAAGCACTCGCCGACGGCGCCGCCGCAGACGCCCGCGAGGCTGCCTATATAGACGCCGCTGGCGCCGCTTTCGGTGATGCCGCCGCTGATCGTGCCGGAGAGGTTCAGGCATTTCACGCGGCCGGAGGCCCCGATGATGCCGAAGAAGCCGCTGCCGCGCAGGCTGCCGCTCGTCGACGGAGAGGCAATTTCGTCGGAGACCCTGGTCACCGTCACGTTCCGCACGGACCAGCCGCCGCCGTCAAAAACGCCGTTGTAGCCCTCCGAGACGAGGCCGATGGGCGTCCACTCGATGCCGTTGAGGTCGATATCGGCCAGAAGCGTCGCGCAAAGGCCGGTCTTTCCGCCGTTGACGAGGTCGCGGAAAAGCGAGAGCTGCTCGGCGGTGTAGATGAGGTAGGGGTCGGTCCCGGTGCCGCTGCCGCCGTCAAAGGCCGGCGCGGAAGAACCGTCCCACCTGACGAGCCCGGTATATTTCTGCAGGATCGCGCCGGACCCGGTCTCCGCGTAGCCCTTCTTGAGGGCTTTGAGCGCGGAGGTCTTGTCGCCCTTTCCGGCATAGAGCGCCGCGAGGGCGAGATACGTGTTTTCGTCCGTCCGGTCGGCCGAAAGCGCGCCGTTTAACGCCGTTATGGCTTTATCCGTGTCTCCGCTGCCCTTATACGCCTCCGAAAGACCGAGGAAGGCCTCCGCGGACCCGGGGGAGATTTTGGCCCACTCGGCAAAATAGGCCGCCGCGCCGGAGTATTTTCCGCCCGCGAGCGCGTCCGCCCCGCAGGATTTCAGCAGAGGCGCGAGCCGCGTTTTGAGCTGCTGCGAGTCGGGCAGGACCTTCAGGCCGGCCTCCAGAGCCTTTACCGCGCTGACGGGGTCCTGAAGGCCGGTATAGGCCTTGCACAGCCCGACATAGGCCGTCTCGTTTTTGGGGTCGCCGCGCACGACCTTTTTGAAGCCGCTGATCGCCGCGCGGTAATTGCCGGAGGCGACAGCCTGCTCGGCGAGCGGCATCTCCCGCCCCGTTATCCGGGAGCCGGTGCTGCCGTAAAAGACGATAAAGGCCGCGGCGAGCAGCAAAAGCCCCGCCGCGCCGCCCAGAATGCGTTTCCTGCGCCTTTTCGGGGACGCAGGCGCTTTTTTCTCTCCGCCTTCGCGGCCGTTTTTTTTGAAAAGCATGGGGATATCCCTCCTGCCCTCTGAATCCTGATTTCCTTAATTATACCATTGCCCGGCAAAACATTACAAGCATAATGTCCGGTTTATGCCCCACGGGGGCCTTGTTTTTCCCTGTCCTGGCTTTTTCTGCGGCGCGCGGAGTTCAGAAGCTGGAGATGGAGGAGGGGGAGCAGGGTGTTGATGTTCTCAATGCACTCGCGTATGAGCGCGTCGCGCTCCTCAAGGCTGAGAAAGCTCTTCGTGTCCCCGAGATATTTATTGAACGCGCGTGTCTCGACCTCGACGATTTTCCGCAGCTCGTGCATCATATCTCTGAGCGCGCCGAGCGGTATGCCGAAGTCGTGGAAAAATTTCGCGATCCGGCATATTGTGATACTGTCAGAGGGAAAAAGAGTCTTGTCGGCGTCCGTGGCCCGGATGACCGAGAGCCGGATAAGCCCGTTTATGATGTCGTCCCCGACGCCCGTCTCCCGGATCTCGTCCAGACTCACCGGCTTGTCTATGGCGGCGAGCGGGAGCAGGGAGCTGATGGAACGCATGGATTCCAGAAGTCCGCCGACGTCCACACTGCCGGTTTCGCCACCCATCAGCTGCTTCATCTGCGCGAGCGGCACGCCCGCGTCCTTCAGCTTCCGGATGAGGGCGAGCTTTTCAAGGAACTTTTCATCGTAATAGGCCATGTTCTTCGCGGACTTCTCCGGCGCGGGGAGCAGGCCCTCCCGGATATAGAAATTGATCATCGTCCGGGGAAAACCGCTTTTTTCCTCGAGAACGCGCATGGGTATGTTTCGGCTGTCCTTCACGCGATCACCTCCCGATTAAAAGTATAGATTAACGCTATTTACTTGTCAACCTCTTGACAAAAGAAAAGCGCGGGGTTAGAATCTGCAATAGTAAAGAGTAACGCTTAATACTTTATAACCGAGGAGGGCTTGTTATAATGAAAACAGATTCCGTTCCGAAGGAGGACGGCAGGGTATTCGACCTGCAGCGGAAGGTCGTGTCGCATATGGTTTCGGAGTCGTGGCGCGCGGTGCCGCACGTCACCTATCTCTACGAGCCGGACATAACGGATTTTTACGCCGGATATCTGGAGTGCCACGCCCGCAGGAACGCGGCGGGGGAAAAGCTCACCTTCAATACTCTGGTGCTCTATGCCGTGACCGAGGGGCTGAAGGCCGCGCCGGAGCTGAACGCCCATATCGAATATGACCACCGGAGGGGGCGCGGCACGCTCAGGCTCTGCGGGGATGTGAACATCTCCGTCCCGTGGACGCTTCCCGACGGGAGGATGATTACGCCCGTGCTCTGCGGCGCGCAGAAAATGACGCTGAGGGAGCTGGGCGGGGCCGTCGACGGGCTTTCGGAGAAGATCCGAAACACCGACGTTGACGAGATGCTCTACCGCGCCGTCAGGGCCAACACCGTGGGCGAGCTGAGGGGGCTGCACATGGGCGTCCTCGGGCGGATCTTCGCGTCGCTTTTCGGGCCGCACCGCGTGCGCGGACTGCACGGCGGGGCCAAGAGGAGATATTACGAGACGCCGCCGGAGGAACGCCTCGGCGAGGACAATCTCATAAAGGGCACGGTGACGGTCTCAAATATCGGTTCGCTCTACAAGGAGCAGCAGGGCTGCTTCGGCCTGCTGGAGATCATTCCGCCGCAGATATTCGCGATAGGCATCGGCGCGGTGCAGGAAAAGCCGGGGGTATACCGGAACGGGGAGGGCGTCAAGGAGATCGGCATAAGAAAATACCTGCCGATGTGCCTCGAATTTGACCACAGGGCGGTGGATTTTAACGCGCTCGTCCCCTTCCTCCGGAGGCTCGACGGGATTTTTGCGGACCCGGGGGAGATAGCGGACTGGTGAAAACGCCCGCTCCAGCCGGATCCGCCCTCCCCCCAGCTAAAAAGGTTGACGGTTTGCTTTTAATAGAGTAAGGTTATAATGTCTGTATGCAGACATTATAACCGATTTATTTATCCCGAAAGGAGACGGCAGATGGACAGCGGAATGAAACTCGCGGTGCTTATTGACGCCGAAAACATATCCGGCAAGTATATAAAGACGATACTCGACGAGGCGTCGAACAACGGAAACATCATCATAAAGCGCATATACGGCAACTGGACGAACAACCAGATGGCCTCGTGGAAGGAGGTCATTCTGGACAACTCCATCCAGCCCATACAGCAGTACAGCAACACCGTCGGCAAGAACTCGACGGACTCGGCGCTGATCATCGACGCGATGGATCTCCTCTATTCCGGTCGGATAGAGGGCTTCTGCATCATCTCCTCGGACAGCGACTTCACGCGGCTCGCGGCCAGGCTCCGCGAATCGGAAAAATTCGTACTGGGCATGGGAGAACTGAAAACCCCGAAATCCTTTATAAACGCCTGCGACAAATTCTCCTATCTCGACATACTCTACTCGGAAAACGGGAAGGCGGACAAGCCCGACGCCGCGAAGACTGAAAAAAAGGAGTCGGCAGGAAAAGCGCCCGAGTCCCCCGCCGTGAAGCAGGACAAGAGAAACGGAGAATCCGGCGCGGACAGGGACTACATCGTCCACACGATCAAGGCGCTCATAGACGAGCACTCGGACGACGACGGCTGGATATACACGGGCCTTCTCGGAAACCTGCTGATGAAGCGCTTCCCGGATTTCGACTCCCGAAACTTCGGCTACACCAAGCTCAGCACGTTCCTCGCCTCCCTCGACATGTTCCAGGTGAAGAGGACTCCGAGCGAGGAGAACCCGAAATCGAAGCTCGTATACGTAAGGAACAAATGACTTTTTCCCGAGGCGGGCGGCTACTCTCACGCTGAGCGGCCGCCCGCTCGGCGTCAGAAACAGCCGAATTCATTTTCCTGTAAAGGCGCTTTTGCCTTTTGTTGAAAATCCATAAACAAAGTGCGGACGCCAATCGATATTTCATTATCTATTTCGGGCAATCCGTATTGACAAATTATTAACGAGAGAGTATACTACAGATAGTCAAATAAATAACAAGCAATCTGAGCACCATTCCCGCGCTGTCCCGATAAGAGCAAAGTCCGGATTCCTGCTTCCTGTCCTGATGGCGGCTTTATACAGACTGCTTTGTTATAAAGGCGGTCTGTATATTTTTTGGGCCTATTCCGAATGCTTAAGGTATCAGGCAATTTATAAAATCAGGAGGGCATCACTATGGCAAGATTCACATTACCGAGAGATCTGTATCACGGAAAGGGCGCGCTGGAAGCGCTGAAGACGTTTAAAGGAAAGAAAGCCATGCTGTGCGTCGGCGGCGGCAGCATGAAGAAATTCGGATTTCTGGACCGGGCTGTCGGCTATCTGCGCGAGGCCGGCATGGAGGTCGAAATTATCGACGGAATCGAGCCGGACCCCTCTGTTGAGACGGTTTTGAAGGGCGCGGAAGCGATGCGGAAGTTCGGCCCCGACTGGATCGTGGCCATGGGAGGAGGCTCTCCGATCGACGCCGCGAAGGCGATGTGGATCAAATACGAATATCCCGAGATCACGTTTGAAGAGATGTGCAAGGTGTTCGGCCTGCCCGAGCTCCGCCGGAAGGCCCGTTTCTGCGCGATTTCCTCCACCTCCGGCAGCGCCACGGAGGTGACGGCCTTCTCCATCATCACGGACTACGCCAAGGGAATCAAATATCCCATCGCGGATTTCGAAATTACGCCGGATGTCGCGATCGTCGATCCCGACCTCGCGGAGACCATGCCGAAAAAGCTGGTGGCCCACACAGGCATGGACGCGCTGACCCACGCGATTGAGGCCTATGTTTCGACCGGGAACAGCGACTTTACCGATCCGCTCGCGCTGCACGCCATTAAAATGGTCGAAAAGGATCTCATCGGCTCCTACAACGGCGACATGGCAAAGCGCGACAGCATGCACGTCGCGCAGTGCCTCGCGGGCATGGCCTTCTCCAACGCCCTGCTCGGCATCGTCCACTCCATGGCCCATAAAACCGGGGCCGCTTTCGCGGACTGCGGCTCGCACCTCATTCACGGCGCCGCAAACGCCATGTATCTGCCCAAGGTCATCGCCTTCAACGCCAAGGACGGGACGGCGGCGGAGCGCTACGCGGTCATCGCCGACACACTGGAGCTCGGCGGCGCTTCGGTTGAGGAAAAGGTCAGGCGGCTCATCGCTTACGTGCGCAAAATGAACGACGCGCTGAATATCCCCCACGGCATCAAAAACTACGGCGCGGACAGCTATCCTGTCGAAAACGGCTTCGTCCCGGAGAAGGTTTTTCTGGAGCGCCTGCCCGAGATCGCCAAAAACGCGCTCGGCGACGCCTGCACCGGTTCCAACCCGAGGCAGCCCAGCCAGGAGGAGATGGAAAAGCTGCTCAAGTGCTGCTATTACGATACGGAAGTCGACTTCTGAGAAAAGACGGAAAGGGCGCGGCAAATTACGTTTGCCGCGCCCTTTTTTTAGGCCTCGCGCGATGCCGATTTCGGGGCTATGCCGGATTTCTCAATCGCGGATTTGCAGCGGGGGAGGGGGCGCGGCCCTCAGCCCGCGAAGGGCGGAACGAGGCCGATTTCACGCATGTCGTCTATCGCGTCGATGATCTCGGGGGCGGCTCTCGTACCGATGAGGTCGGCTCCGGCGAGGAGGAAGGCGTAGGCGTTCTGCGGGCGGGGAAATTTGACTCCGCTGACCTTGAGGCCGAGGCGCGAGCCCTCGGCGGCTTTTCTTATTACCATGAACTGCTTCATGCTCGGGCCTTCGAACTGGCCGGTGGAGGTCTTGACGTAGTCAATGCCCTCCTCCGCGACAAGAGAGGTCACCCGCCTTATTTCGTCGTCCGTGAGGAAGCAGGCCTCAAGGATGGCCTTGGTGAGATTGCCCTGCGCCGCCGCGTGAAACGCGTGCAGCTCCTCTTTCACGACGTCCCAGCGCCCGTCGCGTATCGCGCCGACGTTCATCGTCATGTCCACGCTCGTGCAGCCGAGCCTTATCGCCTCTTCGGTTTCAAAGGCTTTCACGGCGGGGGTGCCGCTGCCCCAGGCAAAGTTAATGCCGCAGGCGACGCGCACGGAGGTGCCCGCAAGCGCCTCCACAACGACTGGGGTCCAGAAGGGCGAGGAAACATAGAAGGCCGCGCACTTATACTTCTTCGCCTCGGCGCAGCCCGCGCGGATATCCTTCTCGGTGCTGTTTTTCGGCAGGATCGCATAGTCGAAAAGCGAGCCGAGGTTATCGCGGTTCCTTTTTGAAAGATCGACCATTTTTATTGACCTCCGTAAATCTATATAGGAATTTGTGAAAATATGTGTTGCACATTATTTCACTCTCACTTATAATAATGGTATAGACAGGTATTGTCAAGTATGTACAAATAGAATTTACGCGGGGTTTTTTGTATGCATTGCCCACAGCGGAAGCCGAATGTTGACAAGGCGGGGCCGAACGCTTATTATCTTTTTATTATAGGCTGCCGGGGAGCTCGGAAAATGACGAACAAATTCAGCAGTGCCCTTTTATACCGCGTCGCGCGGTATTATTACGTGGACAATCTCTCGCAGACCTCGATCAACGTCAGCCGCTTCGGGGAGAAATTCGGCGCGCAGACCTGCTACCTGAACATCTCCTGCCTTAAAAACCCGGAGGAGCCCTTCAGCAAGGCGGAGCGCGCGAACATCGCGCAGATCGCGAGCTACTGGGACCGGCTCGACGCGGCGGTTTTTTCGCTCGGCGCGCCGCGCATGCTCAACGACACCTATCTGAAGGACGAGCTGGGCCTAGAGCGCTTCTCCGAGACCGACAACGACCCCTCCGCGAGCGGGGAGATGCTCTCGCAGGTGTTTTTCCCGGACGGGCGCAGGGCCTGCCCGATTGGCAAGGGCCTGTCGGTCGTTGCGCTTCCGCTCGAGCGCCTGAGAGAGGTGCCCGTCACGGTCTGCGTTGCCGCCGGCTGCTACAAGGCGGAGCCGGTCTGGCACGCGATGAAGAACGGCTATGTCAAAACTCTGATCGTCGACCACCTGCTGGCCGGAGAAATTCTTAAAATCGCACAAAAATGAGCGGAAAATATTATTGATTTATTCGAAAATAAAGGTATAATTATAGACAAACAGGCAAGAGGGTGAGTCTTAAAATGCTAAACCGCAACATTGCAGAGCCTCTTTACGTCCAGGTCCACAACATCCTGCTGGACAGGATCAACACCGACATTTACAGTGTAAACGAGAGAATACCCTCGGAGAGCGAGCTGTGCGCGGAGTTCGGTATCAGCCGCATGACGCTGCGCAGCGTCATAACGGAGCTTGTGCGCGACGGCAAGCTCTACCGCATTCAGGGCAAGGGCACCTTTGTCGCCGAGCCAAAGCTCAGCGCGAACACGGGAGCCTATATCGGCATACGCGAGCAGCTTGAACAGCAGGGCTACGAGGTCAAGACCACGCTCCTCGGGGTCGAAACCGCTTCTCCCGCGGCCTCGGTCGCGAAGATATTCGGAATCGGGAGTGAGGAGAAGACGTATATCATCAGGCGCCTGCGCTATGTGAAAAACGAGCCGATCTCCCTTAGCACCTCGTTCATCCCGGCCAGATACTGCCCGGGGCTGGAGAAGCAGGATTTCTGCAACGAGCAGCTCTGCAACATCCTCTCCCAGAACTACGGCTTCGTCCGCAAGACCGTCCGGGAGACGCTCGAATCGGTGGTGGCTACGGCCGAGGAGAGCAGCACCCTGGACATACGAAAGGGCTATCCGCTCCTTCTCCTCTGCGACAGAATTTACGACGCGGAGGACAGGCTCTTTGAGTTCAGCAAGGTCGTATTCCGCGGGGACAAGATGCAGATCAACCTCGAATACCGCTTCTGAGGCTTCGGATATTCGGACAAAAGGCGGCAGCCGTAAAAAACTTTTAAAATAGCAAATAACGCAAAAAAGCCCGGGACAGATCCGCGAACATTAGAAAGCGGAACCGCCCGAAGCTTTTTTTTAAAGGTTTTGATGGGATCTGAGGCTTGTCCCTCTACATCAAACTCGCCCGAAAAAATAGGTTATTTTGCGGCCCAGGGAATAATAACATAAAGGCCATAAGCTAAAAGAGAACCGACTATAGGACCAAAGACAGGAACAGTCAGGCCATACTTAAAGTTGCTGTCTCCCTTGCCTTTGATCGGCAAAATGGCGTGCGCAATGCGCGGACCGAGGTCACGGGCGGGGTTCATCGCATATCCGGTCAGACCGCCGAATGACATGCCGCAAGCTACAAGGATGCCGAACACTAACAGTTTTTCTACGCCGGACGCGCAGCCTTTAACCTGAGCAATACCGAGTATAGAAAATACGAGGAAAAATGTTGCGACCAGCTCTGCGAAGAAGTTACGTCCCGGATTCGGGATGGACGGAGAGGTGCAGAAAACACCAAGCTTTGTCCCCGGGTCTTCCGTTGTATCAAAATGATCCTTGAAGAGTATGTAAACGACTATGGCGCCTAAGAACGCCCCTGCAAATTCAGCAATTATATACCAGATCACTCTGCTGACTGCCCATGCATTCATCAGTCCGAGGACGATGGTAAGCGCGGGGTTGAAGCTTGCGCCGGATGCGTTTCCGAAGATGAATGCCGGAACCATAACCGCAAGGCCCCATGCTATAGTGACCTGAATCGGGCCGGCACCCTTCATTCCCGACTTTGTAAGATTAACATTCGCCACAACTCCGTCACCGAGGATGATAAGCATCATAGTGCCAACAAACTCTGCAATACACTGTAACAGTAACATATTATTTCTCCCAATATTATTTATTCTGTCTCAATGAAGTACGACAGCCTGTACATAGGCCGGCCATGCTTCTTTCCGCTTTTACTTTCCGCTGAAAACAGTACCGTCAAGCGCTTCATAGGTTTGTATGAATTTACCGTAGGCCGCATTATAGGCTTTATAATTTGACGGGTTTGGAGTATAGGACTTTTCAATGCGCACTACCTTTGCCGCCTCATTTGCATTCTTATAGGCGCCAACGCCGCATCCGGCATATAATGCCGCACCCAGACAGCCTGTTTCGCTTGTCTGAAGAATATGAATCGGAAGCTCAAAAATATCGGACATCATCTGGCACCACAGCGGAGATTTTGCAGCCCCGCCAGTTAGGCGGATTGACTTCATATCTATTCCGGACTCCTGTTCTGCGCGAATAATATCGTACATTTCGTAACAGATTCCCTCCATAACGGCCCTGGCCATGTCCGCCTTGGAAGTACCCAATGTCATTCCGACAAAGGTGCCTCTGGCATTTCCGTTTAATCTTGAGCCGGACGCGCCCTGCAGATAAGAAAGGAAAGTTACTCCGTTTGCCCCAATAGGAGAAGTAGCGATTTGCTCGTTAATCAAATCGTATGGATCTTTTCCAAGTTCAGCGGCCTTTTCCTTCTCATAATCGCAGAAAGTGTCTCTGTACCAGCGGTAACTGGAAGCCGCCGTATTGGAAAACGCCTCAATTGTGTAGTTTCCAACACCGTGATTTCCTTTTACTACAAGATGCCCTTTTGGATCCCGAACCGGCTTTTCCGATACGACGAAGCAGGATCCGAATGTCCCTAATACAATAACCGCCGTTCCATCATTAACTGCGCCGGCACCAAAGGTACAGCAATTCTGGTCATGTGCTCCCATACATATGGGCGTTCCTTCGGCAAGACCGGTTTTTTCTGAAAAGTCTTTGCTCGCATAGGCAACAATCTTTCCTGGCTCGCTGACAATCTTGGGCCTTTTATCCAGAGAAATGCCCAAAGCATCGTGAAGTTCCTTCGACCAGCACTGATTGTCAATATCCATCATGCCTTCTCTGCTTGCGGAGGAATAATCGGTATAATAATCGTCCGCGCCGAATTCTTTCAAAAAATAATCCTGCTGAGTGGAGAACATGGCGGTCTTTTCCCAATTTTCCGGCTCATTTATCTTCAGCCATGCCAACTTTGAATTACTGAATACGGTTCCAACAGGATCGCCGGTTATTTTATAAATTTTTTCTCTTGGGATACGTTCCAGTAAGTAATCGATTCCTCCGTCCGCGCCGCGCAGATCCTGCCACCCAACAAATGGCCTGATTAATTTGCCATCTTTGTCCAAAAGCCCGATAACCGAACCTTGGCTGGAGAACCCCATTCCAAGTATATCCTTGGGATCCACCTTGGATTTCTCAACAGCTTTTTTAATACTGTCCAGAAAATTGGGGAGCAGGTCATTCGGATCCTGTTCTACCCATCCTCTCTTAGGATAATAGCATGGATATTCCCGGTAATCTCGTGCAATTAGATTTCCTTCCAAGTCGAATACGCATGTTTTGCATCCTGTTGTTCCGCCATCAAGACCAACCAGATATTTCCCCATTATTACAGCCTCCCTTATTCTATTTTTCGATATATTTCGGTATAATGCCCAGATCCCGCATTAAATCGAAGCTATCGACGATCTCCGGTACCGCTCTTGAGCCTATCAGTTCCGCGCCTGCCATTAAAAACGTGAAAGCATTCTGTGGCCGTGGGAATTTCACGCCTGCGACCTTGACTTTCGTATTTGTCCCCTTGACGGATTCACACATCTTTACGACCTGCTGCAGTGTCGGACCCTGATATTGTCCGGTTGAGGATTTTACCCAGTCAATGCCCGCTTCCGCAACCAGTTCGCATGCCGCTTTAATTTCATCGTCGGTCAGATAACACACTTCGATAATCATCTTGGTCATAACGGGGCCGGCTGCCTTTTTATAATCTTTGAATTCCCGCCTTATTTCATCGTATCTCTTATCCTTCAACGCGCCCACATTCATGCAGTTATCAAGGACGGTCGCGCCCAGACGGACCGCTTCTTCCGCTTCAAACGCTTTTACCGCGCTTGTCTGCTGCCCAAACGGGAAACCGATGGCCGCTCCGACCATTACGTCGGTGCCTTTCAGCTCTTCGGCCACGATCGGTGTCCAATAAGAAGAGGAGAAGCAAAAGGCCTTGCAATTATATTCAATTGCTCTGCGGCAGCCCTCTCTGATTTCCTGCTCTGTTGTTTCCTTCGGAAGAATAGAATAATCGAATAGTTTTCCAATGTCTTTTTTTGTCATTTTACTAAAGTCTATCATCTTTGTTTCCTCCTTAATTTTAAGTTCTCGTTGAACTTTTAAAATACATATATTGAAGAGCTATTTCTGGCCTTTGGCGGCGTTCATGAAGCGCCTCTGGTAGCTTATGACCTGATTCGTGGATGTGAAGCGGGCCAGATAATCCGGCGGGGCGGTGATCACGACCCTGCCGTTCATGTCCCGGAACTCGGGCTCGGTGAGCAGCCTGTCGATATCCGGATAATTGTTCGGCCCTTCCATGGAGCATACGATCAGACGGGTGTCGGGCATGTTGCAGTTTTTCAGAACCCTCAGATTGTGGCGCATTCCGTCAAGTCCGTCGCTGCCCTCCGCGTCTTCGAAATGCCGGTATCTCAGGATGTCCCGGCCGAAGGCGTAGACTTTGTTCAGAGGCGTGTCGCTGTCGGCGGGCTTGTAGTAGTCGCTGGCGATGAAATAGTCCCTGAGAGCGGCGAGCTGACTTTCGTCCCCCGTCGCGTCGTAGGCGTCGGTGCACTTCTTGATATTGGCGGACTGGACGAGGCGGTGGCGAAGAAAGGTGTTGATGAAGTAGGGTCTTGCCTGCAGAGCCAGCTGGGTCTGATACGGCTCGAACATCAGGGTGAAATTCACACGGTAACCGTCTTCGTGGAGCTTGAGTGCGAGATTATGGCCTCGGAGCGCGTCTTCCGTCACCACCTCGTCAAACCTGCGGTCGAGCTTTTTGCTTCCGCTCAGAAGCTGGCCCACATTTTCCGGCGAGACGGCGCCACAGTGCGGCACCTTGATGACGATGCGGTACTTTGAGAAGATTTTGCGGAATCTGTCCGCCTCTTCGAGAATCTTCTCATAGTCCTTTTCAAAGGGGTTGTTCAGCTCCACGCTGACGTCGCAGCCCGGGCCGAGTATCTTCGCAAGCTCGGTCATGACCTCGTCCCTGTCCTTGTAGCGGCCGCCTACGTTCGCCTCGGGATTGTTGATGAAGAGGTCGTAGACGATGCCGGGGTTGCAGGTGAGGTTCGCGAGCAGCGGGCTGATCGGGGCCACTTCGTAGGGATTTGCGCTGTCTGCGGAAAACAGAACGTTCGTGGGCCTCTTCTCGCCGTTCTTATCATAAGAGATGTCCCGGACAAGGTCAACGCGAATCACGTCGTCCCTGTCGATTATGAGCTCTCTGCGGAAACCGGCAGGAGTGCCTCCGGGCGTCGGAAAGGTCTTTAAAACATCCTTGAAGCGCTCGGTGACGCCGATGAAGCGAAAGTCCTTGAGAACGCGGTAGTCGTCGGCGGAAATGGGCGTATCCAGTACACTGCCGACAAGCGCCTCCTCCCCACTCACCGCTTTTGCGCCTAAACTCTTTATATAGCAATTGGTTATCATTATTTCCTCCACGAAAAAGTAAAAAGTTCTTATTTATTGGTATCAAAATGGAACTGGGTATCTATCCGATATCGGAATGTTACCGCTTGAACGCCCATGCTTACATGTATATACACCACGGTTAATATAATATTCATAATGTCTATACATGTCAATACATAATAGGACGACTAGGATATATTCTATATATCATATAAATGCACCCCCATTTAATTGTGAATATTGCCGATGCTTATTTGTGCGTTCCCGGCTGGACATTACAGAGGGTGAAAAACAAAAAGGGGGTGAGGGGAGAAGAACACCTCTCTTTGCCCTTTCATGCAATCTTCAGCGCAGAAAGTCCAGGATGGAGGCGGCTATGCCGGCGGCGTCGAGTCCGTAGTGCGACAAAACCTCGCCGTAGGGGCCGGAGGTCGCGTAGTCGTTTGGAATGCCGAGCTTTTTAACCGGCACCGGGTGCCCTTCGGAGCAAAGAAGGTCCGAGACCATGGTGCCGACCCCACCGCAGACGTAGTGCTCCTCGACCGTGACGACCTTTCCGGTCTTGCGGGCGGAGCGGAGAATCAGCTCGCCGTCGAGCGGGTAAACGGTGGGAAGGCCGATGAGCTCGGCGCGGACGCCCTTATTTTCAAGCGCCGCCACGGCGTCCATCGCGGCCCTCGTGACGGGGCCGGTGCTGACCACGGTCAGATCCCTGCCGCTCCGGATCAGCCTGCCCCTGCCGATAACAAATTCGCTCTCGCTAAAGAGGTTCGGAATCTTCTCGTTGCCGATGCGCATGTAGACGGGGCCCCTGTGCGCAAGCATGGCCTTCGTGGCCTGCCGTATCTCGCCGGGGTCCTGCGGGAAGAGGATGACGACGCCTGGAATCATGCGGATCAGCGCAAAATCGTCGAGCGAGTGGTGGGTCGAACCGAGGTCCGAATAGGTGATGCCGCCGTTGCGGCCGACAATCTTGACGTTCTGGCGCATATAGCCGACGTCGTTGCGGAACATCTCAAAGTTCCGCGCGGTGACAAAGGGGGCGATGGCGCAGAAAACGGGGATTTTGCCGGAGGCCGCGAGCCCCGAGGCGACGCCCGTGGCGCACTGCTCCATAATTCCGAACTCAAAATAGCGCTCGGGGTGCGCCTTCATAAAGCCGCCGAAGCCGGAGCTCTTGCCGCTGTCCGCGGAGAGCAGGACGACCCTGTTGTTTTCCGCGGCGAGGGCGGCCACGGCGTTCCCAAAGGCTTTGCGGGGGTCTTCAAACTCACCGATCATTTCGATTCCGCCTCCTTCAGTTCTTTTTCAAGCCCGGCGGAGACAGCGCGCAGTTCGCTCTCCGCGAGAGCGAGCTGCCCCTCGGCGGGCGTCCAGAAATGGTATTCGGCCTTATTTTCACCGAAGCTGAGGCCCTTGGCCTTGACCGTGTGCGCGACGACGAGAGAGGGCCGCTCCGCGTTGAAGGGGAGGTCGTCAAGCGCGGAGACAATCTCCGCCATATTGTTCCCGTCTATCTCCCGGACGGCCCAGCCGAAGGCCGCGAAATGTTCCCCGATGGGCGTGAAGTCCATGATGTCCTGCACCCTGCCGCTGATCTGCAGGCCGTTGAAGTCGACAAAGACCGTGAGATTCGAAAGCCTGTAGTGCGCGGCCGCGGCGGCCGCCTCCCAGTTCGAGCCCTCGGCCAGCTCGCCGTCGCCCATGACGACATAGACTCTCGAGCCGTTGCGATCGAGCCGCGCGGCGAGCGCCATGCCGACGGCGATGGCAAGGCCGTGCCCGAGCGCGCCGGTGTTCGCCTCGACGCCGGGGAGCTTGTGCATGTCGGGATGGCCGGGGATGGGGCTGCCGAGAGAGCCGTAGGTGTCCAGGACCTCCTTCGGAAAATAGCCCCTTTCCGCGAGAGCCGCATACTGCGCGAGACACTTGTGCCCCGCCGAAAGGATAAAGCGGTCGCGCTCCTCCATGCGCGGATTCTCCGGGTCCAGGCGCATCTTGTAAAAATAGAGCGCCGTGACGATGTCCATCGCCGAGAACGCGCCGCCGATGTGGCCGTGACCGCCGGCTTCAATCATGCGCAGCACGTTCAGGCGGCACTTCGCGGCCGTCAGACGCAGCCGGATCAGTTCCTTCGGCTCCATCAGTCAGACCCCCGTTCATAGTCGCATATCCTCTGCACCTTCGGCAGGGAGCGGGAGGCGGGGTCGAAGGTGTGAGAGAGATATTCCTTGACGAGGCACTTGGCCGACTCTATGCCGATAACCTGCGCCCCCATCGTGATGATGTTCGCGTTGTTCGAAAGCTCCGCCCGCTGCGCCTGATAGATGTCGTGCACCAGGGCGGCGTAGGCCCCCTTCACCTTGTTCGCGGCGATGCAGACCCCTATGCCGGTGCCGCAGATGAGGACGCCTCTGTCGTATTTCTTCGCCGCAACGGCCTCGGCCACCGCGATGGCGGTGTTGGCGTAGATCGGGTCGTCGCTGCCGAAGTCCTCCACCTCATGCCCGAGGCTCTGTATGTACGGAATCAACTGCTTTTTGAAATCCGTCGCGTTTGGGTCGCAGCCCACAGCAATTTTCATTCTTTTCGTCCTTTCTGTGCGAGATGCCGTCCGAAGCGCGCTCCGGCCCGGCGCTTTGCCCGTACTTAGATTATCATACTGGTATATACATGTCAATACACAAACGCGCTTCCCTCGATATTTTCTTATAAAGGGTATGCGAAACCGCGGGGCAAAATGCCCCGCGGTTATCGCACCGGAACCATATTTTACAGCACGTCCTCATAGCTTTCGCCTCCGGCGAGGACGGCGTGGACCTTCGGCATCCAGCCGCTGATCGGGATATGCTGAGGACATTTCTGCTCGCAGGCGCGGCAGGCGACGCAGGCGCCGGCCTGTCCCCTTTTCCAGAAGTCGTAGGTCTTTCGGGCGGAGACAAGGTCGCCGAGCATGTAGCCGTCGTTGAAGAACTTGAAGCCGCGGGGAATCTCGACTCCGTTGGGGCAGGGCATACAGTAGGCGCAGCCCGTGCAGGGGATGAGCCGCTTTTCCTCATATTTCCCGCGTATGCGGGAGAGAAAGTCCCGATCCTCGGCGCTGAGGCTGCCGACGCCGGAACGGCAGGCGGAGCCGAGATTTTCCTCCAGCTGCGCCATCGCGCTCATCCCGCTCAGAACGAGCGTCACCTCGGGCTGGTCCCAGAGCCACTGCAGGCCGAGGTCCGCCGGGGTCCCGCCTCCGTAAGCGTCGAATTCCCGCCGGATCGGCCCGGGAGGATTCGCGAGCATGCCGCCCAGCAGCGGCTCCATCACGACAACCGGCAGGCCCTTCGAAGAGGCGTATTTCAGCCCCCTTGTCCCGGCCTGCCTGTCCACGTCCAGATAGTTGTACTGGATCTGGCAGAATTCCCACTTGTCCCAGTAGTCGAGAATCTCCCTGAAGACCGCGAAGCTGTCGTGGAAGGAAAAGCCGATGTGGAGGATCTTTCCGGACTTCTTCGCCGCCTCCATCCTCTCGGGCAGGCCGAGAGGGAGGACAATGTCCCGCCATCTGCGCGCGTCAAGGCTGTGGAAGAGATAGAGGTCTATGTGGTCGGTCTGAAGCTTTTTCAGCTGCTCGTCCAGAATTGCGTCAAAGTCGCCTGTCCGCGTAAAGTGGGAGACGGGGGACTTGGTCGCGAGCTTCACCCTTGCGCGGTAGCCGTCCAGCAGGGCCCTGCCGACGACGTTTTCGCTGTGGCACATGTGGTAGTTGTAGGCGGTGTCGACGTAGTTTATGCCGCCGTCTATGCCGCGGCGAATGAGGCGTATCGCCTCGTCCTCATCTATATGCGCGCCGCTCATGAGGCTTTTGTCCTCCGTCGGCAGCCTCAGCGTCCCTATGCCCAGAGCCGAGACCTCAAAGCCGAGATCCCCGAATTTCCGATATCGCAAAATAAGCGCCCGCCTTTCGGATTTTTTTAGCGGGCCGAAATTCCGCCCACCGCTATACATTATAACCGGTATAGACGACTAAGCGCAAGCCCTATTTTGTAAAAATCCATGGGCGAATGGGCCTTCCGCCTGCGCGGTCAGGCGTTTTTTAGATACTCGGAGGCAAGTATTGCGTAATCCCCGGCGTTCTCGACTGCGAGGTCGCGGTTGCGCTCGGACGCGGTCTTTATGATCTTCGCGGGAACGCCCACGGCGACCGAGCCCGCGGGTATGTCCGTCCCCTCGGTTATCAGCGCGCCCGCGCCGATCACGGAGTCGGCGCCGATGTGGACCCCGTTCATCACAACCGCGCCCATGCCGATGATCACGCGGTCCTCTATCGCCGCGCCGTGGACGATGGCCCCGTGTCCGACGGTCACGAGCTTTCCGATACTTATCGGGAAGCCGGGGTCGCAGTGCAGCACGGCGTTGTCCTGTATGTTGCTCTTTTCCCCGACCGCGATCGTGCCGAGGTCGCCCCTCAGTACCGCGCCGAACCAGACCGAGCAGCCGTCCCCCAGCCGGACATCCCCGATGAGAACCGCGTTTTCCGCCAGAAAGCATCCGTCCCCGACTGCGGGCTGATTTCCCTTGAAAGCAGTAAGCATAATCCCATATCTCCTTGACCTCAAAATCTAGTAAAATTTATTATGCGGCAGGAATCAGGGATTGTCAACAAAGCCGCCGTGCCCGGCGAAAAAAAGGGTGAGAGCGCATCCGGCTTGCGGCGGTCGGAAAGGGTGCTTTTTGCACAGGTTTGGAGGGCGGTTTTTGGCATGTCAAAAACGGGGGAGGAATTTCGTATATTATGCCAGACGTTCCATACGTTTATATCATTTGACATATTGGGGCCGCGATGCTATAATCAAACCATAAGATGCCGGCGTTAAACAAGCGCTCTCCGGCACACAGAGAAAACAACAATCACTGACGTTTAGGAGGCAGTAACTATGGAGAAGTACAACGAACTGATCAAAACGCTTGAGAACTATAGGGATTTGCCTGACCAGAGCGGGCATGAGGTGCTGAAGGAGACCGCCGTGGCGATCCAGACGCTTCAGTCCGCGATAGATGAAAAGCAGAGACTCCTCGATCGGGCGCTGGGCGATCTCGCCTCATGCGGCGACTGCAAGAACTGTGCGAACCTTGACCACTGCAGCTCGCACCGCATCGAGCGCAACATGGCCTACGGACGCTGCGCGCAGTGGCAGTGGAAGGGCTCCAAGGCCGAAGAAATGGCCAGCTGAACAGGTATTCCATTTTCCTTCTTTCAACATATTTCATTCCTTAATTCTATTCTTTTCCAACCCATTTGCTTCAACCCTAATACTGACCCGGCAACGGAGGCATCATAGTTATGATGCCTCCGTTGTTTTTCCGGACACGGACCGGAAAAACCCCTTTTTTAGGGCAAATAGTTACATTATTCTAGCAAATATGTAAAGATATTGTATTGATAATGCAAAATAAGTGTTTGCATTTCGTTAGCAATTAAAGTATAATTCTGTCGTATGAAATAAGTAGAAAGAAGATATGAGAATGTTTATGGTGACCCGCAAAGAGGAGATATATTTTGATAACTTTGTTGAGATGGCCGAGTGCGCCTGCCGCGCCGCCGGGAGGCTGAGCGATCTTATCGCCGATTTCAGCGACGTCGACAGAAAGGTCGACGAGATCAAAACGGTGGAGCACGAGTGCGATCAGGTCTGCCACAGAATCATGCACCAGCTCAACAAGGCCTTCGTCACCCCTATCGACAGAGAAGATATAAACTTTATCGCAAAACAGATCGATACCATTACGGACACGATCGAGGACGCTGCCTACAGCTTCCGGATGTTCGGAATCAAAGCCGTGAGGGAAGAGGCGAAGATCTTTGCGGACCTTATCGGCAAGAGCACGGAGGAGCTGAGATCGCTCATGCCGGAGCTCAAGGTCATGAAAACAAGCAGCCTGATCGCCACGAAGGTCATTGAAATAAACCGTCTGGAAAACCTGGGCGACGACATCTACAGGAGCGCGATGACAAGGCTGTTCGCCGAGGAAAAGGACGCTCTCGAAGTCATCAAATGGAAACAGATTTTTGAGTTCCTCGAAGACTCTCTGGACGCGTGTGAGGACGTTGCAAACACCGTAGAAGGAGTAGTAATGAAGAATGCTTAATTTAACGCTGATCCTCGTAATCGGGCTGGCGCTCTGCTTTGACCTGATAAACGGTTTCCACGATACCGCAAACGCAATTGCGACCTCGGTTTCGACGCGCGTTCTCTCGCCCAGAGCCGCGATCATTATGGCGGCCGGGCTGAACCTCGTCGGTGCGCTCATCAATACGGAGGTCGCGGAGACGGTGGCGAAGGGCTTCGTCAACGGGTCGCTCGCGCAGTACGTTATCATCGCGGCGCTGCTGTCGGGGATTATCTGGGATCTCATAACCTGGTCTCTCGGGATCCCCTGCAGCTCCTCGCACGCGCTGATCGGCGGGCTCATCGGCGCCTCCATCGTTTACGCCTCAAGCTTCGACAAGGTCATCTGGAAGGGCGTTCTGGACAAGCTCATCCTCCCGCTGGTGACCTCACCGCTCATCGGCTTTGTTTTCGGGTACATTTTCATGTCGCTGTTTTACGTCGCCTTCAGGGCGCTCTCGCAGCGAACGGTGAACAAGTGCTTTTCAAAGCTGCAGATCGTATCGGCCGCGTTCATGGCCTACGCGCACGGCAGCAACGACGCCCAGAAATCCATGGGCATAATCACGCTGGCCCTCGTGAGCAGCGGGCTCATCAGCCAGAGCGCCGGCGTCCCGCTGTGGGTCAAGATCGCCTGCGCCACGGCGATGGCCATCGGCACCTCGCTCGGCGGCTGGAAGATCATCAAGACCGTCGGCATGAACATGATAAAGCTGCAGCCCGTCGGAGGCTTCGCCGCCGAAACGGGCGCCGCGCTCATCATTTCAATCATGACATCCGTCGGCGCTCCCGTCAGCACGACGCACGTCATCTCGGCCTCCATAATGGGCGTCGGGGCCTCGAAGAGGCTTTCGGCGGTCAAATGGTCCGTCGTCAGGAGCATCGTCACGGCCTGGGTAGTGACGATTCCGGCAACAATGCTGCTTGGAGCCGGCATAACCTACCTCTTCAAGCTCTTTATCTGACAGCGCGTTTGCGTTTTAAGCGTAAGGCAGGTCCGGTGGCCTTTTCCCGCGGTGGAAGGGGCCTCCGGACGCTTTTTTTGTGAGAGACGGGGAGCTTTTGCAGAATATCTCGGCAGAGGTAAATACAATTTAGCAAAAAGTGATTTACAGCGTATAAGTTGTATGATACAATTGCGCTATACCGGAGTAAAGGGGAGGGAACATGAGCGAGCATAAGTACAAGGATCTGCTTGATAAGCTGCAGACCGATATCCAGAACGGCGTTTACGCGAGGGGACAGAAGCTGCCCAGCGAGAACGAGCTGGCGGAAACGACGGGCTTCAGCCGCCAGACCGTGCGCCACGCGATGAGCATTCTGGAAAACGAGGGGCTGCTCAACCGCGTCAAGGGCAGCGGCACCTACGTCCGCAACTCCGAGCTGCGGCAGGTGAGCTCGCGGAACATCGCGGTGGTGACGACCTACATCGGCGAATACATCTTCCCCGCGATTTTGCACGGAATTGACGAGGTCCTCTCCCAGAACGGCTACACCACCATGCTCTCCGCGACGCACAACCGCGTCGACAACGAGCGGCGGATACTGCTGGACTTCATGCAGAAGCCCATTGACGGCATGATCGTCGAGGGCACGAAGACCGCCCTGCCCAACCCCAACATCGACCTCTATGCCAATCTGAAGGAGCAGGGCATCCCCGTCGTCTTCATAAACGGCTTCTATCCCGAGCTCAAGAAGCCCATTTATGTCGTCGCGGATGACCGCGCCGGCGGGCGCACGCTCTGCGAGACGCTGCTGAAGAAGGGTCACAGACGGATAGCCGGCATCTTCAAGAGCGATGATATCCAGGGCCACAGGCGCTACGCGGGCTATGCCGAGGCGCTGCGCGCGGCGGGCATACCGCTCAACGACGACAACGTCCTCTGGTTCACAACGGAGAACCGCGACGACCTCCTGTCCGTCTTCGCCATGCGGACGCTCAAGGACTGCACCGCGGTCGTCTGCTACAACGACGAGCTGGCAATCAAGATTCTCGGCATACTTCAGGAGAACGGGATAGCCGTCCCCCGCGACATCGAGCTCGTGAGCTTTGACAACAGCACCCTCGCCCAGCTTTCGGCGGTGCGGTTTCTCTCAATGACGAACCCTAAGGAACAGCTCGGGCAGCTCGCCGCGAAAAAGCTGCTGAATATTCTCCAGAAAAACGAGGAGAGCCCGACGGTTCTGCCCTGGGGCCTCGAATGACGCCCGCCGGCATGAAGCCCTGAGCCTGATTATAAAGACAGACGGTCCGCCGGGCCGCGGAGTTCTCTCCGCGGCCCGGCGGACTTTTTTTCTTCCTTTTTCTGCAGAAAAACACAAGTTGTACGTACTATTCGACAGCTACAACTTGCTTTCCGGGCCAAATAACTGCGCCAAAGGCCGGCAAAACCCCGCGAGACTTGGCGAATGAGTCCAATATACGCTTCGAACGGGAACGTTTAATAGACAAAATGACGCAGAATTCTTGGAAACCGCCCCGCGTTATGTTACAAATAGCGGCCAGGTATTTTATTCAAAGCTACAAATGTATAGGAGTTGTATTGCATATGCACGGAAATATGTTATACTTTAGCCGTCCTTTGATTTTGACTCTCGGGGGACGCGAAATGCCTCCGGCATTTCCCCTGCTTCGGAATTGTCGGCGTCAACGCCGATCAAATACAGGTCCCAATCAAAAAAAGTGTGTAAGAATGGAGAGAGCATTATGAAAAGAAGAGTATACGAAGCGCGGCATATCCCTCAAGGCCATAGGCGCGGGTGAGACGGACCCTGACGATAGACAAGAAATCCCTGCACGTCATCAAGCAGCCGCCGGGGGAATAGGCGGCTTAAAAAGCACTCTTTCTCCGGCCGAAAAGCCGGGGGCTTGGAGAGTGACGGCCAAAAAACGGGTTTGAGGCGCGAAAACGGAGCGGTCCGCGCCTTGGCTATTAGGAAAGGAATGGTGGCAAATGGCAAAATACGTGATCGGCGTTGATTACGGAACTCTGTCGGGCCGGGCCGTGCTGGTCGAGGCCGGCAGCGGAAAAGAACTCTGCTCCTCGGTGTTCGAATATCCCCACGCGGTGATGGACAGGACCCTGCCCACCGGCGAGAAGCTCGGGCTGGACTGGGCGCTGCAGCACCCGAAGAACTATCTGGATGTGCTTAAAAACACGGTGCCGGCCGTTCTCCGCGAGAGCGGGGTCGACGCCTCCGACGTCATCGGCATAGGGACGGATTTCACGGCCTGCACGCTCATGCCCGTCCGGGCGGACGGCACTCCGCTGTGCCTTCTGCCCGAATACGCACACTCGCCGCACGCGTGGGTCAAACTCTGGAAGCACCACGCGGCGCAGGACAAGGCGTCGCGGCTCAACGCGGTCGCCGCGGCGCGCGGCGAGAACTGGCTTTCCAACTACGGCGGCAAGATCAGCAGCGAGTGGGCGATCCCGAAGCTATGGCAGGTGCTTGACGAGGCCCCGGAGATCTACGCCGCGGCCGACCGCTTCATCGAGGCGGCGGACTGGATAATCTGGCAGCTCTGCGGCAGGGAAACGCGCAACAGCTGCACCGCGGGCTACAAGGAAATGTGGAACAAGGGCACCGGTTACCCCTCCGAGGCCTTCTTCCGCGCGCTTGACCCGAGGCTTGCGCATGTCGTGAAGGAAAAGCTCGGCACGGTCATCAGCCCTCTCGGCGACAGGGCCGGAGAGATAACGGAGGAGGCCGCGAAGCTGACCGGGCTGCGGGTCGGCACGGCCGTCGCCGTCGGAAACGTGGACGCGCACGTGAGCGTGCCGGCCGTCGGCATAGACGGGCCGGCGAAGATGCTGGCGATCATGGGCACCTCCACCTGCCACATCCTGATGGGCACCGAGGAAAAACAGGTGCCGGGGATGTGCGGCGTCGTCGCGGACGGCGTGATGCCCGGCTATTTCGGCTACGAGGCGGGGCAGTCCTGCGTCGGGGACCATTTCTCGTGGTTTGTCGAGAACTGCCTGCCCGCGGAGTATTTCGAGGCGGCCAAAAAGCAGAACAAAAACGCGCACGTCCTGCTGAGCGAGAGAGCCGCAAGACTGAAGCCCGGCGAGAGCGGGCTTATCGCGCTCGATTGGTGGAACGGCAACCGCAGCGTGCTTGTGGACGCGGACCTCACGGGCATGATGCTCGGCATGACGCTCCACACCACGGCGGAGGAGATGTACCGCGCGCTCATAGAGGCAACCGCCTACGGCACGCGCGAAATCATCGAGAACTTCCGGAAAAACGGCGTGCCGGTCGAGGAATTCTACGCGGCGGGCGGCATCAGCCAGAAGAACCCGCTCCTCATGCAGATCTACGCGGACGTGCTGAACATGCCGATTAAAATTGCCGGCAGCGAGCAGGGCCCCGCGCTGGGGAGCGCGATTTTTGCCGCCGTCGCCGCGGGCAAAGCGGAGGGCGGCTACGCGAACGTGTTCGAGGCCGCGCGCGTAATGGGCAAGATAAAGGATACGGTTTACAGACCGATACCGGAGAACGCGGCGGTCTACGACGCCCTTTTCCGGGAATACGAGACACTGCACGACTACTTCGGGCGCGGCGCAAACGACGTCATGAAGCGCTTGAAGGCAATCAAAGGAGAGCAATCCGGGAGGTAATGTCCATGGCAATGAAAGATTATGAATTCTGGTTCGTCGTGGGAAGCCAGCTTCTCTACGGGACCGAGGTGCTGGAGACGATAGACGCGCGTGCCTCCGAGATGGCGGAAAAAATGAGCGCCTCGGGAAAGCTGCCCTGCCGCCTCGTCTACAAGCTCACCGCGAAATCCGCGGAGGAAATTTCGCAGCTTGTGAAGGAGGCGAACTACTCCGACAGGTGCGCGGGCGTCGTCATGTGGATGCACACGTTCAGCCCGTCTAAGATGTGGATAAACGGCCTGAAGGAGCTCGGCAAGCCCTACTGCCACTTCGCGACCCAGTACAACCGGCAGATCCCGGACAAAGAGATCGACATGGATTTCATGAACCTCAATCAGGCCGCGCACGGCGACCGCGAGCACGGCTTTATCGGCGCGCGCCTGCGCATGCCGCGCAAGGTCATCGCCGGCTACTGGCAGGATGAGGAGGTGCAGGCGAGGCTCGGGGGCTGGATGCGCGCCGCGGTCGGCGCGGCCTTCAGCAGAAAACTGAAGGTCATGCGCTTCGGCGACAACATGCGGAACGTCGCCGTAACCGAGGGCGACAAGATCGAAACGCAGATGAAGCTCGGCTGGCAGGTGAACACCTGGCCCGTCGGGGCTCTCGCCGCGCGCATAGACGCCGTCACTGAGGCCGAGACGGACGCGCTGATGTCGGTTCTGACGGAGAAATACACGCTTGCGACCGACAATCTCGAAAGCGTGCGCTATCAGGCCAAAGAGGAAATCGCGATCAGGAGCATGCTGGACGAGGAGGGCTGCGGGGCCTTCTCAAACACCTTTGAGGACCTCTACGGTATGGCGCAGCTCCCCGGCCTCGCGAGTCAGCGCCTCATGGAACAGGGCTACGGCTACGGCGGCGAGGGCGACTGGAAGGTTTCGGCGCTGACCGCGCTCGTCAAGGCCATGGGCGAGGGAAATAAGGGCGGAACCACCTTCATGGAGGACTACACCTACGACCTCACAAAGGGCAGCGAGTACAGCCTCGGCGCGCACATGCTCGAGGTGTGCCCCTCCGTCGCGGCGGAAAAGCCGAGGATTGAGGTGCATCCGCTCGGCATAGGCGGCAAGGCCGACCCGGCACGTCTCGTCTTCGAGGGACGCGCCGGAAGCGCGATTGTGCTCAGCCTCGTCGATATGGGCGGAAGACTCCGCCTTATCTGTCAGGACATCATGTGCGTCAAGCCGATTTACGCGATGCCGAAGCTCCCGGTCGCGCGCGTGATGTGGCGGGCCATGCCCGACCTCCTCACGGGGGCCGAGGCCTGGATCACCGCGGGCGGAGCGCACCACACCGTCCTCACGCACGACGTGACCGCGGAGCAGATGAGGGATTTTGCGCGGATCATGGACATCGAGTTCGTGCATATCACGAAGGACACGGAACTGGAGACCCTTGCACACGAGCTTTTCCTCGCGGACCTCGCGTGGAAGCTCAGATGAAGCAATCGGCCGGAGCGGAGAGCGCCCCGGCTTATCCGGAGGAACGAGTATGCTGGAAGAATTGAAAAAACAGGTCTATGAGGCCAATATGCTGCTGCCCCGCTATGCGCTTGTCACCTTCACCTGGGGCAACGTCTCCGCCGTGGACCGCGCGGGGGGATATCTCGTGATAAAGCCCTCCGGCGTCGACTACGAGCGGATGAAGCCGGAGGATATGGTCGTTGTCGCGCTCGCGACGGGGAGAGTGTCCGAGGGCAAAATGAACCCCTCCTCGGACACCCCGACCCACCTCGCGCTCTACAGGGCCTTCCCGAACATCGGGGGCGTGGTCCACACGCACAGCCGCTGGGCCACGATCTTCGCGCAGGCCGGGAGAGACATTCCCGCGCTGGGCACGACGCACGCGGACGATTTCTACGGCGACATCCCCTGCACACGCGCGCTGCTCCCCGCGGAGATTGGCGGCGAACCGGGACACTACGAGCTGGAGACGGGCAACGTCATCGCCGAGACCTTCCGGGACAGGGACCCGGACGCGGTGCCCGCCGCGCTCGTCAGGAGCCACGGCCCCTTCGTCTGGGGATGGGACGCGAAAAACGCCGTACACAACGCCGTCGTCCTCGAGGAAATCGCGTTTATGGCCTGGCACAATCAGGCGGCCGACCCCGCCCTGCCGCGCATGAGCCGGGAGCTGCTCGACAAACACTACCTCAGGAAGCACGGCGAAAACGCCTATTACGGACAAAAATAGCGCCTTCCCCGAACGCGGGCTACGCGCGCGAAAAGGGTCAGAAATTATTTTATTCGACGCCGAACCCGCTTTACTATCGAAAAGCCGCAAAAAGTATATAGAAACATTAAAATCACCCTCTCGGGTGATTTTCTTTTTTCCTAATTCCTGTATACTGGAATTAACCTCGACAGAAAAGAAGGATAAACTGCCCCGATCACGGATAACACGATCAAAATGAGGAAACCGAATATGGAAAACGATAAATTACTGCTGCTGAACGACTTTGTCAACAGAGCATACGACTGCCACACCTTTCCGGATTTTCTGAAACTGGCAATACTCAGGCTGAATGACCTCGTCTCCTTTGACAGCGGTATGTTTTTTTGCGCCATCAGCAGGGATTGCAGCTATTTCAAGCCCTATGCCCAGGGGAACGCGGAAGAGGCCGTCTGCAAAAGAAAATTCAACGAGCGCGAGAACTACCGCAATCTGGCCTGCGCCGAGCGCCTTGGCAAAGAGGCCTATGTCTACAGGGCGGAGGACTATGCCCACGGGATCATACAGGTGGACAACGAGCCCCGCGACAGCTTCATTAGCGACCAGAGCAGTTTTTTCATTGTCTGCGTCAGGATTCTCTATAAAAACGAATTCCTGGGCGAGATCTATCTGCACCGAAGCAGGGAAAAACCGGACTTCAGCGACGAGGACATGTTTGTGCTCCGCCTGCTGCAGCCGCATATCGCCACCGTTTTCAACATCATCCATTCCATGACGGCGGTGCGGCTGGTCGAGAACTTCGAGATGTCCGGCGCTCAGATCGGACTGAGCCTGTTCGACAGGGAAATGAGCCTTGTCGGCGGGAACATATCGGGCATCGAGACACTGAAAATGTCCACGGACCTCGGCTCGAGCGTCCTCTACCACGTCAAGGGCCAGTGCCAGGAGATGCTGGAGGAGAGCGCGGAAAACGGGAAAAACCCGGCGGCGCCCCGCACCTTCCTCCTGAAAATCCAGCACAGCGACCTGAAAATTGAGATCATCCCCAACAGAATACGAGAACGGGGCAGCGGCGGAAGGTTCCTCGTCACGATGGAATTCATGAGCGATTCGCAGACGCTCTCGGACTACAGGTACAAGTTCTCGAAAAGGGAGGCCGAGGTGATAGACGGCCTCATCCAGGGGAAAAGCAACGTGAGCCTCGCAAACAGCTTCAGCCTCTCCGAGAACACGATCAAAACCCATATCAAGAACATCTACAAGAAAACGGGCGCGAACAACAGAACGGAGCTTGTTTACATCCTGATGCTGAACAAGTAGAAATAGCGAAAAGCGAATAGCGTACATAGGACAAAGAGGACGCTTTTTTTGAAAGAGGAAAGGCGTCCCCCGGGCGGAGCTTTGTCTTTTATATAGAGTACGGCGGCATCCTAACGCTTTAAAAGAATAATACGGGGGCGAAATGATGAAAACAGCAATGAAAAAGGCACTGGCTTTCCTGCTTTCGGCCATGCTGATCGCAGGCTTTTTCCCCGCAATCCCGGCCTTTGCGGACGACATACCCTTTACAGCGGGCGAGGGCGGCGCCATGCCCGCCATGCCGGTCTTCGCCGCAAATCCGGATACGGCCGCGCACACGTTCGCGGGGCTGCTCGTTAAGGACAGCGAGAGATGGCGGGAGTCCGACCTGCAGGGAGGCTTCCTTTACAAGCCGATAGTCGATCTCAGCTTTCCCACGCCTTCCTCCTTCGGCGCGTCGGGCTACACCCTGGAGTATTCGCTGAATGGAACGGACGGCTGGGCGCCGTACCTGAGCTTCTCCACCGCGGAAGCGGACGAGGACAGCTTTTCGTTTTATCCCTCCGCGAGCGGCTATTACAGGCTGCTGGCCGGCGGAGGGACGGTAGACGGCTATGTTTCGAACGCCGTTTACGCGCCGGCGGAGCCCGAGCTGGTCTCGGGGGACAGCACCTATTTCAGTTCCCTGAATCTTGACGAGAGCATGAATCTCTCGCCGACCGGCACCATGTGTCCCTTCGTTGGACGCGGCCTTAAGGCCACCGCGAGCGTCAAATCGCTTGTGCACGACGGCGACATCGCCGGCGGCGTTTCCTTCCAGTGGTACCGCGTCGATCCCGGCACCTTTGCCGCCGCGGCGATAGACGGCGCGACCGGGGATACCTATGTCACGACGGATGCCGACATCGGCTATAAGATTCTGGTCAAAGCGACCGGCGACGAGTCGGCCGTCAACGGCTTTTACCAGATGCTCAGCGCCTCGGATGTCGTTTTCCCGAACGAGGCCCGCGCGAGCGGGATCGACGCGGGCGGCTTCACGCTGAATCTCAGCTATGCCGCGCCGGGGCTTACCAAAGACGAGCTCTCTCTGAGCTATAACGGAAGCGCGCTCCCGATAAGCGCGCTTACCGAGACCGGCGAGGGGGAGGGGGACAACGCCGTTTTCCGCGTGGCGGCCGACCTTTCGGGAGTGCCGACGAACGGTATCCTGACCCTGACGAACCGCTCCGACAAATGGAAAATATCGAATACGGAGCACATGGGGGACCGGATGCCTTTCCTCAGCTTTGCGAAGCCCTATCAGCCCATGGCCGACACCGCGGAATTAAACGGGGACGCCGACCATATCTATTTCGAGGGGGACAACCTCAGCTTAAACCTGACAGGGCTTCCCGCCGCTCTTGAGGGACAGAACGTGAGGGTGGCTTTCGGCATCCTTGACGCCTCCGGCGGCTTTCTTCCCGCCGATGTGATCAGCGGACTTATTGTCAGCGCGGACAACGTCCCATGGTTCACGGCGGCGTCAGTTGTGGGCGGCAGACTGAACGCGCCGATAAGCGGCGCGGTGCAGAGCGGGCTCCCGGCCGGGATGGCGGCGGTGAAACTCTATATCCAGATGGGCATGCAGGCCCCCTGGATCGACGCGCTGAGTGCTTTCGGGGGCGGCCCCGCCTATCTCCCGCTGGTGCAAAACGACAGGCCCGCTTTTGTTGGCTTTGACAATGTCCTGCCGGCGGGGATAACGACCGAGCCCGCGTGGCGCACGATAAGGGATTTCTATGACGGCGCGCTCGATATCAAATTCATCAAGAGCCTCGGAAACGGCGATACGGGGGCCATTGCGTTCACGGGGATTGCTCTTGCAAACAGGGAGACTGTGAAGCAGCTCTCTTTGCTCGGCTCCGCGCTCCTGATACGGGAGGACAGTCCCGGCGCGGGCTCCGGCATAGACAGGCAGCTCACCTTCGGCGTCGACGACTCGGCGCTCTCCGCGCTCGCCTCGCTCGGAGCCGTGATCTCGGTGCGCTCCGATTCGTTTGCCGGGCTTTCGGAGTACAACTTCAATCTCGGCGCCTGCGAGGTCGGGGGAGAAGCCTATCTCGTGCGAAGCTTCGACGCCGCGGCGAAGACCGTCTCGTTCACCGTCCCGCATTTCTCAAACTATGTTCTGACGGAGAAGAGCGGCGTCTCGCGGGCCGCGGTTACCTGTGTCAAGACGGACGCCTCGTCCTTCGCCGCGCGTGACGGAACGCTGACGCTCACGCCCTCCGGCGGCAGCGGCGGCGGGAATTATGCGTATACGCTCGACGGCGGAAAGAACTGGCACGCACTTTCCGGCGTAATCGCCTCTCTCGCCCCCGGCAGCTATCAGGTCGGGGTGCGCGACACGGACGACACGTCCAACGTGTCCGAAGAGCACTCCGTTGCGATCGGCCCCGCCGCCGTCCGCTTCACCTGCACGAAGGCCAACGCCAGCGCGCCCAGCGCGGCGGACGGGAGCATCACGACCGTGCCCTCCGGCGGAAAGGGAAGCTACGATTATTCGCTCACGGACGGGGACAGCTGGAATGCTCTGCCGCCCTCCGGCGTGATTTCCGGCCTCGACGCCGATACTTACCGGGTGAAGCTGCGTGACGCCGCCGATACGGCCAACGCATCGGAAACGGCGAACGTGACCATACTTGAGCCGACCGTGCCCGCCGCGCCGAACGTAAGCCGCGACGACGACGCGGACAGCGTCTCGGGCATGGCGGCGGGCATGGAGTACAGCCTCGACGGCGCGGCCTATGCCGCCTATAACGCGCAGACCTTCGCCGTAATCGGCTTTGGCGGGACGCACACCCTGCTGGTGCGCGTCGCCTCCGACGGTTACAACCCCGCGGGAGCCGTAACGACGCTGACCTTTACGCCGGCCGCGCCCGTGCTCGGCAGCAATTACGCCCTTGCCGCCGGCACGGACATCGACGCGGCGGCGGACGGGGCGGGGAATGTCTGCGCGGTGTATGTAAGCGGCGGAACGGTCTATTACGCAAAGAACCGCGAGACGCCCGAGGCCATAGCCGGCGGCGGGAGCGACGCCTCTCCGTCGCTAGCGGTGCAGGCGGACGGAACGGCCCACGCGGTCTTCGTCCGGAACGGCGAAGTGACCTACGCGAAGCGCGCCCCCGCGGGCGGCTGGACCGTGACGGACGTCGCGCCGGGAAGCGCGCCGGATATCGACGCCGACGCAGGCGGACACGCGCATATAGTATATGAGGCCAATACCGACGGCGACGCCTATGCCGAGATCGTTTACAGCAGCAACAGCTCCGGAGCCTTTGCTTCGGCAACGATCTGGGACGGCAACTGGGATTATTGGCAGGGCAGCGGATCGGGAGACTTTTTTCAATCTCCCAGCATTAAAGTGGACGGCAGCGGCAAATACCATATTTCCGCGCGCCATCAATACCGCAATGTCTGTTCTGGAGATGTGGATAACCGCTTCGGCATTGTATACGCCACCAATTCCGGCAGCCCGGATATTGGCGCGTCCTTCGGCAACAACGCCTCGGTTTCTCAGAGCGAAAAATCCTTGGTTATCGGCGCGGGCGGACCCGAGGTCTTCTTCGGCGCGGGCGGCAGCCTCTATGCCGCTCCGTCGACAGCCCTCGTTTCCGGCGCAGATCCGGCGGCTGCCGCCTGCGGCGCGAGAACGGGCCTTGCTTTTGACTCCTCGGGCGTGAAATACATCCTGAACACAGGCGCCGGTTTCTCGGCGGCGGCAAATATCGACCCGGCGGGAACGAACCCGGCCGCCGCGATCGACGCGTCGAACGCCTACGTCTACTACGAGAAGAACGGACGCATATACCTCGCGTCGGATAAGAGCATCGCGCCGCCGGTCACGCCGGGCGTCACCGACAGCGACGCGGACGGGGTCTATTTCGCGGGGGATACGCTGAGCTTCAACCTCGCGGGGCTTGACGCCTTTAACGGGAAGAGCCTGCGCTTGGCCTTCGGCACGGTGGACGAAACGGGCGCCTTTACTCCCGCCGCCGTCACGGACGGCCTGACCGCGGGCACAGACGGCGGAACGCTGTTCTATAAAACCGCGGCGGTGAGCGGCGGGAGCTTCGCCTCCGACATCTCCGGCACGGTACTCGGCGGGCTCGGACGGGGAGCGATCGGCGTCGGGATCTATTATGAGGACGCGCAGGGCGCCTATGTCAGCGCACTCGCTTCGCAGCCCAAGCCCTACATAGTCCTCACAAAGAACGGGCACAGCGCGCTTGCGGGTGTGGCTCTCCCCGAGGGCATATCCTGCTTCCCCGCTCTGGGCAGCGGCGATCAGGACAAGGAAAATCTCTACAACGAGGATATCGCCTTCTGCAAGACGATCGCCTCCGGAGTCACCGGAAAAATAAGCTTTAAAGGGCTTGACCTCATAAGCTGCGGGGCCGAGCTTGCGGACCTCGCCGACTTCGTCAGCATGACAAAGGCCGGCGACGCGGGCTTGGGCTATGCGGAAAAATACCTCATCGGCGTGGAGGTGTCCAAGCTCGTCTTTCTCGGCGGAAGGGCGGCGGCCATAAGCGTCACGTCCCCGTCCTTTAAGGGAGAGACCGTTTCGGACTTCACGGCGGCCGCGGCCGACGCCTCCGGCGGCGCGGTATCCAATCTCTCCGTCGCTCCCGCTTCCGGCGAGGTCAGCTTCGGCGTCAGCCACTTCAGCGGCTACAGCCTGTCGCGCAAAGACCCGAACGACGCGGACGCCGACGGCTATTACGACGGGGACATCGCCGCAATCAGAGCCTTCCTTGAACAGAGCGCCGCCGTCCCGGGACAGAAGAACGGGGATGTCGTCCTCACGGGCGGCTATGACGGGGACGACACGTCCACCTACGCGCACTTCCCCTTCTTCACCTGGAACAACGACAAACCGAAGCGCCTCACCGGCATCCGCTTAGACAGCAATAACGGCTATCACAGCCGCGACCTCGCCGGAACGCTGGACGCGAGGGCCCTCACGGCGCTTGAAAGCCTGATCATTGAGGACACCGACAGCAACAGCTCCGACAATATCGCGGACGGCGTCACCGCAATCGGGGTCGCGGGGCTTACGAAGCTCGGGACGCTCCATGTCGGCTGCAACTCGCTCACCTCTCTCGACGTCAGCGGCTGCGGCGCGCTCACGGACCTGAACTGCCAGGAAAATCTCATCGGCGCGCTTACCCTGACGGGAGCGGTAAACCTTGAACAGCTCGACTGCGGCTACAACGGCCTTACAGATCTGAACCTGACGGGACTGACAAAGCTCACGAAGCTGCAGGTTTTTAACAACAGGCTCAGCTCCCTCGATACGAGCCGGCTTTCCGCGCTCAACTATCTGGACTGCCAGGCCAACCTGCTCACGGGACTCGACCTCTCGGGCAACATGGCGCTGGAGAGCCTATGCTGCCCGGACAACGCCCTGACAAGCCTCGGCATTTCGGGCATGGAGGGCCTGAAGAACCTGTACTGCGCCGGGAACAGGCTCGCCTTCTCGGCCCTGCCCCTTGTCCTGCCCTCGGGCGGGGGCAGCTATTCCTACGCGCCTCAGCAGGCGGTCCCGCTGACGCTCGAAAGCGGCAACGCCGCCGACCTCTCCGCGGAAAAGAGCTTCGGAGGCAGCGCTACGCGCTACCGCTGGTATAACGCGGCAAACGACGCGGCTCTTTCGGACGGGATAACCGAATCGCCGTCGGGTGTTTTCACCTTTGACAGGGCAATATTCGCGGGAACGCGCGTCTACTGCGTGATGACGAACGGAAGTTTCCCCGACCTCGGCGGAAATAGCGCGCTGAGAACGGCTCCGGCCACGATTCTGAACCTGCCGCAGCTCGCGGCGCCAAACCCGGCCGCGGAGGGGAGCACGGTCTCCTGGAGCGCCGTGAATCACGCGACGGGCTATCTCGTCCGGATACGCAGCGGCGGTACGGACGTCCGCGAACCCATCGCGACGACGGGACTGAGCGTTTCTCTCGCGAGACTGCCCGGAGAAAACCGGCAGAGCCTCCCTTCCGGCAGCTACACCGTGGCGGTAGAGGCGGCCGGCGACCCGGCGGCGTATCTTGCTTCCCCCTACAGCGCCGCCGTGCCCGTCGCTCTGACGACCAAAACCGCGCTTGAACAGGTGAATGCCTCGGCAAATGCGCGTGATCCGGCGGGCGCGCTGCTGGCGGCCGTTGCCGCCGACAGAGAGGAATTCGGCCTCGCGGACAGCTTCGCGGGCACCTCGGCGAAGCATGAATACGCCGATCTCTCCGACACGGGAAAGGCGGCCGTGGGCGAAGCAATGACCGCCGGATTGCCCTTCCGGAGCGACGCCGACGTCACCTCGGCCTTCAACGCCTGCCTCAGAGACGGCGTCCTTGCGGACGAAAGACTGAAATACGAAAATAGCGTCACGCTCTTCTATGACGCCTCGAGAGCGGACGACGCGGACGTTGAAAGCCTTGTCAGAGTCCTGAAAAGCGGAAAGACCGCCGATGCCGACGTCTCGGTGAGCGGAAGGCAGATCCGCCCGGGAATGACCGCGAACACGCTGAACAGAGCCCTGCTTTCGACCGACAGCGCTTATGTCAGCGCGCCGGGGGCCAACTGGACCGGCGCGAACGGCACGGCGACGATCACCTTCACGCTGTCTTACGCGGGCCTTGACGGCGGTAGCTTCGACGTCGCCGTGACCCTGGCGCCGACGCCCGCCTCGGTCGTAATCAAGAGCATGAACGACGCGGATTCGGCCTCGGATCCAACCCACGGAAGCAGCGCGCTCACCGTCCTTGAAAGCGGCGTGTCCCGCGGCGCGGTCGGCGCGGACGGGGACGGCTCGGCTTACTGGAACGGCTTCACGGCGGCCGAAAAAGCGGCGGTTGCGGCAGCCGTCTGGAACGGCGGCGTCGATTACGCGCTGAGTCCGAGCGGGAAAGACGCTCTGGCCGCGGCCTACGACGACGCGGCGAGGCAGGTCTTCATCGAGAGGGCCAAGGCAATCATCGGCAACGCCTTTACTGCCGTCGAGGGCAGGGACACAAACCTTGCGCGCGCCCTCTCGGCGCTGCCGGGGATGGCCGATACCGGTGTGACGGTCGCTGTGAGCGCCCTGGGCGCCCCGGAGATGCCGGTCACGGTTCCGGGCGGAGACATCACCTATAACCAGTCCCGGCACAGAGCACCTGTGACGCTCGCTCTCGGCTTCGGCCCCGTTTCCGACCGCTCCTTCGCGCCGACCGTCACGATTCCGGCGCACGACGCCGTTTCCCCGGTTCCGGGCGGGAACGGGACGATCCGCGTCTCCGAAACCGGCGCAAATTCGCTGAGGCTCAGCTGGACGGCGGCGGGCGACGAGATGACGGCGGCAGATACGCTCAGGTATTACGTCATATGCTCCTCCTCCGACAACATCGCCACCGCCGGGGACATGCGTGAAAACGGGACGCTTCTGAACAGCGGCGGGACGGCCAATCTCGACGCCTATACCGTGAGCGGACTTTCCGCGGGCACGAAATATTACTTCAATATCGGCGTGCGCGACCTCGCGGGCAATACGGGCGTTTATACTGCGGTGTCGGCGACAACCTCCTCTGCCTATGCCGCTCCCGCGCCCGCAGCGCCGCCCGTTCCCGAAGTGAGGACGGCGGTCACGGGCACTCTGTCGACGGCCAGCACAAGCGTCACGGGAACGGCGGACGCGGGCAGAGCGGTGGCCTCGCTCAGCCAGAGCACGGTCGGCGCGCTGATCGACAGCGCCGTGAGAGCCGAGACGGCCGGCCAGAGAGCGGTGGTTCAGATAACGCTCCAGGCCCCGGCGGATACGAGCGGGGGCGAGGTCAGAATACCCAGAGAAGCCTTTAACCAGATCGCAGCGAGTACGAACGCCGAGGTTCAGGTGTCGACCCCCCTGGTGTCGCTGACCCTCAGCCCTGCCGCGATGGACAGCATCAGCGGGGGAACGGGTACCGGAGACATCCGCATAGGCGCCGACCTCGTCCCCGCGCCGACGCTCAGCCCCGACACCCGGCTGCTCTTGGGCGGTCGTCCGGTATTCAGCCTTTCGGTCAGCTCGGGGGGCAGCCTGATATCGACCTTCGGCGGCGCGGCGATCTCGGTCAGCCTCCCCTATGTCCCGTCCCCGGGGGAAAACCCGCTCGCGCTCGTCCCGTTCTATCTCAGCGGCACGGGCACGGCACTGCCCATGCCCGGCGGCTTCAATCCGCGCACGGGGAGCGTTGACTTTACAACGGTCCACTTATCCCGGTACGCAGTCGGCTATAACGCGGTGACCTTCTCCGACGTCTCCGAGCGCGCGTGGTATGGGGACGCGGTCACCTTCCTCGCGGCCCGCGGTATCACCGCGGGTGTCGGTGGTGCGCGCTTCGCGCCAGACGCGTCCGTCACCAGAGCCGAGTTCCTCGTGATGCTGATGCGCGCCTACGGCATCTCTCCGGACGAGAGCGCACAGGATAATTTCTCCGACGCCGGCAGCGCGTACTATTCGGGCTACCTCGCGACGGCAAAGAGGCTCGGCATCGCGTCCGGCACGGGCGACGGCCTGTTCTCTCCGGAGAGCGGGATATCCAGACAGGATATGTTCACGCTGCTGTACCGCGCCCTCGACAAGCAAAACGAACTGCCGGACTCGGTTTCGGGCTCCGCGCTCTCCGATTTTCGCGACGCAGACCAAATCCCCGACTATGCGAAAACCGCGGTAAGCTCCCTGGCGGCGAGCGGCGTCATCGCCGGCAGCGACGGCTTGATTTCCGGCGGCGGCGCCTCGACAAGAGCCCAGACGGCCGAGGTCCTCTACAGGCTGCTCTCCAGATAGGGGAGAGAAAGGCCGACAGCAAAGCGGGAACAGGGACTGTCCTCAAAGGGCGGTTCCTGTTCCCGTTTGCTGTCTGGACATTAGATTTCGGTCACCCTGACCTTCGGAAGAGAAGCGGGCGGCTCCCGAAGCTTTTCCCTTATTGTTATAAATATCCTATTTTAAAATAAAGGATATTTGCCTGTGAGGCTTCCGGCGGAAATGCGTCCAGAAAAGAAATATATCCGGGTTTTCCGGATTCTTGTATTAATTTTCAACGACATGTGTTATGCTTACAGTGATACAGACTGAACGAACAACGGCGTCAAAGCCGGGGGAACACTTTGGAATGATAAAAATAGGCTTATTTATCGATACTTTTTTTCCTATGATAGACGGCGTGATCATGGTGGTGGACAACTACGCGAGACGCATGAGCGAATATGCGGACGTGACCGTATTCGCCCCGAACTGCGGGGATTTCGATTTCGACGCTCTGCCGTATAAGGTCGTGCTCTGCAAGGCGCTGTCGGTACCGCACTACGACTACAGCCTTCCGCTCGCGAATGTGGACATGGAGTTCCGCCGGAAGCTCAGCGAGTCGGAGCTGGATATCGTGCATATCCACTCGCCCGCTTTTATCGGCAAGGCGGGCATGAGATATGCGGAGCAGCACGGGATTCCCGCTGTGGCGACGCTCCACAGCCAGCTCAAAACGGACTACAGACAGCTTTTTAAAACCGAGGCCCTCGCGAATTTCGTCCTGCGCGATACGACCTCCCTCTATGACCGCGCCGATGAATGCTGGGCCGTGAACAGCGCGATGGCGGCACTCTATACCAGGGAATACGGCGGAAGGTCGCAGCCTCTGGTCCTGAGCAACGCGACGGACCTTCTGCCCTGCCCGAACCCCGAAAAAAGCCGTCGGAAAATAAACGGGATGTTCGGAATCGGCGACGGGGAAAAGGTTCTGCTCTATGTCGGAAGGCTGGACACGCTGAAGAACATTATTCTGATCGTCGAAGCGGTGAAGCTGCTTAAAGAGAGCCGGAAATTTCCGTTCAGGATGCTTTTCGTGGGCTCCGGCAAGGACGAGGCCCTGCTCCGGAAAGAGACGGAGCGGCTCGGTCTTCAGGACGAGGTTGTCCTTTGCGGCAGGATCAGCGACAGGGAGCTGCTCGCGGAAATCTATTCGCGGGCCGAGCTGTTCGTGTTTCCCTCTCTGTATGACGCGAGCTCCCTTGTGCAGATCGAAGCGGCCTCCCAAAAAACGCCCGCGGTTTTTATCCGCGATTCCGTCACAAGCGCGACCGTGAAAGAAAACGTAAACGGGTTCTGCTGCGGCAATTCGAAGCAGGCGCTCGCGGATAAGATCACGGAAATTTTCGGGAATCCCGATTTATACGCCGACGTGGCCAAAAACGCTTTCCGCGACCTCTATGTAACCTGGGACGTCTCCATAGACAAGGCCTACCGGCGTTACTGCGGCCTGCTGGAGACAAGACACTGCGTAAAAGCCTGCCTGCCCGAAAGCAGCTGAGCCGTGCAAAGGCGAAAATCATAATCCTCGCTTACCCATCGGCAGATATTTCAACTACGCCGGACCGACGCGTTCCACGACGCGCCGGTCCGGCGGAGTTTTTCGTATTTTAAAAAGAGCCGCCGGCTTACCCGCACAATACTAAAAAATATACCATTATTCGACATAATATACTGGAATTACTATTTGAAAAGTGCTACGATAAAAGGCATAATATGGGGAAGTTGTAAATCCGGACTAAATTTAGTAAACATTACTGAGAGGGAGCGATGAAAAGGATGCGTAAGAGAATACCTGTTTCCATTCTGATGGTTTTGGCCATGCTGGTCGGCATTATGTCGGCGGCGGCATACGCTGCGGACACGGGTTCGGCAGCGGGCGGCAATGCGGCGGGAACCGTTGCGTTTTCCGATATGCCGGATAACTGGTCCACGGCGGCGCTTGAAAATGCCGTCGCAAACGGCCTGCTGAACGGCTCGGACGGAAAGATCCTGCCGGATGACAGCCTGACAAGGGCGCAGATGGCGACCGTAATCGTACGGGCTTTCGGCGCGAAGGCCGAGGGCGGCCTGTCGGGCTTTTCGGACGTGAAAGCCTCCGACTGGTTTGCGGGCAATATGGCGGCCGCCTATCGGATGGGCGTGATCAAGGGCTCGGCGGGGGAGATGAACCCCAATGACCCCATCACGCGTGAGGCGGCGTTTGTCATGCTGGCAAGGGCGCTGAAGCTGCAGCCCGAGACCGCGCTTAAAACGGCATTTTCGGATGCCGGGGATATTTCCGACTGGGCGAAGGGCGAAGTCTCTGCGCTTGTCAACGCGGGATATGTCGCCGGCTCGTCCGGCAGGCTGAACCCCGCGGGGCAGATCACCAGAGCGGAATTTGCCCAGATCATGAGCAACGTCATTAAACAGTACATAAACGCGGCCGGGAGCTATACCTCGGTATCCGGCGGAAATGTCATGGTTAACGTGCCCGGGGTCACTCTGAAGGGACTCACGGTGTCGGGCGACCTGATCATCGGCGACGGCGTGGGCGACGGAGAGCTTATCCTCGACAGCGTAAAGGTCTCGGGCAGAATGGTCGTCCGCGGCGGCGGAGTCAATTCCGTCATCATCAGGGGCACGTCCTCGGTCTCGAATGTCATCGTCGCGCGGGTCGACGGCGCTGTCAGCGTCAAGGTTCAGGGCGGCGCCGCTGTCGAGGTCATCTATGTCGACGACGGGTCAAACGACGTCAATGTGGAGGGCACGGTCGGCAGCATCGATGTGGAGGCTTCGGACATGACGGTTAACGCGATCGGAGCTACCATCAACAAGATCGGAATCGCGGGAGACAACTCGAATATCGTCATTGACGGCAAATCGGTCGTCGGCGCCGTGACCGTGCAGAAGGATGCGGATCATTCGAAAGTCACGGTTTCCGGGAAGGTGAGCGCGATCGAAACCAGCGGCATCGGCACGGAGATCGGCGGCAGCGGCAGCGTGGCGACGGTGGCCGTCCAGCCCGGCGCGACCGGCGCTTCGATTGCGACGCCCGGCACGAAAATCGTGGTCGACCGCAGCGTAACGGGCGTCAAGGGCGGCGGCGGCAAGGAAATCAGCGGCGGGTCAACGCAGACGAACAATTCCTCGGGCACCGGCCTTGCGACGGAGCCGACGGGCGGCACCTATATCATGCCGACCGTGAGCGTGACGGGCGTTAGCGTCACCCACGCAACCACGATGACGGTCACAAGTGCGCTCGGCGGCCTGTCTTTCAAGTTCGGAGCGGTATCGCTGTCGTCCGTCGAATCGGGGACGGGCCCTTACAGCTACGCCGTTACGCTTCCTGCGGCCAATGCGCTGCGTGTGGGAAATAACAGCATTACGGCCTGCAAGTCCGGCTATAACAACGGAAGCGCAACGGCGGCTTATTCCGGAACGGCGGTGACCGGGAAAATCCAGGACGCGATCGACAAGGCCACGGCGGGCGATACGCTCCTGGCAGGAGCGAAGACCTATCAGGAAAATCTGACCATCAATAAGCCGCTTACGCTCATCGGCACCGATGCGGCCTCGTCAATCCTAGACGGCGGCGGCAGCGGCGTGGTCGTCACGATTGCGGCCGACAATGTTGCGCTCAGCGGCTTCACCGTCAGAAACTCCGGAACAGACGCCCAAAGATGCGCGGGAGTCGGGATAGCGGGAAGCACTGCCTGCGTGACCGGCGTGACGGTTTCCGGCTGCACCATCACCGGAAACGCGAACGGCGTCGCCCTGATGGGGGCGACCGGCTGCACGCTGGAGAACAACACCATTAGCGATAATTCCTCTTACGGAATTGTTCTGGAGGTTTCCCCCTATAAGGCGACGCTTTTCTCAACATTAAATACGATAACGGGGAACACGATAACGGGCAACGACGTGGACGAAATCTATGCGGGCCAGGACTGCAATACCAACACCATAACGAACAACACCGTCAGCAGCGCCGACGGAGCGGCGGAGGCAAACGGCATCTACCTGTGGAAATCGTCGGGCAACACGATAACGGGCAACACAATTTCCAACAACAAGCAGTACGGTATCGAGATGTTCGGTTCATCAAGCAACACGATAACCGGAAACACCGTCTCCGGGAACGAGGACGGCCTGCACATCCGCAACATCGGCCCGGAATCCGGTTATTCCATACAGAGCAATACGATAAGCGGGAACAACCTCTGCGGCAACACCCGCGTCAATCTCTACTGCGACGCCAACTTCACTTTTGTTGTCGAGGGCAACTGGTGGGGCAGCGCAACGGAAGCGGATATCGTCAGCAAGCTCGCGAGCTGGGTTCGCGACGGCGATACCACGGTAACGCCGGGAACCACGCTGAACATCGACTATACACCCTGGGCGCAAACGGCGTTCCATTGAAAAACGGGAGCATAGGGCGCTCGGGCGCTTCCGGGGGAAGCGTTTCACCCTAAAAAATTCCGGAGCTGCCATATACCGCGCGAGAGGGGCTTTTTTAAGCCCCTCTCAAATTTTATATTGGCCGCGGAATGCGCTAATTCCGGAAAATGACGCCGTGATTCGTGCGCCCGTCGATTTTCACCGTGAGCGGGGAGCCGAGCCGGATGTGCCGGACATACTCGCCATTTTCCAGAACGGGCTGCTTCTTCAGCCAGTCCCAGTCGATGAATTCGGACGCGCTGAACTTTCCGATATGCAGGTATCCCATATTGAGCGAGATCAGATTGTGGTAGAAATGGCTTCCGAGCGAGGGATCGACCTGAAGGCTGTCGAGATCCGCCTCGATCACCACCCTGGCCTGAGACATCTGCGACCATTCGAGCGGAATCCCGAGATAGGGGTCCGAGGTGCCGAGCCTCCCGAAGCCCATCAGAACGCACTTGCGGTTTTCCCGGAAAAGCCCCTGATTGATCCCGCCGATTTCCGCCGCGATTTTCTTCGTGCTCAGGATATTGAACGAGCCGGGATCGACATAGACCAGATCGGTGAGATCCCCGAAAACGCCGTTTCCGATCGAATGCAGGCTCCGGCACACGGTATTGGCGTTTCCGCACGCGTCGGTTTTCACCTCTTCGGATTCCCGCCCGCCGACCATCGGCCTGATCTGCAGCGGGTAGAATTCAATTTCCCTGTCCTGGCTGATATTGACCGAGAACTCCATTTCAATATCGCAGCCGAAGGCGTCCTTAAACAGCGCGAAAAAGTCCGTTATCAGCTCTGGGAGCGGGAAAAGGCCGTATTTCAGCACCGGCGCGAAGGTGACGGCTCTCGGCCCCTTCGACGACAGACTGTCGATCAGCATGTCGTTCTCCCTTGAATAGGTGCTGCCGACAAAGCCTAAAACCCCGTCGCTCTCGGCCTGCGCCAAATCGCACAGCGTATAGGTGCAGTTCTGGTCCGACGTGATGCCCGCGCATTTCCCGCCCATGTTGAGCGCGTAGAAACGGTTCTGCGATTTTTGAAGAAATTCGCCCACGGAGGAATAGGGCGGATTGCTTTTCGGGTGCGCGGGCGAGACCCGGTAGGCGTTTCCGCCGTCAACAATCATTTTCCCGAAGCCCAGGGCGAGGCTCATAATACCCTCCCCGGGCTTCGAGGAGGAGAGCGGATAGTAGTTGTAGGACTGCGCGACCCCCGAAAAGACGGGATAGTAAAGGTTCCCGTGCGCAAGGCCGACCAGCTGCTGAAAAAGCACGGCCATTTTCTCTTCCTCTATGCGGATCCCGCTGTTTCGGATATATTTTTTCGCCGACTGATGGAAAACCGAGGCGTAGACCAGCCGCAGCGCGTCCAGAAGCTGCCCCAGCCGTATTTCCGGGTCGGGAGCGTTGTTTGGCAGCATAAACGTGCTGTAGATCCCGGCGAAGGGGAGCATCTGGGAATCCTCGAGTATGCTCGAAGAGCGCACGGCCAGCGGATAATTGACCTCAGAGATCAACGTGCGCAGCGACGCGACAATTTTTTCCGGGACCCGGCCGGACAAAAACCGCCTGTCGATCTCCTCCTCGTCATCCGTGCCGACGGCGAAGTCGTAGAGCCCGTTTTCACGCATAAACTCCTCGAAGACTTCGCTGCAGACGACGAAGGTCGTGGGCGTTTTAATTTTTATATTTTCGTATTTTTTCAGGACTCCTGCGTTCGGGAGAACGTAATTGAAGAAGGCGACGCCTCTGCCCTTGCCGCCGATGGAGCCGCCGCCAAGCTTGATAAAGGTGCTCTCCATGTCAATTTTCGATTTTCCGAAATCCATGATGTTGCCTTCGTAGGTGCGCCTGAAATACTCCTCGAGGCAGTCAAGGAGATACTGTCTCAGCTCCCCGCTGCTTTCGGGACAGGAATTTTCCTCCCGCTCAAGCTTTTCCGCGATCGCGTATTCGGTTCTGGCGTAGAACCATCGGGAAAAGTGGTTGCTTTTCGCGTGGTAGACGAGACTTTCCTCGGGAAGCTCCCGGATGACTTTTTCGAATTCCTCAATGCTCGACGCCTGGCACAGGGTTCTGCCGTCCGGATAGCCGAACACAAAGCTGCCGAAGCCGTAGTTTCCCGAGATGTAGGCGCTCAGCTCGCGCGTGAGATTGGGAGAGGTCTTGTTCAGAAAACTCAGCCCGATCTCTTCGGCCCGCTTTTCGTTTCGCGTCTCGTTGGAATAGAGCAGGAAAGGCAGGGAGGGCATCTCCCGTTTGACCAGGGCGGCCAGCTCGAGCCCCGCGTCAGGGTCGGCAATTCCGCCCTTCGGAAAGGCGACGTCGGAAATAATGCCCAGCAGATTTTCCCTGTAACGGGCAAAGGTCTCCGCGGCCGCTTCGAAGTTCCCGGCCAGCAGGAGCTTCGGCCTCGCCCGCATCCGCAGGAGGCGCTGCAGGTTGTTGACGCCCTGCGAGATCAGATATCTGGTCTGCTTCATGATCTCGGTATAGACGATGGGAAGCAGCTGGGAATACATCTGAGGGGAGTCCTCGACGAGCAGGATCGCCCGGACTCCCTGAGAGCAGTCCTGCTCCCGGTTGCCGAGATCCTCGACGTACTTGATAACGGACATGAGGATCTTGTCGTTGCCCGACCAGTAGAACAGATTGTCGATATCGGGGCTCGCCAAGATCCTTCGCGTCAGGGCACTGCCCAAGGTCTCGTAGGTCATCACCACCACGTACACCTCGGGATAGAGCTCCCTGACGCGCCTGCCAAAACCCAGAGGGTCCATATCCTTCAGCCTCGCCATGGTGATGACGAGGTCATACGTCCTTTTTTTCAGAACCGAAAATGCCTCGTCGGCCGAGGAAACGCGCTGTATCCGCGGGACAAACTGAAGCTGCATGTCGAGATATTCGCTGAATAGCTTCTCGGAGAGACGCCCGTCCTCTTCCATCACGAACGCGTCGTAGGAGGAGGAAACCATGAGTATCTCGCGTACCCTGAATTTCATGAGATCATGAAATCCGGAAAAATGCGGCGCTTTATCGGCAATATCCACGGTATCCGCCCCCCTTTATCAATCAGTAGGCAATTCCCTGCGCGTACATCGCGTTGGCGACCTTCAGGAATCCGGCAATATTTGCCCCGCAGACAAGGTTTCCCTCCGCTCCGTATTCTTTTGCGGCCGCGCTGCAATTATTGTAAATGTCCTCCATAATCCTTTTGAGCCTTGTGTCGACCTCTTCGAAGGTCCAGGAGTAACGCATGCTGTTCTGGCTCATCTCAAGCGCGGAGGTCGCGACACCTCCGGCGTTTGCGGCTTTGGCCGGCCCGAAAAGGACTCTGTTGTCAAGGAAAATTTCCGTCGCTTCCGGCGTCGAAGGCATATTCGCGCCCTCCGCCACGGCGCAGCAGCCATTTTTGACAAGTATTTCGGCCGAGTGCGCGTCGATCTCGTTCTGCGTCGCGCAGGGGAGGGCAATATCGCATTTGACCGACCAGATTCCGGCGCAGTTCTCGTGGTATTCCGCTTGCGGACGGTACTTCAGGTACTCGCTGAGCCTGCCGCGCAGCTCCTCCTTGATCTTCTTGACCGCCGCGAGGTCCACACCGTCTTTGTCGTAAATGTATCCGTTGGAGTCGCTCATCGCGACGGCCTTTCCGCCGAGCTGCCCGACCTTCTGCGCCGCATAGATCGCGACGTTGCCGGAACCGGAAATGACGACGGTCGCGCCATTGAAGGACTTGCCGGCGGCCTTCAGCATCTCGTCGGTGAAATAGCACAGGCCGTATCCGGTGGCTTCGGTCCGGACGAGGCTGCCGCCCCAGGTGAGGCCCTTGCCCGTAAGTACGCCCGTGAAGGTGTTTCTCAGCCGCTTGTACTGGCCGAACAGATAGCCGATCTCCCGGCCGCCGACACCGATATCGCCGGCGGGCACGTCGCAGTCCTCGCCGATATGGCGGCTCAGCTCCGTCATGAAGCTCTGGCAGAAGCGCATGATCTCTCCGTCGGACTTGCCCTTCGGGTCGAAATCGCTGCCGCCCTTGCCTCCGCCGATCGGCAGGCCGGTGAGGGAGTTTTTAAAAATCTGCTCAAAACCGAGAAATTTGATGATTCCCAGGTTGACCGAGGGGTGAAACCGCAATCCGCCCTTATAAGGCCCGATCGCACTGCTGAACTGGACGCGGAAGCCCCGGTTTACCCTGACGGTTCCGTTGTCGTCCACCCAGGGAACCCTGAAGATGATCTGCCTCTCAGGCTCGACAATTCTCTCAAATATTCCGGCATTAACATATTCGGGATGCCTTTCGGCCACAAGCTCGAGCGATTCGAGGACTTCTTTGACCGCCTGATGAAATTCAGGCTCTCCGGGATTTCTTTTAATGACCTGTTCCATTGTGCCAGCAAGAATTTTCATACAAATGCCCTACCTTATTCATATTTCTTAGTTCCCGACGGGAACAAATGGCCATAATTTTTAGGGTTTAAAAGAAATTATTGTTGGAATTACGTTATAATACACAAAATAACGCTACAACTTTCCCCCTATTTTGTCAATACGTGTATTTGCTAAAAACAATAGTCCGTTTTTGCTTTTCTAACTTTTTGAAGCAGAGGACACTAAAACGTCCTGATAGGTACAAACGTTTATAACATATGATATGTACCAAAATTATCTAACAAAGTTTGTTGGAAAAGCAGCATGGTAATTTTGAAAAATTGTGGTATATTCTATAAAAAGGCATAATATCATGAAAAATATTGAAGCAATTCAACAAGCAGAGCGGATAAGCTGCGTCTGTGCGGCCGGAATTGTAACGGACATTCCTGACAAATCCGCCTGGAAATCTCGAAAGAGGACAACGACAACGCGTTGAGGGCGTTTTACGCATATCATAATCCCTATCTGACTGGACAGCTTAAAGATGAACTGAGATTCATCGGTTATATTTTGTTATCTGGCAAAAAATATAGACAAAGGAGCATTGAAAATGACCAGTCTGCAAAACGCAAGCGCATTTGAAACTATTTCAATCTACGTTGTGCTGCTTATTGCCTTTCTCGGCCTTGCCTACGCACTTCTGCTGCGGAGACAGGTCCTTAAGGCGGACAAAGGCACACCCAAAATGCAGGAAATCTGGAACGCGATCCGGTCCGGAGCGGAGGCCTATCTGGGCCGCCAGCTGAAGACCATCCTGCCGCTGATCGCGGTGTTCACCGTCATCCTGTTCTTTTCGGTATACATCGTTTCGCCCTCCGATGAGGCGATGAAGCGCTTTTCCAACAACACGCCCGAGCAGGTCAAGCTGATTATTGGCTTCGGCCGGGCAATCGCCTTTATCATGGGCTCTCTCTTCTCCCTGATGGTCGGCCAGTTTGGAATGCGTATGGCAGTTCAGGGCAACGTGCGCGTCGCCTCGGCCTCGCGAAGAAGCTTCGCGGAAGCGCTCAGGATAGCCTACCGCACCGGAACGATCACCGGAATGCTGACTGACGGCCTGGGGCTGCTCGGCGGTACGCTTATCTTTATCGTATTCGGCATCGCGGCGCCCGACGCCCTTCTTGGCTTCGGCTTCGGCGGCACGCTGCTCGCCCTGTTCATGAGAGTCGGAGGCGGCATTTATACGAAGGCCGCCGACGTCGGGGCCGACCTTGTCGGCAAGGTTGAAGTCGGCATCCCCGAGGACGACCCGAGAAACGCGGCCGTCATTGCCGACCTCGTCGGCGACAACGTCGGCGACTGCGCCGGAATGGCCGCGGACATTTTTGAGTCCTACGAAGTCACAATCGTCTCCGGTCTTATCCTCGGCCTCGCGCTTACGAATCTCACCGGCGCGCTGAAATGGATCATTTTCCCGCTGCTTGTCCGCGGAATCGGCGTGTTGTCCTCCATCATCGGCACCTATCTGGTCCGCGGCGGGAAGGACAAATTTGCCGAGAACAACGCGATGAAGTCCATCAACAAGGGCTTTTACGCCTCCGCCGCAATCTGTCTCGTCTGCTTCGCGCTGCTCGCGCACTTCTACATGAACGAGTGGCGAGCCTTTTTCTCCGTGGCCGCCGGTATCGTGCTTGCAATCGTGCTGGATGAGCTGACGAAGTATTTCACCGACACCCATTACCGCCCGGTAAGGGATATCGCGCGAGCGTCGCGAACAGGGTCCGCGACACTGATACTCCGGGGCATGGCCTCCGGCTATGAAATGTCCGTGTGGCAGGCACTGGTGATTGCCGCGATTATCCTCACCTCCGTGCTGATTTACTGGGGCCAGCCCACCACCTATGTCCTCTACGGCGTGGCGATGACCGGTATCGGTATGCTGACACTGACAGGCAACAACGTGGCGATGGACTCCTTCGGCCCGATTGCGGATAACGCCAACGGCATCGGCGAGATGGCCGGGATGGATGAGAGTGCCCGCGAGGTCATGGGGCACCTCGACGCGGTCGGAAACACGACCAAGGCGATTACCAAGGGCGTCGCAATCGGAAGCGCGGTCATCGCGGCCGTCTCCCTGTTCGGCTCGTTCCTGACGGACGTCTCGAGAGTACAGGGCCAACTGGGAACGGCGTCCGCCAATCAGCTCATGAATATCGGCATCAGAATATCCGAGCCGACGGTGTTTATCGGCGCGCTCATCGGCGCCGCTGTCCCCTGGCTGTTCTCCTCGCTGACGATCAACTCGGTCGCGCGCGCGGCGGGGCTTATCGTGAACGAGTGCCGCAAGCAGTTCCACATTCCCGGACTGATGGAAGGAAAGGTCAAACCCGACTATCAGCAGGTCGTAAGCATCTGTACCGGTTCGGCACAGAGGGAGCTGATAAGCTTGGCGCTCATCTCCGTCTTTACTCCCCTTATAGTCGGCCTGTTTTTGGGTGTTGAGGCGCTCGGAGGGGCGCTGGCGGGCGTTATCCTATCCGGCCAGATGCTCGCGGTTTTCATGACGATATCCGGAGGCTCGTGGGACAACGCCAAAAAGACCATAGAGGACGGGATGTACGGCGGAAAGGGTTCGGAAGCGTTCAAAGCGGCCGTGGTCGGCGACACAGTCGGCGATCCGCTTAAGGATACCGCCGGTCCCGCTCTCAACCCGATGATAAAGGTCATCAACATGGTATCGCTGCTCGCGGCCCCCGTGCTTGTTCAGGTGCAGTACAAGGGAACAAGCGCCGGGCTGGTCATCGCCGGAATCGTCAGTCTGGCGCTCGTCGGCATATCCATCTTCTATTCGAAAAACGGCGGCTTGAAAAAGAAAACGGCCGAGGAAGAGGGCTCGGCGGACTTCTGATTCAGCCCGGTCTACAAAAGCGAAACCTGCGGATCACTTGACGGCGTGATTCCGCAGGTTTCGGTGTTTCATGATTTTATCCGGCGGCGCGCGCCGAAAATCGGGCTGCGCCTCGGTCCGGCCATCCGCCGTCCGGGAATAATCGACTCCAATCGTCATTATCCGCAGATTCTGATAAAAAAATATTGACAAATAACTAAAAGCTGCTATATTAATAAATGAAAATTCATTCATTGAGGAGGGCGGTTATGGCCAGAATTGCCGATCCGGATAAAATAGACAGTCTGAAAAAGGCCGTCATGGAGTGTGTGATAGAAGAGGGCTACGCCGGGGTATCGACCGCATCAATCTGTAAAAAAGCAAGAGTGTCGCCGGGCTACCTCTACCGGTTTTATGAGAGCAAGGATAAACTGATCCGCGCGCTGGTTGATGCCGAAATAGAATCGATCATGGCCGACTTCTCCATTTTTATTGATACCTCGCGAACCGTTTACGAAGCCGCTTACAGAATCGTCTCCAAGCTGCTTATGGGCGCGAACGAGGACCGACTGAAGGCTCAGTTCACGGCCTGTGTCGTTTTGTCCCTCATGCTGCAGAACAAAAATAACTCCAAAATGTTATCGGAGACGCTGAATATTGCCAAACGCAGCATTGATCTGGGGATTAAAACCGGGGAAATCAGAGAAGATACAAATCCGCTGGATGTCATGATTGTCGCTTTTACCGTGCCGTTCCGCTATGTCCAGTTTTCCTACAAATACGAAGGGAATAAGATATTTACCGCAGAAGAGGCAGAACATATCACAAAACTTTGCGTTACGGCCTTCCGTTGAAGGCTGTAATTTTTGCTCAATAAATGAAGGACTATTTATTTATTAATTAACGGAGGCAGGTACATGACCAAAACCAAAAAAATACTCGGCTTTATCGCAATTTCCATCGCGATGTTTGCAGGCATGCTCGATTCTACAATTGTAAATATCGCACTGCCGGATATCACAAAATACTTCAATACCGCGCTGACAGACTCAAGCTGGATAAGCACGATTTATCTTCTCTCCCTTTCCGTCTGTATGATTACCGCGTCCAAAATTGCCGATATCGTCGGACGCAAAAAAGTAATGCTTTTCGGGCTGTTTGTTTTCGGAGTCAGCTCAGCCTTGTGCGGAATGGCACGGTCTCTGATGTTCCTTATCGAGATGCGTTGTATTCAGGGGATAGGCGGCGCCATTATCACCCCCCTCGTGATTCCCATGGCCCTTGACGCCTTTGGCGCGGAAAAGACAACAGCCGTTGGAAGCGCCATCGGCGCAATCACCGCGCTCGCCGCAGCGGGCGGCCCGCCGCTCGGCGGCCTGATCGTGGAATATTTTAAATGGCAGTGGATTTTCTATGTCAATGTCCCCTTTGTGTTCCTTGCTTTTGTACTGGGCGTTTTTTGCCTGAGAGAATCCTATGACCCGACGGCTTCAAAGAAGCTGGACTGGTTTGGCGTGGCTTTTCTGAGCGCCGCGCTTTTCCTGCTCTGTTTTTCCCTTCTCAAAGGAAACGATTACGGCTGGAAGAGCAAGACGATTGTTTTCATGTTTATTGGCAGCGCCGTCGCTTTTACCCTGTTCATCGGGACAGAGTTTAAAGTCAAATTTCCCATGATGGACTTTTCACTTTTCAGGGAGAGGACCTTTTCCGCTTCCGTAATCTGTTATTCCATAAACGGCTTCGGTATTGCCTGCCCGGGACTGATTTTCAACTACTATTTGCAGAATGTCATGGAATATACGCCGCTTCATACCGCTCTGATTGTGATGTTCGTCGCGCTCACCGTCATCGTTTCCATGCCGCTCGGCACCGTTTTTGCCAAACGCTTTGACGCGAGGCCGATCAACTTTCTCGGGATACTCAGCATGGCCTGCGGCGCTTTCGCGTTATCAAAACTCACGGTTCACACTTCGGAATCGACAATGATCGGAATCATGATTCTTTTTGGCTTTGCCGTTGGTTTTTCAGCGCAGGCGCTGATCTCCTGCATCAAGCACATCCCCGAGGAAAAAAGCGGCATGGGTTCGGGCATTATCAACGCGGGTCGTCAGATCGGCCTGTGTATCGGCATCGCGCTTCTGGTCAGCGTGCTGACCACGCATGTGAATAACGCCGCAGCGGGAATGAAAGATCATGTCCTTTCTGCGATAGACAGCAATCCGACGATCGCGCAGCCCGTCAAGGATGTCATGAAAACGGATCTCGATTCCATGCTCTCCGGTAAAAACAGTACGAATCAGACCGAGTTAAAGGAAACGCTCGAAGCCGATATCAAAGCGGCAGTAAACGGACTTTCCGCTGTCCCGGCTCCCGCCGGAAATGCTGTGTTAGGCAAGCTGTATGACGGGACTGCCAAGCTGAATGACGGGGCGAATGCCGCGCTGAACGGCCAGCAGAGCTTAAACGGCGGAATCGCGGCGCTTTCTGACGGCTTGGGCAGGCTTTCGAAAGGCACAAATACTTTGGAAAGCGGTTCAAGCCAGCTGTCTGCCGGTTTAACGAAGCTGAAGGAAGGCGCTTTCGCGCTTTCCAGGCAGACGGAATCAGGCAGTTCGGCTCTTCTCAGCGGGATTGCTCAGCTCAATTCGGGCGCGGGCGCGATGCTTTCGCAGCTCTCCCCCGGAACGGACGCCAATAAACCGACGGTTTACGATGCCGCCTCGGGCCTTTCGGGCGGAGCGCAAAAACTGTCGGGCAGCACGGACAGCTATGTTTCCGCGGTAGACGGAACGCTGTTTGCGATGATCAAAAACGACCCCTCCGCTCCCGTATTGCTCAAGCAGTACAAGGCGTCTCTGGCAAATCTTCAGGCCGCCTACGCAAAAGCGTCCGGGGGCCAGAAGTCGCAGCTTGCCCAGCAGATTTCCCCGCTGGCCAATCTGGTTACGCTTTACACGGTCGGCACGGATTCAAACGTCACCACACAGCCGCAGTTCGAACAGGCACTCAAAACTTTGGCCGCCGGGGATTCCCAAAAAGCGACGGTGGTTTCCTCCGGAAGCCAGCTCTCACAGGGCACGCGCCAGCTGTCCGGGAGCAGCGCGCGGCTTGCCTCCGAGTTTGCCGAGGGCGGCAGCTTTAAAACGGGAATGGAGCAGCTGGCGGCAGGGAGCGCAAAGCTGAAACAGGAAGCGGACGCGGTGAGCGGCCTCACAGGCGGTCTTAACAGCCTGGAAACCGCCGTTTCCGCGCTGTCCGGCGGGGCGGAGAAGGTCAGCGACGGGGCACGGCAGCTTAAAGAGGGACTGGATTCCTCGGCTGCCGGGGCGGATAATCTGAAGTCCGGCTCGGATAAGCTTCTTTCCGGCTCGGAGCAGTTTAAAGACGGGGCGCAGGCGCTTGAAAACGGCGTCGGCTTTGCGGGGCAGCAGGCTGCCGTCGATGCTATTTTGAGCAGCTTCAGCGCGGACAAGGACAATAAATCCGCCGGCGCCTTTGACAGCACCTTCCTGCTGGCCGCCATTGTTCTGCTGCTGGTGTCCTTTTTCGGCCTGTTCACAGACAGGGCTAACGAAAACAGGGTATCTGTCAGCGCATAAAGGGCGCGAGACAGATTCCGCCGGAAAGCCCCGGCAAATCAACACGGCGCCGAGTTTATCCGCGGTCTCTGCCTGTAAGTAAAGCCACCGAAGTTTTTCGGTGGCTTTACAGGGTTTAACCTATCGGGGTGTTGCGGATATCTTCGAGCAAGTCTTCAAAGTCCTTGCCAAGATAGTATTTAACGGGCTTGAGTTCCTTGCCCTGATTTTTTGCTTCCAGGGCGGCTTTAATCTTTGCCGGCTTTGCGGGGAGAGCATAGATGCGAACTCCGCAAGCATTGTTGATGGCATTGATGACAGCCATGTGACCTGAGGATTGGAAGCACTCAGAGCAACCGCTCGAACCGTGCGGACCTCGTGGGCGCGGGGTTTCGATGTAGGTGACATTGATGTCATCCGGGATATCTTTGACATTTGGAATTCCGCAAAGGGCCATGTTGAGGTCTCTGTTGACATTGGAAAAATCCTCGCTTAGAGCAAAACCTATTGAGTGGCTGAGTCCGCCAAAGGCCTGACCGTCCACGGCCAGTTTATTTCCGATGGTTCCGATGTCGGCGACTGTGGAATAGCGAAGAACTTCGACCTTACCTGTGTTTTCGTGTACTTCAACAAGACAGGTGTTGACGGCATACATGAATGCGCCATCTTTGTCGCCTTCCCCCGAATTCGGATCAAGTCCGGGCGGAAGCCCGAGACTCAGCTGATCATAATGACCGAGGAATCTGGTCGGTCGGCCCTCCGCAAGCAGCGCATCGTAAGTCTTCCAGGTCCCGTCGTCTTTGCGCATCGCATCCATAATTTTTGCCGCGCAGTCTAGGGTTGCGTTGCCTCCCATATAATGGCTGCGGCTTGCGGCCGCTACGCCGGAATCCGGGCAGTTCTTACTGTCGTTTGTCGCGAGTCTGACCTGCTCTGGCTTAATGCCCATCGGAGCAAGCGCTTTAACAAGGAGGGTTAAAGCCCCGACGTCGCCGCCCTGGCCGACGTCTTCCCAGGTGTTGAAGATAGTAAACGTATTGTCGGGATTGATTTCAACCGCCATCTCGCAGGAATCGAAGAAGCCTATGGTACAAAGGAAGCCGCCAAGGCTTATGCCAACGCCGACTTTGCGGCCTTCGGCTTTGGCCTTTTCTGCCTCCGCTTTATACCTATCGTAGGCCGGCTTGATCTTTTCAAGCATATCCGGATAGAGATACTCTTTGTAGGGGCGGCTGTTGATGGTCAGATCTCCCGGACGAGCGGCATTGCGGTAACGGAATTCCCAAGGGTCGATGCCCGCTTTTTCGGCAGCCATATCGACCAGGGCTTCTGTCGTTGTATAGATCTGCGGTGAACCAAATCCGCGGTATGGGCTGCAGAATGCGTGGTTGGTCGCGCAGCCTCTTGCAAGCGCCTTGATGCTTGGAATATTGTATCCGTGGAAGCCGACCGAAACGAGGTTCTGGAAGATCTTGCTGGCTGTGGAAGCATAGGCCCCGAAGTCAAGGCCAATATCGTATTCTGCGGCAGTGATCCTGCCGTCTTTGTTGCAGGCCAGCTTTGCGTTGCTGTAAGCGGCGGAACGCTTGCCTGTCATGAGCATAAACTCTTCATAAGTCAGAGTCATCGTACAGGGCATTTCCAGCGCCATAACGGCAGAAGTGACAAGCCCGTAAGTCGTGAGGCATACAGAATAACCGAAGGAACCGCCTGCGGGGTTCATGATAACCCTGAGCTCCTCTTTCTTAAGCCCACAAGCCGGCGGAATTCCGTCGAGGGCCTCGCCGATGGCCTGCGCCTTGCACTGAAGGGTAAGCACGCCGTCTGCATCGTAATAGCCTTGAACGACATCGGGTTCAATCGGAAGATGGGGTTCGTGCTGTGAATAGAAGCTGCCTTCCACAAGGATGTCAGATTCTTCAAATACTTCTTCGGGGTCCCTGCCCTTGTAAAGGGGCTGGAACATGAATTCATTTGGCTGTTCCTCATAAAGCTGAATGGCGTCGGGCATAGCCGCTTCGGGCAGAGTCATGTAGGCGGGCAGAACATCCAGGTCGTATTTGACAGCCTTGGCCGCTGCGCGCGCATGTTCTTCCGTGTCGGCGGCAACGACCGCGATTACATCGCCCTTGTGGCGAATTTTATCCCCCGCGATAACGGGGCAGGGGGTAATGCCTGCGCCAAGTTTACGCGGGATGACAGCCGGACCTTCGAGGTTGTTTGTGCCCTTTACATCCGCGGCGGTCAGAACCCGATATACGCCGAGCATCCTCTCCGCTTGTGTATAATCCACGCTGTTAATCTTTGCGTGGGCGACATTCGGAATGACAACGGCAAGATGCGCAACGCCTTCGGGCATCTTAAGCTTGATATCGTCGCCATAGTCCGTAAGGCCCGTAACCTTGGCAAGAGCCGTGGGACGGGGAAGCATGGAACCGTAGATATCCTCTCCCTTGCTGTGATAGGTGATATCGTCCATGGTCTTTTCGCCGCGCACGACTGCGGCTGCGGCCATGACTGCGTCCACCAGGGGTTTATAGCCTGTGCAGCGGCAAACATTGTGATGAGACTGGAACCAATCCCTTACCTCCTCACGAGTAGGATGGCTGTTCTCCTGAAGAAGGCCATATGCCGATACGATAAAACCGGGCGAACAAAAACCGCACTGAGCAGCCCCGTAGGTGATCCAAGCCTGCTGCAGGGGATGAAGATGCTGAGGCGTTCCGATGCCCTCGATCGTGATTATTTCGCTGAATTCTTTTATGTCCCGCATCTTCTTGATACAGGAGCGAACTACCTTGCCATCGAGGAGAACCGTGCACGCCCCGCAAATACCCTTGTTACAACCGATTTTTGTACCGGTAAGACCTAAGCGGCGGAGTGCGTCTGCGAGGGAATCCTTTTCCGGCTCGAACAGAACAGGGCGGTCAACCCCGTTGATATGAAGTCTTATACGGGAAAGTTTTTTCTGAGCGGCCATAGCGGTCTCCTTTACTGATAGTTCTCGAAACTCTTAGCGTAAATGTCACTCACTAATTTCGATGTAACCGGAACCGGGGAAAGCGTCTGAAGGCCGAGGTTGAGTTTCATGCACATATCTGTGCAGCCAACAAGCTGTTCCCTGGTGAAACCGCTGGCCTTAAGGCTTTTAACATTGCACGCGCGCATAAGCTTCCGGACTTCCTCGGCAACCTTGGTGCCGAGCTCCTGCGGCGTTTCCTTGCCGGTGAACCGAATACCCATGGCCTCGCCCACGAGCTTAACCTTTTCGGGGGTGCCAACTGCGCAGGCCGCGAGCATTTCGGCATCGCATACGATGCAGTTGTAGCCGTGAGGCGTGTGGAAGTTGGCCGAAAGGCCGTCGGCGAGACAGTGCCCAAGGTGGCAGCCTGTATCCGCGAAAGCGATCCCTGCAAAATTGGAAGCAAGGCTCAGGTTGTGGCGCGCTTCCGCGTTCCTGCCATCTTTCACGGCGGTGGGCAGGTATTTTGCAATCAGGCCGATTGCATGGAGTCCGAGAAGTTCACTGTGCGGATTCCAGTCGTTTGCGGTAACGGCTTCTGCGGCGTGGCAGAAAGCATCAAGGCCTGTGTTTGCGGTAACGGTTGGCGGGACAGTGTAAGTGAGCTGCGGATCGACAATGGCCAGGTTTGAACGCAAAAACACGCCGGTCTTTGTTCCTTTGTAAGTAATTACCGCAACGTGTGTGCATTCGCTGCCTGTGCCGGAGGTTGTCGGAACCAAAATTACGGGGTTACTGTGGCTATAGAACACAGGGGGATCCGTGATGTACTGGGAAAGCGGAAGAGGTCTATCCATGAGAAGGGATGCTGCCTTTGTGCAGTCCATGCTGCTGCCGCCTCCGATTGCGAGGAAGCAATCGACCTTTTCATCCCGGGCAAACTGCGCGCATTCATTAACCAGTTCTTCGGAAGGATCTGCCTGAATCTTGTCGAATACCGCGCAGTGGACGCCGGCAGACTTCAAAATAGTTTCGACCTTCGGGAAAATGCCCGCAGCCTTGACGCCTTCGTCGAAAACGCAGAGGACCTTTTTGCATCCGAATTCTTTGACCTTTTCACCCAGCTGTTCGATGGCGCCATCGCCAAACAGTACAGGAACGAGCTGCTCATACTTTGAAACCATGTACTTTTTCCTCCTAAATTTTCTTCTATAGTTAATCCTTTGGGAATGACCAACAAAATACGTTTATTTTGAAATAGTGCATTGAACCCCACATTCCAGATATTTGCCCATGATTGCCCGTGCTGCCGCCGCATCCATCTGTTCAATACCTGCCGTTTCATATGTCTTTTTAAGGGCGGCATACTTTGAATCGCCTGCGCGGTGATAAGGCATAAGCTGAATGCGCATTCCGTGAGGGCCCAAGCTCTTCATAAATTCAGCCGTGGCCTTGATATTTTCGTCTGTATCGTTAATCGTCGGAATGACGGGCTGCCTAAACAGAACTTCGGTACCGCTGTCAACGATCTTTCGCGCGTTTGCATGAATCCGCTCGTTTGAAACGCCGGTCCATTCTTGGTGCAGCTCGTCGTCCATAATCTTTAGGTCGAAGTAAAAGAGATCTGTTACGGGAATCACCGCATCAAATGCTTCTTCCGGAGCATAGCCGCATGTTTCAACACAGGTATGTATTCCGCCCTCATGGCACAAAGAAAATAATTCTTTAACAAACTGTGCCTGAATCATTGGTTCTCCGCCAGAGACGGTAATGCCGCCGTTTGACGAATCATAGAACACCTTGTCGCGTTTTACTTTGTTATAAACTTCTTCCGATGTCATCTCCTCACCATAGCGGATGAGAGCCCCATAGTAACACTGCTTTACACAGGCACAGCAGTTGTCGCACCGATCACGATTGATGCGGTAAACGCCAACACCCGGATTGATTGCCCCTTTGGTACAGGCCGTCATGCAGTGACCGCAGGCTTGGCAGAGCTTTTCTAAAAAGCCGACTTGAATTTGTGCCTTTAAATTTTCGGGATTCGCGCACCACTTGCAACGAAGCGGGCAGCCTTTCATAAAGACCGTGGTCCGGATTCCCGGGCCATCGTGGATTGAATAGCCTTGAATGTTTGTAACTATAACTTTTTCCATCTTAACCACCATTGACGCTCAGAGATATCCGTCATTTCGCCCATGCCAGATTTTTGCTCGACTCATTCTAACATGACAAAAACATCGTGGTTATTTGATTTATAAATATCCCCCCTATAGGGCTATTTAAAAAAAAAATGGCCCGAACACAAAAATGTCGGGTCATATCCTTATACCTTATTAATATCGGATTTTAAAAAGTAAATTTATCTCGGTTAATGCGGGGTTAAAGTCACCAATAATTATTTTCACCATCCTGTTCAAGCCCGGATGCATTTTGAAGATCCATTTTGCATAAGGAATCAACTAAATTTTGTATCTTGGGGTCGTCGCCTCTGCTTTTTTTCCAGGCAACAGAGACATAGATGGGCGGATATTCCTTTCTGGCGTCAAGCGGCACCTTGTTGATGCACTTTCTCTCAAGGAATACTTTCGGAAGACAAGGTTCCCACAGCGTATAACCTTTGCCCTTTGCAATCATATCCAGCATCTCCAAAAAAGAAGGGGCGTGCGTAATGTCTTTTGCATTGACTCCGCTGATATTACAGATCTCTTGCATAAGGGATCCGCCTTTGTGCATCTCAACAAATAGGGGCTGATTTGAAATGAACGCACAGGCTTCTCTGCTCAGCGCTGTAATGCCCCATTTTGCCGGAAGCAAGAGCTGAAATTCCACAGGATAAAGAGGCCTATACGAAAGGTCGTGTTCTTTTGTGAGCTGAAACGAGAGTGTTAACGCGACATCGATTTCTTCGCAGTAGAGCATAGTGGGCAAAAACATATAGTGAAAATATTCCATGTTAAAGCTTTTTGAGGGATATCTTTGTTGGTACTGGTTCTGAATAATTCTCAGTGAATCCCCGATGGCCTTCAGGTGGAGCCCGCCGATTGCTAAATCATAAGGGCCTTTCCCCTGAATCTTGTTTTGAATATTAAACATGGAAACGCGGAATTGATGATAGGCGTGGTGAACGGCGGCATACAGACTCAAGCCCTCGTCGGTAAGGACGATTCCCTTGTTTGTCCTTTTAAAGAGCGTTATGCCGAAGTGGTCTTCAACTTGCTTCATTCTTATGCTGAGGCAGGGCTGGCTGATATATTGCTCTCTTGCGGCCTCAGAAATACTCTGTGTCTTAACGACTTCCATAAAAAGCTCGATATCTCTGACCGAGACATCCTCCACAAGGCTCTGATTAAACATACTTCACCACCCAGACTTTTATCCCCTTATGCCCAATAACTGTCCACTTATATTATAACAGACTATCAGAAAAAAATATAGCCAGAAAGCAAACGCAGCAATAGTTTTTTTAAATAGCCATAAGTCCTGTTTTACCTTGTCTGGAGCGTACAGCCCGAAAACCGTCGGGATTCAAATACCCCTCTTCCGCAGTCTGCGCAACGAAAAAGCCCGGCCCACTCAGACCGGGCTTTTTTGACAGACCGAGCCTATTAAAATTTACCAGTATGCTTGGCTATTGCGTTTTTGTATGGCGCAGATACCTTTATATAATTGACAGAATGGCGTTTTTCAGAATAAACTGGACTTGTTCAAAAGAGGCGGAAAAGCCTCTCAAAAGACTGCCGCAGTAACTGCTTCAGGCTTTTCGATTTGGGGTTTGGCGCCTATTACTGTCAAGGAGAAGCACTTTGGAATTACATGAATCTCACAGATTTATTAAAGACTGCTTTCACGAAGAGCCGGCAAGCTGCAGCTGCGCCTGCCCTTTCGGGCTGGACCTAAGGGCTTTCTTAAAAAAGGCTGCTAATGGAAGATGGGCCTCATGTTACAGAGAGCTCAGAGACACGGTGGTGTTTCCAACTGTGGTTTCGGAGCTCTGTGAGGCCGCATGCCGGGATGCCTGCCAAAGAAAAGCCTTAGGGGATGAAGCGCTGAATATTCCCCAGATAGAAAAGGCCTGCATAAAATTTTCTTTAAACGAAGGAGCTGCAAGCTACCCCCTCCCGCCTAAAACCCAGAAAATTGCCATAGTGGGGGCCGGGGCCGCAGGGCTTTCCTGCGCACTTGGGCTTGCCAAAAAAAAGTATCTGGTAACGGTTTTTGATGAACAAGCCTCGTGGGGGGGGAGACTCAGAAACCACCCTTCTTTTTCCAATTTTAATTCGGATTTTGAAAGGCAGTTTGAAGGGCTTGGAATAGAGTTTAAATATGGGCATACCGCGCTTGAGGCTGAACTTGAAGACTTTGATGCCGTCTATATTGCCAGCGGAAAAGGCGGCTCTGATTTTGGCTTGGCGGAGAGTTGGAAGGCTGCGAATTTAAGCTGCGAAAAGCCCGGTTGGTTTTTGGGCGGTGAGCTTTGCGGTATGTCTTTAATGCAAGGAATCGCCGCCGGAAGGAAGCTCTCTCAGCTTATTGAGGCCTTTCTTCAAACGGGAAAAGCCGAACTGATCGTTAAAGCTGCCTGCGAAACCGGTATCGCCCATAAGCTGGACCATGAGGGCGAAGCCAAAAAGCCAATCGTCATTCCAGAGAACGCAGAAGAAGGCTATCGCAAAGATGAGGCAAAGAAAGAAGCGGCGCGCTGCATGGGCTGTGTGTGTGATAAGTGCATGACAGGCTGTGAACTTCTTGCGCACTACAGGAAAACTCCCTATAAACTGGCAACCGATATCTTCGGAGACTCAAATACAAAGCCGCCCTTTTCCAACTGCGAAGCGACCAGGCAGACTTACTCCTGCAATCTGTGCTCGCGCTGTGAAGGGCTTTGCCCGGTAGGCGTAAACATGGGGGAACTCTTCGGGTTTTCAAGAGAAGACCGATGGGAACACGAGAGATGGGTTCCGGCCTTCCACGATTTTTGGCTGAGAGAGCTCGATTTTAACGGCGACGAGGGCTTTTATGCATCGCCGGGAAAGTGCGACTATGTATTTTTCCCAGGCTGCCAACTTACGGCCTCCTTGCCTCTTCACACAATCAAAAGTTTTGAGTTGCTTCAAAAGGAGATCAAGACAGGGCTCATTTTGGGCTGCTGCGGGGCACCCGCAGTTTGGGCAGGCGATAAAAAGCGAAGAGACACCAATATGGAAAAACTCAAGTCTGCCTGGGAAGCTATGGACAGACCCGTTATCCTCACGGCCTGCGCCACCTGCAAGGACATGCTCAATAAGCAGCTTTCCGGGGCAAAACTGAAATCGCTCTACGAGGTACTGGATAAGCTGGATCCGGCGTTAAGCCTCCCGTTTAAAGAAGCCGCTCTTTTTGACCCCTGCTCTGCCGGAAAAGACACTATTCAGCACGCGGCGGTAAAGAGTCTCGCCGAAAAAGCGGGCTGCCGCGTGGAGGAGCTGGAAGACGGCGGAACCTGCTGCGGCTATGGAGGTCACATCAGGCTGGCAGATAAAGCGCTCTACGATGAGATAAGTGAAAAAAGAGCCAGGGAAAGTGAGAGGCCCTATCTCGTCTATTGCGCAAACTGCCGGGAAATTTTTAAATCGAAAAAAAAGGAATGCGCGCACATCCTGGAATTTGTCTTTGGAAACGCTTCCATCGGGATTCCAAGCCTTGAGGAAAAGAGAAGGAACACTGTGCGCGTAAAGAATGAAATTATGAAAAAGCTTGAAGAGAAAGAGTTTTCTTTGAAAGCCCAGCCCTGGCATGCGCTTAAGATAGCGTTTTCGGAAGAGGCCAGGCTTGCCATGGAAGAGCGCCTCATCTGCGACAGTGATGTTGCGGAGACCATCTACAATGCAGAAAAAAACGAAGCTTATTTTACCGAGGATGAGGGTGGGCTTATTGCGAGCTTTGCCAGAGAGTATGTTACCTACTGGGTAAAATACAAACGCATGGAGGATGGAAGCTTCCGGGTAAACTCCTGCTATTCTCACAGAATGAAGATTGTAGGTTTACAGCCATGAGTGAAACAGTGCGGATTAAATGTGGAAAATGCGGCGTGGAACTTAAGCCCACTAAGGTGACTTTTTCCTATATGGGGAGAACCTTCGGCCACGAGGTCCCGGCATGTCCCAAGTGCGGAAAGGTCTATATATCGCAGGAACTTGCCGAGGGAAAGATGGCTGAAGTCGAAATGCTTTTTGAGGATAAGTAAAGCCCGCTGCTACAGTAAGAGTATTATTGTGTGCGGCCCGCCTAAGCCGAGGCCTGCCGAAAAAGTCCAGACTGAGTGGCCGGCGAGCGCACAATCTCCTGAGACTATCCGAAATATTAGGTAAAACCTCCGTTGCGGTGCTCCGATTCTGCACCGCAACGGAGGTTTATATTGAGAAAGCAGCAGGCTATAAATTTTTTAAATAGCTGTTTAGCCCTGATATTAAAAAAGCGGATAACCACATTGTTTTCCTCATGGTACAATGCAGACAAATGATAGCAGAACGGTCGATATTCGCTATGTGTTGCGGCAATGCCCCATATAAAACAGCCTGTCGCAGAGGTCGATTTTATAGGCTTACATCTAGGCTATTAACCCACTATGCTATTATCCGAAGTCGCTCATGTTATTTTCCGGGATTCAGGGGAAGAGAAGGGTTTGCGATTTTAAACTGGTAAAGGAGTGAAAATTCTATAGTGGAGAAAATGAGCAATGCACTGAGCTAAGATGGTTTTTAACTTTTAAGGAGGAAAACGCATGGAAAAAATTGTTGACCAGGCTCTGCTTTCCAATATTGACAAGCTGGAACTCAGTGCGAATAATACGGCATGGCGCGCTGCCATGAAGGCGGCTCCGTGGAAGGTCTTTGCCGACCGCGAACGCTGGACGGTCAAAAGCTGGAAAGAAACCGAGGGCGAAGATCTTGAAATCCGCCGCGCAAAGCTTCTTGCCTGTGTTCTCGATAACATTGAAATCAAAATCCATGACTTCGATGAAATCGTAGGCCGTCCGACACCGGGTGTCATTGGCTGCGCTACAAATTTTGATGTGAGCGGCGACTATATTCCCGACATCTGGACGGACAAAGGCAGCATCGGGGCGACACTGGACGCAAATGCCGCAATCGATGAAGACAGCCTTAAAATCCTTCGAGAGAGCGCCACGCTCTTCAAAGATCAGAGCTTTGCTGCAATGACACGTAAGGCTTGGGATGAGCTTTATGGGACATGGCTCAAAGACGTTTATGATGCCAAAATGAAAGACCCCGGAATTGACAGCGCTTTGACGCCTCAGACTTCCGCCGTTCTTATTTGGCCGAAGATCCTTCGCGTGGGCCTTCGAGGATTTATCGAAGAAGCACAGCGCCATATTGACGACTATATCAAGCTCAAGGGCAATGAACCCGACAAGATCTATTTCTGGAAATCTGCCATCATCGTTCTTGAGGCAACGATTAGACATGCCCATCGCTATGCTGATCTTGCCGAAAAAATGGCAAAGAACGAAACAGATGCGGCTCGCAAAGCAAAACTCACAAAGATTGCTGAGGTTTGCCGCTACGTGCCTGAGAATCCTGCCAGAACCTATCACGAGGCGCTTCAGGCAATGCAGTTCTGCAATCTTGCTAAAATGCTCGAATGCCCGCAGCAATGCAACTGCCACTGGGGCAGAGCGGATCAGTATCTGTATAGCTTCTTTATGCAGGACTATAGCAACGGGGTTCCTCTTGCGGAGATGGCTTCTCAGACAGCTGACCTTATCGGCCGCTGGGGGACCCAGACCATGTGCGCAAACCTTTCTCAGAAGGAATCTCACCAGATCGACTTTGGCATCAACCACATGATGCTTGGCGGTTACATGAGAAACGGCGAAGATGGCGCTAATGAGCTTACCTATTTCATGCTCCATCTGATCGGAAAGCTTAAGCTCTCCTGCCCGACGGTTGGCCTTCGCTGGACTCCCAAGACTCCGCAGTGGATCATGCGGAAAGCAATTAAAACCAATACAGAAACAAGGGGCGGTATCCCGCTTTTTGAAAACGATGATGTCGTGATCGACAACTACTTAAAAAATGATATCCCCTGGGATGAAGCTGTCGAATGGGCAGGCCTTGGCTGCGTATATCCCTGTGTTCCCACAAGAGCGGAACACTACGGCATCTATGGCGTAGCGGCGTTTAACCTCCCGGCAATCTACTCGATGGCTCTGCACGATGGTATCGATTCTCTCGGCCACCAGACAGGCCTTCACACCGGAGATCCAAGAGAATGGACAAACTTCGAAGAGATGTATAAAGCCTTCCTCGCTCAGCACAAGAACCTGAGCCACGGCGTAATGCGCTCCGGCACAATCGCAAGAAAGGTTGTGGGCAAATACTATCGGACACCGCTTCTCTCCACACTCGGCCTTGAAGCGAGCATGCCTTTGGGTCAGGACCTTCTTATCGCGCATCCCGACTATTCGCTCTACGGCGTATCGGACCGCGGCATCCTTGATGTTGCAGACTGCATGATGGCTGTTAAAAAGCTCGTATTCGAGGATAAGGTCCTCACGATGGATGAACTTATCCATGCAATCGATACAAACTTTGAAGGCGTTCGCGGCGAAGAAATCAGGCAGCTGTGCCTCGCACAGCCCAAGTTCGGCAACGATATCGAAGAAGTCGATCAGATCGCTGCCCGTCTCAGCAAGGATTCGGCCGATATTATCCACTCCTTCGACAATGCGCCCTTCCATAAGTATATGATTGCCCGGGAAGGTCTTGCATGGCATTACTACGGAGGACTTGGCTGCAAGGCTCTTCCCAACGGAAGAAAGGCCTTCGAGCCCCTGTACGACGGTTCCCTTTCGCCGATGGGCGGCGCAGACAAGAACGGTCCGACGGCGGTGCTTCGCAGCTGCCACACCGCGGACTTTAACGACAACTGCTTCTCCGCTGTGCTCAACCAGAAATTTACCTCGGCCATCCTGCAAGGCGAAGAAAACGCGGACAAGCTCGTTGCTTATACCAATGCGTTCCTTTCATCCGGTGGTTCGCATATCCAGTACAACATCATGGATACCGAAGAGCTTGTCGATGCTAAGGTTCATCCCGAAGAAAATCAAGACCTTGTTGTTCGCATCGGAGGCTTCAGTGCTTACTTTGTACAGCTCTCCGGCGCTATCCAAGATGACGTAATCCATCGCAGTGAATTTGCTCTTTAAACGCCATCCAAGGGCTAAGAAAAAAGGAGAAAGCAATGAATTTCAAATATGGTTATGACCTTGGACCGGAAGCCGCAAAAGAATATCTAAGAGGCGGCTGCTTCCTGACAGAAGAAGAAGGTCTCTGGGTTACTTATGAAACAAAACCGGAGCTGATCAGGGCGGCTCTTCCCCCTTGCCTTGAGTATGTAAATCCATATATAACCATCTATCTGGTCCGCATCGGCAGAACTTCCTTCTGCCCGGCCTTCATGGAAACAGCGGTAACTCTGCTTGCAAGCTACAATGGCGAAATCGGGATGTATTCTCCCGGAATGCTTCTCGACGGTCCCGGAGCTGAGGCCGCGACGTCAATGGGCAGAGAAATCTATGGTATTCCAAAGAAATTCGCTGACCTGGTTGAGATCACAAAAGTTGGCAGCAGCGTTCACGCACGCATAGAGCGCCATGGCAAGAAGATTCTTGATGCGAATTGTGCTCTTGGCGCGTACAACGATCACGAATTGGGAATGCAGACCATGGGTATGCCTAAAAAGGGCGAAAATGGCGGCGGTTCGGCTTGGTTCTTTACCTACGATGCGCATCAGGACCCTGAGACCATGGATACCGTATTTGATGCGGTCCATCTCAACGACACCGTATCCAAGGTTACCCAGCTTGAGGATTGGATTCCCGGAAGAATCGATTCTCTGGTAATGGAGGATTCGGTAAACGATCCCTGGTCTTACTTCACGGTTAAAAAGCTTATCGGCTGCGGCTATGGGCATCAGGAGCTCCATATGGTAAAGCAAAATCCGCATCGCAATGTTGGCAGTCCCGAAGCCAATCTGGCAAAGATGATTCACGGGAAGTTCGATATGCCTGCCTTTGGCGACTCCACAAGGATTCTCAATGCAAAGATCAACAAATAATTGTGAATTCCGGCAGTAAACAAATAAGTGGGGATCAGGTTTTATGCGCCTGATCCCTGCTCAGAGCCGATACAAAAAAGGGGGATAAAGCATGATAAGCCCAATTAAAGATATGAAGAAGGCATTCGACCTCAGTGGCAAGAATGCCGTAATTACAGGCGGAAACCGCGGCTTGGGCTTTGGCATTGCAACGGCAATGGCTCAGGTTGGGGCCAATATTGCCATTCTCTGCAGAAATCAGCAAAAGGCGACCGAGGCATTGGCCGAGCTTGCGCAGTACGGCGGCAAGTATAGGAGTTTCCGTTGTGATGTTACGAATTTAGAGTCGGTAAAAACCGCGGCGGATGCGGTTGAAAAAGAATTCGGAGGCATTGACATCCTCGTTAACAACGCCGGGACTTCTTGCGCGGTAAAGCTTCTGGATATGGATGAGGAACTCAGCGACTGGTATAACGTTGTAAATGCAGATCTTAATGGCATTGCAAATATGACTTATTTCTTCGGGAAGAAAATGCGTGATGCAGGAAAGGGCGGCTCGATTATCAACATCACCTCCAATGCAGCATACATCGTAAATAAAACCCATTCGATGAGCCCCTACAGCGCCGCAAAGGCAGCGGCAAATCATTTCACGCACTGCATGGCGGTAGAGCTTGGCCCCTACGATATCCGAGTAAACGGCATCGCTCCCGGCTTTACCAACAGTGAGCTTTCAAGATTTATTCCAAAGGACCAGGTTGATTATATCCTCGGTCAAATGCCTCTTGGGCGTTTTGGCGAAGCAATTGAGATTGGGGCCTTGGCCGTATTTTTGGCATCGCCTGCTTCTGCACAGATTACAGGTACAGTTCAGGTTATTGATGGGGGATACATATTGTCCTGCTAAGCAGCGAGAAGGAGGAAAAATGATTAACACATATACAGGCTGGCCCGGAAAAATCATTTGCGGGGAAGGCGCTGCCAAGAGTATCGCTGACGAAGTCAAGGCTCTGGGCGGAAAACGCGTAATTATATTTTCGGACCCCGGCCTTACATCGTTGGAACTCGTAAAAGAGACGATTGCTGAAATTTCAAACCGCGGCGTTAGAGGCACGCTCTTTGACAAAATCGGCCCCAACCCGACTGTTGAGATGGTTAAAGAGGGCGTTCGCAAAATGCAGAGCTTTCAGCCCGATTGTATCGCCTGCATCGGCGGCGGCAGTCCCACCGACTGCGCAAAGGCTTGCAATGTAATCTATACCCATGGCGGAAATCCGCAAGAATATGATATAGGCGTAGGCGGAATCGAAAAGATTTATCCCAAACTTCTTCCCTTCATTGCGGTTCCAACAACGGCCGGAACCGGCTCCGAGGTAACAGACGTAGGCGTAATAACGGATACGGCCAGACACGTGAAATTCGGAATTAAGAGCCCACTTCTGATTCCAAAAGTGGCCATCCTGGACCCGGCGCTTACCTGCGGTCTCGGCAAAAATACCACGGCCTTCACGGGCATCGATGCCCTTACGCACTGCATTGAATCTTACGTATCCGTCGTCGATTTCATCTGCGCGGATGCAGAAGCCCTATACGGGATTCGCACCATTAAAAAGTATCTTCCCATCGCCTGGGCAGATGGCAAGAATATCGAAGCACGCGAAAAGATGCTGCTTTCTTCAATGATGGCCGGCGCATCCTTTAACATCAACAATTTAGGGCTTTGCCATCAGATGGCGCACCAGCTCAGCTCTTATTTCGGGGTGCCTCACGGCCTTGCAAACGCGATGTTGCTTCCGCATGTAATGCGCTTCAATCTTAAGGCTCGTCCCGATCGCTTTGCCGAAATTGCAGAAGCGCTGGGATGTGACATAAAAGGCTTTTGCGCCGAAGATGCGGGTCTCAAGGGCATTGAGGCGGTTGAAGAGCTTTGTACGCAGCTCGGCGTTCCGAAATATTTAGACGAAGCCGGAGTAACAAAAGACCAGGTTCCCGCGATGGCTGTAACCGCGCTACAGGATGGAGTGGGTGCCACCAACCCCGTGGCCACGACCGTTGAAGAATGCGAAAAGCTCTTTTATGAATGCTTCAGTCACTAACAGAAGGAAAACACAGCGAATCCTTCCGCTTTGCAGGCCTCTTCGGCAGAAGGAAGAACAAGAATTTTATGGTGTGCCGTTGGCCAATGTTTCACTGGAGTACAGGCGGAATCTGAGCCTTGTTGTCTAAGCCCGAGATTTTGTCCACACCCCGGAAAGGGTTTTAAGCTATGTCGACGCAATTAAGTACATCACAAATTTTAAAATATTTCGATGGGCATATCCACTGTTCCCAGATAGTTCTGAGTCAATGGGCAGAAGAGCTTGGTCTTGATACGGATACGGCAAAAATGATAGCTGCCCCCTTTGGCGGCGGCGGTTTTAGAGGCGACATGTGCGGCGCTGTTGCCGGAGCCCTCATGGCTATCGGCCTTCGTTACGGCCACACGGAAATCGGAGATGCGGCCGGGGACGAGGCGTTAAAAGCCAAAGTGGCGGAGTTTCAGAAAAAGTTCATCGAAAAAGAGGGAAGTCTTGTTTGCCGTGAACTTACGGGCCACAATTTTTCGGAAGACGGCGCATTTGAAGAAGCAAAAGAGAAAGGCGTCATCGCAAGTAAATGCCCCCGTTGCGTAAACAGCGCTTTAGAGATATTAGACGAAATCCTGTAAGAGAACGTCCTTTCCCTCGGTTCGGCTTAACCCTAACGCGTATGAGAGCATCAGTGCGGTCTTGAAGATTTTCTTACGGCTATGGCCGCTGACCATCGCCACGACAGGAGCAGAAGCAAAAAGAAAGCAAGAATAGCCAGCTCCATTTGTGCTGCCCCTGAAAGAAGGCCGCGCATGAATAAACGCTGTTATCGCAAAACGGAGTCTGTATGCCCCGTTTGCTTAGAACACCTCGACGCAGAACTTATCCCCCAAAATGGCGCGGTCTATTTAGAAAAAACATGCCCCAGGCAGATTGGAAATCTGAGGGCTTTTTGAAAAAGTCTTTTCGCCTATATTTGAATAAAGATCTGTGACGATAATTTTTCCGCCGGGTTTTAAGACACGCTTAATTCCCGAGACTGTTTCTTTTGCTTCACACAGTGAAAAGCTGCGCTGCATGAGCACGGCGTCAAAGCTTTCGTCTTGATAGGGCAAAGCTTCTGCGCTGCCAAGCCTAACCTCCGCGCAACAGCAATTTTCTTTAGCTCGCTTTACCATTTCCGGGGATGAATCAAGACCATATTCACGATTTTCCTTGTGTAAAATCTCTTTAAGCCTGATTCTCTTTTTTGACATCAGCGGCAGAAGAGTATTGTCGCGCAATACAAGAAATACAGATGCTATTTGACGGCGACCTGTGCCGCTGCCCAGCGGAAGAAGAGTTCCTGATGCGTTTTTAGGGGCTGCTATCAATAAATGAAAACAGAATGGCATAATCCAGACCTTTCAGAAAATATTTGGAGCAATCCTATATTTAGGCAAGTTCTACGACGGTTGGGACACTTTCTCACAAGGTATTGGAGGTTTTATTATGGATATTAATATGGATTGGGATCAATTCATTAATAACGCTTTGGATGCCATCATCATCTCGGACAAAGACGGCAGAATCGTTCAGGCAAATGTACAAGCGGCGGAGAATCTGCATCTTTCCCTCGACGCTTTAATTGACAGTACCGCTGACAATCTCGTGGAGCAGGGCATTTATGACAACTCTGTCATCCTGAAAGCCATGCGTGAGAAACAGGTTGTCACC